>OOBX01000009.1_pt1 | contig 388454 bp, 343 predicted proteins | sample 1671021 | NCBI WGS metagenome assembly OOBX01 (sample SAMN06348114, study PRJEB24527) | human gut metagenome | biome: human gut; feature: ankylosing spondylitis patient; material: feces | host: Homo sapiens | place: China | collected 2015-10 | reverse complement strand
GCCCGGTGGGGCCGCGCGTGGGGCCCGGTGGGGCCGCGCGTGGGATCTGGTGGGACCGCGCGGGGGAGCGAGTGGGACGCGAGAACGGGTACGGGCGTGGGGCGCGGTGGGGGAGCGAGTGGGACGTCGCCGATCCTATTGGGCCTCAAAGACTGAGATAAATATGGATATGAACCCAATTTGTGGGGGTGGGGCGTTGCGCGCTGGCGCGGACGGTCCCCTGTTGGCATGACTGGGCGGGCTAATTATCAAAAAATGCCATCTACCTGCGGGTTCACAACGCTGCCACAAACTCTCAAAAGTCGATTCAAGCTTAACTTGAAGGTTAGGGCGCTCGATCCAGGGGCGAGGTGTGGGCAAAAATAGCTGATACAACACAATATGTAGTGGTTGCTTGAAATAGCGAGCGGTCGTTTTTATGGGATGAGTGGGGGAATGGGTGGAGGGTGGGGGGAGAGAGTGGGAAAAAGTGTTGATAAAAGTCGCTCTAGCCCATAATATTGAAAGCGTCGACAGAGGGGGTGGTTCCCCGTACACGCGCATCCGAGCAACCGAGGGGAGGGCGCAGCAGTGATATTGACCGGAACATACGAGCGCAATCTCGATGCCAAAGGTCGCCTGTCCCTGCCTGCCGCCGTCCGTGACGAGCTCTCTTCGCACGTTTACGTGTTGCCCGCACCCGATGTCGAAGCCCTGTACGTGTTCTCGAGCGATGAGTACGAGAAGTGGGTTATGGGCCTCTTCGACAAGCGCGGCGGCTTCGACCCCCGCAAGCGCGAGGACCAGGCGCTCATGAGGAAGATCAACTCGATGGCGACTCCGATGGATATCGATTCGGCATCGCGTATCGGCCTCACCGAGGCGCTTCGCGAGAAGAAGCATCTTACTCGCGAAGTCACCGTGGTTGGCAACTTCGACCACCTGGAGATCTGGGACCGCGCTGTGTGGGAGCAGACGCAGCAAGCCGACGATGACGACCTAGCCGACCTCTTTTACTCGTAAGGACTGAACGCGAACATGGAATCGGGAACTTTGACACCTGCATTTCGGCATGAACCCGTCATGTTACAGGAAGTGCTCGACACCCTGAAGCTCAAGCGCGGTTCCGTTGTGTGCGATTGCACGCTTGGCGGCGCTGGCCATTCGGTAAAGATGGCTGCTCAGGTGGGCGAGGACGGACTGTTGCTTGGCGTCGACCAGGACGACATGGCCCTAGAGGCCGCGGCGGCGCGCCTTGAGCGCGAGGCGCCGGGAACCCCCACCAAGCTCCTTAAAGGCAACTTTGGGGATCTTGACAAGCTTCTGTGCTCTGCAGAGGTGCCGGGGGTGGATGGATTCCTGTTCGATCTGGGCGTTTCCAGCCCACAGCTCGATATCCCTGGAAGGGGATTCTCGTACAACGAGGACGCCCCGCTTGATATGCGTATGGATTCGGGTAACAACACCCTAAACGCAGCTGAGGTCATCAACACCTATAACGAAGCAGACCTCGCCCGGATTCTTCGCGTCTACGGTGAGGAGAAGTTCTCATCGCAGATTGCTCGCGAGATCGTGCGCCGCCGCGAGACGTCGCCGATCGAGACCACCGGAGACTTTGTCGAGGTGATCAAAGCGGGCATACCCGCGGCGGCTCGCCGCCACGGTGGTCATCCGGCGAAGAGGAGCTTCCAGGCCATCCGCATCGAGGTCAACCACGAGCTCGAAGTTTTGGAGCGCGGCCTTGAAGCGGCTATTCGCTGGACCAACCCCAAGGGCCGCATATGCGTTATCTCCTACCATTCGCTTGAAGACCGCATCGTCAAGCACATGTTCCAGGAGATGAGCCAGGGGTGCATTTGCCCGCCGGAGATTCCGGTGTGCGTATGCGGGCACGTGCCGACATTGAAGGTAATCACCCGAAAGCCGCTTGTCGCCTCCCTTCAGGAGGTAGAGCGCAATCCGCGGGCTCGATCAGCTAAAATCCGCGTCGCTATGAGGCTGTAGCCGCACGGCGATAACGATTGGGCAGGTCCGCGGCGCAACTTTAAACGAACCATAACTATAGCTAAGGACCGGGGTCTCATATCATGGCTTATTACAACACAAACACAGCAGTCGCCTATGATATGACGGCCGATCCCTATATGGGCGAGGAGGCTTTTGCCCCCGCTCGCCCCCAACGCCTGGAGCGCCCGCGCCTCGACGTGGTCGGTGGTGCGGGCCGAGAGGCAAACCAGGCTGTCAGCCCGGTGTTCACCCGTGTTATCAAGGTCGCCCTTGTGTTGGTGGCCATGTTCTTCGCCCTTGGCGTCGCCCGTGTTACCATAGCGAGCGCGACCGCGGCGACTCTGAACGGCAACGCGCAGCTCAACAGCACGCTTGAGACCGCTCAGGAGGAAAGCTCCAACCTGGAGGTCATGCGTTCCGTCTACGGCGCTACCACCCGTATTCGCGACCTCGCCGCCGGCACGCTCGGTATGGTCGAGGCCGAGGGCGGCGTCACCGTCGACGTGTCCGCATCGCCGGTCGCATCCGTTCAGTAGAGCTCCGCGATTTTTAGAGGGACTATGCCCTATAACAATTATGACGAGAGGGGATATCGCCCTCATAATCCGCGAGATGGCCGCAGCGCGCGCAATGCGCGTGAAGAGCAGCGCAGGGACGAGGAGCTTGAGCGCTCCTTGGTAACAAGGAGAAAGTTCTTTGGAGTCCTTATGGGCGCCGGCGCTCTGTTGTGCGGTGCCAAGCTTCTGGATTACCAGGTCTTCAATGCAGATGAATATCGCCAGCAGGCGGATTACCGCCGCCTGTCGCACCAGACGCTTTTCGCCAAGCGCGGTACCGTCTACGACCGCAACGGAAACGTCCTGGCGTCTAGCGTGGAGTGCCAAAACGTTTACGTGAACCCGCAACTTATCGAGAGCAAGCGCAAGGCGGTAAACGCCTTGGTCGATATTCTGGGCGTGGACGCCGCCGAGGTTCGCGACATCCTGGACCGCGATACCACGTTTGCCTACGTCAAGCGCCAAGTGGATCAAGAAGACGCCGACCTTCTCGCCGAGAAGGACATCGCGGGCATTGAGTTTGAGCCCACCATCAAGCGCGTATACCCGTATGGCAGCATGGCCTCGCAGGTGCTGGGCGTGGTCAACGTCGACAATGAGGGCATCTCCGGCCTGGAGGGCTACTACAACGACGACCTTATGGGCGAGAACGGCAGCATTGTCCGCGAGCGCGCCCGCGACGGCAGCTATATCGCGGGCGGCGCCTATGAGAAGGTCCCTGCGCAGGATGGTACGGACATGGTGCTTACCATCGATGCCAACATCCAGCGCGCGGCCGAGGATGCCATGAAGGAGGCCGTGACCTCGTCTGGCGCCAACTATGGTTCGGCCGTGGTATGCGATCCTACAACTGGAGAGATTCTAGCGGCGTGCTCGTACCCCACCTATGATCAATCCAACCTTTCCGAGGCGCGCACGGAGGACATGAACCTTCGCGTGGTGACCGACGCCTACGAGCCCGGATCGGTATTCAAGGCGTTGGTTTGCGGCATGGCGATCGATATGGACAAGGTCACGCCCGACACCGAGTTCTCGGTCCCCGCCAGCGTCGAGGTTGGTTCGGACCACGTCTACGACGTCGACAAGCGCGACTACACCATGACTATGTCGGTGCGCGAGATCATGCGCCGCTCATCCAACACCGGTATGGTGCTGGTTGGCCGTAAAGTGGGCGAGGATAACTTCGCTAAATACTTAAAGAAGTACGGCCTGGGCACCAAGTCCGGCATCGATTTCCCGGGTGAATCCACGGGCATCATTCGCGATCGTAGCGAATATGACGGCTCCAGCTTGGGCTCCATGTCCTTTGGCCAGGGTATCGCCGTGTCGCCCATCGAGCTTCTGCGCGCTATGACCGGCATCGCCAACAAGGGCGTTATGGTAACCCCCCACTTCCTCAAGTCTAAAAAGGGCGAGGAGATCGACTGGGCTTCCAAGGACAAGCGTGCCATCAGCGAAGAGGCGGCCGAGCAGGTTGTCTCCATGATGGAGACGGTTGTGGCCGAGGGTACCGGCGCAGGCGCCCAGATCGAGGGCTACAACATCGCCGGCAAGACCGGCACCGCGGAGCGCGCCGGAGAGGGCGGCGGCTACCAGGAAAACAACAACATGGCGTCGTTCCTGGGTTTTGTAAGCCCCAAACATCCCAAGGCCATGGTCTACATCACCCTGGACGGCACAGCCTACACCTCCAGCGTGGCGACGCCGCCGTTCAAGACCATTATGCAGGCGACTATCGACGCGCTTGGCATCAAGGCGGGGGAGTAAAAAGCGTTCTATGGCACTCTTCGCCCGCCCGCCGGCGTGGACGAGCGCGGGCGGGCGCATGTTGCCGTCATGCGCTGTTCACATGGACTGCACCATTGCGGCTTGACCGAGCGGTACAATAGCAGGCTGTCTATAAGCTAACGAAGGGTCTAGCATGATAGAGATAGCGGTAAAGTACCTCGAGAACGTGACGGGTGCTAAGCCATGGACCGGCAACGCCGACCGCGTCTGCCGGGGTTGCGTCATCGATTCGCGCCAGGTGGAGACCGATTCCATCTTTGTCGCCTTCCCGGGCGAGCGCGTCGATGGCAACGACTACGCTTCCCAGGCGATCGAGGCGGGTGCGGCGTGCGTCGTTTTGACCCGCGAGCCGTCTCGCGAGCTGATAAGGCAGGCGGACGATCACGAGTGCGCCATCTTCACCGCGGACGACGCCACCGAGTTCCTCCTCCGCCTGGCGCAGGGTTATCGAGCGCGCATGCGCTGTACCGTGGTAGGTATCACCGGCTCCATTGGCAAGACCACCACAAAGGACGTGCTGTGCGCCCTGCTCGCGACGCGCTACCGCGTCCATGCCACGCGCGGCAACTACAACAGCCTTATCGGCATGCCCCTCACCATCCTTGCCGCTCCGCGCAACACCCAGATCATGGTGCTCGAGATGGGCATGGACTCGCTGGGCCAAATCGAGCGCCTGTCGCGCTGCGCCCAGCCCACCTACAGCATCATCACTAAAATCGGCACCTCGCACATCGGCCTGCTGGGCAGCCGCGAGAACATCGCGCGCGCCAAGGCGGAGATCGTTTGCGGCATGGCTCCCTCGTCCGTGAACTTCGAGGGGCATCATTCCAAGCTCATCCTCAATGGCGAGGACGAGTTCACGCCGTTTATCACCGCTACGTTCGCCAAGCCGGCCGGCGTGGACGTGGTGCTGTGCGGCACGTCTGCGGACGATGACGTGAGTGCCACCAACATAGAGCTGGACCAGAACGGCTCGCCTGTCTTTGACCTTATGTTCGCCAACGGCGCGCAGTTCAAGACCAAGCTGGGTATCACCGGCAAGCAGGCTGTGCCAAACGCGCTGTACGCCGCCGCCGTAGCGTCCGAACTGGGCATTCCGCAGTTCACCATCGATGAGGTGTTCCGGGAGGCTCAGATCACCGGGCACCGCCAGGAGGTTCGCTTGGCTACCAACGGCGCGCGCGTCATCGACGACTCCTACAATGCTAGCCCCGAGTCCATGGCCGCCGGCCTGGATCTGCTCTCCACGCTGCCGTGCCGCGGCGCGCGCGTGGCGATCCTGGGCGAGATGGGCGAGCTGGGCGATGAGGCTCCCCGCCTGCACCAGCTGGTCGGCGCGTATGCCGCTTCCAAAAAGCCCGGGCTGCTGATCTGCGTGGGCGATGAGAACGCTCGACAGATGGCGTCCGCCGCCCGTCTTATGGGTATGGACGAGGACAGCATCCAGGTAGTTCCGGATTGCGACAGGCTCATCGCCCGCTATTCGCATGTTCTCGCCCCTACCGACCTTGTACTTGTTAAGGGCTCGCGCTTTGTGGGCCTCGACCGCTTTGTTGAAGAGGTGTGCTAGATGTTCTTCAACCCCGCTTACCCAACGTATCAGGCGTTTGTCGCCCTGGGTATCGCTGCTATAGTTACGGCGCTCCTCATGCCGCTGTGGATCAAGCTTCTTAAAATCGAGGGCATTGGCCAGCAGGTTCGCGCCGACGGTCCCAAGCGCCATCTGGTAAAGCAGGGCACCCCCACCATGGGCGGCGTGGTGATCCTGCTGGGCATAGTGGTATCCTGCCTGCTGCTGGCGCAGCCCGCGCCCTCCATCATGCTGGCTGCCGGCGCCGCGTTGGCCACCGGTGCGCTGGGCCTGCTCGATGACGTTACCTCCGTGGCGCAGGGCCGCTCGCTTGGCTTGACGCCGCGAGCCAAGATGGTGGGTCTCACGTTGATTGTGGTCGCGTTCTTCCTCGCCGCCGTCAACCTGTGCGGCGTGGAACCGGTCATTCGCTTCCCCGGCGGGTTCGCGATCGATCTGGGTGTCCTCACCACCACGTTCAGCGTAGCGGGCACCACCATCTCGGTGCCCTGGCTCTACCTCGTCTTTGTGTTCCTCCTGCTTGCGGGAATGTCCAACGCCGTCAACCTCACCGACGGTCTTGACGGCCTCGCCGGCGGTACGGTTATGATCGCCATGTTGGTCATGGCCGCCATCTGTTTCTTGCGCGGAGACCCCAACCTGGCCATCTTCTGCGCCGCATGCGCGGGCGGTTGCCTTGGCTTTCTATGGTTCAATGCCTATCCGGCAAGCATCTTCATGGGCGATACCGGTTCGCTTGCGCTGGGCGCGGGCTTTGCCGCCGTCGCCGTGCTCACCAACACGGAGGTCATCTCTTTGGTAGTGGGCGGCTTGTTCATCGTCGAGGCGCTCTCCGTCATCATCCAGGTCGTCAGCTTTAAGGCCACGGGCAAGCGCGTCTTCCTCATGGCGCCCATTCATCACCATTTCGAGAAGCTTGGCTGGGCGGAGACCAAGGTGGTCATCCGCTTCTGGATCATCGCCGCCGCATGCGGGGCGCTGGGCCTCGCCTTCTTCTTCCAACTTGCATAGGGGAGTACCCATGTCATTGCCAGATCGATTTTCTCTGCTGGTCCTCGGCCAGGGAACCACGGGGCTCGATGTCGTCTCCTGGGCCCTGCGCCATCGCGGCGATCGCGTCGACTCCATTACGGTGTACGGCGGCGGCTCCTCTTCGCCTACGGAGAAAACCCGCTCGCTCGAGGCGTCGGGTGTTGAGTTCGTCTACGGCACCGAGCTTGTTCAGGGATCGTATGACGTGTGCGTAGCCAGCCCCGGCATCTCGGAGTTCTCCGAGTTCTTTGGTTCTGCTCGCGCGGCGAGCGTCCAGATTATGGGCGAGCCCGAGTTTGCCTGGCGTCTGTCTCCCCAGCGCTGGTGCGGCATCACGGGCACCAATGGCAAGACCACCACCACCTCGCTCACCCAGCACCTGCTGCGCTCTAGCGGTATGGCGGCCTCTGCCGTGGGCAACATCGGCATGACCGCCATCAGCGCCGTTGATTCGCGCTCGCAGGGGGACTGGCTGGTCGCCGAGCTCTCCAGCTACCAGCTGGCCACTACGTGCGAGCTTCATCCCCGCGTGTCCGTGCTGCTCAACATCACGCCGGACCACCTTGCCTGGCACCGCTCGCATGATAACTACGCCCGCGCCAAGATCAGCCTCTTTAAGAACATGGACAGGGATGATCTTGCGATCGTGGATGTGGAGGACGATGGCATCAACGCCTACCGCGACCAGATCTTCGTTTCAGGCAGGCGCGTGCTGAGTGTCTCCTTTGAGGATCCGGGCACCGCTGACGCGGCCTTTGTGCGCGACGGCGTCCTTACGGTGCGTTTGGCGGACGATGAGACGTCGCTGGTGAGTGCGGGCGAGCTCAAGATCTTTGGTCACCATAACGTGATCAATGCGCTCGCGGCCTCTGCTGCGGCCCTTGCTTGCGGCGCCACCGCGGTCGGTGTTCGCGAGGGCCTCAAAGTCTTCGCCCCGTTGGAGCATCGCGTCGAGCCGTGCGGCGAGCTCGACGGTGTCCGCTATGTCAACGATTCCAAGGCGACCAACACCGATGCCGTCCTCAAGGCGCTTACCGCGTTTCCGCAAGACCGCGTGATCTTGCTGCTTGGCGGCCATGATAAGGGCACGCCCCTGGACGAGTTCGCTGAGCAGGTCGCCGCTCAGGTGGGCGCCGTCGTCTGCTTTGGCGAGGCGCGTGAGCGATTCCAGCACGCGCTGGAGGAGACCGAGGGCGCAAGCGACATCGACATCGCGGTCGCCAGCGACCTGTGCGACGCCGTAGACGTCGCGCGTTCGCTCGCCAGCAGGGGAGACGTGGTGCTGCTATCGCCCGCGTGCTCGTCTTTTGACGAGTTTTCCGGGTTTGAAGAGCGCGGACGCCGCTTTAAGGCGTACCTGCAAGAGCTGCGCGAGCATGCAGCGGAAGTTGAAATGGACTAGGGGCGGTTTTAAGGAATCGCAACGTTATAGTTGGACGAGGAGCTGCCAGTGGCACGTGATACGCGAAGCAACCAGGATGCGCGCATGGACGCACGCGCCGGGGAAGGGGTTCGCGGCCGGGCCGAGCGCCCCCGCCGCCGTCGCGCTACCGAGTTTGAGCATTCCGGCATGGGCGAGCGTCTGATCGCCGGTGTTCCCGCGCGCATCATGGCGCCCCGCCTGGTGTTTATCGTCTGTCTTGCGGCGCTGTGCTCATTCGGATTGCTTATGGTGTATTCGGCCTCTTCGGTCGAGGCGCTTCAAGAGACCGGCAGCTCGACGTACTTCCTGTTCCGTCAGTCTGCATTCATGGCGTTTGGTTCGTTGATCATCTTCGCTATGTGTAAGTTGCCGTTCCTTTCCCTTGATAGCTACAAGTTCCGGTGGAGCACCGCGTTCTGGTTCTTCGTCGTTGTCTCCCTCGCGGCAACGTTTGTAATCGGTGCTGCGGCTGGTGGCGCTTCGCGTTGGCTTGATTTCTTCGGCTTTAATTTTCAGCCCTCAGAGTTTGCCAAGCCCGTAATCATCATATTCGCAGCCAAGCTTGCCGAGGATTATTACTGGAATCACGCTGTAGACTCCAGGTCACTTTTGGTTAGCCTTGCCTTTGCAGTGGGCATTCCGGTCTTGTTGGTGTTCATGCAGCCGGATCTGGGTAGTTCTGTCATTATTTTGACCACTGTCTTGTTCATCTTTGTTCTTGCCGGAATGCCGGTGAAGCTGACCCTTGGCATTGTTGGTATCGCTGCCGCGGCTGGCTTCGCTGCCATTGCCGCCAAACCGTATCGTCTTGCTCGCTTGATGGTCGCGCTTGATCCCTGGAAGGACGCATACGGAGATGGGTACCAGGCGACGCTGGCCATCATGGCGTTCGCGTCGGGCGGATTGTTCGGCCGAGGTATCGGTGGGTCGACCATGAAGTACAACTACCTGCCCGAGGCGCATAACGACTATATCCTTGCCATTATTGGCGAGGAGCTTGGCCTGGTTGGCACGCTTTTGTTCTTTGCTGTGTACATCGTATTGGTTGTGGCGGGCTTCAAGATTGGGTCGCGTAGCAAAGACAGATATGGGCAATTGATCGCTTATGGCTGTTCGTCTATGTTGGCGGTTCAGTTCTTCGTCAACGTCATGGGCATCTTGAGTCTTACGCCCATGACGGGAAAGCCCATTCCCTTTATCAGTTACGGCGGCTCTTCAATTGTGTCTGCAATGATTTTGGCCGGTCTTATCCTGCGCGTCTCGATCGAGAGCAACCAGACCACCATCCATGACGTGCGTCGCCAGAGCCTCTCCGTGGTTGATCGCGACCGCGGTGGACGGGCCACCTCATCTGGCTTTAGCGTGCTTACGGGCGGCGGCTCCGCGCGAGGCGAATCTTCGCGCGGGCGTTCCTCGCAGTCGGGCTCGCCGCGTCAGGGGGGTTCCACCCGGGGCGCAAGGTCCTCGTCCACATCCTCGCGGGGTCCTGCGGGCTATGGTCGTACCGGCATCTCCGGAGGCTATGATCGCGTGAACCTTAACGGCGACCCCTCGGACCGCTTGCGGTCGCGCGATTCCGGCCCGCGCGTGAACAGGTATGATGGTTCTGGCCGGCGCGACAACCATGGTGGTCGCGGCGGATATTCAAATTCAACCAGGAGGGGTCGTTATGACCGATAAGCTCTCTGTCGCTATCGCCGCCGGCGGCACTGCCGGACACGTTAATCCCGCACTTGCGCTTGCGGAGGAGCTGCGGCAGCGTGGACATGCGGTCCGCTTTTTTGGCGAGTCGCGCCGCCTTGAAGGCAAGTTGGTGCCTCAGGCAGGATTCGACTTCTTTCCCGTGCACGTCACCGGCTTTGACCGGGCCCGCCCATGGACCCTGGCGACCGCCCTGTACCATCTAAGCCGCGAGCAATCCAGGCTTGTCCGTGCGTTTAAGGACGATGCCTCGCTCAAACCGGACGTGGCCATCGGCTTTGGCGCCTACATCGAGCTCCCGCTTATGCGCGCCGCCGCCAAGATGGGTGTCCCCGTGGCGCTGCACGAGCAAAACTCCGTACCCGGCCTTGCCAACAAGCAGTCCGCCAAGACCGCGTCTCTTATCGCTATTGCGCAGCCCAGCGTTGAGAAGATCTTCCGTGAACATGCCGGCGCCCATACCAAGATTGTTATGACCGGCAACCCGGTGCGCCGCTCCGTGCTTGAGGGCGATCGCGCTCGCGGCCGCGCTGCGCTGGGGGTGGGCGAGGACGAGACCTTGCTGCTGGTCTTTGGCGGCTCTCTTGGCGCCCATCACCTCAACGAACGCATCGCCGCGTTAAAAGAGCGCCTGCTTTCAGTCCCCGGCTTGCATGTTATGCACTCGACCGGTGCCGACGACTTTGAGGCGACGCGCGACCTTTTGGCCCTGACGGATGCCGAGGCAAGCCGTTGGACGGTCCAGCCCTATATCCAGGATATGGGCGATATGCTGGCGGCGGCGGATCTGGTGCTCTCGCGCGCCGGGGCCTCGTCCATCGCCGAGATCGCCGCCCTGGCCGTGCCCTCCGTGCTGGTGCCCTATCCCCACGCCACGGCGGACCACCAAACCACCAACGCCCGCTTCTTGGTAGATGCCCATGCGGCTGTGATGTTCGCGGACGTGGATATCGATGGCAAGGCGTTTGAGGATACCCTGGCAGACCTGCTGGCGAACTCGTCCAAACGCTCCGCGATGAGGCGGGCGGCCAAGGATTTGGCGCAAGACCGCGCGGCGCAGATGCTCGCGGACCAGATAGAGGCATTGGTTCGCTAACCGCTTGCATGCCCCCATCCTGCTGGTTGATTTGCTTGGGCGATCGCCTGCGGGATGGGGGTATTTTCCTATGCGTGCGCGGTGAGTGCATAAGGGCGCGCATGAGAGTACAATAGATAAGTTAATCATGTAAGCGACGCTACGAGGAGTAGGCATGTCGAACATCGTAGTACCCGAGGCAACCGAGGCGCCCGCGTTTAAGAGCGCGCATTTCATTGGCATTGGCGGCGCCGGCATGAGCGGCATCGCGCTGGTGCTGCATGAGCGCGGCTACGCGGTGAGCGGCTCGGACCTCAAGACCTCCCGCTACATCCGCCAGCTCACCCGAGCCGGCGTCGATATCCATATTGGTCATGAGGCCAAGACCATCGACGAGGTCAAGCCCGAGGTGGTTGTTGTTTCGACCGCTATTCCCGAGACCAACCCGGAGCTGGTTCGCGCACGCGAGCTGGGTATTCCCGTGTGGCCTCGCGCCAAGATGCTCTCTGCGCTGGGCCAGGGCTACACCACTGTCGCCGTGGCGGGTACGCATGGCAAGACCACCACGTCTTCTATGTGCGCCACCATGCTCGACCGTATGGACCTGGACCCCAGCTTCCTTATCGGCGGCATCGTCGAGGGCTATGACACCAACGGCCGCAACGGCTCGGGCGAGTTCTTTGTCGCCGAGGCGGACGAGTCCGATAGCTCCTTTTTGTACCTCAACCCCAACGTGGTGGTCGTTACCAACGTCGAGGCGGACCACATGGACCATTACTCGTCCCTTGAAGAGATTGAGGAGACGTTCTGCACGTTCATGAATTTGGTGGGCGAGGACGGTTGCGTTATCGCGTGCGGCGACCAGAAGCGCCTGGCCGAGCTTGCCCGTTCCACCGGCCGTCGCGTGATCACCTATGGCGTCGATGCCGATAACGACGTGGTCTGCGTCCCCGGCGAGTCGATGCATGCCATCGGCGCAACCTTTACGGTGAAGCTGCCCGACGGCACCACCCATGAGGTTTCCATCAAGCACAACCCCGGCCATCACAACATGCTCAACGCCACCGCATCGCTCACCGTGAGCTACGTGCTTGGGCTGGACGTGGACGCTGCCGCCCGGGCGCTTTCCAGCTTTGAGGGAGTGCGCCGCCGCTTCACCCATGTGGGCGATGTCAACGGCGTGACGTTGGTGGACGATTACGGCCACCATCCCACCGAGATCAAGGCGACCCTTGCCGCGGCAAAGGACCTTGCTTTCAAGCACGTGTCCGTTGTGTTCCAGCCGCATCGCTACTCGCGCTTGCAGGCGCTGCGCGATGATTTCGCCAACGCTTTCGCGGACGCCGACAAGCTCATCTTGATCGACGTGTTCCCTGCGGGCGAGATGCCCATTCCGGGCGTTACCAGCAAGATGCTTGCCGACAGGGTGCGCGAGCTGCATCCCGGTATGGACGTGCGCTACGTTGCCGATCGCGCCGACCTTATGCAGTGCATCGATGAGACCGTCTCGGACGGCGACCTGTTGATCACCATGGGCGCCGGCGACGTCACCACCGTGGGTCCCGACTACCTCGAGCACGTGCAGCGGCTCGATAGCGACCGCTAGATCGCCATGGGTCTGTTCAACGCCGTCATGTCCCTCTCGGGACTCATCGATACCGAGGTTGTAGAGGACGAGCGCCTTGCTCGCCATACCAGTTACCGCATCGGCGGCAAGGCGTCCCTCTTCATCACCTGCCATAGCTACCACTCGCTGCGCCGGACCGTGGAGGTTCTGGGGCGCGAGCAGGTGCCGTGGGTCATTATCGGCAAGGGTTCCAATCTGCTTGTCGCCGATGACGGCTACCCGGGTGCGGTGATTTCGCTGGGACGCGAGTTCAGCCGCTTTGTGCTCGCCGATGACGGCGTAACCATTACCGCCGGCGCCGGCGCCATGCTGGCGCGCTTGGTTAACGAGGCGTTGAGCCGTGAGCTCTCGGGCTTGGAGTTTGCCGTCGGCATTCCCGGTACCGTGGGCGGCGCGATATCCATGAACGCGGGTTCGCGCGATGAGTGGATAGGCGCCCTGGTCCAAGACGTTCTCACCTATAAGGCGGGCGAGGGCATTCGCCATTACGGTCGCGATGACGTCACGTGGGGGTATCGCACCAACACGCTGCCGCGCGATGAGATCGTTCTGGAGGCTACGCTTCGCCTTGCCCCCGGCAACAAGGCCGATATCAGGACTAAGATGGAGCGCTCGCTTGCGCGCCGTCGCCGCACGCAGCCCATCGGTTCCGCCTCGTGCGGATCGGTGTTTCGCAATCCGCCCGACATGAGTGTTGGAAAGATGGTCGAGGACTGTGGATTGAAGGGTTTTTCTATAGGCGGCGCCGAAGTCTCGACGATTCACGCTAACTTTATCGTGAACAAAGGGACCGCTTCGGCCGATGATGTCGCGGCGGTTATTCGACATGTGCACGGAAAGGTAAAGGAAACGTATGGCGTCGAGCTCCAACCGGAAGTCAAATTCCTCGGCTTCTAGAGCCGCGAAGCCCACGTTCCGCAAGGCGACCGCTGCGCAGAAGCGCCCCGTTTCAAACTCCGCTCCTGCCTCGCGTCCAGCTTCGGTTCCCGCTCCCAAAAAACCTATCAGCGCCTATACCGCGCCGTCTCGCAAAACCTCCAGCAGGGTTGCGGCAAGCATTAAGGCTAAGCGACCCGCCAAGCAGGTCTCTGGAAAGGGGCCGGCCCCCCGCGGACTTCAAAGCGTTCCGGCAAAACCCGCCGCCGCTCCCATGTCTGGCAAGGGCATCAAGAAAGCCGGTATGCGCAAGGCCGCCGTGCCAACTCTCAACCAATCAATAAAGAAGGGTTCGCGCCCCGTAACGGCGCGCGCGCTAAATACCCCGGCTCCCCAGGCAGCGCCTGCCAAGGAGCCGCGTCCCGCCGGCAAGATCGCATCCGGTGCAAAGGCCATCGCCTCTAAGCTGCCGGTGCCCCGTGTTCCGCGAGCGGCCATCGCCGCCGTTTTGCTGGGCGTGCTGGCGCTGGCAGTCGCCGCCATCGTTATCTTGAACTCCGGCTTGTTCGCCGCTACCGAGATCAAGATAGAGGGCAGCGTCCATGTGACACAGGAGCAAGCGGAGCAGCTGATCGACATCAAAGAGGGGACAACGCTCTTCAACGTCAACGAAGCCGAGCTGTCGAGCGCGCTCAAGAAGAACCCATGGGTTTCCGGCGTGGATATCGAGCGCGAGTTTCCCCATACCCTTGTCATCACCCCGCACGAGCGAACGGTGATAGCCATCGCCTATATCGCCGCGGATGATATTGCGTGGGCGATCGGGGATGATTCGTGCTGGATTGCGCCCATGTCGCTGAGCGTGTACGTGGATGCGGACGGCAACATCGTCGATGACGTAGAGCCCGTCGTCGCCGATTCCCAGGACAGCGCTACCCAAGATGGCGCCTCGCAGGATGCGGACGCTCAGGATCAAGCGGATACGGCGGCGACTGCGCTGCCCGAGGGCATCACCGCGCTTTCCGGCAAAGATGCCGCTGAGGCCCTTGCCAAGCAGTCGAACGCGATTCTGCTGTGCGACGTTTCCGCCGATGTGTCGCCGTCAAGTGGCGATGACGTCACCTCTGATTTGGTCTTGGACGGCATCGCCTACGCGAAGGGTTTCACGCCGGAATTCGTCGCCCAGATCAAAGATATCTCCATTGCGTCCGAGGAGGCGATTTCTGCAAACCTTGACTCCGGAGTGGAGATCGCGCTCGGCCCGCCTGACGATATCGCCCTGAAGGAGCGCGTGGTGACGCAGCTGCTCCAGCAGGAGCAGGGAGTCACCTTCATCAACGTGCGAACGCCCAATGCGTATACATTCCGCAGCGTTCCCACGTGATGCCTTGGACAAAATCCCAGCTCTCGGTGAATGGTCAGCTGGTTTACCTGCTGTTTGTTTGTTAAATTCACATTTGGGGGCGTATGCATTTGACTTTTACCGGGAAAACATGCAAAGATAACGTGTTTTATCTCTAGGTTTAATCTTAACTTGAGGGTTATCATTACCGTTGTTTATTCGCAATCTTGCGTATACGGATGTTCGGAGGACCGACACATGCACGAGAACGAGATCAACAACTATCTTGCCGTCATCAAGGTGGTCGGTGTCGGCGGCGGCGGTACCAACGCGGTCAATCGAATGATTGAAGAGGGTATCCGCGGCGTCGAGTTCGTGGCCATCAATACCGACGCGCAGGCGTTGGCGATCTCCGATGCCGACATCAAGGTGCACATCGGCACCGACCTCACGCGCGGCCTGGGCGCCGGCGCCAACCCCGAGGTCGGCCGCAAGGCAGCTGACGAGAGCCGCGACGACATCGCCGAGGCTCTGGCTGGCGCCGACATGGTCTTCATCACCGCTGGTGAGGGCGGTGGCACCGGTACCGGCGCCGCTCCCATCGTTGCGGACATCGCTATGAACGAGGTCGGCGCGTTGACCGTCGCCGTCGTCACCAAGCCCTTCACCTTTGAGGGCCGCAAGCGCAAGAAGGCCGCCGAGGAGGGCATTAAGACCCTGTCCGACAGCGTCGATACTCTCATCGTCATCCCTAACGATAAGCTCCTCGACATCGCTGAGAAGAAGACCACCATGCTGGAGGCCTTCTCCAACGCCGATGGGGTCCTTTCCCAGGGCACCCAGGGCATTACCGACCTGATCACCGTCCCCGGCGTCATCAACCTGGACTTCGCAGACGTCAAGACGATCATGCGCCAGGCCGGCACCGCCATGATGGGCATCGGCGTCGCCTCCGGCGATTCCCGCGCGGTCGACGCTGCCCAGCAGGCCATCTCCAGCCGCCTGCTCGAGAGCTCCATCGATGGTGCCACCCGTGTCCTGCTCTCCATCGCCGGTTCCAAGGACCTTGGCATCCAGGAGATCAACGACGCCGCCGACCTTGTCGCCAACGCCGTCGACCCCGAGGCCAACATCATCTTCGGTACCGTTGTGGACGAGTCCCTGGGCGATCAGGTTCGCATCACCGTCATCGCCACCGGCTTCTCCGATTCCAACGTCAACCGCCAGGACGACCTTTTTGCTCAGTCCCAGGCCCAGGCAAAGGCAGAGGCTGCTCCCCAGCACGCCGCCCAGGCCGCTCCCACCCGCAACATCGGCGGCACCGAGCTTCCTAACTTTGGCAACGATCAGTTCGAGCTTCCCGACTTTCTTAAGCGCGGCACGTTCTAACGTTTTTTCTGTACGATAGCTTGCTTATATGGGGCGCCCCGGCATCAACGTCGGGGCGCCTTCTTGTTTCTCGAGCTTACGCGCTCGTGCGGACATGTCTCGCACCTTGTGCGACCCCTTAGCACGATATGGTTGCCATAATCTGATCCATGCAAGCGCTGGTTGCTAGAACAGGGCGCCCGGTTGTGAGATGGTGGATGTATCGAAGCGGCTTTTCTATAGGAGGCGAAGCGATGGACAAGGGGTTTGGGGAGCGTTTGGTCACCCTGCGGCAGGGCAGGGGATATAGTCAGGAGCAGATTGCCATGCGGTTGGGTGTGACTCGCCGGGGAAGAACACCCGCGTGACGGAACAGGGGGAGGATGTCGATGTGCAGAGCCTGCGCGCGGGCGATGTGGTCGATGTCCGCTTTGGGGTAGCGATCAAAGATGTTGACAACCCATATGAACTGCCGGCGCTCATCCAGCCGGATGCTATCGAGGTGGTTGAGAGCTCCCGCGCATCCGGTGGTGACTAAAATGAAGCGCGGCGTGTGAGGATCGCGTGCTGCGGGTACAACGTATACCAAATGAGTTTGGGGCGAGGGCGGAAGCGTTCTCGCCCCGTTCCCTTATGCAGATGCTGATGATTGGTGGTCGATGCTGTGGAGCGCTTTACCGTTGACGGCGTGACCCTTGTGGGGTCTCGTGATGCCGATATCGCCTTTGGTTTCACCGAGCGCACAGGAGGGGTTTCCAAGCCTCCGTATGCCTCGCTTAACCTGGGAAGCCATGTTGGTGACGACCTTGAAGCAGTACAGCATAATAGGCTTTTAGCCCTGCGCGCGCTGGGAGTTGAAAACCTTTACAATGCCCTGATTATTCCCAACCAAGTTCATGGTGATGACGTGGTGGCGGTGCGGAATTCTGATGCAGGCTATCTCGAGAGTATTCGCGAGCGGGTTGCGCAGGGTGCGGACGCCATCGTATGCACCGCCCGCCATGTTCCCGTCATGCTCTGCTTCGCTGATTGCGTACCGGTTATTCTGACCTGCGGAAACAATGGCTTTGCTGTGGTTCATTCCGGCTGGAAGGGCACATATGCCCGTATCGCAGCAAAGGCGGCCCGCGCGCTGTGCGAGGAGACGGGAGCCGACCCATCCGCTATTTCTGCGTATATTGGCCCGCATATTCAAGGGGACGAATATCAGGTGTCTGATGACCTGATGCATAAGTTCTCTTTACAATTTGATACCATTGCAGAAACCGCATCGCGGCTTTTGGATTTGTCCGCGTGCATACGTCAGTCGCTCGAAGAAATTGGAGTTCCTCCGTGCGCAATTCACGACTTGCGGCTCTCGACCGTGCGTCTCAACGACCGGTTCTTCTCGTACCGGGCGGAGAACGGCACTTGTGGTCGCCACGCCGCCATAGCCGTGGCCCTCTAGCGAGCATCGCTATCGGGGCCCTCACCCTGGCAACAGCTCTATCAATCTCTGCATGCTCTTCCGGTGCCTCGGATGGCCAGATCACGGTGGCGGGTTCGACCACCTGCCTGCCCATCGCCGAGGTCGCCGCTGAAGCCTACACCGAGCAGACGGGGCTCAGCGTTCTCGTCTCCGGCCTGGGCTCCAGTGCCGGCATCGAGGCCGTCTCCAATGGGACGGCGGAGATCGCGACCTCCTCGCGCGGTCTTAACGAAGAAGAGCAAAAGCTGGGCCTCACCACCATCCCGGTCGCGCACGACGGCATCGCCGTCATCGTGAACCCGGACAACCCCGTGCAGAACCTCTCGACCGAGCAGCTTCGCGATATCTATGCGGGCAAGATCACCAACTGGTCGGAAGTGGGCGGCGAGGACCTCGCTATCCAGCTCGTCAACCGTGACGAGGCATCCGGCACCCGCGAGGCGTTCAAGTCCATCATCATGGACGGCGAGCCCTTCGACCGCCGTGCCGCCGTGCTTTCCGGCACCGGCCAGGTGCGCGACGTCGTCAGCCGCACCCGCGGCGCCATCGGCTACATCTCCATGGGCTTCGTGGAATCCAAGTACGCCGAGACCCAGGTTCGCGCCATCAACGTGAACCACGTGGAGCCCATCGAGGCGACGGTCGCCAGCGGCGGCTACCCCATCTCCCGCGACCTGTATTTCTTCACCAAGGGCGAGCCCACGGATGAGGCACAGGGCTATATCGACTACGTCCTGTCCGAGGAAATGGACGAGCAGATTCGCGAGGCCGGCTTCATTCCCGCCGGCAATGGCTCTGAAGCAGGGGAGGAGTAGCACATGGGCGATACCGCTTCCAACGTCCAAGAGACGTCTCAATCGCGCAAACGCGACCTTGCCCTGGTATCCCGCAGCACCTACCTTAAGGAAAAGGGGCTGCAGTACCTGTTCTTTGGCTGCGCCTTCCTTGCTGTGGTCACCGTTCTTTTGATCTTCGCTTTCACCATGATGCAGGCCGCCCCGGTCTTCACGGATATCGGCCTTGCCAACTTCTTCAGCTTCACCTGGGCTCCCACGGAGGGACAGTACGGCATCCTGTCGCTCCTCGCGGGCTCCGGTCTGGTGACCATAGGCGCGTTGGTGCTGGGCGTTCCTTTGGGCGTGGGCACCGCCGTCTACCTCACCGAGATCGCGACCGACCGTGTGCGCGCCCTCATCAGCCCCGCCGTCGACCTGTTGGCAGGCATCCCGTCGATCATCTACGGCTTCTTCGGCATGGTCATCATCCGCCCGGTGGTGGCCGAGCTTACCGGCGGCATGGGCTTCGGCGCGCTTACCGCGTGGTTCGTGCTGGCGATCATGATCGTCCCCACCATCACCACGCTCACTATCGACGCGCTCAACTCCATCCCCATGGGTATCCGCGAGGCCTCCTACGCCATGGGCGCAACCAAGTGGCAGACTATCTACAAGGTCGTTATCCCCGCTGCGCGCTTCGGCATCGTCGACGCGGTGGTTTTGGGCATGGGCCGCGCTATCGGCGAGACCATGGCCGTCCTCATGGTGGTGGGCAACGCCCCAGTCATCCCGGACTCCATCTCAAGCCCCGTATCCACCCTCACCAGCCAGATCGCGCTCGACATGAGCTACTCGTCCGGCCTGCATCGCACCGCCCTGTTCGGCATGGGCGTGGTGCTCTTCATCATCTCCGCCGCGCTGGTGGGCATCGTCCGCGTTCTCTCAAAGATGAGGAAGGAGGGGTAGGCGATGGCTCAGGACGCTTCTACCTCTACCGAGCAGCTTAGCTCCTCGCAGCGCATCAAGCGCGCCCTTTCCCACGGCAAGCAGGGCCGTATCTCCAAGAACACCTCCAACAAAGTGATGCTTGGGGTCTTTCGCCTGGCTGCCGCCATCACCACGCTGGTGCTGGTGGCCATCATCGCCTACGTCGTCGTCAACGGCCTTCCGCATATCTCGCTCGATTTCATCTTCGGCTGGCCCCACGGCGTCAACGCGGAGGGCGGTATCTGGCCCACCATCGTCTCGACTATCTACGTGACGGCGCTGGCGATGCTCATCTGCACGCCCATCGCTGTTTTGGCAGCCGTCTATCTGGCCGAGTACGCCAAGCAGGGCAGGCTCGTCAACACCATTCGCTATGCCGCCGACACGCTGGCCTCAGTGCCCTCGATCGTTATGGGCCTGTTTGGCTACGCGCTCTTTGTCGAGGCCATGGGTTTGGGACTCTCGATGCTTTCCGCCGCGCTCGCGCTGGCGCTGCTCATGTTGCCCATCGTCATGCGCACCACCGAGGAGGCCATCCGCTCGGTTCCCCGCTACATCCGCTGGGGCGCCTACGGCTTGGGCGCCACCAAGTGGCAGGTCGTCTCTAAGATCGTGCTTCCCTCCGCTTTCGGCCGCATCGCCACGGGTATCGTTTTGGGTATCGGTCGCGCCATCGGCGAGACCGCCGTTGTGCTCTACACTATGGGCCAGGCAATCAACATGCCCGTCACGCCGCTTGATTCCGGTCGCCCCATGACCGTGCACCTGTACCTTCTGGCCAACGACGGCATCAACATGAACGCCGCCTATGGTACGGCGCTGCTGTTGATGGTCATCATTCTCGCGTTCAATCTCTTCGCCCGCCACCTGTCGCGCAAGAGCAAGTAAGGAGCTTATCCCGTGTCCGTATACCAGTCCGCACCCGCAGTAACCGAGAGCGCGCTGATCGCCCAGAACTTCGACTTCTGGTACGGCGACTTCCATGCTCTTACCGACGTCAACCTCAACATCGCTAAAAACAAGATCACCGCGTTCATCGGCCCCTCCGGTTGCGGTAAGTCGACGTTTCTGCGCTGCATGAACCGCATGAACGACCTTATCGAGGGAACCCGTATCGAGGGCACCATGACGCTGGACGGATCCGATATCTACGCCGAGGGCGTCGATCCGGTGGATTTGCGCCGCCGCGTGGGCATGATCTTCCAGCAGCCCAACCCCTTCCCTAAATCCATCTACGAGAACGTCGCTTTTGGCCCTCGACTGCAGGGCGTGACTAGCAAAAGCGACCTCGACGACATAGTCGAAGAGTCCCTGAAGCGCGCCAACCTCTGGAAAGAGGTATCCAATCAGCTCTCTAAGGACGGCTTGGCGCTCTCCGGCGGACAGCAGCAGCGACTGTGTATCGCCCGCGTGCTGGCGGTTCAGCCGGACGTGCTCTTGATGGACGAGCCCTGCTCAGCCATCGATCCCACCTCCGTTCAGAAGGTCGAGGATCTGATGGCCGAGCTCGCGCCCGAGATGACCATCATCATCGTTACGCACAACATGCAGCAGGCCGCCCGTATCTCCGATTACACCGCGTTCTTCTTGCAGGAAGTTGCCGGAGAGCCTGCTACACTGATTGAGTATGGTCAGACCGACGCTATCTTCACTAGTCCGATGGATAAGCGCACGGAGGACTATATCACCGGTCGATTCGGCTGATTGGACAGCCGACCGGTCATTATCGGTTGCGGGTTTGTATTCGCCCGCGCTCGTCTGATTGGAGCCAAGAATGCGCAAACTGTTTTCCCGTCAGCTAGTCGAGGCACGCCACGAGATGCTCTCCATCTTCGAGGCAGTCGACCTCACGCTTCATGACGCCATCTCGGCGTTTGTCTTAAACGACAAGAAGCTTGCGAACAAGGCTAAGAAGGCCACCTTGCAGATCGATGCCCGCTGCGCCAACCTCGAGGCCGTCTGCTACAACCTCATCGCCACGCAGTCACCGGTCGCCTCCGACTTCCGTCTGCTGCAGACCATCATCTACGTGAACTTCAACCTCGCCCGCATGAGCGACCACGTCCGCTCCATCGCCCGCGGCGCCAAGCGCAAGGCCAATGCCGATCTCAAGATCCCCAACGAGCTGGTCGAGCTCATCGAGACCGAGGCCTCGCTGGTCTACCAGGTTCTGGGCGCCACCGCCACGGCCCTGGTCAACAACGACCTGTCCGCCATGCGCTCGCTCATGGACCTGGACGAGCCGGTGCGTCAGGTCTACGAGGAGTTCTTCCGCGTGTACAACCACATCGTCTCCGTCGAGGAGCCCGATGAGCACGCTTACGATGACCTTCGCCGTACCATCATGACCTCCCGCTACCTGGAGCGCATCTCCAGCGTCTCCGTTGAGATTGGCACGCGTCTGACCTTCCTTTTGACCGGTCAGCGCTGGAGCGCCTCCGATATCCTGGAGGCGGACGAGGGCGAGCTCGAGAGCATGCGCATCCCGTCTGGCGAGGGTGTTATCTTGGAGCCCAAGTCTGACGCGCGCTACGTTGCCGATCTGCCTTTGGACGAGGTTGGCGCGAAGCTTGCCACTTTGATTCGCGAGCTCGATGCAGAAGATGAGGACGAGGACTAGCGGTTTTCTTCCTTATAGATCGCACTAGGCGCTTTGGGCATGCTCCCGAAGCGCCTTTGTTTTGCGCATACCGTGTTACGAGATGCGTTGCGCGCGGGTGCCGCCTCAAAGGTGCGCTAGTATGTGCTCACATGGTTATTTGGCGAAGGTGGTCGTATGGACATCAGCTTGCAGGATCAATTGAGGCGCCGTCGCGAGGAGATTCTCTTCCGCATGGATACGGCTTTGAGCAAAAGCGGTCGCACGCTTGCGGACGTCGAGCTTATCGCCGTGTCCAAAACGGTGGATGTGGAATACGTCCAAGCCGCTATTGCCGCCGGCTACCGAGCGTTTGGTGAGAACCGCCCGCAGGAGCTCGCCCGTAAGATTGACGGCCTGGAGCAGATGCGCGCTGCCGGCGCGGATATCCCGGACGTGCGCTTCGACATGATCGGCAACTTGCAGACCAATAAGATCAACGCGGTTTTAGGACGTGCGGACCTTATCCATTCCATCAGCTCGCTGCACCTGGCAGAAGCCGTTGCAAGCCGCGCTTCCCGTCGCATCGAGGATGGCCTGCTTGACGCCGCGCAGCCGGTTTTGCTTGAGGTGAACGTGAGCGGCGAGGAGACCAAGTCGGGCTTTTCGGTCGACGAGGTTCGCCAGGCCATACCGCACCTGCAGACACTTTATGGAATTCGCGTTTGCGGACTTATGACCATGGCGCCGCGAGGGGATAAGAAAGTGGCTCGCGCGACGTTTGCGGGATTGCGCGAGTTGAGGGACGAACTTTCCGTCGAGTACCCCGATCTTTCTTTGGACGAGCTCTCCTGTGGAATGAGCGAGGACTTCGAGATCGCGCTCGAGGAGGGTTCTACCATCGTTCGCCTTGGCAGGGTGGTGTTTGACCCCGCCTTTGCAGTAGAATAGGCTGGTCAGGCGTGTTGGCTTGACCTGCACCATTCACACACTAACCGCACGACGGGCAGAGAGGTAGGAAACGTGGGCTTCCTAGATGAACTCAAGAGCAAGCTCCCCTTTGGGCAGGAACAGGGTGGCTATGGCCGCGATTCCTATGCACAGGGCGACGGCTATGACGATTACTATGACGATGGCGGTGCGGATGCCGGCTACGGCGATGATTACTCGTCCGCAGGCTATGGCGGAAACGACCAGGGCTACGGCTCGTATGGCGAACAGGACAGCGGCAACGGCATGCTTGGCCAGACCCGTCGCGGCGAGGCGGAGTCCGTAGCGGTCTACACCCGTAGCGGCCAGTTGGTAGGCGATGCCGATCGCCATGCGACCACGTTCAACCCGCCCACGCGCTCGCACGATGCGTATCGTCCCGGCGCTTATGACACCCCGTCGAGCTATGCCGAGACCCTTCGCTCCGTCCCCTCGCCGGCAAGCCCTGCTTCCAGCTCCACGGCAGCTGACGCCGCGGCTCATCGCAGCGCCGTTGTGAACGGTACCCCTCAGCTTCCCGCATACATTCTTCGTCCGGAGAGCTATGACGACATCGAGACAGTCGTTCGCCGCGTGCGCACCCGTCAGCCCGTCGCCCTGGTTTTCGCCGGCGTTCGCACCGAGGTTGCAAAGCGCGTGCTTGATTTTAGCTATGGCTTCGCTTGCGGCCTTGGCGCGTCTGTCAAGGAAGTCGCCGACCGCGTCTTCATCGTGTTGCCCCAGGGCTGCGAGGTCAAGGAATCCGATCTGGCCAAGCTTCGCGCCGAGGGCTATATAAAGACCAAGTAGGAGAGCTGTGACCCCGTACACCCTAGTTCAGATTATTGATTCGCTTATCAATTTCTACAACATCCTGATCATCGTCTATTGCCTGCTGACATGGATTCCCATGAACCCCAACGGATTGCTGGCGGACATTGGCGCGGTGCTCGATGGCATTGTAGGCCCGTACCTCAATTTCTTTAGGAGGATCATGCCTCCCATGGGGGGTATAGACTTCTCACCTGTTATTGCTGTTCTTGCGTTAACCTTCATCGAGCGGCTTTTGGTGTATTTGATAGGTATAATCTTGTAGGAATGCATGGTCGCGGCAGTAAGTTGCGGCATTAACGGCACGGAAAGGATTTTTCGATGGCTATCACCCCTGCAGATATTCAGGCCCAGACTTTTTCTGAGGCCAAGCGCGGCTATGATCCCGCCGAGGTCGACGTCTTCCTTGAGAAGATTTCCTCTGAGGTTGACGCTATGCTCAACAAGATCGTGGATCTCAAGAATCGCCTGACCGCTTCCGAGCAGCAGCTCGCCGAGGCCCAGGCGCAGCTCGCTCAGGCCCAGGCTGCTCCCGCGCCGGCTCCCGCACCCGCTCCCGCGCCTGATTACACCGCTTCCGAGCGCCAGATCTCCGCGGCCCTTATCGCTGCGCAGCAGACCTCTGATGCCATCGTTGCCGAGGCTCAGGAGAACGCCGAGCGCATTCGCAACGAGGCCGATGCCAAAGCCCGCGAGGTCATCCGTCAGGCTCTCGCAGAGAAGCAGAGCGAGATCGAGGAGATCGACCGTCTCAAGGCTTCCCGCGAGGACTTCAAGAACGAGTACCTCAAGCTCATCCAGCACTTTATGGACGAGGCTCAGAATTCCTTCCCGTCCGACCTGCTCATGAGCACCCCCACCGGCTCCGCTGCTTCCGCTGTTCCCGTGGAACCCGTCGCTCCGGTTGTCCCTCAGCCCATGCCCGTAGCTGATCCGTTTGCTCCGCTGGACAACTTTGGCGCTGACGATCTGGACTAGTCTTCATTTCATAGTTATCGCTATTGCCAAGAAGGCCCCGCATGTGCGAGGCCTTCTTTTTTCTAGGTTTTTGTTTTTGGACGAGTAGCGCACGAGTAGCGGATGAGTGGCGGGTGCGGCGGCGATGCTTTGTCCGCGCTCTAGAACGGATTCGCTTAGCTTCTGCTTGCGCTGGCGCTGACCAACGCCTTACCCAAGGTATCGCACGCAAGGCCTAGCAGCACTCCTAGCAGTATCCCACCTACGGCATACATGTCGCCGCCTGCTGCAAAGGTGGAAAACGAGCCCATGAACGCGCCGGGCACAAAGGAGAGCAGTTTGCTTCCGCCTGCAAAGCACATGAGAAACGTGGTGGCGAAGGTCATGAAGAGGCCGAATGCCTGACCGCCTATAAGCGCTCCCAGATTGAGCGATAGCAAGGCGTAGGCAATACCGCTTGCTACGCAGGCAAAGGTCGCAGGCAGGCTCTTAGTGCCTTTGCCGGGCGCTGCGAAGTACGCGGTGCACCCTGCAAAGCCCGACCAGCCCGGAATGCCCGCCATGGGCGCCAGGATCATCCAGACGGTGCAGAGCAGGGCGGTTGCAAAGGCGGGAAGTACGTTGCTTGCTTTGAACATGCTTATCCTTCCAGGTGATAAAGGCGCTAGGCGCGAACGTTAAGGGAGTCTTCTTTTGCGATGGTGCGCTCTGCCCGCTTTTCGGGCTCTGCGATCGCGTCTGCCGCATAGCCCACGGTAAGCATGTGGATGGGGTAGGCGTCTTGAGGCAAGTCGAATTCATCGATGGCGATACGGGGGTCAAAATGGCACACCCAGCAGGTCTGCAGCCCTAAGTCGACCGCCTGCATCATCATCTGGTCGGTAACTATGGCAGAGTCGATCTGCGCGGCATTCATGGAGTCGTACTTGCGCGTCCAGGCAACCTGCTCTTTAGCGCATACCAAAAGGACCAGCGGCGCTCCAAAGACGCTTCCGTCCTTGGCAAAATGGTGTGCCGCCTTGGCGGCTTTCCCTTTAAGGGCGGGGGTGTCGCAGACGATCACGCGAGTGGGGTGGTTGTTGCAGGCAGAGGGCGCCAGGCGGCCGGCCTCGATAATCTGCGCGATCTTCTCGTCCTCAACGAGGCGGTTCTGGTAGTCGCGGCAAGAATAACGAGTAAGGGTAAGGTTGGAAAAGGCCATGGGCCCTCCTTTCGTAGCGGATGACCATTTGGGTCCGAATCAAACGAGTCTCAACGCGCTCTATTGTACGCAAGCGCGTTGGCATATCCGGCGCGCGTAGGGATTCTTGCGATATGGCTTTCGGCGATAGCTAAGAAAAAGGCCCCGCATGGCGGAGCCGTGGAAGATTCTTACCTGAACGACGAGCTAGCGTTTCAGCGAATCCTAGCTGTTCTTCATGACGATGGACTCGACCGTGTCGGCGACGAACTCGCAGGAATCTGCAGCGAACTCAAGGAACATGTAGACGTCGCGCCAGGAGATGACGGCCAGAGGGTCGAGGTCGGTGGTGTGCAGCGTGCGCATGGCGTTGATGAACAGGTCGTCGCATTCGCTCTCGATGGTGTTGACGGTGATGACGTGCTCGCGCAGGCTCTTGGAGCGCTTGAACTGGGGGAGCTCGAGAACCAGATCATGCATCTGCTCGCAGGCGCGCATGACCTTGGCGGACATCATGAGCGCGTCCGGTCGCATTTCTTGGATGTTGGTGAAGTAGATGCGATGGAGCACACCCTCGATGCGGTCGGTGACAACGTCGAGCGCGTTGGCGAGCGTCGAGATATCCTCGCGCTCGATGGGGGTGATGAATGCGCTGATCAGCGCGTCGTTGACCTCGTGGACAATTTCGTCGGCGCTCTGCTCGATCTCGTGCATCTCGGCGACGGCGTCCTCGATCTTGGCGGGGTCGAAGTGACGCATGACATCGTCCAACTTCTCTGCCGCCTTGCAGGCGAGCTCTGCCGCCTTTGCGAAGCTGTCGTAATAGAATGCGTCGTTCTTTTTTGCCATGATGGCTCCTTTTGTACCGCTTGATTGGGGTTCTACATCGCCCGTTCGGGCGTTTCGTCCATAGTGATTCGCTTAGATGAAGAGCAAGAAGAGCTTTGCCATGAGGAAGCTGATGAGGCCGCAGCCGGGGAAGGTGAAGACCCAGGTGAGCAGCATATCTTTGACAACGCCAAAGTTGATGGCCGAGAGGCGCTTGACCGCGCCGACGCCCATGATGGCGGTGGTCTTGACGTGGGTGGTGGAAACCGGGATGCCGGTGAGGGTGGCTAGCAGCAGGCACAGCGAGCTTGAGAGGTCCGCGGAGAAGCCCTGGTATTTCTCGAGCTTCACCATGTCCATGCCCACGGACTTGATGATCTTCTCTCCGCCCACGGAGGTGCCCACGCCCATGACGGTCGAGCACAGCAACATGAGCCAAACGGGGATGACCATGTTCTCGACGGAGGGCTGTCCGTTGCAGAAGGCGACGCCCAGGAACAGCACGCCGATGAACTTCTGGCCGTCCTGCGCGCCGTGCATGAAGCTCATGCCCGCGGCGCCGGCGATCTGCGCCCAGCGGAAGAAGGTGTTCGATTTGCGGCGGTCCGTGTTCGCGAAGAGCAGCGTTACGACCTTGCAAACGCCCCAGCCCGCGGCGAAGCCCAAGCCAAGCGAGAGGACCAGACCGTAGAGGACCTTGACCCACTCGTTCATGTTGACGCCGTCCGCGCCTCCCAGGGCGATCGCCGCGCCGGTAAGGCCCGCGATGAGGCTGTGGCTCTCGCTGGTGGGGATACCGAAGATGCTGGCGCCCACCGAGTAGACGACGATCGAGAACAGGGCCGCGCACAGCGCGATAAGCGCGATCTGCGTGTTGGCTCCAAAATCGACCATGTTGGAGATGGTGGAAGCGACGCTGGCGTTGATGTGGGTCATGATGAAGACGCCCAGGAAGTTAAAGATGGCGCTCATGATGATCGCGGCCTTGGGCGGCAGGCAACGCGTGGTCACGCAGGTGGCGATCGCGTTGGGCGCGTCCGTCCAGCCGTTGACAAAGATTACGCCCAGCGTGAGGGCGACCGTCATTGCAAGTATTGGATTGGAAAAGACTTGCGAGATGAAATAGGAGAATGATACGTCCACTGAAACCACGTTCCTATCGTGCGGATGTCCCTCCGCACCCTACAAAGCACGTAATAGGATAACACCTTACACAATATTAACGAGGTCTTAATACGGTTATCGTTTGTAAGGACTCCGTAAGGGATTTTAAATCATCGAGCACCAAGCGGTTTGGGTAATCCCATCTAACGGCCCATGAGGCCACGGCGCGCTTAGTAGACGGCTGTCTGTATCTCGTTGGGATAGTTGGTGGCGAAAAGGCAAAGCGGGCCGATAAGCCGGGTTCTGTCGTGGGCGATCATTTATCTTGCCTGCACGTTACCGTGCAGTTCCACGCACGCTACCCGAACGCGGACCGGGCCGGTCCATGGCGCTCCTATTTGCGCTTGCTCCGGATGGGGTTTACCAAGCCGCCATGTTGCCACGACGCTGGTGGTCTCTTACACCACCGTTTCAGCTTTTCTCTCACCCGCATATAGCGGGCAGCGGGAGTCTTCTTTTCTGCGGCACTTTCCGTCGGGTCGCCCCGCCTGGCCGTTAGCCAGCATCCTGCCCTGTGGAGCCCGGACTTTCCTCACATGCGAACATGCCGCACGCGCGATCGCCTGGCCCGCTTTGCGATGGAGTATTGTAGCACGCCCTGCGCGCCGCAGTGCTTGCCCGCGCGTATCATCGAACGCTCCACATATATAATGGGTGTCTGAAAGACATGGATTTCGATGGCCGCGCTTGCTGCCGGCGGCGCCGAAAAAAGGGGGAGTTGTGGACGATTACATCACCATGAGGGAGGGTGTCGAGGCGACTGGCGAGTTCGTCGACCGTAAGAGCCGCTTTATCGCGCAGCTGGTTCACGTTGAGAGCGAGGACGAGGCCAACGCCCATATCGCCGCGGTGAGGGCCCGCCACTACGACGCTCGCCACAACGTGCCGGCGTGGATCTTGCTAGACGGGCGCGAGCGCCAAAGCGACGACGGGGAGCCCCAGCGCACCAGCGGCATGCCCACGCTGGAGGTGCTGCGCGGGGCTGGCCTTAAAAACGTCTGCTGCGTCACTACGCGCTATTTTGGCGGAACGCTTCTGGGGCCGGGCGGCCTGGTGAGGGCGTACACCGCCGCAGCGCAGGAGGCGATCGCCGCGGCGCGCTCGGCGGGGCAGCTGGTGGAGATGACCAGCGTGGTCTCCGTGGACGTTCGCGTGCCGTATCCGCTCTACGACCAGGTGCAGCATCTGGCAGCGGGTTCTGGCTGCAAGATCGCGGGCACCGATTTCACGGATACCGTGTTGCTGCACCTGGTGTTCAAAGCGGGGGAGCAGGCTGCGTTTTTGGCAGCGCTCACCGAGCTTATGGGCGGTCGCGAAGACGTGAGCGTGGGCGAGGAGCGCTTCGCCGAGTTTTAGGTCCTAGGGGTTTGCGGTCCCCAAAGGAGCGCATTCCAAAAATGCACGGGACTAAAGGGCGCGGGGGAGATGGGCGCTATCGCGCGCCGGCCTCGTGCGCGCCCTGCTCGACCAGAATATCAACGGCGAGGTCGATCGCGTCATCGATGCAGCCCGGGCAGCTGCGCAGGGCTCCGGCGTCAGAGCCGATGCCCTTGAGCTCGCGGCAAACCGTTGACCCATTGGTGCTGGCAAAGCGGGCGCTCAGCTCGCGAGAAAGCTTGTAGGTCTTGGCTTTGCTGCCAATCTGGTCGCGGCCGGTGCTTTCCACCTGGCTTAAGGCCATGACGGCTCCGGAGACGGCGCCGCAGGTCTCGGTCATGCCGCCCATGCCGGCGCCAAAGCCCTCTGCCAGTACAAAGGCGCCGTCCGCATCGAGGTCGATGGCAGGTGCCATTGCGCAGACGACCGATTGCGCGCAGTTGTAGCCCATTTCATGTAGGCGTGCGGCCTCCTTCTTGATCTCGGAGCGGTTCAAGAAGATTTCATCCTTGTTGATTGCCATGTTGAAGTCCTTTGCGTATCGAGTTGGGTATACCATTTTACTCGTGTGCGCGTATCGAGCGCATATGAAAGCGTTTGAAGAAGGAGCGAACTATGGCTGAACATATCGGAACCACGTGCGTCCAGGGTGGATACCGTCCCGGCGACGCGGAGCCCCGCCAGGTGCCCATCTACCAGTCCACCACGTGGAAGTACGACACGTCCGAGCACATGGGAAAGCTCTTCGACCTTGAGGAGTCCGGTTACTTCTATACCCGCCTGCAGAACCCCACCAACGACGCCGTCGCCGCGAAGATCTGCGAACTCGAGGGCGGTACGGCCGCCATGCTGACCAGCTCCGGCCAGGCCGCGAACTTCTTCGCCATCTTCAATATCGCCGGCTGCGGCGACCATGTGGTGGCGAGCTCCGCCATCTACGGCGGCACCTATAACCTGCTCGCCCATACCATGCGCCGCATGGGCCTTGAGTGCACCTTCGTCGCCCCTGATTGCACGGACGAGGAGCTGGAGGCCGCGTTCAGGCCCAACACCAAGGCCGTTTTCGGCGAGACCATCGCCAACCCCGCGCTCGCCGTCCTCGATATCGAGCGCTTCGCCGCCGCCGCGCATGCCCACGGCGTGCCGCTGATCGTCGACAACACGTTCCCCACGCCGGTCAACTGCCGCCCCATCGAGTGGGGCGCCAACATCGTGACCCACTCCACCACCAAGTACATGGACGGCCATGGCGCCGCGGTGGGCGGAGCGATCGTGGACGCCGGCACGTTCGATTGGAATGCGCATGCCGATAAGTTCCCGGGCCTCACTACGCCCGATGTGAGCTATCACGGCGTGGTCTACACTGAGCGCTTTGGCCTGGAGGGCGCCTTCATCACCAAGGCGACGGCCCAGCTTATGCGCGACTTCGGCTGCATCCAGTCTCCCCAGAACGCCTTCCTGCTCAACCTGGGCCTGGAGTCCCTGCACGTCCGCATGCCCCAGCACTGCAAGAACGGCCAGGCGGTGGCGGAGTTTTTGCAGCAGCACCCCAAGATCAGCTTCGTGCGCTACCCGGGTCTTCCGGGCGACGCCTATCACGAGCTCGCCCAGAAGTACCTGCCCCAGGGCGGATGCGGCGTGGTCAGCTTTGGCTTCAACGGGGGTCGCGCCGCGGCCGAGCAGTTTATGAAGAGCCTGCGTCTTGCGCAGATCGCCACGCACGTGGCCGATGCCCGCACCTGCTGCCTGCACCCGGCGAACGCGACGCATCGCCAGATGAACGACGAGGAGCTCGTCGCCTGCGGCATCACCCCGGACATGGTGCGCCTCTCCTGCGGCATCGAGTCGACCGAGGACCTTATCGCCGACATCGCCCAGGCTCTCGACACCATCTAAAGACACGGCCTCCTCGTGCGCATGGACCCCGCGCTTGAGCGCATGCGAAAACAAGCCCGCGCCGTCTGCCTGTATGGACGGTGCGGGCTTAGTTTTTGGGTAGGATGATTCTCAGCGTTGGATCTCGTCCCTTGTTTGGAGGACACTTCCGTGAAGACCACTACCATTACCTATGCAAGCTATGATGACGCCTCGACTATCCGCGCGCTGCTATGGGAACCGGACCATGAGGCCGCTCCTTCAGGTCCGCGTGGTCTGGTGCAGCTTGTCCACGGTATGTCCGAGCACGTGGAGCGCTATGCGGGCTTTGCCGAGTATCTGTGCGGCCGGGGTTTTGCGGTGTGCGCCAACGACCATATAGGTCATGGTAAAACGGTGGCGAGCGCAGATGACCTTGGGCACATGCCGCTCGAGAAAGGCGAGGAGGTTCTGCTCCATGACGTGAACGCGCTACGCGAACTTGTCATGCGGCGACTGCGCGAGGACAGCGGTTCGTCCGGAGATCTTCCGTATATCTTTTTTGGACATTCTATGGGCAGCTTTATCACGCGCGTCTACCTTACGAGGTACGCCCTTGGCGTTCGCGCCGCGGTGATTTGCGGCACCGGTCAGCAACCGCGCGCGCTCTCGGCGGCGGGCAAGGCCTTGACCCGCGGTATCGCCCGTTCGCGCGGAGAGCGATACGTCAGCGAGCTGGTCGACGGCATGGGCGCGGGAGCATATGGCAAGGCGATCGAGGGCGCGCGGACGGACGTCGATTGGATCGCAACCGATCCCGAGGTGGTCGATGAGTATCGTCGCGATCCCCTGTGCGGCCAGAAGTTCACCGTGGGCGCCTACCACACGTTGTCGACGTTGGTGGCGGACGCGACCGATCCCAAGCTTGTCGCGCGCGTTCCCCACGCGCTGCCCCTCTTCTTTATCGCCGGCGCAGAGGACCCGGTGGGGGATTGCGGTGCGGGCGTCGAGCGCGCAGCCCAGATGTATCGCCGCGCCGGCATGGAGCGCGTCGACGTGAAGATCTATCCCGGCGCTCGCCATGAGATCCTGAACGAGCCCATCAAGGGTCAGGTGTATGAGGACGTTTCCGTGTGGCTTGATGAGGTACTGGGCTCCTAGCCCCCAAGCGCCCTTTCGGCACTGCCGTCTAGCGATGGCGCGTGTCCCGAAGCAACCTTGATAAAGCTGAAGGCGCCGGCGTGCGGCTCGCTATTCCAGCGCGTTTTGATAGCCGTCCAGTTTGCTCGTGCAGTGCGGGCAGCGGGTGGCGCCGCGGTCTATCTCCTGCTTGCAGTAGGGGCATACGCGTGGCTTCGGTGCGGCATCGCCGTCTTTTTCCTCGGCAAGTCCCGCCTTGATCGCGGCTGCTTTCGCGGCAGCCTCCTTGATGTCGTTAAATTTGTTCAAGGCCTTTACGATGGCGAAGACCGCGGCTGCTGTGATGAGGAAGTTAATGACGGCGGAGAGAAACGCGCCAAAGTCGACGATGTTGCCGTTGAGGTTGATCGCGAGGCCGGGAATCTCCGCCCCGCCTCCGGTGATAAAGGAGATGAGGGGTTGGATGATGTTTGCCACCAGCGAGTTGACGATGGTGGTGAAGGCGCCGCCCACGATAACGCCGACGGCGAGGTCGACTACGCTTCCGCGGCTGATGAAGTCCTGGAATTCCTTGACAATCTTCTTGAGAGCCATGTGAGCAGCCTCCTTGTCTTGATGATGTTTGGGCGTTGGCGTGGGCGGACGGTGCAAAGGGATTGCGTTTAGCGCGAAAACCCTGCATCGGAGGCCGGCAAACTTGATTATACATGTCGCGGAATCTTCGTGCGGCGCATGGTATTACCTTGCCCCTTTCGACCGTTCCGTGTTACAACACTGTGCGAAAAATGCAGGGTCGGGCACGTTATGGTCGGACCCCGGCGTATCTACGCGGCCGCGGGAACGATAGCGCGGCACGTGGCGGGAGGAGTGCACCTTCGTCATCAGAGCGCGCGGCGCCACTTGTGAACAAGCGAGGTACGCATGAGCGAAGATCAGCGCATCCACGATGCCGTGGAGGGCAACACCCACGGCAAGAACAAATGGGCTATTCTGTTTACCGTTTTAATCATGACGTTTATGGCCACGCTCGACTCGAGCATCGTCAACGTGGCGCTGCCCGTGATGCAAAAGGAGCTGAGCGTAGGGCTCGACCAGATTCAATGGGTCTCATCCATCTACCTTCTCACCACCTGCGCCGTGCTGTTGGTGTTCGGCAGGCTGGGCGATATCTACGGCAAGGTTCGTTTTTTCCAGGTGGGCGTGGCGATCTTCGCGCTGGGCTCGCTTTTGTGCGGTATGGCGACCACGCTTGAGTTTTTGGTGCTTGCCCGCGCGGTGCAGGGCGTGGGCTGCGCATCGGCCATGGCGAACAACATGGGTATCATCACCGAATCGTTCCCGGCGCGCGAGCGCGGGCGCGCCCTGGGGCTGCTCGCGAGCTTTGTTGCCCTGGGAATGATGTGCGGTCCGGTTTTGGGCGGCTTTATCGTGAGCGCGCTGCCCTGGGAGTATATCTTCCTTATCAACGTGCCCGTGGGCGTGGCCTCGCTGTTTGTTGGCTTTAAGACCTTGCCCCACGTAGCGCCGCAGTCGGTTGGACGGCGTCTTGACGTTTTGGGCTCGGTGCTGCTGGTTCCCGGCATGCTGCTCACCTTCGTATCCATCACCATGCTCGAGGCGGGGGCCACGCCTTCGACCCTGCTGATGCTCGCCGCGGGTCTGGGCCTTATGGTCGCGTTCGTCATGGTCGAGCGCCGGGTGGACGACCCCTTGGTCGCGCTTTCTGTCTTTCGCGACCGCGCCTTCATGGTGAACATCGCGTGCCTGTTCATCAGCTTCGTCGCCATCGGCGTCTACGAGCTCATGACGCCGTTCTACCTGCAGGATGCTCGCGGTTTCTCGCCCGATGCGGCGGGTCTGATCTTTTGCGTCATCCCGCTTGCGAACGCCATCGCCGGCCCCATCTCCGGCGCGGTGTCCGACCGAATCGGATGCGAGCGCCCTACGTGCGTGGGCTTGTTCGTGTTCGCCGCGGGCCTTTTGCTGGTGGGCTTTTTCGGCGAGGAGACGGGGCTTGTCCACATCCTCATCTGCCTGGGCCTGGCGTCGCTTGGCACCTCTATCTTCCAGTCGCCTAACAATTCCCTGGTGATGGGTTCGTTGCCGCGCGAGGCCCTGGGCTTTGGCGGCAGCCTGGCCGCGCTTGCCCGCTATTTGGGCATGGCGATCGGCATCAGCGGGTCCACGTCGCTGCTCTACAGCCAAATGAGCGTGGCCGCTGGATATCGCGTTACTTCGTATGTTGCGGGAAGACCGGATATTTTCCTGTACGGATACCGTATAGTCTATGTAGTTACGGCGGCGCTGGTCGCCATAGGTTTTGCGATGACGCTTGTTCGGATGATGCGCCGCAAGTAAGCGCCGGGTCGGAAAAGGGAAGGAAACGCTGTAATGAAGGAGCTTGAAGATCGTATTCGCAAGGACGGCATCGTCAAGGCCGGGGGCGTGTTGAAGGTGGATGCGTTCCTTAACCATCAATGCGATACGCAGCTGTTCGACCACATGGGCGCCGAGTGGGCGCGCCTGTTCGCCGATGCTCCCATCAACAAGATTCTCACCATCGAGGCCAGCGGCATAGGCTTGGCGTGCATGGCGTCTCGCCACTTTGGCAACGCGCCGGTGGTCTTTGCCAAAAAGGCCCAGTCCATCAACCTGGATGGCGAGCAGTACTCCACCACCATCTACTCCTTCACCAAGCAGCGCGAGTTCCCCGTTATCGTGGGCAGGCGCTTCCTTTCCGAGGGCGACCATGTCTTGATCCTGGACGATTTCCTGGCAAACGGCTGCGCGCTCGAGGGACTCATCAGCATCTGCGAATCCGCCGGCGCCACGGTCGAGGGCATTGGCATCGCCATCGAGAAGGGCTTCCAGTCCGGTGGCGACAAGCTGCGCCAGCGCGGTTATCACCTGGAGTCGCTAGCCCGCATCGTGTCTATGGACGATGAAACGGGTCAGATCGAGTTCGCCTAACGGCGACCGTATCGCGGGCTCGTTTGAAAGCCGTTTTACAGGTTGTTTCGCAGGTTGATTATATGGACGAGGAAAAGCCGACATATAAGGCGTTCGCCGCATGGGCGGCGCAGAGCTTGGAGGAGGTCGCGCGCGACTGCGAGGTGCAGGTTTTTCGCGCGACCGGTCCGGGCGGCCAGGGCGTGAACACCACGGATTCCGCTGTGCGCATGCGCCATGTTCCCTCGGGCATCGCGGTGACGTCGCGCGAGAGCCGCAGCCAGTTCCAGAACAGGGCGTGCTGCCTGCGTAAGTTGCACGCGGAGTTTGAACGTCGTTCTCGTCCACCTAAAAAGAGGAAACCCACCAAGCCCACTAAGGCCGCCCGCGCGCGTCGCCTGGCGGATAAGCGCCACCGCGCACAGGCAAAGGAGCGGCGTCGCCGCCCCGGTGCGGACGACTAGAAGATGACGGGGCGCGTGACTTGCTTTGGTCGAGCGGCGCGAGAGTGCCTCTATGACGGGAAGTCGCTCTTTCGCTGCTTTCTTGGATCCTCTCCATGGAAGCGCGACGCGAGCGCGCAAACGGCTATTGTTCATTAGCCCAATCGCCTCATGGTTTGATCGCATCGTTTAAAAGCAGCAGAGTTCATGATGACCATATCGCTGTATCCGTTTTTGGTGATATGGGCTGGCTCGTTGAGCCTATGGCTACCGAGACATTGCCGGTGCCAGGACGGTAAGGGCGCTCGGGACCATGGTGATGGTGGCGCTGCGGGCGCGGATTTGCTCGCCGTCCGCCTGCAGGGGATAATCTTCGCCGTCGAAGAGCAGGCGCACGCTCTGCGCACGGCGGCCGTGAACGTAACGCGAGCTAAGGTGACGCCCGTTCTTGGCGCGCAAAAAAACCGGTAGCGCGATGGCGCGGGGGATCTTCCCGTGGGCGTAGCAGATGTCGAACAGGCCGTCTGAGGGGTCTGCGTCCGGGCAGATGCGAAAACCGGAGCCGTAGGTGGGACCTATCTGGATGGCCATGATGATGGATTCAAGTTCCTGCCACGCCTCGTCCTCAAACTTGACACGCAGGGGAAAGCGCCGGTAACCGATGCCGAATACGTTGAGGCCGCTAGCCAGGTAGAGCGCGTCCCCCGAAAGGCCGGTCGACTTGCGCAACTCGTAGGTGCCAATGGCTATGGCGGCGTCCAAACCGCAGGAGAAGGTCTGCACAAAGTAGTCGGTGCCACGGCCCGCCTCGCCGACGTAATCGATGCGGCCTACGTCCATGGTGCGCTTGCGCGCGTGGGAAAGCCAGCTAAGGTCCGCGCTCATAGTCTGGTCCATGTCGAGCGTGCGCGCGTAGTCGTTGCCCGAACCCACGGGAAGCACGCCCAGGCAGGGGCGCGCCTCGGACCCGATTGCCATAAGGCCGCAGGCGGTCTCATGCACCAGGCCGTCTCCGCCCAGCGCGAGCACGGTGTTGTAGCCGGTTGCCTGCGAGGCGATCTGCGTGGCGTGGCGCGGGTGTGTGGTGTGGACCACATCGAATGCGCTGTCATCGTGCATGTACATGGACAAGAAGCGCTGGACTTGTTGGGCTGCGGTCGCTGCTGCCCCGGACTGCGCGGTGGGGTTGACGATGATCAGCGTTTTTCCCAAGTTGGTGCGGGTGTTCATCAGTCCTCCGGGACGGTTGCGGTGGCGGCGTCTGCGCTGTTGGCCTCGGCGACGGTGGCGTCGCTCGGGGCGCTTTGATCGACTTGCTCGCGATGGCGCTGGATGGCTTGGTCCACCGTGAGCTGCTCATCGCCCGCAAGAGAGCGGCGCTTGGGTGTGACGATGCGCTGCGCTGGATACACGCCGCGGTGCCCGGCGACCAGGTAGCTTACAAAGGAGGCGATAACAAAATAGCCCGCCGCTCGTCCGCCAAACAGGTCGATGCCCAGCATGATGGTGGTGATGGGGACGTTGAGGGCAGATCCAAAGACGGCGATCATGCCCAGCGCGGCGGGAAAGGAGGGGTCGAAGTCCACTGCTTGGCCAAGCACGCTGCCCATGGACGCGCCAATGCCGAACAGCGGCGTGACCTCGCCGCCTTGGTAGCCCGCGCCCAGCGTGAGCGCCGTGTAGGCGAGCTTGGCGAATGGGTCTATGGGCGAGCTAGCGCTTTCGAACGCGGAGGAGACCATCCATTCGGAAAGGCCGCCGTATCGCCATCCGTCAAAGACGGCGTAGGCGCCCAGCAGCACAAGCGATCCTACGAGCGCTGCGACGAGGTAGTTGCGAAAGCGATTTGCGTAGAAGCGCTTGATGGTGCGGATGGAAAAGGAGAAGAGTCTGGCGGTGAGACCAAATGCGACGGCGGCGAGCACCACCAGTAAAATAGTGCGCGGCGACATGGACGGGATGTTGCCTATAACGTGGAGTGCGTGGTGGGTGCCCAGCATGCGGCTGACCGCATCGCCGGTGAAGGACGCGATAAGGCAGTACAGTCCAGAACTGTAATCGAGCTTGCCCACGTAGCACATCTCCATGCCAAAGAACGCTCCAGCCAGCGGCGTGCCGAAGACCCCGCCGAAGGCGGCCGAGATGCCGGAGAGCATAAGGTCATGGTGGTCGCGTTCGCCCAGCTTGAACGCGTGGCTCACGTTGCTGGCGATGGTGCCGCCAATTTGGACCGCGGTACCTTCGCGACCCGCAGATCCGCCGGCAAGGTGCGTGGCGACGGAGCAGAAGAAGGTGAGGAAGGCCATGCGCGCATGGATGAGGCGGCCGGTGAGGGCGCTGTCGATAACCAGGTTGTTGCCGCGACCGGCCTGCAGGCCGCGCGTGCGGTAGAGCCACGCGGTGGCGAGCAGTACGGGTGGCAGCAGGGCAAACAGGGCGCGATGCTGCTCGCGCGCGCCGCTCACAAGGTCGAGAGATGCCAAAAACGCCCATGCGGCGGCACCCATGGCGCATGAGACCAAAAGCACCAGCGCAAGCAATTTGCAGCTTGCATGCATGTTTCGCGCGTTGCGGCGGACATCTGCGGCAAGTAGGCGCTCGCCGTATGCGATAGCGCTGGTTGCGTCTTCAAGGGGCTTTTTGGTGGTGTTGGTTGCCATGGTTGCGGTCCTTATTCAATCTTGGGCAAGGGGCAAGGCGGACTTGTCCTGCTTTGTGGTGATGCGGGATATCGCGCGTGCGGGCTGGAACCAAGTATAGGGGTTTCATCGACGGTTCGAGTTACGCGCTTGGCATTTGGAGACTATACTTCTCGAAGAATAGTACTGCTTGCATGCCGCGGGTGCGGCGCGAAAGGGGAGGGCGCATGGCCGAGAACTTGATGGTGTTGGAAGAGGCCCAGGCGATCGTGTTGGAGCACGTCCACCCCACGCCCGTGGTCGAGGTTCCGCTGCACCTGGCAGCCGGTCTTCCCACGGCAGCGGACCTCGCGACCGATATCGATTTATCGCCTTTTGCCAACAGCGCGATGGACGGCTATGCGGTTCGCGCCCGCGACCTTGCGGATGCGAGCGCGGACTTTCCCGTGGAGCTTGTCGTCATTGGACATGAGGCTGCGGGCCACGTGTTTGAAGGCGCGGTCGAGGAGGGTTGCGCGGTGCGCATCATGACGGGCGCGCCCATGCCGGCGGGTGCGGACGCCGTGGTGAAGTACGAGGCCGTCGAGGTTATGGAAGGTGACGGCAACGAGGGCTCCACGGTGCGCTTCACCGCTTCCGCCCAGGTGGGCGACAACGTGCGCGAAGCGGGCCTTGAGGCCCGTGCGGGCGAGGCGGTCATGCGCGCGGGCGAGGTCCTGGCTCCCGCTGGATGCGGCCTTTTGGCGTCTGCGGGTATCACGGCGGTGCCCGTGCATCGCGCGCCGGTGGTGGGCGTGCTGTCAATTGGCACCGAGCTTGTGGCGCCGGATACGGTCCCTGGTCGCGGGCAGATTCGCGATGCAAACTCGAGCACCCTTTTGGCGTCTGTGGTCGCGGCGGGCGGGGAGCCCAGGTTCTACGGCATAGCGGGCGATAGCGAGGACGAGATCTCGAACATGATGCTCGCCGCGGCGGAAGAGTGCGACTTTGTTATCTCGAGCGGCGGCGCGTCTGCGGGTGATTACGACTATGTGACCCGTCTGGTGCGGCGCGAGGGTCGGGTGCTGTTCGATCGCGTGTCCATGCGTCCCGGCAAGGCGATCACGTTTGGACTTATCCGCGATACGTCCTATCTGGGACTTTCCGGCAACCCCGCGGCGGCGTGCGTTGGATTTGAGATGCTTGCCCGGCCCGCCCTGCGTAAGATGCGCGGCTACGCGGTCGCTCCTCGTCCCCTGCAGTATGCCCGCGTCGCCCATAACGTGCGCAAGACCCAGGCCAGGCGCTTCTACGACCGCGCGGTGCTGTCTCGCGATGAGGGCGGCGAGCTGGTGGTCGTTGCGGCAAAAAGCCAGAATTCAGCGCTGCTGGGCACCCTGCAAAATGCCAACTGCCTGCTGATGGTGCCCGATGGGGACGCGGGCTTTTCCGCGGGAGATATGGTGCCCTGCGTGCGCATCGATCTGCCCGAGGGCACCGTTTTGTAGCCGTATCGAATCGTATATAGCCGGGAGGCCCCTATGGATATATCTTTTGCCGTCATCACGTGCTCGGATACGCGCGATCTTACTCGCGACGAGGCGGGCGCCGCGCTTGAGCGCCTGGTGCTGGAGGCGGGCTGGTCGGTTGCCAGCCATGTTGTGGTCAAGGACGAGCAGGAGCAGATCGCTCTCGCCATCGTCGGTGCGTGCGACCAGGTGGATGCGGACATTGTGATCACGTGCGGGGGAACGGGTCTGTCTCTGCGCGACGTGACTCCCGAGGCGACCCGCTCCGTATGCGACCGAGACGTCCCGGGTATCGCGGAGGCCATGCGGGCGTATTCCATGACAAAGACGCGCCGCGCCATGCTGTCGCGCGCGGTGTGCATGCAGCGCGGACGCCACCTGGTGATCAACTTCCCCGGTTCCACCAAGGCGGCGCTGGAGTGCTGGGAGGGTATAAGCGACCAGTTTGAGCACGCATGCAAGATGACAGCCGGCGGCGGGCACTAACGCGTGTGCTTGTAATTATTCTCTTACGAGTATAATGAGGGCGTTGTTTCGCACCAGCCTATTCTTAAAGGGGGAAATCTCATGTCAATGTTCACCGCCATGAGCCGCCGCGGCGCGCTCGCCCTTATCGCCTCGCTTGCTATTGCGGGGTCCGTTGCCGGCTGCTCTGGCAACACCGCCGCGCAGGGCAGCGCCGAAGCTGCCGGTTCCTCGTCCACGCAAAGCGCGGAAAAGGTAGAGTTGCAGATCTTTGCCGCTAACTCGCTGGAGAAGGCGCTGCCCGAGGTCCAGGCGCTCTATACGGAGCAGACGGGCGTGACCTTTGCGGACACGCAGTTCAAGGCGTCCGGCGACCTGGTTGAGCAGATGCGCGCCGGGGCGCAGGTCGACGCGCTGATCACGGCGTCCAAGGGTACTATGGACGATGCGGTCGAGGCTGATCTGGTGGACGAGTCCACGCGCGAGGACATGTTTGTGAATGACCTGGTGATCGTGAAGGCCGAGGGTTCCGACCTTGCCATTTCCTCTATCGAGGACGTTGCCAGCCTGGACGGTAGAATCGCTATCGGCGACGCGGCCACGGTGCCCGCCGGCAAGTACGCCAACCAGGCGCTGGCCTCCGTTGGCCTCTACACCAATGCCGAGGGCGTGGATGGCGAGTACGCCGCTTCGATCGCGGACAAGGTCGCGCTTGCCGACAAGGTGGGCACCGCCGCCAAGTACGTCTCTACGGGCGACTGCGCGGCCGGCTTTGTCTACAGCTCCGATATCTTCCGCTACGATGGCATCGAAGAGGCGTTTGTCTGCCCGGAGGATTCCCATAAGCCCATCGTGTACCCCGGCGCCGTGTCCGCTACTAGCGAGAATGCCGAGGAAGCAGCCAAGTTCCTGGAGTTCTGCCTTACCAATAAGGATGCGCAGAAGATTTGGGCCAAGTACGGTTTTGAGCTCTCTGAATAGGTGCGCCGCGCAACGCGGCAAGGAGGTGGCGCGTTGAGCGCATGGCGTATCGATACGGCGGATGCAAGGGCGGCGTGGCTGGCAGTGGTGGTCGCGGTCATCATGGTGGCGCGCGTCGCCCTGTGGCCCGCGCCCGTCATGGCGGCCGGCGCCTCCGACCCCGCCGTCACCGCCACGCAAGAGGGCGCCGCTTTTGGCATCGACGGCTTTGAGCGCAACGCCAAGGGCACCGCGCGCGCTATGGACGGCCAGCCGGCGGGGTATCGTTTTCCGTTGCTGGATGACTCTAACGTGGTAGTTGTTCGCACGCCTGCAAACGTGTTGGTGTACGTTGACGCAGGCGCCGCCCAGGCAGCTGGCTTTGATTGCGAGGACGCGGACGATCAAGCGGCGCTGCGGCGCATGCTGTGCGAGCTTGACGCCGCGCACTCCATGGGCGGCGCCGCGCTGGCTGACGTCGAGGACCCCTGGATCTTCACTACCGAGCCACAATACGTGCAGGCTCCTTACCGCTACCGGTTTTGCGTGACGGGCGAGGACGGCGACGCCTACGCGGTGGTGGACGCCGCCGGACAGGCGGACGCTGCCGACGCTGCGGCTGCGGCTGAAGACATCGATCTGGGCGACGGTGCGCTGTGGAGCGATGACGCGCGCCTGGTAGCCGCCGACCAGGTGTCCTTGGCGGCCGAGCCCACGTGGCTCGAGGGGTTGGGGGCGTTTTTTGCCCGAATTGATTACCGTCCGCTGTGGGTGTCCATCAAGACGGCCGGCGTGGCGCTTGCGGTCTCGTTTGCGCTGGGGCTGCTTGCCGCATGGCGCACGATGGGTACCACAAGCCGCATCAAGGGAGTGCTGGATTCCGTCTTCACCATCCCCATGGTGTTGCCGCCCACCGTATGCGGCTTTTTACTGCTGATGCTCTTTGGCCAGTCCACCGCTGTGGGCAGGTGGCTTATCGACCACGGCGTCTCGCTGGTGTTCACGTGGCCCGCTGCGGTGATCTCTGCGATTGTCGTCTCATTTCCGCTGGTCTACCGTACCGCGCTGGGGGCTTTCGAGGCCCTGGACTCGCAGATGCTCGATGCCGCCCGTACGCTGGGCTGGTCCGAGTGGCGCATCTTCCATTCGCTTATGCTGCCCCTGGGCTGGCCCTCTATCGCCGCGGGCACGGTGCTGGCCTTCGCCCGAGCCATGGGCGAGTTTGGCTGCACGCTGTTTTTCGCGGGCAACTATGCGGGCATTACGCAGACCATCCCCATTGCCATCTACTTTGAGTGGATGGGCGGCGACACGGACGCGGCGTTGTTCTGGGTGCTTGTGGTGATCGCTTTCAGCTTCTTGGTGATTCTTTTTATCAACCTGTATACGGCGCGTTCGCAGGCTTATCGCAGCCGGGGCTACATCAAGGGTCGCGCCGTCGGCGACGCTTTACACGTGGGCTCTAGGGTGCAGGGCGTTCAAGATGCGGCGTTTTTGGACGATGACGAGGCCGCGGGCGGCGACGCGCTGCGCATCGACCGCGATGCCCTGCGCGAACTTATGCGCACGGACGCAGCCGTGGGCGCTGCGGCGGGAGCTGCCGCGGGCGCGGTTTCGACGGGACGTGGGTCCTCGTCCCCATCATCCGCAACGCGAGACGGCAAGGGAGGCCGCTGATGTCCTTGGTCCTCGATATCAAGAAGGCCTACCCGGACTTCTCGCTTGACGTGAGGTTGGAAGCCGCCGGCGAGCGCGTGGCGCTGCTGGGGGCCTCTGGTTGCGGGAAAAGCTGCACGCTGCGCTGCATCGCCGGCGTGGAGACGCCCGACGAAGGCCGAATAGCGGTGAACGGCGTGACGTTCTTTGATTCTGCGCGCGGCATCAACCTGTCGCCGCAGCAGCGCAAGTGCGCCCTGTTGTTTCAGAACTATCAGCTGTTCCCCAACCTGAGCGTTGCCGATAACGTTCTTGCCGGCGTTGAAGGGCGGCTTTCGCGCGAAGGGCGCGATGAGCTCGCGCGGCGCTATCTCTCCATTTTTGGCATGGCGGGGTATGCGGACCGCTATCCCGCCAGGCTTTCCGGCGGACAGCAGCAACGCGTCGCGCTTGCTCGCATGCTGGCCGCGCGTCCGGCGATCTACATGTTCGACGAGCCGTTTTCTGCGCTCGACTCGTTTTTAAAGAGCGCGCTGGAGCAAAATCTGCTTGACCTGTTTTCCGTCATCGATTCCACGGTGCTCTATGTAAGCCACGATATCGATGAGGCGTGCCGACTGTGCGAGCGCATCTGCGTGCTACACAACGGGCGCGTGGAAGAGGACGGCACGGTGGAGCAGGTTGTTCAGCGGCCCCAGACGCTTGCCGCGCTGCGTCTGACCGGGTGCAAGAACACCAGCCGCGCGCGGAAGGTGGGCGATACCCTGGTCGAGGCGCTCGATTGGGGCATGACGTTCGATGTGGGCGCTCCGGTTGCAGACGATGTTGCCTACCTGGGCGTGCGCGCCAACTACTTCCATATCGACAACCGCGAGGCGCCCGGCAAGAACAGCTATATGCTGCGCGTGGCTCGGGTGAGCGATTCTCGTTTTGAGCGCCTGGTGCTACTGGATCCGCCGCGCTCGGATGCATCGAGCCGCCTTACGTGGAAGGTGAACACGGTGGGCGCGGACATGGCGACCCTGCCGCGCGAGGGCGATTGCTTGCGCATGCATTTTGACGCGGCCAAGATCTTGATGGTGAATAGGTAAAAGACGGCGGACGACTAGCCAATGGGCGATCGTCCGCCGTCTGCGTGCACGCGTGTTTCAGGTGCGCTTGAGCGCTCTTTAGGCGAGTTGCGTGTTGATGAAGCGCGCCAGGATGGCGGCGACCTCCGCACGCGTCGCGGTCGAGGCGGGATTGAGCGTGCCCGATTCATTTCCCAGGATTAGGCCCTCTGCCACCGCCCACTGCATGGCGTCCGCAGCGAACTGCGAGGTGAGGCCTGCGTCCGGATGGGTGGGCTGGACGCGCGCGGAGGTGTCGAGCCCCAGCATGGTTGCATAGCGCATGAGGAACACCGCGACCTGCTCGCGGGTTACGGGGTCCTCGCCACCAAAGACGGAGCCGTCGCCGTAACCTGCGACGATGCCGTTTTCGCTGCCCCACGCGGCTCCGTTGGCAAACCAGTCGCTTTGCGCAACATCCGTGAAGGCGCTTGCCGGCTGGTCCTGGCGCGCGTCTTCCAAGTTAGCGAGCATGCAGACGAACATGGCCCTGCTTGCCGCCGCGTTGCCCTGGAACTGCAGCGCTCCTCGCTCTCCGGGAACGCCGTTGATGATGCCGCGGGCGCTCGCGTAGCCTACGACTTCTTGTGCGAACCAGTCGTTTTCCCGTACGTCCTCGAACGATTTGCCGCGGTTTACGATTTTGATGGAGGCGTCGTTTTCGATAGGGAATGAGACGCGGTTGCTCGCCAGCGCTGTCTTGGCGAGCACCTTCTCGTTACCGTTGGCATCTACCAGTACGGCGACGGTGCCCGGGGCCAGCTCGATACCCCGGGAGTCAAGGCTGACCTGCAACGGTCTCGCCGGCGCGGTCCCCGCGATGTCGATGGTAATCGCAGGTGCGTCCGCGCTGCTTGCGCCGGCGATCGCGTACTTGAGGGGCAGGGTGGCGCGGCCGGTTTTGGCGACGCTTGCCGGAACGGTGGCGCTGATGGCGGTGGCGTCGCCGTCCTTGTCGAGCTTTATGGTGGTGCTGACGCCGTCGGGAGCCGTGGTGTCGACGGTGGACGTGCCGTCCTTATGCGTGGTGGTGGTTACCTTGTTGCCGGCTTCATCCGTCTCAACCTTGATGTTGTCTCGATCGGGTTGCGGCTGGGGCTGGGGCTGGGGCTGGGGCTCGGGATCGGGTTCCGGCAGCGGCTTTGCGGCAAGGCCGCGCTGGGCGCGGAAGAGCTTCTTCGCTGCGGTGTCCAGCAGATCCTTTTGCTGCTCTGCGGCCGCTTCGGTGTCGTAGGTGTCCAAGCAGCTATCGAGCGCTGCCTTGGCCTCGTCGCGTGCGGCGGTGAATGCCTTCCAGCTCTCGTCCGTATACACGTCGTCGTTGGTAACCGCGTTCGCCTCGTCCAAAACGGAGGAGATGAGCGTGGTGGAAACGGTCCAGTTGCTCATGACGCCAAGTCCCAGCGAAATCTTGTTGCAGGGGGTCTCGCCCGCAACAAAGGCGCCTTTTGCTCCCATGCCGATGTAGACGGTCTTGTCGCCTACGGTTGTTGAGACGGTCTTGGCCGTGCCCTCGCCTTCGATGGTAAAGATACTGCCCGCGTCGCCGAGCACCAGGTTGCAGCCGTTGTCGCCCGCTGTGATGGCGAGCTTGCGCCCGTCCGCAACGCTGGCGATGGTGTAGCCGTCGCCCGTACGGTCGATCTTCCACACCTGGTTTGCTATGGGGAACTTACCGGACGTATCCGGCGTCACCGCGTTGTTGGAGATGGAGCTGCGCAGGCGGTCGGGGGCGGCGCCGCCCGGCAGGTTGTACATGATGCGCCCGCCGTCTTCCTGTCCGTGGATAAGGTAGACGCCGTGCTTGGGAAGCTGCGTCGCCAGCGTGTAGGGCGCCTCGTAGGTGGCGTTGACCTCATGGGTGCCTAAGCGGTCGGGGAGCACCGTGGCCCCGCGGCTGGATACGTAGACGTCCCAGGATGCTTCAAGATGGGCCTTCGCGCCGTTCAGATCAAAGGCGGCGACCACCTTGACGAGCGCCTTGCCCGCGTTCGCGCCGGTAAGGGTAGCGCTAGCGGCTGCGGCATCGATCTTTACGGCGGGAGCGCTGTCGGTGGAGTCATTGCCGGCAGGCTGTTCGACCGTCCAGGTGTATTCGATCGCGTCCACGCCGTCGACTGAGGCGGAAAGCTCGATCTTTTCGTCCACATCAAGCGCTTCGACCATGTTGGAGACCGCAAGGGCGGGCGTGGCCGCGCTGTAGCTCCAGCCCTCGCCCAAAAGGTCGAGCAGGGAGAACTGGTTGAAGATCACATCCTGCGTGCCGTCGCTCTTTGGCTCCTGCTGCTCGTAGACAATAGCCATCTTATCGCCGTCTACCTGCGTGAGGCAGGAATAGAGAAAGCGCCCCGGGAACTTGATGTCGTTGGCGTTGAGCCAGGTGACCTTGTTGGTCGCGGCGTCGATGGAGCCTATGCGCACCGCTCCGTCGCGTCGGCCGCTTGTCTTGGGGTATGACGCGGCGATGAGGTTGGACCACACGCGGCCCTGCGCATCTACCAGGCAGCCGTCGACGTTGATGAAGGAGACCATGCAGTTGCCGGTGTACTGAAGCTCCGTATCCAGGGTGTAGGCGCTCCAGGTCTGCCCGTTATCAAAGCTGTCGGCATACGAGATCGCGCCCGCGCTGTTGCGCGAGTACATGCGCACCCCGCCGGCGGGCAGCCTCACGGTCTGAGACTCGCTGGACTTGCCGCTGCCGTTGAATCTGTTGGAGCGCTCGCCGCGCTGCCAGGTGGCGCCTGCGTCATCACTCCAAATGGCGCTTGCGCTCTCGTTACCGCCTTGCTTGCTCTCGTAGATTTGGAACATGATGCGCTCGCCGCCGCCCTGCAGCGGAACCACCAGGCCGCGCCCCGGGCAGATGCCGGTAAAGGGTTGGTCGTCCTTGCGCTTGACGTTCAGGATCGAAGGCTCGCCCCAGTCGATGCCGTCTTGCGTGGGCGTGCCCTTGACTAGCCAAATGTAGCAGGTGGGGTATGCCTTCCATTCGCTTTGGGAGTAAAAGACGTTGGCCTGGATATCCTTGCCGGTCTCATGCTGCTTGACCACGGTGCGAGACGCCGCGCCGTCAGCTACGGTATACAGGTCGAAGTACGCGTCGACCCAAGAGCCGGTAAGCGCGCCGTTTTTGTCTTTAATGGGACGAAGATCGATGCGCGCGCCGTCTATGTCGAACGTCTGCTTATCTGCAGCATCGCAATAATAGGTGTATTGGTCTGCGTCCAAGCTTGCGATGGCGCCGGCCTTGCCGCGGCTGATGAGGAAGTTTCCGTTCTCGTCGAAGCCGGTGCTTTGGCAGCTGGCGCCACCGGTGCCCCAAATGCCGGTGCCCGCCGGCCAGGCATCCGCCATCATGTAGACGGTGCCGTCGCCGCCCTGGATAAACGTGGGGTCGATAAACGAGGCGCTGTTTCCCTTGTGGCCGCCGTTTTGGCTGGGGTAGTCCACAAACTCGTTCACTAGCTCCCACTCCCAGGTCTTGCCTCCGTCCTTGGAGATGCTCACAAGGCCGTCCAGGTTCTCCGGGGAGTCGCCGTAAACGCCCCAGCGCGCGTCCGCGCCGGCGAGCAGCCAGCCGTTATCCAGGGTGATGATCGACGGGATGCGGTAGTGCTGGCTGTTGCCGGTTTGGTTGGAGACAAAGGGCTGGCCTGCCGTGGTGCCTGAAAGCGCGCGCGAACTTACCGAAGGCAGGGGAGCGGTGGCGCTTGCCGCTGCCTGGGCTTCAAAAAGAGGGTTTGCGATCAGCGTGGCGGGTACGGCGGTGCCCGCGAGTCCGGCGGCGATGAGGGACGCCGCGGCGATTGTCCCAAATGACTTCAGTTCCATGTATCCATCCATTCTGCTACGTACCGCCTTGGTAGGCGAGGCGGTAGGGCGTTGTCGGAGCGGCCGCGCTATAGCCAGCCGGTCAACGTAGTGTATGGATACAGATGTCACTTAAAAAGAGAGAGAACGGTTACACATGTAAGGTAAGAGTGCAAATGGTAGATAATAACCGGTATTCGGTCGGCGCGTGAAACGGTTGATATCGGTAGGTCGGGGCGAACTTGCTATCAGCGCTATGCTGCCGCCGATGCATTGCGAGTAAAGCGCCGGCGGCATATTGAATGCATGGGCTTATGGCATGGATTCCGCAAAAGAAAACAGGCCAGAGATTTAAACACTCTGACCTGCAAATCTGTCTGGAGCGGGCGACGGGAATCGAACCCGCGTCATCAGCTTGGAAGGCTGGGGTTCTACCATTGAACTACGCCCGCGTATATGGTCGGGACGACAGGATTTGAACCTGCGACATCCTGCTCCCAAAGCAGGCGCGCTACCAAACTGCGCCACGTCCCGACGTCCACAAAGAGGCAGTATAGAGCTTTCTCGCCAAACAGGCAAATGATTTCTTATTTTGGCAAACATGAACAACATGTTGCGGCGTAGTTTCAACTTGATGCATCAGAGTAAAAGCATTACGCGTGCTTTATCATGTTACGCCGTATGGCTGAGGGCGCTATGCCCATCCAGCAAGAGCTAAAGGAGATATCATGAGCTATACCCAGCGAATTGTTGCAGAGTTGCACGAGCGCTATGCCGACCAGCCCGAATTCATCCAGGCTGCAGACGAGGTTTTGACCTCGATTGCCCCTGCGGTAGATGCCAACCCCGCCTATGAGGAGGCAGGCCTTCTCGAGCGTCTGGTCGAGCCCGAGCGCGTAGTTATGTTCCGTGTTCCCTGGGTCGACGATGAGGGCAAGTGCCAGGTCAACCGCGGCTACCGCGTCGAGTTCAACTCCGCTATCGGCCCCTACAAGGGCGGTCTGCGCTTCAACCCCACGGTAACGCTGGGCATGCTCAAGTTCCTGGGCTTCGAGCAGATCTTCAAGAACTCCCTTACCACGCTCCCCATGGGCGGCGGCAAGGGCGGCTCGGACTTCGACCCCAAGGGCAAGTCTAATAACGAAATCATGCGATTCTGCCAGTCCTTCATGACCGAGCTCACCCGCCACATCGGTCCCAATACCGACGTTCCCGCCGGCGACCTGGGCGTTGGCGGTCGCGAGATCGGCTACATGTTCGGCCAGTATAAGCGCCTGCGCAACGAGTGGACCGGCGTTCTCACCGGTAAGGGCCTCTCCTTCGGCGGCTCCCTCGCCCGTACCGAGGCAACCGGCTACGGCCTGGTCTATTTTGTGGACGAGTACCTCAAGTGCCACAACGACTCCTTCGAGGGCAAGACCGTCGTGGTCCACGGCTCCGGCAACGTCGCTATCTACGCTATCCAGAAGGTTTCCCAGCTGGGCGGTAAGGTCATCGCCGCTTCCGACACCAAGGGTTGGGTCGAGGATCCCGAGGGCATCGATTACAAGGTCCTCGAGGACATCTACAACAAGAAGCGCTCCGGCAACGACCGCGGCGTGAGCCTTGCCATGTACGTCGACGCGCGTCCCGCCGCTACCTGGCATGCAGAGGACGGCCGCGGCGTGTGGCAGCTTCCCTGCGACATCGCCCTGCCCTGCGCTCGCGAGAACACCCTGCTGCTCGAGGACGCTCAGGCTCTGGTCGCCAACGGCTGCAAGATCGTGGGCGAGGGCGCCAACATGCCCACCACCACCGATGCCACCAACTACCTGATCGAGAACGGCGTCGCCTTCATGCCCGGCAAGGCTGCCAACGCCGGCGGCGTTGCCACCTCTGGCCTCGAGATGGCTCAGAACGCCGAGCACCTCTCCTGGAGCTTCGATGAGGTCGACGGCAAGCTCGAGAACATCATGCGCGGCATCTACCACGCATGCGACGACGCCGCGACCGAGTACGGCTTCGAGGGCAACTACATGGTCGGCGCCAACATCGCCGGCTTCAAGAAGGTCGCCGATGCCATGATGGCCCAGGGCATCGTCTAATCGATTCATTCGTCATTTGATATAGCCTTCATCAAAGGGGCGTCCTCGGTTTGCCGGGGACGCCCTATTTGATTGAATGGACAGTTGAGTGGCTCGCCTTCTCTAGGCAATGCTTACGTGCAGCGTCGTCTGACGAGTTTGGGCGCGAATGGGCGGGAATAGAGCGGGGCGGGGGAGTGCTCCTTGCTTCATCTATGGACGGTCTATGGACGGACCGTGTGCTGCCCCGGGCACTATTCTATGTTCATAGGTCAAAATGCCCATGTATCTGCTATCATACAAAAGTTGCTGTCATATATGCGGGCGTGGCGGAATTGGTAGACGCGCTGGGTTTAGGTTCCAGTGGGATTCCCGTGAAGGTTCGAGTCCTTTCGCCCGCACCATCTGACAACATTGGTTTTATCGTCAACTGGGTTTGATCGGCACCCCATCTAAGCCGATGGTATTTGAGGAGGAACGTTGAACATCTCTGCTTCTGACGTGAAGGACGCCAAGCTTACCGCTACGGTCACCATTCCCGCTGCCGACGTTGATGCCACCATCAAGAAGGCCTACAAGGCTGCTGCCAAGCAGTACCGTTTCCCGGGTTTCCGCCCCGGCAAGGCCCCTCGTCCCGTCATCGACAGCATGCTGGGCAGCGAGGCCGTTCTCGCTCAGGCCACCAACGAGCTGATCGGCTCCAACGAGGCCAACGTTCTCAACGAGCTCGACATCGTCCCCGTCAAGGAGGGCAACTACGAGAACATCGATCTTTGCCGCGACGGTGAGGACTACACCTATTCCGTCGAGTTCACCCTCCGCCCCTCCGTCGTCCTGACTTCTTATGACGCCGTCGAGATCGAGATGCCCCCTGCAGAGGTCACCGAGGCTGAGATCGACTCCCAGGTCGACATGCTTATGGGCTATCACGCAACCTTCGAGGACGTCGAGCGCGCCGTCGAGGCTTCCGACTACATCACCATGGACGTCGAGAACGTTAAGAACGCCGAGGCCATCGCCGGCGAGGGTCGCATGTTCGCTATGGACTCCCAGTCCATGCCCGCAGAGTTCACCGAGGCCGTCCTGGGCATGAACGTCGGCGACGAGAAGGAGATCTCCTGGACCCCCGAGGGCGCTGAGGAGGCTACCATCAAGGTCACCCTCAAGTCCGTCAAGGAGCGTAAGGTCCCCGAGCTGACCGATGAGTTTGTCAAGGAGTCCTTCAGCTTCGACAGCATCGACGCCATGCGCGACGCTATCAAGCTCGAGGTCGAGGCTGACAAGTCCTCCAAGCTTCCCGCTCTCAAGGAGAACCGCGTTGTCGCCAAGCTGGCCGAGCGTCTCGAGCTCGACAAGGTTGACGAGGACTACGAGCAGTCCGTCTTCTCCGAGCTGGGTCAGAACTTCCTGCAGAACCTCTCCGCTCGCGGCATGACCCTGGACGCCTGGCTGTCCGCCAACGGCCTGACCTCCGAAGCGTTCATCGCCGACCTGCACCAGCAGGCTGACGACGTCGCTCGCGAGTCCCTCGCCCTCGACGCCCTGGCCCGCGAGCTCAAGCTCGAGGTCACCGACGAGGACATCGACGAGGAGTTCAAGAGCGCCGGCGTCGAGGACGTCGAGGCTTCCAAGGCCGCCTTTGTTGCTGAGGGCCGCATGCCTGCCGCCCGCGACTCCATCCGTCGTTCCAAGGCCGTCGACTGGCTGGTCGAGACCGCTAAGGTTACCGAGGTTGACGAGTACGCCGAGCGTGCCGCCCAGTAGGGATATCAACCGACTCGCACACCCTCTTCGAGGGTAGAGTAATATACCGGGTAACACCGGATCAGTTTCGTACGGTGCAACGACTCATAGCGCGCATGCGCGGTCGTGCACCGTACGTCTATGTAACGCTGAATGAAAGGAGAGGGCATGGTTTCACGCATCGACTCCGCGCTCGTTCCGTACGTCATCGAGCAAACCCCCCGCGGCGAGCGCAGCTACGATATCTACTCGCGCTTGCTCAACGACCGCATCATCTTTCTTGGTGAAGAGATCAACTCCGTGACCGCCAATCTGGTCATCGCGCAGCTGCTTCATCTTGAGAGCCAGGATGCCGAGAAGGACATCTCGCTGTACATCAACTCCCCTGGCGGAGAGGTCTACTCTGGCCTGGCCATCCTGGACACCATGAACTACATCAAGCCCCAGGTCTCCACCATCTGCGTCGGCATGGCTGCTTCCATGGCCGCTGTGCTGCTTGCAAGCGGTGCCAAGGGCAAGCGCTTCTGCCTGCCCAACTCCATCGTCATGATTCATCAGCCCAGCGGCGGTGCCCAGGGCCAGCAGACCGAGATCGAGATCGCAGCGCGCGAGATTCGCGAGACCCGCGCCACGCTCAACAAGATTCTTTCCGACGCCACCGGTCAGCCTTTCGAGAAGGTTCAGGCCGACACCGAGCGCGATAACTATATGCGTGCTCAGGCCGCGCTCGAGTACGGTCTGGTCGACCGCATCGTTTCCTCCCGCGTCGAAGCTGCGAAAGAGAGCAATTAAGCATGCCTTCCGATAATCACGATACGCATGATCACGGCGTCGTCCGCTGCTCCTTCTGCGGTAAGACGCAAGATCAAGTCCGCAAGCTGGTAAAGGGTCCCTCCAATACCTTTATCTGCGATGAATGCGTTGCCGCATGCTCTGAGATTCTCGAGGAGTCGCTGGCACAGGATTTCATGGCTGCTTCCTACGGCATGCCGCCCATGCAGGACGCAATGGGCGAGTTCGAAGTCGAGGAAGAGGATCCCTCCACTTCCGAGGTCGCATCCAGCCTCATCCGCCGCGTGCCCACGCCGCATGAGATCTATGACGAGCTTTCCCAATACGTCATGGGCCAGGAAGACGCCAAGCGCGCCATGTCCGTTGCCGTCTACAACCACTACCGTCGCGTTTTGGAAGGTTCCACCGCTCAGACTGATGCCTCTTCGTCCAGCTCGCTTGGCAAGCATGCCAACGATGCGGACGATCTCGAGGGCGTGGAGCTCGCCAAGAGCAACATCTTGCTTCTTGGTCCCACCGGTACCGGCAAGACCCTGCTGGCGCAGACGCTCGCTCGCATCCTCGAGGTGCCCTTCGCGATTGCCGACGCCACGGCGCTGACCGAGGCGGGCTACGTTGGTGAGGACGTTGAGAACATCCTGCTCAAGCTTATCAACGCCGCGGATGGTGACATCGACCGCGCGCAGATCGGCATCATCTACGTGGACGAGATCGACAAGATTGCTCGCAAGGCGGAAAACCTCTCCATCACGCGCGACGTCTCCGGCGAGGGCGTGCAGCAGGCGCTCTTGAAGATCCTCGAGGGCACTGTCGCGAGCGTTCCCCCCACCGGCGGCCGCAAGCACCCTCAGCAGGAGCTTCTGCAGATCGACACCACCAATATTCTGTTCATCTGCGGCGGTGCCTTTGTTGGCTTGGACAAGATTGTCTCCGACCGTGTAGGCAACAAGGGCGTCGGCTTCAACTCCGAGATCGCCGGCCCCACTTCCGCCGACGAGAACGACCTGCTTCGCCAAGTGCTTCCGCAGGATCTCAACGCATTTGGCATGATCCCCGAGTTCATCGGCCGTACGCCGGTCATTACCCAGACCCAGGCTTTGGACGAGGACGACTTGGTTCAGATCCTCACCGGTCCGCGCAACGCGATCACCAAGCAGTATCGTCGCATGTTCCAGCTGGAGGGCTGCGAGCTCGAGTTCGAGCCCGAGGCCCTGCATGAGATCGCTGCCAAGGCGCTGTCCCGCAAGACGGGAGCCCGCGGTCTTCGTTCCATCTGCGAGGAACTGCTGCAGCAGACTATGTTCGACCTGCCTAGCGAGCAGAATGTCGCCAAGGTGGTTGTCACCGCCGCCGCGGCCCGCGGTGAAGAGCAACCCCGTCGCGTTTACAAGGGTTCCGATATCGATCTCGACTAGCCCTTGCCATTGCATTTACCAGCATGACGCCGCCCCGAATTTGCGATTTTGGGGCGGCGTTGCTGTAGTTAATATCGTTAGTAATTATGCAAGCGATATAAGTTTCATCGCCCCTTGAACGGCGCCGTACAGGTTAGCGTCGTTTCCGAGCTGGGCGACGGCCATGTTGGGCGTCGGGAAGCCGTCGAGCGGGCCCGCGACGCCCGAGAGCGCGACGTCCATCCGCCTCTAGAGTGCCTCCATGAGCTCTGTGTCACAGATTCGAACGTGGTATTATCAGATTACTGTTCTTTTCTGTTCAAAATGTTCGTATATGTTTGAGAGGTGCGTTGTGGACGTGCGTTTCGTCGCGGTGTTCATCGTTTGTTTTCTGGCCTCGCTGCTTGGCCCTCTGTGCGGAATCGGCGGCGGGGTGATCATCAAACCGGTCGTTGATGCGATGGGTGTGATGGGCGTCGGCGCGGTAAGCTTCCTGTCAAGCGTCTCGGTGCTGGTCATGTCGCTGTCCACGCTCGTCCAAAATGCGTGTACGCGATCGTCGTCAATCGACTCGCGGTCCTTGATGCCCATCGCTGTCGGCTCCGCGGTGGGCGGTGTGGCGGGCAAGGTCGCCTTCAACCAAATGATTGCCGCTCTTCCCAACGCCGATCTTGTGGGTGCGGCACAGGCGGCGGTGCTCATCGTCTTCTCCGTGCTTGTTCTCATATACACCCTCAACAAAGACCGTATCGCCGGCGTTGAGCTTCGTGGTGCCGCTCCGCAGGCCCTTGCCGGTTTTTTGGCCGGTGCCTGCTGGTCGTTCCTCGGTATCGGCGGCGGACCGTTCAACTTGGCCATCCTGGTGTTCTTCTTCTCCATGGAAAGCAAGACGGCGGCTCAGGCCTCCCTGTTCATCATCACGTTTTCGCAGACGGCGAGCCTTGTCTATACCCTCGTCAGCGGCAGCGTGCCCGATTTTTCCCTTATCGTGCTTGTCGGTATGTGCCTTATGGCCGTCATGGGCTCCGTGGTGGGACGCAAGTTGTCGAAGCGGATGGACAGCTCCACCATCGATCGCCTGTATGTGTTCGCGTTGTTGCTGATCATTGCAATCAGTCTGTACAACTTCGCTCGGTTTGCGATTTTGTGATGTGCGCTTAAAGGCTTGGAAGCCTGAAGGTCCGGCAGCCTGAAGGTCCGGCCCTTGAGTGTGCTTGGCCGCCGCGCTTGAGAAGCTTGATGCGTTCGCAGCCGGCGTGACCGCGCTACCCAACATCCTCACGAACACCTGGTGGGTCGCTTTCGTCCAGCTCGGCGGCATCATCGGCCTTTTGCCGTGTATGCTCTTCGTGGCCAAGAGCGAGCGCTGCAAATCCCTTGGCAAGATGGCTGTCGCTCCGGCGCTCTGCGGCGTCTCCGAGCCCGTTGTCTTCGGTATACCATCGCGGAAAAGGAGCACAAAGAAGGCATTCAATCGCAAATCGTGCGTCAATGGGGCGTGCAACTGTGAATAGCGGGCGGGACCCGGGTTGATAGCATTGTTCCATAAGGGTGGTTCTATCGACCTGGGTTTTTCGTTTTATGGGCCGCGATATTGAACGGGGTCTGAAGCCGTGAGGCTCACCAAGGCGCTCAACAATAACGTAGCCGTAGCGCAGGATGAAGAGGGGCCTATAGGACAAAAGGCGGGCGGCCGTTTCCCGTTCGCTTAAATCTCGTGCCCCGTTTTTATCTCCCGGACAAAAAGCGTGCTCTCCTAAGCGGTGAAGCTGCAGGTGAGCGCCCGATAATCGAGCTACTATTCCTTTCGGGCGGGAGGGTTCGATGAAAAGGGCGAAGTGCCCGTGCCGCGGGGCGGAGGTGCGCAGTAACGAGAAAACTGAGGCGTGGGCGCGGAGATGGCGCTGCGAGCTGTGCGGGGCACCTGGGACCGTTTCGTAGGACTCACAACGTCGCCAGACTCGAGGATCTCCCGGTGCGGCTGTTCTCGTGGGGCGGGAAGCTTCACGCGCCTCCCATCGACCTCGTGCACCCGGACGTGCTCCGTCCGGCCGGCTGGTGGGCGGAGCGCTGTCCGCAGCCGTGCCCGTTCCGGGCGGACTTCTGGTTGGGCTGCTCGCACGCTGAGAACCCGACTCCGGCTGGGGAGCCCCTTCTTTCCATGCCGACCGACGACGATATCGACCCGCTCTACAGGACCTGCTCGGCATCACCCAAGCGCGGGGGCGACGGACCCGTATGGGGGAGCTGAGCCACAAAGATATGTATCCCCTTTGGCTACACTGAAAAGCACGCTTTGTGTTCTATAAGGCTCCATTACGCGGGCGTGCATCATTGGATGTCCTTCACTTGATGGCACCGGCTGTCATTAGGAGAAATGGCGGCTTTAATGACAAGGCGGTTGCGCAGGCGAGCGCTATAGTGATGACCAAATCCACAAGGAGGTCCGCCATGAAACGCAGCCCAAACAAAGCAATGGCCCCGTGCGTTCAAAGAGCTACCGCATACGCTCTTTGGGGCATGCTTCTGTTAGCCCTTCCGCAATTCGCTCGCGCGAGCGCACTTGCTCCCGCCGGCTTTGGCTTGAGCGGGTTTCCCCAACTCGTCATGTTGCTTATCGTCTCTCTTCTCGTCATGATGATCGAAGGTTTGGACGAGCATCTACGTCCGCTTGCGCGCTAAGGTGATTGCTTTCGCTTGCCTGCTGTATCTTGCCCTCGAGGTGGGGTTTCTTGTTGTTAGAGATACTCCGGCTTGGGTGTCGAGCACGCATGAGGGCTGGTTCGTTCTCGAGCAGGTTCTCTATATGACTTTGGTGATGCAATGGATGCTCCGGATGCACGCGGACGCTACGGCGCACGATTATGGCCTTCAAGATGGTTTGCGCGCAGGGTCAGACGACAAGCGACTCGTTGGCTATCGCAACTATCCCCGGATCGCTCTTGCACTCTTTGGTGGCCTTACGCTGTCGTCGTTAGGGATGGATGTAGCAGATGCCTGGTTGTCCTCGTTCTTCGCGCAGCAGGGTTTCGCGCTACCGGTCGATTTTGCTATGGGTCTCTCGGCTTTCGCCTTCGCTGCGTGCGCGTTGCTTCCGTTGCGAGCTTGGCTTGCGAGCCGCATGGGTTTGCACGCATACCTTTTGGTGTATTTTTGCTCAAAAGTGAGTGCCCTTATGCTTATGCGACTGGTGCCAGCTGGTGCGAGCCTTTCCACTGCCGCGATATTTGGAGTTGCCCTTGCATCCATTCTTATCCTGTTGCTTGTTGCCGTGCATCTGAAGCGCGGCCATGCTGATGGTAGCGTGGAGTATGGGGGGTCAAGAGCTGCGAGCGAATACCTCGCTTGTCGCTCTTGATGGAATCGATGCGCTGTCTTCCCGAGAGCGTGAGGTGCTTGATCTCACGTTGCAAGGTCTTACCCAAAAGGAGATCGGTGCTCAGCTGGGTGTTTCGGTCGCTACTGCGGGGACCTATCGCACGCGTGCATATCGGAAGCTCGGTTTCACCTCAAAGGAGGAGTTGATCGCCCTGTTGGAAGCGCGCCGCCAAGTCAGGGGAGATTCTACCCAGGTGACAGGCGCTGATCTTGCCGCCCGGCGTTCGCAGGTGCTGCATCCGTTGCTGGCGAGCGCCGCGCCGTTTCTTTTCGTGGCGGCCGTGCTTTATGTGCCATTAAGCCTGCTGCCCTTCGAGGTGCGCTTCGCGCTATCCCCAGTACTCGTTGTTGCAGTTTTCGCGGTAGGAATCGTGTTGCTTTTCGCTGGCGCGACGGGTAGAGCGCCTGGCCAAACGACTGAACAAGCGACTACACAGACGGAGACGCGCGATAAGGGCATCACTAACAATGAATGGGGCGCCGCGTGCGTCTTGGCGTGCTGCCTCATCTCGCTCGGCGCGCGCATGTACACCGATCGCGGTTATACCGATCCAAACAGCGTCAAGCTCGATATCGTGCTTATCGCAGTCCTTTCAATCGTGGCGATTGTCCGCGCCCTGGGTTGCCGGCGTCAGGCTTTTGAGAGCATGCAATTCCCGTCCCTTCTCGATAGGAATCAGTTTTACCGGCGTGCCTGCAGCTTGTTTGTCGCTATGGGGTATTCGGACGATGAGGCGAAGGCGCTAGCGGATACGTGTCTGGGCAAAACCGCGGCGAGCATTGCAAAAGAGCTCTATATGTCTCCGTCGCGCGTGCGCGCATGCCGAACGTGTGCCTATCGTCAGCTTGGCGTTCGCGATGGCGCCGAGTTCCGCCGTGCTGTATCCAGGCTTATTGCTGCACAATTCACGTAGAGATTGGCGGCGTCTTGGAGCGAAATGTCTGCAGCTCATTTGCTGTGATATCCTGTTATGCGTTTACGCAAACTTCGACTCTTGGGGAGCATGGATATGGCAGAAGAGATGCCCAAGACATATGATCCTGCGGTCAACGAGCCCGCAATCCTTCAGAAGTGGCTTGATGGCGGCTACTATCGCCGTCGTCCCGGTGTGGGCGACTGCACCGTCACCATTCCGCCGCCCAACGTTACCGGTAAGCTGCATATGGGCCACGCTACCGATGACTCCATCCAAGATGCCATCGTCCGCATGGCGCGTATGCGCGGCAAGTCCACGCGTTGGATCCTGGGCACCGACCATGCCGGCATCGCTACCCAGACCAAGGTTGATAAAAAGCTGAAAGAGGAGGGCATCAGCCGCCTCGAGATCGGCCGCGATAAGTTTATCGACGCCTGCTGGGATTGGACCCACGAGTACGGCGGCATTATCCAGGACCAGATCAAGCGCATGGGTTGCTCTATCGATTTCGAGGACGAGCACTTCACCATGGACGCGGATTACGCCGAGGCCGTGCGCAAGGTCTTTTGCGACTGGTACCATGACGGCCTGATCTACCGCGGCAAGCGCATCGTCAACTGGTGTCCCAGCTGTACCACCGCCATCTCCGATGACGAGGCCGAGTACAAGCAGGAGGACGGCCACCTGTGGCACCTTCGCTACCCGTTGACCGAGCCCGTCAACGGCCAGGATTACATCGTTGTCGCCACCACTCGTCCCGAGACCATGCTGGGCGACACGGGTATTGCCGTCAGCCCCAAGGACCCCGAGAAAGAGGCCTTTGTTGGCAAGACCGTCATGCTGCCCATCGTCAACCGCGAGATCCCCATCTTCTCCGATTGGCACGTGGACGCCGGCTTTGGTTCCGGCTTTGTCAAGGTCACCCCTGCGCATGACCCCAACGACTACGCTATGGGCCAGGCCCACGACCTGCCGCAGATCAACATCTTCGACGAGCACGCGGTGGTGGTCGAGGGCTACGGCGAGTTCTCCGGCATGACCCGCGAACAGTGCCGCGAGGCCGTTCTGGCGTGGTTCGAGGAGCACGGCCTGCTGGACCACGTTGAGGATCACGACCACTCCGTCATGCATTGCTACCGCTGCGACAACACGCTGGAGCCCTGGCTCTCCGAGCAGTGGTTCGTTGCCGTCGACAAGCTGAAGGAGCCCGCGCTCAAGGCCGTCGAGGATGGTCGCGTGACCTTCCATCCCGCGCGCTGGACCCAGACCTACACCACCTGGATGGAGAACCTCAAAGACTGGTGCATCTCCCGTCAGCTGTGGTGGGGCCATCGCATCCCGGTCTTCTACTGCGAGGACTGCGGCTGGGAGGATGCCTGCATGGAAGACGTGCACGTGTGCCCCAAGTGCGGCAGCACCCACGTGCATCAGGACGAGAACGTGCTCGATACCTGGTTTAGCTCCCAGCTGTGGACGTTCGCCACGCAGGGCTGGCCCCAGAAACCCGAGCTGCTCGAGGGCCATCATCCCACCACCGCGCTGGTGACCGCCCGCGACATCATCGCCCTGTGGGTCGCCCGCATGATCATGAGCTCGCTGTATTTCTTGGACGAGGTCCCGTTCCATGACGTGGTGATCTATCCCACCATCCTGGCCAAGGACGGCAGCCGCATGTCCAAGTCCAAGGGCAACGGCGTGGATCCCATGGACCTCATCGGCATGTACGGCGCAGACGCCATGCGCTTCAACCTGCTCACCCTGTGCACCACCAACCAGGACGTCAAGTTCGATGCCAACATCGATAAGAAGACCAAGCAGCTGGTGGATAGCCCGCGTACCGACCAAGCTCGCTCCTTTGTGACCAAGATTTGGAACGCCAGTCGCTTTTTGCTGATGAACATGGAGGGCTACACGCCCGGTGCCCCGGTAGCGGAGACCGCCGCGGACGCCTGGATGTTCTCCCGTCTGGCAAAGGCGTCGCGTAGCGTTACCGAGGGCATCGAGCAGTACACGTTTGGCGAGATGGCCCGCGGCGTGCAGACGTTCTTCTGGAACGAGGTGTGCGATTGGTACATCGAGATCACCAAGGGTCGCTTGAACGACGAGTCCACCCGCCTGCAGGCGCAGCGCAACCTCATCTTTGTCCTGGACGCGTCGCTTCGCCTCATGCATCCTTTGATGCCATTTGTCACGGAGGCGATTTGGGATACCATGCCCGCTAGCTGGCTTGACGTTGACCCGGCTACCGGTGAGGCCAGCCGCGCCGATGCCCTGATCGTTGCCGCCTGGCCCGAGCCCGACGCACTCGCCCAGTACGTGGACGAGGACGCCGAGCGCTCGTTCGAGCTGCTCCGCACCGTGGTGACCGCAGCCCGTTCCACTCGCGCCCGCTACCGTCTGAGCCCGCGCGAGGAGCTTGATTTGGTGGTCCGCGCCGGCGCTGCCGACGTCGAAGCGCTCGAGGGCCTGCGTGGCACCATCGAGTCGCTCGCCCGTACCAGCAGCTTGGTGATGGGCGCCGACGTCGATAAGCCCGCGGCCAGCACCGCCATTGTCGAAGGCGGCGTTGAGGTCTTCATCGTCCTGGAGGGCAAGGTGGACCTGTCTGCCGAGAAGGCTCGCATCGAGAAGGAGATCGCTTCTTCCGAGAAGGAGCTTGCCGGTCTCGAGCGCATGCTCGCCAACGAGGGCTTCATTTCCAAGGCGGCTCCCGCCGTGGTCGAGGGCAAGCGTGCCCGCGCCGCAGAGCTTGCCGACGCTCTGGAGGCCCTGAAGGGTCAGCTCGCTGACTTCTCATAGTTGTAGCGCTATGTTTGGGTGCGCCCCGCGGTGGGATGTCCGCTGCGGGGCGCACTTTTTTGATATGTTCAATTTGCGTGCCGGCGCATGTGCGCCGCGGTAGAAGGAGTGCTCGCGATGACATATAGTTGCCCGTTTTCCATCGAGGAGCTGGCGTATGACGAGGCGGTGCGCATCGCGCACGATACGGGGAAGATCTCCGGCGACGCCGGTCCTTTGCTTGAGACCGTGGTGGATATGTTGGACGAGCTCGAGCGCCCGGACTCGCACTTTGATTGCATCCAGATCGCGGGTACCAACGGCAAGACCTCTACGTCGCGTTTCGCAGCGTCGATCCTTGGTGGAGAGGGATTGAAGTGCGCGTTGTATACCTCGCCCGAGCTCGTCCATATGGAAGAGCGCATGGAGATTTCGGGCGCTCCCGTGGCGCCTGCGCAGTTTGCCCACGGCGTCTCCGCGGCTCGCGAGGCTGGCCGTCGCGTCAACCTTCGTCGCGAGGAGGCCGGCGAGGCCCGCTATACCATCACGCCTTTTGATTTGCTTACGGTTGCCGCGATGGTGGTTTTTGCGGAGGCCGGCGTAGACGTGGCGGTGCTGGAGGTTGGCATGGGTGGTCGCTGGGATGCCACCAGCGCTACCGACCCCGTAGCCGTTGCCGTGACGGGCATCGGCTTGGACCACATGAGGATTCTGGGCGATACCTTGGAGAAGATCGCGGCGGAGAAAGCGGCGGTCATCAAGCCGGGGCGCATCGTTGTGCTGGGCGAGGGCACGCACGAGCCCGGTGTGTGGCGCGTCATGAGCGAGCGATGCGATGAGTGCGGCGTTGCGCCGCTGGTCTCCTTGCATGAGACGCTTGAGCTGCCGGAGCGTCTGGGCGATCGCGTGCGCTTTGCCTGCCAGACCGCTAGGCGCCGCTACGAGGTCTCAATGCCCAAGCCGTCCTATCAGCCGCAAAACGCTGCGTGTGCCATCTTCCTGTGCGAGGCGTATATGGGGCGAGCGCTTGATGCGGCATCGCTGCAGGCGTCTCTTGCGGCTTGCCCCACGCCCGGCAGGTTCGATGTGCTGCGTGAAAGCCCCCTGGTGCTGGTAGACGCCTGCCATAATCCGCAGAGCTGCGAGAACTTTGTTTCAGCGTTGGACGAGATCGATCCGGTGGTGGAAAACAGGCCGGCCCTCTTGGTGGCCGCTCTGGCCGACAAGGATGTCTCCGGCATCGTAAACGTGCTTCTCCCGGCGTTTCCCGCCTTTGCGGTGACCCAAACGGCGAGCGACCGTGCGCTACCTGCGGGAGAGCTAGCGAAGCTCGTTGAGGACGAGCTTGCACGCTGTGGCCGCGCGAACGCTTCCGTAGAGGTGTTCGCCTGTGTGGACGATGCCCTGGATGCGTTCACCGCCGCAGGTAGAGACGTAGTCGCCGCGGGTACCATTACGCTTGCGGGCGAGGTGGCGGGCTGTCTTTCCCGCAGGTAGGCACTTGCTATAGCGAGCGGGCGATCTGCTGCATAGCGGGCGCGGCGTATTCCAGGAAGTCGCGGTAGCCGCAGTAGTCTTGGCGGTAATAGGCAACGTTCAAGCGCTTGCAATTCTTGTGGCAAATGCGCTCGAAGGGGCAGGTGGCGCACTGCGAGCAGTCGCGGCGCGGCTCCGCCAGGAAGGTTTTGACGGCGCCGCACGTGGCCATGTCCTCAAGCGAGTCCGTTTGAACGTTGCCGCAACGGTACTGATCGAGCACGTAGAAATCGCAAGGGTAGACGTCCCCGTTGCTCTCGACCACAAATTGCGGAGCGCACCGGCCCAGCATGCCGCACTGCTGCGGCGGGTAGCCGCGAAACAGCGGGATCACGTTGTCGAAAAGCGTCACGCTCATGTAGTGGCCCCGGCGGAAATCCTCTGTCCATAGGCGGAAGAAGGCCTTGTAAAACGATGCGAACGCCTCGGGCGTCAGCGAGAACTCGTCCCCCTCCTCATCGTCAAAGCCGGGTAGGCAGGGGATGAGCTGCACGTAGTCCAGCTTATGCTGGCGGTAGAACTTGTAGACCTTTTGCGGATGCTTGGCCAGCTGCGCGGTGAGCACCGTGAGGACGTTGAAGTCGACCTGCGCCGCTCGCAGAAGCTCTATGGCGTGCATGACGCGGTCGTAGGTGCCCTCTTGCGCGGCGTCAGGACGCAGCCAGTTGTGCAGGTCGCGGTAGCCGTCAAGTGAGACGCCTACCAGGAAGTTGTTCTCATGGAAGAACTCCGCCCATTCTTTGTCTACGAGATAGCCGTTGGTTTGCAGCGCGTAATGGATGGTTTGATTGATGCGGTGGTCCGAGACGTAGCGGGTGAAGTCCCGTAAGAACTCGAGCCCCGCCAGCGTGGGTTCGCCGCCTTGGAACGCAAAGGTGACCTCCGCATCCTCGCCCAGGCCAAGCGCGCGGTCAATAAGGGCGCGCATGGTTTGGGACTGCATCACGCCGTGACTTTTGACCTCGCGATGCGCCGACACGTCTGCATAGAAACAGTATCGGCAGCGCATGTTGCAAAGCGATGACGCCGGCTTGATGAGAAAACTGATGTGCTTCATGGTGTCCCTGTTATACGTGGTTGAAATCTAGCATTGGGTCTAGTATAGCCTTGCGCTCGCTAGGATAGAATCAACTGCGAGCGCGGTGCGTGCGGATGCATGCGCCGTGACGAGTTTGGAACCTTATTTGGGATTTGTTTGCAGCGCCGCGATGTTCGCGGGTGCCTATGCGGGTGCTCGCGGGTTGCGGCAAGGTCGATATTGGAGGAGCTATGGCAACCGTTGATGAAGCGCGAATCGCTCGCGTGCTGCAGGTTCTTGGCGAGGGGCATCCCGGCTCCCAGCTGCTGGTGACCGATCCGTGGTCTATCTACTATCTAACCGGCTTTTATGCGGAGATGGGGGAGCGGTTCTCCGGTCTGCTGCTGTCCGATGGCGAGCGCCCGGTCATCTTTGACAACGCGCTGTTCCCCATCGATGAGTATGACAATGCGGACGTGGTGCTCTTTAGCGATACCGATGACCTTGCAGGGGTCTTGATGGCTCGCATCGACCCTGACCGCCCGCTGGGCATCGACGCGCAGATGAGATCTGGTTTCCTGCTGCCGTTGCAGGAGCGCCGCGCCGCCGCATCGTTCTTTTTGGGGTCTTACGCCGTTGCGCGCACGCGGGCGATCAAGGACCAACGCGAACGCGAGCTTATGCGCCGTGCAAGCCAGATCAACGATCAGGTGATGGCGCAGCTGCCCTCCCTGGTGCATGCGGGCGTGACGGAGCGCGAGGTTGCCTCGCGGCTATCGGGCCTCTACAAGGAGCTGGGGTGCGACGGATTCTCGTTCCCTCCCATCGTGAGCTTTGGCGCCAACGCGGCAGATCCCCATCACGAGCCGGATGACACCGTGCTGGGCGACAATCAGGTTGTGCTGTTTGATATCGGCGGCCAGTATCGCGATTATTGCTCTGACATGACGCGCACTTTCTTTTGGGGCGAGCCGGACGAGGAGTCCGCTCGCATCTATGACGTGGTGCGTCGCGCGAACGAGGCCGCCGAGGCCATGGTGCGTCCGGGCGTTCGCTTTTGCGACATCGACCGCTGCGCGCGCGATATCATCGAGCAGGCCGGTTACGGGCCGTACTTCACTCACCGCTTGGGCCACTCCATTGGCATGCAGGATCATGAGCCGGGCGATGTCTCTCTTTCTAACACGGCCGTGGTGGAACCCGGTATGACGTTTTCCATCGAGCCGGGGATCTATCTGCCCGGACGCACCGGCGTGCGCATCGAGGACTTGGTCCTTGTGGGTGAGGAGGGCGTCGAAGTGCTCAACTCCTATACGCATGAGCCGGTGAGGCTGGACGCGTAGGCATTCCTGTAAGGGCATAGCACGCGATCTCTGGGCGCCGTGCCTGGTATTTAGGCGCCGTGCCAGGTCTGGTATTACTTTGTGCCGTTTTAGACGGCTTATGTGGTCCCTTTTAATACCGCTATGAGAATTGGTATTAAAAGGGACCGCTTTTTTGCAAAAAAGTGGCACATGATAATACCGATTCCAAAGTTGGTATTGCCACGTGCCACTTGAAGGGCTTCAATATGGTCCAAAGTAATACCTAAAACATCGGTATTACTTTGGACCATTTTTGGTGCCATTGGTGCGTCCTGCATCGGTGCGGTCGCGGTTGCGAGCGGTGACAAGGGCCTAGCGCTCGCAATCGATATCGAGGGACGCAACCACGTCGACGCCGCTGTCCAGGATATCGGGCACCACCACATCGCCCATGCGTACCGGCGCTACCGCTTGCGTGGCGCGCAGCAGCTCCATGGCCTGCATGTGAAGTGCGCGGGGGATGGACTCCCTGGTGCGAACCGGCAGCAGCGGTTGGTCGCCGCCGGTGACGGGGACGGTGGTTGCCAAGATTCGCATGGGGCAGGTGGTCTCCTGCTCCGCAAATGCCGCGCCGCGCTGGCAGCGGTTGCCGTGGACGGATAGGACGCGGGTGACGTCGCCATCTTTCTCAATTGCCACGTCGAGTAGGCACTCGGACGGGCATGTGGTGCAGTGGAACTGCAAAGCTTGCGTATCTGCCATGGCTACCGTACCTCCTTTGCGGGCGTATCCTCATCCTCGACGGGCTCGACGCTAAACGTGATGGTCCCGTGCGCCTGCTGCATCATCTTGGGTGTGAGTGGCATGGACTCCATGATGCTGGGTTTGAACGCGCGCGGCTTGCCCTCAAAGATGACCGTGCCGCCGTTAGAAACCTTGATGCGCGCGCGGTCATGCGGACGCCGCACGCGAAAGTACAGTTTCACCAGCTTATCCGTGTTTGAGATGACCTCCGGCAGGGCGTAGCCGGCTATGCCGCCCGCCTCTACCTTAAGGTTTTCGGCTTGGACGGGGGCGGGGTCGACGTTGGCGGCAGCGCCTTCCCGGCTTTCAAGGTCTTCCTCGTCCACATACATGGAGTTTGCCCACGATGCCGCGGTGGCGCCGGCGCGCTCGGCCTCAGCCGTGGCGTTGTCCGCAAGGTCGTGCACGTGTAGAACGTTGCCGCACGAGAAGATGCCGGGCACGTTTGTCATAAGGTCTTGGTTCACCATGGCGCCGCGCGTGCGGGGGTCGAGCTTTACGCCGGCGGCGACGGAGATCTCGTTTTCCGGGATGAGGCCAACCGAGAGCAGCAGCGCGTCGCAGGGGATGGTGCGCTCGGTGCCGGGGATGGGGGCGAGATTTTGGTCTACGCGCGAAACCTCGACCGCTTCGAGTCTGCCATGGCCAATGATGCGGGTGACGGTGGTGGAGAGGTGCAGAGGAATGCCAAAGTCCTCAAGGCAATTCTTCACATTGCGGAACAGTCCGTTTGCGTAGGGCATGAGCTCGTAGACGCCCTCCACCTCGAAGCCTTCCAAGGCCAGGCGGCGCGCCATGATGAGGCCGATGTCGCCGGACCCCAGGATGACGAAGCGTTTGCCCGGCGCCAGATTCTCGATATTGATGTAGCGCTGCGCCAATCCCGCGGTGAAGACGCCGGCGGGGCGGCTGCCAGGGATCTTGATCTCCGAGCGCGTGCGCTCGCGGCATCCCATGGCGAGGACCACGGATGCGGCATCGAACTCGATGTATCCATTGGGGCTCATGCAGGCGACGGTGTGGACGGCGTGCGAATCGCGCGAGGGCGCGGGGGAGTCGATGCTTGCAGCGCCGTTCGCGTCGCCGCCGTCGATAGAGAGCACCATGGTGTTGGTAAAGACGTCGACGGCGGTCTGCTTCACCTGGTCGATGAGCCGCTGGGCGTATTCCGGTCCGGTGAGCTCCTCTTTAAAGTGCTCGAGACCAAATCCCGGATGGATGCACTGGCGAAGGATACCGCCCAAGTGCGCGTCTCGTTCTATGATGGCGACACGTGCGCCGGCTGCCTGCGCGGAGAGCGCGGCTCCCATTCCCGCGGGGCCGCCGCCAATGACCAAAACGTCATAGCGGGTGCGTTTACGTGCATTTTCGCTCATGGTTAGCGCACCTCCTTTACAGGGCCGTAGACGATGTTCGAACCCTTGTCCTCAAGAAGGACGTCGGCGGGATCGCAGTCGAGTTCGCGGGCGAGGATGCGCACCACACGGCTCTGGCAAAAACCGCTTTGGCACCTTCCCATCCCGGCGCGGCAACGGCGCTTGACGCCTTCGACCGAGACGGCTCCCGGCTCGCGGCGGATCGCGGCGACAATCTCAGCCTCCGGCACGGTTTCGCAGCGGCACACCACGCGCCCCCAGGCAGGGTCGGACTCGATGAGTTCTCGCTTGCGATCGGGCGAGGCGAGGTCGAAATCCTCCGGCACGGTGCGCGCGGGGTTATAGCCGGGCTTTTCGATAAGCGTTATGCCCGCTTGGCGAATGAGGCCCTCGATTCGTTCTGCCACGGCGGGCGCGCTGGCGACGCCGGGGGACTGGATGCCGGCGGCCTGGAACAGGCGCGGCTGCGCGGCGGAGCGCTCGATAAGGAAGTCGTTAAGTCCGCGGATGACTGCTCGCCCGCCCGCGAACGCGCGGACTAAGCGGCGCGTATCCAGGTCAGGGACCAGTTTACGGGCTCCGGAAAGCAGCTCCTCCACGTCCGCGGCGTAGGTATCGTTGTCGCCCGCCTCGCGAATTGCGGCCGTTGCGGTGATCACGGTGTTGCCATGGACCGTTCCGGTCACGATGACGCCTTTGGAAACCGACGTCGGGATAGGGTAGAGCGGCATGAGGGGACGAGCCTCATGGTCCAAAACAGCGATGTTGCCCTGGCGCCATACCAGCTCAAAGTGTTCGCCGCCCGCCATGCGCGAGATGTCGGCGCAGCCGTTGCCTGCGGCGTTAACCAAGTAGGAGGCGCTAAGGTCGCCGGCGGACGTATGGAGTACAAAGCCGTCGGCATGCTCGTCGATCGCGTCGACCGCAGCGCTGCGCCAGAATTCGACGCCGTTCGCAGCGGCGTTCTCGGCGGCGGCGATGGCGACTTCAAAGGGGTCGACGTAGCCGGTCGAGGGGCACCAAAGCGCGCAGGTGGCTTCCTTGCTCGCGCGGGGCTCGTGCTCCCAGATCTCATCGTCCTCTATAATGCGCATGTCCTCGACGCCGTTGGCGCGTCCGTTTTCCAGCAGCTTTTCCAGGTGCTCGCGGTCGGCGGGGGAGAAACCCAGCACCATGGAGCCGGTGCGCTTAAAACCAAATCCAAGCTCTTTGGCCCAACGGCCGTAGAGGGCGCAGCCGCGTGCGTTAACGCTCGCCTTGACGGTGCCTGCCGCCGGATCGTATCCGGCGTGGACAAGACCGCCGTTTGCCTTTGTCGAGCCCAGCGCGATGTCGTTGCCCGCCTCCACGCAGGCGATCGCAAGGTCATATCGTGAAAGCTGGCGCGCGATGGCGCACCCCGTGATGCCTGCTCCCACGATGACGATATCGTAGTGTCTCACCCTGATATCACGTCCTTTTTGGTGTCAGGTGTTCATGTTTCATGGCTTATGGTATCCCTGCGGCAGGATTGGCACGCATGATATAGACGAAGCGTCAATAAGCGTCCGCGAACGGCCTTATGTTCCGTTGGCGGGCGGCGCCATCCGTCCCGACGCGTTTCTATACATACGGGGCTTCTTGCTGCTGGGCGATGCCGCCATCGGGCCGCGTTGAATCAAAATGCATGAATAATGGACGAAGCCGCCGTATGCGGTATACAATGCCAAAGACCATGTCGCCGCAAGTCGGCGTACCAGATAGGAAGGTAGCGCATCGCTATGTCGAAGTATATCCAGGAGCTCATGTCGCCGCAGTTGATGATGGCGGTCTATCTGTTCATCGGCTTCATTGTCGCACTGTACGTGCTCTCCGTCGTCTATGTGTTCATCGACGCGAAGCGCCGCGGCGTCAAGGCGTTTTGGGCGTGGGGCCTGGTCGCGCTCATCCCGCTGGTCGGCCTCATCGCATACATTGTCCTGCGTCCCAATTCCTATGCGTCCGATCGCGAGGAGCAGGAGCTCGACGTCGCTATCCGCGAGCACCAGCTAGCCCAGTACGGCGCATGTCCCAAGTGCGGCACCACCATCGAGAAGGACTTTATTGTCTGCCCGGTATGCAACACGCAGGTTCGCAACGTCTGCCCCTCATGCCACAAGCCGCTCGACGCTCATTGGAAAGTGTGCCCGTACTGCCGAACTCACATCCAATAGGCGCGCACGCTCCGGTTTTCGCGGCGTGATATGCGCGTCCAAGCACCCGTCTTCCAAATATGTGGATGGCGGGTGTTTTGCGGTATCGATACATTGTGCGTGGGCGCATGGCGATACATCTTTATTCTGGTACTAAGCTCATCTACAAGAGGGAGATTTACATGAAGGCACTGTATAACGACGGCTCCGTCGCAGAGGTCGCGGACGAGGATGTCGTCCACGTAATCCGCCACTCCGCCGCTCACATCATGGCGCAGGCCATCAAGCGCCTGTACCCCGAGGCCGACTTTGCATACGGCCCCGCAACCGATAACGGCTTCTATTATGACGTCGACCTCGGTGACAAGAAGATCAGCGAGGACGATTTGCCCGCGATCGAGGCCGAGATGAAGAAGATCGTCAAGGAGAACCTCAAGTTCAGCACCTTCGAGCTTCCCCGCGAGGAGGCCGTCGCCCTCATGGAGGAGCGTGGCGAGAAGTACAAGGTCGAGCATATCGGCGACCTGTCCGAGGACGCCCGCATCACTTTCTACCAGCAGGGCGACTACATCGACATGTGCGTCGGCCCGCACCTCACTTATACCAAGGCGCTCAAGGCCTTTACGCTCACCGGCGTTTCCGGCGCCTACTGGAAGGGCGATAAGAACAATAAGATGCTCACCCGCATCAACGGCACCGCGTTTGCCACTAAGGACGAGCTTGAGGAGCACCTGCGCCTGCTCGAGGAGGCCAAGAAGCGCGACCACCGCAAGATCGGCCGCGATATGGACCTGTTCATGATGCGAGACGAGGCCCCCGGTTTCCCGTTCTTCCTGCCCAACGGCATGATTCTTAAGAACACGCTGCTTGACTATTGGCGCGAGATCCACACCGCCGCCGGTTACGTCGAGATTTCCACGCCCCAGATCATGAACAAGCAGCTGTGGAAGACCTCCGGTCACTGGGACCACTACAAGGACAACATGTACTCCACCGTCATCGATGACGAAGAGTACTGCATCAAGCCCATGAACTGCCCGGGCGGCGTCCTTGTCTACAGCTCCAAGCCGCATAGCTACCGCGAGCTTCCCATCCGCGCCGGCGAGATCGGATTGGTGCATCGTCACGAACTCAAGGGCGCCCTGCACGGCCTGTTCCGCGTCCGCTGCTTCAACCAGGACGATGCCCACCTGTTCGTTACCCCCGAGCAGCTGACCGACGAGATCGTGGGCGTTGTGAACCTCATCACCTCCGTCTATGACAAGTTCGGCTTCACCTATCACCTGGAGCTCTCTACTCGTCCCGATGACTCGATGGGTTCGGACGAGGATTGGGAGGCGGCGGAGGCCGGCCTCAAGACCGCGCTCGAGCAGCTTGGCATGGACTATGTCATCAACGAGGGCGACGGCGCCTTCTACGGTCCCAAGATCGACTTCCACCTGGAGGACTCGCTGGGTCGCACCTGGCAGTGCGGCACCGTTCAGCTGGACTTCCAGATGCCCCAAAACTTCGATCTCACCTACATTGACGCCGATGGCGAGAAGAAGCGCCCCATCATGCTCCATCGCGTCTGCTTCGGCTCCATCGAGCGCTTCATCGGCATCCTGATCGAGCACTTCGAGGGCAAGTTCCCCACTTGGCTCGCTCCGCTGCAGGTCAAGGTCCTGCCCGTCTCCGAGAAGAGCCGCGACTACGCCCACACCGTCTGCGATCAGCTCGTTGCCGCCGGCGTCCGCGCCAAGGTGGACGATCGCGACGAGAAGATTGGCTACAAGATCCGCGACGCCCGCAGCACGGACCGCGTTCCCTACATGCTCATCATCGGTGAGAAGGAGGTCGAGAGCGGCAATATCTCCGTCCGCGACCGCAGCAACGAGACCGTCCAGCGCGAGCTTTCCGACTTCATCGCCGATATCAAGGCAGAGATCGCCGAGCGTCGCTAACGGCTTTGCTTAGATGGGCTCATCGGCCAAAGCATTACAGAGCCCTTACAGCGCCCCGCAGCCCTTTTGGTTGCGGGGCTTTCCTTTTGATGGAATAATAAATTCTTCTTATTTGCAAAAAGGAGGGGATTGCAATGGGCGACCTCGTGTCTATCGAGGAGCGCTATGCGTGCGCATGCTCGGCCCGCGCGTCTTGGTTTATGCGGGCAACCCATGCGCCCGCGGCCCTTGCGCTAACGGGCCTTGCGGAGCGCTCGCGTTTGGTGGCGTGCGCAAATGATTTCACCGCTGCTTTTTTGCAGGGTTTCGATTCAACCTGCATTCGCTTTATCGACCGTCCGTGCGTGGACGAGTTTGTACGAGCGGGGAGGGATGCGGGATCCAAAGACGCTTCGCTTGTCTGGTTTGTGAATTCTATCGGCTGCCTGGGGCTCAGGGTTCCAGATCTTCGCGCGCTTGCGGTCGCCGCTCGAGAAGAGGGTGCGCTGCTGGTTGTCGATAACACCGTCGCCTCTCTTTTTGGGTGCCGTGCCCTTTCCCTTGGAGCTCACGTGGTACTCGAGGCCCTCGATCGCATTGCCGCCGGATCTCTTGGCTGCAAGGTGGTTGCCGTGAGCGTTGCGCGCGATCAATTCAAGCGGGGCGGGCATCGCGCGGACGATCCCGCGGCAAGAACGGCGTTAAATCATCTGGAGTCGCGGCTGTCCCAAAGCGAGGCGCGTACGTCCCTTCTTCGGGATGCGTCATCGCTTGACTGCATCGCCCAAGGACTCGATACCGTCGAGGTTCGCATGCAGCGCCATATGGATAACGCGAGGGCGATCGCCGAATACCTTTCCGCCCATCCAGCTATACCGCGTGTCGACTATCCCGGTCTGTCCGCCCATGTAGATCGCAATGTTGCTTCGAGTGTGCTTATGCACGGCGCGGGTCCGGCGATTGATTTCGCGCTGCCGCGGGGCGAGCGGGCGGGTGAGTTTATCCGCGCGCTTGGAGCCGAGTACCGTACGGCTCCCGCAGGAGGCCCCCGCACCAGGGTTTCCGCGCTCGAGGGCGACGGGGGTTGCACCGTCAGGCTTTTTGCGGGGACCGACAACCCTCTTGGCGTTGTGGATGATATCGACAGGGCGCTGCGCGGCATCGTCTAGGCGTCGGGTCTGGTCGCATTCATCTTGTGAATTGGTTCTGCATCGTCGGTGTTGCAGATTTAGTATGGGGAGGAAACTTGAACGCAGCGGTTATAGGTTCTTTGGTCGAGAGCATTGTTTTGGGCATCGCGCTAGCTATGGATGCCATGGCGGTCACCTTGTCCAATACCCTGTGCGAGCCGGATATGCCTATCTCAAAGAAGATCGCCATGCCCATCGCCTTTGCCGTCTTCCAGGCCGCTATGCCGGTTGCGGGGTATTTTGGCGGAACCTTGATAGCGCCTGTCATCGAGGCCTATGCGGGCATTGTTTCGCTGGTTATTCTCGCGTTCGTCGGCGGTAAGATGATTTTCGAGGCCGTACGGGAGTTGCGCGAGCCCGAGGCGTGCTCGGCCACCAAGCTTTCGTTCGCCACCATCTTCTTCGAGTCGATCGCAACGTCTATCGATGCGTTTGTGGTCGGGGTTTCTCTTGCCGCATCGGGCGCCGATATCGTGATGTACGGTCTGTCGATCGGTCTCACCACGCTTGCGTGCTGCTTTGCCGTCCTGTTAATCGGGCGTCGCTTGGGCGAGCGCTTCGGCTCTCATGCCCAGATTGCCGGCGGCATCGTCTTGATCTTCATCGGCCTTAAGGCGTTTTTCGGTTAGCCTGTGTTCGCGCCTATCCAAATAGCTCGGGGGTGCGTCGCCGTAGCAGCTCGTCTATCTCATCTTGAAGGACGCGATAGGCCTCTACCGCGCGAGCGCCCTCGGGCGTAAGGCTAGACCCTCTGGCCCCGTCGCGCAGCAAGAGCTGATAGCCAAGCTGGCCTTCTGCTTCCTTTACCAGGCGCCACGCTTTTGAATAAGCCATGCCAAGCTCTTTGGCGGCCTTGTTAAGCGATTTTGTGCGAGACACGCCGTCGAGAAGCATGACGCAGCCGTGGCTAAAGGTGCCCGGCAGCTCGGGGTTCTCCGAGTTGACCACAAGGCGCGCGGAAGCCTTCAATTTCATATGCGACCTGCCTTCATACAATCGCGATGCATTGGAATATCGTGTAATAGTTTGGACACTCTGCATTGTAGCAGCACCGACTGCGCTACAATGGGCTGCAACCTATACGACATGCGGCATGCGAAGGAGTACCATGGCCACGTTTTTCCCAGGTGAGTCCCATACCTTTTCCGAGTACCTACTCGTCCCCGGTTATTCATCCTCTGAATGCGTGCCAACAAACGTCTCGCTCAAGACGCCGCTGACTCGCTTCAAGCGCGGCGAGGAGCCAGCGATCACCCTAAACATCCCCATGGTCTCCGCCATCATGCAGTCCGTGTCCGGCGTCGACATGGGCGTCGCCCTGGCAACCGAGGGCGGCCTTTCTTTTATCTACGGCTCCCAGACCCCCGAGTCCGAGGCCGCCATGGTCAAGGCCGTCAAGGACCACAAGGCAGGCTTTGTCGAGTCCGATTCCACGCTGACCCCGGACATGACCATGGCCCAGGTCATCGAGCTCAAGGACAAGACTGGGCACTCCACCATGCCCGTGACCGATGACGGCACGCCCCGCGGCAAGCTGCTGGGCATCGTCACCAGCCGCGACTACCGCCCCAGCCGCGACGACCACTCCAAGAAGGTCGCCGAGTTCATGACGCCGCGCGCCGAGCTCATCGTGGGCGATAAGGACATCACCCTGAAGGATGCAAACGACCTTATCTGGGATAAGAAGCTCAACGCTCTTCCCGTTGTGGACGAGAACGACCACCTGGTGGGCATCGTCTTCCGTAAGGACTACGATAGCCACAAGACCAACCCCAACGAGCTGCTCGATGCCAACAAGCGCTACATGGTTGGCGCCGGTATCAACACCCGCGACTACGCCGAGCGCGTGCCCCTGTTGGTCGAGGCCGGTGCAGACGTTTTGTGCATCGACTCTTCCGAGGGCTTCTCTGAGTGGCAGAAGCGCACCATCGAGTGGATCCGCGCTAATTACGGCGAGTCCGTCAAGGTCGGTGCGGGCAACGTTGTCGATGCCGAGGGCTTCCGATTCCTGGCAGATTGCGGTGCCGACTTCATCAAGGTGGGTATCGGCGGCGGTTCCATCTGCATCACTCGCGAGACCAAGGGCATCGGCCGCGGCCAGGCTACCGCTCTGATCGATGTCTGCCGCGCTCGCGACGAGTACTTCGAGGAGACCGGCGTCTACGTGCCCGTGTGCTCTGACGGCGGTATCGTTTACGACTACCACATGACGCTCGCGCTCGCCATGGGTGCCGACTTTATGATGCTGGGCCGCTACTTCGCCCGCTTTGACGAGAGCCCGACCGAGCGCGTCAACGTTAACGGTCAGTACATGAAGGAGTACTGGGGCGAGGGTTCCGCACGTGCCCGCAACTGGCAGCGCTACGACCTGGGCGGCGCCGCGAAGCTCAGCTTCGTCGAGGGCGTCGACTCCTACGTTCCCTATGCGGGCTCCCTCAAGGACGGCGTGGGCGGCACGCTTTACAAGGTTAAGTCCACGATGTGCAACTGCGGTGCCCTCTCGATTCCCGAGCTCCAGGAAAAGGCACGCCTGACGCTGGTCAGCTCCACCTCCATCGTCGAAGGCGGAGCCCACGACGTTGTCGTAAAGGATTCTCAGCAGTCCGTGTCTTATCGATAAGCCTGCACTCATAATCGATCTTTCGTCGATTGGTGCCGCCCGCTTCATTTGCGGACGGCGCTTTTTCTTTTCTAGTTCGAATAAATCGGCTATCGTTTTATTGTTTGCGTTGCAATGCCTTTTATAGGGGAGATAAGAGATGAAAATTGACGAGTTGGTTCGTGACCATTACGTCGATTTGGGCGACATGGATCGTGACATTTGGCGCTATATCTCAATGCATCGCTACGAGGCTGCTAATTCGACGCTTGTTGATCTAGCAGCCAAGTGCAACGCATCAAAATCTGCCGTTCTACGTTTTGCTCAGCGCCTAGGGTTTCGTGGATTCTCTGAGTTCAAATATGCCCTCAAGGCTGAAGTAGAAGCTGATGCCCGCGATATGGTCGACGCTGCGGTTCTCGATCGTTATACCGCCATTGTCTTAAAATCGCTCAAAGACTTTCTTTCGCGTGATTTCACGCCTGTATTCAGGCTTATCGAGCAGAGCTCAAAGGTGTTTCTTTACGGCACGGGAACGCTCCAACGTGCGGTTGCTCAAGAGATGCGTCGCGTGTTTTTGGCTGGTGACGAATATTTCTACGTCGTGGAAGGCGTTGATGAGACCGCAGCTCTTACGGGCGCTTTGACTCAAGACGATCTTCTCTTCGTCTTTTCTCTAAAAGGACAATCCGATAATGCAACTACGCTTGCGCGAAATCTCAAAGCCAGAAACGTTCCTTTTATTGCGGTGACGAGTTATCTGGATAACGATATCGCTCATCTTGCCGATGAGAGCATCTTGGTTGGTACCGAGAGCCTACCGATTGGTGGCGGACATAGTTACGAAGTGCTCGACGCCTATTTTCTTCTCGTCAGCATCTTGTTCTTGAAGTATTCCGAATACAAACGAGCGCATCGATAGGTTTCCGCGGGTAAACGAGCTGTGGAAATTTCCCAGCTGGTGGGAATTCGTCCCAACCACGGACGATGTACCCATATCGTCTTTCTCAGGTCTTTCTGGGATATTCGCCTCCTACACTTGGCCTCGTTAAGCGAGACTGCGAACGAATGCGAGTCTCGGTGAATCGGGAAGGGACGAAATGGATTCCTTGAAGATCACGGACGTCCGTCCCATCTGCACTGCTCCCGAGGGTATTAACCTTGTTGTGGTGAAGGTGGAGACGAATGACCCGTCCATCTACGGTGTTGGCTGCGCTACGTTTACGCAGCGTTATGAGGCGGTTGCCCATGCGGTTGACCGCTATCTGAAGCCCTTTTTGCTAGGTAAAGATCCTGCGCGAATTCAGGATATCTGGCAGACTGCACATGTTTCTGGATATTGGCGAAACGGGCCGATCTGGAACAATGCACTTTCCGGCATTGACATGGCACTTTGGGACATTAAGGGCAAGATGGCCGGTATGCCGCTCTATGACCTTTTTGGTGGTAAATGCCGCGATGCTGTTCCGGCGTATATTCATGCCGATGCACAGACGATAGAGGGCGCAATCGCTTTGGTCCAGCAGCGCGTCGATGCGGGCTGGAATCGAATCCGCGTTCAAATCGGTGGCTATGGCGGAAACGTTCCTGTTGAGAATAAGCCTAAAGATGCGCTACCCGGTGCATACTATGATCCCAAAGTGTATATGCGCACGGCTATTGAGGGCTTTACTGCCTTACGTCGCGAGTTTGGTGACGACATTGAGCTGTGCCATGATGTCCATGAGCGTTTGACGCCTTCCGAGGCAATCCGCTTCGCGCAGCAAATGGACCAATTCGACCTGCTGTTCCTTGAGGACGTGCTCGCTCCCGAGCAAATCGCATGGTTCGATCAGGTGCGCGCTCATACGACTTGCCCGCTTGCCATGGGCGAGCTCATCAACAACCCGCATGAGTGGATGCAGCTTGTTCAGAATCGAAGCGTTGACTATCTTCGTCTCCACATCAGTCAGGCAGGTGGAATCACGCCCGTTCGCAAGATCATTGCTTTCGCTGACGTTAATGGAGTTCGCACCGCTTGGCATGGTCCTGGCGATATGTCCGGTATTGGGCATGCGGTCAACACGCACCTTTCCATTTCCTCACCGAACTTCGGTATCCAAGAGTGGAGCTGCAGCATTAAGGAGAACACGTATCGTGTGTTCCCGGGCATGCCAGTCGTTGAGAACGGCTATGTGTATCTGAACGATCAGCCCGGTATCGGTGTGGATATCGATGAGAATCTCGCAGCAGAGTTCCCTCCCGTCGATAAGGATTTGAGTTGGCTTCTTTGCAGACTTCCGGATGGTTCCGCTGCTCGACCGTAATGCGACCCGGAGTTATTTGTATTTGAGTTCCTTGAAAGGGGATAGACCATGAAAACTGATGATAAGGCCATTGCCGACGGCATTGTTGCTGCAGTTGGAGGCGTAGACAATATCAGGGCCGTGGGTCATTGTTCGACCAGGCTGCGTTTGACGCTTCATGATAAGACCAAGGTCGATGAGAAAACAATCGAAGATATTGAGGGCGTCAAGGGCCAATTCTTCGCCGGCGAACAGTATCAGGTGATTTTGGGCACCGGTCTTGTTAACCGTGTTTACGATATTGTCGCGGGCGAGAATCAGGGCGGCGTTAACACCGATATTAAGGCCGACCTGTATGCCGGCATGTCGCTCCCCAAGAAGCTCTCTCGTATTTTGGGCGATATCTTTATTCCCGTTATTCCCGTCCTGGTGGCAACAGGCCTTTTTAGCGGCTTCATTAACTGCATCAACTCGTTTGGCGTTCAGATGGACCCCAACGTTTTGACGATCGCGACCATTCTGATGAAAACTGCTTTTACCTTTCTGCCCGTGCTTATTGCATGGTCGGGCATGAAACAGTTTGGTGGTAGCCCCGTCATCGGCATCGTCCTTGGTCTCATGCTGGTGAACCCGCTTCTTCCTAACCCGAATGATGTGGTTAAGGGCACGGTTGAGGCAATCACTTTCCATCCGTTTGGTCTTGAGTGGAATGTTGTAGGTTATCAGGGCTCTGTGCTTCCCGCTCTTGTTGTTGCGTATATCGCTGCAAAGACCGAGAAGACTCTTAAGAACGTTGTTCCGGATGTTCTGGATCTTATCATCACTCCGTTTACTACGATCCTCATTGCCGGCTTGCTTGGCATGCTTGTTATTGGCCCCGTTTGCCAGACCGTGGAGCACGCTGTTTTGGCTGCCGCGAAGTTCGTTATCGCGTTGCCGTTCGGTCTGGGCGGACTAATCCTTGGCGGAACGCAGCAGGCGATTGTGGTTACCGGTATGCACCACATCTTCCTTGCGCTCGAAACTGACTATCTTGCTACCACAGGTTTCAACCCCTTCAATGCCATGATTTCCGGTGGCATTATGGCCCAGGCTACCGCCGCCTTGGTTACCGGTCTTAAGGTAAAGAACCCTAAAAAGCGTGGCTTCTATATGGCTGCATCGCTGCCTGCATTCCTGGGCATTACCGAGCCGGCAATCTTTGGCGTGAACCTCAAGTTTGGCAAGCCGTTCCTGTTCGCTCTTTGCGGCGGTGCCTGCGCTGGTTGGTGTGGCGCAATGCTTCATGCTGCCAGCACCGGTATGGGCGTTGCTGCTATTCCGGGAATCGTTACCTACCTGTACAGCCAGCAGGCCATCATCAACTACTTTATCATCCATGGTGTTGGCATTGCGGTTTCCGGTCTGCTCACTTGGTTCTTCTTTGACCCTAACAAGGCCGAACAGGCTGAGCTTGAGAACTAGGTTTTGTTTGATCGAACTCAGATGGGTATATCGTTCATTTCATGAGGCTTTGATGGCTCATAACCAATGAAGCGTGCTTTCCCTGTACATTCTCTTTTTAGATAAAGCGAGATGCCTGCAAGTCGCAGGCATCTCGCTTGTCGTATTTGTTATCATCATGCGAGTTAACCTTAGGGTCGGTGGCTTAGCTTTGTTCGCTACAAGTTCCGCACGCAAAGAAGAGCACTTAATGTGCTCTTCGTCTTGCGCAGGACTGTCCGCAGTAGCGAACAAAGCTAAGCCGACCGACCCCAGCAAGATTAAAGGAGCTGATATGTGCGATTGCACAGATCATAAGGACGAGATCCCTGCCTACGACGCGCAGGCCATCGAGTCCAAGTGGATGAAGGCCTGGGAGGACTCCGACCTCTTTGCCGTCGACACCGACGACAGCAAGCCCAAGAAGTACGTGCTCGAGATGTTCCCGTATCCTTCGGGCGACCTGCACATGGGACATGCGCGCAATTACACCATCGGTGACGCTATGGCGCGCCAGGCCCGCATGCGCGGTTTCGACGTGCTGCATCCCATCGGCTTCGACGCTTTTGGCCTGCCCGCGGAAAACGCCGCCATCAAGCACAACACCCAGGCCGCTGCTTGGACGTATAAGAACATGGACCAGGCTCTCGCGACCATGAAGCGCATGGGCTTTTCCTATGATATGGATCGTTTGGTCAAGACCTGCAGCCCGGATTACTACCGCTGGGGCCAGTGGATCTTCGAGAAGCTGTGGGAGCGCGGGCTGGTTTACCGCAAGAAGAATCCCGTCAACTGGTGCCCCAAGTGCGAGACGGTCCTTGCGAACGAGCAGGTGACCGAGGGCCGCTGCTGGCGTTGCGATTCCGAGGTTGAGAAGCGCGACCTTGAGCAGTGGTACATCAAGATCACCGCTTATGCGCAGGAGCTGCTCGATGATCTGGAGAAGCTCCCCGGCTGGCCCGAGCGCGTCAAGCAGATGCAGGCCAACTGGATCGGCCGCTCCGAGGGCGCCGAGGTAGACTTTACCCTTTGCGATAAGAACGGCGAGCCCATCCCCGGCGACGAGGGCAAGATCACCGTCTTCACCACCCGTGCGGACACCCTGTTCGGCAATACCTTCTTCCTGCTCGCTCCCGAATACAAGGGCCTGATGGAGCTTGTCGAGGGAACCGAGTACGAGGCAGCCGTCCGCGAGGTGGTCGAGGGCGCCAAGCATATCTCTGCCGTCGAGCGCGCCCAGGGCACCCTTGAGAAGCACGGCGCCTTCACTGGCCGTTATGTTGTCAACCCGGTCTCCGGCGCCAAGGTGCCGGTATGGGTCGCCGACTACATCATCTCCGATTACGGAACCGGCGCCGTTATGGCCGTGCCTTGCGGCGACCAGCGCGACTTCGAGTTTGCCAAGAAGTACAACCTCCCCGTTGTCCCCATCATCCTTTCTGATGACGACCCGTTGTTCGATCAGCTCAAGGACGAGCAGGGCACGGTCGTCACGTCCGTCGATTGGGAGGAGGCGCTCACCTGCGAGGGCACGCTGGTCCAGTCCGGAAAATACACTGGTATGATCGGCGGCAAGCACTCCGAGGGCGAGGCAGCCATCGTCGCCGACCTGGAGGCGGCCGGCACCGGCAGGCGTTCCGTTCAGTTCCGCCTGCGCGACTGGCTTATCTCCCGCCAGCGCTACTGGGGAAACCCCATCCCGGCAATCCACTGCGAGCACTGCGGCATCGTTCCGGTTCCCGAGGACCAGCTGCCGGTGACGCTTCCCGAGAACCTTGACCTGGGCGCTGGCGAGACGCTCGCGGAGTGCCGTGAGTTCTATGAGACCACCTGCCCGGTCTGCGGTGCGCCCGCCCGTCGCGAGACGGATACCATGGACACCTTCACGTGCTCCAGCTGGTACTACCTGCGCTATACCGATCCGCACAACACGGAGCTTCCTTTCTCCAAGGAGGCCGCGAACCATTGGATGCCGGTCGATAACTACATCGGCGGTATCGAGCACGCGATCCTGCACCTGCTCTATAGCCGCTTCTTCACCAAGGCGCTGCGCGATATTGGGTTGCTGGACGTGGACGAGCCCTTCACCAACCTGCTGTGCCAGGGTATGGTGAAGGACGAGAACGGCGATACCATGTCCAAGTCCAAGGGCAACGTCGTTCCGCCCTCCAGCGTCATCGAGCCCTTCGGTGCGGACACCATGCGCCTCGCTATCCTGTTCATCGCTCCTCCCGAGAAGGACTTCGACTGGGATCCCAACGCGGTGGAGGGTGCCAACCGCTTCATCAAGCGCGCATGGCGCATTGTCTGGCAGCTTTGCGAGACCGCCGGTGATCCCTCGACCCTCGATAAGGCGGGCCTGGACGCTCCCGCGCTCGATCTGTACCGCGAGCGTCACCGCACGCTTGCCAAGTGCACCGACGATTTCGACCGCGGTCAGTTCAACACGGCAATTTCCGCGATGATGGAGCTGGTCAACGCTGCGAGCGCCTATATCAACGCGGTGGAGCCGGAGTCGCGCGACGCCGCCCTGACCGCGCTGGTTGCCGAGGATATCGTTTCCGTCCTCGCCCCCATCTGCCCGTTTGTCTGCGAGGAGCTGTGGCACGCCGCGCTGGGTCGCGACGGCAGCGTCTATACTGCCCCTTGGCCAGAGTTCGATGTCGCGGAGGCTGCCGCGGATGAGGTCGAGATCGCCGTTCAGGTTTTGGGTAAGATGCGCGCCCGCGTCATGGTGCCCGCTGGAGCCGACAACGCCGCCATGCAGGCCGCCGCTGAGTCTGCGGTCGCTAAGTGGATCGATGGTAAAACGGTGGTCAAGGCCATCTGCGTGCCCGGCAAGCTCGTCAACCTGGTGGTCAAATAACGGTTCGAATTGGGACTTGGCGGGGGAGATGCACCACAATCTCATGGAAACATTGTGGTGACGTAGCCCCCATTCGTCAGCTAATTTCGACCAGTTCGCCGATTTTTTGCAAGTTCAGCCTATTCGTGGTAAGCTGGGCAAGTAATTGAAGCTGTTTCGTAAGAGGGAGTGGGGTTTCGGCCCCGCTTCCTTTCTTGTATGAGGAGGTGTTGCATGGTCAAGAGCAAGTTGGAGCAAGAGATCATCGACGCATTGGAGGCGGTCGCCCAGGACCACGGTATCGATGTAGTCGATGTCGAGATCGTGGGCGCGACCAAGGCGCCGTGCGTGCGCGTTCGCCTCGATCGCCTTGACGGCGAATCCATCTCGCTCGAAGACGTGACCGCGCAGAGCGCATGGGTTTCCGATTGCGTTGAGCAGCTCGATCCTATCGCCGGACCCTATACGCTCGAGGTTTCGAGCCCTGGCATGGCGCGCCCCCTGCGTCGTCCTTCCGATTTCGCCCGCTTTGTGGGCGAGCCGGTTGAGCTCACCACCACGGCCATGCAGGGTCGTCGCAGCTATAAGGGCACTATCGCCCAGGCGACCGATACGCAGGTGACCCTGGAGCTTGAGGGCGAGGACCCTGCGACCATCTCTTACGACGAAGTGAAGAAGTGCGTCTTGAAGCCAGTGTTCGACTTCAAGCCCAAGAAGGAGGAGAAGTAAATGGCATCCGATATGATGGACGCGCTGATGGCGCTGTGCCAGGAGAAGCACATCGACCAGCTCTACCTGATCGACCGCCTCGAGCAGTCGCTTGCCAAGAGCTACGCCGAGATCTTGCATCTTGATTGGGGCGCCAAGGTCACCATCGACCGCTCCAATGGCAAGATCTACGTCTACAAGCTTATCCCCATCGATGATTCTATGGACGAAGAGGGCAACTACACCGAGTGGGAAGAGATCGACGTCACCCCTCGCGATACTTCTCGCATCGCCGCCCAGCACGCCAAGGCGGAGATCAACGCGATCGTCCGCAACTCCGCCCGCGAGCAGATCTACGAGGAGTTCTCCGGTCGTATCGGCGACATCATAAACGGCACCGTGCTTCAGTCCACCCCGGACTTCACCATCGTGAAGATCCGCGAGGGCGTCGAGGCCGAGCTCCCGCATTTTGACCAGCGCCGCTACGAGAACGAGCGCAACGAGCGTCCCCAGGGCGAGCGCTATCTTCACAACCAGCGCCTCAAGGCCGTCATCATCGACGTCCGCGACCCCAATTCCACGCTGCAGCCCGTTCGCGGCGAGCACTCTCGTCCGCCCATCGTGGTCTCCCGTACGCACCCCGCGCTGATCAAGCGCCTTTTCGAGCTCGAGGTGCCTGAGATCTATGAGGGCACCGTCGAGGTCAAGTCCATCGCCCGCGAGCCCGGTATGCGCTCCAAGGTCGCCGTCCGCTCCCTGGACGACCGCCTCGATCCGGTCGGTGCTTGCGTTGGCCCCAAGGGCAGCCGTGTCCGCACCGTGGTTTCCGAACTCCGCGGCGAGCGCGTCGACGTCATCTTGTGGGATGCCGATCCGGCCGTCTACGTTGCCAATGCTCTGTCTCCCGCTAAGGTCACCCGCGTGCTGATCGATGAGGAGAAGAACTACGCGGGCGTCATCGTCCCGGACGACCAGCTCTCTCTCGCCATTGGCAAGGAGGGCCAGAACGCCCGTCTCGCCGCTCGCCTCACGGGTTGGCACATCGACATCAAGAACGAGACCCTTGCTGCGGACATCCTCAAGAACGTTCCGGTTCCCGCCGCCCCCGCCGAGGACCTTATCTACGAGGACGATGAGGACCTTGAGCCCGAGCGCTGCGCATATGTGGACGAGGACGGCGTGCGCTGCCGCAACCAGTCCCGCCCCGGCTCGCGCTTCTGCGGCGTTCACGACGAACTTGTAATGGGTGAGCCCGGCGCCGATATCATCGACGACGCCGACGACCTGATCTAACGCTGTCAAGCATGGCCCGTTTCGTATGTATGAGCACGCATGTGCTTGAGAGGTAGGTGAAAGGCGTATGGCGAAGGTTCGCGTATCAAGCCTTGCTAAAGAATTTGGAATGACTTCCAAGGAGCTGCTCGACCAGCTCGCAGAAATGAAGATCCCGGCGAAGTCCGCTTCGTCTGCACTCGAAGACGCATACGTCTCCATGGTGAAGAAGAAGCTCGCCCCGGTGATCGAGGCCCGTTCTGCTGAGATCGAGGCGAAGAAGATTGCCGAGCAGCAGGCTGCTGCAGCCGAGGAGGCCGCTGCTAAGGCGGAGGCCGAGAAGGAGCGCATCGCCGCCGAGGCCCGTCGCGAGGAGGAGCGTCGACTCTCCCTCGCAGCCCAGGCCGCCGAGGAGGCCGCCCGCGCCGCAGCCGAGGAGGCTGCCCGCGAGGCTGCCCGCAAGGAGAAGGAGCGCATCGCCGCCGAGGAGCTCGAGGCCAAGCGTCGTGCTGTTCCGGCATCGGATTCCGGCTCCCGCTTCCGCTCCCTGCTTGATCAGATCGCGGCTCAGGAAGCCGTCCTGAAGGAGAAGAAGGAAGAGGACGCGAAGAAGCAGGCTGCTTCCGCTTCCGAGCGACCCGCGCGCAAGGGCCGTGGCCAGCGCGGCGAGCGCGGCGAGCGTTCCGATCGCGGTGATCGCGGTTCCGCGACGAACGAGGCGCCCGCTCATCGTCGCCGCAGCAACGCCGCCCCCGCTGTTCCCGGCAACGTCGACTTCCCGTCCCCGGATAAGGGTGGCAAGGGTAAGAAGCGCAAGGGTTCCGCTCACGTTGAGGAAGACCGTTACGCCCGCATGGCTCGCGAGGCGGAAGAGTACAGCCGCGAGAAGGTCCTCGAGGAGGCTCGAGCCGCCGTCGAGGAAGCGTCCCGCGAGTCTACGGGTCGCCGCAAGAAGCGCAAGGAGAAGCGCGAGCGCGAGGCGGAGCAGCTGAAGCAGGAGAAGAAGCTCGAGGAGGCTATCGCCCAGGGCATCAACCTCGAGGATCTCGACGCCGTCAAAGTTTCCGAGGGCGTCACCGTGGCCGAGCTCGCCGAGGCCCTCGACGTTTCCGCCAACGACATCATCAAGCGCCTGTTCCTGCTGGGCACCCCGCTTACTATGACGCAGTCCATGAGCAATGACCTGGTTGAGCTCGTCGCCGACGACATGGGCCGCAAGGTTCGCATCGTCACCCCCGAGGAGGAGAACTCCTTCAGTTTCTACGACGATCCCAAGGACCTCAAGCCCCGTCCGCCCGTGGTCACCGTCATGGGCCACGTCGACCACGGCAAGACCAGCCTGCTCGACGCCATTCGCCACACCAACGTTTGGAGCGGCGAGGCCGGCGGCATCACCCAGCACATCGGTGCTTCCGAGGTCATGATCAACGGCCGCAAGATCACGTTCGTCGACACCCCGGGCCATGAGGCGTTTACCGCTATGCGCGCCCGCGGCGCGAAGATCACCGACGTCGTTGTCCTGGTGGTCGCTGCCGACGACGGCGTCATGCCCCAGACCATCGAGGCTATTAACCACTCCAAGGCCGCCGGCGTGCCCATCATCGTCGCCGTCAACAAGTGCGATAAGGAAGAGGCCAATCCCGATAAGGTCCGCCAGATGCTGACCGAATACGGCATCATCCCGGAGGAGTGGGGCGGACAGAACATGTTCGTCAACGTCTCCGCTAAGAAGAACATCGGTATCGATGAGCTGCTCGAGACCATCCTTCTCCAGGCTGACGTTCTCGAGCTCAAGGCCAACCCCGATACCTTTGCTTCCGGTAACATCATCGAGGCAAAGCTCGATCGCGGCCGCGGTCCGGTCGCCACGCTGCTCGTCACGCGCGGCACGCTGCACGTTGGCGATACCATCGTCGCGGGTCAGAGCTACGGCTCCGTTCGCGCCATGCTCGACCAGCACGGCGAGCACAAGGACGAGGCGCGTCCTTCCGACGCCGTCGAGATCCTCGGTCTCAACTCGGTTCCGGCAGCCGGCGACGAGTTCCGCGTCTTCGAGGACGCCCGCGATGCTCGCGACCTTGCTGAGCAGCGCGCTCTCAAGGCCCGTATCGAGGAGCAGAACAAGGTCAAGCACGTCACCCTCGAGACGCTGTTCGAGGAGATGAGCCAAAACGAGCTCAAGGAGCTCAACCTGGTCGTCAAGGCGGACACCCAGGGCACCATCGAGGCACTTGCCGACTCTATCGGCAAGATGGACCAGTCCGAGGTCCGTATCAACATCATCCACTCCGCCGTCGGCGCCATCTCCGAGACCGACGTCTCGCTTGCCGCCGCGTCGAACGCCATCATCATCGGCTTCGGCGTCCGTCCGCAGGGTAAGGCTCGCGACGCCGCGGAGAAGGAGAGCGTGCAGATCAAGACCTACTCGATCATCTACAAGGCGATCGAGGACATCGATGCCGCCCGTATCGGTATGCTTGCTCCCACCGAGGAGGAGGTCCAGACCGGTTGCGCCGAGGTCCGCGATACGTTCCGCGTTCCCAAGGCAGGACTCATCGCTGGCTGTATGGTTACCGAGGGCGAGATCAGCCGCGACGACAAGGTCCGCGTCGTTCGCGACGGCGTCGTCATCTTCGACGGCGAGTTCGGCTCCATGCGCCGCTTCAAGGACGATGTCAAGACCGTTAAGAACGGTTATGAGTGCGGTCTTGGTATCGAGAAGTTCCAGGACATCAAGGTCGGCGACATCTTCGAGGCTTACAAGATCGTCGAGGTCGCTCGTACCGAGTAAATAAGGAGGGCAAGCGTGAAGCAGAACAACGCCACTCGCAGGCTTGGCGAGCAGCTTCGTGAGAAGATGGGCTACATCCTGCTGTTCGAGGTTTCCGATCCCAGGCTCGACCTGGTAACGCTCACCGGCGTGGAAGTCTCCATCGATCGCTCTTTTGCCCGCGTGTTCGTTAGCTGCGATGGGGACCGCTATGAAGAGGTCCTCGAGGCCCTTGGCTCAGCCAAGGGCCGCATCCGCAGCCTTCTCGCCCGGTCTCTGGATTGGCGCGTGACTCCCGAGCTCGATTTTCGTATCGACCGCTCCACCGATGAAGCGGAGCGCATCGCGAGGGCTCTTGAGAACGCGCCGGAGACTATCGACGTCGAGAAGGACGAGGAAGGATACCCGCTCGCTCCCGAGCTTCGCGCCAAGCTTGGCTTGGACCAACTCGATGCGGGTATCGAAGACGACGATGACCAGGAGTCGCATGAGTAGCACTTCTTGTTGTCTCGCGCGGAGCACTACCCCCGACATGTGGGGGAGCGTTATAGATTGCATCGAGGGCGCCCAGACCATCGCTATTTCGGGACACACCAATCCCGATGGCGATGCGCTGGGCTCCGCCCTTGGTCTCGGTCTCTCCCTTCGCGAGAACTTTCCTTCTAAAAAGATCGTTTTCTTGCTTGCGGATAGAGCGCCTGTTCCGCGCGTCTACCGGTTTATGGCCGGTTCGGACATGATGGTTCCCGCCGCCGAGTATCACGAGACCCCGGACCTGTTCATTTCCGTGGACTGTCCCACGCTTGGGCGGCTGGCGGACTCCGCCGTTGTCGCAAAGCGCTCCCGCGGCCGCGTGGTCATCGATCATCATCCTTCACGCGAGGAGTTTGGTGATGCGGCCGTTCGCGTGGTCAGCGCCGCTGCGACGGCCGTTCTTGTTGAAGAGCTCCTCGAAGCCGCCGGCTATCCCAGGTCTCCCCAAATCGCTACCTGCCTGCTTACCGGTCTTGTTACCGATACGGGAAGGTTCCAGTACCAAAACGCCGACCCGTCGGCGTTTGCATGCGCTTCGCGTCTTGTCGACGCCGGCGCGGAGCCCGCGCGCATCGCGCTCGAGGTCTATCAAAGCCAGCGCATCGAATATTTACGGCTTGAATCGATCGTGATGGGCCGTATCAAGGCAATCGCCGGTGGACGAGTGGCCTATAGCTACGCCTATGCCGATGACCTGGCTTCATGTGGTGTCTCGTCCGACGAATGCGATGGCTTGGTCGACGTCGTCCGCTCCGTCCAGGGCTCTGAGGTCTGCCTGTTTTTGAAGGAGAACGAGCCGGGCGTTATCCGCGGCAACCTTCGCTCTAAGGGTTCGTTGGATATCTCCCACATCGCGTCGGCCCATAATGGCGGCGGACACGCTGCCGCAGCGGGATTTACGTTTTACGGAACGGTGGAGGAGGCGCTTGATACCCTCCTGCCCGAACTCGATGAATTGGTAACCAACGCCCGTCGATAGGTGATGCACAACTTATGGCAAAGCGCAAACCCGCAGACTTGAACCTGCTCCTCGCAGTCGACAAGCCGCTCGGCTGCACCTCTCACGACGTCGTCGCAAAGGTGCGCCGAGCGGTGCACGAGCGTCGGGTGGGTCATGCAGGAACCCTTGACCCACTGGCTACGGGGGTCATGATTATCGGCGTTGGCCAGGCGACGCGTTTGCTCGGCATGCTCACGCTTGATTCAAAAAGCTATATCGCCGACATCCATTTTGGATACGAGACCAATACGGATGATTCGGAAGGAGAGCCGACCCGCACGGTGGAGCCCGATCAATCCCTGTTCGACGAAGAGGGCGCCCGTCGCGTGTTGTCGGGATTCCTCGGCGCATCCGAACAGGTTCCGCCCGCGTTCTCGGCTATCTCCGTTGACGGCGTGCGCTCCTACAAGCGCGCGCGTTCGGGGGACGAGGTGGTTCTGCCCGCTCGACCCATCGAAGTCTCCGCAGCCGACCTCATCTCGATATCTTTGGATCCTGAGTCTGGAAATCCGGTTTGGACCGTCGCGTTCAGCGTGAGCAAGGGTACATATATCCGAGCGCTCGCCCGCGACATTGGCCGCGCGGCTGGATCCGCTGCCCACGTGTCGGCGCTAAGGAGGACCGCTTCCGGCGGCGTCGGCATCGGGCAGTGCCTGGCGGTTGATGGTTTGGATGCAAAGTCGGCTCGCGAGCGCGCGCTCGATCCCGTGGCAGCTCTGAATCTACATGCCTCCTTGATCTGCGATGAACAACTTGAGGACGTGCTGCTGGGTAGATCCATTTCTGCTCCCAACGGATTGCCTGTCGATCACGGCAGCCAGGTGGCGCTTGTGCACGCAGGGCAGCTGAGGGCCGTCGCTCGGGTCGACGGCGACCGCTTCAAGATGGAGCATGTTTTTCCGCAAGGTATTGAAGGGGTGCGTGGATGACGTATTCGATCGCCGAACTAAGACGCGACTTTTTGGTCGGTGCGCGCGCTGCCGGCGTGCGACGCATCGGCGAGGGCTTCTTTGATGGATTCGATGGGCCTGCGCCCGCATCGATCGCAATCGGCGTATTCGATGGTCTACATGTTGGCCACAGCGAGCTACTCGCCCGCACGGTGGAGGACGCTCGCCGTCGCGGCACCATTTCCGTCGCGGTCACGTTCGATCCCGATCCCGATCAGGTGGTGTCTCGCAACCCATCGCTTAAACTCATGTCAGTTGAGGACCGTCTTCGCGCGCTTTCCCTAAGCGGCGTCGACGCCGTGCTCGTCGTCCCCTTCGATAGGTTCGTCGCGGCGCTTGACCACGTGGGTTTTTTCGAGGGCGTTCTTGCGCCTTACCTCGATATCCGCTCTATTCACGTTGGTTCGGATTTCAGGCTTGGCGCACGCGGGGCGTCCAACGTCGACGTTATCGCGCGCTGGGGATCGCAGCGTTCCATAGAGGTATTTGGGCACGACCTTGTTTCTGACCAAGGGGTCGCCGTAACCGCGACGCGCATTCGCTCTTTGCTGTCCAAGGGCGAAATCGACGACGTGAGCCGAGAGCTGGGGCGCACCTACGTTGTTCGCGGTGCCGTTGGTTCCGGCCGCGGGCAGGGGACCGGTATGGGCTTTCCCACCGCCAATGTCATAGTGGATCCCATGATTCAGCTGCCGCTTGATGGGGTCTACGCGGGTTACGCCTATCTGGATGGGTTCGTGTGGCCCGCTGCGGTGAACGTTGGGATTCCGCCTATGTTCGCCCAATCCAAGCGGTCCGCTCGTCTTGAGGCAAACCTTTTGGGTTTCTCCGGCGACCTGTACGGCAAAGACCTTAAGGTCTCGTTTACAAAAAGACTCAGGCCTTCATGCCATTTTGACTCAATCGCTCAGCTCATAGAGGTTGTCAACGGCGATATCGAAACGGTCTCGCGCCTTCATGGCGACTCGGCGATAAGGATTGCCCATGATTAGCGATGAAGATAAAGATAAGGTTAGGGCGGCAACGGATCTAGTGGAGCTCGTCCAAGAAACGGTCGAGCTCAAGCCGCGCGGCAGCGAGTTTTGGGGCTGTTGCCCTTTTCATGGCGAGAAGACCCCGTCGTTTCACATCATTCCATCCACGCAGGTATGGCATTGCTTTGGTTGCGGGGAGGGCGGCGACGTCTTTACCTATACCATGAAGCGCGAAAACCTAAGCTTTCCCGATTCGATTCGCTACCTCGCGGAGCGTGCTGGCATAGAAATCTCGGATGAGGGGCCGGCTCGCAAGGGCACCAAGCGCTCCCGCCTCATCGACGTGTGCGAAGAGACGTCGCAGTTCTTCAATACCATGTTGATGAGGGGCAAGGATGGGCGTGGAAGGGAGTACTGCTCGCACCGCGGGCTTTCTGCGGACGTCTGCCGTCGTTATCGTCTTGGCTATTCTGTTGGGCGCAACACGCTGGTCGCCCATCTTTCCCAAAAGGGATTTACCCCTCGAGAGATGATCGATGCCAACGTTGCGTTTACAGGTCGCGGCGGCGGGCTGGTCGATCGATTTTATGAGCGCGTCATGTTTCCTATTTTTGACGAGCAGGGGAAATGCATTGCGTTCGGCGGCCGCATCACGGGCGATGGCGAGCCGAAATACCTCAACACGTCCGAGACCCCGCTGTTCCATAAAAAGCGCAACCTGTATGGATTTAACTGGGCTAAGGAGCATATCGTCGCCCAGGGTGAGGCCGTGGTGGTTGAAGGCTATACGGACTGTATCGCATGTTGGGAGGCTGGGCTTGGCAACGTGGTGGCAACGCTGGGAACGGCGCTGACGGAGCATCACGTAAAAACGTTGACGCGCTTTGCGAAAAAGATCATCTACCTGTTTGACGGCGATGCCGCGGGCCAGAAGGCCGCTGAGCGCGCGATTCAGTTTATCGAGAAGGATTCGGTCGATCTGCGCTGCGTCATTTTGCCCGACAACCTGGATCCAAACGATTTTGTGCACCAGTTTGGCGGCCAAGCGCTTCGCGACATGCTCGATGCGTCCGAACCGCTCATGGACTTTGTGTACCGCAAGCTAGAGGAGCGTAGCGACACATCCACCCCGGGCGGACGCGCCAGGGCACTGGAGGACGCGTGCAGGCTCATCTATCCCTTGCGGTCGAGTTACGTGATCGACACGTATTTCATACAGATCGCAGACAGGCTCGGTGTCGATGTGGACATGGTGCGCGACGTGGCGCCGCGCGTCTTTAGGGATGTGCAGAAAGAGGAGGAGGCATCCGCCCGCCGCGCGGAGCGTTATGAGCGGCAGCGCCGCGATCGGGAGTCCTCGTCCTATCGCTCCGATGCATCCCGATCGCGAAGCGGCTCTTTGGCCGCCCCCGCGGCCTCGCAGGGCGCATGGAGCATGACCGGCTCCACAGCGCCGACAGACGTTGCGTCGGCTCCGGTCGACGGGGGAGAGCCTTACGACTATGTGCCCTTGGATGCCTATGAGGACGCGCCGTATGCGGACGAGGCGCCGTATCCGGATGCCGGGGAAGCTTATGCGCCTGCACCCGCCCATCAATTTGCGGTCGCTTTAACGGATTTAGAGCGACGCTCCCTGGCATGCGAGAGGGAGCTCTTGACGCTTCTGACCGCCTATCCAGATGATTTTCGTCCCAATGCAGAGCGGATTACGGAGATCGAGTGGGTGGAGCCAAGGAACGAGACTATCGCGTGGGCCGTGCTTGCCACACCTGAGGGTACGTCGCCCCAAGACGTCATGGCCGCCGCGCGGGCCGTCTGCCCGGATGCGGCGCAGCTGGTAAGCGCGGGCACCATCGATGCGACGAGCAAGCATCCCACGCAGACCAACATCGCCTTCTTGCTTGACAGCCTTGAGCTGTTCACGTTGCGCCGCCGTATGAAAGCGAGTCAGTCGAAGCTTCGCAGCGACAAGAACCTGACGGCGGAAGAGAGGCGTGCGATGACTATCCAGGCGACGCAGGACGCTGCCCGCGCAAGGGAGCTCGCCAAGGCTGTCGAGGGCGTTGCCGACCCATTTAGGAATCTGTAGAAATATCCAACGGATTGACAAAGAGTCTGGCTGGGTATAGTCGAGTGTGTTAAAGTAATGTGTCCTATGTGCTATGAAGGGAGATTCTGTGCCTAAAAAGACGGAGAGCACCGGTAGCGAGCTCGATTCCTATGTAGGAAACCTGCTTGTCAAGGCAGCCACAAAGGGTTCGGTTACCGAGGACGACATCCAGATCGAACTGAAGGACGTCGACGTTTCCGATGCACAGCTGAACTCCATCTATCGAAGCTTGCGCGACCGCGGTGTTGAGATCGTCACGGCAAACGATGACGAAGACGCCGCTCTCGATCCGGATGATGTCAGCGATCCGGATGATGTGAGCCTGGATGACGATGAGAGCGATGAGGATCACGACGTCAAGGTCGCCAAGATGGCGGACGCCGAGATGGCGTCGGAGAAGCCCAAGAAGAAGTCCCGTGTTCGCACCACTCGTTCGCGCAATCGCGCCCGCGGCATCGATGCGTCCACGGTAATGCTCACCGGCGACCCGGTTCGCATGTATCTCAAGGAGATCGGTAAGGTCGATCTGCTGACCGCTGCCGATGAGGTTGACCTCGCTATGAAAATCGAGGCTGGCCTTGAGGCTTCCAATAAGCTTGAGGCTGCGGATGCGGGCGAGATCGAGCTCACCCGTGCCGAGATGCGACGTCTTACCCGCGTCGAGCAGGTTGGCCTTGAGGCCAAGCAGGCTCTTATCTCTGCAAACCTGCGTCTGGTCGTTTCCATCGCAAAGCGCTACGTTGGCCGCGGCATGCTGTTCTTGGACCTTATCCAGGAGGGCAACCTGGGCCTTATTCGCGCGGTCGAGAAGTTTGACTACGAGAAGGGCTTTAAGTTCTCCACCTATGCTACGTGGTGGATTCGCCAGGCCATTACGCGCGCCATCGCCGACCAGGCCCGTACCATCCGTATTCCCGTGCACATGGTCGAGACGATTAACAAGCTCGTTCGCGTGCAGCGCCAGCTGCTCCAGGATCTGGGTCGCGACCCAACCCCGGAGGAGATCGGTGCCGAGATGGACATGAGTGCCGATCGCGTTCGCGAGATTCAGAAGATCTCACAGGAGCCCGTCTCCCTGGAGACGCCTATTGGTGAGGAAGAGGATTCTCAGCTGGGTGACTTCATCGAGGACTCCCAGGCCGTCGTTCCCCCTGAGGCAGCGAGCTTCTCGATGCTTCAGGAGCAGCTCACCCAGGTTCTCGACTCTCTTGCCGATCGCGAGCGCAAGGTTATCGAGCTTCGCTTTGGCCTCGTCGATGGTCATCCCCGCACTCTCGAGGAGGTTGGCCGCGAATTTGGCGTGACGCGCGAGCGCATTCGTCAGATCGAGTCTAAGACTCTTGCCAAACTGCGCCATCCCAGCCGTTCGAGCAAGCTCAAGGACTATATCGAGAGCTAAATCACATTGATGCCCTTCGGGACCCCGGGTTTTCCGGGGTCCTTTTTGTATCGAGGGCTATCTGAAGGCGCTTCTCTGCAGGATGCTAGCCGTGCGACCTCAAGAGGGCGTCATCGATCACTTTACGAACTGCGGGTGTCAAATAATCGCTTAGTGCGGAACCGGGCTGGGGCAAATAACGGCTTAGTGCGGAGGTTGGGACAAATAGTCGCTTAGTGCGGACCCGAGCGTGACAAATAATGCGTTAGTGTGGAAAGGACGAGATATAGTAAGGGTACCTTATGAATAGGCCGTTCGCATCGTCTGAGCTAGGAGGCTTGTTCGATGCTGCCCGATGAATAGGGAAGTCTCTTCGGACCCTCTCCAATCCGCACTAATGCACTATTTGACCAAACCTCCGCACTAAGCCCTTTTTTGACACACCGGATTTCTCGCACTAAGGCATTATTTGGCACAGCCCTTTAGGGGAGATGGTTGAGGGCGCGTTGGAGCGGAAACGTTTTGCTTTTTAGCTAAGTGGAAGGTTTACGCTGCCTGGTCGTGATCCCGTGTAAACGGTTGAACGGTTGGCTATCTAGATAAATAATAAAAAAACCCCGCTCCAAGGAACGGGGTGAAAGCTCTGGCTCCTCGAGTAGGACTCGAACCTACAACAGCGCGGTTAACAGCCGCGTGCTCTACCATTGAGCTATCGAGGAATTCGGTTGCGGCTAAGCAACAAATTAATTATATCCATGGCCGGGGGAGGCGCAAGGGGGAATTTCAAAAAAGTTTGGAACGTGGCTTCGCCGCTTTTTCCCGACTCTAATAGCGGGGTAGATCGAAGTGAAGGGCGATCAAACTTCAGTTTGCCAGCTTGCGTCGCCGATAAGATCTTTAAATAATAAAAAACCCCGCTCCAAGGAACGGGGTGAAAGCTCTGGCTCCTCGAGTAGGACTCGAACCTACAACAGCGCGGTTAACAGCCGCGTGCTCTACCATTGAGCTATCGAGGAATTCGGTTGCGGCTAAGCAACGTAATTAATTATATCCATGGCTGGGGGACGCGCAAGGGGGAATTTCAAAAAAGATAAGCGACAAAAGATAGATAACGGTCTTATCAGCACATTGCGCAACGTGTGAAGCGTCTGTTTTTAGGCCTCGCGGTCTCAAGGCGTATTATCATATTAAAGATTACTCCCATGAACTGACGCGACATCTCGCGCGTCGCGGAAGGAGATACATGTCTGAGACCATTACCGGTTCCCTGAACGTCTCGAACGACGTCATCGCCGACATCGCCGGTTACGCTGCCATGTCCTGCTACGGCGTGGTTGGCATGGCTGAGCAGCTGCAGGGCGCTGAGAGCGTTCGTCTGTCCTCCGGCCAGCGCCTTCGCAAGGGCGTTTTGGTTTCCACCGCTGAAGATGGGCTGACCGTAGATCTTCACGTGGTCATCGAGGCTGGTGTCAACATGAGGTCCGTGAGCCAGAACCTTGCCAGCTCCGTCACCTTCACGCTGCAGGAGATCGCCCAGATCGATCCCTCCAAGCTTAAGATCGCTATTCACATCGACGCTATGAAGTCGCGCGCCTAGTACGCGTTGTCCACGAGATGGAGCTGCAACATCTAATGATCGCAAAGACCGTTCGCACCTGTTTTCCCATCGCTGCCGGCGCGGTTGCTGAGAAGGCAGAGGAAATCAACAAGCTCAACGTGTTCCCCGTGCCCGATGGAGATACCGGCACCAACATGTCCCTTACCCTCCAGTCGGTTGTTAAGGAGCTTTCCGCCCTTCCCGTCGATGCCGATATGGAGGCTATCGCTGGCGCCATCACCCACGGTTCTCTGATGGGCGCCCGCGGCAACTCCGGCGTCATCACCTCCCAGATCCTTCGCGGCGTCGCCGAAGGTCTTGTTGGTGCAACCGAGCCCGCCACTTCCGCTCATATCGCCGTCGCGCTTCGCCGCGCCGTCAAGGTCGCGTTCCAGGCTGTCCGCAAGCCGGTCGAGGGCACCATCCTCACCGTCCTTCGCGACATCTCGACTAAGGCCGATGAGTGCGAAAAGAAGCGCATGACCGCCGAGGAAGCTCTCGACGCCATCGTCGTAGAGGCGTACCAGTCCGTTGCCCGCACTCCCGATCTGCTTCCCGTTCTGAAGGAGAACGGCGTGGTGGACTCTGGCGCCTTCGGCTTCGCCATCTTCCTTGAGAATTTCGTCGCCGCAGCCCTGGGACGTGCGAGCAACATCGAGGACTTCTCCGCCACGTTCGATGCCGATGCGGATTCTGCAAAGGCCGGCGCCCTGGATCGCGTCAAGATCGAGGCGAATGACGACTGGGAGGGATCGGAGTACCGTTACTGCAACGAGTTCCTCTTCAAGGCTGAGAAGCATTTTGACGAGGACAAGGTGCTGCAGTTCCTCGCCTCTATGGGCGATTGCGAGTTGCTGGTCGGTGCGTATCCCGACTACAAGGTTCACGTGCACTCCAACACCCCCAACCTTGTCCTTGAGCACATGCTCCAGTTTGGCCAGGTCTACGAGGTCTTCATCCACAACATGGACCTGGAGGTCGCCGAGCGCACCGCTAAGATCCATGCCGATCAGGAGGCTGCCGCCGAGCCCGCTAAGCCCCTTGGATTTGTCGCCGTTGCGGCAGGTTCCGGCGAGGCGGAGATCTTGAAGTCCCTTGGTGTCGACGTCGTCGTTTCCGGTGGCCAGACCATGAATCCCTCTACCGCCGATCTGCTTGATGCCGTCGCCAAGGTCAACGCCGAGGCCGTTATCATCCTGCCTAACAACGGCAACATCCGCATGGCTGCGGAGGCCGCTGCCAACGCATGCGAGGACAAGCGCGTTGTGGTCGTTCCCACCAAGACGGTCCCCCAGGCGTTCTCCGCGTTGTTCGCCGTCATGCCCGATGCGGGCGTTGACGACGTTGTCGAGGCAATGTGCGATGCGTACTCCGAAGTCCGCGACGGCGAGGTCACCCGCGCCGTGCGCGATAGCTCCGCTTCCGACGGCTCTCCCATCCACTCCGGTGATGTTATGGGTATCATCGCCGGTTCCATCGACATCGTTGGTTCCGACGTGCTCCAGGTCACGGTCGACTGCATCAATCGCATGATGGACGAGGAAGAGGGCGACTCCCTTACCATCCTCGCCGGCGAAGAGCTTTCTGACGATGCGTTCCAGGAGATCCTCGACGCCATCGAGGAGGCCCAGCCCGACCTCGAGATCGATTCCCATCGTGGCGAGCAGCCGCTGTATCCGGTCATCTTCTCTATCGAATAGGGGACAACTCCATGTCGACAGGCGTTAAGCTGCCCGCCGCGTCCGCGCGCCTTGCTCGCTCGGCCGCCCTTAGCGACGACGTCTCTCGACTCAAATACGTTTCTGGCGCTCGTGAGGAGGCCCTTCGCAAGCTCGGTATCGAGTGCGTGGAGGACCTCCTCCTCCACGTTCCGCGCCGTTACTTGGATTTCACCAGGGCCTACTCCATCGAGCAGGCTCCGCTGGGCGAGGTCTGCACCGTCATCGCTACCGTCGACCGCGTGACCGAGAAGCGCCCGCGGCCCCGCATGGTGGTAACGGAGGTCTCTCTTGTTGACCAAACGGGCGTATTGCAGGTGGCGTTTTTCAAGCAGCCTTGGATTTCGCAGCAGCTGTCGCGCGGAGATCGCCTCGCCGTTATGGGCAAGGTCGAGTTCTCCTACGGCTTCAAGCAGATGGCGTCGCCCCATTTTGAAAAGCTCGACGCCGCATCGGTGTCCGGAACGGTGCTGCCGGTGCACCCCGTTCGCGACGGTATAAGCCAGGCTTGGATGAGGCGCATCGTTTCCGGTGCGCTCGAGCAGGTCGCCGATTTCTGCGATCCGCTTCCCGCGCGCCTTCGGGCAAAGCGCGGCCTTATGAGTCTGTCGCGGTCCTATCGCTCGCTCCACTTTCCCGTCGCCATGCCCCAGCGAGAGCTTGCGCGCAAGCGCCTCTCGTATGAAGAGGTGTATTACCTTCAGCTCGCCTTGCGCTTGCGCGGCAACGCCGGCCTTCTTGGCGTGCGTCCCTTCAAGCACCGGGTTGGGTCGCATGTTGACGCGCTTATCGAGCACCTTCCCTTCAAGCTCAGCGAAGAGCAGCAGCTGGCCGTCGATCAGATCCTGGAAGATATGACCAACGGCGGATCCGTCATGAACAGGCTTTTGCTCGGCGATGTCGGCACGGGTAAGACCGCGGTGGCAAGCGTCGCTCTTGCAAGCGTGGCGGATTCCTCATCTCAAGCTTGCGTTATGGCGCCAACGGGCGTGCTCGCCCAGCAATATGCAGTAAAATGCGGTCCCCTGCTCGAGCAGGCGGAAATCTCGTGGGCGCTGCTCACGGGATCGACCACGCAGGAGGAACGCGCGCGTATTTTGGATGGGCTGCGCTCCGGCTCCATCGACGTCCTCTTTGGCACGCATGCCGTTTTGGGCGAAGACGTTTCATTTAAGCTACTAAGCCTCGTCGTTATCGATGAGCAGCATCGTTTCGGCGTCGGTCAGCGCAATGCCCTGCGATCCAAGGGCCCTGGTGCGGACCTCTTGGTCATGACAGCGACGCCCATCCCGCGCACCCTCGCGCTGTCTGTTTACGGCGATCTTGATACCAGCATTATTCGTCATCGTCCGGTCGAGGGCGCCGGCGTCGCCACCAAGGTGTTGGACGAAGCGAACCGCGACATCGCCTACGGCGCTATTCGCGACGCATTAGAACAAGGCCGCCAAGCATACGTGATCTGCCCCTTGGTCGCGGAGAAAGAGGACGACTCGGAACTAGAAGACGTCCCCGCCCTCGAGCGCGATGATGACGGAAAGGTGGTCGCCCCGCCGCTTCATTCGGTTGAGAAGGATATCGAGGCGCTGCGCATCACCTATAGGGGCAAGCGCGTCGAGGCGTTGCACGGTCGCATGTCGTCCAAGGAGAAAGACCGAATCATCTCGGAGTTCCGCTCCGGCGAGATAGACATCCTGGTGTCCACAACGGTGGTCGAGGTGGGCGTGGACGTTCCCAACGCCACGGTCATGCTTATCGAGAACGGAGAGCGCTTTGGTTTGGCAACCTTGCACCAGCTGCGCGGCCGCGTTGGACGTGGTAAGCTATCGGGCTCGTGCTACGTCATGTGCGCCCTCAAGCGCAAGCGGGGCCGTAGGTCTCCTGCCATCGACCGCCTCGAGGCCCTTGAGTCAACGACGGATGGATTTGCGCTGGCAGAGATGGACTTGCGCCTGCGCCATGAGGGAGAGATCTTAGGCTTGCGCCAGCATGGCGGCGTGAACTTGCGATTTGTTGATTTGGACGATGACGCCGATCTTATCGAGTGGGCGCATGCAGATGCCATCGAGACGCTTCGCTACGCGCCATCGCTCGATTCGGTGGCGACGCTTCCCATCAGGCATCGCGTCATCGATCGCTACGGCGATATCTTTAAGGAGGTTAGCGGCGGATGAGAATCATCGCTGGCGAATGGAGGGGCAGGAAGCTGTCCGAGCCCCGCGGACGGGAAGTCACGCGGCCCACGACCGATCGCGTTCGCGAGGCGTGCGCGTCCATGGTCGATTCTGCGCTGGTAGGGGGCATCGAGGCGGCACGTGTGCTCGACGCCTTCGCGGGTTCCGGAGCCATGGGCATGGAGATGCTGTCGCGCGGCGCCTGCTTCGCGGCGTTTTTCGATATCGATAGGCAGGCAGCCGGCCTGGTTCGAAAAAACCTGGAGTCCATGGGGTGCGCCGGCGCTCGCTACCGCGTTACGTCCGGCGACGTGCTTGCCATGTCGACCCGCGGTCGTCTTTTCGGTGCGCCGTTTAATTTGGTGATCCTGGACCCGCCTTATGATTTCGACCCGGCAGACGTCTCCGCCTTCGTCGAGCGCCTTGCTGCCTCGGGCAGCCTTGCCGATGACGCGTTGGTGCTCTACGAGCACGCCTCCGCCAAGCCCGGACTCGACCCCTTGGGCTTTATCGAGGAGCGCGACAAGCGCTATGGCAGCACGTCGGTTCAGCTTCTTCGGCGTTCGACTGAAGTCGAGTAAACTCGTCCGCGTATTCAATCCATTTTGCCTATCCCATTGATCGCACACATGCGAGGTACTATGCAACAGATTACCCATGCGTTGGTGCCGGGCACCTTCGACCCCATCACCTTTGGCCATATCGATGTAGCGCGTCGAGCGAGCCGCCTGTTCCCGCACGTTACGGTCGCGGTGGCGGAATCCTTGGGCAAAAACGGCGTCGGCACGGTGTTCACGCTGGACGAGCGCGTGGAGCTTGCCCGCACGGCGCTGAGCGACATTCCCAACGTCGACGTGCAGCCGTTTTGCGGCCTGCTTGTTGATTTCGCCCGGCAGGTTGGCGCCGGCGCGGTGGTAAAGGGATTGCGTGCCATGACGGATTTTGAGTACGAGCTCCAGCAGGCAGACCTCAACTACCGCCTGGATTCTGAGCTCGAGTCCATATTCGTGATGAGCTCGCCCCAATACGGGTACTTGTCCTCCTCCGTGGTGCGTCAGATCGCATCGTTTGGCGGGGATGTATCGGAATTCGTTCCCGTTTGCGTTCAGCGCGCCTTGAAAGAGCGGTTTGTATAGTATCTTGCTGCATGTGGTACTATTACCTGTTGATATGCAACCGTTGAAAGGAGACTGCGATGCCGGGCGAGAACCTTCCTGGCGAGAGGATCGAAAGCTTGGTGGATGAGCTCGAGGGCATCATCCAGGAGTCCAAGGCTCCTTTCGGCAAGGCTCAGCAGAAGATTATCGAGACCGAGGTCTTCTTCAACATCCTTGATGAGATCCGCATGAGCTATCCGGAGGAGTGGCAGAAGTCCCGTCGCATCCTTCGCGAGCGCGATGAGCTTCTTGCCTCTGCTACCGCCCAGGCTGATTCCATCATCGCGGACGCTCAGCAGCAGGCGCTCACCATCGCCGGCGAGCAGGAGATTGTCCGCTTGGCGCAGCAGCAGGCAGATGATATTCGCGATCGTGCCCAACAGTACGAGCGCGAGACCCGCTATGCTGCCGAGGACTACGCAGAGCAGGTGTTCACGCATCTGGAGGAGAACCTCAAGAGCCTCACCTCCACCGTCGCCCGTTGCCGCCAGCAGCTCAATGAGAGCGCTAACCAGTCGCAGAACGGTGCCTGGTAGCTATGGCGAGCGAAATGGACATCCAGCCCGGCGCGGTGGATCAGCCGCAGGCGCCCAGCGTCATCGTCGATCTTACCGGCCAGCTTGAAAATCCCGGCGAATCCATGTCAGTATCCGGCAAGCTTGAGGTGGACGGTTACTCGGTGGGCGATAAACAACTGCAGCTTTCTGACGGTATCCAATACGATGTGGTTCTCACCAATGCCGGCGACGGTATCCTTGTTACCGGCATGGTTCGCGCGCACGCCACGGGTGAGTGCGACCGCTGTCTGGAGCCCGCGAGCTTCGACGTTGCCGGCGAGATCGAGGAATACTACCTTTTCGAAGAGCCCGAGGACGAGGAAGCCTACGAGGATGGATTCGAGCTGGTGGGGGAGGATCGCCAGGTCGATCTTTCCGGTGCCATCAACGATGCCGTCGTTATGGATACGCCCTTTGTGGTGCTGTGCCGCCCGGATTGCCTGGGTATCTGCCCCACCTGCGGCGCCAACCTCAATGAGGGCGACTGCGGATGCGCGGATAAAGCCGAGCAGGACTGGGTCGATAGCGACGAGAACCCGTTCGCCGCGTTGAAGAACCTCAAATTGGACGATTAAGGTCGCGCCCAATCCACGTCTCGTCCACAAATCAGGCGTACAGGGACCGTTATGGAAAAAATACCTGTACACCTGCTGTAACTGTGCTAATATCGCTACTTGCGCGTAATTGTGCTCGATTTAGATTATAAGGAAGGTCAACATGCCAGTACCTAAGCAAAAAAAGGGTCGCGCGAAGACGCATTCCCGTCGCTCCACGAACATGAAGATCACCGCTGCGGCTCGCTCTGTTTGCCCTCGCTGCGGTGCCGTGAAGCTTCCTCACCATGTGTGCCCCAACTGCGGGTTCTACAAGGATCGTGAGGTCATCGTTACCGAGTAACTTACATAAGGTGAGTTACCGTGACGCTATCGCGAAACAGTATGGCCGGCTCGGTGAGTCGGCCATTTCGCTATAAAGGGGGAGTATCCATGAAAGACGTACGCATCGTTGTCGATGTAATGGGAGGGGACGAGGAGCCCCAGGTTGTGCTCGACGGCATCTCCGCCGCCCTTGCCGCCGATCCCGCCCTCACCGTGCTCGCCGCGGGTCCTCAGGATATCGTGGTTCCGTTTTGCGATTCCACCGATCGCGCGGAGGCTCTCATCGCCCCCGATGTCATCACCATGGAAGACGACCCTATCCAGGCTGTTATGACCAAGCGCAAGTCCTCCATCGTCATCGGCTGCCGCGCCGTCAAGAAAGGTAACGCCGACGGCTTCTTCTCAGCGGGGTCTACCGGCGCCGTCACTGCGGCGGGCACCGCCTACGTCACGCCGTTTCGCTATGTGACCGCGGAGGGCGAGCGCCGCCCCATCCGTCCCTGCATCACCTCTACGCTGCCCAACCGCTCGGGGGGCCTTACGGTCTTCTGCGACATGGGCGCCAACCCGGACGTCGACCCGGATGACATGGTGCGCTTCGCCCAGATGGGCGCCGCCTACGCTTCGTGCGTCCTGGGCGTCAAGAACCCCCGTATCGGACTCATGTCCAACGGTACGGAGGACACCAAGGGCTCGCACTTCACCAAGGAATGCTTTCCGTTGATGCGTCAGCAGGTGAAGGGCTTCGCGGGCAACTGCGAGGGGTCCGACATGGTGTCGGGCAACGTCGACGTGGTGGTTACCGACGGCTTTGCGGGCAACGTCGCCCTTAAAGCGACCGAAGGCGCGGCGAAGTTCATCATGTCAGAGCTCAAGGGCGCTCTCATGGGGTCGCTTAAGGGCAAGATCGCCGCGGTGCTTCTTAAGGACGAGCTCAAAGCGATAAAGGCAAAGCTCTCAGGCGATGCCAAGGGCGGCGCGATCCTGCTTGGCCTGCGCGGCGTGGTTCTTATCGGCCATGGGGCGACCTCTGTCGAGGCCGTCAAGAACGGTACGCTCGCGGCTGCAGAAGCTGTCAGAGCAGACCTGGTTCAAAACGTCGCGGATTCTATGGAGGGTATCCTCTAGGGACCGCTCGTCCACCCGTCCACGCATACGGCAACGTTTACCAGCCGCCTTCAACCTTCCTTATCGGTCTGGTTGAGGCGGCTGCTTCAAGCGGGTAGAATCACTAGCATATGCGAAAGGTAACGCCGCCTTCGCGGCTTCACCGAAAGGAGCGCCAACCATGGAGCGCAACGAGATTCTTGAGAAGATCATCGAAATCGCCAGCGATGTTTTGGGCACCAACCCTGACGACGTCAACGAGCAGACCACGTTTGATGACCTGGATGCCGACTCCCTTGATCGCCTTCAGCTTGTGACGGCTATGGAGGACGAGTTCGACCTGGAGATCGATGAGGAGAAGCTTCTCGCCATCAGCTCCGTTGCCGACGCTGTCGAGGCGATCGAATCCGCCCAGGAGGCATAAGGTTTTGACCATAGCAAAGAAACTCGCCCTTGCAGAGCAGATCTGCGGCCACACGTTTAAGAACCGCGACCTTCTGCAAAGCGCTATCACCCATCCATCCGCGGTGGAGGGCCAGCCCGTCTCCGCTTCATATGAACGCCTGGAGTTTCTGGGCGATTCCATACTTGGCTCCATCGTCGCGTTGTCCCTGTTCAAGTCTTATCCCGGCTTTGACGAGGGCAAGCTCACGCGCCTTAAGGTGTCTTTGGTTTCTGGTATGACGCTGTCCGAGGTCGGCCGCGAGCTGGGGATCGATAAGTGCATCGTCTTTGGCGCCTCAGAGACCGGCACCGGTGCCCGCGGCATGCATTCCGCCCTCGAGAACGTATTCGAGTCACTGGTGGGCGCTATGTATCTGGATGGCGGCTGGGACGTTGCGGAGGAGTTTGTCCACCGTACGCTTAAGCCGCATCTGGCGACCGAGCGCGCGGAGCATCCCACCAACCCCAAGAGCTACCTGCAAGAATGCGTGCAGGCGGACCACCTCGAGGCTCCCTCGTACAAGTTGGTCGACACGTCGGGCCCGGCACACGAGCCCGTCTTCACCGCCGTCGCGCTCGTGGACGGCATCCGCCGCGGTCGCGGCTCGGGTTCTTCCAAGAAGGAGGCGGAGGCTGCCGCCGCCCTGGACGCGCTCAACCGCATGGGCTATACCCACAACGGCGTCATCCTTAAAAAGAAGCTGGGCTAAGCGAGGCATCTGTGTATCTCAAATCGCTCACGTTAAAGGGATTCAAATCATTCGCAGACCGGGCTCACATGTCGTTCGAGCCCGGTCTCACCGTGATTGTGGGCCCCAACGGTTCCGGTAAGTCCAATATTTCAGACGCTATCCTGTGGGTCTTAGGCGAGCAGAGCGCCAAGCAGCTCCGCGGCCAGGCCATGGAGGACGTCATCTTCTCGGGCTCGTCCGCGCGCCAGCCCGTGGGCGTTGCCGAGGTCACGTTGGTACTCGACAACTCGGACCACGTGCTTCCCGTCGACTTCAACGAGGTCGCGGTGACCAGGCGCATGTACCGCTCTGGTGAAAGCGAGTATCTCATCAACTCAAGTCCCTGCCGCCTGATGGACATCCAGGACATCCTGCATGACTCCGGATTGGGCAAGGACACGCACTCCATCATCTCGCAGGGCAAGCTCGACGCGATTTTGCAGAGTAGGCCCGAGGAGCGGCGCGCGCTCATCGAGGAGGCCGCCGGCATCTCCAAGCACAAGCGCCGTAAGGAGCGCGCTCTCAAGAAGATCGCCTCTATGGACGAGCATCTCACTCGTGCCCGCGACATCAACAGGGAAATCTCGCGCCAGCTCAAACCCCTTGAGCGCCAGGTCGACCGCGCGCGCAAGTACAAGGATCTTTCTTCGCGTGCTCGAGAGCTCACCCAGATTCTCGCGGTCGACGAGCTCCGCCGCCTGCAGGCGAGCTGGAGCGATATGGAGAGCGCGGCCAAAGAAGCCGATGCTTCGCTGGAACTCGCCCGCTACCGTCTTGCAGAAAAGGAGCGCGAGCTCGAAAAGCTACAGGTCATGCTCGAGGAGAAAGGCCTCTTTGTGGGCGACCTCGGCGAGCAGCGTCGCCATATGCAGGACGTGGTTGGCCGCATAGGGTCCGACATGCGCCTTCTCGAGGAAAAGGGCCGCAACATGGTCGCGCGCCTCTCTGAGATGCGCGGCACCCTCTCGGGTTCAGAGCACCAGCGTCGCCGCGTCTCAAGCGAGCTCGAGGACGTGGAGCGCCAGTTGGACGAGGTCCGCGCCGCAGCGGAGCTGGCCCAGCAGGATGTAGACGAGTACGCTCCGGCTGCTGGCGAGTTGCATAACCGCCGCGTCGAGCTGGACGAGCTCATCTCCAAGCTCAACCGCGAGCAGCGCGACGCCCAGCGCACCGTTGACAGTGCCTCGCTGGAGCTTGCCAAGGTACGCGAATCGCTCTCAAACGCCGAGCTCGAGGATTCCATGTACGCATCGCGCCTGGAGCAGATCGAGGAGAACATCGAGAATATCGACGAGTCGTTGGTCAGTCGTCGCGACCGCGCGGAGGAGGTGGAGGACCTCCTCAGGGCGGCACGCGAGGAGCAGGACGAGGCGAAGCTCGCCATCGAGACCGCGCGAGGCGCCCTCGAGGAGTTGCGTCGCCGCGAAAGCGAGGCGCGTCAGCGCGTGTCCGAGGTTCGCTCGGAGCTCGCAAGCCTGAAGAGGCTGGACGAGAAGATCTCCGAATCCTCCCCATTGGTATCAAAGATTGCCCATGCTCGCCCCGATTCCATCGCCGGCCGTTTGGGGGACGTCATCGAAGCCCCCAAGGACCTCGAGGATTTGGTCGAGCGGCTGCTCGCGAGCGATATCGAGGCCTTCATCCTTAACGGAGCCAGCGACCTCGAGGATGTCGCGTCCCTGGCGATGGGCGAGTCATCCTCGTCCGGCCAGGCGCTTCTGCTGCCCAAGAGCATCGATTCCGTACCGTCTGTCGACGGCGCCGCCGGTTATCGCTTGGTCGAGCGCCTACAGGTCAAGGAGGGCTTCGCTCCCGCGATCTCCGCGCTCATCGGCCATATCTATGTTGTTGAATCCCTGGCTCAGGCCCTGGCTGCCCCCGCGGTGCCCGGAGTTCTCTATGTCACACCCGACGGCGCGAGGGTGACAAATGGCGGCGTCGTTCGCGTTGGCGAGATGGCGTCGCAAACCACCGGCACCCTCGAGCGCAAACGCCGCATACGCGAGCTCGAGGGCTTGGAGCCCGATCTGGCCTCCGCGTTCGATCATCTGACGCATCAGGTCGAGGATGCCGCGGCGGCCGTGGAGAAGGCTCGTTCGGTGCAGGGCGAGGCATCTGGAAAGATCGCTCGTCTGGACGGCGAGCGCTCCAGCGTGCTGTCGGAGATCGGCCGTTTGGAGCAGTCGCTGGTGCGTATCCTCGCCGAACAGAAGCAACTCAAGCGTCGCCGCGAGGAAGCAGCAGAGGCGGTTCGCGCCGCCCAGCCACGCGTCGACGAGCTGCTCGATGAGCGGGCGGAGGCGCAAGAGCTTTTGGCCGAGCTCGCTTCCAAGGTCGCCGACGCCGCCGACGAGCTCGACCGCGTGCGAGTCAACGACGCCGAGGCGGCAGGCAAGCTCGCCGATGCCAAGGTGCGCCTTGCCCAGTCCAAGGAGCGGCTGCGCAGCCTCAACGCCCGCCAACCCGAGCTCAAGCATCGGCTCGAGGGCATCGACCGTCGCATCCGCGCCACCGAGCAGGCATCGCGTTCGCTCGAGGTGCTGCGCCTTCGCGTCGACCCGTTGCACAATCGCTATCAAGCCCTTTCCGAGCGCGCCATGGACTGGGCCGCTCGCCTGCGCGACCAGGCTTCTATCGAGGAGGCGGACTCCGCCTCGCTCAAGAAGACCATCGAGGACGCCAAGAGCGAGGTCGCCCGCGCCAAGCAGGAGGTGGAGCGCTCCACCGCCGCGGTAAACGATTCCCGCGTCGCCCGCGGCAAGCTCGAGGTGCAGGTTGAAAACGCCATCCAGGCTATCACGGCAGACGGGGAGACGGTGCTCGAGGAGGCGCTGCAGCTGCCCGCGCCCACCGATCGCGCTGCAGCGGAGCGGGAGCTCGAGAGCCTCGCCCGCCAGATCAACAACTTGGGTCCCGTCAACCAGGTGGCCTACCAGGAGTACGAGCGCCTCAAGACGCGCGCGGACTACGTGGAGTCGCAGCTGGCGGACCTCGAGAGCGCGCGCAAGGCCCTCACCAAGATCACCTCGGCCATCGACCGCAAGATGCGCAGGCAGTTCCTCATCACCTTCGAGAAGGTGGACCAAAACTTCCGCGAGGTCTTCAGCATGCTGTTTCCCGGAGGTCAGGCGCATCTGGAGATGACCGACCCCGAGCATCCGGCCGACACGGGCATCGAGGTGGTCGCGCAGCCGCGCGGCAAGCGCATCACCAAGATGATGCTCATGAGCGGCGGCGAGAAGAGCTTGACGGCTCTAGCGCTGCTGTTCGCCGTCTACCGTACCCGTACCGTGCCGTTCTACGTGCTGGACGAGGTCGAGGCGGCGCTTGACGACTCGAATCTCTCGAAGCTGATCGGCGCCATCAACGTGCTGCGCGAGTCCACGCAGCTCTTGGTGGTTTCGCATCAGCGGCGTACCATGGAGGAGGCGGACGTGCTCTACGGCGTGTCCATGCAGGCGGACGGCGTGAGCCGCGTCGTCAGCCAGAAGCTAGATCGTGAAACCGGAAAGGTCGTGAATGCATAATGGGATTCTTTGAAGCGCTTTCCCGCGGCCTCGAGCGCAGCCGCGAGGCTCTAAACGAGGTTTTCTACTTTGGCGGCGAGGTAGATGAGGACTTCTGGGAGAACCTCGAGGACACCCTCGTCATGGGCGACATGGGAGCTGAGATATCCATGCAGGTCACCGACGACCTGCGCGACGAGGCGGCGCGACGCAATCTCAAGACCGCCCGTCAGCTGCGCGGCGCGCTGGCGGACCGTCTATCCCAGGTGTTCGTTCAGCCCGATGGCGACATCTTCCGCGATACCCCCAGCTGCGTGCTGTTTGTAGGCATCAACGGTGCTGGCAAGACCACCACGGTGGGAAAGATCGCCAGCGACATGGCGCACCGTGGAAAGAAGGTTGTGATCGGTAGCGCCGATACGTTCCGCGCCGCCGCCATCGAGCAGCTCGATGTTTGGGGCCAGCGCGCCGGCGTGCCCGTGGTCAAGCGCGAGCGTGGAAGCGATCCTGCCAGCGTGTGCTACGACGTGTTGGACGAGGCTGACCGCTTGGAAAGCGACCTGGTCCTCATCGATACCGCCGGTCGCCTCCATACCTCGCCCGAGCTCATGCGCGAGCTTGCCAAGGTGGTCAAGGTCACCCGCAAGCGCGCCGAGCAGATGAAGCGCGGGCCCATGGCGGTCCACGTGGTGCTGGTCATCGATTCCGCCACCGGTCAAAACGGCCTCAACCAGGCGCTTGAGTTCAACGACGCGCTGGGGCTCGACGGCATCATCATGACCAAGCTCGACGGTACTGCCAAGGGCGGCATCGCGCTCGCGGTCGCCTCGCGCTTGAAGCTTCCCATCTACCGTATCGGCGTGGGCGAGAGCGTGGACGACCTCCAGGAGTTCGATGCGCGCGAGTTCGCGCGCGCCCTGGTGGGCGAGGAGTAGCCCCGTTTTGCCGTATAATCACCTACCAGTGAAAAGATTGTTCGAGTGGGGGAGGACCCATGTTCAATAGCCTGTCCGATCGCCTGACAGATACCTTTGACCGCCTGCGCGGCAAGGGCAAGCTCACCGAGGCGGATATCACCAGCGCGATGCGCGACATCCGCATGGCGCTTCTGGAGGCGGACGTCAACTTCAAGGTGGTCAAGGACTTTGTCGCCCGCACCAAGGAGCGCTCCATGACCGCCGAGGTCATGGAGTCCCTCTCGCCCGCGCAAAACGTGGTCAAGATCGTTTTGGACGAGCTCATCGAGCTTTTGGGTTCCACGGAGAGCAAGCTCGTCCTCTCCAACCGCATCCCCAACGTCATCATGCTGGTGGGCTTGCAGGGCTCCGGTAAGACCACCGCTGCGGTCAAGCTCGCCTACCTGCTCAAGAAGCAGGGCAAAAGCCCGCTTCTGGCCGCCTGCGACGTCTACCGTCCCGCGGCTGCGGACCAGCTGGCCACGCTCGGTGGGGAGATCGGAGTGCCGGTCTTCCGCGGCGACGGCCAAAACCCCGTCGAGATCGCTCGCGCCTCCATCCGCGAGGCCGTCGACCACATGCGCGACGTGGTCATCGTCGACACCGCCGGCCGCCTTCAGATCGACGAGCAGATGATGCAGGAGGCCGTCGACATCAAGAAGGCCGTCAAGCCCGACCAGGTCCTCATGGTGGTCGACGCCATGACCGGCCAGGATATCGTCAACGTGGTCTCCACCTTCGCCGAGCGCACCGACTTCGACGGCGTCATCATCTCCAAGCTCGACGGCGATGCCCGAGGCGGCGGCGCTCTCTCGGTCCGCGAGGTCACCGGCAAGCCCATCAAGTTCGTCTCCATGGGCGAGAAGCCCGACTCGCTCGAGGTCTTCAACCCCGAGCGCATGGCCAAGCGCATCTTAGGGATGGGCGACGTCATCGGCATCATCGAGAAGGCCCAGGAGATGGCCGATGTCGAGCAGCTCGAGGCTGCGGAGCGCATGCTTCGCGAGGGCTTTACCATGAACGACATGCTCGACCAGATGCGCGCCGTCAAGAAGATGGGCGGCATGAAGGGCATCCTGGGCATGCTCCCCGGTGGACAAAAGGCACTAAACCAGATGGGCGGCAACCTGGACGAGAGCATCTTCGAGCGCAACGAGGCCATGATCATGTCCATGACCAAGGAAGAGCGCGAGAAGCCCAGCATCATCAACGGCCAGCGCCGTGCGCGCATCGCCCGCGGCTCCGGCACCACGCCGGCAGACGTCAACAACCTCATGAAGCAGTGGGGCGAGATGAACAAGATGATGGGCAAGATGCGCTCCATGACGCAGCAGGCCCAGGCCGGCTCTGGCAAGAAGGGCAAGAAGGGTAAGAAGGGCAAGAAGATGCGCATGCCCGGTATTCCCGGCATGGGAAGCATGCCCGGCATGGGCGGCGGCAACCCGTTTGGCGCCATGGGTCGCGGTGGCAGCGATATGGACATGCTGCGCGCCATGGAGCAGCAGATGCGCAACAAGCGCTAGCGATAGCTGCAAGGTGCATTTTCGCGGGCGGTTCTCGCGGTCTCGGCCGTTGACCGCCCGTTCTGTGTTAGAATGTGCGGCGGCGCCCCTTTGCGCCGATTGAGGTTCCCCCTACGGGGGTAAAGCCATACACGTCGGTTAACGCCTTGGCCATCCCTATTTGGCATAATGCGTCCCGACGATCAGGAAAGGACTCTCCCATGAGCAAGGCTGATCAGCTCTTTGTCTCTATGTGCAAGGATATTCTGGATCATGGCACCACCACGGAGGGCGAAAAGGTTCGACCTCGCTGGGAGGACGGGTCCCCGGCCTACACCATTAAGAACTTCGGCGTCACCAACCGTTATGACCTGCGTGAGGAATTTCCCGCGTTGACGCTTCGTCGCACCGCTCTCAAGAGCGCTATGGACGAGATCTTGTGGATCTACCAAAAGAAGTCCAACAACATCAACGATCTCAACAGCCATATCTGGGACCAGTGGGCCGATGAGTCGGGCTCTATTGGCAAGGCCTACGGCTACCAGATCGCCCAGAAGTCCCATTACCCCGAGGGCGACTTCGACCAGATGGACCGCGTGCTGTACGACCTTGAGCACACGCCGTTCTCCCGTCGCATCATGACCAACATGTACACGTTCGCCGACCTGCACCAAATGAACCTCTACCCGTGCGCCTACAGCGTCACCTATAACGTCACGCAGGGCGAAGGGGACGAGAAGCCGGTTCTCAACATGGTTCTCATGCAGCGCAGCCAGGATATTCTCGCGGCTAATAACTGGAACGTGTGCCAGTACGCCATCTTGCTCATGATGGTCGCCCGCCATGTCGATATGGTTGCCGGCGAGTTGCTCCACGTTATCGTCGATGCTCATATCTACGATCGCCATGTCGATATCGTCCGCGAACTCATCGAGCGCCCGCAGTATCCGGCTCCTCGCGTGTCGCTCAATCCCAACGTCCAGAACTTCTACGATTTCACCACCGATGACCTGATCGTCGAGGATTACAACCATGGCCCCCAGGTCAAAAACATCCCCATTGCCGTTTAGGGAGGATTTCGCTTTGAGTTGCAAACTTTCAGCAATCGTCGCCGTCTGCGATGATTGGGGCATCGGCCGCGATGGCGGCATGGTAGTCGCGAACAAGCAGGATATGCGCCATTTTGTGAGCACAACCACGGGACACCCCGTCATCATGGGCCGCAAGACGCTTGAGAGCTTTCCCGGGGGACGTCCCTTAAAGAACCGCCTAAACATCGTCCTCACGCGCGACCCCTTTTTTCATAGAGAGGGAGTCGAGGTGGTGCATAGCGTCGATGCGGCGCTCGACCTCGTATGCGACCAGGACGAAGCATGGGTTATCGGCGGGGGCCAGGTCTACCAACAGCTCCTGCCGTATTGCGAGCGCGCAGTGGTCACCAAAAACCATTGCCTACGCGCGGCTGACGCTTATTTTCCCAATCTTGACCAAGATGAGGCCTGGGAGCTTGTAGATGAGACCGAACCCATTATCTTGGGTCGCGGCGAAGGCGATGAGGGCGTGAGCTTCTCTTTTGCTACCTATCAGCGCCGCCAGCAGGGGTAAATCTTCGCCCGCTGGGGTATCATACAATCTATACGTCGCATTGTGTCCGGGCCCGAGCGGCCCGGCTTCGTTGAAGGGCCCGCTCCATGAAGACCGTCATCCTGTACCGTTCCAAGCACCATGGCAACACCAAGAAACTTGTCGATGCCGTTGTGGCAAACTTCGACAACGTCGACGCCATCGATGTCGCCGCGCTTGGCAAGAACGAGTATCCAGACTTGGACGAGTACCCACTGGTGGGCATAGCCACGGGCATCTACTACGGCAAGATCGACGATGACCTGGCGCGCGTCATGGAGCACACCATCAACGAGGGGCAGAAGATCTTCGGCCTCATCACCTACGGCGGTTCCAGCAAGTGGTACGGCAAGGATATCGATGGCATCTGCCGCATGAAGCGCGCCGTCTTCCTGGCCTGCTGGGGTTGCGCCGGCTTCGATACGTGGGGCCCGTACAAGTTTATGGGCGGCATGAATAAGGGCCGCCCCAACCAGGACGATATCCAGGCGTGCCTAGAGTTCTACAAGAAGCTTCTCGATGACTACGGCGATATTTTGGACGAGCAATACGAGCAGTACAAGAAGCGCCGCGCTTATCAGGAGGCGCACCCGGCAGGCGGCCTTATGTCCAATATCAAGCGCTCTGCCAAAAAGATCACCGGTAAGTCCAAAAAGCCCGCTGAGCAGGCATCTCGCCGGGAAGCCTCGTCCGCGGACGAAGCCGACTCCAAGGCGGATTCTGAGTAATGGCTCCCGAGATCATCCATATCGATTCCCTGGACGATAGCAGGCTCGATGCCTACACGCGTCTGACCGAACGCGAGCTCCGTAGCGTGCTGGAACCCCAAAAGGGCATCTTCATCGCAGAGAGCGCCAAGGTTATCGAGCGAGCGCTCGCTGGCGGCATGGAACCCATCAGCTTCTTGATGGGGGAGCGCTGGCTGGACTCCTTGCTTCCGCTGCTTGAGACGCTCGATACAAAAGAGAGCGTTCCCGTGTTTGTGGCTCCCATGGAGCTGATGGAGCGGCTCACCGGCTTCACGGTCACTCGGGGCGCCCTTGCCGCTATGCGTCGACCCCGCTTGGAGCCTGCCGACGCGTTTTTACGCGGCATCTGCGAGCACGCGGGCGAGCGGCCCGTGCGCGTGTGCGTGCTAGAGGGCATTGTGGACAACACAAACGTGGGCGCCATCTTCCGCAGCGCCGCCGCCCTCAACGTCGACGGCATCCTGGTGAGCCCCACCTGCTGCGATCCGCTGTACCGCCGAGCGGTGCGCGTGAGCATGGGCACGGTCTTTCAGGTTCCCTGGACCAGGATCGGTTCAGAGGCGCGCGCGTGGCCCCATGATGGATTGGATGCCTTGCATGGCGCCGGTTTCTCTTGCGCTGCCATGGCGTTGACGGACGATTCCGTTTCGCTTGACGACCCCGTGCTGCAGCACGAGCCCCGCCTCGCTATCTTTATGGGGACCGAGGGACAGGGTCTGGGAGCCAAGACCATCGCTGGCTGCGACCGCGCGGTCCGTATCCCCATGGCGCACGGCGTGGATTCGCTCAACGTGGCGGCTGCCTCCGCCGTGGCGTTTTGGCAGCTGTGTCCCCATGTTGATAACGCATATCACTACCAACCCGGTCGCTACTAGCTTGTGCCTTATAATCTTATAGCCTACTTGAGCGCTCGCTTTTGTCGAGCGCTTTTCCGTTGAGTTAGAAAGGTGTTGCCATGAATTTCAAGATGGTCCACACGGAAGTGCACGTTCTAGACCTCGATGCCTCGCTGGCGTTCTACAAGGAGGCCCTGGGTTTGGAGCCCGTCCGCGAGAAGGGTCCGGAGGACGGCTCTTGGAAGATCGTCTTCCTAAAAAACGACCAGACCGACTACCAGCTGGAGCTCACCTGGAACCTCGGCCGCACCGAGCCCTATGATAACGGCGGCGGAGACATTCACCTCGCGTTTACCGTGGACGATTACGACGCGGCGCTTGCGCACCACATCCAGATGGGCTGCGTGGTGAAGGTCAACGAGCGCATGGGCATCTACTTTATCGAGGATCCGGATGGATTCTGGATCGAGATCATCCCCGCAAAGCGATCCTAAGATTGCCCGCATGCCGCTTGTCGGCATTTGCGACCGTTTTATAGACCTCTGCCTACTGCATCCAGATTGCGCCCTTGTGCCGTGAAGCATGGGGGCGTACTCTCTTTTTGGTACGTTGGAGCATATGCGTCGGGGGATGGGCGCACATCGTGTGTTCGGGGGAGAAGCATGGGTAAGCGCGGGACAAGTGGTTCGATCGACGTCACGCAGGGCGTTATCTGGAAGCAGATCATAGCGCTTTGCGTTCCCATCTTCTTCGCATCGTTCTTTCAGCAATCGTACGCCCTTATCAATACGTTTATCGTGGGCCAGTTTGGCGGCAAGCTCGCGCTGGGCGGCATCCAGGCGACCATGAGCCTGACTGAGCTCGCGGTCGGGTTCTCCGTCGGCCTTGGAGCTGGCTGCGCGGTCATTACGGGGCAGTTCTTTGGCTCGCACGATGACGAGCGCCTTTCGCGTTCCGTCCACACCGCTATGACCATCGCCCTGGTCTTGGGCCTTATCGTGTCGGTCGCCGGTGTGATCTTCATCCCCCAGATTCTTCAGTTCATGGAAACGCCCCAAGAGCTCATGTGGGAGTCGGTATCCTATTCTCGCTGCTATTTTGGCGCAATGGTGTTCGCGCTCTTGCTCAATATGGGGACCGCCCTGCTTCGCGCTGTGGGCGATACCCGCGCTCCCGCCCTCATCATCGCCAGCGGCTGCGTCATCAACGTGATTCTCGACATCATCCTTGTGGCATGGCTGGGCCTGGAGGCGCTGGGCTGCGGCATCGCCACAGCTACCACTATCTTCATCAACTGCTGCTGCGTGCTTTACCGCCTCATGCGCGCCAAGGGCGCCTGGCGTCTCGATATACGCAAGCTTGGCGTCGATGGACGAATCTGCCGCTCCATGCTCTCCTGCGGCATGCCGCTTGCGATTCAGTCCAGCGTCTACTCGGTCTCAAACATCATCATGCAGTCCACCGTCAACACGTTTGGCGTCGACGCCGTCACCGGCTGGGGCCTCTCGGGCAGGCTCGACGCGATCGTATGGATGGTAACGGAGGCGCTGGGCGTCGCCATCACCACGTTCGCGGCTCAGAACTTCGGAGCGCGCAACTACAAGCGCATGCGCCAGGGTTACCACACCTCGCTTGTCATTACCGTGTTCTTGGTGGGTTCGCTGTCGCTGTTCTTGGTTGTTTTCGTCGAGCCCTTGGCGCGTATCTTTATCGATGACCCCGCGGTCACGGGCTACACGGCAAAGATGGTTCATTTCATCGCGCCGTTCTACCTGTTCTACTCAGTCGTCGACAATACATCGGGTGCCATCCGCGGCTCGGGCGAGAGTTTCCGCCCCATGCTCCTCACCATTCTGGGCACCTGCGTGTTTCGCGTGGTGTGGCTGCTTGTCGTGGTGCCCATGCACCATACGGTCGAGACCATGCTGCTGGTCTATCCCGTGACATGGATCCTCACGGCGGCCCTCTTTGTTGCCTACCATCACTTTGGCCATTGGCTCACCCATGCAGAGGAGAAGGCCGCCCGTCTGGAGGTTCAGCTGTAGGGGCCGCCTAATATTCGATTCCCTTGCGGGCGAGCAGCCCTTCATCAAAGTAGTGCTTTACGGGGCGCATTTCCGTCACCAGGTCGGCTAGGTCCGCCAGCGGCGTCAGGCCGCGGCCCGTAAGAACCAGCTCCGTGGTCTGCGGCTTCAAGGCGATCAGCCGCTCGATGTCCTCACGGGTGACAAAGCCCCTGCGCATCGCCTCTCCCACCTCGTCCAAAATCAACACGTCAACCGGGGTGGGGCAGGGTAGCGTGCAATCAGGGTAGGCCTGCTCGTCTTCGGCGCTGCCGTCATCTGAGAGAGCTATTCGCGCCATCTCCATAATTTGCCGGGCGCAATCTGCGGGCGTGGCGCGCGTTGCCTGGATGATGGGTAGGCCAAAGCGGGCGGCTGCATCGTGCTCCGAGCAGTGCAGCTTCTTTACAAATTGCAGCATCAAAACGTTGAGGCCGTAGCCGGTCGCTCTAAACGCCAGACCCATGGCCGCGGTGGTTTTACCTTTCCCATCGCCCGTGTAGATCTGGACCTTGCCGGTGTCGAGATGCGTCATCTTAGGTGCTCCTTAAGGAAGTGTTAGACTATCGTTTTACTCTGTGGGTACCATTAAACCATTGCAAACCCTTTGGGATGGAGAAACAACGTATGGAGATGGACGATCATAAACGTAGAAGGAATATGATCCTTTACGTTCTCATCGCCTTTGTTGTCTACCTTGTTATGAGCCAGGTGCTGTTCCCTAGCATGAAAACTGGCGTCAAGGTGGAGGACGTGAGCTACTCGACCTTTGTTGAGAAGCTTGAGGCAAAAGAGGTGAGCAACCTGGAGTATACGCAGGATGCCTCATCTGTTGCCCTGTATCAGCTTGAGGGCGAGAAGGATATCGCGTATCGCACCACGGTGCCTGCGGGTGATAGCGGCATCTGGACCCTCATCCGCGAGTCCGGGGCGGACACCACGGTCGATATTCCGGACCAAAACTCCGGCTATATGACCTATATCCTGCTTACGGTGGTGTTGCCCATCGCTATCTTCTTCCTTGCGGGCTGGTGGCTCAACCGCCGTATGAAGAAGGCTATGGGCGATGACAACCCTTCGATGAACTTTGGCAGCGGCGGCTTTGGCGGCATGGGCGGAGGCCTGGGCAAGTCCGGCGCGCGTATCGTCGCGTCCAAAGATGTCGGCGTCACCTTCAAGGACGTCGCCGGCCAGGAAGAGGCCAAGGAGTCCTTGAAGGAGGTTGTCGACTTTCTCGAGAACCCCAAGCGCTATGAGGAGATTGGCGCCAAGCTTCCCCGCGGTGCCCTGCTTGTAGGCCCTCCGGGCACCGGTAAGACGCTGCTTGCCAAGGCAGTCGCCGGCGAGGCGGGCGTTCCGTTCTTCAGCATCTCCGGTTCGGAGTTTGTCGAGATGTTCGTCGGTCGCGGCGCCGCCAAGGTTCGCGACCTGTTCAAGCAAGCCAAGGAGAAGGCGCCCTGCATCGTCTTCATCGACGAGATCGACACCATCGGCAAGAAGCGCGATGGCGGTGGGTTCTCCGGCAACGACGAGCGCGAGCAGACGCTCAACCAGCTGCTGACCGAGATGGACGGCTTCGATAACCAGAAGGGCATCGTTGTTCTCGCTGCGACCAACCGCCCCGACAGCCTTGACCCCGCTCTGCTTCGACCCGGTCGCTTTGACCGCCGCGTCCCCGTCGAGCTGCCCGACCTTACCGGCCGCAAGGCCATTTTGGAGCTGCATTCCAAGGACGTTAAGACCGAGCCGCCTATCGACCTTTCCGCTATCGCCCGCGCTACGCCCGGCGCTTCCGGTGCCGACCTCGCGAACATCATAAACGAGGGCGCGCTTCGCGCCGTCCGCATGGGTCGCAAGCGCGCCACGCAGGAGGACTTCGAGGAGTCGGTGGAGGTGGTTATCGCCGGCCAGCAGCGTAAGTCCACGGTGCTGTCCGATCACGAGAAGCAGGTTGTTTCCTATCACGAGATCGGTCACGCTATCGTCGCCGCAAGCCAGATGGACTCCGCTCCCGTTACCAAGATCACTATCGTTCCGCGTACCTCCGGCGCTCTGGGCTACACCATGCAGGTTGAGGCGGACGAGAAGTTCCTGACCACCAAGCAGGAGGTCCTCGACAAGCTGGCAGTCTACTGCGGTGGTCGTGCGGCTGAGGAGCTCATCTTTGGCGAGATGACCACGGGTGCCGCCAACGATATCGAGCAGGCCACCAAGCTGGCGCGCAACATGATCACGCGCTTTGGCATGTCCGACGAGTTTGGCATGATGGCGCTGGGTACCGTCCAGAACGCCTACCTCAACCAGGACACCTCGCTTACCTGCGCTCCCGGTACCGCCGAGCGCGTTGACGAGGCTGTTTTGAAGCTGATCACCGAGGCTCATGAGCGCGCGATGCAGATTTTGAAGGAGAACAAGTTCAAGCTACATGAGCTCGCCCACTACCTCTATAAGAAGGAAACCATCACTGGCGACGAGTTCATGAACCTTCTTACCCGCGAGAACCCGCTGATGCCTAAGCAGTAATCGCGTTTTCTAAAACCGTTGACGGGTCCCTCCTGTATCTCCATGCTTGCTTTGCGCAGCGCGTGGAATATGGGAGGGTTCCTTTTGTTATGGACGCGCGCGTACCGTGGGTATAATGGGCGCGGAATTATCTTCGGTGGCGGCTGCATCCGCGGCGTGCCACCGTACCCATATATCGCACCCATTTAGAAAGGGGGCTCTCTTGAATAGGGAACCCGATCTTCGCTTCGCTATCCTTATCGATGCAGATAACGTAAGCGAGAAATATGTTCAGATTGTTTTGGACGAGGTCGCTAACGCCGGCGTCGCAACCTATAAGCGCATCTATGGCGATTGGACCAGCCCCAGGCTTTCCAGTTGGAAGAAGTGCCTTCTGGATAACTCCATCATCCCCATGCAGCAGTACAGCTACACCTTTGGTAAGAACGCAACGGACTCCGCGATGATCATCGACGCGATGGACATCCTGTATTCGGGCACGGTCGACGGATTCGCGATCGTGAGCTCGGACTCCGATTTCACGCGCTTGGTCGCCCGCCTGCGCGAAAGCGGCATGTACGTCATAGGCATGGGCGAGCAAAAGACGCCTCGCCCCTTTATCTCCGCATGCAACCAGTTCAAATACCTCGACCTGCTTTTGGCTGCTCGCGCCAGCGAAGAAGAAGCTGATGAGGACGAGGAACTGGAAGTGCCGGTAAAGAAGCGCCGCTCGCGCTCGCGCGGTCGCAAGCAATCCCGTGCTTCCGAGCGCTCTCAAGACGTCGATGTCGAGCTCGCAAACGATGGGAATGATAGCGAGGCCCTGGCCGAGGTTGACACCGATATCGAAGATGCTGCGGACGCGGGTGCCGCCCAGCGCCGGGCTCGCCGCCGTCCCGGCGACAGGGGAGTGCTCGCAGTGCCGGCAGGAGATATGCCCGGGGATGCCGACGCGCTTGCCGAGGTGTCCGCAGAGTTCTCCGGTGAGGCGGAGGCGGATGCCGTCGAGGTGGAGTTTGGCCAGATGAGCAAGGCGGACCGCCGTCGTCACATGCGCATGATCCGCGAGTCCATCAACGCCATCATCGACAAGTTCTCAGATGATGACGGCTGGGTGAGCCTTGGCCAGTTGGGAGACCAGCTCGCTCGTCGTCTTCCAGATTTTGACGTGCGCAATTACGGCTTTAAGAAGCTTCGTCCGTTTTTGAAATCGCTGGGCGTCTACGAGTTCGACGAGCCTTCCGATGACTCCGGGCATCGCCAGATCTATCTGCGCGTCAAGGCTGAGTAGGACCCTGTATTTCCACGATGTGCTTGCCGTGTTATCAAGTTTGCAACATTATCAAGTTTGCAACATCGCTCAAGATCGATCGATTCCGATATGAATGGAAAACCCGCTGTCATCTGTATCCTGGATGGCGGCGGGTTTATTTGAAACTAGGGTGTGGGCGGATTGATCGCGAGCTATGCGAGGGAGCGTCCATATGCGTCGGCAGCCTTGATGGCCTCTACAAACTTCTCGTCCTCAAAGGGCTGCGGGTTGCCTTGTTTCCACTCATTGGTGTTGTGGGCGAGCTCGACAATGCGGGGCAGGTGCTCCTCGGTAAGGTCGAGTTCCGCCAAGGTGGTGGGCAGGCCGAGCTTCTTGTTCAGCGCGGCGTAGCGGGCCAATCCCTCCTGGTCGCCAATGTATGAGAGCAGCACCAGGACGCCAAAGCTCACGACCTCTCCGTGAAGATGTGTCTTGCCGCCGCGCGGAACGCCGGTGGTCGCGTTGTAGAACGCGTGGGCCAGCGAGGAGTTGTAGTAGAAATCCGGTTGGTTGGTAAGGTTGGAAACGTAGCCGGTGTTGACTACGATATCGAGTGCAATCTGCTTGACGGCTTCGCTGGCGGTGTTGTTTCGAACGTCTGCGAGACCCTGCTCGCCGTAGGTGAACAACGGCGCCGAGCAGGTGTGCGCGAGGGCTAGTCCTAGCGCGCCGGTGTGGGTAAGGTTGCCTGCGCTGGTTGCGTATTCTACCTCTGGCTGCTTGGAGAGCGCGTCTCCAATGCCCGCCCAGAAATACTCCTGGGGAGCGTTTGCGATGATGGCGGGATTTATGAAGATGTGCGCCGGTGCATCCGGGTAGGAGTAGCACTTCAGCGAGTGGTCATCGTGGTACACAACGGCGATGGCCGTGGCGCTCGAGCAGTTGGAGCAGATGGTGGGTACGGAGAAAACCGTCTTCTTGGTGGCGATCGCCGCGGTCTTCACGGTGTCGATGGCTTTGCCGCCGCCGATGGCGAAGGCGACGTCCGCCTGCTGGAAAGAGGGGTTGGCCTCAAGCGTCGCTATGGTGCTTTCGGTTGAATCGGTGCCGTAGACAATGGTATCCAGAACCTCGATATCGGTGTCGTCCAGGACCTTCAAGATCATGGGTGCTGCTGCCGACAGGGCGCGCTTGCCGCCCACCAGGACTACCGACTTGGCGCGATAGCTCGCAAGGGCGGCTGGGACCGCGCCAAAGCAATCTTCTCCCACCGTGTAATCACTCATCTGGATATTTCTCATGGCACTCCAATCCGCGCACGTATACTGTGGGCTATGGTAGTTATTGCGATTGGTTTTCATTGCGAAACGCATTTTGATTTCTGTACTGTAAATTGTGTTCTATGCGTTCTCAGTTAATTGGTGCGCGCGTCACATGATGTAGCTGCAGAAATAAAGGCGCTCATTAGATATGTTTGAGGGTCGGCTCAAGTTGTTGGGTGTGATGGTGACATGAAGAAAGTTGTTGTAAGCGCTTGCCTGTTGGGCGAGTGCTGCAAGTACAGCGGGGGAAGCAACAAAAGCGAGAGGTTGCTAGAGCTGCTTGCCGCGCGCGATGACATCGAAGCGGTGGGCGTGTGCCCAGAGGTGGCGGGAGGGCTTCCAACGCCGCGCCCGCCCGCGGAGATTGTCAACGGCGAGGTGATCAACAAGGACGGCGTAAGCGTGGATGCCGAGTACCGCGCGGGCGTCGCCACGGTTATGGATCGCTTGCGTCGATCTATCGAGGCCGGCGAGGTGGAGGCTGCCATCTTGCAGTCGCGCAGCCCTAGTTGCGGCGTGCATCAAGTCTACGACGGCACGTTTTCCGGCACGCTTATCACAGGCAAGGGGCTGTTCGCCCGGGCGCTGGACGATGCGGGGGTTCGCCTTGTCGACGTGGCCGATTTATAGCGCCGCTCGTTTATCGTCCATCGATTTGCTATTGCCCGTGTTTCGCGTTTATGAAAATGGGGGAGAGCGCATGGTCGCCGTATACTTTCGCATGACGCGCGCCCGCTCCGTGCTATGATGTCGGACTACAGGCGTTGAAGGGGACGAGTACCTTGGACCACGCGTGCTACAGAGAGTTCGGCATGCTGAGAGCCGGACGCGCGCGCCCAGGAGAATATCACCCCGGAGCCGCGGCCCCAACGGAATGCTTTGCGCTTCTTAGTAGACGTCGCCGGGATGGCCGCCGTTATAGGCCAGCCGAGTATTGAGGGGAGCGCGAGAGCGTGACCTCTAAGCTGGGTGGTATAGCGAAACGCTACCGTTTTGTGCGGTTTTATGGAAGGCGCTTCGTCCCAGCTTGCAGGGACGGGCGCCTTTTTGCGTCCGTGAGATGAAAGGGGTACTTGTGGCGAACGAGTACAAGAAGACCATGAACTTGCCCAAGACGGCGTTTCCCATGCGCGCCGGTCTGGCCAAGTCCGAGCCTGTCCGCCTGAAGGGCTGGCAGGACAACCACGTCTACGAGCAGCTCATGAAGAAAAACGAGGGGCATGACAAGTTTGTCCTGCATGACGGCCCTCCGTACGCGAACGGCCCCATCCACCTGGGCCACGCTATGAACAAGATCTCCAAGGACATTATCAACCGCTACCGCTCCATGCAGGGGTACCAGACCCCCTACGTGCCCGGTTGGGATTGCCATGGCCAGCCCATCGAGCACAAGGTCGAGGAGATGCTGGGAACCGAGAAGTTCAACCAGACCCCGGTCGATAAGATCCGCGAGCTTTGCAACAAGTTCGCCGTCGAGAACATCGACCTGCAGCGCGAGGGCTTCAAGCGCTTGGGCGTGCTGGGCGATTGGGATAACCCCTACCTCACCCTCTACCATCAGCACGACGCCGCGGACATCGAGGTCTTCAAGGAGATGTTCGATGCCGGTATGATCTATCGCGGCCACAAGCCCGTTCACTGGTGCAAGCACTGCCACACCGCATTGGCCGAAGCCGAGATCGAGTACGGCGATGAGACCAGCCCCTCCATCTACGTCCGCTTTGAGCTGACCTCCAAGCCCGCCGGCCTTGAGAACTTCGACGGCCCCGTGGACTTCGTCATCTGGACCACCACCCCGTGGACCATCCCGTCCGACCAGGCTGTCTCGCTCAAGCCCGAGGCCATCTACGTCGCCGTGGAGCACGAGGGACGCGCCGAGATCATGATGAAGTCCTTGGCCGAGCAGGTCTGCGAGATCGCCGGCTGGGAGTACTCCCCGGTCATGGTCGACGGCAAGCCCTATGAGGTTCCCGCCGAGACTTTCGATCACCTGCATTACAAGCAACCCGTCTTCGACGGCGTCGAAGGCGTCGCTCTTCTTGCTGACTACGTCGGCACCGAAGACGGTACCGGTATCGTCCACAACTCGCCCGGTCACGGCGTGGACGACTATTACGTTTGCCTCAAGGAGGGCATGGACATCTGCATGCCCGTCGACGACGACGGTCGCTTCTACGTGGGCGAGGACTTCGGTACCGGCGGCCCGTTCAGCGGCATGGACACCGACGAGGCCAACCCGCACATCATCGAGTTCTTGCGCGAGCGCGGTACCCTGGTGGCAGAAAAGAAGATCACCCACAGCTACCCGCATTGCTGGCGCTGCAAGAATCCCGTGCTTTTCCGCGCTACCGACCAGTGGTTCGTCTCCATGGACAAGACCGGCCTGCGCGAGACCGCTTTGGACCAGGTGAAGAACCACGTCGCTTGGTATCCCGAGCACGCTTCCAACCGCATCGGCGCCATGGTTGAGCAGCGTCCCGACTGGTGCATCTCTCGCCAGCGCAACTGGGGCGTCCCCATTCCCAGCTACACCTGTGCGGACTGCGGCGAGAAGATTATGAATGACGACACGCTCGACGCGGTCATCAGGCTCTTCCATGAGAAGGGTTCCGACGCCTGGTTCACGGATACGCCCGAAAGCTATCTTGGCGACGCTTGCGTTTGCCCCAAGTGCGGCGGCCATCACCTCAAGGCCGATCGCGACATCTTGGACGTGTGGTGGGATTCCGGCGTCTCCTGGAAGGCCGTCTGCGAGTTCCGCCCCGAGCTCAAGTACCCGGCTGATGTCTACCTGGAGGGCTCCGACCAGCATCGCGGCTGGTTCCAGAGCTCGCTTCTGACTAGCGTGGGCGCAAACGGCGTCGCTCCGTACAAGGCCGTCATCTCCCAGGGCTTCACCCTGGACGGCCAGGGCCGCAAGATGTCCAAGTCTCTGGGTAACGTCATTGACCCCAACAAGATCTGCGACGAGATGGGCGCCGACATCGTGCGCCTGTGGGTCTCCAGCGTGGATACGTCCACGGACGTCGCCTGCGACCATGAGATCCTCGCCCGTACCTCCGACGCGTACCGTCGTTTCCGCAACACCCTGCGCTTCCTGCTCTCCGTTCTGGAGGACGATTTCGAGCCCGAGCGCGACGCGGTCGCCATCGCCGATCTTATGCCGCTCGACAAGCTCATGCTCGCCCGCTTGACCCAGGTGCAGGCAGAAGTCGATGCCGCTTACGAGCGCTATGAGTTCAACCGCGTTTACCGCGTGCTCTATGACTTTGTGGTGACCGAGCTCTCCAACGTCTACCTGGATGCTCTGAAGGTTCGTCTGTATTGCGACGGCGTCGACTCCGTGTCCCGCCGCAGCGCCCAGACCGTTCTGGCAGAGCTCCTCTCCATGCTCATGCGCGACTTGCAGCCCATCTTGTCCTACACTGTGGACGAGGCCATGGCGTTCGCTCCCAGGAGCCTGGTGGACAATCAAACCTACGCCGCCATGCTCGACTGGTACCGCTCCCCGCTGTCCATGGACGAGGCTGCTCGCCTGCTGCCCGTTCTCGAGGCGGCTATCGAGCTTCGCGGTGTGGTCACCAAGGCGCTTGAGGATGCACGTGCCGACGGCTCGTTTACCAAGAGCCAGGAGGTTCGCGTGAAGGCTATCGTTCCCGCCGAGGCCTACGCGCTTCTCACCGGCGAGCATGCCTGCGATCTTGCGGAGTTCTACATTGTTTCCGAGGTCGATCTGGAGCAGGGCGAGGACTTCTCCGCCACCGTCGAGGCGGCACACGGTGAGAAGTGCGATCGCTGCTGGAACTTCCGCGAGTCCACCGGCGCCCACGGAGGGCATGAGCATATCTGCGATCGCTGCGCTGCGGCCCTGGGTTTGTAATCTCATAGTCGATACGGCGAATCGTTAGGGCTATTCTCCAAGATTCGTACGTGTTTTGCGCGGCGTCTCCGTGCTCCTCTTCTGGGGTTTCGGGGGCGCCGCTTTTTGCACCGTTTTATTCGGGTACCCTATAGTCCAGTTCGCGGTTATAAGGAAAGAGGCAGATGGAATCTACCCGTTCTAACAATAAAGGCTTTTCTAGCAAAGGCGCGCTTGTTCCCTCCATGGTATGGCGCCTGCTTGTCTCCGGGGCCATGGCATTGGTGTTCCTGGTGGTTGATCAGGTTTCCAAGATGATTGTTCGCCGCGCCGTCATGACGGGCTTTTTCAGCGTGGAGGTTATTCCCGGTGTGCTCGGCCTGGAGTTTGTCGCCAACCGAGGCGCCGCTTTTGGCCTGGGCGAGGGCATGGGTTGGGTGTTCGTTCTGCTCGCCGTGGGTGTTACTGCTTTTGTTCTTGTTTACCTTCTTCGCGCGCCTAAGATCTCACGGCTCGAGGTGCTAGGTATGGGCATGGTTGTGGGCGGAGCTATCGGCAACGCAATCGACCGTTTGGTTTTTGGCTTTGTGACGGATTTCTTTGCGACCCGCTTTATCGATTTTCCCGTTTTCAATGTGGCGGATATCGGTATCACGTGCGGCGTGGCGATTGCGTTCATCGGCTTTATGTTCTTCTCGCCCGCCGCGCGCGAGCACAACGATAACAACCTGCAGGCTGGTGCTGAAGACGGGAGTGATCGCTAATGGCAATGGATGCCCACTACCTTGTTGATGCTTCCGATGCAGGCTGCCGTCTGGATGCCTATCTGGGGTCACAAGACGGTATGCCCTCGCGCAGTGCGTGCGCGCGGCTGATTGAAGGCGGATCGGTGGCGCTTAATGGCGAAACGGTCCTGTCTAAAAAAGAGTCTGTTCAGGCGGGTGACAGAATTTCCGTCGAACTTCCGGACGAGCCGGAGCCTGGAGTTGTTGCAGGCGAGCCCATTCCGTTGGATATCCGCTATGAGGACGATTATCTCATCGTCCTTTCAAAACAGCGCGGCCTGGTGTGCCATCCGGCTCACGGGCATGACTCGGGCACGCTCGCAAACGCTTTGGTCTACCACTGCGGCATCGAGCATTTGGGCACCTTGCAGGGCGAGGACCGTCCCGGCATAGTGCATAGGCTCGACCGCGACACGTCCGGTCTCATGCTTGCCGCCAAGGACGATGATACCCAGCGCGCCCTGCAGGACCTTATTCGCCTGCGTACGCTCGACCGCCGCTATATCGCTTTGTGCCATGGCTACATCGCGCATGATGCGGGCACCATCAATACCGGCATCGCGCGTTCAACGCGTGACCGCGTCAAGATGGCCGTGACGGACGACCCCTTTGCACGTCAGGCAATCACCACGTTCAAGGTACTCGAGCGCTTTGAGGCCACGCGCGGCAACGATGGCTACACCCTTGTTGAATGCCATCTCTATACGGGGCGTACGCACCAGATTCGCGTGCATATGCGTCATATCGCGCATCCGCTTGTGGGTGACCCGCTCTACGGAAAGGGCAACGACCGCGCCAACTACGGCCTGCAGCGCCAGTTCCTCCATTCCTGGCGCGTCAAGTTCGCCCATCCGGTTACGGGGGAAGAGATCGAGCGCTTCGATGAGCTTCCTTGGGATTTGGCGGCGGTCTTGGACGAGCTCGCGCCCACCAGCCTTGGGCGGACCGAGGCGGGTGAGCGTATAGTCCCCATGCTTGGCTTGCTTGAAGATTAACAATTTGCATCCTTTGCATGTTGGCTTGCTCTGCGAGCGCAGCTCACGCGGCCTTGCAGTACACTGAAATGAATGTATCGATTCACCTAGATGATCGGGAGAGACCTTTGGCGCCCATCGTTGTTTTCAATTTTGTGATCGGTGTCCTGTTCACCGTCTGCTTCCTCTACCAGGTCATCTATATGCTTGTCGGGCTGTTTCACGGCGAGGTCAAGGTGCCCAAGGCTGCAAAGCAGCACCGCTATGCGTTCTTTATCGCGGCCCACAATGAAGAGCCCGTGATCGCCAACCTAGTTCAATCGATCAAGGACCAGGATTACCCTGCAGAGCTGATTGATATCTTTGTGGTCGCTGACGCCTGCACGGATAACACCGCTCAGGCCGCGCGAGACGCCGGTGCCATTGTCTATGAGCGCAACGACCTCGCTCGAAAGGGAAAGAGCTGGGTTATGGATTATGGTTTTGACCGTATCTTGCGTGAATACCCCGGCAAGCACGAAGCGTTCTTCATCTTTGATGCGGATAACTTGTTGTCGCGCGACTACGTATCGATTATGAACGATGCGTTCGACCAGGGTTATCTCGCACTTACCAGCTACCGCAATTCCAAGAACTTTGGCAGCTCGTGGATTTCGTCCGCTTACGCGACCTGGTTTTTACGCGAGGCCCGTTATCTCAACAACGCTCGTATGATCTTGGGCACCTCATGCGCGGTATCCGGTTCCGGGTACCTTGTTTCTTCCAAGATTATCGAGGGAATGCACGGCTGGGACTTCCATACACTTACTGAGGATATCCAGTTCTCTACGTTCTGCGCCGTGCACGGCGTTCGCATCGGCTATGCCCCCGCTGAATTCTATGATGAGCAGCCGTTGACGCTTTCCGCTTCTTGGAAACAGCGCATGCGTTGGACTAAAGGCTTTTATCAGGTGTTCTTTACGTATGGCAGGCACCTGCTCAAAGCTATTAGCAAGTTCCGTCGCTTCGCGGCCTATGACCTGCTTATGACCATCGCCCCCGGCATGCTCTTGACGTTGATCTCCCTGCTTGCAAACGGCACCTTTATCATCGTCGGCATGATGTCGCATGGGTTCTTGGCTACAGATGCCGAGATTGAAATGTGCATAGGCTCGCTTTTGCTTACGCTTGGCTTTATGTACATCACGTTTTTCGCCATGGGCCTGCTCACAACCATCACTGAGTTCAGGCATATCCATTGCCCTGCGAAATGGAGGATCGTGGCTAACTTGTTCACGTTCCCGCTCTTTATGTTTACGTATATTCCGTTGACGGTTGCAGCCTTGTTCCTCAAGGTCGACTGGGTTCCCACGCCGCATGATGTCTCCGTTACACTCGATGAAGTCATCCAGGGCGCACGCTAGCGCGGAATAGATTGGGATTTTCGAGCGCAAGCCGCACCGTGACGTTCTTTTGCTCATGGTGCGGGCGCTGAATCATTCTTCTAATCTCACTTAGAGGGCTTCATCTGCCATCGGAATCGATTGCGCCATTTGAGGCGTTTGCTGAGCGCTGAGCTTCTTGGTTTCGCTTTTCCCTTATGAGTTCATAGCGGTATCGCTCATGAAGCCATAGCCATCGTCAAAGGCGAAGTCATCCTCGTCCCATTGCGGGCCCCATGCGTCATGGTCATCCTCTTCGTAGAGATATCTGGGCACGTCAGTCGAGAAATAATAGGTGGAGAACGCGGTATAGATAAGCAGCGTGATCGCGAGCGCCAGCAAGGAGATAAGGCCCAGCACGGAAGCCGTGAGAATATATGCGAAGCGCGAGGAATTGGTTTGGGGTAGGGTGGAAGCGCTCGCGCTTTCCACGGTGCGCTGCGCGGTGATAGTTTGATACGGGTGCTCGGTCGCGTTCACGGCGCTTTGCCCCTTTCGCGATACTTAGTGTGAATGGGTACTCGACCATTATAGGCGCTCTTTATTTGGGTAACGATACATTTACGTTCTACATGCCTATGGCGAGAGGGGGAGCCATGGAAGGAGTGCGCGGTATCGTTGTATTTGCGCTGGTAGGAGTGTTTGCGGCATCCATGATAGCTGCTGCGGCTATCGATGTGCGCTCGCGCAGGTTCCCCAATATCCTCGCCGCTTTCATGTCGCTTGTCGCCGTTGGCCTTGCATGGTCGCTTTATTCCGCGCCCGTCTTTTTTACCCACGTCTGTTGCAGCATTGCCTTTCTTTGCGTTCTCGTTGGGTTCGAACTTGTTTGGCGACGGGCGTCTGGACGCTCGGGCTTGGGAATGGGAGACGTCAAGGCGCTGGCGATATTGGCTTTGCTTTCGCCCTTGGCGGCGTTTGCCGCGTTTTGCATTTCCATGTTGCTGCTTTCGATTATCTGCCTGGTGCGAAGGCTTGAATCTTTGCCTTTGCTACCCCTGCTCTTGCCAGCGTTTGCATTTCTCGTAGTAATTTGCCCCTCCGTTTGGTCACGTTTGGATGGCAGCATGGTGTTTTAGGCCCCCGTTGTCCGCGCTTTGTGCGATTATGGGCAAAAGAGCTTACGAGAGGACTAAGATCATGACTCTGGTAGACAACTCCCTGCGTGCCGGGCTTGATGGCATGCCCTCCTCCCTTTCCGACGCGCTAGTCCAACGCATGATTGACGACCGCCGTCGCGGTTGGACCAACCCCTGCAAAACGCAAGACGCCGATGCCATAAGGCGCGTCGACCGCGTCCAGGACCACGGTAGCCTGTGGCGCCCCGCCTTTGTCCGAGATACCGAGAAGATCCTGCACCTGCCAGCCTATAACCGCTACGCCGGCAAAACGCAGGTGTTCAGCTTTAGGAGCAACGATGATCTCTCGCGTCGAGGCCTGCATGTCCAGCTGGTCGCGCGCATCGCAAGGGATATAGGCTACGCGCTGGGCCTCAACTGCGATCTTATCGAAGCGATAGGGCTGGGACACGATTTAGGGCACACCCCGTTTGGTCACGCTGGCGAGCGTTTCCTTAACGACGTGTATCGCGATCGAACCGGCAAGTGGTTTTTCCATAACGTTCATTCCGTTCGCGTGATGGATCGCCTGTATGGACGAAACCTCACGCTTCAGACGCTTGACGGCGCGCTATGCCACAACGGCGAGTACGAACAGCGGGTTTTCGAGCTGTCGGGTCTTTCTTCTTTTGATGAGCTCGATCAGGCGGTCGAGAATTGTTGCGAGCTTGGTGGCGCCGCTATCGGCCATCTTCGTCCCATGACGCTCGAGGGGTGCGTGGTCCGCATCTCCGACATCATCGCTTACGTTGGGCGAGACCGGCAAGATGCTATCGAGGCGGGGCTTTTGGACGAGGACGCATTCGATGACGGCCTTGGTGGCAAATATAATTCCTGGATTTTGACGCATGCGTCAGTTGACATCATTGAGAACAGCTACGGCAAGGATCGCATCGAGATGAGCGAGGCGATGTTCAAGGAGATTCGCCGTGCAAAAGCTGAAAATTACAAGAAGATTTATCGCTCAAGCGGTATCGAGGGGGAGCGCGAGGAGGTGCTCGGTCGTGCGTTTGCGCTTATGTACGACTATTTCTTGCGCGATGTTTTGGACGAGGATCGCACGAGCTTCATCTTCCGTCACCATATCGACCGCATCGAGCGCACGCTCGCCCATTACGGTAAAACCTATCGGTGGCGAGAGGATCCCCATCAAACCGTGGTGGACTACATCGCAAGCATGACTGACGGCTATTTTGCCGAGCTCGCATCCAAACTCTTCCCTGATTTAAAGTTCCCTCGCAGGACGTACATCAACGAAGTCTGCTAGGGTGTAGTGTCTCTTGTTGGGGCCGTATGTTCGATCACCCCTTTGTGAAGAATGGTTTGCATGGATACTTTGTTTTCTGAACATGAGCGCGCCACCCAGCTGCGCAATGCGCCGCTCGCCGTACGCATGAGGCCCACCAGCCTTGATGATTACGTCGGTCAGGAGAAGGCCGTCGGCCCAGGGTCGTGGCTGCGCTCCGCCATCGAGCACGACGTTATGTCGAGCGTGATCTTGTACGGTCCGGCGGGTACGGGCAAGACCACGCTCGCCCATATCATAGCCGCGCATACGCGCAGCGAGTTTGTCGAGGTATCTGCCGTGACCGGTACGGTAAAGGACCTGCGCCGCGAGATCGATGAGGCTAAGCGACGCCTGATGTCCTTTGACCGCCGTACCATATTGTTTATCGACGAGATCCACCGTTTTTCGCGCTCTCAGCAAGATGCCCTGCTCCACGCGGTGGAGAACCGCACGGTCGTCATGATCGGAGCTACCACGGAGAATCCGTACTTTGAGGTGAATTCTGCTCTGCTGTCGCGTAGTCGCGTGGTGGAGCTAGAGCATCTGCGCAACGATGACGTCGAGAAGCTCATCCGGCGCGCGTTGCAAGATCCGCGGGGGCTTGCGGGCCGGTTCACCATGGACGACGAGGTGGTGAACGCCGTCTGCATGCTGGCGGCGGGGGATGCTCGAAGCGCGCTGACCACGTTGGAGCTTGCCAGCGAGATTGCGATTACCAGGGGAGACGGCGATGGCGGCGCCATCACGCTAGAGGATGTCCGCGTCGCCAATCCCCGCCGAGGTTTGTCCTATGACAAGTCCGGGGATATGCATTACGACATTATCTCCGCCTTTATCAAGTCGATGCGCGGTAGCGATCCGGACGCCGCCGTATACTGGCTAGCTCGCATGATCGATGCGGGTGAGGATCCCAAGTTCATCGCCCGTCGCATCCTTATCGCCGCTTCCGAGGACATAGGCAACGCTGATCCCCAGGCTATTCTGGTGGCCGAAGCTGCCTTTAAGTCCGCCGAGGTCATTGGGTATCCGGAGTGCAGGATCAATTTGGCTCAAGCCGCTATTTATAACGCGCTCGCGCCCAAGTCGAATGCGTGCGAAGCCGCGATAGATGCCGCGCTGGCGGATGTGCGCTCGAGCGGTCAGCGCGAGGTTCCGGTGCATCTGCGCGACCGGCATCGTCCCGGTTCCGATGAATACGGTCCTTACCTGTATCCCCATGACTATCCAGAAGGATGGGTGGAACAGCGCTACCTTCCAGAGGGGCTCGAACGCGGGGCGTTTTGGAAGCCCGCCGGCAGGGGCTGGGAAGAATGGCGGGTGGAGCAGTCTGCCCGCGACCGTAGCGGACGCGCGCCGAAAGTCGACTAAGGACTGTTCTCCACCGCCCGCGTTGCCGGGATCGCGGTCTTGGTCCTTCCCGTGGAGCTGGTATTGGGGTTAGGTTAGCCTGCCCTTGCATGGGGTACCATACACAGCGTATGTCGCTTGGCGGTATGCACCTGAGTATCAACCGTAACTACTTGGAGGCAACATGGAGCCTATCCAAATCGTCCTGATTGTACTTGTCGCCGCAGGTATCTGGGCCGTGGTCGAACTCGCACTGACCATTCGCCGCGCCCGCACCACCGTCGACACTCTCGACAAGACCATGAACGAGGTTAACGAGGCCATTGGCGAGGCGCGCCCCGTCATCGCCAAGCTTGACGGCGTCGTCGATGATTTGCAGCCCGCGTTGTCCCAGGTGGAGCCTTTGCTCAAGCAGGGGAGCGTCGCTATCGAAGCGCTGTCTGCGGACTTGATTGAGATTAACGGCGTGCTTCGCGATGTCTCGCAGGTAACCGGTACGGTTTCTACTGCGTCGGACGCCGTCTCCGGGATCGCCGACGCCGCGACCGAGAAGGTCCAGCGGCTTCTGGGCAAGAAGCATCGCACGGCTTCTGCCAAGCGCGCGCTTTCTGAGTCCGCAGAACCTAAGGACGCCGACGCTTCCGATGCGCTCGCCGCAGAGGATGCGGACACTCGTGCGGATACCGAGCCCGCTCCCATCGAGGCTCCCGCTAACCGTTACTTCACCTATTCCGATGGCACCGCCGGGGAGGACTCCAATGACTAATTCGTGTCCAGTATGCTTGACCGTTCAGGCCGACCCCTCTTTTGCACGCTTGGTGCGTATGACCGCCTCTAACGTCGCTATGCTCTCGTCCATGTCCGTGGACCGCATCGAGGACATTCGCATGGCTGCCGAGGAAGCGTTCATCTACGCCTGCTCCACCGAGCCCGGTGCGGACCTTTCGATTTCCTTTGATGTTGATTCCGAACACGTGGGCATGACCTTTGAGCTTGGCGACGTCGCGTTTGCAGAGCCCTCTGAAGAGGATCCCACGTCAGCGTACGTCGACCTGATTCTCGGTGCCGTTTGCGACTCCTATGAGAAGCGGGAGGACCCCGCAACTCTAGTGCTTATGCTGAAGGCTGATGTGTAATGGCAGATACCCAACGCGCAACAAAGTCTGGAAAGGCGGCGTGGGACAAGGAAAAGACCCACGAGCTCTTCCGACGCTATAAAGAGGAGGGCGATGTCGAGGCACGCGAAAAGCTCGTGATGTCCCACATGAACCTCGTCCGCTTCCTTGCAAACAAGTTTAAGAACCGCGGCGAGCCGCTCGACGACCTTATCCAGGTGGGTTATCTTGGCCTGCTCAAGGCGATCGACCGTTTTGATCCTAGCCGTGGCCTTGAATTCACCACGTACGCAACGCCCACCATCATGGGCGAGATCAAGCGACATTTTCGCGATAAGGGTTGGAGCGTTCGAGTCCCCAGGCGCCTTCAAGAGCTTTCCGCAAAGGTAAACCAGGCTACGGACGTGCTTACAACCGAGCTTCAGCGATCGCCCAAGATCGAGGAGATCGCCGAGTATCTGGATGCGTCCGTGGACGAGGTTCTCGAGGCGATGGAGTCTTCCTCTGCCTATAGCTCCGTACCGCTCGAGGGCACCGGCAACAACGATAACGACGACGCGCCCAGCGTTCTCGATCGCTATGCTACCGAGGATTCCGCTCTGAACTTTACTGATGACCGCTTGATTATCGAGGAAGCTCTCAAGGGGTTCTCCCCGCGCGAGCGCGAGGTCATCGACCTGAGGTTCTTGCAGGGAATGACGCAGATAGAGATTGCCGAGCAGCTTGGTATCTCCCAAGTCCAGGTGTCTCGCCTGTTGCGCCGTACTCTCAAGAAGATTCAAGATAAGATCGACCCCGAAGGGGTTATGAGCAAGTAGCGCGGTTGTTCGCGCGTTTGGAGATACATGGTTCGCACACCGTCGCGCGATGACCGCGACCGCTCTCTCAAGTCCGCATTTCTCAACGTGTGGACCGTCATCGGCTGCGTCATCATCTTTCTTATCGTATTGAACTTGTTGGGCTTGCTGAGCGGTACGCTTTTGTTCCTGGCAGTCGGGTGCATCTCGGCGTTCATCGCCTCGCCCCTGGTCAACTGGCTCGAGCGACATCGCGTGCCCCGCGGCGCCGGCGCCCTGTTGGGCATCCTGGTCGTTATCGTGGCGGTCTTGTTGCTGTTCGTCATCGTTATCCCGTTGATGGCGAGCCAGCTTCTTGAGCTGCTCAGCCATTCGTCCTCCTGGCTATCCGCCTTGGGGCGATGGTTTGTCGACCTGGAGCAGCAATATGCCGTTTTCGAGCACTTCTTTGACACTGTCAAGCTCGATTCGCTCATGAGCTCTTTGGGCGACTTGTTCAACCGGCTCGCCTCCGGTCTGCTCGCATCTATCAAAGATGGAATCGTCCCCATTGTGAACAATATCGCTTCCACTACGTTTACCGTGTTTTTGGGTCTGGTGCTGGCGTACTGGCTGGCGCTCGATTACCCCAAGATCAACGAGGAGATCTGCGGTCTTCTGGGCGAGGATCGCGCGCTTGATTACCGTCTTATGGTGGCCGTGGTATCCAGCTCCGTGGGCGGCTACCTGCGTTCCACGCTCATCAACTCCCTTATTCAGGGCTTCTTGGCGTTTCTCGGCTTCGCCCTTGTGGGCCATCCGTATGCTGCGGCGATGGGCGTTCTTTCCGGCGTGCTCAATATCATCCCGGTGGTCGGTCCCAGCATCTCCGCTATCATCGCGTCGCTCATCGCGTTGTTCTATAGCCCTATGATGGCGGTATGGACCATGGTTATGGCTATGCTGTCCCAAAACGTCACGGACAACGTTATCGCGCCTAAGATCAATCAGTCCACTATGCAGGTTCATCCCGTGCTGTCGCTGACCGCGTTGGTCATTGGCTCCACTCTTGGCGGCACGGTTGGCATGATCATCGCGCTGCCCATAGCCGCCGTTCTGAAGAGCCTGTTTATCTTCTATTACGAGAGCCGCACCAACCGCCAGCTTGTGTCCTATGCGGGCGCGCTGTTTCGCGGAACCCCCTTCCTGGATGAGAAGGGCGATCCCGTGCCCGCTTTCGACGCGCTGGGTAACGACACCTTTGTCGCTGACTCCCAGATCATCGATGATGAATCGGTGCCCAAGGCGGAGGCGGTGCCCAAGCCCCATCTTGATAACCCTTGGTCTACCTTAAATATGTTTGAGAACATGGGTGCCACCGGCGTTTTCAAGAACCCCTTTGCATCTATGGATGAGAAGTCCAAGGAGCATAGCGATGCCGCCGCGGACGAGGATGACGGTAAGTAGACCGTCCTTCCCTTCCCAGCGCCCTTTCGTATCTTAGCTCCCTCTCAAAATGGACCTCTCATCGACTTCATGCGGGCTACTGCTGAAAACGCGGTCCAGTTGGACTTGGCGCTCTGCTGAAAACAGGCTCCAGTTCACCTCTAACGCTAAAAACGGCCTCCGGTTGGAGTTGGCGCCACCGGAGGCTGGATACGCTAGTTCCTTATCCAGCGCTTTTTCTCGCGGCCTTTCGGAACCCTCCGGGCTCAAGTTCAACTGGACCGCGTTTTTAGCGTCTCCAAGTCCAACTGGACCCAAAAAGTAGATGGCGGGTGCAAACGGAGGCTGTTTTCAGCAGAGACCCCAAGTCCAACCGGAGGCCAAAAACAGCGTGTAGTCAATTCGTGCGGTTTGGTGTCCACCTTCTCCATATTCCATATGATTGGTGCCTTGATGCGCAACGTGTTGAGCGCGCGGACGGTATTGCTGCCGCCCGCGTGCTTGTTGTTATTCTCTGACCAGCTCGATTGCCTTGTGACGCGCAGCGTAACTATAGGTATACTTATCTAGTTTGAGAAATACTGCACTACCACAGGAGACGCATCTCATGACTGCTGATTATCCGAGTATGACAACCGCCGAGATCCGCTCGGCGTACCTTTCCTTCTTTGAGGAGCGCGGCAACAAGCTGTACCCCAGCTCCTCGCTGGTCCCCGATGATCCCTCCCTGCTGCTCGCCAATGCTGGCATGAATCAGTTTAAGGAGTACTACCAGGGCAAGAAGACCATGAAGGAGATCGGTGCCTGCTCGTGCCAGAAGTGCGTGCGCACCAACGATATCGACATCATCGGCGCCGACGGCCGCCATGCTTCCTTCTTCGAGATGCTCGGCAACTTCGCCTTCGGCGGCGTCACCAAGCAGCAGGCATGCGCATGGGCCTACGAGCTCATCACCGAGGTCTTTAAGCTTCCCAAGGAGCGCCTGCACTTCACCGTCTTCACGGATGATGATGAGACTTATGACGTGTGGCGCCAGCTTGGCGTTCCCGCCGACCACATCACGCGTCTGGGCGAGGACGACAACTTCTGGGCAGCCGGACCCACCGGCCCGTGCGGCCCGTGCTCCGAGATCTATTTCGATCTGGGTGAAGAGGTTGGCTGCGGTCGCCCGGATTGCGCCCCCGGCTGCGATTGCGACCGTTTCCTCGAGTTCTGGAACCTGGTCTTTACCCAGTTCGACCGCCAGGAGGACGGCTCCATGCCCGAGCTGCCCCATCGCAATCTGGATACCGGCATGGGCCTGGAGCGCATGGCTGCCATCATGCAGCATAAGAGCTCCTTCTTCGATGGCGACGTTATGCAGAGCCTCATCAAGCTGGGCGAAGACATCTCTGGCAAGACCTACGTGGACAACGACTATACCGGGGCTTCCCGCTCCTTGCGCATCATCGCCGACCACGCTCGTTCGGTCGACTTCTTGATCTCCGACGGAGTGCTTCCCGGTAACGAGGGTCGCGGCTACGTCCTGCGCCGCCTGCTCCGCCGCGCCGTCTTCCATGGTCGCCTGCTGGGTATCGAGGACGCGTTCCTGGGTCGCTTCATCGATGCCGTCAACGATGTTATGGGAGAGGCATATCCCAACCTTATCGAGAACGCCGACCTGGTCAAGGGTATTGTGAACGCGGAGGAGGAGCGTTTCTCCACCACGCTCAACAACGGTCGCGTTTACCTTGACGAGCAGCTTGCTGCCCTGAGTGAGGGAGACGTGCTTCCCGGCAAGGCCGCGTTCATGCTCCATGACACGTTCGGTTTCCCCATCGACCTCACCGTCGAGATCGCGGAAGGCTCCGACCATGCCGTAGACATCGAGGGCTTCAATGCCGAGATGGCCGAGCAGAAGGCCCGTGCCCGCGCCGCCGCCAAGGGCGATGCCTGGGGTTCTTTCAACGACGTGTGGACCGAGCTCTCTGACGAGCTTCCCGCTACCGAGTTCGTTGGCTATGACAACGAGAGCATCGAGGGCGCTCGCGTTCTCGCCATCGTGGTTGATGGCGAGCGCGTCTCCCAGGCTTCCAACGCGGAGAAGGTCCAGGTTGTTCTCGACCGAACCCCGTTCTACGCCGAGATGGGCGGCCAGATGGGCGATCGCGGCCTCATCGACACCGACAAGGCACAGCTGTTTGTAAACGCCATCGTCTCCAAGGGTGGCCTGTACGTGCACGAGGGCACCCTCAACGGTTCGCTCTCCGAGGGCGATGTTGTCTTTGCGGGCTACGATCTTGAGTGGCGCTCCCTGCTGCGTCGCAACCACACCGCGACCCATCTGCTCGATGCTGCCCTGAAGAGTGTTCTGGGTGATCACGTCAACCAGGCAGGCTCCTTGGTTGCCCATGATTACCTGCGTTTTGACTTCACCCACTTCGAGGCCCTGAGTTCCGAGCAGATCTCTCAGATCGAGAGCCTGGTCAACGCTCAGATCTTTGCCGCCAAACCGGTCGTCACCCGCGTGATGGGCATCGAGGATGCTAAGGCCTCCGGCGCCGTCGCGCTGTTTGGTGAGAAGTACGGTGACGTGGTTCGCGTTGTGTCCGTGGGTGAAGAGGACCAGCCGTTCTCCCGCGAGCTCTGTGGCGGCACCCACGTTTCCAATACCGCCGAGATCGGCTTGTTTAAGATCGTTTCCGAGTCCTCGACCGGTTCGAACATCCGCCGTATCGAAGCCGTGACCAGTACCGGTGCCATCGAGTGGCTCGAGGGTCGCGCGCAGATCGCTCTCGATGCGTCCGCTGCGCTCAAGTGCCGCCTCGAAGAGGTTCCCGTCCGCATCGCCAACCTTCAGTCCGAGCTTCGCGAGGCGAACCAGAAGCTGAAGGCCGCGCTCACCGGCGGTTCTTCCGATGCCATCTCCAGCGCTATCGAAAACGCTGTCGATTGCGGTTCCTACAAGCTCGTGGTCGCTCAGCTCGAGGGCCTTGAGGCTGCCGACCTGCGAAACGTATGGGATACCGTTCGCCAGAAGGGCGGATCCGCTGTTGCTTGCGTCATTGCGACCGTGACCTCTAAGGGTCAGCCCGCCCTTCTTGCCGCGGCTACCGATGAAGCCGTCGCGGCGGGCTTTAAGTCCGGTGACGTCATCAAGAAGATTGCCCCCATGGTTGGCGGCGGCGGTGGCGGCCGTCCGCAGATGGCTCAGGCGGGCGGTAAGGACGCCTCCGGTATCCCGGCCGCGCTCGAGGCCGCTCGCGAAATGGCTACCGCGTAACGAATATGGTTGTACTCGCGCTTGATATCGGCGAGACCAGGATCGGCATCGCCGCTTCCGACCGCTCCGGTCGCGTGGCGATGCCCGTTAAGGTCATGAATGCGGACGAGGTCATCAACCTCGCCCGTCCCTTCCGCATGCTCCTTGAAGATTACGAGCCCGAGCTTTTGGTCTGCGGACTCCCTCAAACCATGGCGGGAGAGGAGGGTCCTCAGGCGGAGCGCATCAAGGGCGTTGCTCAAAAGCTATCCGATGCCACTGGACTGCCCGTAGCATTTGCGGACGAGCGTTTAAGCTCGCGTGAGGCGAAGAGGATCTTGCGCGAGGAGGGTCTCAGCGAGCGGCAGATGCGCGGCAAAGTCGACATGATCGCCGCATCCCTGTTCCTTCAGGCCTGGCTTGATGGACACGATAGAAAGGAATCTCGTGGCTAACGACCGACGCGACATCCGAGGCGCTGACAGCGCCCAGCCTTCATCGCGCCCCGCGGGAAAGCGCTTTAAATCCGGGGCCCCCGTGGCATCTGGAGCTCAGCGTTCCGCTTCGTCCTCGCAGGCCCGTCGGTCAGCCGTGCGCCCTCAGCCCGTTCGCCCCGTTAGAAATGATTCCGGTCGAGGCGCGGCTCGCCCCTCGCGATCTCCGTACAACTCGTCCCGGCGCGGACCCTCGCCGCTTATCGTCGTTATCGCGATCGTTGCCGTTGTCGCCGCCGTTGCTGGCGTGCTTCTGTTCGTGGCTCCCGCGGTATCCAACTTCATCTCGCCCTCTACCTCGTCTGTTCCTGCTGGACAGGAGGTGCAGGTGACCATCCCCGAGGGTGCTTCCGGCGATGTGATAGCCAGTCGCTTGTCCGAGGCCCATATCATCGATGATCCCAAGAGGTACTACGCTGCCGTCGAGAAGCTCGACGCCGCCATGTCTCTCAAGCCCGGTGACTACGTTCTCTACACGGGTATGGATCCGGAGGACGTTGTTCGCCAGCTTGTAGAGGGGCCCAATGTCGAGGGCGTGAAGCTCGTCATCCAGGAGGGCCTCACGGTTCAGCAGACCGCTGCCAACGTCGAGGCCGCCTACGGTATTTCCGTGGACGAGTTCCTCGCCCAGGCGAAGGCGTCGAATTACGTTGCAGACTATCCGTTCCTCGAGGGCGCCTACGACGACTCGCTAGAGGGATACCTCTATCCCAAGACGTACTCGCTGGGAGACGCCCCCACTGCCGATGATGTTATCCGCGCCCTCCTGAATCAATTTGTGGCCGAAACCGCCGATATCGATTATTCGGCGACCTACAACGGCCTTACGTTCCAGCAGATCATGTGCATGGCCTCCTTGATCGAGCGCGAGACCGCCGTGGAAGACGAGCGCCCCCTTGTGGCGAGCGTTATCTACAATCGCCTTGATGCCGACATGCCTTTGCAGATCGATGCCGCCATCGTCTACGCCCGCGGCGGCGGCAGCCAGGGCGTGACCTACTCCGACCTCGAGATCGACTCGCCCTACAACGTGTATAAGAACAAGGGCCTTACCCCTGGTCCCATCTGCTCGCCCAGCATCTCGTCCATCAAGGCCGTGATCGAACCCGCGGATACTGATTACCTGTATTATGTGGCGTCTTCTGCTATGGATGGCACGCATAAGTTCAGCAGCGATTACGACCAGTTCCTCAAGGACCGTGAGGAGTACTCGGGGTCCGCGTCATGACGTTCCTCGCCCCTAAGCGATACGTGGCCTCGGTCGATTGCATTGATTTGGACGAGCTCTATCGATCCGGTAAGCGCGCGTTGCTGGTGGATCGAGACAACACGCTCGTTCCCCGCGACGCCGCCTGCGCCCCTCCCGAGGCTCGCGATTGGCTTGACCGGGCGCGCCGACTTGGTTTTCGCGTTTGTCTTGTGTCTAACAACTGGTACCGCAGCCAGGTCGAGGCTTCTGCCCGCGAGCTTGGTATAGACCATGTTATCTGGTGCGCTATGAAGCCAGCGCCCTTTGCTTTGTGGGCGGGGCTGCATAAGCTCTCGGCAACGCGCTCGGAGTCCCTTCTTGTGGGCGATCAGCTCTATACGGATGTGTTCGCTTCGCGTTTGGCGGGCATCGATTCCATTTTGGTGAAACCGCAGACGCATGTTGATATGTGGTACACCTACGCGTTTCGCTTTTTCGAGCGTCGTGCGCTTCGCGACCTTCCATGCGAGGAAGGGGGCGATGGCCTACGATGACCAAGGTTGAGAAACGAGGGTGCGACCACGTTTTCTTTATCGGTTTTCTGGGCGCTGGCAAGTCGACTCTTGCCCGCAACCTCGGCGGCATGTTCAATCGTAGGTTCGTCGATACTGATCGCATGGTCGAGCGCAAGATGCGCATGAGCGTCACCAAGATCTTCGAGACGCTTGGCGAGAAGGAGTTCCGCGCGCTGGAAACTCAAGCGCTCCAATCGCTCTCGCGCGACAAGAGCCTTTTGGTATCCTGCGGCGGCGGGGTCATAGAGACTCCCGACAATATCGAGATCATGCACCGCCTTGGATATTGCGTGTACCTTGATGGCGACATCGATGATTCCCTGCGGCAGATCCGCCGTAGTGACACCAGGCCGGATTTTCGCTCTGCCGAGCATGCGACAGCGCTTCTCGAGCACCGTCGTCCCCTTTATAAGCAGGCGGCCGATTTCACCGTCGATATCCGCGGCAGGTCTTTTACCGATGTATCCTATTCCGTAGCCGAGCTTCTTTTGGAGTGTGGTCTTCTATGATTCGTCGTCAGCTTATCAACTTCGGTTCGCGCAGCACCGACTTCCGCGTTGGCGAAGGCGTTGTCGAGCAGCTTGGTAAGATGGTTAAATGCCTGGTCGCTACCCCCAAGCGTGCCGTTATCGTTACAGAATCCTCCCTTGCGGAGAGCTACGGTCTAGAGGTCTCGCGCGCTTTGATCGATGCCGGTTTCACGGTGAGCGACCTGTCGCTTCCAACAGGGGAGAACGTGGCGACGATGGCCTATGCCGTCCAGCTATTCGATGCTCTCGACTCTTGCGACATCACGCGCGACGACGTAATCGTTGGCCTTGGCGGCATGGGCGTGTGCTCGCTGGTTAGCTTTTGCGCCCATGCTTGGTGCGGGGAGACTCCGTTCGCCCTGGTGCCCACCACGCTCGATGCGATGACCTCGTGTGCTACAAACATGCGACCGCTGGATACCCGTTCCTCGTCTCAAATGATATCCGTCGAGCCGCGTGCCGCTTTGGTCGCTTGCGACCTCGACTTGGTGCCCCTGTGTCCGCATGACGAGCGCATGAACGGCTACGTGATGCTTTGCGCCTCGGCCTTTATCGACAGCAGGCGTCAGTGGGACCGTTTTGGGGAGCTGGTCGAGGGCGTCCTCGATAACGCCGAAGTTCCCATGGTAGATGCTCTCTGCATGGCTCAGACCGCTCGATCCTCCGTAATCAAGGCGGCCAATCCCTCAGCTCGCAACGCTTTGGAGTTCGGCGTCACCACCGCCCGCGCCCTTCGGTCGTGCCTCGGAGATTCGATTCCCGCCTATCAACTCCTCGCCGAGGGCATGCGCTTTGAAGCCAGGCTTGCGGTCGATGCGTTTGGCTTTGATATCGACGATGTCTTTTCGCTGGATGACAGGCTCGATGACCTTGGGGTGGAGGAGCTTCCCTTCGAGCTTGAGTTCGATAGGTTCTTGACCGCTCTCAAGGAGACCCGCTTCAAGCGTTCGAACCGCTTCATGTTCTCGTTGCCCCGCCACGTTGGCACCGTTCGCTATGCCACGGTGGAGGACGATGTACTCGAGCGGCATGCTCGCGCCTACCTCGCTTCGCGCGCGGAGCTTATGGACGAGCCCGCGTAAGGACTACTCTAGCCTGCCGCGGTAGGGTTACTATCGTTATCGGTACGCACACGCATAGGAAGGACTACTTACATGTCTACAGAGATTTCTGGACCCGCAGCGCGCATCGCCCGCGTTCGCGAGATGATGGCTCAGCGCGGATATGATGCCGTGGTTGTTCGCGATGAGGCCAATCTGCGTTGGCTCACCGGCGCTATGGGCGTATTTGATTACACCTTCGAGTTCCCGCACGTTGCCTTTATCTCGCGCGACCGTTGCTTTCTGCACACGGATTCTCGTTATTTCAACTCTTTTGAGGAGAACCTTCCTGCGGGCAATCCCTGGGAGCTCGATATGGACCAGATCGCTATGCCTCGCTGGGTGGCCGATCGCGCCCTTGAGACTAAAAGCTCTGTCATCGCAGTCGAGGACGACATGCAGATCTCTTTCTACTTTGGTATCCAGCGAGGTCTAGAGGACGTCTCTATCTGCGCCAGCTTGCCCCAGATGCACGGCGATATCCAGCGCATGCGCGCGGTCAAGGACGCCGAAGAGATTGAGTTGATGCGTCACGCCCAGTCGATTACCGACGCCGCCTTTGCCCACATGTGCGAGTTTATCCGTCCCGGCCTTACCGAGAAGCAGATTCGCACCGAGCTTGAGACGTTCATGTTCAACAACGGAGCGGACTCCCTTGCGTTCTCATCCATTGTGGCCTCTGGTCCCAACACGGCCAATCCTCACGCTATCCCAAGCGATCGCATGGTCGAGAAGGGCGACTTCGTCCTTATGGATTATGGCGCGGGGTACCGCGACTATCGCAGCGATATGACCCGCACCGTCTGCGTCGGCCAGCCGTCTGAAAAGCAGCTCGAGCTCTACGCCCTGGTCCGTCGCACCCATGAGGAGTGCGCGGCGGCCATCCACGCGGGCGCCGATGGCCATGAGATCCACATGCTCTCGAAGAAGATCATCGGCGATGCGGGCTATGGCGACTATTATGGCCACGGCTTGGGGCATGGTGTGGGCATCGATATTCATGAGCTACCCAACCTTGGTCGCACCAGCAACGTGCTCGAGGAAGGCTCTGTGGTCACCGTTGAGCCCGGTGTCTACCTTCCCGGCGTTGGCGGCGTGCGCCTAGAGGACTACGGCATCGTGACCAAGGATGGCTTCAAGCCCTTCACCAAGTCCAGCCACGATCTGGTAGTCATCGACTGCTAAGTAGGTTTTCTGTAGCGCTCATAGCGTTATGGGTCGAAAGAGTATAATTAACTATCTGTATATGTATGTTTGGGTGGCGTCTATTTGACGTCGCATGAGGAAAGGTTTTCAATGGCAACCATCTCCACCGCTGACTTCAAGAACGGCATCGGCCTGCGCATTAAGGATAAGGTCTGCACTCTCGTCGAGTTCCAGCACGTCAAACCCGGCAAGGGCGGCGCTTTTGTCCGCTACAAGACCAAGGACATCAAGACCGGTCGCGTAGTCGAGCAGACTTGCAACGCCGGCTCCAAGTTCGAGAGCGTCCAGCTGTTCACCAAGGAGATGCAGTATCTCTACAACGACGGCGCCGACTACATCTTCATGGACAACGAGACCTACGAGCAGGTTTCCGTTCCTGCCGACTTTGTGGGCGACAACTCCAAGTGGCTTCGCGAGAACGATACCTGCCAGCTGCTCTACGCCGAGGAGGAGCTCATGGGCGTGAACCCGCCGATGTTCATCATCGCCGAGGTCACCGAGACCGTTCCGGGCGCTAAGGGCGATACCGTCCAGGGTGCCTACAAGCCCGCGACCATCGATACCGGTGCCGTTGTCCAGGTCCCTATGTACCTCAACGAGGGCGAGAGCATCAAGATCGATACCCGCACCGGCGAGTTCGTTTCCCGCGCTTAGCCCCAAACCGTTACAGTCCGCATTTTCGTAGTAGGGGAGAAGACCATGACCGAAGAGATCAAGATTGCCGGTATAGGCATCGCACCCGAGGTCCTATCCGCCATCGTTTCTCGCGCTGTCGAGGAGGTTGAGGGTATCGCAACCGTTGGTGTGCGCGATATCGCCACCAACCTCGTTTCCATGCTGAGCTCCAAGAACGTTCCCGCGGGTCCCGCTGTCGAGTGCTCGGTAGTCGATGAGAAGCTCGCGATTACCGTTCACGTCGCCGTGTTCTTCGGCTATCCCTTCAAGAAGCTCGCCGAATCCATTCGCGAGGCTACTGCCAAGGCTATCGATGCACAGGTCGGCGTCGAAGTCGAGTCTGTGGACGTTTGCATCGACGGCCTCGTATTTCCCAAGGAGTAGCGCGTGAGCTTAAAGGTTGAACGCGGACGCACCCTCGCCCGTAGCCAGGCCCTGCAGATTCTGTTCCAGGCGGAGGCGCTCGATCTTTCGGTCGATACCGTTCTCGCCGGCGATTATCTGATTTCCAAGGGCCCGCTTGACGCCTATGCCGTCGAGTTGGCTCGTGGCTGCCACGACAATATCGATCGTATCGACTATGCGCTCAAGAGCGTTTCCATGAACTGGAGCCTCTATCGCATGCCCGGCACTGATCGCAACCTGCTTCGCCTCGCTGTATACGAGATGCGATTCCTTACCGGTGACGCCGCCATCGATGATGCGGTCATCATCAACGAGGCCGTCGAGATCGCTAAGGCTTATGGCACAGATGAGTCTTCTCGGTTTGTCAACGGTGTGTTGGGTCGCATCTCCCGCATGGAGACGCTTCCCGAGCCTCCGGTCGAGCAGGGTGAGGATCAGGTTGAGTCCGAGGACGAGGCGCAGATCGTTTCATCTGAGGTGGCATTCGATATCGATGCCCATATGGAGTCCGATGTCGAGACGGAATCCGACGCCGATGTCGAGGAGTCGATAGACACGGTCTTCGATTCCGATGACGTGGATGGCGAGTAGCCATGGCCGATACCACCATCAAGACGTTCGATGACATCACCGATCGTCTCGATGAGATCGTTGCCGCGGTTCGCTCTAAAGACACCTCTCTTGAGCGCAGCCTCGATTTGTTCGACGAGGCTATCAAGCTCGGCAGTCGCGCCGTTGATATGGTAGACCAGTTCGACCTGTCTCCGCGCGAAGCCGATCTTCTCGATTCGGACCAACCCGTCAGCAGCGCAGCGAGCGCTGAAGACGGCCAAGCGAAAGGTGTTATCGGCGAGGGTATTCAATCCTCGTCCGCCAAAGCGTAGATTGGCAGCGATATGAAACGTGTCCGTCTTGATGACGAGCTGATTTCTCAGGGCATCTGCGATAATCGCGCGGATGCCCTGCGCACATTGATGGCGGGTCTAGTCTCTTCCGGCGGTGAGCGCTTGACCTCGCCCGGTCTTAAGGTACGGCCGGGAATCGAGCTTCATGTTAAGGGTCGTATTCCCTATGTTGGGCGCGGCGGCCTTAAACTCGCCGGTGCGCTCGATCACTTCAACGTTGATCCCAGTGGGCTATCTTGCGTCGATGTTGGTTGCTCGACGGGTGGATTTACAGATTGCCTTCTCAAGCGCGGCGCTTCTCATGTGATCTCCGTCGACGTGGGTCGAGCCCAATTCGACTGGTCCTTGCGCCAGGATGAACGCGTTGTGCTTCTGGAGCGCACCAATATGGTTGATTTACCGTCGTTGGGGTATGAATCTTGCTGCGACTTGGCCGTTTGCGATGTCTCGTTCACCAGCATCGCGACCGTTTTGCCTTCAGTGCTGTCTGTTCTCACGCCTTTTGGGCGTTTTCTTACCTTGGTAAAGCCGCAGTTTGAAGCACCTTCCCATTTGGTGGGCGAGGGCGGTGTCGTAAGGGACCCTTCTGTTCATCAAGATGTTCTCGCATGGGCTATCCGCCTTTTTGCAGATTCTGGTTTGTATCCTGTTGATGTGTGCGCTTCTCCCATAACTGGCGCTAAGGGTAACAAGGAGTTTTTCCTGCTTGGCGATCGCAGCCTCTTTGCGCGCGCTGATGATTTGGACCTTGCCAACCAAGTTGACATGCTCGTTAGAAAGACGGTGGAACTATGAAGGTCTTTCTTGTCCCTAACTATTACAAGACGGAAGCCGTTCAAAGCGGGCTTACCCTTGAGTTATGGCTGAACCGCCAGGGCTATGATGTTGCATGGGCGGCTGACCAGCGATCGAGTCTGAACGTGCCCGCAGATATCGAGGGCAGCGATCTTGTCATCTCGCTTGGAGGCGACGGCACCCTGTTGCGCGCCGTTCGCATCGTTGGGGATCGGCAGATTCCCATCTTGGGTTTATCCTACGGTCATCTGGGCTTTCTCACTGCCGCGAGTCCGGAGGATGTCGATATCCTATCTGTGGTTACGGATGCGCTTGCGGGCGAGATGCACGTAAGTCGCCGCGCTATGTTGCGGGCCCGCGTGTATTCCATTCTTGAGGATGGTTCGGAGGCGGTTTTGGAGCACTTCGGCCTTAACGATATGGCGCTTACCCGCGGTCCGCTTTCCGATATGGTGGAGTTTGATATGACCGTATCGGGACATCACATCGACAGGCTTCGTGGCGACGGTGTGGTTGTTTCTACAGCTACCGGTTCTACGGGTTACGCGCTTTCTGCCGGCGGCCCCATTGTGAACCCTGACTTCCCAGGTTTAATCTGCGTTCCCATCGCGCCCCATACCATACAGGCGCGTGCGTTCATGACGTCTCCTTCTGATGTTGTAGAGGTATCGGTATCCAAAAATCGCCCCAGCATTCCCGCTATCGCGGTCGATGGTCAATTCCTGGCGCCTGAAGGCGAAATCGAGCGCGTCGAGGTATCACGTGCTCCGTTTGATACGCTGCTGCTCGATTACGGTCCGGAGAGCTTCTACGCTTCCGTTTCCCGCGTGTTTTACGGAGTGAGGCGTCATGATTGATGAGATTCGCGTAGAGAACCTCGCCCTTATTCGAGAGGCGAGCCTTGTCCCCTGCAGCGGTCTTACCGTTTTGACCGGCGAGACCGGTGCCGGCAAGACCGCGCTGCTCTCCGCTTTGAAGCTTCTTATGGGAGAACGTGCGGACGCGTCGAGCGTGCGCGAGGGCGAGGCGGGCCTTGTAGTGGAAGGGCGATTTTTCAAGGGCGTGGATGATCCCGAGGGATTCGGTGTTGTCCGTAGCGTATCTGCCGATGGTCGTAGCCGTGTCAAAATTGATGGTTCCATCTCGAGTGTCCGCGAGCTCGCGACGCGCGTTGGCTCCATGATCGACCTGTGCGGCCAGCATGAACATCAAAGCTTGCTCGATTCTGCCAACCATGTTCGCATGGTCGACTCCTGGGCAGCAGATATCATTGCCCCCATATTGGACGATTACCGTGCGAAGCTTCATGCGGCTCGAGCCGCTGCCGCCGAACTTGCCCGCGTTACCGAGGCCTCCCGTTCAAAGGGTGCATTGCTGGACGAGGCGCGTTTCACTGTCGAGCGCATTTCCGAGGTCGATCCCCATCTTGGAGAATATGAGGAGCTAGAGGAGTCGCTTCCCCGTGCTGAGCACGCCGAGGCGCTTGCCTGCGCTGCCAATGATGCCCAGTCGCTGCTGTCTGAAGAGAATGCCGCGCTCGACTCGCTCAATGCCGCCATCGCAGAGCTGCAACGCATGGCGGGCGTTGATAAGAAACTTTCCGAGTTTGCCGATAGTTTGGCCGAAGCGTCGATTCTTATTGAGGATGCCGCTGCGGACCTTCGTCGATATCGCGATAGCGTTGACTTTGATCCTGAGGAGCTTACACGCCAGCAAGACCGTTTTGCCCAGCTTAAAGGGCTGTTGCGACAGTACGGTCCCACTATGGACGATGTCTTTGCTCGTCTTGAGTCTTCAAAAGAGCTGCTGAGCCTGGTTGACGATGCTGAAGAGCGAGTAAAGTGTGCCCGGTTAGAGCTTGATGCGGCTGAGAGCGATCTTGTCCAAGCGGCTCGTGCATTGATGAAGGCGCGTTCGGTTGCCGGACCTCGGTTTTGTCGCGAGGTCGTAAGGCAGATGGCGCGCCTTGAGATGGGCGGAGCCGAAGTGCTGTGGGACGAGCGCGAGCTGCCTCGTGAGCGCTGGACCGACTCCGGACCTTCTATTTGCGAGCTTCTATATAGAAGCGGGTCGGGGCTCACCCCTCGTCCCCTTAAGCGCATCGCTTCCGGTGGCGAGCTGTCGCGCGTGTTGCTTTCGGCTAAAGTGGTAATGGGTTCTGCAGACCATGCGGGCACGCTTGTGTTTGACGAGGTCGATGCGGGCGTTGGCGGTGCAACCGCCCGTTCTCTCGCGACGGTCCTTGCAGATTTAGCCAAGACGCACCAGGTTATCGTTGTCACGCATTTGGCGCAGGTGGCCGTTGTTGCGGATGCGCATTACGTTGTACGAAAGGCGGATACGGGCAGCGGTATTCCCGAAACATCGCTTGTTCCCGTTGAGGGGGATGAGCGCGTGGCTGAGATTGCCCGTATGCTATCGGGCGATAGCTCGCCTGAATCCCTCGCCCATGCGCGCGCGATGCTTGAATCTTTGTAGGAAAATGCCCCGTACGACTTTTTCTGGTCGCGCGGGGCACTTTGCAATTATAGGCAAATCGCAGGGTTTTCGAGCTAGGCCTCGCTTGAGAGACGGTGGGCGAGGATGCGAATCGCGTGGGCGTATCCCTCAAGACCCTCTCCGGTGACACGCTCGAAGCAAGCCATGCCGGCGTAGGATATCTGGCGAAAATCCTCGCGATCTTCCACGGCGGAGATATGGATCTCTACTGCAGGAAGGGCCACGGCCTTGAGGGCATCGAGGATGGCGATGCTGGTATGCGTATAGGCAGCCGGATTAATGACGATACCGTCAAAAGAGCCGTATGCCTGCTGGATCTTATCGACGATCTCGCCTTCATGATTTGATTGGAAGCACTCCACACGCGTAAAACCGCATGCGCTTGCCGCTTCCTCGCAGATGGTGACAAGTGCTTCGTAATTCTGCGTGCCGTAGATGCCGGGCTCGCGAATGCCGAGCATGTTGATGTTGGGTCCGTTGATGACGAGTACATTCATAGGATGCTGTCCAATCGTGTAGGCGTTTAGAGTGCTTGGGGCTCGCCGAGACGGTGGGCGACCTCGCGCGCCGTCGCTTCAGCGCAATCAAGGGAATCGACCACTGTATCTGCCCAGGCACGGTACAGCGGCATGCGCTGCTGCGCGAGCTTGTCGACGCCGTCGCGCGCGGTGATGGGTCTGCCCTTATGGGCCAGCTCGTCGATATTCCTATTGAGCATGACGATGCGACTGTTTTGATGGAGGAGGCCGTAGTTTTCCTCGCGTGTGACCACGCCGCCGCCGCAAGAGATGACAAGTCCGCTGCGAGCGGCAACATCGGCGAGGACCTTGGTCTCCTGCTCGCGGAACGCATCTTCGCCGCGTTCAAGGATAAAATCTGCGCAGGGAGCGCCGACCATCTGCTCAAAAGCGTGGTCGAGGTCGATATGCTCTCGACCTGTGATTTGCGCCAAGCTCTCGCCAACGCGCGTCTTTCCAGATCCGGGCATTCCAATGAGGGCGATGTTTTGCTCGGTGAGCGACAGGGCCTTGGTGACTTCCACGATGCGGTCGCGTGATACGGTTTCGCCTGTGTAGCGCTCTACTGCTTGAGCCGCTTGGGCTACCAGCATGAGCAAGCCGCCTACGTATGGGATGTCGCGTTCTTCAGCTTGCATCATAAGGCCCGTGCGTGCGGGGTTGTAAACGATATCAACCACAGCCTCAAGTTGAGTGAGCTCATCAAGGCTGCAGACGCTTGCGGGGCAATTGGGGAACATGCCCACGGGCGTGCAGTTGACCACCAGCGCGGCATGGCTCCATTTGGCAAGATCGCTGTAGGTAATCTCTCCCTGTCGGCTCACTACATGGGCTTCGACGCCTAAATCTTCAAGCACTTTCATACAAGTGGATCCGGCTCCTCCGTCTCCGCCAAAGACCAAGGCCACTTTGCCTGCCAGCGGTACGCCCACGCTTTCAACCAGCACTTTGAAGCCGTAATAGTCGGTATTGTCGCCACGGAGCCTGCCGTCTGCAAGGCGTGTGATGGTGTTGACGTTGCCCAGGCGTTCGGCGACGTCTGAGAGCTCGTCCAAATAGGACATGACGTCGCGCTTATATGGGATGGTCACGTTGACGCCCTCCCATTCGTCCCCTTTAAGGAAACTCTCGATGTCTTGGGGCTCGCGCTCGAACTTTCGGTAGTCGAGACCGGCGAGAGCGTGGTAGATGACGGGGGTATAGCTATGACCCAATACTCGTCCAAGAACCCCGTACGGACGCTTAGCTTCCATTTAGAGCACCTCCTGATAGCTGCCAAAATACGTGTACTGCTCGCAGACATCGTCCAAAGAATCCAGCAAGGTCATAAACGGCTGCGAACCAACCGGGCAGATGAGATCGAAATAGAACATGAAATCGAAGTCATGTCCGGGGATGGGACGGCTTTCCAGCTTGACAAGGTTGATATCCAGGGCGTAGAAGCGTTCGAGGACGCGATAGAGCGATCCGGGCTGATGGGGGAGCGTGAGCATAAGCGAGGTACGATCCGCCCCCGGATAGATGACGGCATCTTTAGTGATGACGACGAAGCGGGTGTAGTTGTTGTCGGAATCCTGTACATCTTCTTGCAGGATTTCGAGGTTATAAAGGGCTTTGCAACTGCGGGAGCAAAGTGCTGCGATGTCGCTGCGCTCAGATGATGCGACGAACTCTGCTGCCTGCGCGGTATTGCTGGCCGTTGTCGCTTTGACGCCCATAGATTCAATGAAATCGGCGCATTGGGCAAGCGCTTGCTCGTGAGAGATGACCTCGCGGATATCTTCACGACGCGTACCGGGCTTGGCGACCAGGTTATGGTCGATTTTAAGGCGCAGCGAGCGGACGATGGAGAACCTGTACTGCGCCAACAGGTCATAGACGGCGTTGACCGAGCCCGCGGTGGAATTCTCAATGGGTAGCACACCGTAGTCGCACAGGCCGTCGCGTACCGCCCTGAACACGCCCTCGAATGTATCGAAAAACGTGATGGAAGGTACCTTGAAGAGCTTGGAGGCGGCGAGCTGGCTATAGGCGCCCTCGACCCCTTGGCACGCAACGGATGCGGTGACGGGGAACTGGGCGTCTGCGGGCAGTAGCGTGTTGATAGCGCGCTTGGATTGGGGCTTTTGATCAAGCGATGCCAGGTAGCGGTTCTGCTCGATCTTGTTCATATTCATTAGAAGCGAGAAGAGCGAGATGAGCTGCGCCTGCCTGTCTTGAGGGGCCGCCTGAGCGATACCGGCGAGTTTATCGCGCTCGCGGCCGGGGTCGAAAATGGGCTTGCCCATCTCGAGCTTCGCGTTGACAACGTGGGGGGCGAGGTCGAGTCGCTCGTTGAACAGCTCGATAAGCTGGGCGTCGATGCGATCGATATGCTCACGTACTTCTTCTAGATTCATATGCTGGGCTCCTGGGCGGGATTGGGTTTAGCGAAAGCGGGCATCGGCTTGGCAGGGCAGGACGAAAGCACCGTCTTCGAGCATGGCATCGAGTAATGCGACCGCGCAAACGGCTTCTGCTACGGGGACTGCTCGCGGAACGATGCAGGGATCGTGGCGACCGTGGATCTTGAGTTCCGCGTTCTCATGTGCTTCAAGATCCACGCTGTCTTGCTGCTGTCCGATCGACGGCGTGGGTTTTACCGCCATGTGCCAGATAACGGGCATACCGGTGGTGATGCCGCCGACGATACCGCCCGCATTGTTGGTTTGAGGTAGTACTTGGCCATCCTGCATTCGGTACGAGTCGTTGTTCTGGCTTCCCATCAGACGGGCCGAGGAGAACCCGGCGCCAAAGTCCACGCCCTTGATTGCGGGAATGCCGAAGGCGAGGCGGGCGATGCGGTTCTCGATGCCGTCGAACATTGGGTCGCCGATGCCGGCGGGAACGCCATACGCGACGCATTCGATCACGCCGCCCACCGAGTCCATATGAGACTTTGCATCGACTATGCATTCGCGCATAGAGGCCGCCGCGTGCGCGCTTACGCAGGGGAGCGGGTTAGTGGATATGGCTTTGAGCTGAACTTGGTTTGGCTTCATGGGGTCGAGCGGCGTATCGCGAATATCTCGCGGACCCAGCGCGGCGATGTGGGCGGCAATGCGGATGCCCTGGGTCTCGAGGGCCTGTAGCGCGATGCCGCCAGCGATGCACAGGGGTGCGGTGAGGCGACCGGAGAAGTGACCGCCGCCCGCGACATCATGGTTGTTCTTGTATTTGATATACGCTGCATAATCAGCATGACCGGGGCGAGGGATTCTGCGCAGGTTGGAGTAGTCTTGCGAGCGCGTGTCGGCATTTTTGATAATGCCGGATATGGGTGCCCCGCAGGTGCGGCCGTCGACTATGCCGGAGATGATATGTGCCGTATCGGTCTCCTTGCGTGCGGTCGCGGTCTCATCGCGGCCCGGCGCGCGTCTATCGAGAAAGAGCTGGAGTCGCTCCAAGTCAATGGGAACGCCGGCCGGGATGCCGTCGAGCGAGCAGCCGATGGCAGGCGAGTGGGACTGACCGAATATGCTGAGCTTGAGGACGTTGCCGGTGAAAGAAGACATGCAGACAGCCCCTATTCTTGCGTGAGCTCGACCATGCCGCCAAGCTCTTGATAATGATCGAAGAACAGCGGGTAGGACTTGTTTACGGCTTCCGCGCCCTTGATGTAGACATCGTTTTCGCAACGGGAGGCGGCGATGGCAGCCATCATGGCGATGCGATGGTCGTTGTGGGAATCGACCGTGCCGCCGATCAGTTGGGGGACGCCGTCGATGATGAGCGCGTCGCGTTTGATTTGGATCTGCGCTCCCAGGTTGCTAAGTTCTTTGGCGACGGTGGCGAGCCTATCGGATTCTTTGATGCGCAGGCGAGCGCAGTCGGTGATCACCGTGCGGCCCTCTGCAACGGAGGCGACCGCGGCGATAATGGGGACCAAATCCGGGATGTCCTTGGCACTCATCTCGAAGCCGCAGAGTTTGTCTGGACGAGAAATGGCGGCGTCGGTGGAGCGGCCTATGCGGGCACCAAAGCGCGACAGGGCTGCGAGAACGTTGCGATCGCCCTGGGCGGAAGAAAGCGAGAGCCCGTCGACCTTGATGGGCAGCCTGCCCAGAGCGCCTGCGCACAGCCAGAAGGCCGCATTGGACCAGTCACCCTCTACGGTCGCCTCATGCGGGGTGCGGTAGGTGTCGTCCTCGGTGGTGAAGACGGTGACCTCTGTGCCATCGCCCGAGGTCCTGCGATCAACGTAGACGTCGACTCCGAAGGTTTGCATGGCCTGTATGGTGAGGTTGATATAGGGCCGGCTCTCGATGCGCCCGTTCACAACGATCTCGCTGGGGTGGTCGAGCAGCGGTGCTGCGAGCAGAAGGCCGGTAATGTACTGAGAACTCACATCGCCGGGAAGCTCGAATCGTCCAGGGCGAATTCGACCAGATGTTTTGAGTGGGAAGCCGCCGAGACCCTCGAGTTCGCATCCGGCGGCGATTAGCTCCTCGGAAAGCGGGGAGAGGGGCCTTTCGCCCAAACGACCGCTTCCAATAAAAGTCGCCTCTGCACCCAGCGCGCATGCGACGGGAAGCATGAAGCGAAGCGTCGAGCCGGATTCGCCGCAGTCGAGGGTGGCATGATGCAGCGCCCTCAGCAGGCCGAAGGCGACGCTTTTGGGCATAGGCTTTACCATGAAGCCATCGTCGACCGCATCTATCTTGGCGCCAAGCGCCGTAAGGCAGCGGATGGTGGCGTCGATGTCGGCGCACGTGGTGTTGCACTTGATGTGGGTGTCGCCATTAGCGAGCGCGGCGACGATGATGAGGCGATGTGCAACCGACTTCGAGGCGATGGCCGGAATGGTTCCGGAAAGCAGGGTCGGATGAATATGGGCAATCATACATGCTCCCTTGATGCTGCGAAATGTATGTGCTGGTTACTCGTCTTCTATGTCCCCGGCGTAGGCGTGCACGCAGGCAAGGCCCACCTCAAGGATCTTTTTGAACTCATCGAGCGGTGTGGGTGCTATCGAGACCGCCCCGATTGCGCGCGGAACCACCAGATCGATCGAATTGCCTGCGCGCTTCTTATCATGAAGGGCTTCGTTATAGATGTTCTGGGCGTCGGCTTGGAAATGAAGTGAAAGCCCATGGTTGCGTAGGAGCGCAGCAATTCGATCGGGAACATCGGGTTCGCACACTTCTGCGGTGACAGAGGCGCTGGCGATGGCCACCATGCCGATACCGACGCATGTTCCGTGTCCCAGGCGGTAGGATTCCGCCGCTTCGACGCCATGGCCGATGCTGTGACCAAAGTTGAGGAGTTTGCGCATGTTGGACTCGCGCTCGTCCGCCTCGACAACAGCTCGCTTAATATCGATGTTACGGGCGATGAGGTAGGCGACGCGAGAAAGATCCTGCTTGAGGAGCTCGGGCGTAAGCGGCGTCTTCTCGAGCTCCTCGAACAGCTCGCTGTCCGCGATAACGGCATGCTTGATTACCTCTCCGCAGCCGTCGGCGAATTGCTCGTCCGTTAGCGTGCCCAGGCAGCCTACATCGGCGAGAACCGCACGCGGCTGCCAGAATGCACCGGCGAGGTTCTTTCCCGCCTCAAGGTCGATAGCGGTTTTTCCGCCAACGGAGGAGTCGACCATGGCCAGCAGCGTGGTGGGAATCTGGATGAAGTCGATGCCTCGCATGTAGGTCGCCGCGACAAAGCCCGCGACATCTCCCACCACGCCGCCGCCAAGGGCGACGATGAGGTCGGAGCGCGTCATCTCAAAGGACGCGGCCTTCTCGAGGAGGCTGATGTACGTCTCCGCGCGCTTGTGCTCTTCACCGGCGCTGAATACGGCGAGCTCGCAGGTGTAGCCGGCAGCCTGCAAACCGGACTTCACGGGTTCCGCATAGAGCGGAGCGACGTTGGAGTCGCTGATGATGAGGGCGCGCCGTCCTGCGTTGAGCGAACGCGCGATCTCACCTGCGCGTTCAAGCAAGAAGGTGTCGATCAGCACCTGGTAGGGCTTAGATGCCTGGATATCAAGAGAGTACATGGTCCTGCCTTTCGCAGATCTTAACGCGGCATGTCATCGAGTGCGCGCTTGATCTGGTCGCCCTCTGCAAGAAGTTCGCGAAGCCCTACCCGATCGCGGTTGATGAGGGCGACGCGGTATTTATCGAGCGCGTTGATGATGATCTCGATTTCATCGGCCAGGTAGTCGGCGTCTTGGATCATCAGCTCGCTCCACATATCGGGGTTGAGGTGCGCCACCCTTGTGAGGTCCTTGTAGCTGCCGGCGGAGAAGCCATGATGGGCTTGGGCCGTGGGGCTCTTCACATACGCGTTAGAGACCACGTGGGCCAGCTGGCTGGTAAAGGCGATGACGCGGTCATGGTCGGCCGGCGTGGTGACGCTAAAGCGCCCGAAGTGGCAGGGGGAGAGCAACGTATGGGCCCTGTCGAGAAGCTCGAGGCGGGCGACATCGTCCAGCTGGGGCGGGACGAGAACCATGGGAGCGCCGACAAACATATCCGCGCTACCGTAGGCGTATCCGGAGTGCTCGGTACCCGCCATGGGGTGCGCGCCGCAGAAGGTAAATCCATAGGTACTCGCCAGGTCGAACGCGCGATTGCAGAGCGCTCCCTTGACGCCGGCGCTATCGATGACCAAAGGACCTTCCGCGCCCAGCTCGCCTAGCGTTTGGGCGCGGGACTGAAGCCATGCGATGCAGGCCTCGGGGTATGCGGAGAGAATCACCAGGTCGCAGTCTGCGAGCGAGGCATCGTCCAAGACCGTATCAACCGTGTCGATCATGGCTATAGCAAGCGTGTCCGCATCGGTATCGAATGCGGCGACGTGCCAGCCGGCAGCGTGGTAGGCGCGGGCGAAACTGCCGCCGATAAGGCCCAGGCCCAAGATGCCTACGGTGGGATTGTTTGAAGTTGCTTCTGCAGGGGTAGAGGTGTTGTCCATGGTTCCTTACGCCTCGCAGCTCTCAGTGTCGCAGATGACGGAGCGGATCTGGCGGATGCGCTCCATGGTCTGGTCGAACATATCGGGAGTCAGGGCCTGAGCGCCGTCGGACCAGGCGCGGCTGGGGTCGTCGTGAACCTCGATCTCAAGGCCGTCGGCACCCGCTGCGGTGGCGGCAAGCGCCATGGGCTCGACGTAGCGCGTGTAGCCGGTGGCGTGGCTGGGGTCTGCGACCACGGGAAGGTGGCTTAGGTAGTGCAGGACGGGCACGGCGTTGAGGTCGAAGGTGTTGCGGGTACGCGTCTCGAACGTGCGGATGCCGCGCTCGCACAGGATGACGTTTTCGTTGCCCTCGCTCATGATGTACTCGGCCGCCATCAGCAGCTCGTCGATGGTACCCGCCATGCCGCGTTTGAGTAGGATGGGGGCCTTGGTCTTACCCACCTCTTTCAGCAGGGGGAAGTTTTGGGCGTTACGTGCGCCGATCTGCCAGACCTCGATGTTCTTATCGAGGAACGTTTGGACGTCGCGCTGGTCCATAATCTCGGTGACGATGGGCATATCGAGCTCGTCGGCAGCTTCGCGCAGCAGGTCGAGGCCCTCGGGGCCCATGCCCTGGTATGCGTACGGAGAAGTGCGGGGCTTGTATGCGCCGCCGCGTAGCATGGTGGCGCCGGCAGCCTTAACACGCCTGGCGATTTTGATGAGGTTCTTGCCTTCGACCGAGCAGGGTCCGGCGATCACCTGGAAGTGGCCGCCGCCGATCTTGACACCGTGTCCGCAATCGACGACGGTGTCCTCGGGATGGAACTTGCGGTTGGCCTTCTTGAAGGGCTCGGAGACGCGCTGTACGCGTTCAACGATGTCCATCGACTCAAGCAGGAAGGGATCGATCTTGGTGGTGTCTCCCACCAGGCCGATGACGGTCTCGTTCTCGCCCTTACTATAGTTAGTTTGAAGGCCCTTCTTTTCGATCCAGCTGAGTAGATGCTCAACGGCCTCGGGCGAGGCGTCCTTGCGCAGGATTGCGATCATGTGGTCCTCCAAAAGTAACTCATGCGCGTGCAAATGTATAAGTTACAGAAGTGTATACCATCCTTATTAATATTGAGGGCCATAACTCATGTCGTTACAAATGCGATAGAGGGTTTGCCTCAAAACGCCGACCTGCTTTTGGCGTACGTACAATTTCGTAGCCCGCTATTAGCTCTGAGCTAATGAAATTGAGCGCGGTGCAAACCATACTTGAGTACATGTTGCTCCAATCACTATTGAAGGGAAATTAGATATGGATGCTTCGCGGTCACATGCACCCCGCTCGGTAATGGGAATAGTCGGTCTGGTTCTTGCGATAATCGCAGCAGCTACCTCGTTCATGCCAATCGTCAACAACTTCTCGTTCTTCCTCGCCCTCATCTCGGCTATTCTTTCGCTGGTCGCCGTTATTTCCTGTGCGCGCGGTAAGAAGTCTGGCAAGGGTGTCGCCATTGCCGGGTTGGTTGTCAGCATTATTTCTATCGTGGTCGTGCTCGCCACGCAAAGCATGTATTCCGCCGCCATTGACGATGCGGTCAACGGCCCGGATGTCTCGGGAGTTAGCACTCAGCAGGGTGGCGACGATCCGTCTAAGGAAGACGATGGGGCAGGCGATGCATCCAATACTCAGAATCTCGCCGTCGGCACTTCCATTGATCTTGAAAGCGGCCTTTCGGTAACCGTCGATGCGGTCGATACCTCTATCGTGAACTACGATGGTTCCGCGCTGGTGGGCGTTCAGGTTACCTACGTGAACAATTCTGATAACTCCGCAGAATACAACATGTATGATTGGAAGGGTGAGGATGCTCAGGGGGCTCAGGAGAATTCGACGTTCTTCTCTGATGACGGCAAAGAACTCAGCTCTGGTTCGTTGGCGCCTGGCGGTACAAAGACCGGATTCCTCTATTTCAAAGAGGGAACCGTAAAGGCTCTGTATTTCTCTTCCGTCCTAAGCGATGATGCTTCCGCGTCGTGGTCTCTTGCTTAGGTGTAAAAAAAGATGGGTGCATTGAATGTCTGAGAAGCTGACAGAGGAGTTGTTGGACGAGCTGCTGGGGTCTTCTGGCGTGGACGGCTTTCTTCGCGACCGTACGGAATCAGCTATAACCCTCGCTTCCTATCTTCAGCAGCTTTTGGACGAGAAGCATTTGAAGCGCGTCCAGGTCGTGCGCATGGCGGACCTCAACGAGACCTTTGGATATCAGATCTTTACGGGCGCCCGTCATCCCAGTAGGGATAAGGTGCTGCAGATATGCTTCGCGATGGCCCTTTCGCTGAGGGAGGCCAATAGGGCGTTGGGCTACGCCGACGCCGGCAGGCTCGACTGCAGGAGCAGGCGCGATGCCATCATTATCTACTGCCTCGACAAGGGTTGTTCTCTTCAGAAGGTGAACGAAGAGCTCTATCGTTTTGGAGAGCGCACTATTTGCTAGGTCTTAGAATCCTTGTTCCCGCGTTCCGCTCGGATACCGTTGTTGTGTCCGGGCGGTTTGCTATAGTTTGGAGCTATGGATACAGATGAATTGACAGACCAGCTTGAATCGATGCTAACCAGCCGTGAGGCGGGCTTGGATTATCGTGTCGAGCGCGTCTTAAAGGATGGCTCGCGCGAGCGCACGCAGGTGGTATATCTGCTTGGCGCGGGTGGGGGAGAATACGGTCCGTTTGTCCACAAGGTTATCGCGGCGGACCGCGGCTTGGGCACCGTATATCGCACGCTTCATGACGCCTGGCTATCAGGACGAAGGTTCGCCCACCTTCCTGAGATTTTGAACGTTAGCAGTCAGGGCGATGAGCTTGATGTGCTTATGGAATACGTAGAAGGCCCTACGCTCGAGACGTACCTCACGGCAGCCGGCTTTGATCGGGGCGTTGTTCTTCAAGCTTTTGAGGACGTGTGTCGCGCTTGTATCGAGCTGCATGCCTCTTTCGCGCCGCCCATCATCCACCGCGACCTTAAGCCCTCAAATATCATCATGGCTCAAAGTAGGTTCTCGTCCCAACCCACCGCTGTGCTCATCGATTTTGGCATCGCCAGGCAATGGCGCGAGGGAGAGTCGTCTGATACGGTTCATTTTGGGACCAGGGAGTTTGCTCCACCAGAGCAATACGGTTTTTCTCAAACCACGGTTAGAAGCGACGTGTATGCGCTGGGCATGTTGCTCGCGTACTGCCTTATCGGCTCGACCGTGCCTCGTGAGCAGCTTGTCTCTTCGCTGACGGGCGCGCACGCGAGCGCGGGGCTTATACGCGTGGTCGAGCGCGCTTGCGCATTCGATCCAGCCGATCGCTATGATTCCGCGCAAGCGCTGCTGAATGCGTTTTCTGCTGCGGTGGGCGCTGGCGACTTTCCTTCCAGCAGGCAGCGTGGGGATGCATCGAGTGGCAAAGCTGCCAAAGACTCCCTCTTTATGGCGCCGTCTTCCACCCTGACGCCGCAGGTTCCGCAGGCCCCGCGGACCGTTCGCGCGCGCTTTATCGATAATCCGATCGTACGCATACCTTGGAACATAACGGTCCTTTTCGTTGCCGTCGTTTGCGTGCAGGCGACTTTAGAGCTGGTCGCTCATCCCACGGAATCCATGAGAGACGCTTCGATTCCCGCGCTTGTCGTCATTGCTTACTTTATGGTGCTGCCGATATTTCTATTCGGCTGTTGGCTGCTTTACAATAAATCGTGGCTAAGAAAGAGATTCGCTTTCGTGGATTGGGCCATATCGATCGGTTTGCCGAGGCTTATTGCTCGTTTTGTTGCCTTGGAAGCTGCTGCTTTGGTTGCCGCGCTGCTTCTGTGGTCCGTTTAGCAGATGGCTTTGCGCGTGCCGCGGTGTATTTGATTAAGAATGAGCAGGGGGAGGACTTCTTTTTGTATAGCGACGGTGAGCTTGAATCAGCCTGTTTTACAGGTCAAATTCCGCTTCGTGCTACGTTTATTGGCGGAGATCTTGATGCGGCTAACGCGTTCTCCCTGTGGGGCATGCGGTGGGCGGAGCACCTTGGCGTCCATGAAGACAGAGGCAGGCTACCTGCTCCCAGGCCCGTGATCGAGCTCTTTGTATATTGTCCGGAGGAAAGCGTGGAGCTTGCTTACGCCGTTGCGTATCTATGTGAGTGCACCTGGGCTGATTACGGCTTTGCCGGCATGGCGCATGTTGCGACCGATCGCATCGATGCCCTTCGCGACTCTCGGGTGATTGTCGATAGCACTTCCGCGCCGTCCCATTCCAAGAGCGTCTTCAGTCTCGAGGCATATCGTTCTTCTTCGCGTATGGATGCGATGATGTTTGCGCCTCAGGCAGATCTGTATTTCATCGATGAGGGTTCGGACCCTTGGGTCGCTTTGCCACACTACGATTGATTTTCGTCCTTTTTAATCCTTTTCCCTATTCGCTTCAGTCCGCAAACGGTATAAATTCATCTGTGAACGGTATTTGAAAACAAATACTTACAATTTCGCCATTGTTAGGCTATGCTTTCAGTCATAGCAAGGTTGTTACTCCTCGGGAGGCATCACTTGTCGATACGGATGTTTCCCGTAAAAGGGGACCGTCCGATTCGATCAATGAGATGCTTAGAGGAGTTTTTTCATGATCATAGTTAAGAAGATCAACAACAACGTTGCCATGGCGCGCGATGATCGCGGCAACGAGTTGGTCGTTTTCGGTAAGGGGGATCGGTTTTCACGAGACCCCGTATTATCTCGAAGACGAGTCGACGCTCCAAGCAGTCTTTTCAAATATCAACAACGGTATTCTCTCCATGGTTCGCACCGTGCCGTCCGAGGTTATCGATGCCGCCCTGCAGATCATCGATATGGCAAAAGCCGAGCTTGATTGCGAGCTTAATCCCAACGTTGTCCTTACCTTGGCCGATCACCTTCAGTTTGCGGTCGAGCGCCTTAAGGATGGCTGCGTTATCGAGAACCCGCTATCGGATACGGTCGAGTTTGTCTATCCGGTCGAGCATGGTCTGGGCCTTCGCGCCCTCGCGATCCTTAAGAAGGAGACCGGGGTTTCCATGCCGCGGACCGAGGCTTGCTCCATCGCCATGCACCTAGTGAATTCCGAGCGCGCGGATGGTCGGGTTGACGATATGGACGAGGTCATGCGTACGCTTTCCTCCATTGACGAAGTTACCAATATCGTGGAGCGCGAGTTTGGCATCACCGTGGACCGCGCATCATATAACTACGCCCGCTTCACCACCCATCTTCGCTATCTCATCAAGAGGCTTAAGGCGGACAGGGCATCTTCCGATTCCAATGCCGATCTGTTCGCTCGAATCTCTCATGATTTTCCCGATGTCAGCGCTTGCGCCGACGCGATTGCCTCCTATTTGGAGGACCGCTTTGGCCGCGCGTGCTCCGAGGAAGAACGCCTCTATCTCATGATGTACATCAATCGGTTCCTCGCGAGCCGCTGATGGGATCTCTCGTCCAGGCGCCGGACGGGGCATCCGAACAATAGGTATTAATGAAACTATGCGGAAGGAATGATCATGGCTCAGAAAAACTATGACGAGCTGTCCCAGAGCATTCTCGACAACATCGGTGGCAAGGACAACATCAAATCCCTTGCTCACTGCATCACCCGCCTGCGCTTTAAGCTCAAGGACGTTTCCAAGGCCAATACCGAGGCCATCGAAGCGCTTCCCGGCGTCATCAAGGTTCTCGACGCCAATGGTCAGTACCACGTCGTCGTGGGTAACAAGGTTGAGGAGGTCTACGACAGCTTCGTGAAAGTATCCGGTCTACACGGTGGCGGCGAGGTCGCGGCTGATGATGACGATTCCAACGAGAAGAAGACCCCTGCCGCTATCCTCATCGACTTGATCTCCGGCATCTTCGCCCCCATGCTGGGCACCTTTGCCGCCGCAGGTATCATGAAGGGCCTGCTCGCCGCCGCGACGCAGTTCTTCCCTGAGTTCGCTACCGATGGCGCCTATACGCTGCTCTACACGGTCGCCGACGGCATGTTCTACTTCCTTCCTGTTGTGCTTGCGTACAACGCCGCTAAGAAGTTCCGCATGAGCGAGTTCAACGCCATGGCCATCGCGTTTGCTCTTGTGTATCCCACCATGGTCGCGCTGACCTCTGGTGAGGTCCTTGGTTCTGTTGACCTTGGCTTTGCGGGCACGTTCTCCTGGTACGCCATGTTCTTCGGCATTCCCATCATCATGCCCGCTTCCGGCTACACCAGCTCCGTTATTCCTATCGTGCTCATGATTGCCTTCGCTGCCTGGCTTGAGCACAAGGTCAAAAAGGTTATGCCTGCTTCCGTCAAGATGTTCTTCACCCCGCTGGTCGTCGTCACCGTCACCGTTGTTCTCGGCTATCTGTTCATCGGCCCCGTCGCTACGCTGATCACCAACCTGCTCGGCCTGCTCTTCCAGACCCTGTTCGGTCTTCCCGTCGTGGGTTCCATCCTCGGCTGCACCGTCGTCGGCGCTTTCTGGATGTGCCTGGTCATCTTCGGTTTCCATTGGTCGCTCGTCCCTATCGCGCTTGTTAACCTCACCACCCTTGGCCATGACTACATCCTCGGCGCCGTTATCGCCCACTCCTTCTCCCTGGGAGCCGTCCTGTTCGCCATGTACCTCAAGAATAAGGACCAGGATTTCCGCGGCATCTGCTTGCCCGCTATCATCTCATCCTTCTTCTTCGGCGTTACCGAGCCTGCTATCTACGGTGTCGCCCTGCCCGATAAGAAGGCGTTCGTGATCGCCTCTATCGGCTCCGCCGTCGGCGGCCTCATCATCGGTCTCACCGGCGCTGTGGTCTACATCTCCGGTGGCCTGGGCGTCTTCAACTGGCTGTCCTTCCTTCCCCCCGCGGGTGTCGAGGGAGCTAGCTTCATCGTCCCTGCCGTCATCGCCTCCCTGGTGGGCGCCGTCGTGGGCTTCGTCCTCGAGTACGTCACCTACAAGCCTGAGCAGAAGCTTGCTAAGTAGTAATCGCGTCAGCTCTTAATAAGGGCTGCGCAAGATATGGGGCGCGCGGCCCGGAGCATCTCGCTTCGGCCCCGCGCCCTTTTGCTCCCTTCGTTTTCCTTCTTTGCGAAAGGATTCCCACTATGTCTTTCCCTAATAACTTCCTATGGGGTGGTGCAACCGCAGCCAACCAATTCGAGGGCGGCTGGAACCTTGGCGGCAAGGGTCCTAGCGACGCAGATATGATGACCAACGGCACCCATACCACGCCGCGACAGATCACCCGTACGTGGGAAGAGGGCCTGTGCTATCCCAACCACTTCGCAAGCGACTTTTATCATCGCCATGCCGAGGACGCCGCGCTTATGGGCGAGATGGGCTTCAAGGTGTTCCGCATGTCCATCAACTGGAGCCGCATCTTCCCCAACGGAGATGATCTGGTGCCCAACGAGGAGGGCCTGGCGTTCTACGACCAGGTCTTCGATGAACTGCACGAGCAGGGTATCGAGCCTTTGGTAACCATCAGCCATTACGAGTTGCCCTGGCATCTCACCGAGAAATACAACGGTTGGGCATCTCGCGACCTTATCGATTTCTATGTTCGTTACTGCGAGACCATCTTCACTCGCTATCGCGATAAGGTGAAGTATTGGCTCACCTTTAATGAGATCAATTGCGGTACCATGCCTCTGGGCGGCTATCTGGGCCTGGGCATCCTCAACGAGGGAACGCGCGACTTCCTCAACCAGGTGGATGACCCGCAGCTTCGTTTCCAGGGTTTACACCATCAGTTTGTGGCGAGCGCCCGCGCGGTCAAGCTCGCCCATCAGATCAACCCTGATTTCAAGATCGGTTGCATGATCGCCTATATGGCCAATTATCCGTATAGCTGCAACCCGGCTGACGTCATCGCATGCCAGCAGAAGATGGACGAGGGTAATTATTATTGCGGCGACGTTCAGGTTCGCGGGGAGTATCCTCACTTTGCCCAGAGGGTCTGGGATAAATATGGCGTTAAGCTCGATGTTGCTGAAGGGGATCTGGAGGACCTCGCAAGCGGTACCGTCGATTTCTACAGCTTCAGCTATTACATGAGCAATGCTGTGTCTACCGACCCCGCTCTCGCTTCGACTGGCGGGAACCTCATGGGTGGTGCTAAGAATCCGTATCTCAAGGCAAGCGATTGGGGTTGGCAGATCGACCCTGATGGCCTGCGTTGGACGCTCAACGAGCTGTACGGGCGCTACCGTATCCCGCTGATGGTTGTAGAGAACGGTCTCGGCGCGTTCGATATGGTTGAGGACGACGGAGCTATTCACGATAGCTATCGCATCGATTATTTGCGTATGCATATCGAAGCCATGAAGAAGGCCGTTGAGGTCGACGGGGTTGACCTTATGGGCTATACGCCGTGGGGTTGCATAGATTTGGTCTCCGCTTCAACCGGTGAGATGGGCAAGCGCTACGGCTTTGTGTACGTCGATGCGGACGACGAGGGTAACGGCACCTTCGACCGCAGTCGCAAGGATAGTTTCTTCTGGTATAAGAAGGTTATCGAGTCTAACGGCGAGGACCTGGCATAGGCCATCGAACGCGTTGGCGCTCATGTGCGAATGGCCGTGCGACGTGTGCTGCTTGCGTGCTCCTTGCGTGGTATTATTATGGCGTTACCTGCTGGTATGGCAGGTAACGTTCACTCATGAAGTGTTGTGTAAATCCTCGCGCCTTATGAGGTGGTGCGATGTTTGAATGGGGGATCCAATGGGATTTTTTGACAGGTTTAAGAAGGCGGCGGAGCCCGAGAAGCCCGCGGTGCCCGCATCCGTAACGGCTCAGGTTTCTGCTGATACGCTGTGCGCTCCCGTAAAGGGCCGCGTTTGCAAGATGGCTGATATCCCCGATCCGGTCTTTAGCTCCGAGGTCCTCGGCAAGGGTTGCGGCGTTTGGCCCGAGGCCGACGTCGTTTATGCTCCCGTTACCGGCACGGTGACCGTTACCATGGGCCATGCCGTTGGTATCCAGGGCGATGACGGCGTCGAGGTTCTGGTGCATGTGGGCGTTGACACCGTTAACATGCAGGGAGAGGGCTTTACCGGCTATGTTGCCCAGGGTGATCACGTAGTTGCCGGTCAGGCGATTCTGGGCATCGATCGCGGTAAGATCGCCTCTGCTGGTTATAAGGACGTTGTTGTGCTGGCTGTTTCCAACAGCGCTGAGTTCGCTTCTGTAGAGCTGTGCGCGGACGAGGATTCCGCTGTTTCTGCAGGCGAGGCCGTTCTTAAGGTTGCTCGCTAGCCTCCTTTTCGCTTATATGCGTGTAAGCCGCGTGCCCATTGGTGCGCGGCTTTTGTTTAGATTTCGAGCGTTAAGCAAAAACGGCGATGCCTCAAAGGTGCGTCGCCGTTTTAAATTGGGTAAGTTGAAGCTCTCTGTAAGCTATATCTTCTGCATCTCGGAAAGCGTGTTGTTGTACCAATGGTACCAATTGGGCGGGCAGTACTTCTTAGCCGCTTGAACGCTAATCGTGTAGCCATAGCCGCGGGCAAGTCCGCGCACATGGGTATCGATGGCTTCTTCCCAGCTTGAGAAGTCGATTGCACCCCAGCCCCAGGCGTTATGCTCGCGGAAGCAATAGGCTCCCTTTGAGCTTTCGGTGTTGGAGATCGCGGGGGACCAGCGGGGATCGACACCGTATTTCCAGGCAGCGGCTGCAAAAGTCGCGCCGTAGCCTTCGAGAGGGGAGCCTGCAAGGTAGGCGTCGATGCGTGCAGACCACTCGGCAACAAAGCTGGCCTCATCGGTGTTCCAGTTGACGCCGGATGTGTCGGGCAGGACCACTGATGAGCTCTCTTCGGTGCCACCAGCAAGCTCACTGGATGCCTGCTGAAGCGCTGCAAGCTCGGAAGCGGCCTCCTCGTCTGCTTTCTTTTGAGCGGCCTCGCGGAGTTTCTGAGCCTCGGCAAGAGCGTCGGAGGCCGCCTTGGCCTCTGTGTCTGCCTGGGCCTTTGCCTGCTCAAGCTCTACCTTCGTCTGTTCAAGCTGCTTTTGGGTTTCATTGAGCTCTTCGAGCGCGCTGGTGTTGGAATCTTTGATCTGGTTCATGTAAGCCATCTGGGTGAAGAACTCGTCGAAGGACTGGGAGTTCAGGATGAAACTCATGAACGGATTGGATGCCTTTTCATACTTGTACATATCGCGCATGACCTGGCTGGCTTTGCGCTGCTGCTCGGGGAGCTTGGCCTCGAGCTCGGCGATGAGCGCATTGTTCTCATCAATCTGGGCCTGGAGCTTCGCGACATTCTCTGTTGCCTTGTCATAGGCGGCGGCGGAATCCTCAAGCTTTTTCTGGGTCTCGGTCAGCTGTGCCTCAGTCTCCTGGGTAACGGCCAGAGCGGTTGTAGGGCACAGCGCGGTACCCGAAAGCGCGAACGCCAACGCAGCGCCGATAACGAGAGCCTTGTGAGTATGTCCATAATTGCGCATGTACGTATCCTTCGATAGCAGACAACGTGCGAAATCTTTTTCAGGCCATAGTATATACCTGACTTCGAGTTGAACTTGAACCTTAGACTTCTTTAAGGGTCAAGTTGAAGGTTTAGGATAGTCAGCTACCTGCAAGTTTGATGAATTGTGAAGCAACTATAGAGTTTCAAGTTCACGTTTAAGGTTAGGCTCTTGGGTAGATTCTACCCTTAAGAGCGCTACAAAACCATGCGACAACCAGCGGATATCGTACATATGTCGCGCCTTGGCTTCATCCTAAATCGATACGCGCTGATACCAATTTTTAGTGGTACAGCTTGGATGCAAGCGCGTGAGGATTGCGTTGCCTTCGCGGGCGAGGCTTAGTTGAAAGACAAGCGCGTGGATACCTTTTGAGATATCCACGCGCTTGAATGCGCCCTTGATGATGCCCGGCTTATTCGAAGCCAAGTGGGGTGTGGGTTGGTGATGGCCATGATGCCGGGGATTGTTATTAGTTGTTGCTGAGAAACTTCTTACGTGAGAAGAAGTTGTACCACGTCACCAAAAACGTCGAGATGAGCTTCATTGCCTGGTAACCAATATTGAGCATGGTGACCCCGACAAACATATACAGATCGTTCAGGCCAAGTCCCACAGCCGAAAGGATCGCGAAGATTGTGAACTCGCGCTTGCGGCTCATGCCCTCGCGATGGTCGAAAACGTATTTCATGCTCAGGACATAGTTTATTATCACGGAAACGATAAACGATACCGTGGTGCTGAAGAACAGGTCCGCCTCGCACGCTTCTACTAAAAACATGAGGAGCGCGTAGTCGACGGCCAGTGACGTTAGTCCAACAATGGCGAATTTGCCGAATTGCTTTGTATTTTCTTGAGTCAATGCAGCTCGCACCAAAACCCCTTACAACAGAGTGTATGTCAAGAACTATAAATATATTGTCAGCAAAAGGTAAGCTGCTCTCGGTGAAACTACAGGCGCACCACATATCGCCGCGGTGCGCCTGTAGGGTTTAGGGTGAATCTGTTGTTGCGGGATTAAGAGGCTTACTGTTTTTGTGCATCTCCTCCTGCATCTCCGCCGTCGAGGAAGATCTTCCTGGTAATGAAGTTCCATACCATCACGATTGCCGTTGCCGCGATCTTGACAATTCGGTAATCGATGGATGCGATCTCGGTGCCCGCCCACATGATTGCATCATTTATAAGCAGGCCCGCGACTGAGAGGGCGATGAAGATTGCAAACTCGCGCTTTCGACTCATATCGCTCTTGTGGCTGAAGACATACTTCATGCTCGCGAGGTAGTTGAAAACAACGGAAACGATAAACGAGACCGTGGCAGAGGCGACGGGGGGTATGCTGAATACCTCAGTAAGCAGCACCATGACCCCATAATCGATGACGAAAGCGATAACGCCGACGACTCCGAATTTCATGATTTGCGTGATCAAATTCCTCATGAGTTGCTCCAAGCTTTGTGACAAGAATGGTTCAGTGATGGTAGGTGAACTCATGCTTTTACTAAGCGGGCGATGCCTGGCAAAAGCTCGATTTATATAAAAACTGCATGCCGCATGTTCAACAGCCGTAGATTTATTGAACCGCTTTCTGCAAAATATCGCTGTGCTACCATGTTTTGCGTATTTGACTGCATTTGCTCTTTGTAAGGGGTTCAATCGTGTCAACAAAGGCCAAGCTCGGAAAGAGCCACGCATCGAGCGCGCTTGCCAAAGACATCTTTATTCTCAAGCAGCTTGTAAGCAAGGATTTTAAGCTTAAATATCGACGCAGCGTCTTGGGCGTTGTCTGGAGCGTTCTCAACCCATTGCTCATGATGGTTGTCATGAGTATTGTTTTCTCGTACATGTTTGGTGGGTCTGTAGAGAATTTCCCCCTGTACCTCATTGTCGGTAACGTTACGTTTTCCCTTATGAGCGACTCAACCAACGCCGCTCTTTGGTCGATTATCGATGCGGCTCCGCTTCTTAAGAAGGTTAAGGTCGATCGCTTTGTCTTTCCGGTGCAGAAGGTTCTCTTTGCGCTGGTCAACTTTGCGTTCTCGTTGATTGCGGTTGCGTTCGTCATGCTGTGGTTCAGGGTTGTTCCCACCTGGCATCTCGTCATGCTTCCCGTGGTTCTCGTCCTCCTCATGCTCTTCTGCATCGGCATCGGTCTCGCCATCGGTTCCCTTGCGGTTTTCTTCAGGGACATTATTCACCTTTGGGGAGTCATCATTTTGGCTTGGACGTATCTGACCCCTATCTTCTGGGATCTTCAGCTTTTGATCGATAAAGCCGCGCCCGCTTGGATCATCACGCTTGTTAAGGTGAATCCCATGTACAACTACATCACGTTCATGCGCGATATCTTCCTTTGGCAGCAGGTTCCCTCAGCTACCGTTTTTGGTCTTTGTTGTTTTTGGGCCGTTCTCGCCCTGGTTATTGGTTTGCTCATCTTCCGTAAGACCGAGCACAAATTCATTCTTTACGTTTAGGCGAGGTTTGCGCTCATGACAACTTCAATTCAAGACAATGACTACGCTATCGAGGTGAAGGATGTCTCTATGGTCTTCAATATGGCCAGCGAGCAGCTTAATAGCCTCAAGGAATATTTCATCAAGATCGCCAAGCGCGAATTATTCTTCAAAGAGTTCCGTGCTCTTGACCATATTTCCTTTAATGTGCCCAAGGGCGAGGTCGTGGGCCTTATGGGCACCAACGGTTCCGGTAAATCCACCATGCTTAAAATCATCGCTGGCGTTCTGGAGCCCACTGAGGGCGAGGTTGTTGTTCGCGGAAACATCGCCCCTCTCATTGAACTTGGTGCAGGTTTCGATCTCGAGTTGACCGCACGTGAGAACATCTACCTCAACGGTTCGCTTCTGGGCTATACCCATGAGTTTATCGACCAGCATCTGGACGATATCATTGAATTTGCCGAGCTTCGCGATTTTATGGACATGCCCTTGAAGAATTATTCAAGCGGCATGGTTGCGCGCATCGCTTTCGCTATCGCTACCGTCACGGAACCGGACGTTCTCATTGTTGATGAGACTCTGTCCGTTGGCGACGTCTTCTTCCAGGAGAAGTGCGAGCGACGCATTCAGAGCTTCATCGATTCCGGCAACGTCACCGTCTTGTTCGTCAGCCACAGCATCGACCAGGTCGAGCGCCTCTGCAAGAGCTGCGTGTGGATTGAGAAGGGCAAGCAGCGCATGGTCGGTCCGGTGGAGGAAGTCTGCAAGGCCTACCGCAACCAGTTCAACTAGTACGGCATTACAATGGATACCCTAATAAGGGCGGGCGCGCCGCGCGTGTGCCGCAATGATCCCAATGCTGCCGCTACGACGTCCGTCGCGCCTTTTTTCTCCATCATCATGCCAAGCTATGGGGTGGAGCGCTATATCGAGGCGGCTTTGGACGATGTCCAGGCGCAAACGTTCGGCGATTGGGAGCTGATCGTGGTGGACGATGGCTCGCCGGACAACGCCGCCCAGCTAGTCCGCGAGCGCATGGCCGCTGATTGCCGCATTCGCTTGGTCCAGCACGATGCTAACCGCGGGTTATCCGCCGCACGCAACACCGGGCTTTCGCATACCCGCGGTGCCTATGTGTGGATTCCCGATCCCGATGACAGGTATGACCGCACGCTGCTCGCGCGCGTTCACGCTGTCCTCACCGACACTGCCGCAGATGCGGTTGTCTTTGGCTGCACAGAGGAGTACTTCGACGCCAAGGGCAACCTCACCGGGTCGCGAAGCATCGTGCCTCCGGTTTCCGGCGTCGCGTCCGGCGATGCGTTGCATCGCAGCGTTCTCGACCTTGAAGAGGCGACGCTTTACGGCTACGCCTGGAACAAGGTCTACAGGCGCTCTGAGCTCTCAGACCTTGCGTTTGAAACCGTCCCGCTTATCGAGGATATCCTGTTCAACATCGCGTTCTTCCAAAACGCCAGCGTTTGCGTGTTTTTGGACGATGCCCCCTATCGCTACGCCAAACGGCTTAACGCCAACCTCACCAATAAGTTTGTGCCTGAGTACTACCAGGTTCACAGGCGCCGCATCGAGGCCCTTTTTAACCAACAGCGCGCGTGGGGGCTCGATAACCAAGAGGTGCGCAGCCGCCTGGGGTCGCTCTACGGTCGCTTTATCATGAGCGCCCTGGAGAGAAATTGCGATTCGCGCGCGCATCTTGACCGTGCGGGCCGCATCGCCTGGTGCCGCTCTCTTTTTGCGGACCCGCTGTTTTTGAACCTTATTCCCGGCGCCACCTCACGGGGTGGAAAAGTTCTTAGCTTGGGGCTTGCCGTATTGAAAACGCGCTCTGTCCTTGCTTGCTGCGCGCTCGGCAGGCTTATCCATCTGGTTCGCGGTTCTGGCTCCCGTATGTACTCGCAATTGAAGATGCAGAGGTGATGACGATGTCTTGTACGCAAACGGATGGATCCAAAGGTTACTCCAAGGTCCTTACCATCGCCATCCCTTCCTATAACGTCGAGCGCTACCTTGAGCACGGCCTTGCAAGCTACTGCTCGCCCAAGCTGGAAAGCGGGTTGGAGGTCATCGTCGTCGACGACGGTTCCACCGACGCCACCGCCCTCATCGCCGAGTCCTTTGTCAAGCGCTCTCCGTCGATCTTCACGGTCATCTCTAAGGAGAACGGCGGCCACGGATCCACCATCAACGCGGCGTTGCGGCAGGCTCGCGGCAAGTACTTCCGTGTGGTCGATGGCGATGACTGGGTGTGCACCCAGGGACTTATCGATCTGGTTGAACGTCTTAGCAGCCTTGACTGCGATCTGGTGATCGACAAGAAGCGCGAGGTCCACATGGTGACGGGGGAGAGCACGCTGTTCGAGCTTCCCGATGGCATCACGCCCGGGGACGTGCTCTCCTTTTCCTCGGTGTGCGGGGTTCATCAGGCCGCGTCGCAGATCATGATCCATACACTCACCGCCAAGACCTCCTATCTGCGCTCTACCGACCTTCACCTACTGGAGCATACGTTTTACGAGGACTACGAGTACATTCTCAAGGCGAGCGCTCCCGCACGCGATATCGTCTTTTACGATATCGAGGTCTACCAATACCTGGTGGGCAACGCCCAGCAAAGCGTTAGTTTTGAAAACTACGTCAAGCGCTGGGGCGACCATACGCGCGTGGTGGATGAGGTGCTGGCCTACCTCGAGCGTTGCGAGAATGGAGAGGTCCTTGCATCCGGTACGGATGGCCCGTTGGGGACGCAGTCACTCGATTACGTACGCCACAAGGCGCATCTCATCATAGATACGCACTACAACATCGCGCTTTTGTTTGACGAGGACAGGGCTCGGGGCCGTTCTCGCGCCGCGGCGTTTAGGCAAGACCTCAAAAATCGCAATCCGGCGCAGTGGAAGTTGGGGGAGAAACGGTATAGGGTTGCATTGCTCCTCAATCGATTGGGTATCTCGTATACTCGCATGAGTAACATTCTCGGGCGCTAGGCGCGCAGGTGACATCGAAGGGACCATCATGGCTTCAAAGGGACGCATAGCGATCTTCAGCATCGACGCCAAGCTTGGCCGCGAGGTCAAGGGCGCTACTCGTTATGTCTACCTTGCCGAGCTTCTGCAGCGGTCAGGCTATGAAGTTGATTTCATCACTTCTCGTTTTCAACACTGGGAGAAGCGCCAGCGCGATCTCGACGCGTTCGATTACTCCGCGCACTCCTTCAACATCAAGTTCATCGAGGAGCCCTTCTATCCCAAGAACATGTGCCCTCAGCGTATCTGGGCCCATCATGTTATGGCGGGCCGCGTCGCCGAGTATTTCGAGAGCGACCACGCCTACGATCTCATCTATTCGCAGATTCCGCCTAACGACATCACGTTGGCCATCGGCCGGGTTGCTAAGAAATACAATATTCCCTTTGTCATCGACGTGAACGATTTGTGGCCCGAGGCGTTTCGCATCGCTCTGGACGTCCCCGTCCTCTCCGACATCGCGTTTTTTCCCTTCTACCGCCAGGCCAAGGCGGCATATAACCTCGCCGACGCGATCGTTGGTACCTCTGATGAATACGCCTCGCGCGGATTTAAGGACCGTGCTCAGGATATCCCCAAGGTTGTTGTGTACGTAGGTAACGACGTGGACGATTTCGACGCCGGCGTCGCCGCCAATGCGGACGAGGTCAATAAAGCGGACGATGAGGTGTGGGTGGCATACGCCGGTACCTTGAGTGCATGCTATGACCTTGGGACGCTTATTCGCGCCGTGGCGCGGATTCAGCGCGATAGGCCTTGGGTTAAGCTCAAGTTGCTGGGCGATGGCATGGTTCGCGAAGATCTTGAGGCCGTTGCCCGCGAGGTTTCTTGCGATGTCGAGTTCTTGGGGTATCGCCCCCACGATGTGATGGCGGCCTATCTTTCTAAGTCTGACATCCTCATCAATTCCTTGGTCGGAAACGCTCCGCAAAGCATCCCCACCAAGATCGGCGACTATCTTGCCGCCGGCAAGCCCATGGTCAATACGTCTTTGAGTCCGGAGTTCTCGTCCAAAGTGGCTGCAGACGGTTTTGGCGTAAACGTTCAGCCTGAGAACGTGGATGCGCTCACGGGCGCGCTCGTCGACTTGATCGACGACAGGTCCGTTATGGAGTCGATGGGCCAGAGGGCACGCGCCGTGGCCCAAGAGCAATTCAATCGCAGGCGTTCCTATTTGAAGATTGTCGAGCTTATCGAACAGCTGATGAGATAAGGGCATTCCAAATCGGCAGACCATCGACTGATTTGGGCATATCTGACCAAAGAGATAGTAAAATGTTTCCAAGTGTTCGAATTGGTTTTCTGCTATCGACAGGGGGATGCCCATGAGTAGACGTGCTCGGGGCCTGCTGCTATCGACCTTCGCAGTGCTTATTGCGTTGGCGTGCGGGCCCGTATTTATCGCCGCTGGAGAAGATGTCGTTGACGGTGCGGTCATCGCATCGACTGACGAGCCTTCTGCTCTTGCTGTAGATGGGGAGGGCTCGGCTGAGGCTACCGAAGATTCGGCGGAAGCGTCGAATGCCGTCTCGTCCAGCGAGGACGTTGCTTACTCCTGGCGCTATGAAGCCGGTGAGCTCGAGACCCAGGCCGGCGATTCCGATGTCATGCTTCTTTCTCGTCCAACGCTTCCCGAGGGCGCGGCCGAATGGGGCGTTGACGTAAGCTTTGCTCAGGGCGATATCGACTGGGCCAAGGCGAAGGCCGACGGCGTTGATTTCGCCATCCTGAGGCTTGGATACGGCGTTGGCGGTTCTGACAGGCGTTTTGTTGCAAACGTCCAGGGTTGCAAGGCTAACGGCATCAAGTTTGGCGTCTACCTCTACAGCTATGCCTGGAATGCTTCCACCGCGACCTCTGAGGCCGAGTGGACTTTGACCGTTCTGCGCAATGCCGGCGTTTCGCCAAGTGATCTTGGTCTGCCTGTTTATTATGACCTTGAGAACCAGAATCCCGCCACGGGCCGTCCCGCGGGCGTTGATGACAAGAATCAATACCATGAGATCGAGGGCGGCTCCGCAACGTTTGCCGCTATGGGCAAGGCATTTTGCTCTAAGATCGCTGCTGCCGGCTACACCCCGGGCGTCTACGCCAATCTTCGCTGGTGGAACAACTACCTTACCGATAGCGTCTTCGACAATTGGGACCGCTGGGTTGCCCAATACAACTCTACCTGTGATTACGAAGGCGACTACACGCTGTGGCAGTATAGCTCTTCCGGCTCCGTGGACGGTATTTCCGGCCGCGTGGACGTGAACTACCTTTACGATCCCGAGGGTACGCCGCAGTACATGGACAAGCTTGCCGCAGCAAATAAGGGCCTTGTCCAGGACGGCTCTTATGTAGTTGCCTTGGCTGTGGGCAATCGCCAGGTTCTCGATGTTTCCGGCGGCTCGCTCTATGCGGGCGCTAACGTTCAATCGTATGGTGCCAACGCATCCGCGGCTCAAACGTGGGTTGCGCAAACCGTCGACGGCGGATACCTCAAGATCTCCAACCTCGCCAGCGGAAAGGCGCTGTCCGTCACCCCGTCCTCTTCACAGGCGGGAGCCAACGTTCAGCAAGAGGATTGGAGCGATACCCGTTCTCAAAAGTGGGTTGCTACCAAGCAGGGCGATGGCATCGTCCTTCGCTCTGCATTGGGTAAGCACCTTGTTCTTGATATTCCCCAGGGCGCCCATAACGGGGCGAACGCTGTGGTTGGCGAAGACGCCTCGTCCTCTTCTCAAACCTTCGTCCTCTATAGCGCCGATGGCGTCTCCACTCAAAGCAGAATCCTGCCGGATGGAACGTATTCCTTTACCTTGAACGGCCTTTCGCTCGACATCGCCGGCGCCAGCACGGCTAACGGCGCTGCCCTGCAGCTGTACACGTCCAACGGGACGGCGGCCCAGCTGTTCTCTGTAAGCTTCCACGAGATTTCCGGCGGCAAGGGCTACTACACCATCAGGCCGGCCCATTCGCAGAAGCTTCTGGATGCCGATAACGGAGCATGCTATCCCGGGGCCAGCGTTGCCCAATGGGGCGACACGGCAGGGGCTAAGCAGCGCTACTGGGTCATCGAGAAGAATAGCGACGGCACCGTCTCAATCATCAATGCCGCGAACGGCTATGCGTTGGCCGCGTCCTCTCGCGCTGCTGGTGCGCAGGTGGTCACGCTTCCCAAAACCGATAGCGGAGCCCTTGCGTTTACGTATAAGCGCTCCATTCTTCCTATCTCGCACGACGATATCGACGCCCTTGCCAAAGAGCACATCGACGAGCTGCCAGAAGGCACGTATGCGTTTGGCTCTGGTACGTCGTCCAGGCTCGTCTTTGATGTAAGCGGTGGCTCGACGGGTAACGGTGCGAATATCCAAATCTATTCATCCAATAGGTCCGCTGCCCAGCAGTGGTCGGTCGAGCGTGTCGACAAATCCAACGGCTACGTTCGCATAGTCAACGTGGGCTCCGGCAAGGTGCTGGATATTCAATCCGGTTCCAATACGCCCGGTGCGAACGTGCAGCAATATAGCTGGAACGGCAGCAGGGCACAGCTGTGGCTCCCCATTAAGCAGGCCGACGGCTCCTACGTGTTCTATTCCGCCGTCGCGAACGCGCTGGTCCTGGATGTCTCGGGTGCTGGCGCCTACAACGGCGCGAACATCGACGTGTACACTTCTAACGGAACCATCGCGCAGTCGTTTTCGGCTTACAACCTTAATCCCAACGTGCCCAGCCAGGGCCGCGTTGTCGATGACGGCGTGTACACCTTTGTGTCCTCTTCCAATTCAAACAGCGCTGTAGCCCTTGGCGAGCCGCTTGATGCCAACGGAACGCTGTTGGGCATCGCGGACGCAAATGGCAGCTCCACCTCCCAGCAGTTCATGCTCACGTACGGCGATGACGGGTATTACAGGATTCGCTCCGTCTCCTCCCAAAAGGGCCTTGATCTAAAAGACGGCGATTTCCTTGCGGGCGCCAAGATCCAGCAGTGGGACTATTCCTCTGCCAACAAGAACCAGAAATGGGTTGTCTCCAAGAACAGCGACGGCACTTATTCGGTGGTGTCTGCTTCCACCGGCCTTGCGTGGGATCTGTCCGGGAACTCGCTGGTGTGCAATCCTGTCAGCTCCTCTTCGAGTCAGCGCTGGTCGCTGAATAAGTACGTTCCCGTTATCGAGACCGGCGCGTACATCTTGAAGTCGGGTGTGGGCGATAACGTGCTAGACGTTGCCAGCGGCAGCATCCAGGACGGCGCCAACGTTCGCATGTGGACCAACAACGGCTCCCTTGCCCAGCGCTGGTACGTCCGTAAGGTATCCGATGGCGTGTATCGCTTCCAAAACGTGCTCTCCGGGAAATATCTTTCTGCTGACAGCTCTGATAACGTCGTTCAGTCTTCGTTGACCTCACGTTGCGATTGGACCACCGAGGCTTCCCTGTACGGCGTCGTCCTTAAGAACGTGGCGACGGGTAGGGTGCTCGACGTTTCCGGTGGCAGCAGCAAGGTTGGTGCGAACGTCCAGGTCTACTCGTCCAACGGCTCCAAGGCCCAGGCGTGGACGCTGCAGGCGAAAGAGCTTGTGAGCGAAGGTTTCTATCAGATAGCTTCCTCGATTAACTCCTCGTTTGTCTTGGACGTCTCCCAGGGATCAAGCGCTAACGGCGCCAATGTCCAGATCTATGCGAACAACAGCACGTCCTCGCAGAAATGGATGGTCAAGAGCGCCGGCAACGGGTGGTATAGCATCATCGCTGCCTGCTCTGCCAAGGCGCTCGATGTTGCCGGTGGATCTGCTTCCCCCGAAACCAACGTGGACCAATATGACCAAAACGGTACCGCCGCTCAAAAATGGACGTTCAGGATGGGGGAGAACGGCGTGGAGATCGTCTCCATGCTGGGTACCGTCCTGGATGTAAAGGGCGGCGAGGCGTACAACGGGTCAAATGTTCAGACTTATATGTCGAACAACAGTCGCTCCCAGCAGTGGCACCTTACGTCTATTGAGGCTCCCGGCAAAATCGGCTATCAAAATCCGTCTCAGTTCTTCCAGGTAAGTAGCAAGAATGTTCGGTTGGTGGACGCAGCGTACTCCACGCCGTATTGCTACGTGACACCTTCGAGGATCGATGTCGATGCCACCAGGGAGGAGTGCGTTGAGACGTTTATTGCCCGTGCATTCGAGTATATCAATGCCCCCTATGTGTGGAACTACTCGCTTTCCCCCCAAAAGGGCGTGGATTGCGCGGGCCTTGTCATGCAGGCGGCGTACGCGTGCGGTATGGATTTGGGCGAGTACAACCCTTACGCCCATTGGTATGATCCCTGGCACAGCCACGATGCAAACAACATGAGCGTCGACCCGCGCTTCATGCATGTCAAGCTTGCCGATCGCAAGCGCGGAGACCTGGTCTTCTACCCCGGTCACGTTGCGATCTATCTTGGCAACGACCAGATTATCGAGGCGACCCCTCCGCGCGTAAGGACTGCGAGCGTCTTTTGGCTTGGAGCGCCCACTGCGGTGGCCCGCCCCTTTGTATAGGGACTGATTACCCTAGCGCCCGGCTGCTTCCACAGTCGGGCGCACTTGTAGTTACTGTGCTATTAGGCCCCTTGCATGGCTCATTGTATAGAATTAACTCTGTTCAACATCTGCCCGTCGCACACGCTGCGGTTGTATGCAACGTTAGGAAGGATCACCATCCCGATGACCGATACCCCGTCGATTTCACTTCTTGTACCAATCTGTAACGTCGAGCGTTACCTGCGCGAATGCCTGGACAGCGCTCAGGGGCAGACGCTTACCGATATCGAGATCATTTGCATCAACGATGGCTCCACCGACTCCTCGCTCGAAATCATCAATGAGTATGCCTCTCGCGACGATCGCTTCATCGTTATTGATAAGCCTAATTCCGGTTACGGCGACTCCATGAACAAGGGCCTCTCCATAGCTAAGGGAGAGTACGTGGGAATCCTCGAGTCTGATGACTTCTTCGAACCCGATGCCCTCGAGCTTATGTATAAGGCTGCTAAGTCGGTTGACGCCCAGGTGGTTAAGGCGGACTTCTTCCTGTTCTGGTCTACGCCGGACGTAAGAAACGACCGCTTCATGTGGGTCGACTCGCGCATCGCTGGCCACATCAACCCCCAGGTTGAACGTGAGGTCTTTTATCGCAAGCCTTCGATCTGGTCGGCTATCTACAAGCGTGAGTTCCTCATCGAGAACGATGTGACCTTCCTTCCTTCTCCCGGTGCCTCGTATCAGGATGCGGGCTTCAATTTCAAGGTGTGGTCTTCCTGCACTAATGCCGTGCTTATCGACAAACCCATCCTTCATTATCGTCAGGATAATGAGAAGTCTTCCGTCAACTCTCCGGGCAAGGTCTTTTGCGTTTGCGACGAGTATCAGGAGATGAATAAGTATCTCGATACCCACCATCTCGACAGGCCGTATCTTCGTGCCATCCTTTCCAGGATGAAGTTCGACACGTACGAGTGGAACTTTGACCGTCTTGTTCCCGAGCTGCGTGAAGAATTTGTTCCTCGCATGGTTGAGGATTTGAAGCATGATGAGGAGCTTGGACGCGTCGATCTTTCTATCTTCGATCCTGGTAAGAGGATCAACCGTGCCCTGTTGCTTCATGATCCCAAACTGTACGCCATCAAACGCGCGTCCGATGGAGTCCAGTCTCGTTCTGACCGCTTCAAAAGCTTGGTAAAGCACGGCGGTGTTCTTGCTGCGTTTAAGATTGCGCTCTTCCGCCTGACTCATTAACGATTGGTTATTGATGATTAAAGTAAGTATTGTAGTTCCCGTTTACAACGTTGAGCGATATCTCGCTCCCTGCCTCGATTCCATTCGCAACCAGTCGTATTCGAATATTGAAATCGTTTGCGTCAACGATGGGTCCCGTGATCGCTCTCGCGACATCCTTGCTATGTATCAGTCGGTCGACGCCCGTATTAAGGTTGTTGATAAAGAAAACGGCGGTCTTTCATCTGCCCGCAATGCCGGCATCGCCGCCGCTACTGGTGACGTGGTGTGTTTTGTCGATTCTGATGATATGATTACCCGTGATGCTGCCGCGGTTATAGCTTCCATCTTTGAATCTACTTCCGCCGACGTTGTAACCTTTGGAGGCTCTGCGTATCCTTCGTTTAAGTCCTATCCTTGGCTTGACCGAGTCCTGAGCCCTCGCGATGTCATTTACGATACGTTCACTCCCGATATCTTTGAAAAGGAGGCATGCGATCCCTTTGCCTGGCGAACCGCCTGCCGTAGGGATTTCCTGCTTGCCCATGGGGTTGCGTTTGACGAAGAGCTTCGATTTGGCGAGGACAAGCTATTTCTGTACTCCATCTATCCGCGCTCCTCAAAGACCGTCTTCGTTTCCAACAAGCTGTATCTCTACCGGCTTGACCGCGAGGGATCTCTTATGAGCTCGCGCGCGGAAGACCGTCATCTCAGGCTCTATGATCACCTGAGGATCTTCCACGCCATTGTAAAAGACTGGTCGGATGCTGGTTTCATCGAGTCTTATGGGTCCGAGCTGCTGCATCTTGGATGCGAATTCCTTATCGTCGACTTGCTGAGTGCTCCCAAGACTATTCGCGTGGACCTGCTCAATTTCCTTGCTGCCATTTGGACCGTGTATTTCTCTCGCGAGCAAATCGACGGCCTGCTTTTGGATCCCCAATACGGTTCCCTGGTCGATGCCGTTCTGGTAAATCGCAAGCGTGCATATGGCGTCTCTCACAAGATGATGTTCTATGCATACAGCCTGCACAGCGATCCTCGAGATTTTTTCTCCAGGGTATGGCAGCGCGTTAAGACTACCGGAATCATCGGTCGTTTCGGGCGCTCCGTCTCTTCCAGGTTGCCGCTATCCAGGCGCGCTGCTGCGGGACTTTTGGAGTCTGTTGTATTCGAACAACAAGATGCTTCGATGTGCTCCCAGGCTCTCAAGATGATTCAGTTGGAATCATCTCAGGCGAATTATCGGTCTTAACAACTATCGGACTTTCACCAACCTTTGGGTGAAAGTCCGATTTCTTTTGATCGCGGCGGATTTACGGAAGCATCGATAAACTAGTGATGAAGCGCGTCGACCACTTTTCGATACGGCGTCGCAATCGATGTTCCAAATCGATACGCCTTCGAGTTAAGTATCGTTTCTATTTCGTCCTCAGCGCGCTGCAGCTTTCCCTCCACGTCTTTACGCGCTTCGGTTTCATTGTGAAGCTTTTCCTCAAGAATGGGTATCTGCGGAGCCAGCAGCGTGTAGGCGTCGTAATACTTCCACCTTTCTCGTTCATTGGTACGGTTGGTTTTCCATGATAGGTCTCGCTGTGCGGTTACCTCTTGCAGCTGGGTAAAGATGAATTCATCAAGGCTCATGGCTATGGCGTTATTAATGTATGCCAGCTGGCTCGCGTTAAGGTATTCCGCCGTCTTAAGGCTTCCTAGTTCCAGCTCGGTGAAATAGCGTTCTGCAGATTCGAATACCTTAACAAAGGTTGCGAGTGTTTTTTGCGATGTGAGGTTGGCGTAGTACCCATCGATGGCATGGTTTACATAGCTTGTCTTAACGTTTTCAAAGAGGCCGAGCTTTTCCAGCTCTTCTTTAAGCGATCGAAATGCTTCAAAGAACGCAAGCGGATCGACTTCGTTGGTCGAGGTGCTATTGGTGGTCAAGCTGATTCGGTAGTGCGGATAGGGGCGTTTAATCGTTGTAATCGAACGCGCTTTCACTAGCGCCAAGCAGGTAAAGAGAAGGTCGTCCGTTCTTTTTACCTGCTGATACCACAGGTGGTTTTCAACGATAAAGCTCCTTTTGTACATCTTGTTCCACGGTACGTTGGAGAACGTGTTGAAGATGGAGTCTTGCATGTCCCTATAGTTGAACACGTCTTTATCCGGGAGATTACCCGTCACAAAAGTCCAGTCGGTAAGATATTCCTCATGGGTGTCGTTTTCATAGGTATAGGACTGCGTAATAAGGACATCGGCGCCGGTGGCGTCGAGCTTATCCGCCGCATCCTTGATAAACGTCTCATCGAAAAAATCGTCCGCATCCAGGCAGATGAGATAAGTTCCCCTTGAAGCGACTATACCAAGGTTTCTGGCGGCTCCCGCACCAAGACCCTCCCCTTGAAAAACCTGGTACCTAGTGTCTGATTGCGAGCGTCTCTCAAGGATTTCCGCCGTGCGGTCGGTCGACTTGTCGTTGACGCATATGATCTCAAGAGATTGCTCGGTTTGATTCTCGATGCTATCAAGGCATTCATCGAGATACGGGTCTGCATTGTAGATTGGGACGATAACGCTTACGCGCGGATCCGACATGAACTATCTCCTTGGAACAGCGTCTGGCAGCGATGAATCTGCTTGGGTTGGCATGGCGTACGGTAATTCTAGATGCGGAGATGCCGGCGGTCCGCTAAAAATCGATAACTGGCAGCCGGCATTCAGCAACATACGCTATATCAGCGTTTCAATGGCGTTTTTGACGACGTTGAAGAGCGTGGGACATTCGATATAGAGGGCTCCAAATCGGTCTGTCCCCAAAAACGTCCAGCAGTACAGGCCTATACCAACTAGCGAAAGGAGCGCTATCGCCGGGTTGAGCTTCCCCTTTGGGCCATCGTTTGATGGCAGGCTCCAAAGAAGCAAGACGGTTGGGATGAGTAGCAGCCATGCGAAGTCTGCAAAATATCTCATATTGGTGCCGGACACATAGCTGGCAACAACGATGTCGAAAGAGGCGATGGCAAGGCAGGCTACAGACAACTTGAGACCTCCACGCTCCTTAAGGGCGCGGCGCGGCTTTTTTATCAGCAGTCCAAAGAGGCAGAGCGTAACGGGCGTGAGAAACATGAATCCAGCGTAAAAGGGCTCGTTGGTGAATAGCATGGGAAGCTTTTGCAGTAAGGGGGACGTATTGATGGTAGAGATGTAAGGGAAGGAGCCAATAAGCTGGAAGGGTAAAAAGAGGTATTCAAGGAATTGGATCATGATTTTCGCCGCGCTGAACGTGTACGAGGTCATGTCTCCGCCCGTGATGTTATATGAGGCTCCAAAGTTGGTCCAAGAGCCAAAGCGTGCCTGGTTGTACCATGCGATGGGGGCCAAAATGATGAGGAACGGCACGATGACAGCCAGTGTGTTCCAGATGCCACGGACAGAGAAGAACTCACGTTGCTTAATCTCGTCAAAGAAGATTGGGAACGCCAACAAGCATGCAAGTACAAATTGCGGCCTGCAGCCCAGCGTGAGCGCTATAGAGAAGGAGCCTGCAACGAGGTAGGCTTTGTTCCATGTTCGCGATTGTGCAAATTGGCGCTCCGCCTTGATCCAGAAGTAGAGGCCCATGTATGTAAAGAACAGCGCGGAGAGTATTGGGATGGGATAAATTCTAGGTAGAAAGGCCTGCTCCAATACACCGCAGCTCAGTCCAAGCAATATAAAGCCAATAAGATACTGTCCAAGAGATATATCTTTAGCATACTTTTTAGCGAGTTCGACAATAAGCAGTGCCGAAGCGGCAAGCGTGAGGCACGCGAACGCAACGACAACGATATCTGTGCGCAAGTGCATGCCTGTAAGCGCCTTGAAGGGCAGAAACGTCAGCAGACACGGCACTACGCCGAAATAGCAGTAATAGCTTCCGTCGTAATATGCGTAGTCCCAATAGATGGGTTCGCGAGCTTCCTTATTGAGCTGTGCTCTAAGAGCCGGGTCGTAGGGGTTTTCCATGCTATCCAAGATGGGTGAGGAAGGAAGATCAAGGCTGAGGCTTCCGCTGAGCAGCGCGTCGGCAAGGTGGTTATATTGGTTGCCGTCCTGGACGGCTTCGATTCCCTCATTGTAGACCGGGCCCTGTTCCAGCCATGCCGCTTGACCCGAAAGCTGCGAGAACGCACCCATACCCATACAGCTTATCGCGAACGCGATGCCAAGGGATACTTTTGCCCTAGCTCCCATGTCAAAAAACTTGATGTTCCAGATGGCCGAGGAGGGTTTGAATATCTCGAACAGCACGTAGATAATCGCCATCACCGCAAGGCGGGCCTTAGAGATGAGAAACGGCCCGGGATTGCCAGAAATGATACCTGCCAGCGTAAGCCAATAGCGCCAATGGAATACGATGGCTTCGATTGCGAATATCGCTACGAGTGCCACTAGCACCTTCATGGCAAGCCTTGATGGAGAAGACTCGCATTTGGTCTTTATCGCCGGCATCGATTTCTTAGCGAAGTGATTGCCTGGTTTGTTCATACGAAGATTCCTTTACGCCGTTCTCAAAAGTAGGACAAAGCCCGTGCAGTACATGATTCTCACAATGGATGCGATTCCGTTGCTAAATGGCATTCCGATCAAGAACGGAAGCGAGCTCCATGCTATCCACCAATCGAGCGCATGCATGCAGTATATGGCCATTCCTTCTCGTCCATAAAAAAGCAGGGGCTTCTTTATGGAATAGTTGATAGCCGGATGGGAAGCTTTTGAGAGGACGGCGGCAGCCAGGCAGACCGACAGCGTTCCCGCGATGGCGGCGATAAGCGCAAGCGCTACGTTGTGATAGGCGCGCGTTGCGAGCTCGAGCGAGCTGTTGCTTGAGGTAGCGAGCCAAAGGACAACGGATATCGGCAGAGCGAGCCATTTGCTCTTGATCTTGCTAAATAGGTCAAGTTGCTTCGCCGCATATCCTACGTACATGAAGAAGATCGCCACAAGTGCGATGTCGAAGCTAAAGGGCAGGTAGATGCCAAGTCGAGCGCCCAGCGAATAGCCAAGTGCAAAGCTGGTCAAGCTGAGGATGCCCAAGGTGGCCAGCGGCTTCTTGGAGCGTTGCGCCGCGGTCGCCGCGATGTTGAAGAGGATTCTGGCGACAAAGAGGACCACGAGGAACCACGCCATTCCAACAGCGACGACCTTGGGCGTTTCCAGGTCGATGCCGGAGGCGAAGGTGTAGGTGAGTGCAAGGGACAAGATGCTTTGGTCCGTTATGGGGCCAGATTTGAGTGCGAGCATTCCGTGCCAAAGCAGAAAGACTATCGTGTAGGGCAGCAGCAGCCTTTTTGCCGACGACGCCACAAGCGGCATCAGGGGTTTTGGTTTAAACGTGTACCCAGCCAAAATGAAAAATAGGGGCATATGAAACGAGAAAATGTATCGATAGGGCGCCGACTCCGGTGATATCGTGTGGCCGACTATTACAAGAAGGCACGCGAAGCCCTTGGCGATGTCTATCCATTCGAGCCTTTGTGAAGGATGCGGAGGCACGCTGGCCGGCGTTATTACAGGGCCCGTTGTCGATTTGCTCATATCTAGTCCTTAGCAATTGCGTTTACGGTTAATTGTACTTAGCTAAGGCTCTTCTGTCATTTCCCGTTTGCATCGCGTCGGTCGCTTTTTGACTGAAACGGGTGTTCTCGGTGTATCGGGGGACCGCGTGTTGGAGATTGGCCCCATCGCGCTACAATCATTTAACGTTCGTTACGGTAATGAGAGGAACATCATGTCTGAACTTGCTACAGTTGAAGACTCTCGCAATGTGATCGTTATCGGTGACCCCATTCTTGGTGTCCTGGCTCCTTCGTGGAGGCTTAAGGAGACGCTTGAGATTCTTGGATATGGAGTGTTCTACTTCTCAGCGCATACATGGCCGCTGCTCTTTCAGGGCGGCGTGGTGCGCCTTTCGTTTTTAAGAAACCTCATCAACCGTTGGGGCGTTAAGGCCCTTGTTCTGGCAGATGGCGTTCAGGTCGATGCAGAGCAGTCGGATGTCCTGGATAATCTTAGCGTGATTGTCTACGCCCTCGATCAGCAGCAGTGCCGTTGCTCCCTCGATTCACTGAACACGACTGCGGATCTTGTTATCTGTGCCTCTGATATGGAGCACGAGGGTCGGTTTTCCAGCAACTTGTTGCTTCCGTTAGCTCCGGACGCGAAGCTTCGCTCCACCGTTCTTGCAAACGACATTGCCCTTTCAGGGGGATATCTTTGTTTGCAGGAGTTCACGCCCGAGCGCCTTGCGTGCCTTCAGGGGCTGGCGGACAGAAACGACACCGTTGTGCGCTGCTTGGGCGACTCTTGGCCCGAGGAGATCAAGATCCGTTCGGATTATTCTTCCCTTGCTTATGCGATGGGCTTCTCCAATCTCCTCATTTACTTTGATGAGGGCGATGGCGAGCCCGCGCCACTTCAGCGTTATTTGATGATGTGCGGGTCCATCATAGGCGATGCCTCCATTCTGGTCCTTTCGAGAGACGATATGGGCTATCGCGTTGAATGCGGCGGCCCCATCTCCTACGGCGCTTTTCTGGAGCGGTATAAATTCGAGGTCGAGGATGTCGCGTTCGAGCAGTTTGTGGCTTCATCGTTCGACAGCCTGTTCGATGGGGAGGCTTCTTTTAACCACTGCCGCATCGCGACCCTGTTTGGTTATGTTGGTAAGGGCAATTTTGGCGATGAGTACATCTTGTCCACCATCGCCAAGCGCTTGAACCTAAGGTGCCCTGGAACGATTTTGCTCGCCGTGGGTGAGGATCCCTGGCATACGCTGGTGCATCGCGGCATCTACTCCATTGGACTTGAAGATTCGTTTGCGCTCGATCGGGCTCTCGAGGCCAGCTCGATTGCTCTTGTGATGGCTGGGTTGCTATTTGATCAAGGCGTTCGCTGGACCATGGGCAAGGGCGAGCTGGTTTCCACGCAGATGCATTCTGACTTGCCGGGTATCGCCTCTTTCTGTCAGGTCGCGCTGCTCAATGACACACCGGTCTTCTTCTACGGAATCGGTGCGGGACCTCTCGATCTAAGGGACGGAAAGCTCCTGGTTCGCTATATGGGCTCGCTTGGCGCGAGGTTCCTTGCCCGTGACGAGATGACCGCGAAGGCGGTTCTCGCGGCAGGCGTATCTCCGGATCAGGTAGCCAGGCGCGCTGACGTTGCGTTTACCGCGACCTCTGAGCCCAGTGCGTATGCTGATCAGTGGCTCATAGACCACGGTGTCGATTATCGAATTGAGAAGCTGATCGTGGTGTCGCTTCGCGATTACGAGAACGTGGTTCCCGGATTCGATAAGACCGTGGCTCGCGCTCTCGATTCCCTTGGCAAGCGATATCAAGATGCTCGTTTCTTGTTCTGCATTCTCGACCAGGACGATATCGTTCCGTCCCAAGCGGTTATCGATGCTATGGAGCTTTCCGATCGCACCCTCATCTTTAATCCCGGCGACGATATCGATGCCATCGCGGGAATGCTCGTTCGTTGCTACGGCGGGTTGTCGATGCGCTATCACTGTTCGTTGATTTTGGCTCGAAGCGGCGTCCCCTGCGTTGGCTTGGGCTACCTGCCCAAGGTTGTGTCGCTGTATCGCGAGTGCGGCCTTGGCAATCACATTCTTCGAATGGATGCTGATTCCGATGAGATCTTCAGGCATCTCGTCGATCTGTTCGAGGGGAGAGAGTTCCTTCTCTCGCGCATCGAGAAGGGAGTGGGCGCGCTTAGCGATCTTGCGAACGAGTCTGAGGATGAGGTCGTCGCGTGCTTGGAGGCCGGCACCTCGGCTGCTCGACTGCTTTCGCATGGATCCGAGCTGTATCAGCGTAATATCACTGGAAGCAGCGAACAAATCGATTACCTGCGTTGGCGCGCATGGGTTCTCGAAACCGAGCTTCAGGAAACTACCTTGCAGCTTGAGGAGAAGAATCGATATCTGGAGAAAAAATCAAGCGAGGCAGATGCGCTTCGCGCTGAAGTGGACGAGTTGAGGAACTCCACGTCTTTCAAAATCGGCTCCAAGCTCACGTACCTTCCCGGCAAGCTTAAAGCGCTCATCCAGAAGTAGCGTCTACGAAAAAGGCCGCTCGTCTATCCGGGCGGCCTTTTCGTTATGGTCTGTAGCTACGCGCGTTCGATAAGCTCTACGAGCTCGGAAATCGCATGGGCCTGCGAAGGTTCATCGAGGATATAGTCTGCAATCGGTTTGGCGGTTTTCTTGCGTTCCGCCCGCCACCGCTTTATGCCTCTATACTCTTCGATCCTTTGGCGAAGGGTGGGTTTAACGCCGGCGTTCTTAATGGCTATCTCCGCTGCATCGCGCTTGCGATGGGCCTCCTCGATCACGTAACCCGTCGTCCCGCGCGCCGCATGCCATTCGATAAGCTTTCCGTATTCTTGAAACCTTATCCTGTCGACTCTCTCGGTGCCCCAGCCCTTGCTCTTGGTGGTTTGATGGGGGTTTTCTCTCCTCATCGCAAACCAGATCTTGTTTGTAAACAGGCAGTGCTTGGAGCAGAATGCGGCTTTGTGCCTAAAGATGCTCTCCATCTCAGCGGGCCTTGTGGTGCTGAATACTATGTGCTCCCGTTTAAGCATGGGAGTAAAGTACAAGAGGGTTGCGAACTCGTAGTCGATCCTCCATGAGGCGTCGCTTGCAGATTCAAACACCTCATCAAAGGGGACGTATTCCATATTCGCCTTCGTAAGATCGGGTGTGCAGCACAGCCTGCACGGAACAATGGTCTCGATCTCTTTTTCAATACAGTACTCAAGGAAGGACTTGAGCTGTTCCGTATAAAAATTGGGCAGAATCTGGTCGTCGCAATCAAGGAAGATGGTCCATTTGCCATTAAGGTCGGGGATAACCTCGTTTCGCGTTTGCCCCGGGCCAACGTTCTCGTGACTGACAACGCGAATCCTATCATCCTTATCTGCATATTGCCTGGCTATGGCAAGCGAGTTATCCGTTGATCCATCGTTGGCAACAATGATCTCAAGGTCCTTGCAGGGTTGGTTCAGAGCGGACTCGATGGCGGAACCCAGATAGCGCTCGCCATTATATACGGGAATGAGAACACTTAAAAAGGGCATGCGGATCCTTTCAACGCTTTGGGTGCAGGTACATATGTGTGCGCAAATCGGCTTTTATAGCTACCCGCATCGATTTAGTATACATGCACTTTTGATTCGGGGTTTGGTGTTCGTGCTATAGTAATTCGATATCAAATCAAGCATGTATTAGGCCTGGGTAAACAGATTGTCAGCCGTTTAGCCTCTCGGGTCGTTTTTATGGGGGTTACCGTGCAAATATTTAATCTGGTTATCGGGGTCTTGCTCGTCATCTGCTGCCACGCCTTCTTTCTCGTCCGTGATGGCTTTCCCGTCTCGCGCGATCGCGTTGCCGCCGCGTTGTGGGGCCTTCCCTTCGTCGCATTGTTATGCGGGTTCGTTTTCCTTGATGTCAAAGGATGGCTTGAATGCGAATGGTCTTTCACGCCTGCTATGGCTTCCCTCATCGTAGGTGGATGCCTTATGACTTTTCGCCCGCATGTCACTCGATATCAGCGCGACCTTCCGATATCGAGCGCCCTTGCATTCACCATTTTTAGAGATGTTCTGCTCGTACTTGGGGCTGCAGTTCTCTCCGTGGTGCTCATAGAGCTGCCTTGGAACGATGAATTCTACGCTCTGCCCGCCAATATGGTTCTCCTCAACTTCGCGATGATTGCCCTTGGTTTCGTGTGCCTTTATTTCCTTGGCTTGCGTTCGGGCTCGCTTGTCGCCTTGGGCATGTCGTTCCTCTTCTTCGTGGGTATCGCTCAGTACTTTATCTCCCAATTTAAACAGTCTTCAATCCTGCCAAGCGACTTGATGGCTCTTGGCACCGCTATGGCAGTGAGCGATGGTTACGACTTTGTCTTTACCGATTCGATCGTCTCGCTCGTTCCGTGGTATTCCGCCGCCATCGTCCTGCTGTCCTTCATGGTCCCGGTTCGTCCTCGGATCTTCGGTAAGAGGCGCTATTCCATGGTCATCGAAGGCGCGCTTGGCTGTATTTTCTGCTTTGCTTTTGCACACGCGCTTGTGACCACTGACTTTGTGAACACCTTTGGGTGCACCAACAGCTATTGGGATCCTTTGGGAGTTTACAAGACTCAGGGCTTTCTCCCATCTTTTACGTCCCTTGCCCAGTCTTTGGCCATCAAGGACCCGGAAGGGTATTCCGATCAAAAGGCGGACCAGCTAGAGAAGGGTTACGCCTCGCAATATGATGCCACTAGGGGCTCGAGCGAGGGTGTCCGCATGGCGCAAGAGCAGTTTGCAGGGCAAAAGCCCGCCATCGTTGCGATCATGAACGAGTCGTATGCCGACCTGTCCGTATTCAACGGTCTTGAGGGCGGCTATGAGGGCGCTGCGTATCCCAGAACGCTGCAGGACGGCATCGTCGGGGGTAAAGTTCTCTCCTCTGTGTTTGGCGGCGGAACGTGCAACTCTGAATTCGAGTTCCTTACCGGCGTGTCGATGGCGCACGTGGGATTTGGCACCTATCCCTTCACGTCCTATAACCTTTCCAATATCGCCAGCCTACCCAAGCAATTGGGCTCTTACGGCTATACTTCCACGGCAATCCATCCCTATATTGCGACTAATTGGAATCGCGACGTTATCTACGGGCAGATCGGTTTCGATGAGTTTATCGACAGGGAGGATTTCGATGGGGGAGAGTGGTATCACGCCGGCCTGTCCGATGCGTGCAGCTACGCTAAGATCCTCGACATCCTTCGGGACGATTCCTCGCCCCAGTTCATCTTCGATGTGACCATTCAAAACCATGGCGGATACGACTGGGGCAATATCCCGGCAGACCAGCTTCCTTCCTATTCTCCCCAAGGTGTCTCGGATACCGTGAGGAACGCGTTGAACGAATATGTGGCCTGCATCAATAAGTCGGATGCCGACCTCGCATGGTTTTTAAACGAGCTAAGGGTGATTGGCAGGCCGGTTGTCGTTGTCTTCTTCGGCGATCATCAGCCGGCTTTCACCAACGAGCTCAACGATGCCGAATTTGGAGATACCGATAGCATCGCGGGGCAGGCAAGGATTTACGAAACCCCTTATTTCATGTGGGCCAACTACGACCTTCCCAGCAGCGACCAGGTTTCTCAGTACATGGATACCAACATCTGCAATCTTGCAGGGCTCCTTTTGGAGTACGTTGGCGTTCCGCTCACGGAGTATCAAAAGTCTTCTCTTGCGCTGCAAGAAACGCTTTCGTATCTCTATGCGTTTGGATATCGATCGCCTGACGGTCAGTGGTATTCCCTCGATGATGATGAATCCCCCTATAGCGACCTGGTGAACGATAGGGCCGCTATCCAATATCGAAACTTTGCAGAGTTGATTTAGAAAAGAGCGGAGCCCTTATATGAGGGCTCCGCTCTTTTGCAACGTGATCGCGAATCTTTATGCGCTATTTATCGTTCCCTGAGATCTTGTAGACTTCCAGCTCCCATTGCTTGCGCTCCGTCTTCGCAAGATTGTCCAGCACAAGGCCGGTTGCGAAGGACAGGCCGCATAAAAACATGAACGCTGTTGCCAGCAGAGCGGTTGGAAGCCTGGGCACCAAGCCTGTCTCAAAGAACTCGACAATGACGGGAATGCCTAAAAGCAGGCCGATGACAGCAAGTACGAGGGCTGCTAGCGAGAAGAATTTTAGGGGACGATAATTTTTGAACAGGGATGCGATGGCGATCATCACCTTCATGCCATCGCCAATGGTGTTCAGCTTGGAAATGCTGCCTTCAGGGCGATCGCGATAGATAATGGGTACGTCCTTTATGCGCCAACGCCTATCCACAGCGTGTATGGATATCTCTGTTTCGATCTGGAAGCCCTCGGACATTACGGGGAACGTCTTTACAAAAGGACGGGAGAATGCGCGGTACCCGGTCATGACGTCATCAAAACTGTATCCATAGATCCATTTGATCATGGCGCGAACCAGGTCGTTTCCAAAACCGTGGAAAGCGCGCTTGTTTTCCTCGGCGTACGTTCCGTTTGAAAGTCGGTCGCCAACCGTCATATCGGCTTCGCCGTTCAGAATGGGCTCGCAAAGCTCCCTAGCGGATTCTGCGGGATACGTGTCGTCTCCATCTACCATGAGGTAGCAGTCGGCATCGATATCTCGGAACATCTGGCGAACCACATTGCCCTTGCCCTGGCGAGGCTCGAACCTAACGATGGCGCCAGCGTCTTTTGCGAGCTTGGAGGTATCGTCGGACGAATTGTTGTCATAAACGTAGATATCAGCTTCGGGAAGCTCGCGCTTAAAATCGCTCACAACCTTATGAATGGTGACCTCTTCGTTGTAGCAGGGAATTAGAACTGCGATCTTATTGTTCCGGTGTTCTAGTGAGCTCATGTGTCTCCTCAACGACTTGATTCTTCCGCATGAAATCATAGTTCATCACAAGGGCCATGGTATACCTATTGGCCAGAACGGTCGGCTCGTTTATAATTTGTCTACATGCGCCATTAGCTCAGTTGGATAGAGCAGGGGACTTCTAATCCCAAGGTCGTAGGTTCGAATCCTATATGGCGCACCCTAGAGGTGTTTTGGCCGTGCTCCGCGCGGCCATTTTTTGTGCGAATTACTATCCTATTCCATAATTGGGTTAACGATTAGCATCCACGATATTCCACATTTAGAATCATATGTCTCCGTAATCATGTATTTACATCTACCAATTCATCTTTGTTGTGAATGGAATTTATTACATGATGCGTTAAACTAGATGCGTCTTATATCGTGCTTCTTGGCTTTTCGCCATGGCATGTTGAAAAGGAGTCAGTTATGGTTTCTGAGAAGGCTACCCTCGTTAATCCCCAGGGTCTCCACATGCGTCCTGCAGGCCTCTTCGCCTCCACCATGGGCAAGTTTGCATGCGACGTCACCGTCGTTACCCCCGACAAGGAAGTTAACGGCAAGAGCCCCATGGCTCTGATGGCCGCTGGCATCCCTTGCGGCACCGAGGTCGAGGTCAAGTGCGACGGCGCTGACGAGGCCGAGGCTCTCGCTGCAGCCATCGAGCTCATCAAGAGCGGTCTTGGCGAGTAGCTCGCCCGCGGGCTTAGCCTTGAACAATTGAGTTCATAGCAATGTCGCAGGCGTCTACACTTGTGTGGGCGCCTGCATTTTGTATGCTTGCAACTTGCAAGCTACGGAGAGAGGAATGGGAATGTACCAGGGAGTCAATGCGTCTGAGGGCATCGGTATCGGTACCGTCATGATCGCTGTGGATCCGGACCTTACGTTCGAGCCGCAGGAGGTCGCCGACGCCGCTGCTGAAAAGGAGCGTTACCAGTCCGCGCTTGCGGTTTTCTGCGAGAAGACCCAGGCTCAGGCTGATCATATGAAGACCGCCGTGGGCGAGGCGGAGGCCGAGATCATGCTGGGCCACATCGTTCTTGCCCAGGATCCCGGCATGACTGATGCCATCAACGGCGCCATCGATGGCGGCACCTGCGCTGAGCAGGCGCTTGTCGACGCTAGCACCATGTTCGAGAACATGTTCCTGTCTATGGACGACGAGATGTTCCGTCTTCGTGCCGCCGACATCGCAGATATCCGCACCGGTATTCTTGCCGAGCTTCTGGGCGTTGAGGTCGTCGACCTTTCCGTCCTGCCCGAGAACACCGTCGTCGTCGTTCATGACCTTACCCCGTCCATGACGGCGACTATCGATAAGAAAAACGTTGCCGGTATCGTTACCGAAACCGGTGGCCGTACATCTCACTCCGCGATCATCGCTCGCGCACTCGAGATTCCCGCGGTCCTTTCCGTTGCCAACAGCTGCTCTGCGCTTCGCAACGGCATGACTGCTATCGTCGATGGTTCTGACGGCGTCGTTATTTCCGAGCCCGACGCAGACGTTCTTGCCAAGTACACCGCCATGGCTGAGGAGTTCGCTGCGGAGAAGGCCGCGCTCGAGGCTTTCCGCGGCAAAGAGACTGTTACCGCTGACGGCATCAAGAAGATTCTTGCTTGCAACATCGGCAGCCCGGACGATGTTGCCAACGCGCTCGACCACGATGCAGAGGCGATCGGTCTGTTCCGCTCCGAGTTCCTGTTTATGGATGCTACTGAGCTTCCGTCTGAGGAGGAGCAGTTCCAGGCATATCGTAAGGTTGCCACCGCTCTCAAGGGCGCTCCCGTCATCATCCGCACGCTTGATGTGGGCGGCGACAAAGAGATCCCCTATCTCCATATGGAGAAGGAGGAGAATCCCTTTATGGGCTATCGCGCCGTTCGCTACTGCCTTGATAACGCCGACCAGTACAAGGTGCAGCTTCGCGCTTTGCTGCGCGCCAGCGCCTTTGGTGACATCAAGATTATGATCCCGCTGGTAACTTGCGTCGAGGAGGTTCGCGCCGTCAAGGAGCTCGTCGAGGTCTGCAAGGCGGAGCTCGATCAGGAGGGATTCAAGTTCAATCCTGATACCGAAGTCGGCGTCATGATGGAGACCCCGGCCGCCTCTCTTATCGCTGATAAGCTCGCCGAGGAGGCTGACTTCTTCTCCATCGGCACCAACGACCTTATCGGTTACACCATGTGCGCCGATCGTGGCAATGATCGCATCTCCAACCTGTACAACGTGTACTATCCTGCGGTCCTGCGCTCGATTAAGAACATCATCGAGTGCGGTGTCAAGGCGGGCATCATGGTCGGCATGTGCGGCGAGGCAGCTGCCGATCCGCTGCTCGAGCCGCTTCTGATCTCCTTCGGCCTGGAGGAGTTCTCCATGTCCGCGCCCAGCATCCTTCGCGCTCGCAAGACCATTTCCCAGTGGTCTAAGCAGGAGTGCGACGAGCTCGCCGAGCGCGCGCTTTCGCTTTCCACCTCCGCTGAGGTTAAGGCTCTTCTGGAGGAGGCCGCCCGATAGGGCTTGCGACCGACTACGGTTTTGTAATCGAGGGGCCGCTTCGCAACGCGGCGAGGCGGCCCCTCATTGAATAAAGGGGGCAATATGTTCTATACACTCACGGCTAATCCAGCTGTCGATATGACTGTTTCCTGCAACGGTCTTGTTCCTAACGAGAACGTCCGCTCTGGCTCCGCTAGCTATACGCCCAACGGCAAGGGCCTGGATGTTTCCTACGCCTTCAAGAAGTTCGGCGTCGATTCCGTAGCTCTTGGCTTTTTTGCCGGCTTTACCGGTAAGTTCATCGTCGAGGAGACCATGAACATGGGCTGCCTTTGCCGCCCCGTTTGGGTCGACGGCATCACCCGTATCTGCGCATACATCAACGATGGCGAGAATGAGTACGGCGTCCTTAACCCCGGTGCTCCTATCACCCCTCAGAACGAGCAGGAGCTCTACAAGATCCTGGACACCGCCGGCAACCTCGATTGTCTGGTCGTTTCCGGTTCCGTTCCTCCTCGCGCCTCCAAGGATTTTCTGGATAAGGTCGTCGACCATGCCCAGGCCCGCGGCGCCGATGTCGTCCTCGACCTCTCCAGCTCTAAGCTGAAGGATCTTGCAGCCAAGAAACCGCTGCTCATCAAGCCCAACCATCATGAGATGCGCGAGATCTTCGGCGTCCAGATCGATACCGATGATGATGCCCGTCGTGCCCTCGCCATGGCTCATGAGATCGGTATTCAGAACGTTCTGCTCACCATGGGTAGCCGTGGCTCCGCCTACTTCTCCAACGGCGAGGACATCTGGTACGCCCAGCGTCAGTTCAACATCAAGCTCGTTTCCTCCGTTTGTGCCGGCGATTCCACGCTCGCTGCCTTCCTGCACAAGTGGTATGACGACCGCGACAACGTCGAGGACGCCCTCAAGCTCGCCCTCGCAACGGGCGCTAACGTTGCCGAGAGCGTTGGCCTTGGTGACTTCGGTCACGTCGAGGAGTACAGCAAGCGCATCGCCGTTCGCAAGCTTCCTCGCTAACAATCGATGGTTAACGCTGTCTTTCGATGGCGGCCAAGTTATTCGATTTGAGCCCCTCTTCAAGAGGGGCTTTTCGTTTTGGTTTGGTTGGACATGTCTGCGGGGTTTTACAAGCTGGACCCGCTCACCCGAGCCTTTGAAGAAACCTCGCTGTGCCATTTCGGATCTTTAGGTACGGCCGCTTTATCAATCGCGAGTATACTATCCACACTATGAAAGGTGGAAGCTATGCCTCAGCTTGAAAACGCTAGCATCGATTCATATTTGGACGATTCGTATAAGGGCGCTTCGTTGTGCGGTGCGGTCCCATCGGACGCGTCCGTTCGCGTTGTTCGCGCGCTGGAGGATGCCGGTCTTGAAGCGTGGTTTGTTGGCGGATGGGTTCGCGACGCCTTGCTGGGAGCGCCTTCCCATGATGTAGATCTTTGTTGTTCCGGTACGTGGCGGCAAAGTGAAGGTGCCCTGCTGTCCGCTGGCGTGGACGTTGTCCGTAGCGGCATTCGCTTCGGTGGCATCACCGCCATCGCAGACGGTGAGCGCATAGAGGTCACGGCGTATCGAAAAGACGGCTTTTATACCGATGGCAGGCATCCGGAAGATGTCGTTATGGCGTCTTCAATCCTGGATGACCTTGCTCGCAGGGATTTCACTATCAATGCCATGGCGTGGCATCCAGCGCGCGGTCTTCTCGATATGTACAACGGCGTCTCTGACCTTTCTCAGGGCCTTGTTCGCGCGGTTGGCGTAGCCCGCACTCGCTTCGAGGAAGACGCACTTCGAATGCTGAGGGCCGTTCGTTTCGCTTGCCGTCTTGATTTTGCCATGGAGGCTCAGACCGCGTCGGCTCTTTCCGAGTGCGCGCAACTTCTTGATTCGGTTGCCCGGGAGCGCGTGGGGATCGAGCTTTCGGGTATTTTGGCTACAAGAAGGGGAGGGGACGCGATGGTCCGCTACCCCGATCTTATGTGCGCCGCCATTCCAGAGCTTCAGACGTGCCGCGGTTTTGACCAATGTACGCGTTACCATGCCTTTGATGTGTACGACCATATTGCTCGCGTCCTCACTGTTGCCGGCGAGCTGTCGGCATTTCGCATCGATGGCGGGGATCCATCTTGCGAGGTTTCCCCGACGCTTATGTGGTCGGCGTTGCTCCACGATATCGCCAAACCCGATTGCTTCACTGTTGATGAGGCGGGCCGTGGTCATTTCTATGGTCATCCCGAAGCCGGAGCAAAAAAGGCACGCGTAATCATGAGGCGGCTCGGACTATGCGACAACCTGGTCCGCGACGTCTGCCTCCTTATCTCCTATCACGATCTTCCCCTCTACCCTGAGCGGTCTAGCCTTCTTAAGGGCATGTCGCTTTTTGCAGGCGAGGGCAGGGACGTTCCCCGCCTTATCGGCGAGCTGTTCGACCTTAAGCGCGCGGATACATTGGGTAAGGCGACATGCTGTTTTAGCTACGTGGAAGAGATAGAGCGGATGCGCGAGATGGTTCGTGAGCTTGTGGCCAATGGCGATGCCTACAGCATAGCCACGCTCAACCTAACTGGTCGGGACCTTATTCAAGCCGGGGTCGAGCCCGGCCCCAGAATAGGGCAGTTGCTTGACAGGGCGCTCGACGCCACTATCGCGGGAACGACTCCCAATTCAAAGAATGACTTGCTCGCGTATCTTCGTCTTGCCTAGGCGGGCGTCTCGCTGCTATTAGTCCGGCGCTTCGCAACGTGGGGCACTACCAATCACTGCGTGTGTGTACAAATGTAATTGTCCCATCGTGTTATCTAGAGTAGGATTATTCACACTACTGGTAACACGATGTGATGACATCGTAACACTCATTGGGGTCAGCTCATGAATCACGCCGTTTCATCTCGTCCAATCAATAGAAGGACATTGGTTGGAGGGTCGCTTGCGTCTGCAATTTCACTTGCAGCATCTACTGGTCTTGCGGGCTGCTCCGGCTCTGGTAGCGTTGATCCCGCCGGGTCTTCCCCTGTCGATCGCGATCACACCGTCACCATTGCGATGAACGCCGGCAGCGAGCCTGCTGCGGGCTTCGACCCCTTGGTCGCGTGGGGGTGCGGCGAGCACGTGCATGAGCCCCTCATCCAATCCACGTTGGTCACAACCAACGACCAGATGGAGATCGTCGGCGACCTCGCGACGAATTATTATTGCTCGGAAGACGGGTTGGTGTGGACGTTTGAGCTGCGCGACGACGTCAAGTTTACGGATGGCGAGCCTCTGACGGCTCAAGATGTCGCCTTCACTATCAACTCGGTCGCCCAGGGCGATACGTCCGAAGCAGATCTGTCCATGGTCGATACCGCCGTCGCCACCGACGACCATGTCCTTGAGGTCCGCCTCAGCAAACCCTACAACGCCCTTCTGTTCACCCTTGCGGTGCTTGGTATCGTCCCGGAGCACGCCTACGGGGAGGATTACGGGTCCGCCCCCATTGGATCGGGCCGCTACATGCTCGAGCAGTGGGATAAGGGCCAGCAGGTCATCTTTACCGCCAACCCGGATTACTACGGCGACAAGCCAAATATGGAGCGCGTGGTGGTTGTGTTTATGGCCGAGGACGCCGCTTTTGCCGCCGCCAAATCCGGCCAGGTCGATATCGCGTTCACCTATCCCACGTATTCGGACCAAACCATCGATGGCTTTGAGCTCGCGAACTACAAGACTGTGGATTCGCGCGGTATTTCGCTGCCTGCCATTGCCTCTGGCGCCACCAAGGTTCTCGAGGGCGACATTGCCTACAATGCAGGCAACGATGTCACCTGCGATATCGCGATCAGACGCGCCATCAACTGCGGAATCGACCGCTCCAGCATGGTTGAGCACGTGTTGAACGGATATGGGCACGTCGCATATAGCGTGGGGGACGGGATGCCTTGGTCCAGCGATGATATGGTTGTTGATTACAACCTTGATCGCGCCAAGCAGCTTTTGGACGAGGCGGGGTGGAGCGCGGGATCTGACGGAATCCGCGAGCGCGATGGCGTTCGCGCCGCATTCGACGTTTGGTACTCTTCTGACGACTCGGCTCGCCAGGCCCTTGCAAACGAGTTTTGCAATCAAGTACTCGAGCTGGGTATCGAGGCCACGCCGCGAGGCGCTAGCTGGGATGAGATCTACCTGCACCAGTTTGAATCACCCGTGCTGTGGGGCTGGGGCTCCAATGCGCCGGTTGAGGTGTACGAGCTGCACTATTCCACGGGCTGGGGCAACTATCCCTGCTACGAGAGCGAGATGGTCGACGCTTATCTTGACCAGGCGCTGGCTCAAACCACCCTTGAGGAATCCTATCCGTTTTGGAAGAAGGCCATGTGGGATGGCGAAGAGGGCGTGGCCCCGCAGGGAGCCTCGACCTGGTGCTGGATCGCCAACGTGGACCATCTGTATTGGAAACGCAGCGGCCTGGATGTGGCGAAGCAAAAGCCGCACCCCCACGGCCACGGTTGGTCTTTGGTGAACAACGTCGACACCTGGTCTTGGTCCCGGTAGACATTTCTCGTCCGCTTTGTCCATACGGCCCGCGCCCGCTCGTGGCGACGGGCCTTGTCCTTGTTGGGAAGTCTTTTGAGACCTCGTTCATCTTCGTTATCCCCGCGCGTCGACGGCTCAAAACTCCGTTGGCTGTTGGCAACGGGGGTCCGCTTCGCGCTGCTGCTTATCGCCGTGAGCTTCATTACATTTCTACTTGTTGGCATGTCGCCCATCGATCCCGTGCAGGCAAATGTCGGGCAAGCGGCATACCTTACCATGAGTGCTGAAAAGAGGGCTGCGCTCGCGGAGCGCTGGGGCGTTGGCCAAAGCGTTCTCGCGCGCTATGCTGCATGGGTTTCCGACGCGCTGGCCGGAGACTTGGGGTACAGCCTTAGGTACAACGCTCCCGTTATACAGGTTGTTGCCGAAAAGCTTTCCTGTTCCATCGTTTTGCTCGCCGTCGCGTGGTGCATATCGGGCATTGCGGGCTTTTGCCTTGGGGTCGCCGCCGGTGCAAAGCGCGGGACCGCGGTTGATACCGTTATCAAGGGATACTGCTACGTGCTGTCGACGTCCCCTACGTTTTGGCTGGGCCTTATCGCCCTCATGGTGTTTTCCGTCCAGTTGGGCTGGTTTCCGCTGGGCTTCTCCATACCTATAGGTGAATCGTCCGCATCCGTGTCGCTTGCGACCAAGTTCTATCACGCGGCGCTGCCCGCGCTGGTCTTGTCGCTGACCGGCGTCGCCAGCATCGCCTTGCATACGCGCGAGAAGACCATCGACTTCCTTGCGTTTGATTACGCGCGGTTCGCTTCTTCGCGCGGCGAGTCGTCTTGGTCCGTCCTCGTCCACCACGGGTTGAGGGATTTGGCCATGCCGGCCATTACGCTGCAGTTCGCGTCGATTGGCGAGATCATCGGTGGGTCGGTCTTGGTGGAGCAGGTCTTTTCCTACCCCGGGCTTGGGCAGGCGGCCGTCGCCGCCGGTCTTGGTGGGGACGCACCCTTACTCGTTGGCATCGCGCTTGCCACGTCATGCATTGTCTTTGCGGGAAACCTCATCTCCAACCTCATTCAAGAGGTGCTCGACCCCCGCGTGAAGGGGGGATTGTTCCATGCAGGACAACTGTAGCGCCTGGCCCGAGCGCTCGGGCCACCTTTTGCATGACGCCCGTCACGCAAGTGTGCTGACAGGGCGACGCGCATTGCTCGTCTCCATCATCTTATGTTGTGCCGCGCTCGTCATCATTGTGGCCCTAGGGCCCGTGCTGCACGACGAGGCGGTCCGCTCCGACTTCACGCTCAAGGGCATGGGGCCAAGCCTCGTTCATCTTTTCGGCACCGATTGGATGGGACGAGATATGCTTGCGCGAACCGTGTGCGGTCTTTCCACCTCTATCTACATCGGCCTTATCGCGGCGATGGCCTCCTCTGTCATAGCGTTTCTTTTAGCTTCGATCGCGGCGTTTGGCGGGCGCTTCGCGGACGCCGTGGTGTGCTGGTTTATCGACCTGGTTATGGGCATCCCCCATATCGTGCTTTTGGTTCTCATAAGCTACGCCCTGGGTCGCGGGGCGCTGGGCGTCTTCGTTGGTATCTCCGTCACGCACTGGCCCAGCCTTGCCCGCGTCCTGCGTGCAGAAATGCTGCAGGTGCGAAGCGAACCCCATATCCAGTGCGCGCGTTCCCTTGGTTCAAGCTGGCCCGCCATCGCGTTTCGCCACATCTTGCCCGCGGTGCTTCCGCAGTTTCTCGTTGGTCTGGTGCTGCTGTTTCCCCACGCCATCTTGCACGAGGCGTCCATCACGTTTCTGGGTTTCGGGCTTTCTCCGGAAGAGCCTGCGATCGGTGTGATCCTATCCGAAGCCATGGGCTACCTGTCATCCGGCTCATGGTGGTTGGCGGTCTTCCCCGGGTTCGCGCTGCTGTTCACGGTGCTGTTGTTTGAGAAGGTGGGCTCGTCGCTTCGAACGCTGATTTCTAAGGAGGGGGTGCAGCTATGAGCGAGGAAGCATTGAAGCATGGACCGCATCATGATAGCGAGTTCCACCATCACCATTCCCATGCTGCGACCTCAGCGCATCCGGGCGAACACCACCTATTAGCCATCGAAAACCTTTCGGTTGGTTTTGAGATGTACGATCCCGATGCGCCGTATTTCTCCGCTGGCAAAATTATCGCCCCTGTGGTTCATGATCTGAACTTGTCCGTGCATCAGGGCGAAGTTCTGGCGCTTGTGGGCGCTAGCGGGTCGGGCAAAACCGTGCTGGCCGACGCCATCATGGGCTTTTGGCAGCCAAATGAAATCGTATCTGGAACTATCTGGTTCGATGGCGAGCGCCTTGATGCGGGCCGTGTCCAAGCGCTTCGCGGCAACGGGCTCTCCATGGTTCCGCAAAGCGTTTCCAACCTCGACCCTCTCATGCCCATAGGCCGTCAAGTGGTCGGGGCTGCACGGGGCGCTTCTCGCAGCCAGCGACGCGCGTCGTTTGAAGCCAGGCGGTCTCGAATGAGGTCTCTATTCGCCCAATACGGGCTTGGAGCCGACGTAGAGCACATGTATCCCCATGAGCTGTCCGGCGGCATGCTCAGGCGCGTCCTGTTGCTTTGCGCGCTTATGGACGAGCCCCGCCTCATTATTGCCGATGAGCCAACACCGGGATTAGATTTGGATTTGGCCCTGCGCGCCATCGACGATTTGCGCCGCTTTGCCGATGCGGGCGGGGGAGTGCTGCTGATCACGCATGATATCGAACTCGCGCTGCGGTGCGCAGACAGGGTCGCCATCTTCCACGACGGAACCGTTGTCGAGGAAACCTCGACCGCCTCGTTTGCCTCTCCCGATCTTCTTGCCCACCCGTTTTCGAAGGCGCTGTGGCATGCGCTTCCCGAGCATGACTTTTTCCGTTCGTCCGACATCAGAAGTAAAAGGGGGTGATGCTTGATGGCACTCATAGCATCTGGAATCGCATACCGGCACCCTTGCGGGGACATGCTGTTCTCTAACATCGACCTTACCGTGAACCCTGGCGAGCGGGTTGCCATTTCAGCCCCTTCCGGTACGGGCAAGACCACGCTCTGCCGCATTTTGGCCGGATATCTTAGGCCATCGCAGGGAACAGTTGAGATCGACGGCGCCAACATAGAAAGCTTCGCAGGGCGTCCCATGCCTGTGCAGCTGCTGTGGCAGCAACCAGAGCTCGCCTTCGATCCCCGTGCCAGGGTGTCCAGGTCGCTTGAGGATGCCGGGGCGGTGTCCAAGCAGTCCCTAGAGCGACTCCTTGACAGATTCGACGCGAAGGCATCCTGGCTCAATCGATATCCGCATGAGCTATCGGGCGGTGAGCTCATGCGCCTTAGCATGGTGCGGTCCCTTTTGGTCGATCCCGCCTACCTTATCGCCGATGAGGCTACGGCCATGCTCGATGCTGTGACTCAGGCGCAGCTGATGGGTGAGATGGTGCGGCTGACGGAGGAGGGCCTGGGTCTCATCTTCGTCTCGCACTCGCCTTCCTTGGTACGTCGTGTCTCCACCCGCGTGTTGAGCCTTATCGATACACCTCTCTGACCTGCGTACTCCATAAGGTGAACACAAAATACGAACTTTTTTGAGGTTCACGCTTGCGTCTGGGGGAGACCTCCCGTATTATGTTTTCTTGCGCTGAGGGGCGCAGACAACAACCGATTGGGATGTCGTCTAATGGCAGGACAGCGGATTCTGGTTCCGTCAATGGGGGTTCGACTCCCTCCATCCCAGCCAAGTTGTTTGCTCCTTCTAGTTGGCCCGTTCGTCTAGCGGTTCAGGACGCCGCCCTCTCAAGGCGGAGATCACCGGTTCGAATCCGGTACGGGCTACCATGAGTTTTCGGGATACTCCAATAGTCCCATTACATATTTGGCCCGTTCGTCTAGCGGTTCAGGACGCCGCCCTCTCAAGGCGGAGATCACCGGTTCGAATCCGGTACGGGCTACCAACAGTTTACAGGCCGGTTACCCGGCCTGTTTTGTTATCTGAACTCGAATTCTCCGCTAGCGTTAGCATGTCGACAATTCCTTGATGGTTGCGGGGATGCTTTGAATTCGTTTTTGCGCTACAACCACGCGCCTGTTGCGCATCATCAAACGTACAATAGGTATGTAACTCTCTAGGGACCTTGTAGGAGCACTATGGTTGATTCGACCAATACAGCAGCCCCAAAGCCTCGCGTTGACGCGCAACCCGCAGGCGGCGACGACCATAAGAGCGCGCGCCGCGGAGCCATCTTCATCGGTTTCGCGCTTCTCTGCTTTGTCGTGTATCTGGTTGCAACCGGCCAGGTTGCTCAGTTCATGGATGCTATGAAGAACGTTCAGGCTCCTTGGCTTATCGCTGCCTGCGTCTGCATGCTGCTCTATCTCATCTTCGGTATCGCCGCGTATGCGATCGCCGTCTGGCTCGATCCCAATTCTCCCGTGGGTATCCGCGACCTTATCTCGGTCGAGGCCAGCGGTATCTTTTTTGGCAACCTGACGCCCATGATGATGGGTTCCACGCCCGCGCAGATCTACCGCCTCACCAAAGCCGGCCAAAACGTGGGAGAGGCCGGAGCCACGCAGTTCACGCGCTTCATAGTCTACCAATTCGGCTTGGTTGTCTGGGGAGCGATTCTGCTCGCCGCCCGTATGCCGTTCTTCTTGGAGCGCTATTCGGACGTCCAAGCGCTAACCATCCTGTGCTTCTTCAGCTTTGGCGGGCACGTCATGATCCTGCTCATGATCTTCGCCATCGCCCTTATGCCCAAGACGGTTATACGCGTGGCCCACTGGGGCCTTACCATCCTTGCACGCGTTGGCGTCTCCACTGCCAAGGTAGAGCGCTGGCGCGCCTTTGTTGATGGCGAGGTATATTCCTTCTCCGAGAAGTTCAAGCTCTCTGCCGGTCACTTCAACTCGATGGCGCTCACCGTGGTCATTACCATGCTGCAGCTTGCTTTCTTCTACTTGGTCCCGTATTTCATCATGCTGGCGTTTGGCAAGCACGATGTCGATTTCCTCTCCGTCATGGCGGCCTCGGCGTTTGTTCAGCTCTTGAGCTCCGCTGTCCCGCTTCCCGGCGGCACGGGCGGCGCCGAAGGTGGCTTTGCGCTGTTCTTGGGACACTTCTATGGCGAGGCGGCCACGGCCGGCTATCTGCTGTGGCGTCTGATCACCTTTATCGCGCCCACCATCCTGGCGGCGCCCCTTTTGGGTCTTAAGAGCGCGCATAATGAGAGCATCCACGCGCGTTGGGATCGGCTGGTCGGTAAGCCCAAGCAGAAGCGTTCGGGAAAAAAGGGTGCCTCTCACGGCGCTACTCCGCATCATCACGCAGACACGGTTTCCGTCGCCCTGCATGAGGTTGAAGGCGCCAGAGCTGCCCAAAACGCCGTGGAATCTCCCGCCGTCACTCCTGAGCCCAGCGCCAGCGCTGTAAAGCCTTCTAGGGCTTCTCACGCACGCGTCCATGTTCGCAGGACGTCTGAGGGCATCACCGTTTCTCCAACGATGATGAAGAAGAAGCGCGCCGCCAGCAAGCGCTAGGATCAGCTGGAACATAGATTGGAAACGCCCCGTCCACCTGAGCGCCCGTTGTGAGGGCTAGGTGGACGGGGCGTTTATTGGTTTCGCTATAAACGTGTTCGGTAAAAAACGGGAGCACCCTAAACGCGCGTAAGCGCGCAAGGTGCTCCCGCCTCATGGTTGCTCTAGGGCTAGGTTACTGGTAGCGGAGGCATTCCACCGGATCGAGCTTTGCTGCGCGCCGCGCGGGATAGTAGCCAAAGATGAGGCCGATTCCCACCGAGAGACCAACGGCGAGCAAAATGGTTTGAGGGGCGATGAGGGGCGTGATGGCTCCCGAGGTGCCCATACTCGACGTAAGGTCCATCGAGCTTGCCACGGTGGCTAGCGCCCATGCTATCGCGAAGCCCGCGATGGTTCCAATGATGCCTCCGGTCACGCACAGCGCTGCCGATTCGGTAAGGAACTGGGCTGTGATATCTCGTCTGGTGGCACCAAGCGCGCGCCTGATGCCGATCTCGCGGATGCGCTCAGTTACGTTGGTGAGCATCATGTTCATGATGCCTATGCCGCCAACCAGGAGGGAGATTCCAGCGACGGCGCCCATGATGAGCTGGAAAGACATCATGAAGCTGTTGAGCGAATCTATGGAGGACTTCATGGAGTAGCAGTAGATCATATCCTGCGCCTCGTCCTCTGAATAGCCCATGATGGTCGCAAGCTTGGTAGTGGTCTCGCTCATCACCGCGTCCACGTCCTCGCCTTCGCGGACAAGGCCGATGACTTGCGATAGGTACTCGTCCCCCTGGTTGAAGTCATTTTGTACCGTGCCCATGGGGAAGAAGGCCTGCATATAGTCTTCGCTAGGGTATTGCGATTCGCTAACGCCCACGATGAGGTAATCGCGGCCGTTGAGCTCAACGGTTCTACCCACAACAGATGCTTGCGGGTCTCCAAAGAGCATCTTGATGCCATTGCGCTCGATAATGCATACGCGAGCGTCGGCAGATTCCTCTTGTTGGGAGAACAAGCGGCCTTCGACCAGCTTGAGCTGGCCCGTCATCTCGTAGTATTGATTGGAGGCGCCAGTTATGCTGATGCTGATGTCCTTATCATTCGCTTTTTTCTGGGCGTATGACATCGCCGTGCCCTCGATGGCCTCATATGACGGCATGACGGCTTTGAGGTCGTCGACGGTGTCTTGATTCATGGCGCCGGCGGCGGAAATGTATACTAATCGCGCGGCGTTGAGGCCAAGGCCGCTTACCAGGTTGTTTCTCACGCCGCCGATGAGCGAGGTCATAGCGATCACCGAAGCGATGCCTATGACTATGCCCAAGATGGTGAGCAGGCTGCGTCCCTTGTTGGCTTCGAGGGCTCGAACCGCTTCGCGGAGCAAGTCACGCGCGCTCATCGTCCACCTCCCATTGTGCTGATTATGCCGCTGGTGTCTTCGTGATAGAGCCTGCCGTCACGGATGGATACGATACGGTCCGCCTCGGCTGCCACGTGCGAGTCATGGGTGATGAGGACGATTGTCTTGCCGGTGTCCTTCAACCTATGGAAGGTCTCAAGCACCATGCGGCCGGTATGCGAGTCCAGGTTGCCGGTGGGTTCGTCGGCCAGGATGATGGCTGGGTCGTTGACAAGGGCGCGAGCGATGGCGACGCGTTGCATCTGGCCGCCCGAGAGCTCGTTGGTGCGGTGGTCGTAGTGATCGACCGGAAGTCCCACCGCTTGCAAGGCGTGAACGGCCATCATCTCGCGTTGGAAGCGCGGGGCCTGCGTGTAAGCCAGGGGCAACATGACATTGTCGAGCACGCTCATGCGGGGGAGGAGGTTGAAGCTTTGGAATACGAATCCAATACGGGTGGCGCGAACCTCTGCAAGCTCGTCATCGTCCAACTCCGCGACGTTGAGACCTTCCAGAAGATACGTTCCCGATGTGGGCGTATCGAGGCATCCTAAGATGTTCATGAGCGTCGACTTTCCAGAACCCGATGGGCCCGTGATGGCGACAAACTCGCCGGGCTGCACGCTAAACGTGATGTTATGCAGCACGTGGGCAAAGCCTGCATCCGACTCGAAGATGCGATGGATCCCCCGTATGTCGATGACGGGTCTGGCCATTAGCGCATCACTCCGGATGAATCAACGGACATGCCATCGTCAAATCCCGCATCTCCGGTAGCGCCGATAAGCAGGACTTCGCCGTCAGCGACGGCGGACACGGGAAGGGCTGCATTGGGGTCGGTCTGGTTGGGGTCGCCCTGCGGCTCCTCGCTATCTGGTGCGGGCTTGCCGATAACGGCGAAGTCATCGTTTTTCGTCACAACGGTCACGTCGCGCCGTTCGGAGGCTTGCGTCTCTGCATCGGTTTGCACCATCACGTAATAGTTTTGTCCGTCGTCGGTCATCAGCGCCATCGCGGGCACCATGATGACGTCGTCGAGCTGTTCGGTAATAAGCGACACCTTTGCTGTCATTCCGGGCTTAAGGCGGGGGTCGGGTTGAGCGATCAGGATATCGACATCGAAACTTACGGAGCTGGAGCCGTCGTAGCTCATCATGCCGCCGTCTGTGGAAGCGATGGAGGCGATGCCGGTCACGCTGCCCTGCAGGGTTAGGTCGGGGAACGCCGGGAAGGTAACATTGGCGGTCTGCCCCACGGCGACCTTCGCGATGTCTTCTTCGCTTACCTGGACGGTGACCTTCATCTGCGACAGGTCGGCGATCTGCATAAGGGACTTTCCGGATTCCACGCCGGTTGCAGAGGCGCCCACCTGAGCGTTCATTTCAACGATGTTTCCGTTGCACGGAGCAGTCACGGTGCGCTCGGCTGCCTTGGCGACAGCTTGGTCGTATCCCTCCTGCGCTGCTGCCAGGGCGCGCTTGGCCGCGTCGACGGTGTCTTGGGAAACCTCGTAGGAGACGTTTCCCTCTTCATCGGTCACCTCGGTGCCGCGCTTGGCGGTAGCGAGCTCCGATTTGGCGGCATCAACGGATCTCGCCGCCTCGGCTATGGCGCGGTCTAGTTCGTCGTTTTTGATGGTCATAAGCACATCGCCTTTGGCGACCGCCTGGCCTGCGCTCACATTGACCGTAGCGATGGTTCCTTCAATAGTGGGGGAGACCACCGTGGAGGAGAGCGGTTCCAAGGTTCCCTTTGCATCGACCTCGTTTGAGTAGGTACCGCGGTATGCGACGTCTGTAATGGGCGCGTACGCTTCTTCTGCGGGAGGCTTGTTGAGCGCGCTGTAGGCTATGCCGCCGATGGCGATTATTCCTATGGCTATACCGGCGGCGATGGCTCGATGGGCCAGCTTCTTCTTGCGGCGCTCGGCGCGACGGGCCTTCAGCTTCGCATACGCCTCGGCATCGGAGGCATCCATTCCCATGTTCTCATGTACGGCCTGATCTCCTTCTGCCGCCATAACCGGCATGGTTACGGTCGCGCCGGCGTCGGGATCGTCTGCGGGCTTGCCCGGTTTGATAACGGGAATAAGATTGGCCAGCTTCGAGGGTCTCTCGGGATCTGGATTCGGCTTGTCGGCCATGATGGCTCCTATCTAAAGGGTCGATGATTCTCAAGATCGAAAGATTCCGTGCCATTTTTCGATGATACCTATAGTCAAGTTGGGCAAAGCTATGAATTAGGTGACAGTACCGTCATAAATGCAAAGCCAGCTTAAGCTAGGTCCTCACGCAGCGACTCCACCACGTTGTTCGCGTTGCTTTTTCGCAGTGCGTAAGCGGTACTTGCCGCGAGAACAAAAAGCACTACTAAAGCCGCCAAGGCAATCCATGCGGGAGGCAGGGCGAATCTGGCGTCGACAAGAACTCCCCCCGCGATAAACAGCAATCCCGATATGGCTCCAACGGCAAGGATGAGACCCAGAGCCAAACCGCGAATCGCATAGCTGGCGCATTCTCGGACAATCATCTTGCGAAACATCTTGTTGTCGATACCTATCGATCGCAGGATCGCGAACTCTCTTTTGCGCAGCACAAATGAGGTCGAGATGGTGTTGAAAACGTTCGCGATGGCAATGAGCGTGGTTATGCCCGCGAAACATCCCGTGAAGATCTTGACGGATAGGATGATGGCGCGCTGGGTCCTCGTGGATTCCGTGGAATCGTTTGCGGACCCATATGGATAGACCGCGCGGTTGTTGAGCATTGTGTTGAGTTCGCGCGAGAGCTTTTCCGTTGCCTGACGGGGATTTGCCGAGGTGAACGAATACGTGGTCGAAAGAGGGAACATATGTGCTCCGCCGCTGCCTTCGCTCGGGTAGAACGAGAAGGGGTTGTTTTCACCCCATCTCGATGTAATAGAGATGCCCGATGCCATCTCTTGAGCGCGGGCGCCATCAACCGTGGGCGTCGCGGCTTTCGATATGGTTCCAAGCGCGCTGACCGGCAGGATGAGCATGGGCGAGAATACCGACGTGTCCGCGGCGCAGGCGGGGGCGGTGTCGGAGATACTCCCTATCGGCAGTTCATAGGTGCCCTGTACGGCTGCTTCGATTGGGAGGCGTATCGACGTCGCGCTCTCGTCGTAGAAATAGTATTCCATCTCAGGTTGTCCGTCTTGTCCTACCCTAATAGCGTAGGGCGATGACTGGTCGATAGCCCGGATGCAGGTGTAGAGGGTCGCCGTACCGGTATTGGAAAAACTCCTCACCATGTAGCGCTTGCCATCCCATTGGTCATACGCTCCGTTGAAGCCAACGGCTACGGGATTGGCGGGATCGCAGTACTCGTCTTTATTTAAACCGAGCGACTCGATATATGAACTCCAGGATTCATCGTCTACAAACTCAAGGTGGATGATGCCGTAGTAGGAATCATCGATGATGGTGGGAGGGTCGTCAGAAAGCGCATCGGTCTCGCTTTGGATGGAATCGAGCGCGCGGGCGTTGTACACGCCGTTAGACAGGCTGCCGTAGCTCGATATGAAGGACGAGTAGCCCACTAGCTCCGCATCGCTTGCGCTCTCAAGTTTATCTCCAACTGCCCGTGCGTCCGCGAGAAGGTCGGTGATCGACTCGCCCTCTTGGATCTCGCGGTCCAGATACGCCGTTATATCGACTCCTTGGGCACCCACGATATCGACCGCTTGCTCAAGATACTGAATCAGCGCACCACTGAGGACCAGCAGGGCGACCGATATGGCGAGCGATACAACCGCGATGCGGCCCTTTGAGTTGGGCCGGTTGAGGTTTCTGCGCGCAAGAAGGTGGGGTATGCCGCCAAATGCAATATAGACCTTGTCGATTTTGCGCGAGAAGTCTCGCAGGATGCCCCTATGCCGTAAAGGGCACGTGATGGCCGCGTAAAGACGATGGCTTGCCAGCGCACCTTGCGGATCGCGAGGCTGACGGAGAGCGTCGATGGCAGTGGCCTTGCTGGCTCGAATCGCGGGAACGGCGGTTGAAACCAACAGCGTTGCGGCTTCAACCGCGATGATGCCGATGAGAACGGGAGCGGACACCACGACGTGGATCGTTGCGTTTGCGGATTCGATCGCGCCGTTACCGTAGAGCAACGCGAGCAGGCCGTCTTGGGAGAGTGCGAATGCTGCGCGCATGCTGGCTATGCCAAGGAGAATTCCTGCGGGGATACCGGCTAGACCTAGGACGGCCGCTTCGGTAAAGATGGAGATCCGCAGCTGGCTTTTGGATGCGCCTATGGACGATAGCAGGCCGAACTGCTTGGTGCGCTCAGCTATCGAGATCGCGAACGAGTTGTAGACCAATGTCACCGATGCTGCGAGCACGATGCCCGACAGCAGGCATCCTATGGCCCAAAAGGCTGCCGATGCGGGCGTGTCTTCAGTTAACCCCTGATAGGTGAGCAGGTTGTTGTGCAGGGTTGCAGAAACCGCGCCGCTGTCCTGGTCGAATCGATGCGACAGTCCCTCTATCTCTGGGTAGCTGCTCAGGCCGTCTGCGCGAACGTAGAGCGTTGAGCGGATGGGCTCTATGCCGTTATCGTCATACGTGATAAACGAATAACCCGCCGGGGTGTTCCAGAACTCATTTTGCGTGCCCTCCATCGAGTACATGCCTACGATGGTATAGGTTCGCATGGGGGCAACGTTGACGAGCTCTTCCGTCACGTCGCCTCGCTCGTCGATCTGTACCGAGTAATTCTCGTCCAAATCTATATACTGGCCCTCGGATTTCGCCCGACGCGTTCCCAAGGCCATCCCTACGGTCGAACCCACCATAAAACTGCTGGATTGCTCGAAGCCATCATGTTCAAAGCCCTCGTCATAGGTGTATCCGCGAAGGGACTCGGGGATGATTATCTCTGAGGAGGTTTTGGGAAGACGGCCTTCCGCAAGGGTGATGTTGGGAAGAATTCGTTCGCCCTGGTTTTCTTTGGGAAGAGACGATAGGGAGAAATACGTAAAGTAGCCATCGTTCTCTTCCGACGAATCGGCGAGTGCGAACCCGTAGCGCTCGACTTCTGCCGATTCCGTTATCAGCTTGTCCGAAAGGGCGTCTTGAACGTCATTTTGGGTAGCGTTTGCGAATGCGATCTGCCACGATCCGGATGCGTCGATGGTCGAGGTAACCAAAAGGTTGCTGAGCGTTTCCACCGATCCAAAGATGGCGGTTAGCAAAAGGCTTGAAAGCATGATGCCAAATAGCGACACCAGCGTGCGAACGTAATTTACTTTTAAGGTGCGCGCGGCGATGCGGGAGAAGATATTCATGACGCTATCCCCTGCGGTTATCGCTGACCAGATGTCCATCTTCGATCGCGATTACGCGATCTGCCATAAGCGCTATATCTTCGTCATGGGTGATGACGATCAGCGTCTGCTTGAGACGCTTGTTGGAATCTCGCAAGAGTCGCATGACTTCGGCTGAGTTTTTGCTATCGAGATTGCCCGTCGGCTCGTCTGCGAGCACGATGGCGGGGGAGTTCATAAGCGCCCGGCCCACCGCGACGCGCTGCTGCTGCCCGCCCGATAGTTGCGATGGCATATAGTGTTCGCGTCCCGAAAGCCCGAGCGCGCGCGTTAATTGTTCTAGACGTTCTTGGTTGACCCGCCTACCGTCCATGAGTACGGGCAGGGTCATATTTTCGATAACGTCGAGAACGGGGATGAGGTTGTAGAACTGGTAGATAAGGCCGACTTCCCTACGACGAAAGACGGCGAGTTGCTCGTCGGTGCGTCGGTAGATATCTTGGCCCTGCACGTAGACGGAACCAGATGTGGGCCGGTCCACGCCGCCGATTATATGGAGCAACGTGGACTTTCCAGATCCGGACGACCCCACGATGGCTATGAATTCGCCCGCTTCAACTGTAAACGACACGTCGTCCAGCGCGCGCACCGCTGTGTCGCCTTCGCCGTAGATCTTGGTGAGATGTTCAACCGAAAGTATGCTCATGCTCGTCCTTTGTATGGTGGGGGAGCGCCGAGCCGAGTCGTGTTTGGGCTCCCCCGTGATATGACACCTACCATACTGTATGGACGGGCTTTCTGCCATATGACCGACGCGTGACTATTCTGTCACGGTTGGCGATGTCAGATTGCTAGTCGATCCGCTTTGATAAGTCGGTTGCCGCCATGCCCTGCGTGGGGTCCTGCCGCTTTTCAAACAGCGGGCTTTCGGGATCGTTCCATAGCCCCTCGGCAACGCGCTTCCAGGCCTGAGCGTACTCGCGCGTCTTGTCGCGCAACTGGTCGGGAGACTCCTTTTCGACCAGGTCGGTCGATACGGCGCCGGATTCTTCGACCATCTTTGGCAGCATGTCGGGGTTTTCCAGCATAGGGCAGGGCATAAGGTGGTTTGTGTTGAACGGCTGCTGTCGATAGTACTCCATAAAGAGGGGGGAGCGCAGCGCGTCGAGCAGGGATGCGTTATGGATGTTGACGTTGGAATAGTGGATAAACACACAGGGTTCCACGTCGCCCGCGGCGTTGATGTGCAGGTATCTGCGGCCGCCAGCAATGCATCCGCCAACATACTCGCCATCGTTTTGGAAATCGAGGGTGAACAGCGGCTTTACCTCGCGCATCTTGCGGACAAACTCATACACGTGGGCGCGCTGCTCCATGGTGGGCATAAGCTCTTTGGGTGCGCCGGCGCCTACGGGCATGTAGTGGAACAGCCAGCAGAACAGGGCCCCCTTGTCGATCATCCAATCAAAGTATTCCTCGCTGGCGATGGCGTCTGCGTTCTGGCAGGTCCAGCATGCGGAGATGCCAAACGGGATGCCGCGGGCGCGCAGGAGATCCATGGCGTGGTCGATCTTGTCATACGTGCCCTCGCCACGGCGTGAGTCCGTGGTCTCACGGGTTCCCTCGGCTGATATCGCCGGTACAAAGTTGGCGACGCGGATGATGTCGTCGCAGAACGCCTCATCGATGAGCGTGGCGTTGGTGAAGCACAAAAACACGCAGTCTTGGTGCTTCTCGCAGAGGCGGATGACATCGGCCTTGCGAACCAGGGGCTCGCCCCCGGTGTAAATATAGATGTGGCAGCCGAGCTTTTTTCCCTGTTCGATAATCGAATCGATGTCGTCAAGCGTCAGGTTGAGCGCGTGGCCGTACTCTGCGGCCCAGCAGCCAGTGCATCTAAGGTTGCAAGCGCTTGTGGGATCGAGAAGAATTGCCCACGGGATGTTGCAGCGATACTTCTCGCGCATCTTTTCCTGTTTTGGCCAGGCGAGAATGTTAGCGTCCGCTACAAGGGTTTTAAGGAGTCGCGAGCGCATGAGGGGATTGAGGTCGAAAACCTTCATCATCAACTCGTACCAGTTGGTTTTAGCCTCGATCGCATGAGAGAACGCTGCGCGTTGCGTTGGGAACACGTCGTCAGGCGTGAACTTGTTGACCAGTCCCATGATCTTTTCGATATGCTCCGCTGGGTCCTCGTCCAAATAATCGATGATTTTGTACAGTGCAAGACGTTCCGCGGCTTCGGTAATAGCCATACGTACTCCTTCCAAGTGCGCAACAACTGTGGAAATAGTACTCATAAGTTGACTAAACCACAACTGGGGAATAGTCTAATATGTGTAAGCAACGAACGTGAATGCGCTGTGGTGTATTCCACGTCTCCAAGCCAGAGGTGGACTATGAGTAGAAACGCTAAGCACATCGATCGACGCGTCTTGCGTAGTCGCAAGGCGATCATCGAGGCCTTCGATAGACTCCTTGAGGAGAAGGAGTTGGACCAGATCACCGTTTCCGCGATTGCTCGTGAGGCCAATATCGATCGTAAAACGTTCTACGTCCACTTCGGCACCATCGACGGTCTTCTGGATGCTCTTGCAGAAGAGCGCGTGGACGAGATTCTCGATGTCATGGAGGATGCGCTATCCGCGGCCTCACCCGATATGGAGCTGGAAGTTGCGGTCGCTAAATTCTTTGACATCGCTAACCAGGTGGTGTGCACCAAATTGGTTGATTCGGTATGTCGACGCAAATCTTTTCCAGCAGACGAGTTGCTCACTCGCGTGCTCAAGTCTTTCAAAGTTAAACTGGTAGAGCGCGATATGCTTTTTGCTCAAATACCTGATGACCTATTGGAGTTTCACCTTTCCTACATTATGGGTGGAATAATCTCCATTTATAAGAGCTGGGTCAACTCTAATAGGTCGGTTTCTGTAGAGCAGGTTTCCCAGATTGCCCATGAGTTGATCATGCATGGTCTCGATTCGCTTAAGGCCGATCTTGCTGGTAAGAAAGAGGGCGTGGAGAACAGAGCGTTCGCATCTTCGTGTTAGCATGGATGAGGCTTAATCGACAATCATCGCCCGCATGGTGCGGGCAGGGGGCATCATGGCTGACAAAATTCTTCTGGTCGAGGATGATCCGCTCATCATCTCTTCGCTTACGGAGCTTTTGCATGCGGAAGGGTATGCGGTCGATAGCGCGGATTCTCAGCAGGAAGCGATTTCCAAGGCTTTGGCCTCCTCTGCCGGTATCGCCGGGGCATCCACCTATGCGTTGGTGCTTTTGGACGTAACGCTGTCCTCCGGCAACGGTTTTGCCGTCTGCAGCGCAATCAAACAGGCGGCTCCTACTCTTCCGGTCATCTTTCTTACCGCGTCCGATGACGAATTCAACACGGTTACGGGTATCCAGATGGGGGCTGACGATTACATCGCCAAGCCCTTTAGGCCGCGCGAGCTCCTTGCTCGCGTCGCATCGGTGATTCGCCGGTCGCAGCCTCAGCGGCGAGCCATCGCGCTTGGCCCCTTGGTTATCGATGCCGATAGGGCCCATGTTGAACGCGACGGTAAAGAGGTGCCTTTATCCGCCCTTGAATACAGGCTTTTGCTATTGTTCGCCCTAAATGCGGGCAAGCTGGTTTCACGAGACATGATTCGCGATGCCCTTTGGGATGATGCGGGTACCTATATCGAGGAAAACACGCTCTCCGTCTACATCAAGCGCCTGCGTGACAAGATTGAGGACGATCCTACTCATCCTCGGCTTATCGTCACTGTACGAGGCCTTGGCTACAAGGCGCAAGGGTAGCGCGCGATGCTTCGCAACAGGGAGATCGCCCGTTTTTCCGCCGGCGTGCTGGCAATTTCCGCCGCCGCGGTAGCCGCAGCCTATTGTTTTGTCGGCGACGCCGCCGCTGCATGCGTTGCGGCGACCGTTATACTGCTTACGTGCGTTTTTGCCGTATTCACCCACGCTCGATACCAAGAGCTGTCCTTGCTTTCGTCCAAAATCGATGCGATTCTCAACGGCGACCGCAACTTGTCTTTTGAGGGCATGCAAGAAGGCGAACTTTCCATCTTGGCGAACGAGCTCGATAAAATGGTATCGCGCCTTTACCTTACAACGGACCAGTTAGAGCGCGAGAGCGCTTCGCTCGCAGATTCGCTCGCAGACATCTCCCATCAGCTTAAGACGCCCATGACTTCGATGTCGATTATGTGCGAGCTCATGAAGACCCGCGTTAGAGAATCTTCCAACATCGATGAGGATGACGCACGCTACTTGCTTGGAAAGCTCCGGTCTGTACAGCTTCTGCAAGAGCGCGTTCGTTGGCTGGTCTCGGTCCTCCTCAAACTCGCCCGCATCGATGCCGGTGTTGTCAAGCTGGCAACCCAGCAGGTTGATGCCGCCGTAGTCGTGAAGGAGGCGGCCGAATCGCTTGCGATCCCGTTTGATCTCGCCAACGTAGAATTGGTTTTGAATCTTGAAGACGGAAGCAGCTATATCGGCGACGCGGCATGGAGCCGAGAGGCGATTCTAAACGTGATGAAGAACTGCATGGAGCACGCGGGCGAGGGCGGGTGCGTTGAGGTGAGCGTTTCCCATGATGCGCTTGCGTGCAGGATCTGCATACAAGATACTGGTCCTGGAATTTCGCCAGAAGACCTTCCCCATGTGTTCGAACGCTTCTACCGCGGCGAGGATTCCGGTGAGGCGACCGCGACCGACCCTTCTGGCGTGGGGATAGGGTTGTCGCTTGCCCAAAGCCTGGTATCGGCCCAGGGCGGCGCCATCAAGGCATCAAATGCACACGATCGCGACGGGGCGGTTTTGGGAGCGCGCTTCGATATAGTCTTCTTCTCTGTTACCGTGTAGATGGCGCTTGCATAACAAGACGCCGGAACCTCCTTTGTTGGGGTCCCGGCGTTATTGCATTACCAGTGAACTATGACGCAGATTCCCTGCTTGACCAGGCTATAGAGTTCACCTGCTTTATCGGGTGGAAGGTTCACGCAGCCGTGGCTTCCCACATACGTGTAGGCGCTGGGGTTTGAGAAGCTCGCAGAAGACTGCCAATCGGCATCGTGGAGGCCCACGGCGCCGCCAATGAAGGGCATCCAGTACTTCACCGGGGTTTCATACTCGCGTTCGCCAGTTTCAGGGTCGATGGCGCCGCGCAGCGTGATGTTGGTACCGCACTGGTTCATGCGGTACACGCCGGTGGGCGTGGCGTTGCCCTTGTTGGGGTTACCCGTGATGCAACCGGACTCCCATTGAAGGGTTCCGGAGGCATCGTAGTAGCGAGCATGCTGCTCGGTGAGGTCGATGTCAACGTACTCCGCCCAGTCCTTCTCGCCCTGTTTTGTAAAAACGGCGCCAGAGCTGGTGCAGGGAATCTCAAGGTCACCTGCGGTCTTGTTGGCAACTGCATCTTGAATCGAACTGACCAGTTGATCTTCGTCCACATTCCAGCCGTACGTGCCGCCGTCGATCTGCACGGTCTTGCCATCGGGGCGCGTGTAGGTGCGCAGCGTGCCCACGGTATCAAGCGTGGATGCAAGGGTGCGGATCCATTCCTCAAGCTTGGCGCTGTCAAGCGCAGGGGCAAGGGCGTCGTCAAAGGTGATGAATTGCGAAAGCGTCGAGCCATCGAGCGAGCCCACGTTCGTCCCGCCGAGCTTGAGGGCAAGATCGGCGCCTATAAGTTCGTTAGCCTGCGCGCACGCCTGCGAAAGCTGCTCGCCGGTGGCGAACTGCTCAAAATCATCCTGAGTAAGCTCAAGGTCGGTGTCAAGCATCGCGATAGCGCGAAGCGCATCCTGGTAGATGCCGTCGTCCTTTATCTTGACGTTCTTCTTTGCCTGTTCTAGCGTGAACGTTCCCAACGAAGCGTCGTAGGCGCTCGCCGCATCAAAGACTCCGCTGCGGCCTTGGTTATATGAGTCCACGGCTTCTTGCAGTTTGCTTTTAAAATCGCCCTCGTCGAACGAATCGGGAGGGTCCGGGGTTTCGCTGACAGGTTGGGTGGATTTGGACGATGAAGAGGTCGGGGAGCTTAGGGACTCAAAGAGTTTCACCGGCCAGATAAGGCTTTCGGAATGCTCTAACATCTCGCGCGTGCGTCGGTCCGCATCGATTAGCGATGTGGCATTTACGGGCCTATAGGTCCATGAGAAGTCGTTGCCCGTGATTGTGAGCGAATAAGACATCGCGGCTTTTTGCAGACGCGACGCCGCATCCGCCTGCTGCAGCCAGGAGACGTCGACTCCGGCGATCTGCGTACCGGGGTAGTAGCGGTTGGCGAAGACGTAGGCGCCCGCTCCGTATCCTGCGGCCAGTAAGGCAACCCCTATGGCCAGGGCTACCTTGGGCGCACTTTTCTTGCTGCGCGGCTTCTCGTTCCCATCTTGGGACGCGCTGTCTTTTGGCGCAAAGTGATTGCCGCCCTTTTTATCAGCGGCTCGGGCAATGTCCGGAAGGCGGTCCCTGCTGGCGGGATCTAGCGGGTTGGGGCCGGTGATGGTCTCGAAAGGTGACTTGTTGTTCTGATACGAGTTCATTTGATCACTTTTTGAGGTTGGGCGCCCTTTTGTTGGTTTGGCGCTAACGAATGTTGTCGCAAGTACAGCATTATAGTCGCCGTCAAGCGTTCAACCGCTGGATAGGAGAAATTACGCGCAAGCCCCGCATCGAGCGCAGGCCGAGAGCGCCGATGGCGCGATCGCGATGCCGCCCTTTGCGGTTTCCCGCAAGCTCGAAGGCATGGCGTGGCCAACCGCTAGCATGACTTTCGCCATTTCATCAAAGGGAACCAGGCTCTCAATGCTGGACAGGGCGAGCTGCGCGGACGAGAACGCGCACGCCACACCTATGGCATTGCGGTTTTGACAGGGGACTTCAACGAGTCCGCCAACGGGGTCGCAGACAAGTCCAAGGAGGTTGGAAAGCGCGATAGAAGCTGCGTCAAGGGCTTGCTTGGGCGTGCCTTTGAGCATCTGCACCAGTGCGGCTGCGGCCATGGCGGCGGCGCTTCCCACCTCTGCCTGGCATCCGCCCTCCGCTCCAGCGACGCAGGCGGACGTGGTGAGGATCAGCCCCACGGCAGCGGCGCAGTACAGGGCTTCCATAATTTCTTCGTCCCCAAGGCCCAGGTTCTCGGCCAGGGCTAAAATGCACCCCGGGACTACGCCCGCAGACCCTGCTGTAGGTGCGGCCACAATGACTCCCATGGCCGCGCTGCGCTCGAGTACCGCCATGGCGCGCGCGACCGCTTGCGTTTGCACACTGCCCATGAGCGGCGCGGCATAGCGAGCGAAGCCCTCTTCTGCTACCTGCTTCGCCTCGCCACCAATGAATCCCCCGAGCGAGCGCCTTGGCGATGCTATAGGTGAGGTGGTCTCGCACTTCATGACCTCGAGCACGCGCTTCATGGAGACGGTCGAGTGCTCGGCGCCCAGCAGGCGGCGTTCGCGTTCCGCCATCACTCCGCCAATGGTGAGACCCATGTCCTCGCAAGCTTTGAGAAGCTGCTGGCCGTCGTCAAAGAGTTCTTTGGTTGAGACGCCGGGCGACAACGTAGATGCCGAGCCGGGAAGTTTGATGTAGGTAGCATGGTCAACGACGCCGAGTTCTTGCACCAGCGGCAAGACGGACTCTGCCGGCGTCCCGTCGGTTTCGAACACGGTGTAGGCGCGACCTCCCTGCTCTGTTCTGTAAGTGCGGCAAAAGGCAATGTTGACGTCAGCATTGGCAAGAAGGGCCGTAAGCGATGCGAGCGCTCCCGGGGCGTCGCGATGCGAGACGAACAAAGTAGAATACATGCCGGAGATGTCGACGCCCACGCCGTTGATACGCGTGATGCGCATCTTGCCGCCACCCAGGCTCTCGCCACGCACCTGCGCTTTGGAGCCCCGGTCATCGACCATGTCGATGTCGACCGTGTTGGGGTGAATGGACCCGTCGTCCCCGGCGATGGTGAAGCTGTATTCCATGCCGTGTTTATCGGCCAGCTCGAAAGCATCTTTTATGCGCTCGTCGTCGGTGTCGAGCCCCAAAATGCCAGCAACCAGCGCGCGGTCCGTACCGTGGCCGCGATACGTGTGGGCAAAGCTGTTCCACAGGGTAAAGTGCGCTTGGACGATGCGCCCTTCAAGTAGCGAGGCGGCAACTTGAGCGCACCTAAGAGCTCCGGCGGTGTGAGAGGAGGACGGACCTACCATGACGGGTCCCAAAATCTCAAAGGCGGATGTGGTCGCAAGCGTTTGAGGCGTGGAAGCCATGGGGGTTCTCCTATCGAGGTGCGTGAGCGGTTGGCGATTTTCCCGGAACGGGCAAAAGCGAAAGGTCCGAACAACCTTAAGAGTCGTTCGGACCTATTGTAACGTGAGCGTTGTCCTTACAGCGCGAGCGCGCGGGCGCGGTCGATCCTTGCCAGGCAGTCGTCCTTGCCAATAAGAGCCATGGTCTCGCCAAGCGGGGGAGATACCATGTTGCCGCACACGGCTACGCGAACGGCCTGGAATACGATGCGCTTCTTTGCATCAAGCGCCTCGGGAAGGGGCTCTAGCGCGCCATCGATAGTCTCGGGAGTCCAGGCATTTGCGGAAACTGCTTCGAGCGCCGCGCGCGCGGCGTCGAGAACGGCCCCCATGCCCTCCTTGGCAAGGCCCTTGGCGACGGACTTCTCGTCATATTCCAGCGTTTGGGCGGTAGCGAACACCGGGGCCGCGACGCCGACAGCGTCTGCGGGCATCTTAGTGCGAGGCTTGACGATGGCGGCCAAGGCGTCAATCCAGGCCTCATCCGCCTCGAAGCCGTCATCGATCAGACCGGCCTCATGCAGCTCGGGCAGCATGATCTGGTCGGCGAAATCGGCGTCGCTCATCGCGTTGATGTATTCCGCATTCATCCAATCGAGCTTTTTGGGATCGAAGGTCGCGGGGTTCTTTGAGATGCGTTCGAGAGAGAACTGGGACGCTAGGACATCGCGAGGAATAACGGTGGTCTCGCCATCGAGCGACCAGCCCAGAAGAGCCAGGTAGTTCACAAAGGCATCGGAAAGATAGCCGGCGTCGCGATACTCTTCTACGGACGTGGCGCCGTGGCGCTTTGAGAGCTTCTTGCCGTCTGCGCCCAAGATCATGGATATGTGGGCAAAGGTGGGAACGGGCGCCTCTAGCGCTTCGTACACCATGACCTGACGGGGGGTGTTGGAAAGATGGTCGTCACCGCGGATGACGTGGGTGATGCCCATCATGGCATCGTCTACAACGGTCGCGAAGTTATACGTTGGCGTACCGTCGGAGCGGAAGATGACAAAGTCATCGAGCTCTTTGGCATCGAAGACCACGTCGCCGTGGACCGCGTCATGGATCACCACGTCGCCTCGGTCCGCGGGAACCTTGATGCGCAGGACGTAGGGTTCCCCGGCATCGATGCGGGCTTGGGCCTCATCGCGAGAAAGGTCGCGGCAGCGGCGCTGATACCCCTGGAATGGGTCCTTGCGTGCCTGTGCGGCGGCGCGGTCCGCTGCCAGCTGCTCGGTCGTGCAGAAACAGGGATAGGCGCGGCCTGCGTCCCACAGCTTCTGGGCGGCCTCTTTGTACATGTCGAGGCGCTCGGTCTGGGCATACGGCCCAAAGTCACCGCCTACCTCGGGGCCCTCGTCCCAATCAAGGCCCAGCCAACGCATGGCGCGCAGGATGATCTGGGTGTTTTCGTCCGTGGAGCGGGTAGGGTCCGTATCGTCGATGCGCAGGATGAAGGTGCCGCCGTTCGCGCGAGCGAATGCCCAGTTGTAGATAGCCGTGCGGGCGCCGCCGATGTGCAGCTTGCCCGTAGGGGAGGGCGCGAAGCGGACTCGAACGCTAGAAGTCATGTAAGCTCCCGATATTCGTTGATGTTTGTTGCCATAGGCATTATAGAGCAGCCTGAGCCCAAGCGGCCTTCTTGGTGCGGCTCGAGCGTCAACTGTGCACAAGATGTGAGTGGATATTGGACAGCTGTGGAAGATACATTTTGCGTCCCTTCTTAGTTGTATAATGTGCGGGCATTGACCGGGGGAATGGTAACGGCCCCCGGCTGTTTTTTCGAAAGGGGCAGGTTAGATGCCAGATTTCAATCGTTCCACCCAGGAACACGCTCATGTTGGTCGGTCCTTTGTATTCACCTCCGAATCGGTGACCGAGGGGCATCCGGACAAGATCGCCGACCAAATATCCGATGCTATCCTCGATGCGATTCTCGAAAAGGAAGCGACCCTGCAGTCACAGGGCTATATTTCTCCTACCGGCGTTGCCGCCAACGTAGAGAACGTTCGCTGCGCGTGCGAGACCTTGGTCACCACCGGTTCCATCATCGTCTCCGGTGAGATTCGCACCCAGGCATACGTCGACGTGCAGCAGATCGCTCGCGACGTAGTTCGCCGCATCGGCTACGACCGCGCAAAGTTTGGTTTCGATTGCGAGACCTGCGGCGTCATCAACATGATTCACGAGCAGAGCCCCGATATCGCGCAGGGCGTGGACGAGAGCTACGATGCCCAAGCGGGCCGTACCACCGATCCGCTCGATCTTATCGGTGCCGGCGACCAGGGCATGATGTTCGGATACGCTTCTAATGAGACGCCCACCCTTATGCCCATGCCCCACTATCTCGCTAGCAGGCTCGCGGAGCGTCTCGCCGCTGTTCGCCATGACGGCACGCTGCCCTATCTTCGTCCCGACGGCAAGACGCAGGTCACCGTGCGCTATGAGGACGGAAAGCCCGTCGCCGTCGAGACCATCGTCATCTCCACGCAGCACGCCCCCGAGATCGAATCAATGGACTTTATCAAGGGCGACCTCAAGACCCATGTGATCGCACCCGTTATGCATGAGGCGGGCATCGATTGGGATAACGCCGAGCTCTACGTCAACCCTACGGGTCGATTCGTTGTCGGCGGTCCCATGGGGGATACCGGTCTTACCGGCCGTAAGATCATCGTCGACACCTACGGCGGCTACGGCCGCCACGGCGGTGGCGCGTTCTCCGGTAAGGACTGCACCAAGGTCGACCGTTCCGCCGCCTATTCGGCGCGCTGGGTTGCCAAAAACGTGGTCGCCGCCGGTCTTGCCGACCGCTGCGAGGTCGAGCTGGCATATGCGATCGGCGTCGCCCACCCGCTCTCGATCATGGTCGATACCTTTGGCACCGCCCATGTGGACGAGTCCGCTATCGAACGTGCCGTAACTTCCGTTTTCGACCTGCGCCCTGGCGCTATCATTCGCGATCTCGACCTGCGACGCCCCATTTTTGAGAAGACGGCAGCCTACGGTCACTTTGGTCGCGAGGACGCCGACTTCACGTGGGAGCGCACCGACCGCGTTGACCAGCTTCGCGCAGCCTGCGACATGTAGAATAGCCATATGGTGCACCGTGATGTAGAACAGTTGAGTTTGTTTGGAGCGCCCGCCACCGCGGGCGTTTCCGCATCTGCGGGCAAAGCCCCTCTTACAGAAGGCTCGGCGCCCACGGCCCCCGCCGGTACTTCGTATCCGCTCTACGCCTCCGTGGTCATCGACATTCCTTCCAGGGCGCTTTCCGACCCATTTGCCTACGGTGTCGAAGCGGCCTATGCGGACGATATCGATGAGGGGTCTGTTGTCCTCGTCTCCTTTGGGCGTCGCATGGTTATGGGCTACGTCGTCGCGTTGTCGCCCGTCCTCACCGAGCTTCCCGGTGCCGCCGATCTTGACCCATCCAAGGTAAAACCTATTCGCGACCTTCTCGCCTCATCCTCATGCAGCGAGCTGTTTGCTCCCGTTTCTTTTTGGATGAGCCGCGAGTACGTCGCCGCGCTCTCCGAGTGCCTACGGCTCTTTCTTCCTCCAGGCGGCACGCCGCGCCTTGTCAAGGGGGACGATGGGGTCTATCGCCTCAAAGAGCCCGCCGTGCACGCCGTCAGCGAGCGCGTGGTGTCCATCACGCCGGAGGGCGCGGATTATGCCCCGCTCGCGAACGCGCACCGCCAGCGCCAACTAATTGAGGCACTCTCCTGCGGCCCCGTCAGCACAAGGGAGCTCAATCTCCTGTATACGGATATGTCTTCTACAATTCGCACCCTCTCAAAAAAAGGCGTGGTAAGGGTGGACGAGCGCCGCGCATGGCGTGGGCCGTGCGATGAGACCACGCTGTCCTCCGCCCGCGCTACTGCTCCAAAAACGCTTACCGACGGGCAGCAACGCGCGCTTCAGGAAATCGATTCTTGTCTGCAAGCGGGGCGCGGTGACGTTATCTTGATCGACGGCGTCACCGGATCAGGAAAGACGGAGGTCTATCTTTCGGCCATCGAGCGCGTCCTCAAGCAGGGGAAGACGGCGTGCGTCCTTGTTCCGGAGATCTCCCTTACCGCGCAGACCGTCGGTAGGTTTCGTTCTCGCTTTGGCGGCAAGGTCGCGGTGTTCCACTCGCGTCTATCCGCCGGCGAGCGCCTGGACCAATGGGATATGGTGAAAAGCGGTGCCGCTCGCGTTGTCGTCGGGGCTCGTTCCGCCCTGTTTTGCCCCCTAAGGGATTTGGGCCTCATCGTTATCGACGAGGAACACGAACAATCATACAAGCAGGGCTCGTCCCCTCGCTATCACGCCAGGGACGTCGCCGCGTTCATGGCTAAGCTCGGAGGCTTTCCGCTGGTACTCGGCTCGGCGACTCCATCTGCAGAGGCGCTTGCCCGCGTTGCGGCAGGGGAGCATCTGGGGCAGAGGTGGACCCGCGTCGAGATGCCGGAGCGTCCCGGCTCATCCGCACTGCCAAGGGTGACTATTTCAGACCTGCGCCGCGAATTCGCCGCGGGCAGCCGCTCCATTTTCTCCAAACCGCTCTACGATGGCCTTATGAGGATCGCCGAGCGCCGCGAGAAAGCGGTGCTGCTTCATAATAGGCGAGGGTTCGCCCCGTTTTTGCTGTGCCGCGAGTGCGGTTGCGTGCCCACCTGCAAGCACTGTTCCACGTCTCTAACCTATCATGAGCGCACTCACACGCTTGAGTGCCATACGTGCGGCGCCGTCTACCACATCAACCCGTACCCCGCGCCCGGCTCGGCCTGCCCCCAATGCGGCAGTAGATATCTCGCGAAGATGGGGCTGGGTACGCAGCAGATTGAAGACGCCCTTCGACAGATCATGCCCGCGCATGTGGACATCATCCGCATGGACGCGGACTCCACCAAGGGCAAGGATGCGCACAAAGAGCTGCTCGAGGCGTTCGACGCATCGGAGTGCTCCGTGTTGGTAGGTACCCAGATGATCGCAAAGGGCCTGGACTTTCCCGAGGTCACGCTTGTTGGCGTTATCAATGCGGACTATGCCCTCAAGATGCCGGACTTCCGCGCCCAGGAGCGTGCCTACGACCTGCTCGAGCAGGTTGCGGGACGCGCCGGCAGGGGAGAGTCTTCGGGCGAGGTGGTTATCCAAACGTATTTGCCGCATGACCCGGTAATCCGCGCGGTCGCCACCCATGATCGCTCGATCTTCACCACGCATGACCTCGCCCAGCGACAAGAGGCCTTCTATCCCCCGTACGTTCGCCTAACCAATGTATTGGTGTGGGGGACAAATCAGGCTGCGACAAAGCGGTATATTGACAAGCTCGCCGCCGCTGTGCGTCAGCGCTTTGATTCCCTGCGAGGGACCGACCAGGCGTGGACGCTTGCCGGCGACCCAACAACGGCCCCTATCGTCCTAGGGCCCACTCCTTGCGTGCTCGAGCGGGCGAAAGACCGCTATAGGTTCCACTTTATTGTAAAGTCCCCTGTGGGGTACCATGTTTCAGAGGCAGTCGGCGGCGCGTTGTCGCAGATTGGGCCCCAGCCAGGTATTAACGTCAGCGTCGACGTCGACGCCTACGATTTGATGTAGCAAAAGGAGAGCGTGATGGAGCTTAACGGCATCGTCCTTTCACCCGACCCCCGTCTTCGCCAGGAGTGCGCGCCCATCGAGGAGATTACGTCCGAGATCGAGCACCTTGTTGAGAAGATGAAAGACGACATGTTCGAGAACGGCGGCTGTGGCCTTGCGGCGCCCCAGGTGGGTGAGCTCATTCAGCTCGCCATCGTCGATACCGATTATTCGGACGAGTCAGATTACGACCCCTACGTCCTCATCAACCCCGTTATCGTCGAACAGTCCGACAATCTGGTGCCCTATAACGAGGGCTGTCTGTCTATTCCCGGTATCAACTGCGAGATCAAGCGCCCAGATCATGTTGTTGTAGAGGCGTACAACCTTGATGGCGACCTTATGCGCTACGAGGCCTCCGGCGACTTGATGTGCGTATGCCTTCAGCATGAGATCGACCATCTCCATGGCATGACCATGTTTGAGCGCCTCTCTCCCATGCAGCGCGTGCATGCGCTGAGAGCCTATCAAGAAGCGCTGGACCGCGGAGCCAAGCCCGGCGACACCGAGTAGCCCCCTTCATCGTCCAAAGATTGGAACCACCTATGCGCGTAGTTTTCATGGGTACGCCGGCGTTTGCCGTGCCGTCTCTTACACGCCTTGCTCAAGAGCACGACGTCGCCCTGGTGCTCACCAGGCCTGACGCCGTCCGCTCACGCGGCAAGAAACTCGAACCGTCTCCCGTCAAGGTGGCCGCCCTTGAGTTGGGCCTTCCCGTTCTCGAGGCGAACCGCATCGATGCAGACGTGCTCAATGCCCTTCGCGATGCGGGGGCAGACGTGTTCTGCGTCGCTGCATATGGCTGCATCCTTCCCGACGAGGTGCTCACGATCGCGCCTTTTGGCTGCGTCAACGTCCATGCATCGCTACTGCCGCGTTGGCGCGGTGCAGCACCCATTCAACGCTGCATCCTAGAGGGCGACGACGTCACGGGTGTCTCCATCATGCGCATTGGCCACGGCATCGACACCGGTGACTACTGCGCGCAAGCCACCTGCTCGGTTTCCGGTAAAAATGCCGACCAGCTTACGCAGGAGCTCGCCAACCTTGGCGGAAACCTGCTTGTCGACACGTTGCCCAAGCTTGCTTCCCATGAGGTTGCCTGGACCGTTCAGGACGAGGGGCTGGTAACGCATGCGGCGAAGATCTCCAAAGCTGAACTCAAGCTCGATCCGTCTGCATCCGCCCTCGATAACGTGCGCCGCGTGCTGGCGTCTTCTGATACCGCTCCCGCGCGCTGCGAGCTTGTCGGCAAGGGCGCTCGCATTGTAGACGCCTCTCTTATCGATATGGCTGATGGTGCGGCGCCGTCTGTTCAGCAAGGCGTTCTATCGGTTCACGGCGGTCGCGTTTTCGCCGGCTGCGCGGACGGCGCGTTCGAGGTCCTTTCCGTCAAGCCCGATGGCAAGCGCCTTATGGATGCCCGTTCCTGGTCCGCCGGCCTGCGCGGGCAAGATGCTAGCTGGGATTTGATTTCCTAATGAACGACCACGCCACAACCTTGTCTCCCGCCCGCCGTCTAGCGCTCGACATCCTTCTCGACGTTGGGCGGCGCGATGCTTTCGCACGCGACGTGATGAATGCCAATACCTTGCTTAAAAACCTGGACGAGCGCGATGCGGGCTTTACGCGGCGCCTTGTACTTGGCGTTACCGCAACGTCTGGATGCCTGGATGATTTCCTTCAGCAGTGTAGCGATCCTAAAACCCGCTTCAACCCCCGCGTTCGCTGCGCGCTGCGCATCGCGCTCTTTGAGCTGCTCTACCTTGACGCTCCCGCAAACGTAGCCGTTAGCCAGGGCGTTGAGCTTGTGCGCTCCCAATCTCGCGGAGCCGCAGGACTTGCCAACGCAGTGCTCCACCGCGCTGTATCCAATCGGTCCTCTTTCCGTGATGCGGAAGGTGTCGACCCCGTTCATGCGCGCATCGTCTCGCTTGCTCGCACATCGGGCACTCCCGTGTGGCTTGCAAGACGTATCGAGGACTCCCTTGGGCAAGATGCCGCCCGCGACGTCTTCGCGTCCGAGCTTACGCCCGCGCCCGTTGCCTTCCATCTCAATCCTCTTACCGGAGAATGCGAGCAAGGCTACGGCGTTGGGGAGGCTTCTCTTCCCGGTTGCATCGAACCCGTGGACTCCGCTGCATACATCCGCTCCGGTGCTCTAGGCGTCTATAAGGCGGTCGCCAGCGATGCAAGCGCCCAGCTTATCGCCACATCTGCGACGCGCCCAGGATCTTGCCTTGAGATTGGCTCTGGACGAGGAACCAAGACGTTCATCATGGCTTGTCAGGCACTTAGGGCGGGATGGAGCCGCGACCACGTGGCGGTCGATCTCTACCAAGAGAAATCCCGCATGAATGCCGCCAGACTTATCGACGCCGGTTTGCCGCCGGCACGCTTTGCGCATGGCGACGCTCGCGATCTTGATGCCGTCCTTAGCGAAATCGATAGCGAGGTGTCCGCGCGTGTGATGTTCGACACCGTTCTTCTCGACGCGCCGTGTTCTGGTACGGGAACCATGAGGCGCCATCCGGAGATTCCCTGGCGACTCGCGAAACAAGATATAGAGCGCGAGCTGCCTGCATTGCAGTTTGAATTGCTGTGCGCCGCCGCCTCAAGGGTTGCCTCCGCAGGAGAGCTTTATTACGCGACGTGCTCTATCATGCATGACGAGAACATTGCCGTTGTTCAGCGGTTCTTGTCTACGCCTTTAGGGTCCCAGTTCAGGCTCGCCCCTGTTAGCGGCTCTGCCATCTTCGATCTGCCGGCGTTTGCTCAAGCGTCTACAACCATAAGGGATTCCGAGAATGAGATCGGATGCTATGCGAGCCATCCTGCTCTGGGTAAACCGGACGGCCATTTCTGCGCACGCCTTGTTCGCGCTTAGCTCTTGAGCAGCGCTTGAAACCGCTCCACTCGCCTCTTATCCACGTGATTCTCGTCCAAAAAGTACGGCCCCGCCTCGGTCATTTAAGCCGTCGGCGGGGCCGTATGCCTTCTTAGGCGCTATTGGCCGAGTAGTTGGCTACCGAATAATTGTTGGTTGCCTAGTTGGCGTGTGGGCAGTCGGCGCATCCACACGAACCGGTGGTAGCGCTGGTGCTAGACGATCCGCCTCGCATGTCCGTGTTGTAGAATCCACTGCCCTCGAACTTGATTCCGCTGGCAGAGAACACCTTATCCGCAGGCTGTCCGCACTGGGGGCAAGCGACCGCGGGATGCTCCTGCATGCCGTGCTCTACCTCGAATAGATGTCCGCAGCTGCCGCAGCGATAGTCATAGCGTGCCATTTCAAATCCTTCTGCTTCTCATAAATCGCCCGCCATGTCATTTTGAACATGGCGGGCGCCTCACGTTTACGGTTGATACTTTACCCAATTACGGGAGGCGCGGGGCGATTATTGCTCGCTAGCGTCGTGAAAGCGTCCCGATTCCACGAGCAGCGTCGCCATCTTGCTGCAAGACGCGTTGAGCTGCGTCTCATCGGCCTGCCAACCCCAGTTACCCTCGGCAATACCGGGCTTGTTCATACGGGCGTCATCATCCAGGAACATGCAGTCTTGCAACTGCATCATAACCACGCGCGCGGGGCTTCTGAGCGAACGCGTGAGGATCTCACCCGCAAGGTACTTGGCGCCTTGCTTGTCGTTGTCCGAGCAGAATGCGCGGCCTACAAAACCCGTGAGCGTAGACGTGTCATGGGTTGAGATGTACAGGATCTTGTCCAGATGGGGGCAGATCTCCTGGCGAACATCGTTATCGGCGAACTCGAGAACGTCCATACCGGGGAAGCCGCACGAAGCGACCAGTGCGCGAACGGCGGGGGTAAGCAAGCCCAGGTCCTCCGCGATAAACGGCAGGGGACCAAATTCCTCATACGCGCGCCGGAAGAAGTCGAAGCCCGGGCCGTTGAGCCAGCGCCCGTCCGCACCCGTCTTGCCCGCGGGAATACCAAAGTAGTTTTGGAAACCCAAGAAGTGATCCAGACGCACGCGGTCATACAGCTTGAAGGAGCGACGCAGGCGCGCCATCCACCAAACGTATCCATCCTTCTTCATGCTATCCCAGTTGTACGTGGGGTTGCCCCAAACCTGGCCGGTTGCAGAGAAGCGATCGGGCGGAACGCCGGCGATCTCGTAGGGCATACCGTCCTTTCCCAGGGAGAACATGCTGGGCTCCGACCATGCATCTGCCGAATCATCGGAGACGTACATGGGGATGTCGCCGATGATCTGGATGCCGCGGCTATGGGCGTACTCCAGCATCTCCTTCCATTCGCGATCAAAGCGATATTGGGCGTATGCATGATATTCAGCGCTGGGCGAGAATGTCTCATCGGAGAGGATACCAACGGTGTAGCGCTGCAATATCTTGGGCCACTTATGACGAGAAGCGCCGGCGTGGAACTCTTTGACCGCCATAAAGGCGCAATAGGCGTCGAGCCATTGCTCGTTTTCGCGCGCAAATTCCAGGTAAGAGGCGCTCTTGAAGCCGCCGGCCTTCTTGAATTGCGAGAACGCCTGCCTCAGCTCGCTCGCGCTTTCTTCCAAAAGCGACTCGTTGCCCGCGAATGCGGACGGTCCGGCATAGGGGGACCCAAAACTATCGGTGGGGTTGACGGGAAGTACCTGCCAGTATCTCATGCCCATCTCGGCGAGATGGTCGATGAAGCGACGCGCGGGGGCGCCCAAGGTGCCGGGCTCTCCCTTGGTGTTGGGGAGGGATGTGATATGGCAGATAACGCCCGCACCGGGCTCCATGTCTTTTTGCAGGCGCTGCTGCTTGTTCGCGTAGATGACCGAGGATCCCAAGGGCCAAAGCTTGACCTCGGCGCAACCGTCTGCCGCGCGAACTAGATTGTTGCCGTTCAGCAGGTCGATTGCCATGTCGTTTTCAACCGGAACGCGAACAACGCGCGTATTCGACAGGCTGCGGTTGATCAAGATGGTGGCGACCTGGCCATCGGCGCTGCGGCGCTTGAAGCACAACACGTCGTCGTTCAGAGCGCGCGCCTGCAGCGTGCCGTCGATAAGGAACGGAAGCGTTTTGCGCAGGCCCGAGGCGTTCCTGATCATGGTTAGCATGTCACGGTCGTGGATGTCGTTCTCTTCAGGAAGAGTGCGGCGGTTGCCGGGGTCAGAGAGGCCCTCGAGCGCGAACTCGTCGCCGTAATAGATCGAAGGGACGCCGGGCAGCGTCATCTGCATCAGCGTGGCTAGCCAAAAACGGCCCTTGGCGCGGCCCATGGAGTTCTCGTCCAACCTAAAGCGACCGCGTTCGCTCTCGGGAATCTGCGACTCATCCGGACCGTCGCCCAGCACAGAGGCGACACGCGGTTTATCATGGCTGCCCAGCAGGTTGAGGGCGCACATCAAGGCCTCGGGCGGATAATTCTCCCTAATCGATTCGATGCGCTCGGCAGCCTGGTACGCGGTCTCCTTATCGAGCAGGAAGTTGAGCATCATGTCACGGAAGGGGTAGTTCATCGCGGAATCGAGCTCGTCGCCCTGCAGGTAGGTTCGAAGCTTGCTGTAGCTAATTTTGTTCGAGGCGTCTTCCCATACCTCGCCTAGAAGCAGGCCGTCGGGACGCTCCTTGAGCAGCGCCGTTTTAATATCGCGAATGAATTCATCTGAAAGCTCGTCCGCGACGTCCAGTCGCCAACCGCTCGCGCCGGCGCGGATCCACTTGCGAATCACGCCGTCCTCGCCCAAGATAAGATCGCGAACAAGCGGGGAGTCCTCATTAAGCGCGGGCATGTTGCCGATGCCCCACCAAGAGGCATAGCTTCCATCTTCCTTAAAGTGGTAGGCGTCGCGCCAGGGGGAGTCTTCGCTTTGCCAGGCACCTTCCGTTGGATAGTTGCCGTAGCGGTTGAAATAGAGCGAGTCATCGCCCGTATGATTGAATACACCGTCGAGGATCAAGCTTATTCCCAGCTCCTTGGCGTCTTTTGCCAGCGCCTTGAAATCGTCCTCGGTGCCAAGCATGGGGTCGATAGTGAGGTAATCGCCGGTGTCATAGCGGTGGTTGCTCAGAGCTTTAAATATGGGGTTGAGGTAGATGGCGGTGATGCCCATCTCGTGCAAACGGGGAAGATCCTCGCGGATTCCCTCAAGCGAGCCTCCGTAGAAATCCCAATTCTGGATCGAATTATCGCTAGCCCTATCGTAGACCGGCGGGGTATTCCAATCCCAAACGATCTTCTTTCCAGGACCCTTGCGGGGCTTTTCAACCTCTTTTACAGCGCGCTCGCGCCAATTGGCATCGCGGCGGTACCTATCGGGAAAGATCTGGTAAACCATGCCCTTTTCATACCAAGCCGGCCTGGTTGCACGGTGCTTGTAGACGGTAATTTGAAACGAGGGGACATCGGCGTAGTCGTAAGTGACCGCCTCTCCGCCCGTTGCGCCCACGGGCGCTCCCACGTGGCAGGTATAGCCATCTTGCGTGGAAACTATAAAGCTGTACCACTTAAGCTGGGGTTTGTCGCACTCAATTGAAGCGCTGAAAAAACCATCGCCCTTGTGATCCATATCGATTATGGTCTCACCGACTCCGTCCACCCAAATGCGGGTTTTGGCGGTAACCGCTTTGGGATCGATCTCGTCCACGCGAATGGAAAGCTCCACGGTGGTTCCGATGACGACGGCGCCAAAGGGGGAGCGGTACTCTGCCAAACGGCTGTTGTGTCGAATGTTCATATACGTGACTCCTTGCGCATTTACGGGTACTATCCAGCGCGAATGCCAGGTTCATGAGAATCTCAGCGTTACTATTATATGCAATCTATGTGGACGAGACCAAATATCGAAACATGAAAACGGCCCCGTTCCCACCGATGCGATGAGAACGGGGCCCTGCGCGTTAAGACGGTTCAGCAGGTCTTAACGGCGTTTTTGAGTTTTACGGGCGGAGGAAACCGTCTTTGCAGCAGGCTTCTTCTCAGCCGCGGGCGTAGCTGCGGACTTGGACTCGGGCTTGGCGGCAGCCTTGGTCGCTGCGGTAGCGGTTTTTACGGACGAGGAAGGAGCCTTGGGCTCTTCGTCCTTCATCCCTGCCTTAGCGGAAGGCTTTACTGCGGACGCTGCCTCTTCTGCAGCAGGCTTGGCTGCGATGGTCTTGGCCGTAGCGGTCTTGGTGGCAGCGGTCTTGGTGGCAGTTGCGGTCTTGGTGGCAGTTGCGGCCTTGGTGGCAGTGGTTTTTGCCGCCGTGGACTTAGCGGCGGTCGCCTTAGTTGCCGCCTTCGTTGTAGTAGCTGCCTTCGACGCCGTAGCCTTAGCTGCAGTGGTCTTGGAAGTAGCAGCCTTTGCGGCAGCAGGCTTCGCAGGAGTTTCTGCGACGGCCCTCGCGACCGTCTTGGCTGCAGCCGTTTTTACAGCGGGCTTCTCAGCCGCGGGCTCGGCGGCCTCAGCTGCGGCCGCGGCCGCGGCCGCGGCGTGCTTTTTCGCTGCGGGCTTGGCGGCCTTGGTCGCAGGCTTCTTTGCTGCAGGGGTCTCTTCCTTAGCGGCCTCTACAGCTTCTGCAGCGGGCTTGGCAGCCGGCTTCTTGGCAGCGGTCTTACGAGGAGCCGGTTTCTTTGCCGGAGCGGGCTTAGCGGCGGGCGCCTCTGCTTCGGGAGCCTTTACCTCTTCAGCCTTGGGCTGTTCGGCAGCGGCTTCGTCTGTCTTAGGCTCTTCAACTATCTCCTCGGGCTTTTCTTCCAACTCGGGAACCCACACGGGAACCTCGGGGTGCATCCAGCGATACAGATCCATATACTTGCTCGCGGAACGGGTCCAGCTGAAGTCCTGGTTCATCGCCTGCGTGACAACGTTGTTCCATGCGTCGTGGTTATCCCAGAAAAGACGTGCGCCGCGGAAGACGGCATCGCCCATCTCATCGCCGTTGAAGTTGGCGAAGGAGAATCCGGTGCCCTCACCAGTCTCATAGTTGTAAGGGATGACGGTATCCTTCAGACCGCCGGTCTCGCGAACGACGGGAAGGGTGCCGTAACGCATGGCGATCATTTGGGACAGACCACATGGCTCGAAGAGCGACGGCATCAAGAACATATCCGAGCCGGCGTACATGCGCTGGGACAGGGCGGGATCGAACTGGATGCGAGCCGCCATCTGGCCGGGGTATTTGGAAGCGAAGTAGCGAAGCGCGTTCTCGTACTCGTAATCACCGGTTCCGAGAACGGCGACCTGAACGCCGTTAGACAGGATGCGGTCGAGCGCATAGGTGACAAGGTCCATGCCCTTTTGGCGGGTGAGGCGCGTGACCATGGTCATAAGCGGTTGGTCGTCGCGAACCGTAAGGCCCAGCTCCTCCTGAAGCTTCGCCTTGCAGATGGCCTTGCCGGAGCGATCGGAAACGCTGAAGTTCTGGGCGATCGCGGGGTCGGTCTCGGGGTTGAAGTGGTCGGTGTCGATACCGTTGACGATGCCCTGAAGGGCCTCGCGGCGGCGGCGGAGCACGCCATCAAGGTGCTCGCCGTAGGCGGGCGTCTGGATCTCGCCGGCGTAGGTGGGGGAGACCGTGGTGATTGCGTCGCTGTAGTTCAAAGCACCCTGCATGAAGTTGACGGCGTCGTGGCCGCAGGTGAGTTGGAACGCGGCGGCGGGGATGTGTGCCAAGCCGCAGATGTCCTCGAGCACCTTAGCGCTGAACTGGCCCTGGAAGGCGATGTTGTGGATGGAGAAGATGGTGGAGACGTTCTCGTAGAGCGGCATGCCCTGGTAGAACTCGCGCAGGAATACCGGTGCGAGAGCGGTATGCCAGTCGTTGCAGTGCAAGATGTCCGGCCTAAAGCCATCGGGCAAATACTGCAGGCTCTCGGTGATCGCCTTGGAGAAGAATGCAAAGCGCTCGCCATCATCGAAGAATCCATACGGATAATCGCGATCGAAGTAGCGCTTGTTGTCGACAAAGAGATACGTCACGCCATTATGGACAAGGCGCTCGAGGCCGCAATACTCGTTGCGCCAGCCAAGGCTGACGTAGAACTCTGCAACGTGCTCCATCTTGTTTTTGTACTCATCGGAGATAGTCCCATAGAGCGGGACCATGACGATAACGTTTGCGCCGGCCTTTTGCAGCGCGGCGGGCAAGGAGCCCGCAACGTCGCCCAGACCGCCGGTCTTGACGAACGGAGCCGCCTCAGCCGAAGCAAAGACGACGTTCATCTTCCTATGATTGTCAGACATGCTCTCTCCCAAAGAATAGATTCCTTTAAGAATCGCCGCCCAGAGTCTGTTCTGGACGGCGATTCAATCATACCAGCATCATGTGAAGCGCTGGTTACATACCACGCCTCAAGGCGAAACCGCTACAGCGGCGCCTTGGGAAGAACAAGGATGGCCTCGGGCGTGCCGCGCAGCTCGGTGTTGGCGGGAACGACATTGTTCTTGTCAACGATCGCGTTCTCGACGCGCGCACCGCTCTTGATGACGCAGTCCTGCATGATGATGCTGTTGGTTACGGATGCGCCGTTCTCGACGATAACGCCACGGGACAGGATGGAGTTGCGCACCGTACCGTTTATGTTGCAGCCGGACGAGATGAGCGAGTTGCACGCATGGCAAGTCGCGGCATACTTTGCGGGCGGCACGTCGTGAGCCTTGGTCATGATGGGCCGATCGGGCATAAACAACTTGTCGGCGACGTCCGGATTTAAAAGCTCCATGCTGCGCTTATAGAAGCTGGTTTCATCAAAGATGCCAACCGCCATGCCCTTGAACTCGTAGCTGCAGACGTCAACGCGAGCAAAGTCGCCGGCAATTGCCTCGAAGAAGTCCATGTAGTCGGCGCTGGCGTACTGGTCGATGATCTCGAGCAGAAGCTGGCGGTCAATGATGAAGCAGTCCAGGAACTTGTTGTCGCCGAACTGGCAGCCGGATTTGACAGACTGGACGCGGCCGGCTTCGCCGATAACGAGGGAAGTTACGTCCTCGTGTGCGCGTTCGGCCTTGCAGTAGACCATGGTGATGCCGGCCCCGCTGGATGCATGGGCATCAATGATCTGGTTGAGATCGATGTTGAACACTACGTTGCTTCCGCACATAACGACATAGGGCTTGTCGGAACGCTGGAAGAGCACCTTGTTGGAAATGATGTCGCGAAGCAAGAAGCGCATGCCGCGGCGAGACGTGCCATAGGGGTTGCCGGGAACCAGGAACAGGCCGCCCTTCTTGCGGTCGAGCATCCAGTCTTTACCGGAGCCGATGTGGTCTATAAGAGAACGGTAGTTTCCGGGCATCACGACGCCAACGGTCTTGATGCCCGCGTTCATCATGTTGGATAGCGGAAAATCGATGAGGCGATAACGTCCGATAAAAGGCAGCGATGCAAAGGGACGATCCTCAAGAAGAACGCTCTGCTCCCTGCAGGTGTAATTAGCGGTGATATAGCCGATGGCCTTACGGTTGATCATCGGTTCATTCCCCCTTCCCGATCACGACGTCGTTTCCGACGACGGCGGTATCCTTCGTGCTGTCAACACTGCCAAGCTTCACATCTTCCTCAACAACCGCGTTCTCTCCCAGAATTGCGCGGACAACGTGAGCTCCTGCTTTAACGACGGCGCCGGGCAGCAAGATGGAGTCTTCAACGATAGCGCGCTCGCCGACCACTGAATCAGTTGAAAGAATGGAATGACGTGCGGTGCCAAAAATCTTGCATCCGTTAGATACCAAGCAGTCCTCGACACGGCCGTCGGGGCCGATGTAATGCGGCGGACGCGTGGTGACGTTGCTCATGATCGGGAAGCTCTTGTCATACAGATCAAACTCGGGATTGGGTCCGAGCAAATCCATAGAGGTCTCATGGAAGCTAGCGATGGTGCCCACGTCTTTCCAGAAACCATTGAACTCATAGGTGTAGAGACGCTTACCATCGCCGAGCAGCTTCGGGATGATATCGTTTCCAAAGTCATGGCTGGAACGCTGGTCAAGGGCGTCGGCTTCGAGCGCATCGATCAGCACGTCGGCGCTAAAGATGTAGATGCCCATAGATGCGAGGTTCGAATCCGGCTTCTCGGGCTTCTCGGTAAACTTGATGATGTGCCCATCGTTCTCATCTGCAGTGATGATACCGAAGCGGCTCGCCTCTTCCCAGGGCACAGGCATAACGGAGACCGTAAGGTCGGCATTGTTCTCGATGTGCGTCTTCAACATCTTGCGGTAATCCATACGATAGAGATGGTCACCGGAAAGGATGAGGACGTACTTGGGGTCATGAAGCTTGATGTAATCCAGATTCTGGGTGACCGCGTCGGCAGTGCCGGCATACCAAGCGCCGCCTTCCTGGGTAGCATAGGGCGGCAAGATGGAAACGCCCGCGCCGCGCTCGTCCAAATCCCAAGCTTCGCCGGAGCCGACATAGGAATGGAGCAGATACGGACGATACTGCGTCAAAACGCCAACGGTATCGATGCCCGAATTTGCGCAATTGGAAAGCGAGAAATCGATAATCCTGAACTTTCCGCCAAAGGAGACTGCAGGCTTAGCGATCTTGGATGTGAGCGCCCCCAACCTGCTGCCCTGTCCTCCCGCGAGGAGCATCGCGATGCATTCTTTCTTACTCATCGAACCTTTCCTCTCAATACGTGCTGAACCTATATTTCCTTCCCCGAACCTGCGCGCTAGATCACGCGTGCCAGATCTCGTCGCGATACTCGCGAATGGTGCGATCGCTAGAGAACCAGCCCGACATCGCCGTGTTGTGAAGCGCGCGGCGGTTCCAGTCCCGCGTGTCAGCATAGGAACTAGTCAGCTCTTCCCATGCATCGACGTAGGAACGGAAATCCTTAAGAACTAGGTCGTAGTCGTTGTTGGACATGACCTCATTGTGGATGCTATCGAAGTTTCCAGAAAGACCGGCGAAGGTATTATCGGTGAGCTCGCTCATAACGCGGCCCAAGCGGTCGCGGTCTGCGTTTACAACATCCCATGCGAAGTAGTTGCCGCTCGCGCGAAGTTCCTCTACCTCGGGCGTGGTGAGACCGAAGATCTTTTCATTTTCCTCGCCAGCGAGCTGGGCGATCTCAATATTGGCGCCATCCATAGTGCCGAGGGTAATCGCACCGTTCATCATCAGTTTCATATTCGAAGTGCCGGAGGCCTCCTTGCCAGCAGTGGAAATCTGCTCAGAGATTTCTGCTGCAGGATAGATGAGCTGGGCGTTGGACACGCGGAAATTCGGGATGAAGCAGACTTTCATAAGGTCGTTGACGCGAGAGTCGTTGTTGACGACGTTTGCAACGGAATTGATGAGTCTAATGACCTCTTTGGCAAAGGTGTAGCTGGAAGCGGCTTTACCGGAGAAGATGAAGGTGGTGGGCTGGATGCTAAAGGACGAATCATCGAGCAGACGATTGTAAAGATCCATAACCTTCATGATGTTCATAAGCTGGCGCTTGTAAGCATGGAAACGCTTAACCTGAACATCAAAGATGGAATCGGGGTCGATTACCAGGCCGGTCTCGCGACGAACGTAGCGGGCAAGGCGAACCTTGTTCTGACGCTTAGAATCTCCTACGCGAACGAGGAAGGACGGGTCCTTCTCGAACTCTACGAGTTTTTTAAGCTCATCGGCATCGTCCATCCACTTGGGGCCAATAGCCTCGGTGATGAGCTTTGAATAAGAGGGATTTGCCTCCGCGAGAAAACGACGAGGTGTGATGCCGTTGGTCTTGTTATTGAACTTCTCGGGCGTAAGCGCATAGAAATCGTTCAGAACGGAACGCTTCAGGATGTCGGTATGAATCTTGGCGACACCGTTGACCGAATGGCTGCAGATAACGGACAGGTTTGCCATACGGACCTCGCCGTCCCATAGAACAGAAGTCTTGCGCAGGCGCTCCTGCCAACCTTCCTGGGAAGTGTCAAAAGAGTCGCGCCAGCGGCGGTTGATTTCATCGATGATGTCGTAGATGCGGGGGATAAGCTTGCTGAAGGTAGCGATGGGCCATTTCTCGAGCGCCTCGGGAAGAATGGTGTGGTTGGTATAGGAAATCGTTTTGGTGACGATGTCCCATGCCTCTTCCCACGTGAGCTTTTCCTCATCCATAAGAATGCGCATGAGCTCCGGACCGCACATGGCGGGATGCGTGTCATTGGTGTGGATGGCAACGTAATCGGGCAGAAGCTCCCACTTAGCGCCGTGCTCGCGGCGGAATACGTCAAGGGCGGTGCGGATGCCGGCCGCAACAAACAGATACTCCTGCTTGAGACGCAGCAGGCGACCGTGCTCGCCGGCGTCATTGGGGTACAAGATGGCGGATATCGCTTCCGCATCGGCTCGGGAGGCATCGGCCATAGCGTACTCGCCGCGATTGAACGCTTCGAGATCGAAATGCTCGTCGATGGGCTCGGCGCTCCAAACGCGAAGCTTGTTCACAGTCTTTCCGCCAAAGCCGACAACGGGGATGTCATAGGGAACGGCCAAGACGTCCTCTGTACCCTCGACGGAATAGAAGATGCGATCGCCCTCGGTATGACCGACGACATGGCCGCCGAAGCCGATGCGGACCGCCTTATCCGGGCGGCGAACCTCCCACGGATAGCCGCGGGAGAGCCATTCATCGGCGACTTCGACCTGACGGCCGTCTACAATCTCCTGCTTGAAAAGACCGTAACGATAGCGCATACCGTTACCATAGCCGGCGATATCCTCATGAGCCATGGAATCAAGGAAGCAGGCTGCAAGGCGGCCAAGACCACCGTTGCCAAGGGCAGCGTCGGGCTCCATGCGGCAGAGGTCGTCCAAATTGCAACCCATCTCGCGAAGCGCTTCGTCAACCATGTCACGAATGCCAAAGTTGATTAGATAGTTATCGAGAAGCCTGCCGATAAGGAACTCGATGGAGAAGTAGTAGACGCGCTTCTTTCCTTCTTTCTTGAAGCGGTCATCGGTGCGCGCGGATACGGAGCGAGCTTTGGATGCGATAAGGCCCGCCAGCGCATTGAAGCGATCGATATCGCTGGTGATTTCGAACTTCTTTCCTGAAAGCTCTCGAACCGCCTCGCGGTATTCCTCGATGAACTCCTGCTTGCTGTTGAAGATAGTATCCATTGTTTCCTTTCCCAAGCTATTCCGCGATGTCAATGACGCAGCGAGTGCGGGCAGCTTGCGAGATTGGAGGCATGTGCCCCGACTCGAATTGATAGAACGAACTTACTTTGCTTTCTGGCTAGACTTAAGAGCGCTAGCGCCCCTGGTCGATGCCTTGGTAGCTGACTTTGAGGCCGCCTTTGGCTTTGCAGCAGGCGCTTTGGGAGATGCTGGCTCCGCAGCGACTTCGGATTCGTTTGCCACACGGGTTGCCGGAGTTTTGGGCTTAGATGCCGTATCCTTAGCGCTTGTCGCGGGGGCCTTTTGCGTCGGTTTGGTTTGCGCCCCTTGCTTGGCGGCAGCAGGCTTGGCCGTAGGGGCTTTGCGAGTGCGGACCGTCTTCTTGACGGCAGGCTTAGGGGGTACGTAGCTGGATTTGCCAATACGCTTGTATACCAAGCCGGAAAGACCGGGCAGAGCTATCTCGATTGAATCTTTGCAGCCGTTCCATGCAGCGGGTTGGCTGCTTGCGACGTCGACACCAAGGTCTCCGCTTCCGCCAAACGCAGGGCTATCGGAATTGAAGACCAGCTTCCAGTCACCCTCGCGTGGGACTCCCATGCGGAAGGTCTCGTATGAAGCGGGGTCGAAGTTGATGATGACCACAAGGTCGTCTTTTTCCTTCTTGCCATGACGAACAAAAGAGATAATCGACTGTTTGTCATTGTTGGCGTCGATCCACTCGAATCCGTCCGCATCGTAGGCATTCTCCCACATAGCGGGTTCATCGAGGTAGAAGTGATTCAGGGCTTCAATAAAGGACTGTTGCTTGGCATGAGCCTCGAAATCCTTGGCGAGGAACCACTGAAGGGCCTCGTAATAGCGCCACTCGATATACATTCCAAGCTCATTGCCCATGAAGTTGAGCTTGGCGCCAGGATGAGTCATCTGATACAGGGCCAGCGTTCGCAAGCCGGCGAACTGACGCCATTGGTCTCCGGGCATTCGACCGATAAGAGAGCATTTCCCATTAACGACCTCGTCATGAGACAAGGGCAGTACGAAGTTCTCGTTGAACGAGTACATAATCGAGAACGTCAGCATGCGGTGGTTACCGGGACGCCATGGAAAGTCCGTCTGCATGTAGTGCAGCGTATCATTCATCCAGCCCATATCCCATTTGAAATGGAATCCTAGACCACCGTCTGCAGGAGGATAGGTGACCAAGGGCCATGCGGTGGATTCCTCTGCAATCATCATGACGTCGGGATGGGTCTCACCTATAACGGTATTGACCTTACGGATGAATGCGGATGCATCCAAATCTTCTTCTGTCCCGTACTTATTGAACTTCTTATCGGCAGGATTGTCGACACCAAAGTTTAGGTACAGCATGCTAGAAACGCCATCCATGCGAATACCGTCTGCGTGGAAGCATTCGACCCAGAACAATGCGTTGGAAATCAAGAAGCTGACAACCTCAGGTCGACCGAAATCGAATTTGTGGGTTCCCCAGTTGGGATGGATCTCGCGCTCGTAGAGCATCTTGCCATTGAATGTGGAGAGACCCTGGGCATCCGCGCAGAATCCCCCCGGAACCCAGTCGAGAATGACACCGATTCCGGCTTTATGGCAGCTTTCAACAAAATGCATGAACTGCTGGGGGGTGCCATATCGCGAGGTCGCGGCGAAGTAGCCGGTGGGCTGATAGCCCCATGAACCATCGAAGGGGTGCTCGAGCACGGGCATAACCTCGATGTGGGTGTATCCCATGGTTTTGACGTAATCTACAAGCTCCTCAGAGAGGTCGTCGTAGCTGTAGAATTCGCCGCGCTGCGCGGGGAACGGGTCTCCGGGACCCGGATAGGTGCCGTCTTCGCGCGGTTCACCCTGGGGCTCGTCACCATGGCGCTTCCAAGAGCCAAGGTGAACCTCATAGATATTAAGCGGACTATGCATATGGTCACGCTTTTTGCGCGAGTTCATCCAGCGGCCATCTTTCCACGCATAGCCATCGATGGTCCAAAGTCTGGACGCCGTACCCGGAGGGCACTCAGAATAGAAGGCATAAGGATCAGCTTTGTATAGCTTCTCGCCATCCTTTGTTTCGATTAGATACTTATACAGCTGGCCCTTCTCGGCGCCAGCAACAAAGCACTGCCAAAGACCGCTCTTCTCGATAGGGAACATGGCGTGAGCTTCTGGATTCCACTCATTGAATTCGCCGATTACGTGCACGCTCGTAACATCGGGAGCCCAAACGCAGAATCGCCATCCCTCTACTCCGTTCTGCACATCCGGATGAGCGCCCATCTTCTCCCAGCCGCGCTGCCAAGCGCCTTCGCTGAAAAGATGGATGTCGTCGGGAGTAATCATGAGACAGGGAGAGGATGCCGCAGGCGAGGCTTTCTGTGCCATTGATGAACCATCCCATCTATCGACGGTATAAAACCGCTTGCCCGTACCTTTTTTGTCGCTGGCTCTACAGGCATGCTTTAGAAGTGATAGATGGCTATCGGCCCACAATATCCATGCATGTATGTGGAACCTGTGACGAACATTAATGTAGCACTCCAAGGTTCGATAAATCCTGAGAAGACACGGGATTGGCAGGTTTTTAGCAGTGAACGAAAAGGTTGGATTCGCACTTGACAAATGTACATATTCTCCTTAAGTACTCATGACGCTACCTGCATAAATACAGACTGTTGTTTTGCTAACATGGATTAACTATATGATGTTTATCTATCTGCCGAATGAAAGGACGGGCCGCGTGAACTCAGGCTCATGTACGCCGCAGGCTTTTATCTTTGACTGCGACGGGACCATTCTAGACTCTATGGATATGTGGCTCGATCTTGGCCCTGAGTTTCTCAGGAGATACGGAATCCAAGTCACCGCCAAAGACCTCGCTCAATTTGAACACCTCGCCCTGGAGGAGGAATGCGAGGCGTACCATAGAAAGTGGGGGATTGGACGTTCCGGTAAAGCTTTATTCGAAGAAATGAGTTTGATGCTGCAGGAGCGGTACCAGAAAATGATCGCAGCGCGCAAAAACGTCCGCGCATTCCTCGACGCCGCAAAAGCGGCCGACATTCCTATGTCGATAGCGACCTCGACTCCTTCTGATCTTGTGAGGCTTGGGCTGGAGGCGAATGGTCTTGAGCGGTATTTTTCAAACATCACAACCACAGGCGAGGCGGGAGCCTCAAAGAAACATGCCGACGTCTACGACCTGTCACTCAAAACGCTCATGGAGCACTTAGGCGAAGCCGTTCCTCCGCGATCCAGTGTGTGGGTTTTCGAAGATGCTGTATTCGGGTTGATGAGCTCCGGGGCTGCAGGCTATAAGCGCGTCGGCATCCATGATCCCGCGGGGCGATGCGACAGAAACGACGTCATTGAAAACTCGGAGATCTTTATCGATGATTTCAGCGATGAGCTGCTCGACCGCATTATATCGTTTGGCATGTGATGCGCATGAAGGTTTTGCTTGTTGGAGGATCTCCCGAGCAATGCTCGGCCGACCTTCTATGTCGCATCGCCGATCAAGTTGATAAAGTCGTCGCTGTGGATCGGGGGCTCGACATGCTGCTAGCCTCCGGAATCGCGGTTGACCTGTTTTGCGGTGATGCGGATTCTGTTGGAGAGGATGGGCGACGCCTGGTGAACGGAATCGGTTCTTCCTCTGACCCACTCGCCCTTTTAGAGGTCGAGCGCTATAACCCTCATAAGGACTTTACTGATTTGGACCTTGCTCTCAAGGCCATCGAGACCAGATGGGGATTAGTCCATATAATCGCAACGTGTCTTGAAGGCGGCCTACCAGATCATTTTCTAGCCGTTATGGGCAGATTGATGAATTGGAAAGGATCAGTTGAGCTTATTCACGATGGAAGGAGGGGCCGCATTCTCAAGGCCGGGCAGGCGTGGAGCCTTGGAGGTCACCAGGGTGCTCGCTTTTCCTTCATCCCCTTGTCAGACACGTGCGAGGTCTCTGAGCATCGGATGAGGTGGGAGCTCGACCACAAACAGGCGACCCTGTTATCGGACCTTGGCATTTCCAACGAGCTCGACTATCCAGACGGTTCGATAACCTGTCACAAAGGAACCATCGTCGCCTGGGTTTTCCCGCGCTTAGCTTGACGGAGCCATCTTCAAATAGAAACAATAATCCCCCGGCTGCTGTTTGAATAAACCTGCCGGGGGATTTATTAGCTAGAGGCTAGGCCTTGTATTTCCTACTGATAATCGACGACGTCGATCCAGCTCAGCAGGAAGTCGGCATCCTGGTCAGCGCGGCCGCGAGCAAGCTCGGAGGCAGCGACGATGGACATCCAGCGACGAACAATCTGCATGGGCACATCGGCGCGATCGCAGTAGAGCTCGAGATAGGCCTCTGCCTGCTGCTTGTCCTGGAGCGCAAAAAGCAGGTAGGTCATAGCTGCATCGGCAGCGGGAGAGCCCTGCGTGGCGTGTGCCCAGTCACAAACGTAGAGGTTGCCGTCGTCGCCAACGATTACGTTGGTGGGGTTGAAGTCGCCATGGCACACCTGGAACTCCTTCTTCATGCCGTCAAGGCGCTCAAGAAGGTTGTAGCGGGTGGTCGCGTTGATCTGGGCCAGGCTGTTGATCATACGAGCATACTTATCGCGCTGGCGGTTAAGAAGCGGGGCACGGAAGCCGTGAATCTCAATCTGGAGGTCGACAAACTGCTCAAGATACTCATAGAAACGGCTGGGGTCCTCTGCCATCTTCTCGGCAAGAGTGACACCCGGAACCTTCTCGGTCATAACGGCCCAACCGTCGCCCTCGACCTCTGAAACCTCGAGAACCTTGGGGGAACGGATCCCGGCCTCATTGATGCGGGCGAGATTCAGGGCCTCGTTGAAAACATCCGATACGGGCTTGGCGGCATTAGCGACCTTGACGATCTTGTCGCCCAGGTCATAGACCTTCTTGTTACCGCGCTCGACGATCTGGGTCTTGGAATCGGGGAGAATCATATCTGCGCATCCTTTCTGGTATAGCGCCGACAGGTGGGAGCGGGAACATCAGCGTCCCCGCTCTGAACAACGGTTAAGTCCCTTAGACCTCGTAGGACTGCGGCTCACGGCCGTAGTAGGCGTCGAGGAAGAGCTCCTTGATCTCGCTCATGAGCGGGTAGCGCGGGTTGGCGCCGGTGCACTGATCGTTGAACGCCTGCTCGACCATGTCGTCAAGGGTGTCGAGGAAGTACTGCTCGTCCACGCCGTAGTCGGCGATGGTCTTCTTGACGCCGATGGTCTCCTTGAGCTCCTCAAGGGCGACGACGAAGTTCTCAAAGACCTCCTTGTCGTCCTTGCCCTGGATGCCTGCGTAGCGAGCGAGCTCGGCATAGTTGTGCAGAGCATTGGGGTAAGGATACTGGGAGAAGGTGCCCATCTTGACGGGAGCCTCGGCGGCGTTGTAGCGCATGACGCGGGTCAGGATGATGGCGTTCGCGATACCGTGGGGCAGATGATGGAAGGCGCCGAGCTTGTGGGCCATAGAGTGGTTGAGGCCCAAGAAGGCGTTGGCGAATGCCATGCCTGCCATGCAAGAGGCGTTGTGCATCTCCTCGCGGGCATGAGGATCCTTGGCGCCGTTCTCGTAAGCGGAAGGCAGGTTCTCGAACACCAGCTTAACTGCCTTCATGGAAAGGCCCTGGGTGTAGTCGGAAGCCATGATGGAGACGTAGGACTCGATGGCGTGGGTCATAACGTCGATGCCAGAAGCAGCGGTAAGACCGCGCGGGGCCGTCATTGCGTTATCGACGTCGACGATCGCCATGTTAGGCAGCAGCGCGTAGTCGGCGAGCGGCCACTTGATGCCGGTGTCCTTATCGGTGATGATCGCGAACGGCGTTACCTCGGAGCCGGTACCCGAGGAGGTCGGAACGGCGACGAAGTAAGCCTTCTTGCCCATCTCGGGGAAGGTGAAGATACGCTTGCGGATGTCCATGAAGTCCATGGCCATGTCCTCGAAGTTGCACTCGGGGTGCTCATACATCATCCACATGATCTTGCCAGCGTCCATAGCGGATCCGCCACCGACCGCGATGATGACGTCGGGCTCGAAGAGGGCCATCTGGGCGGCACCGCGGCGCGCGCACTGCAGCGAGGGGTCGGGCTCGACATCGTAGAAGCAGTCGTGAGCGATGCCCATCTCGTCCAGCTTAGCCTCGATAGCACGGGTATTGCCGTTCTTGAAGAGGAACTGGTCGGTAACGATGAAGGCGCGCTTCTTGCCCATGACGGTGCCAAGCTCGTCGAGTGCGACGGGGGTGGAACCCTTCTTGAAGTAGACCTTCTCGGGAGCCCTGAACCAGAGCATGTTCTCGCGGCGCTCAGCCACGGTCTTTACGTTCAGCAAGTGCTTCACCCCAACGTTCTCGGAGACGGAGTTGCCACCCCAGGAACCGCAGCCCAGGGTAAGGGAGGGCTTCATACCGAAGTTGTACAGGTCGCCGATGCCGCCCTGGGAGGAGGGGGTGTTGACGACGATGCGGCAAGCCTTCATCGTGTCCTCGAACAGGGCGATCTTCTCGGCCTGGGCGGGATGCACGTAGAGGGACGCGGTGTGGCCAGGGCCGCCGGCGAGGACCAGGTGCTCCGCCTTGTCCACTGCCTCCTGGAAGTTGGCGGCGTGATACATCGCCAGCACGGGGGAGAGCTTCTCGTGCGAGAACTCTTCCTTCTCGGGATCAGTGGACTCCACCTCGGCGATCAGGATCTTGGTCTTTGCGGGAACCTCGATACCGGCGAGTTCGGCAATTTTGGCGGCGGGCATACCGGGGATGCGATGGTCCAGGGCTCCGTTCTTGAACATGGCCTCGCGCAGGGCCTCCACCTCGACGCCCTTCTTCACGAAATAGCAGCCGCGGCGAGCGAACTCGGACTTGACCTGGTCGTAGATGGTATCGATAACGGTAACGGACTGCTCGGAAGCGCAAATCATACCGTTGTCAAAGGTCTTGGAGTGGATGATGGAGTTGACAGCGAGCTTGACGTCCGCGGTGTCATCGATGACAACGGGGGTGTTGCCAGCGCCGACGCCCAGGGCGGGCTTGCCGGAGCTGTAGGCAGCCTTGACCATGCCCGGGCCGCCGGTCGCGAGGATGATATCGACATCGCGCATAACCATATTAGTAAGGTCGATGGAGGGAACGTCGACCCAGCCGATGATCTCCTCGGGTGCGCCAGCCTTGACGGCAGCATCCAGAACCAGCTTGGCAGCGGCGATAGTGCACTTAGCAGCTGCGGGATGCGGGCTGATAATGATCGCGTTGCGAGTCTTCAAGCAGATAAGGCACTTGAAAATAGCGGTGGAGGTGGGGTTGGTGGTGGGGATGACCGCGCCAACAAGACCGATGGGCTCGGCTATCTTGGTGATGCCGTACGCCTCGTCGCGCTCGATAACTCCGCATGTCTTTGTGTTCTTGTACGCGTTGTAGATGTACTCGGCGGCGTAGTGATTCTTGATCACCTTGTCCTCGAGGACTCCACGACCGGTCTCTTCTACGGCCATACGGGCCAAGGGGATGCGAGCCTTATTAGCGGCCATCGCAGCCTCATAGAAGATCTTGTCGACCTGCTCCTGAGTAAACTTAGCAAAAATCCCCTGGGCCTCGCGCATGCGTGCGAGCTTTGCCTCAAGGGATTCAACTGAGTCTACGATTTGGGGTGCAGGGTTTGCGATAGGTTTCTTTGCCATACTGCTCTCCTTAAGCGGCGGCCTTACCCAACAACTTGAATGATAGCAATTAGGAATAGGGAAGTGAACAGACTTTTGGCAGTTTTCTCTAATTGAAGCGCTCCAATATCTATTAATTTTATAAAAGCAAGATGGTGAACGGGTTTATTAGTGAGCTGTCACCCTATATAAATCGGCAATTCTCCTAATAATCTTTATTCTCATTATTGATAAGTCCTGGTTAAAGCAATTGTAAGCATATAGATAGTTGGAGCGCTTCAATATTCAATTTTCTATACTTAGTTTATCCAGAGCAGGATTATCTAGAATCATTTTTCGCCGAACGAAGAAGGGGTAACGATTAGCTGCTTTTTGGTTTTATTCGGGTACTTTTTTGAAAACCTATTCAGAACGTATGTGGGGATAGCGTTCAAAGTTTGGTTAGCGGGTATAGTAATGAAACGTTGTGTACTCTCGAGGAAACCGGGGACCGCCAGTGGGCCTTAGGAAAAAGATTAAAAAAGAGCTAATCGGTACATCCGATTACCCCTCAAATAAGATTTTTACGATCTCTAACTTCATTACCTTTATAAGGTTGATCTTAACGTTTGTATTTCTCTACTTATTTGTCACGGATTACAACCGTTATGTAGCGCTTGTAATCTATGCGGTCGCCGCATCTACCGATTGGCTTGACGGCCAGATAGCTAGAGCTACCAAAACTGTCAGCTGGCTGGGCAAGATGATGGATCCCATCGTTGATCGTGCCCTTCTGTTCACTGGTGTCGTCGGGCTTGTTGCGAGAGCAGAGCTTCCCTTATGGGTTTGCGCGCTCATTATCGGTCGCGATGTATATCTCGGTTTGGGCAACCTCATCGTTCGCCGATATCATAGGCGACCCATCGACGTCGTCTACACCGGCAAAGCGGCCACTGCCTTCCTTATGGCCGGCTTTTCGCTGATGCTGCTTGGCCTCCCTGTTTTGGATGGCCTGAGCTTTCTGCCCGCATCCTTTTCCAGTTTTCCGGGTCTTAACGGCACCCCGGCGCCTATGGGAATTTTCTTCGTATACCTTGGAGTTATCTTCTCCATGATCACGGGCGTTATATACACCTACAAGGGTGTCAATGCGATTAAGCACGCGCTTGATCACCCGGAAGATGAAGAAGCGGATTTTCTCAATCCGGAAATTATTGAGTCCGATGAGCAGGTTTCCACTGAGCACTAATCGTTCTCAGTGGGGTAGAATATCTAGTATGTAATTTCATTTTTTACTAGGGGTTTGCCATGGTAGAAACTTATAACATCATGTCCGGCATGGGCGAGGGCACCGATGCCACCTGCGTTTTTCGTATGCCTTTGGACGATGCGACCGCACCCGATCTTATGAGAAGAGTCCAAGTTAGCACTCCCGTTCTCACCATCATTAAGGGTCCCCAGACTGGCAACACCTTCGAGCTCGACGAGGTTGAAACAACCGTTGGTCGCGATCCGGCTAACAGCATCTTCCTTAACGACATGACCGTTTCTCGCGCTCATGCGAAGATTAAGCGTGGGCCCATGGGGGTCCTCATCGAAGACCTGGGCTCCCTTAACGGCACATGGGTCGATGGCGCTATCGTAAACTCCGCGCCCCTCCATGACGGTTCTTCCGTTCAGATCGGTACGTTCACGCTCATCTATCACGAGAGCACGCCGGAGCGCATTGAGACTGGTGAGTAATTTGGCTGAGCGCAGCTACCTCAGCATCGGTCAGGTCGTCAACTTGTTGCGTGGCGCCTATCCAGACCTCTCGAACTCCAAGATTCGCTTCTTGGAGGACGAGGGGCTGATAACGCCGCATCGCACTCCAAAAGGCTACCGTCAATACTCAAAAGAGGACGTTGATCGTCTCGAAGTCATTTTGCATCTACAAAAAACGCGATACATGCCGTTGAACGTAATCAAGCAGAAGCTCGAGAGCGCTACCGATTTATCCACCCTCGCCTTTGAAATCGGATTGCTTTCCGATCTCCCCATGAAGGCGCAGCCTAAGGAGAGCAAGCAGAAACTGCATCCTATAGAGGACATGCCGGATCTGCTCGGGGTTGAGATATCATTCGTTCGTTCCCTTGCTGAGAATGACCTCATCCGCATCATCAAAAGTCCGCAGAATCGCGAACTCATCGATGGTCGTGACTTCGAGATCATCCGCTACTGCGCTGAGCTTTCTCGTTTTCATATCGAGCCGCGCAACCTTCGCCAGTACGTTTCCGCAGCCAACCGCGAGTCGACCATGTTCGAGCAAGTTTTGATTGGCATGCTCGGCATGGACGATTCGGACGATGACCGCGCCGCAAAGTTGGAACGAGCTTTCAGCAAGCTTCACGATCTCACTGACGGCGTTCGCACCGCACTGCTCAAAAACAGAGTTTTCGAGTCGCTTAATGCTGTTGTGGAGGACGCCGATGTCGACACGATCGATGAGCAGCTTTCTCGCGCAGACCAGGCCGCTAAGACCCGGGCAGCTCAAAGCAATGTCGATTCCGCGAAGATAAAGCCCATCGAGGTTCCGTCTCTTAAGAACCGTGCTTCGGTTTCAAGCTCTCGTCGTTAGACGATGCTATAGGCCAGCCACAGGAAAGGTGTCCGTTCAATGTCTGATTTCAACTTCGAGTCCCTTATCGTCGATATTCCCGACTATCCCGAACCCGGCGTCGTTTTCAAAGACATCACGCCTCTTTTCGCCGATCCGGATGGTCTCCGAGAGACCGTTGTAACCATTGCCGACCATTTTCGCGATGCTGGAATCACCAAGGTTGTCGGACCTGAAGCGCGCGGCTTCATCGTCGGCGTGCCTGTAGCCATGGAACTGGGTGCGGGCTTCATTCCTGCTCGCAAGCCTGGAAAGCTTCCTCGTGATACCTATTCGGTTAGCTATGAACTCGAATACGGTACCGACTCGCTTGAGATTCACAAGGATGCAATCAAACCCGGCGATAAGGTTCTCATAGTCGACGATCTCATCGCAACGGGTGGCACTGCTGCAGCGACCGGTAAGCTCGTCCAACAAATCGGTGCCGAACTTGTCGGGTTTGCTTGCATTCTTGAGCTGCAGTTCCTTAATCCTCGTACGACGCTTGCTGAGTCTGGCAATCACGACGTATTCAGCCTTATCAAGGTTAGCTAGGCACATTTACAAAACCATGTATTGATTAGAAAGGCGTCCGATTATCGGACGCCTTTCTAATATGAGTTGAACATTGTCAAGAGGCAAAATCGGCCCGTCCCTCCCGGAGCTACCGGAGGGACGGGCCTACCTATCTTCACCCGGCGACCGCTCCGCTAGAGGGCGTGTCTTCTCGACGCACGTTCGGCATTCTAATATCCGCGCGTGGCCTTCTCGGTTGCGCATTTCGTTGCTACGGCTGGGGGCCTCGCGGCGAAATCGGAGTCTGTCGACGGGCGTGGCGGTGTCCCCGCCGCCCAAAAAAAAGAACTCGAGTGGCCTCCCAACGGCCTCGAGCGCGGCGCGCGCCGGGGTCGGACCCTGTGTCCGGGGACGGCAGCGCGCTACGCGGCGGCCATCCCCGCTATCGCCCACACCCAGCAGGCCATCTCGCGCGCCGTGGCGCAGTTGGCCACGCACGGCCTCTTGCCGGCGGCGGCCATGGCCTCCCTGCGGTCGATCAGCCTGCGGTTACACTTCGCCGCGTGGCGCCGCACCGCCGGGGCGACCTCCTGCCCGGGCGCGAGGGGCTTCGGGTCGCGCGAGGACGCGGGCACGTGCCATGAGGCGAACGACGGCGCGCTCGGGAACCGGGCGGGACGGATAGCAGGTGAATCGGCTCTACTGCGCCGGCCTGCGCGTCGGCAGCCGTGCTCATGGCGGTCTGCAGCGCCTCGCGCGACGTCATTGCTAGCTTATCGATTCTCATGGAATCACCTCTCTTGGGGCGGCCGCCCTACGGCGCGGCTTCACGTTGTTCGAGAAGTATTATTGCAAGCTTTGTACGATCTTATACACAAATCTAAGTCTCTATATATAAGATTGTCTGAGTGATTGAGAGATAGAGAGCAGGCACGCTCACCCGCTACGGCCTCGCCCCCTTACTATCTCAAGCCGTAACATCTAGCGGCTGTTTCTGGCTCTAGATGTTACAGATTGAGACGAATCGAGCCACAAAGGTGTCTGTTCCCTTCGTGGAGGGTGATTGCATGCGGGGTACCATGGGAATATTTCATGATTCAACTTCGATGGCGGGAGAGCAATGGCTGGACAACTGACAAAGCGCGCGTTGGAAGATTCTCTTAAGCGACTACTGCTTCAAAAGCCACTGACTAAGATCACCATCGCGGACCTCACTGAGGACTGCGGGGTCAGCCGCATGACATTCTACTATCACTTTCAGGACATCTACGACCTGGTTGAATGGGCATGTGAGGAAGACGCCGGCCGCGCGCTCGCCAACAACAAGACGGCCGATACCTGGCAGGTGGGCCTGGTAAACATCATGCTCGCGGTGCGCGACAACAAGCCCTTTATCATGAACGTCTATCACTGTGTGAGCGCCGAGCGCATCCAGCGTTTTCTGCAGCCCGTGACATTCGACCTGATCGAAGGCGTGGTCGAAGAGCACGCCGCAGGCAAGAGCGTCTCACAAAGCGACAAGGACTTTCTGTCCCGCTTTTTCGCACATGCATTTATCGGTGTAATGCTCGACTGGATTTCCGCAGGCATGGCCGAGGACCCGAGCGCAGTAGCCGAGCGCGTTTCCAAAATATGCGAAGGCCAGATTGACGCAGCGCTGGCGAGATTTTGACTATTACACGTTGGAGTGCAAAGCGGCCCGGCGTGACCTTGGGAAACCAAAGCCAAGCAGATTTGTACAATCCGCCCCCGTTGATTAAAAATCGTACAAGGTGACGATCTTGTATCGGTTAGGCCGCGTTGATCAGGGCAAAAGCTTGTTAACGAACTTCGTTGGCAAGGAGGAGCCATGTACTATTCAAGCGGAAACTACGAAGCCTTTGCTCGTCCCAAGAAGCCTGCGGGCATCGACCACAAGAGCGCCTACATCATCGGCACCGGCCTGGGCGCGCTTACCGCAGCCTGCTATCTGGTGCGCGACGCGCAAATGCCCGGAAGCCACATCCATATCCTCGAAAAGGACCCCGTTGCGGGCGGCGCCTGCGATGGTGCCGACATCCCCGGCGTGGGCTATGTCATGCGCGGCGGCCGCGAGATGGACAACCACTTTGAGGTCATGTGGGATCTTTTCCGCTCCATTCCCTCGATTGAAGATCCGGACATCTCCGTGCTCGACGAGTACTACTGGCTCAATAAGGAGGATCCCAACTACTCGCTGTGCCGCTCGACTAAGAACCGTGGCCAAGACGGCGGCACCGATGGCAAGTTCGGCCTGTCGGACAAGGCGGCGACCGAGATCATGGACCTGTTCTTTACGCCCGACGAGGAACTGGCGAACCGTCCAATCACCGATTTCTTTGACGACGAGGTGCTCAACTCGAATTTCTGGATGTACTGGCGCACCATGTTCGCCTTTGAGAACTGGCACTCGGCGCTCGAGATGAAGCTCTATATCCGCCGCTACATCCACCACATCGCGGGTCTGCCCGACTTTAGCGCCCTGCGCTTCACCCGCTACAACCAGTACGAGTCGATGATTCTGCCCATGCAGCGCTATCTCGAGGCGCACGGCGTGCAGTTCCACTTTGACACCAAGGTCGAAAACGTGGTGTTTGAGGTTGGCGGAGGCGAGGGTCCGCGCCGCGCCGTCACTGGCACCGGCCAGGACACGATTCAGCGCATCCAGCAGGCCGCCTTTGCGCGCAACCCCTACAGTACGAGCACCAAGAAGGTCGCGCGTCGCATCACCGTAACGCATGCAGGCGAGATTTCGAACATCGACCTCACTGAGGATGACCTGGTCTTTATAACCAACGGCGGCTGTGTGGAAAACTCGACGATTGGCGCGCAGGATAAGCCCGCCGCATGGGATCCGACGATTCGCCCCGGTGGCGGTTGGGACATGTGGCGTCGTATCGCAGCGCAAGATCCGAGCTTTGGTCATCCCGATAAATTCTGCGGTGACCCCGAGAAGAGCAACTGGATGAGCGCCACGGTCACCACGCTCGACGGCGAAATTGTGCCCTATATCCAAAAGATCTGCCATCGCGATCCCTTTACCGGGCACGTCGTGACCGGTGGCATTGTGACCTGTAAGGATTCGGGCTGGCTTATGAGCTGGACGATCAACCGCCAACAGCAGTTCCGCGATCAGCCCAAAGACCAGCTTTGCGTGTGGGTGTATGGCCTGTTTACCGACAAGCCCGGTGACTACGTTAAGAAAGCCATGCGCGACTGCACCGGCGAGGAGATTTGCCAGGAATGGCTGTATCACCTGGGCGTTCCCGAGGATAAGATTGTTGAGCTGGCGGCAAATCACGCCAACACCGTGCCCGTCATGATGCCCTACATCACCGCCTTCTTTATGCCGCGTGAAGCAGGCGACCGTCCCGACGTGGTGCCCGATGGCGCCGTGAACTTCGCGTTCCTGGGCCAGTTTGCCGAGACGCCGCGTGACACGATCTTTACGACTGAGTACTCCATGCGCACCGGCATGGAAGCCGTCTACACGCTCTGCGATGTCGACCGCGGCGTACCCGAAGTCTGGGGTTCGGTCTTTGACGTGCGCGACCTCCTTATGAGCAGCGTTAAACTACGCGACGGTGAGCCCATCACCAGCATGAAGCTGCCTATGGTTGAGCGGATTGCTCTCAAAGAAGTGCTCAAGAAGGTCGAGGGAACCGACATCGCCAAACTCCTCAAGGAGTACGGCGCAATCTAGCACACAAGAACCACCACAAAGGGGCAGGCACCTTTGTGGTGGTTTTCGACAAAAAGAAGCCGCCCCGATAATGAACTGCGCCCCAAAACTTGGACGCGCTAAAATCATTGATCTCCTCCAGGGGCACGGTCATCTCCTCCATCCTTCCCGGGCGGGCTCGGCAAAGTCTCCGCCCGGGAACACCATACGGCGAGGGCCGCGTCCCTGGTCCCAGGGGGCGCGGCCCTAATGATTAAACTGCTCAATTCTTAATGCACGCGGTGCTCAAATCCCGATGCTCATTCGGACCTATTCTTATTGCACATCAACACAGCTCATGCTCATGCCCTTGCGCGACATGCTCCTGGCCAGCCCGTTCGCCTCGCAGATCGCGATCCACCGCGGCCAGCGGTAGTGGCCGCCGCGGTCGCTGTGGACGGCCAGCGCCTCACCGGGTGCCAGCGTCCCGCAGGCCGCCTCGAGCGAGGAGTTGGCCAGCCGCGCCGTGGGGTGCCGGCCGATCGACCACGCGACGGGCCTGCCGTCGAAGCAGTCGATGACGGGCGACGGGTAGCACTTCGCCCCGCAGGGCAGCCTGAACTCCGTGATGTCGGTGACCCACAGCTCGTTGGGGGCCGCGGCGCGGAAGTCGTGCGTCCCGTCCTCGCGCAGCGGCAGGTTCGCCGGGGCGGGGGGCGCAGTCGAGGCCGAGGGCGCGCAGGACGCGGCAGAGGTGGAAGCCGTTGACGCCGGACTCGTAGACCGCCTTGGGTGACTCGAAGGAGAGCGCCCACTCGGCGACCGAGACCGGGTCGTAGCCGAACGACGCGCGCTCGACCTCCCCAGTCATGGGGTTCAGGGCGCAGGCCTTGATGCTGCGGGCGTGGACGTCGAGACCGATGGCTGTGACATAATTGGACATGAAGCCCCTCTCCGTCGCATGTGGCGCGCGGCCACGGTTGGCGCTACGACCATTGTCGCCCGACCCACGATAGAGCTGCAAGGGGAGGGGCTCCCAATGTTCAACTCATATCGTCTGTAGCGTTTAAAATTATTGCCACTTGCAGACCATTAATTTAAGACTTATCTAGACCCGTGTATCGCAGATAAGCCATAAGGTAGCACCTTGAAGCAAACGCAATAGCCGCGCTTCTCACTAAAAGTGATTCACGTGTCACCAACTTAGCGGAATCTTCTGATATCTCGAACGTTGAAGTGAAAGCGGCTGAAAGGGAATTGGTAACCTCTGTAACGGTGTAGTTATACGCAATATCATTGTGATAGGTAATGCGTTGAATTTTAAAGAGGTGCTCTATCGCAGACATAGATAGGACCTGTTTAAAGATGCAGATAGCGACAAGCAGCGCAAGCTGATCTTCACCATATAGCTTTTTCACCGGTGGGGGAACAAGACCAGCCTTTACATAGTTGTTGACCATAGACGGCGTTATCCAGGGACCTTCTACGCAACAAGACAGTGGTTCAAAAACCCCTTCTATATAAGAGATGACTTGTTCACGGTATAAAGGGATTTCTGGGAGATCGTCATAACGGGGCAATTTGAAGCGCTGCATATTAATAGCCGCTTCTGATCTGAGAAATGCGTCGGGAAGGAACGTGGGAATAAGATCATCTGGAGATATCTGCTCAGATGAATCTGCCATAGGAATAACCTGGGGCGATGGCTTCATGAACAACCCTTCATCCTTCTCTTCTAAGAATTAAGGTTACATTAAACAAGGCACTGTAAATTACTAGACCTAGTATACAGAACTACATGGAGAGCAGGAGTATAATAACTCGAACTCCATCATCTTAGAAGGGAACTGCTATGTCATGGTGCATTGCTGCAGATTCAAGCTGTAATCTTCGCGGGTACACCCCCGAGACTCCTCATTTGTCATTCCGTCTTGCGCCGCTTAAGGTAAATGTTGGCAGTATCGAGTATGTCGATGACGAGAACCTCGATGTCGACGCGCTTAACCAGGCTGTAGCTATCGAGGCATCCGCAAGTTCGAGTTCTTGTCCAAGCGTAGGGGAGTGGACTGAGATCTTTAAGTCAGCAGACAACGTTATCGCCGTAACCATAAGTTCGAATCTATCTGGTAGCTATGATTCCGCAATGATGGCTCGTAATATTGTATTAGACGAATATGCTCGAGATCACAACGGCGTTATCGCTGGTAAGAATATCTATGTTCTAAATTCACGCGCTGCCGGCGGTAAACTTGAACTCATCGTTACCCTATTAGATAGGTACCTAAGTAATAATCCTACTTTCGACGAAACCGTTGAATACGCAAAGAAGCTCGAAGCGACTTCCCAGGTCCTTTTCTCACTTAGCAGTTATGAGAACCTGGTAAAAGCAGGTAGAATGCCACGCGTTGCCGGCGCAATTGCGAGTCGTTTAAATATCCGCATTCTCGGCACGGCAAGTTCGGAGGGAACGATTAAGCTAGTCGGTCCCTCAAGAGGCGAGAAGAAAGCGATTCGCGGCATCATAGATACAATGGTCTCCGATGGGTATCATGGGGGCTTCATAGCGATTGATCATGTTAATAACGAGCATACGGCTGAACTTCTTAAAAGTACCCTGTTAGAGCAATGGCCAAACGCAGAAATAAAGATATTAGCTTGCGGTGGCCTCTGTTCGTACTACGCCGAAGCGAGCGGTATTATCGTTGGCTATGGATGGCTATAGTCCGTGATCTAAATAACCGTATACCCGGCCGTCGCTCATGAAGATACTGATAGCGGCGACCGGGTCAATTGTTATGTAGCACCTTTACATAAGATATATTATCGCGAATAGAAAAGGGAAGAAGGACTGCTTTGAGCATAGAAGCCTTCCTTCTCCCAAAGCAAACAATCAAATAGCGTTAATCCGACTGCTCCAGGTATCGGTACGCTGCCGTACCGGCAATGGCGCCGTCCGCGGCAGCAGTAATAACCTGACGAAGCTGTTTAGTGCGCATATCGCCAACGCAGAACAAGCCAGGCGTTTTCGTCATCATGGAATCATCGGTGATGACGCCGCCGTCTGAACCAAGGTCTACGTAATCCTTCACAAGATCGACCACGGGATCGTTGCCTGTAAAGACAAAGATGCCAAATGACCCCTCAGGAAGTTCCTCGACTCTAGATTCGCCGTTTGTCGTATCGATGAACTCTATACGATTAAGAAGCGTGCCGCCGGTAACCTCATTGATGGATGTGTTAAAGCGAACTGAAACGTTATCATGCTCAAGTAGCCTAGAGACCATGCCCCGAGATGCTCTAAAATGATTTTTTCGCACAACCATCGTAACGTGCTTAGCGATCTTAGCCAGAAACATCGCTTCCTCGACAGCTGAGTTTCCGCCGCCCACAACAAATAAGTCTTTTCCGCGATAAAACATTCCGTCGCATGTTGCGCAATAAGAGATGCCCCTGCCGCGATAGTCATTTTCACCCTTAAAACCCGCGAGCCTGGGCCTTGCACCGGTAGCAACAATCAGCGATCGCGCATGATACGTGGCGGAGTCGGTCTCAACATCAAACTCCCCCGTTTCATCAATATGAACATTGTTCACCATTTCATAGATGGTCTGAGCACCAGCTTGTTCAGAATGCTCCTGCATTTTCATTCCAAGCTCGGCGCCGGATATCGAAGGAAACGCAGGGTAATTATCAATTGTGTCGGATGTTGCAATCTGTCCACCCGGCATACCTTGTTCGAACACGGCTGCATTGAGGCTAGCGCGGGCGGCGTAGATGCCTGCCGTATATCCAGCGGGTCCACCGCCGATAATAGCGACATCATAAGTCGACTGTTCATTCATTCATGACCTCCAATCAGTCTTTCTTTTCATACCCGTTATTAGAGACAACAAGTAGATAAGTTAATCGTAGAATGGAGAAGATTGATTTTACGCAAGGAGTGAACATGGACGAGAAGCGTGCGATGGCACCTTGGCAAAACACAGCCACGCCTGCGCCGGTCATAACAATCATGCATGCATCCGTCGGATCAGGACATAAGGCTGCAGCCAATGCGGTCGCTCAGGCGATAGACCGAATGCGCGGAACCAATAATGTTCCATCCAACGTAATCGTTGAAGTCCTCGACGTGTTGGACTTTGGACGAATTAAATTTGACGGCAACAAGACCGCGGCCTCGTTCACCGGCGCCACGCGCCCCATTTACGATATCACTTGGCGATACACGTTAACGGGACGCTTGCTTTGGGGTGGTGGCTCCGCCTGGTCACGCATTATGTTCCCAGCCTTTAATGATTATGTTCGTGAAAAGAGACCCCTCGCACTAATATGCACGCATATCACCGCGGCAAACGTAGCGGTTGGTGCTCGCATGATGACCGATATCGATTATCCCATCGTTTGCATCCCCACCGATTACGAGATAGAGGGCTTGTGGCCCCATAAAGAAGCGGATATGTTCTGCGTTGCAACGGAGTTTATGGCAGAGACGCTTCGTCCCCGTAAGGTTCCGGAAGCGAATATAACCATTACCGGCATACCAGTTAGAGGGGGCTTTGAGGATGACCCCTTCGATAGGAATGCTGTTCTTGAGCAGTTCGGACTCCCTGTAAACAAGAAAATCGTCCTCGTTCTCGCAGGAGCAAGCTTACCGCAGCCGTACGTTCGCTTTAGAATGGCGATCGAGCAGACACTCCCCTATCTTCGACGTTTCGTTGACATGCACTTTGTCTTTCTCCCGGGCAAAGACCATGAATATGCAAGAAACCTAAAAGCTTTGTTCTCTGGAATGAAGCTAGAAAACGCCACCGTCTTGGATTATGTAAGCGATATGGCTTCTCTTATGAGGGCGTCAAACCTAGCGATACTGAAATCTGGCGGTCTCACCGTTACCGAATGCCTGTGCGCGCACCTCCCCATGCTCCTGGTTGGGAAATCATATGGGCAGGAAAAAGCCAATACGGTAATGCTGACGTCTTTTGGCGCAAGCCTCCATGCGACCACAGCACGTGAGCTTGTCCTCACGCTTGAGCGAATCCATAGGCACCCCGAAGCGCTCGATGCGCTGCTCATTGGTGCCAATGCATTGAGAAAACCGAATGCGGCAGAAGATATCGTTCGAGCGACCATGGGACAAACGAAGATCAAAAGAAGGCGACAAAAGCACTTTCTTGAGTTTTACTGGGGTGAAAAACCCGCTCACACCCGATAGATACTTGGAGGCTCCGCTGCCGGGAGCCTCCATTACAAAAGCCGACTATTTTGATCCACTTGAACCAAAGCCGCCTTCGCCCCGGTCAGTTTCATCGAGCTCATCGACCTCAAGCAACGTCACGCTAGGAACGGCTTGGATAACAAGCTGGGCAATACGGTCACCCTTTTCGATAACGATAGGTTCATGGGGATCGAGGTTAATGGCAATGATCTTGAGTTCGCCACGATAATGCGCGTCGATAAGACCGGGGGTGTTCAAAATAGAGAGGCCCTTTTTGATTGCCATACCGGAGCGAGGCTGGACGAATCCAGCGTATCCATCCGGCAGTGCGATAGCCAGTCCAGTCGAAATAAGAGCGCGCTCAAAAGGTTGAAGGACAACAGTCTCAATAGAGCGAAGATCAAGTCCTGCGTCTCCTTCATAGGCGTACGAAGGAATCAGGGCTTCTGGAGACAACTTTTTAATAGGCACCGTAATAGCAGCCATCAGCTCACCTCAACTTGTCGAGCTCGTTAAAGAATTCTTCAACATCCTTAAAATCACGATAGACGGATGCGAAGCGAATATATGCGACTTTGTCTAGGTTGGCAAGCCTCTTTAGAACCATGTCGCCGATTTCATGAGAAGAGACGGCTCTAACCGTTCTCGATCGGAGCTCTAGCTCAATGTCGTCAATAAGATAGTTGAGCTGAGAAAGATCGATATCCCGTTTCGAGGTTGCTCGCATAAGACCAACCATCAGCTTGTTTCTATCAAATGGTTGAGTGGTACCGTTGCTTTTGACAACCTCTATGGGGTCCTCGCAGCGTTCGAACGTCGTAAACCTATGACCGCACGTACGACATTCGCGACGTCGTTTAATTGCGTTGGTTACTTCCTGCATGCGCGAATCAATAACCCTCGTGTTCTCTCCACCGCATTTAGGGCACCGCATAATAGCATCCTTTCAGATATACAATGCATATAGGATAACCCAGAACAGCGAAGATGCGTTGAAGCAGGATGGCTACGAAGGATTGGCGACCAAAATCGTTTGACCCGGTTGGAGCATCGAGGAGTCGAGGTCGTTCCAATCTCTAATGGCGGAGACCATATCCTGAGTCGATATCCCATCGACATGGTACGCCTCAGCAAGCTCCCAGAGCGTCTCTCCCTGCTTTACCCGTACAGACTGTAAGTTCATGGTCTCGATTAAGTCGTAAGTGGGAGCTGAAGCTGCAACTGAAATCTGATAGGTAGCCATGAACACCACGACGCTCACAATAACAAAGACGGCAACACGTATTGCAGAAAGCCTACGGGAATGAATCGTACGAGGCGCACGCTTAACCATAGATGTATCGACCGCAGCGCAATCGCACCCACCGTTGATAACAACAAGACTATTCTCATGTTCCGGATAGACGGAAAGTGCGAGGTTTCCAGAAACGTAAGATTGCGTATTCATCGGTATCTCCCTTCGGCTCATTTAACAATTAAAGATATATATGTTCGTCTGGACAAAAATGACTAGCGCAAGAACGAGTGTTCGTTTATCATTATCTTCGAACAGTTGTTCTTGTCAAGAAAAATACGAACAAATGTTTCACTACGAAGGGAGCGTTTATGGCACGCAAGATTACGAAGCGCCAGCAGCAGATCTACGATTTCATCCGCTCGTATCAGCTGGAAAAAGGGTATCCCCCTAGCGTTCGCGAGATGGCAGCCGCCGTGGGCCTGTCTTCGCCCTCAACCGTACACGCCCATCTCAGCGCCCTCGAACAGCATGGCTTGATTCGCCGTGATAAAACAAAGCCGCGCGCTCTTGAAGTATTTAACGAAGATGGAACCAACGCCCAGCTTGCCAATGTCACTGAAACTCCGAATCGTGGGACCATATCGCTGCCTCTCATTGGACGCGTAGCAGCCGGAATTCCGATTCTCGCCGAACAGAACGTTGAAGACACGTTCACGCTACCCACTGAAATAGCAACCGATTCAAGTTCGTTCATACTTGAGGTTCACGGCGACTCTATGATTAACGTGGGAATCTTCAACGGGGATTATATAGTTGTTCGCGAACAGCACAACGCCATGAACGGGGAGATCGTCGTCGCTATGATCGATGGCGAGGCGACCGTTAAGACCTTCTACAAAGAAGCGGGTAGGGTGAGGTTGCAGCCTGAAAACGATTCTATGGAGCCAATCTATGCTGTGAGCCCCACCATTCTTGGCAAGGTTGTAGCTTTGATGCGAAGGTTCTAGATGAATACCGAGTCTGACATCGACCAGCAAAAGCCCGCGGAAAGAATCGTTTTTTTCGATACGCTTCGCGGGCTGACCATAATCTCCATGGTCGCTTTCCATACCACATACGACTTGGCATATCTATATGGGATTGATTTGCCTTGGTTTACATCTAGCATATTTCAAGATATTTGGAGAGCTACGATTAGCTGGACATTCCTTATACTTGCAGGCTGGATGACCCAACACTCGCGGAACAATCTTAAAAGGGGTGCGATGTATGCCATCGCCGCATTGGTGGTGTTTCTCGTTACATCTGTCGCAAGTGTTGACACACCCGTATCCTTCGGAATTCTCTATTGCATGGCTTTTTGTACCTTAGCCTATGGAGCGGGTGCGAGATTCTTCAAGAGGCTCAACCCTTTAATAGGCATAACAATCTGCGTGTCATTATTCGCGATCACCTATGGAGTTCCCAGGGGTAGCTATATGTTTGCAGGGCTGTCGTGGCTGGGCTTTCCGGGACCGGGATTTGCTTCCGGAGATTACTATCCCCCAATCCCCTACTTCTTCCTTTATGCCGCAGGCGTGTTTTCAGCGATCGCATACCTGTCTAGAGACGTGAAATTTTATATATATCCAAGTTGGATGAAGAGGGATTACTGCCACCCGTTAACGATTATTGGACGCCATAGCCTATTGATCTACCTACTCCATCAGCCCATCGTCCTAGCCTTGCTCACAGCTACACTGGGTTAGTAAGATAGCAGGGGCTATTCGGTAATATAGCGTTCGATCCGAGGAGCGATGCGGCTGGGAACGCGAGCAATCAGCCGCACGCCCTCGCCTAGAAATTCCTCATGAACAACTTGACCTTGCTCGCGAATCAACGAAATCAGCGCAGCTTCCTTGTACGGAATCGTGGCGCTGAGCACGGTGTCACTTGCGGATGCCTCGTTGGCAATTCGAGAGGTAAGCGAATCAATCCCCTCGCCAGTAAGCGCGGAAAAAAAGATGCTATCGGAATAGCGGGACTTGAGAATGCCAAGCTCAATGGGATCAAGAAGATCAACTTTATTGAAGACCGCAACAGATAACTTATCGCCCGCACCGATTTCAGAAAGAACGGACTCGACTGCATCCATTTGACGAATCCAGTCATCATCTGAAATATCTACAACCTTGAGAATGAGATCGGCGTTAAGAACCTCTGAGAGCGTCGATTTGAAAGCCTCAACCAACCCATGCGGAAGCTTCTGGATGAAACCGACCGTATCGGTGACGGTAATTAACCTGCCACCCGGAAGGGCATACGCTCGAGTTGTAGGATCAAGGGTTGCAAACAGCTTATCCTGGGTGAAAACATCGGCGCCCGTAAGGCGGTTGAGCAGAGTCGACTTTCCAGCATTGGTATAACCTGCTAGGGCTACTCTGAAAGCACTTGATTCCAGTCGGTCCTTAGACTGCACTCCCCTTCGTTTCTCGACGAGCCTTAATTGCTTTCGAAGCGCGGAGATTTTATTGCGGATCAAGCGCCTGTCGACTTCAAGCTGACTTTCACCCTGGCCGAAGCGACTTCCGATTCCACCACGAGTCTGCTCTTTTGCAAGATGGCTCCACATACCGCGAAGCCTTGGAAGAAGGTATTGAAGCTGGGCAAGCTGAACTTGAAGGCGACCCTCGCGAGTCTTCGCATGTAAACCGAAGATATCGAGAATCAATGCGGTGCGATCGATAATCTTCACTGGTTCGCCTACGGCTTTTTCAAGGTAAGACTGTTGAGATGGCGAAAGTTCATCGTCGAAGATGACGACATCTATATCAAGACTGTGAACCATTCGAACAAGTTCCTCAACCTTGCCAGACCCAATAAATGACTTGGGGATTGGCTTGTCTAGTCGCTGCGTAAGTTTTGCAACAGCTTCAGCACCTGCTGTATGAGCAAGGCGCTCGAGCTCATCAAGAGACCGATCGATAGGCCATGAGTTGACCCTCCAGTCTACGCCAACGAGAAGGGCTCGCTCCGGGACGGGAGTCGTAGAGATGAAGCCCGGTTTTGCCATTTAGTACCCCGTTTTCTCCATTATGAAATCAGCAGCTTGATTGGTTGACAGCTGGTCCATATCCAACCAAATGGTCCTATCATCCCTCCTGCACCAAGACAGCTGCCTTTTTGCATATCGCCTTGACCTCTGCTTGATTAAAGAGACCGCATCTGCAAGCGAGCAGATCCCCTCGAGATAATCAATGATCTCCTTATAGCCAATGGCCTGCCTGCTTGTGATCGCATCAGCGGCACCAGAAGCGACGAGACCTTTTACCTCATCAAGAAGGCCCTGATGCATCATGATATCAACGCGATCATCGATTCTCTTGTACAGACGATCTCTATCCATAGTGAGAGCGAAGCTAACGTAATCATAGTGAGCGCGGGGCGTGGAGAATCCGGCCTTTTGATCGGCGTAGCTAATACCCTCATCTATCATTTCGAGCGCCCGGACAACCCGTCGAACATTATTGGGATGAATCTGATCGGCGCTAGCAGGATCCTTTTCACGAAGCAGGGCGTGAAGCCCTTCCGGACCAAGCTCCTCAGCCATATGCTGATACCGCGAGCGGCGCTCGCCCTCAACCTCGCCTTTCGGAAATTCCATTTCGTCCAAAGCAGCACGAAGGTACAAACCAGTGCCACCGCAGAGAATGGCCGGCTTGCCTGCAGAAAGGAGCGAGTCAATTATCGCCCGTGCATCATGCTGATACAGGGCTGCAGAATAGCTCTCTGAAGGAGAAACGATATCCACGAGACGGAGCGGTACCCTACGCTCTGGCTCTGGTGTTTTTGCAGTACCGATATCCATGCCAACATAGACCTGCATAGCATCAGCAGAGATGACATCTGTATGCAGTCGAGAGGCGACCTCATCGGCAAGAGAACTCTTACCGGACGCAGTGGGACCCGTAATAGAGATAACGGGGATTGTCATCGAGGCCCGCCAACCAAGGAGCCGGAAAGATACCAGGTTTTAGCAACATCAACATCGACATCGACGATCTTACCGATGTAGGAATCGATGTCGGCGCCTTCGGGCAGTGGAGCATGAACGGTTTGATTCCAAGGGCTTTTACCTTGGAGCATGCAATCATCCTTCTTGGACGTGCCCTCGATGAGCGCAGGAACCGTGGTATGCAGCTGCCCTTGGTTGAATTCATGTGCCGTGGTCTCGATAACGGAGACCAAACGGTTGAAACGGTCGAGAATGACATCATGCGGCGTGGGATCATCGATCTTTGCAGCGGGCGTGCCCTCGCGCTTAGAATAGATGAACGTAAAGGCCTGGGCGTAGCGAACCTCTTCAGCAAGTGAAAGGGTCTGCAAAAAGTCCTCTTCAGTTTCACCGGGGAAGCCGACGATAATATCGGTGGTCAGTGCTATGCCAGGTATCTTTTCACGGATGCTGCGAACAAGATCGATGTACTGCTCACGCGTATAGCGCCTATTCATCTCTTTAAGCACACGGGTGGAACCGGACTGAACCGCAAGATGAAGGTGAGGCATAACGGCGGGAACATCGGCCATCGCATTAATGGTCTCAGGCAAGAGATCTTTAGGATGAGAGGATGTAAAGCGTATACGCTCAATGCCGGTCTCTCCCACTGCACGGAGCAGGTCGGCAAAGCGCGGCTTGCCAAAAATGTCTCGTCCATAGGAATTAACGTTTTGGCCGAGCAGCGTGATTTCACGAACGCCGGAGCGAACAAGTCCGGCGACCTCGTCAACGATCTGCTCAAACGGACGACTCTTTTCGCGGCCGCGAACATAAGGAACGATACAGTAGCTACAGAAATTATTGCAACCAGTCATGATGGGGACCCAAGAATGGAACGTGGTGGCGCGATGCCACGGCATGCTTGTGGCCCCCTTATCTTCGATCTCCTCGCACCTAACGTGATGGTCGCCATCTTCGAAGGCCTGGGCGATAAGCTCGCCCACATGAGCGATGGAATGGGTGCCAAAGATAACGTCAACGTTGTCGAGGTTGGTGAGAAGTCCCTCGCCGTCGCGCTGAGCGATGCAGCCGCCAACTGCGATAACGCGGCGACCGCTAGGAGGCTTAGGCAGGCTCTTACAGGAGGAGCACTGTCCGTACAAACGTGTATCAGCCGCCTCGCGAACGCAGCACGTCATAAAGATAACGATATCGGCATCCGAGGGCTCGCCGACCTCCAAGCACCCAAGGGAGTCGAGCAAGCCGCTCACACGCTCGGAATCATGAAGGTTCATCTGGCAACCGAACGTACGGATGAAATAGGTTTTACCTGAAAGGATAGAGGAGTTCATTCTTAGCAGACCTCTTGAAAATCTTTAAGCAGCTCGGCAGCGTCCGAGCTTTGAATAGAGAGATGGTGAACGTACACAGAAAGCCTGATAGCCGTGCGCGATTCACCGTTAATGAGAATGTCGGAGAAGATGGGGGCGCAGGAGATATCGAATCCCGTAGGAATAAGGAAGCCGCGAGCTATGGCTACCGCCTTGATCGCTTGGTTGACGGCACCGGCGCCAACGCACTGCATATTGACGGGCACACCGTCTTTAACCATACCGGCGATGGCACCCGCCACGGAAGCAGGTGAAGACTTGCTCGATACCTTGAGGAATTCCATCTATGTTTCTCCAGCGTGTGTGGTGCGTTTATGCATATTATTTTAAGTATACCGCAAGCGAGCGACCTGGAAAACCGTTTACTCTTCTTTACCAAGGTCAAAGGTAACCGTGATCTTATCCTTGAGGACTCGCACCTTTGGTTCACCCAAGAGGTTGATGTAATACCGTGAAGCAAGGTCGTTAAAGTCTTTCTCCACGGCCCGAGAAAAGCTGGCGATATCATCCTTGGAAATCTTTAGCCCCCTGCGATCGCGTTCAAGATCAACTTGACGCATCAACCTCTCGCTAGGCCTGGTTCGCTCCCTTAAAAGACGAGCGGATACGCTTCTCAACGGTGCGATAGACCCCGCAAGAATGCGATGGGCCGTCCTCTCGGAAATCTCGATGCCCAAAGTGGAAGCAATTTGGATGAAATCTGACGCATCAGCGGCAAAGCCTAGGCGAGATATCACCGGAAGGCCCGATTCATCGTCCATAAATAAAAGGCTTGAAGCATCCAACTCGCGGCGTGCCTGGTTATAGAGCGTAGAGGCGATCTCTGTAGGCGTTCCCAAGAACACATCGCAACCACGAAGCTCTTCCAAAGCGAACTCGCAGGCGGTACGAACGATATTGTGAGGCCCGCGCGTGCAAACGAAGACGCCCTCATCGTTCTTTTCAGCCTGGGGCCAGGTCGATTGGTCGACTCGCTCTTTAAGCGAGGAGCAATCGACTATAACGCGAAAAACGGATCCGAGACCCGGACCGGACGTGAGGACCTCTGCGGATTGAGCATTCTGCTTAATGGAGAACAGGGCCATACCGCGACCGTGAACGCCCCACTTGTCCATCTTCATGGTCTCGAGCTTGGAGGTGACGCGGGCGTCGAATATGCGCTCCCTCATGCCCATCGGGACACCGGAACCGTTGTCAAGGAAGAGGAGAGTGCGAACACCCTCCTCTTTCGATGTTGCAATATAGACCCGATCGGCTCCAGCGTCACGAGCGTTTCTGAGCATCTCGATAACGATATCCTCGACACTTTGAATGTCGTGCTTAGCTTGACGGCGCTCAGCTTCGGAAACTCGAAGCTTTACGTAGCCGTCGCCTAGGTTCTCTTCAACACGAAGATTGCCTTCTCCGGACATGGAGGCGATGAAAGCGATGAGGTCGTTAGAGTCGCTCATGTTACTTAGCGATATCCACAGCGCGGCTCTCGCGGATCACGACGACGCGAACCTGGCCGGGATACTCCATCTCTTCCTCGATCTGCTGAGCGATGTTGTGAGCCAGAACGGTCGATTCAGCATCGGAAATCTTATCAGGCTGCACCATGACATGGACCTCGCGACCAGCCTGCATAGCATATGTCCTCTCGACGCCGTCGTGGGAGTTGGCGATCTCCTCAAGCTTCTCAAGGCGCTTGATGTAGTTCTCGGCAGACTCGCGGCGAGCACCGGGACGCGACGCGGAAATTGCATCTGCAGCCTGAACAAGCACGGCAAGAACGGTGTTGGGGTCGACATCGCCGTGATGAGCCTCGATCGCGTGGACAATAACGGGCTTCTCGCCGTAGCGGCGAGCGAGATCGGCGCCGATAACGGCGTGGGGACCCTCTACGTCATGATCGATTGCCTTGCCGAGATCATGCAGCAGGCCTGCGCGCTTGGCCACGCGAACGTCCACACCAAGCTCGGAAGCCATGATTGCGCAGAGCTCAGACACCTCGATAGAGTGCTGCAGAACGTTCTGGCCAAACGAGGTGCGGTAGCGAAGGGCGCCAAGGGTCTTGACAATCTCAGGATGAAGATCGTGAATGCCGGTATCGAAGCATGCCTGCTCGCCCGCTTCGCGAACGCGCTGCTGAACCAAATCGGCAGCTTTCTGATACATCTCCTCGATGCGCGCAGGATGGATGCGACCGTCTGCGATAAGGTTCTCGAGAGCGACGCGAGCCGTCTCACGACGAACCGGATCGAAGCTGGAGAGAACAACCGTTTCAGGGGTGTCGTCGATAACCAGGTTCACACCGGAAACCTGCTCGAAGGTGCGGATATTGCGGCCCTCGCGACCGATGATCCTGCCCTTAAGATCATCGGACGGAATATGCACCGAGGTGACGGTGACCTCAGCGGTATGGTCGGCAGCGCAGCGCTGGATAGCAAGAGAGATGATCTCCTGAGCGGTCTTATGGCACTCGGCCTTAACCTTCTGCTCGCTATCGCGGATGATCGTTGCCGCCTCATGGGTGACCTCGCCGCGAACCTTGTCGAGAAGCTCCCTATGGGCGTCCTCGCGAGTGAGTTCAGCGATTCGTTCAAGCTCATCGGTCTGCTTCTCATACAGTTCGTTCAACTCACGAGACTTCTTCTCAATCTGGCCCTGCTGGCTGGAAAGCTGATGCTCGCGTTTATCGAGTGCCTCGTTGCGGCGATCCAGGGATTCCTCGCGCTGCATGACGCGATTCTCAAGGACGCGAAGCTCCTTCTTGCGAAGCTTCTCCTCGGCCTCTGCTGCCTGCTTATTCTGGATGATCTCTTCCTTCGCCTCGAGAAGAGCCTCTTTCTTCAACGTCTCAGCCGCTCGACGCGCATCACCCATGACCTGCTCAGCCTCTGCATGTGCAGACTGAATCTTATTTTCAGCCTCGCGAATGCTACCGGTCTTGGCGTTGCGCATGACGAGCACGGCGATACCTGCTCCTATAAGAAGGCAGACAATGCCAATGCCAATCTCCATGCTTGTACGCTCCTTTTTAGAATTTTGAATGCATCAAACCGCACGAGGCCAATGACCTCGCGCGGGACATTTGCATGGATTGAGTCCACCGCATGAAAATGAATATGAGAAATATATCAATCTCATCCTAGATGAGCGCATATCACATAACAAATGACCTAATCATCGTACGTTGATAATATACGTATGTCAATGAAGCATGGGCAGACGGTAAAGACTTCGGTGAATGAGCTGGACGAAAAACCAAAATGAAATGAATAGCAGGCAAAACTAAAGAATCACGGACTGCAAAGATCAGGAATCACGACAAAGTCGCTGTTGAACGGCATCTCGCGCTATTGAATACGAAAAGCCCTTAGACATAAGATGCCTTACAAGCTTTTCAAACGGTTTGTTCTCGGGTATGGACTTTCGCGCCAAGAGGGCCGCGGCTCTCTCTACATCGCTGTGTTCATCAAAAAACTCTTCCGGATACCCGGGTATCTCGGCGGGATCCACGCCCCTTCTTTGCAGCTCTTGCTCGATCTTAATCCTTCCCCATCCACGCCGCACCCGCTCATCCACAAAGTAGCTGGCAAACCTCGCATCATCGAGGTACCGGGATTGCCGGGCTTTCTCGACGGCGCTTTCAATAGAAGACGGCGAAAAGCCTTGGCCTTTAAGCTTGTCCTGGATTTCCTTTGTAGAGTGGTCACGTCTGGAAAGCACGTCTACCAAATAGGAGAACGCGACTCGCCTCTGAAGGGAATCGATGTAATCGACAGTCTCGGAGACGGACTGGGGCAGCGCATCGAGATCGGCTTGAAGAATTCGCCCCACCCGCATGGGGACGCGAAAAGTCCTCTCAGACCCATCCATAAGGGTTAGGACGAGGCGGGAGGTGGGCTTGACCTGCTGAAAGGATGATTGGTAAACCGCCGCCTTCTCCGGAAAGAAGACGGCGGCCGAAGCGATATCGCTCAAGGGGAGCCTCACTTAGGATGGAAAACTATGCAAGCGGGCGACATTACGCCGTGGTCTGATCCACGACCTCGCCAACGGGGTCGTCTTCAAAATCAAGTCCGCACGCAACGCGTACGCGGTGCTCGATCTCATCCCGCAGGTCGGGGTTGGTGCGAAGACACTCCTTCGCGGCCTCCCTTCCCTGCCCCAAGCGCTCTTGTTCGTAGGTGTACCAAGAGCCCGACTTGGTTACGATATCGTACTCAACGCCCATGTCGAGAATAGAGCCCTCTTTAGATATACCCGTGCCGTACATGATGTCGAATTCAGCAGTTTTAAACGGAGCCGCGACCTTGTTCTTGACAACCTTGCAGCGAACCCTGTTGCCGATGATATCGGCGCCGTTTTTGATGCTGTCGATACGTCTGATATCGATGCGGACGGAAGAGAAGAACTTGAGCGCGCGGCCACCGGTCGTTGTCTCGGGGTTACCGAACATGACGCCGATCTTCTCGCGAAGCTGGTTGATGAAGATGCAAGTGGTCTTTGATTTTGCGAGGGAACCGGCGAGCTTGCGCAGCGCCTGGCTCATAAGGCGTGCCTGAAGACCCACGGAGCTATCGCCGATCTCACCTTCGATTTCAGCGCGAGGAACAAGCGCTGCTACGGAGTCGATAACGATCACGTCGATAGCGCCCGAGCGAACGAGCATGTCGCAGATTTCAAGCGCCTGCTCGCCCGTATCCGGCTGGGAGATAAGAACCTCATCGATGTCGACGCCGATGCGAGCGGCATACGTGGGGTCGAGCGCGTGCTCGGCGTCGATGAAGGCGACAACGCCGCCCATTGCCTGCGCTTCAGCGAGAATCTCAAGGGAGAGCGTGGTTTTACCAGAGGATTCAGGACCGTAGATCTCGATGATACGTCCGCGCGGCACTCCACCGATACCAAGAGCGGCATCGAGGGCGAGCGCTCCCGTAGGGATGGCTTCAACCTCCAGCTCCGGTCCGCCATCGCCGAATTTCATGATCGAGCCGGTTCCAAACTTCTTTTCGATTTCCTTAGTGGTCGCCTCGATCATCTTATCGCGCTCGGCGCCGGTAGTGCGCTCGTGAATTTGACGGGCAGGGCCTGTGCTCTTTGCCATCTTGACTCCTAACGAATGATTTCCTTGATAATCCTACTACGAACAGCTGTTCGTTGCAAGAAAATATCTTTATGCTAAGCAGGAGCATCTATACAGAATCGTTATCGTTTATTGCAAAAAGGAGTCTCGAAAAACGGATAAATCTAAGCGCCGCACGTAAAACAGCCCATTCAAGTCGTAACATGCGACGCTCTAGAGGGTTTACATCACGAAAGCTCCATAGATTCGCACAGAAGCTGATCGAGCGCGAATCGGACCGCCTCCAGACGGACCCGCTGCCTGTCACCGGCAAATGAGCAGCGCCAAGCCTGATGGCCGTGCTTGGAGGCGATGCCGATATAAACTGTGCCCGCCGGATCTTCTTCGGTGCCACCGCCGGGACCTGCGTACCCAGTGGTGCTAACCGCTATATCCGAAGCATATACCTGGCGAGAACCGGTTGCCATCTCCAAAGCGGTCTGTCGAGACACCGCGGTAAAAGAATGCAAGGTTGAAGGCGAGACCCCTAGAAGCGCTTGCTTCGCCTCATCGCAATATGTAACGGCGCCGCCTTTGAGACAAGCGGATGCCCCGGAAACATCGGCGATGTGAGCAGCGACCAGACCTGCGGTGCAAGACTCCGCCGTAGATACGGTCAAGCCCTTATCCGCGCACGTCTCGACCAACTTTTGGCAAAGCGCGTAAATATCTTGTTCAAGCTCCATGTGCTACACCCTAAACACAATCTTGCGGCAATTCCAAAAGTACTGCGCACCGGAAACCACCGTGAGCACAACGGCGGCAGCCATGAAAACATGGCATACGGTCAGCAGAATGGATGCTGCATCAACGGAATACAGCGCTATAACATCAACAAGCAAGTATCCGCAGATGGCAACCATGGTAACCGCAGTCTTCCACTTTCCCAGTTTATCAGCAGCGATCACCTCGCCGTTAGCGCTGGCGACCATGCGCAGCGCGCTGACCAGAAATTCGCGAAAGAGGATGATGAATACGATCCAGGAAGCGAGCACCCCTTGTTCGATAAAGATAAGAAGCGCGGAAAAGACGAGCAGCTTATCGGCGATGGGATCGAGGAATTTTCCAAAATCGGTAATCTCGCCACGAGAACGAGCCAGATGCCCATCGACCTTATCGGTCAAGCTCAGCACCATGTAGATCACGAATGCCGCGATCGCCTGGAGCTCATAGGAGATGCCCACAATGGTAAAGGCGCCGAGGGCAAAAGCCATATACACAGGGATAAACAGGATGCGAACGCAGGTGACGATGTTCGCCGGAGTCCAAATGCTTTGCAGTTCTTTATGCTGGGATGCCATTACTATTCGCTTTCAATAACATGACCGACCAGCTCATAGCAGAAGCTGTCGGTGAACTCGACCGTTACGATGTCGCCAATGCAGGCCTCTTCGATATCAAGGTGGACAGCGCCGTCGCTGTCGGGAGCCTGGAACCAAGCGTGACCGATGAATTCGGAGAAACCGTCGTTCTCCTCTATACCATCGATGATGACCTCGGCGGTCTCCCCCACATGCGAGGCGGTAGCGGCGAAGCCCAGGGCCTCGGCAAGGTCCAGGGCCTTCTGGGCGCGCTCGAGCTTGACGTCCTCGTCCACCTGATCGTCCATCTCGGCGGCCCTGGTACCTTCTTCGCGAGAGTAAGCGAACACGCTGGTGTAATCAAAGGAGTTGCGATCCATGAACGCGAGCATCTGCTCCGCTTCCTCGTCGGTTTCGCCGGGGAACCCTACAAGGCTGGTAGTGCGAATGACCATGCCCGGAATCTCGGAACGCAGGCGAGCGAACAACTCGTCGAGCTGCTGCTCGGAGCCACTGCGATGCATGGACTTCAAGACGCGCTCGTTGCAGTGCTGAACCGGGATATCGATATAGGGAAGCACTTCGGGCGTGTCGCGAATCGCCGCGATAAGCTCGCCGGTCATGCCTTCCGGCTGAAGATAGAGAACGCGGATCCATACGTGCTGGGGACGGAGCTCCTCAGCCAGCGCAACAAGGAGCTGGGCGAGGTTTGCGGGACCATCGACCTGGTCCTTGAAATCCTTGCCCCAGATACCGGTATCCTGGCCAATAAGGACGATTTCCTTAACGCCGCCGGCGACAAGCTCGCGCGCCTCCGCGATGATGCGGTCAGCAGGGCGAGAGTGATACCTACCGCGGATATACGGAATAGCGCAGAAGCTGCAGAAACGGTCGCATCCATCAGAGATCTTCACATAAGCGACGGAGCCCTCGACGGTGCGCTTGATGTTGGGAATAAAGGAGGGCATATCGCGCTCAACGCCCAGCACCTCGTCCACAACCGCAACGATACCGTCCTCTTCATCCGCACGGACAAACGCGGAGACCTCGGGCAGCTCCTGAGGCAGCTGGTCGCCGTAACGAGAGGGCACGCAACCGCACATGATGATGCGCGCAGCGCGAACACCCTCCTTGACCTCCTCGGCCAAAGCGAGCGTAGTCTCGATGCTCTCCGAGGTTGCGGAAGCAAGGAACGAGCACGTGTTGATGACGACGGCGTCGGCGTCTTGCGCGGAATCGACTTCCTGGTAATCCGCGGCGTCAAGCAGCGCCCTCATGCGGTCGGTATCGACCTCGTTCTTGGCGCAACCAAGCGTGATGTAGAGTAGAGAACCTTTAGCCATGCTGATGCCTTATCGATAGTTGGTGAACTGAAGGGGCTGACCGTAATCCTGGTCGCGCAAAAAGCCGATAACCTGCTGCAGCGCGTCCTTGGAAGCAGAGCTCACGCGAAGCTTGTCGGCCTCGATGGTGACCTTGACTTTGAGCTTGATGTCTTTGACGTCCTTGTTGATCTTCTTAGCGGTGGGCTGGTCGATGCCCTCGATAATGCGGCCGATCACACGCACGGTGCCGCCGGAAGCGGCCTGGGGGGCATCCCACTTGACGGATTTGATGTCAACGCCGCGCTTGATTAGCTTGCTATTGAGAACGTCGATGATCTGCCTCGAGACAAAATCCGCAGGGGCGTTGATGGTGAACGTCTTATCCGTTTTAGACAGATCGATGGTGGCGCCGGAATCCTTAAGGTCGTAGCGCTGCGTGAGTTCGCGCGCGGTTTGCTGGTAGGCGTTATCGACCTCCTGCATATCGACCTGAGACACTACATCAAAGCTTGAATCTTTAGCCATGTTGGGCTCCTTTCGTACGTAGAACCAATCGAAACGCCCTAGTCGCCGTTTGATTGGGTGGTTTGCTGGCCGGTAGCGGTGTTTTGATCCGTCGCCGCCTGGGTTGCATCTTGCGTGCCGTCCGCATCCTGCGCGGTGCTATCGGCGTCCGTACCGTCCTGTGTGGAGTCGGTCTGGGGAGCGGTGATGGTAACGCGCGCGACGCCTGCGCTCTTGCTGTCATAGCGCACCTTCTCACCATTCTTGGTGATGGTGACGTCGGCGGGCTTATCGACGGTGATCTCCATCGACTGCGTGACCGTATATTCCTGCTCAAAAGGCCCAACAACGGTATCTCCGTAGACAGACTTGCCATCAAGCTTGATCTCGAGCCAAGACGTCTTGCCCTTGGCGATGCTGATCTTAACCTTGGTCTCAGTAGGCTCGTTCTGCTGGCTGGTCGTGTTGGAAGCAGCGGTAGATGAGCCATCCTGCGAGGAGGTAGTCGCGGCGTCATCGGTTCCATCGTCAGCAGAGTCATCGTCCAAATCATCATCCTTATTGGAAGAAGATGTAGAGGATTGAGACTGCGAGGTCTGCGTACTGCCCTGAGCGGACGCGTCAGACGAAGGCGCGCAACCCTTGAAGAACAGCAGGAGCAAAATCAGCAAGATGATGATTACGGCTGCACCCAGCAGCATAAGGACCCTATTATCGGAAAACGGCGAGGGAGGCTGAGAGGACCTACCGCGCGACTGCTGGTATCGACCGGGGTTCTGCTGGCCGGGGCGCCCGGAAGCGGAGCGGTAACCGTTTTGCATGGAACCTTGGGGACGAGGTCTGCCTGCAGAGGGCGCCGACCCCCTGTAGCGGGAATCCGTAGAACGGCCGCTGCGGGACGGATACTGGTCGCCGCGAGCAGGACGCGGGCCCTGCCCATAGCGAGACTGACCGGAAGGACCGTATCCACCACCTTGCGGCAACGCGCGCTGCCTGCCGCCGCGGTTTGCCTGCCCGTACCGAAGAGTGCTGGTAGACATGGGCTCATGCGGAGACACCGACTCGGAAACGTAGCCCGCCTGGGGAGGCCTCTGCCCATACCGAGAGTTGGGCACGGGTCCGTTGACCATGAGGAAGCGGCCCTCAGGATTCACGTTGTGCGGACTTGCCTCGGCAACGGAATCCTGGAACCTGCCGGCTCCGGTATTGTTGACGCGCTCATACGTATGAAGCTCGTCGAAATACGCGTCAACAACGGTGCGAGGGTTCAACCCCAAAAAACGCGCGTAGCTCGAAATCATGCCCTGCGCATAGCCGCGCGGCGGCATGGAGGCAAAGTTACCGGTCTCGAAGTACTCGATAATCTGGGGGCGGATCTTTATAGCGTTCGATACCTGCTGGATAGACATACCGCGCTCGCGACGGCGAGTGAGCAGCATCTCTCCAAATCGGGCGGACATCAGAACCCTCCAAACTCATCTTCGGCAGCGAGCTGCGCCTCTACGGCTTCCAGCTCGGCAAGACCCTCTGCGTCGAGCAGGACCTCACGCGGCTTAGAGCCGTCGGGCGGTCCCACAACACCTTTTTCCTCGAGCATATCCATAATACGACCAGCACGAGCATAACCCACCTTAAGGCGGCGCTGCAGGCCGGACGTGGAACCAAGCTGGGAATCAACAACTATGCGCGCGGCATCCCACAGCAAGGGATCGTCCTCAGAAGGCTCGGACGAACCCATGCCGGCGGGCCCCGCGCCAGCCCCTCCAACAAGAGCCGGCGTGACGGCGGACAAGATCTCCTCATGGTAGTCGGCGGCGCTTTGCTCCTTAACAAAGCCCACGACGTCGACGATCTCCTCGTCCGAAACATAACAGCCCTGGATGCGCTTGGGCTTGCCCCAATCGACGCGGCTAAAAAGCATATCACCCTGGCCCAGGAGCTTCTCGGCACCCGTTTGGTCCAAAATGACGCGCGAGTCGATACCGGTAGCGACCGTAAGGCCGATGCGGTTGGTGATATTCGCCTTGATGAGGCCGGTAACAACGTTAGAGGAAGGACGCTGCGTAGCCACGATCATATGGATACCTGCGGCGCGACCAAGCTGCGCGATTCGGACGATGGAAGCCTCGACGTCCTTGCCGGCAACCATCATGAGGTCGGAGAGCTCGTCGATAACGATGACCAGATAGGGCATCTTGGTTGGAGGGTTGTCGTAATGGTCGAATTCGCCGGCGGCCTGCTTCTCGTTGAAGGTCGCGATCTTACGAACGCCAATGCGCTCGAAGATCTTAAGGCGACGCTCCATCTCGGAAACCGCCCACTGCAGCGCGCTCGCGGCCTGCTTGGGCTCGGTCACCACGGGCACGTACAGGTGCGGCAGCCCGTCATAGGGTGCGAACTCGACGCGCTTGGGATCGATCATGATCAGGCGCACGTCTTCGGGGAACGTCCTCATGAGCAGCGACATAAGGATGGAGCTGATGACCACGGACTTACCCGAACCGGTGGTGCCGGCAATAAGCAGGTGCGGCATCTTGGCCAGGTCCGCGACCATGGGCGTACCCTCGGCATCGCGGCCAAGGGCGAACTCCAAAGGACCGCCCTTGACGTAGGGCAAAATGTCGCCAAAGGAAACGTTTTGCCTGCTTCTATTGGGAATCTCGATACCAACCAGCGACGTCCCCGGAATGGGGGCGAAGATACGCACCGAATCGGTAGCAAGCGACAGGGCGATATCGTCTTCAAGGTTGGAGATGCGGCTCACGCGCTCGCCCTCGCCGGGCTGCACCTTAAAGGTGGTGACCGTGGGGCCGGAGATCCATCCAACCACGCGCGAGTGAAGGCCAAACTCCTGCAGGGTGGACTGAAGAGCCGCAGCCGTCTGCTCAAGCTCTTTTTCGGAATATGAGGAGGCAGCGGCCTTGGGGCTGTGCTTAAGCATGGACGAGGGCGGCAGCTGGCGCTCATCATCAGAATCGTCGACACCGCTCGCGGGCTTCACCTTGATATCTTCGGGCCTAGGCTCTGCCTTGGCTCTCCCCTGCTGCGACGACGCCTGGGCGTGCTCATCGGCATACGCATCGGCATCGCGATCGGCGGAAGTCTGCTGGGCACGGGCGGGCGAGGACTGCAGGAAACCCGGAAGCGGTCGCTTCTCGACAGGCGCAGCGTCATTTGCGGCGATCCAGGGCGGCGTATCCATAGCGGGCTCGGCTGCAGAGGTTACCTCGAGCGAATCCGTTGCGTCCGCGATGACGTCCAGGGCCTTGCCGCGCTTAGGTTTGGAAGCGGCAGCGGTTACTGCCTTAGCAAAGCGCTCTTTAACGGGAATAAGCGTGGTCTTAGCGCTCTCGCCCTCATACTCGTCCTTCACATCGACAAAGGGATCACCATCGTCCTCATCATCATCTGGACGAGGAAGAACGGTGGTCTCGCGGTTGCCCAAAAACGTGGTCTCGGGCGCAGGGATGTCATCGAAGAGCGACTGCTGCTTGCCGGCTGCGGCAACAGGCGCGTCCCGGCGATGCTGGAGAGCGGCGGCGGGAACGGCTTCGCCCCAAGGATTATCGTTAAGATCGACTTTGCGCTTCTGTGCAATCTGCGCTGCACGAGCTGCGGCGCCCTGCACAAACTGGCTCACAGAGAAGCCGATGATGACCATGCCGAGGATGACGCCGCCTACACAAAGCACCATTGCAATGGACTTACCAAGCGCATTTTGCAAAGCGGACGCTACGAAAGCGCCCAGATAGCCACCGCTAGAAGCGAGGTTATGGGACTCGAACATGGCAACGGTGGAAAGGTCGGTGTTGGGGACCATCAAAGACAGCGCGCTGCAGATGAAAACAAAAATAACGGCTATACCGACGGTGGTTCGGGCGTTGACAGGAGCGCGGTCGCGCAAGAACAGCAACGCGGCCACCGCGAGCATCGCGACGGGCAGCACATATGCTCCCAAGCCGAACCCGAGATGATAGAAGGAAGAGACCGCGCTGGTAACCGGTGCAGAAGCAGGGGCAACCACCGCGATCATAGAGGCGACGGCGATAACGGCGAGCACGACCCCTGCGATATCGCGATTAACGGACTCCCCCATCAAAGGAGGGACGTCCTGATACAGCTCCTCTTCATGCTTAGCGTTAGCGCGCAAGGGGCGCGGAGCCGCCGAAGCACTCCGCGCCTTTTTAGATTGATCTGACTTAGTCGTCGCAGTCCCCTTTTTGGCCTGTCCCCCGCTTCTAGCCACGCTAGACCTCCATGACGACCGGGATGATCATGGGTCGAGTATGCGTACGGTTCCAAATAAAGTTGGAAAGCGAATCGCGGACGGCCTTGCGAAGAGCGTCCGTACCGCTGCTGGTAAAGTTGAAGGAACCCTTCTCGATCATCTTCATGATCGAGTCGGAGGCATCGGAAGTGAACTCATCATCGATGGTGAACGAGACGCCGCGACCGGACACCTCGATAGCCTCGATTTTCTTGCGCTTGGTCGACATGGTGGCTACGACGGTCACCATGCCGTCGTTGGCGAGCTTTTGACGGTCGCGCAAAACGATGGGGTCGGTATCACCGATGCGAAGGCCGTCAACGTAGACCACGCCACTCTCGACGGCTCGACCGCGCTTGACCTTACCGGCGCGCATCTCAAGGGAATCACCGTTGTCGATGACAAAGATATTGTCACGTGGAATGCCCATCTTTTCACCCAGCTTTGCGTGGGCGCGCAGATGGACCGCCTCGCCGTGAACGGGCATGAAGTAGGTGGGGCGAGCCATGGCGAGCATGAGCTTGAGCTCCTCTTGGCTGCCGTGACCGGACACATGAACCAGGCAGCGATGTTTGTCATACACGTCGCAACCAAGCTTAGCGAGGCTGTTGACAACCTGCTGAACGGCCTTCTCGTTGCCGGGAACGGGGGTGGCGGAGATAATGACGGTATCGCCATCGTGAATCGAAAGCGTCTTATGCTCACCGTTGGCCATACGGGAAAGCGCGGAGAGGGGCTCGCCCTGTGAGCCGGTGCACATGACGACAACCTTGTTCTCGGGAATGCCGTTGAGCTCGTAAGCATCGACCAGATCGTTTTCATCGATCTTAAGGTAGCCAAGCTCGCGCGCAACGCGCGTATTGGTGAGCATTGAGCGACCAGTGACTACGATTTTACGGCCACATGCCTTAGCAGCATCGCAGATCTGCTGAAGACGATGGATGTGACTGGAGAAGGACGCGACAAAAACGCGGCCCTCGGCGTTCTTGATGGCATCGTACAGCGAGTGACCGACTTCGGCCTCGGACTTGGTGAAGCCAGGGACGGTGGCATTAGTGGAGTCCGACAAAAGAAGGTCGACGCCGGACTTGCCAAACCGGGTGATCGCGGCATAGTCAGGGGTGACGCCGTCGATAGGAGTCTGATCGAGCTTGAAGTCTCCTGTATGCATAACGGTACCCTGCGGAGACTTGACAAAGATGCCGAGCGCTCCGGGGATAGAGTGCGTCATGGAAAAGAAGTCAACGGAAAGGCAGCCCAGATTTACATGGCTACCACCCTTTACCTCACGGAACTTGGGCGCGCGAATGCGGAATTCGGAAAGCTTGCCCTCGATAAAGCCTAAAGTGAGCTTGCTGGAGAAGATGGGTACCTTGTTGTTGAGGTCCTGCAGCAGGTACGGAAGAGCACCGGTATGGTCTTCATGACCATGCGTGATAATAATGCCGCGAAGCTTGTCCTCGTTCTCGAGCACGTACGTGTAATCCGGAAGCACCAAATCGATACCGGGCTGGGAGTCATCCGGAAACATAAGGCCAGCATCGACCAGCATCATATCGGGACCGCACTCGATAACGGTCATGTTCTTGCCAATGCCATCAAGGCCACCGAGGGGGATGACCTTCAGCGGCGCGGTTTTACCTTTAGTTGTTGCCATAAACGGAATGCAATCCTTTCAGATAGTCGTACAGATATATGCACGGCGAACAATCGCCGCATCAATTCATATGGGTATTATCTCTACCCAAACACAGGTTTTTAAATGATAGCAGGGAAAAGACTGCAGCGATTCACCATAACTCTTCCCTACCGAATAAACAATTGAAATCACCCAATGCAAAAGTAGATAAAAAATGGCCCCGCCGAAACCAACGGGGCCACGTACTTAAAGCAAGCTGTCAGTCGAACGATTTGGCAATCGAGGATTAACCCTCATGATGGCGGCGCGGGGTGCGGCCACCATTATCGCCGGGTGCGCGACGGGGACGATCGGAGCGCTCAGAGCGGTTGCGACGGGGACGATCGGAGCGCTCGCGACGCTCGCCCTCTCCACCGCCGTTACCAGATCCGGCGGGAGCCTCGGGCTTATCGATGCGGTCGAGGGAGATCTTGCCGCGTTCATCGACCTCGAGAACACGCACCTTGACCTCGTCGCCTACGTTGAGGACGTCTTCGACCTTATCGACGCGACCCTGGGCGACGCGGGAGATGTGAAGCAAACCGTCCTTACCGGGAAGCAGGGAAACGAAGGCGCCGAAGGGCTGGATGGAAACGACGCGACCGGTATACTCCTCACCCGGCTCGGGAACCTTGATGATAAGCTGGATGCGCTCGACGGCCTGCTCGACGGACTCGCCGGTGCCGCCGACGTAAACGGTACCGTCTTCCTGGATGTCCACGGAAGCACCGGTCTCGTCCTGGATACCGCGGATAACCTTTCCGCCGGTGCCGATGACGTCGCGAATCTTGTCGACCGGAACGGAGATGGAGACGATGCGCGGAGCGGAGGGGCGGGTCTCGGGTCGGGTCTGCGGAATGACCTGAAGCATCTTGTCCAAGATGAAGGCACGTCCAACCTTTGCCTGCTCGAGAGCGGTGCGAAGGATATCGAACGTAAGGCCCGTGGCCTTGTTGTCCATCTGCAGGGCGGTGATGCCGCGCTCGGTACCGGTAACCTTGAAGTCCATGTCGCCCAGGAAGTCCTCAAGGCCCTGGATATCGGACAGGACAACGGTCTTGCCCTCCTCCTGGATCAGGCCCATGGCGATGCCGGAAACGGGGCGCTTAATGGGTACGCCGCCGTCCATAAGCGCCAAGGTGCTCGCGCAGGTGGAAGCCATGGACGAGGAACCATTGGACTCCATAACCTCGGAAACCACGCGGATGGCGTAGGGGAACTCGTCCTCAGAGGGAAGCATGGGAAGGAGCGCGCGCTCGGCAAGGTTGCCGTGGCCGATTTCGCGACGCTTAGGAGAGCCCATGCGGCCAACTTCTCCAGTGCAGTAGGGCGGGAAGTTGTACTGGTGCATATAGCGCTTGCCCTCGACGGGCTCGATGGTATCGAGACGCTGCCCCTCGTTGAGCATGCCCAGGGAAAGCACGGAGAGTACCTGGGTCTGACCGCGCTGGAACAGGCCGGAGCCATGAACCAGGGGCAGGTAGTTGTCTTTCACCATGATGGGGCGGATCTCGTCGGCAGCACGACCGTCGACGCGCTCACCGGTCTCGACAACCATGGTGCGCATTGCCTGCTTCTCGAGCTTCTTGAGGTTGACGGGGATCTCGCGCTCCCACAGCAGCTGCTCGTCCTCGCTGAATTCGGCCTTGATGGCTTCCTTCAGAGCCTCGACCTTGCCGATGCGAGAGAGCTTGTCGGCGTCGCGAAGAGCGGCGGACATCTCGTCGTAGTGAGCGAAGATGCGATCGTGGACTTCCTCGTTGGGCTGATCGAGCGGATACTCCTTCACCACGATCTCGCCGTTGACGCGCTCCCACTCCTCAACGAAGTCGAGCTGGGCATCGCAGAAGGCGCCGATGGCCTCCTGGCCAAACTGCATGGCGGCGAGCATGTCCTCTTCGGAGATCTCATCCGCGCCGGCCTCGACCATGGAGATGAAGTCGCGAGTGCCCGCGAGTTCCAGGTCCAGATCGGAGTTGTCGCGCTCCTCGTAGGTGGGATTGACGATAAACTCGCCGGTCTCGCGATCGCGACCGATGCGGACGCAAGCCAGCGGGCCCTCGAACGGAACGCCGCCCAAGGTCATGGCAAGCGAGGCGCCCATGGTGCAGATGACATCGATGGGATTCACCTGATCGGCAACGAGAGAGGTAGCGACGACGTGAACCTCGTTACGGAAACCGTCGGGGAAGCTGGGGCGGATGGGGCGGTCGATCATGCGGGCGGTAAGAGTGGCCTTGTCGCTGGGACGACCTTCGCGCTTGAGATATCCGCCGGGGATGCGGCCCACGGCATACATCTTCTCGATGAAGTCGACCGTCAGGGGGAAGAAGTCGTAGTTTTTACGCTCCTTGGAAACGACGACGGTCACGTTGGCGGTGGTGTCGCCCTGCTTCACCAGCACGGAGCCGGTAGCCTGCTTGGCGAGCTCGCCGGACTCAAGCGTGTAGGTCTTGCCGTAGAGTTCGAAGGTCTTGGATACGAGAGTCATTTTTCCTCTTTCATCTCCGTACGCCACATTGCGCACGGGCGTCTTCATGTCCGAAAAACCGTTTCGGACGGGTGTCGGGGCCGCGGTCGCGGTGCCCTCACACAAGAAGGAGCGCCGTAGCGCTCCCAAATGCCATATTACTGGATGTTGTCGCGGATACCGAGCTGAGCGATAAGCTCACGGTACTCGTTGATGTCGTTCTTCTTGATGTAGGAAAGAAGACGACGACGCTTACCAACGAGCATGAGCAGGCCGCGGCGGGTGTGGAAGTCCTTCTGGTGAGACTTCATGTGCTCGGTGAGCTCGCGGATGCGCTCGGTCAGGATAGCGACCTGGACCTTGGAGTTACCGGTGTCCTGTGCGTTCTTGCCGAACTGAGCGGTGAGCTCGGCCTTGCGCTCCTTGGAGATCGTCATGTTGATCACCTTTCTTCTATGGTCCATAAGGACTCTATTCGCCCCGTACTGGGAAGCCGCCGGTGAAAGCGCGCATCCAAGGTCGGGGTACCAACAGCTCGATATAGTACCACAACCAACGCATCAACGCAGGATGAACACAAGACACCCTATCTGCCCAGTAGGAACTCCATCGCCCGCAGCCTCGCATCAAGATGGGTGGCGGCCCAGGCATGGGACAGGGCGAGCAATAGGTTGGACGTACCCGTATCGACATGCTGAAGCACCAGCTCGTCAAAGGTGAGCGGCAGCAACGCCCTCAGCCAGTTAACGGCCTCCGCATCCACCGCCTCGGCCCCCGCGACGCTGGACGCGCACGAGGAACATAGAAGGCCTCCAGCGGAGGCGGAGAAAAACGCCAACGCCGGATCCCCGCAGGCAACGCAGGACGATAAATCCGGGCGATAACCAACGTGGCTCAAAAGCTTGAAAACGTACGCGGCGACCAAAAGGTCCATATGCGGACAATCACCCTGTAAAGAGCCCAAAACACGAAGAGCCTTCGCACTGATGCTGAAGACGAAGGGATCCGTGGCATCCTCAAAACAACATAGCGAGGCCACCTCCGCGATAACAGAGGCGCGCTGCATGGCCTCATATGTGGGGGCGGCGCCCAGCGGGGCTCCCACAAGGTCTGCCTGCGAGACCACGTCGAGCGACCGCCCCTTAGCAAGCAGCAGGTCGACCGTGCAGAACAACTCGCAACGAGCAGCCAGGCGGCTTCCCGGCTTTCTCGCGCCTTTCGCAACCGCCCTGATCTCGCGTCCATCTCGCGCTAGCAGCGTAAGGATAAGATCGGTCTCCTTGAGCTTGGTCTTATCCAAAACGATGGCGCAGGTTCTATAAGTTCTCGAGCCCGCCATACCGCGCACGCGCCCCTGCTACTCGTCCGCGGAATAGCCAAATCGCCTAATCTGGCCCTGGTCCTCACGCCAGCCCTGCTTAACCTTAACATCAAGCTCAAGGTAGACGCGGGTGTCGAAAATGCGCTCTAAGTCGCGTCGCGCCTCGATACCTATCCTCTTGATCATCTCGCCGCGCTTGCCAATGAGAATGCCCTTCTGGCCCTCGCGCTCAACGTAGATGGTGGCATGAAGCTTCAACAGGTCGCGCTTGTACTCAAAGCCGTCGCATAGAACGCCCACGGCATGGGGAATCTCCTCGCGCGTGTGAAGGAGGACCTTTTCGCGCACAAATTCGGAAACAAGCGTCTCATCGGAAGCATCGACGCCCATGTCGTCGGGGAACCATTTGGGTCCCTCGGGAAGATAGCTAGCCACAACGGAGACAAACGCCTCCACGTTGAACCCTTCGGTGGACGAGACAACGAGCTCCTCGTCGAAATCGACAAGCTTCCTCGCCTCTTCAAGCTGAGAGGTCACCTGTTGGGGATTGGCGATATCGGCTTTCGTAAGGACGAGAATCTTTGTAGCCCTGGACGCCGCAACATGCTCTGCGACCCAGGCGTCTCCCCTGCCGATGGGCTTGGTGGCGTCGACTAGAAATGCCACGACGTCCACGTCGCCAATCTCGGAAAGCGCGCTCTTGTTAAGCTCGGAGCCAAGCGAGTCCTTAGGCTTGTGCAGGCCCGGTGTATCGACGATGACGATCTGGCAGCCCTCGCGATTGATCACGGCCCTCATGCGGCGACGCGTAGTCTGCGCGACGGGTGATGTGATGGCGACCTTCTGGCCGAAGCATGCGTTGAGCAAAGTGGATTTACCAGCGTTGGGACGCCCCACAAGAGCCACGAAGCCGCTGCGGAACCCCTCCGGTACGCCGGAAGCGGTAGCATCGAAGCCGCCTTCAGCCTTGGCGAGCATCGCATCGAGCTCATCATCGTCCAGCTCTGCAAAGGGATCGAAATCCTGCTCGACATCGAAAAGGTCGCCGGCCGCATCCTCCAGCAGGCTGCGGTCATCGACGTCATTGAGAGCGCTATGTGAATTGATAGATTGGTCGCTCATGGCAACTCCTTCTTAAATAACACCGAGGGCGTGGGAAAAGACGATGACGCCCACAACCGCAGCCGTGAGCGAGAGAACGTAAACGCTGGCCGCAGCGATATCCTTCGCGCGCTTCGCCAGGGGATGAAGTTCCTGCGTAGCGAGGTCCACGATCGCTTCCATTGCGGTGTTGCAAAGCTCAGCAAAGATGACAAGTCCGCAGCAAATGACGATGAGGCACCAAGAGACGGGGTCGAGTCCCACCGCAATGCCGGCAACAACGGTGACCACCCCCAGGACAAGCATCACGTTGATGTTTCTCTCGGTTCTGATCGCCGTGAAGAGACCTTCGATGGCATAGCGAAATGACTGGACAAAAGTGGGATGGTCCCTATCCGAACCGGGTATCATGGCGGCTCCTAATCATCCAGATGGCTGGTGGTTGGACCGATTACAATCGATTGGGGGTCGATGCCGCGCACTTGAGCAAGACTGCGCAGAATCACAAGCTCTCGATCCTCCATACGCGTCGCATCATCGGGGTCGATGTGGTCGTACCCAAGCAGATGCAGCATGCCATGGACCAGCATAAGGCGGAACTCATCGGCAGGCGTGGTGTTGAAGTCGGGCGCCTGCGCGGCGATGACGGCGGGACATAAAATGACATCGCCCAGCTCGACCACTTCACCATCGGGAACCTCGTCGCCAAACGGCGAGTCGCACTCAAAAGAAAGCACGTCGGTGGGGGCGTCGATCTGGCGCCACATGGCGTTCAGGGACTGGATCTCATCCTCGTCCACAATGGAGACGGAAACGCTGCATTCACGCTCCACCTCCTCAGCAGACAGGACCGCTTGGATGACCTGGACTATTTCATCTGCGTCGATGGGAACCTGGATGCCCCCGTCGTTACTAATGAGCACGCTCATGGCGCTCCCCTTTCTTCGCGCGCGCCCGCGCGTCGCGAGCGGTCTCGAATGCGTCATATGCCTCGACGATCCGACCAACCAGCTGGTGACGGACGACATCGGACCTTCCCAAATGGATAAAGCTGACGTCTGCGACGTCCGCCAGAATATCCTCGATGTCGGTGAGCCCGCCACGCTTGATGGGAAGGTCTCGCTGGGTGGCATCACCGGTGATAATAAACTTCGAATTAAAGCCCAGGCGCGTCAGGAACATCTTCATCTGCTCGGGCGTGGTGTTTTGGGCCTCGTCAAGTAAAACGAAGGCGTCGTTCAAGGTGCGCCCCCTCATATACGCAAGCGGCGCGATCTCGATGGTTCCGCGCTCGATGTATTCATTGGCGCGCTCCATATCAGTAAGGTCGAACAACGCATCGAATAACGGACGAATATAGGGGTCGATCTTCTCCTGCAGCGTACCGGGAAGAAAGCCAAGGCTCTCTCCGGCCTCGACGACCGGCCTGGTGAGGACGATACGGCTGACCTCGCGACGCTTGAGCGCGGCGATCGCCATAGCCATGGCAAGATAGGTTTTACCCGTACCCGCAGGCCCCAGGCAAAACGTGACCGTATTGGACCGGATGGCGTCTATATACGCTTTCTGGCCGGCGGTTTTAGGACGAATGGCGCGACCGCGATACGTAAGGATGATATCGTCAGCAAAACCCGCACCGGCGAAATCTTGATGACGAAGGGCCTCCATGATGCGATCGGCGTCATCGCTAGATGGCACCTGACCGGCAGATGCCATCTTGATGAGCTGGGTAAACAGGCGTGTAAGCTTTTCGACCTCATCTGGAGAGCCTGAAAGCTGGATGGAGTCACCCCTCACCAACGCCTCGCCGCACTTCATAGCGTCTACCGCGCGCAGGATGCAATCCCCCGCGCCGGTAACCAAAGCAGGGTCGATACCCTGGGGAATGGTAAGGCGAACCTTTGCGGCATCCATATTGGTGCTCCTAGCTCTGATAATCTACAAGACGGGCATGTAGGTATCCGTCATCATCGAGGCTCACGATGCGGACAGGGGCGATTGCTCCTCGCATACCCGCCGGAGCGTCCTCGATAATAACCTTGTGAAACGACCCCAGCGTTCCCTTGTCCTCGTACTCGAAGACGGCGTTTTCAACCGAACCTATGCGCGACTCGGCATCTTGCCGCGCCATCTGCTCGGCCAGGCGCCTCACCCGGGCGGAACGCGCGGCCATAACCTTGGGGTCGACCTGGTTGGGCGCCGTGGCGGCCGGGGTACCGGGCCGTTTGCTGTATCGAAAGACGTGCATCCTCGAGAACCCTATCTTGCGACATGCCTCCAGCGTGCGAGCGAACTCCTCGTCCGTCTCACCTGGGAAGCCAACGATGAGGTCGCAGGAAATCGAGACGGAGGGCAAGATGTCGCGAATAGCATCCACGTTCGCAAGCAACGTCTCAGCAGAATAGGGCCGTCCCATACGCCTCAAGGTTTGCGTGCAGCCAGACTGAATGGGAAGGTGCAGAAAGGGCGCCACACGGTCCTGATTGCAAGACATAACGCGCACTAGGTCCAAATCGACGTCCATAGGCTCTATGGACGAGAGGCGGACCTGGGGAATTGCGGTTTGGTCGAGTATCTCTTGGAGCAGGCGCGCGATACCGACAACCGTACCGTCAGCCAGTTCATAACGGTAGGCGCCAAGGTTGACACCGGTAAGGACCACTTCAGGCACCCCGGCGAGCTCAGCGGAGCGAACATCGCGTATCACGCTGTCTAGGGGAACGGAACGCTCGGGCCCTCTCGCTTTCCACACAATACAATACGTGCAACGGTGGTTGCATCCGTCCTGTATCTTGATTCCATAGCGAGAACGTCCCAATAGATCAGAGATGGCATGGGGGTCCTCGTCCACATGGGCCTCACCAGAGGAGACCGAAAGCATGGTCGAAGACTCGCGGTCATCGAGGTGCCGGCCCTCTGATGAATCCGCCACGCGTCCGATAGCGTGCAGAGCTCGCGAAACCACATCCGCCTTTGAAGGCTCGGCAATCACGCGATCAGAAATAGAAGTGAGCTCCCCGGGGTTGAGGTTAACAACGCATCCGGTAACGATAACAATGGGCTCCAAAGAACGTCCGGCCGCCTTGCGAACGGCTTTACGCGTCTTGGCCTCCGCTTCGCCGGTGACGGCGCAGGTGTTAATCACGATCAGCTGCGCTTCATCCTCATCCACAAGCTCGAAACCGTGCGAGATGAGACCGACGGCGATTTTATCGGATTCCACCCGGTTGACGCGGCATCCAAGATTGATAACGGAAGCAGTGGTTTTACGCACGTTGCCCGCCTAATCAAGGATGTCATCGATGGCGTCGCGAATTCGATCGCCCACCGTCTTGTGCTGCTTCTCGTAATCCTCGCCCACCGCGTCCTCGTAGCGCTCCAGCGCCTGGCGCGCCTCAGAAGAAAGGTGCTCGGGAATATGGACGAGGACGCGCGCCACCAGCCTGCCGCGACCAGACCTGCCCATACGGGGCATGCCGTAGCCCTCGACGGGGATAGCGGTGCCATACTGCGTGCCGGCGGGAACCTTGACCTCGATCTTCTCGTCCGGAAGAATGCCGTCTACGGTGACCGAGCAACCAAGCGCGGCCTGAACCATGGAGACGGTCACATCGGTATAGAGGTCGTCTCCACCTCGCTGGAAACGCTCATTGTCAGAAACCTGAACCGTGACGATGAGATTGCCGGACTCCGCGCCGCGATAGCCCGCCTCGCCGTACCCGGAGACGCGCAACTGCCTGCCCGTTGCCACGCCAGCAGGAATCTGCACGTCAAGCTTCTCATGAGTGGGCGTACGACCTTGGCCGTTGCACATCTCGCAGGGATGATCGATAACGGTGCCCTCTCCCTGGCAATCCGGACAGGGTGCCGTAGACTGAACATCGCCAAAAATGGAGCGTTGGTAAGTTGTTACATAACCCGTTCCATGACAATGGTCGCACTGCTTCTCCTGGGCGCCCTCGGACAGGCCGGAACCGTTGCAGTCCTCACACGGAGCCAGACGATCGTAGCTGATGGTCTTGGTGCAACCAGTCGCCGCCTCTTCAAGAGAGATAGTGAGGTTGATGGCCATGTCACGGCCCTGGCGACGAGCCTGACGATTGCGCGCGGACCCACCGGAGCGCCCGCCGCCAAAGAAAGACGAGAAGATGTCATCGACGCCCATACCGCCAAAGATGTCGGAGAAGTCGACGTAACCGCTTCCCATACCCGGACCGTCAGCCGTGCCAAAACGATCGTAGTTGGCGCGCTTCTGTTCATCGGACAAAACGGAATATGCCTCGTTTACCTCTTTAAAAAGCTCCTCGGCATTAGGGTCATCTGAAACATCAGGATGCACCTCACGCGCTTTCTTCAGGAATGCCCGCTTAATAGCGCGCTGATCAGCATCGCGATCGACGCCAAGAACCTCGTAATAATCTCTCTTCTCCGCCACGAGAAAGAACCTCCCGATCTAAGCGGGTGCGACCCGCCGTCATTTTCCGCTTGTCATTATGCCCCGTACATCAGCGGGCTAACCATCACATCATTCTATAAGGGCTGAGAAATAACCCGTTGGTGCAGCTGGTAAACCAAACCATGATGAGGGCGAAGAACAGGCCGTTGACCGCGCCGTTAAGAAGCTGGGAAAGACCGCGCTTCCACCACAGGGAGGGCCTATGCAGAGCATCGTCCGACGCGATCATGCCTATGCCCATAACAAGCGGAACCAGACAAATGAGTGCAAACAACGAAAAGACGCCCGTAAACGCTGAGAACAGCAGGAACGGCAGCATCACGCCAACCGTGTAGAACCCGTTGGCCGCGCGCCCCTCAAGGCGCTCCGAAGAGACGCGCGCTCTACCAACCAGGTCGCCGCCAGCGGCACCGTTGGTTCCCGCATGGCCCATACCCTTGATACGCACCACGTCGCCGTCATGCGTTCCCGCCGGAAACTCGATAACGGCCTCGGAAGTCACCGCGGTGCGGCCCGAACCCCCGCACTGCGGACAGGGATCGGCGACAACTCGACCCGAACCCGCGCATTCGGGGCAGACCATCTTGAGTACGCCCATACCAAAAAGGGATGCCATATCCACGTCGATCGAGCCGGTTCCGCCACACGTGGGGCACGTTTTAGCATGGTCGGTCGAGACCGAGCCGGAGCCATGGCAATGCGAGCAGCTCTCGTACCTGCGATAGGTAACGGCCCTTTTAGCCCCCTCTTTAGCCTGAGCCGCAGTAAGGTCGACCTCGACCACCACGTTAGCGCCTTCCTCGGGGTTATAGGCAGAGGCAGCCCGTCTAGACTGGCCAAAGCCGGCGTCAAAGGGAAATCCACCAAACGGAAAGCCGCCAAAACCCCCGCCATATGAGCCGGCGGATGAACCGGGCTGCGACGGGGCCCCAGCAAAGGGAGAGCCGGAACGCATGGCATCGTAGCGTGCGCGCTTGGCGTCATCGGAAAGCACGGCATACGCCTCTGACACCTCTTTGAAGCGCTCCTCGGCATCAGGCGCCTTATTGATGTCGGGATGAAGCTTGCGGGCCTTTTGCTGGAAAGCCTTTTGGATATCTTTCGCCGAAGCATCCTTGGGGACGCCCAAAATAGCGTAGTAATCTTTTTCGTTCATTGTCGCCATATGGGGCAACGACCTCCTGTGCGAAAGCGAATAGGTTTTTGTAAGTATATGTGATGGTGCTGACAAGATTATTTGATGCACCGCAAACCCATCAATGGGCTATAAGACGCACCGTCAACAGAAGCGAGCGTCCTTGTGCAGGTCCCACAGCATGCCGTACAACTGGTTGCCCATAAGCCAACCCTGCCTGGTTGGCATAGCGCATGGCCCCGACCGCGAAACATCGCAAGACAGCGCCGCCTCAAGCGAATCCCAAGAATCGCTCAAGCTCAGTAAACCCAAGTCTACGGCCTCTTTCAAAGTTCCCAAGAGGCGCGAAGGGGGGATCACCGCGGCCGCACGGCGCAGCAAGTCATACGAGATGCCCCGACTCATCCGAGCGCCCAGCATAAGGTCTTCGGCAAGCGCCTCGCAAGAAGAGAGCGTCTCGACGTCAAAGGCGGTACCCTCATCATCAAGCTGGACTATGCGGATCCTCGAAGCGCCGCTGGGAACGTCGAGCGCATCGAACAGCTTGGCACACGCCCCGTAATCTTTGGACGAGAACATCGAGGCGGCAGACCTCCCCAATCCCAGATAGCTCTTCCCCGTCCAGTAGGCGATGTTATGGCGGCATTCTTTACCGGCGCGCGCATAGCTCGCAACCTCATATCGCTCAAGCCCGCGGCCCGTCAACACGGACCTCGCCACGTCCATCATCTCCGCTTGAAGGTCCTCATCGGGTTCAGCAACCCTACCGGCTTCGATTGCCCGGCTCAGCGGCGTGCCGTCCTCGATCATAAGGGGATAGACGGAGACGTGGTCGGTCTCGAGCGCGCACGCTCGATCAAGCGTCTTTTCCCACGACGCCATGGTCTGACCCGAAAGACCGCAGATAAGGTCGACAGACGTGGAGAACCCGCATGACCGGGCGAGACCTACGGCGCGCTCCGCCTGGGAAGATGAATGAATTCTGCCAAGCAGCGCGAGCTCATCATCGTCCAAAGACTGCACACCAAGAGAAACCCTGGTAACGCCGGCATGAGCCAGAGCGAATGCGAGCTCGGGAGTAAAGGACTCGGGATTAGCCTCACAGGTAAACTCAACAGGATTGCAATAGCCGCGGATTTCGCGGACGATGTCCACCAGGCGCTCGCCCAAAACGGTGGGGGTGCCGCCGCCTATATAGACCGTCTCCACTCGCTCTAGGACTCCTGCCCGATCCGCATCACGCAGCCGGCGCAAGAGCTTTTGGACATATGCGTTGCCTTGGGAGAGCAACTGGCTGCCGCACGCCGCCTTGGTATCGAAGTCGCAATACGTGCAGCGGGCATGGCAAAACGGGATATGGATGTAGAGGGACTCGACGGACATGGCTAGATAAAGGGGTCGTGCGGAATGGGGAGGCCCTTGCCTGCCAGCTCCTCGCAGCATGCGAGGTCGCGCTCGATGGCGTCCGCAAGGTCGAGAAACTCTTGAGTAGTGGAATAGCGAACCGACCTTCCGCGCCAGAACGCTGCATGAGGAATCCCCTTGAGATACCACGTGGCAAACGTACGCGCCTTAGCCATGTGGCCGCCCAACGAGTCAAGAAGCTCTACATGCTCGCGAAGAGCGGCAAGGCGCTCGTAAGCATCGTGGACTGGCAGCGGCGATCCAGCGCTCAGGGCGGCGGCGTCTTGGAAGATCCACGGGTTGCCATAGGTGCCGCGGGCGATAAACACTGCGCTGGCAGCCGTCTGGGCGAGCATGTTCGCTGCGTCCTGAGCGCAAAAGACGTCCCCCGTTCCAATAACGGGGATGGAGACGCGGTCTGCCACGGCATCGATTACCGACCAGTCTGCAGATCCAGAGTAAAGCTGTCCCGCCGACCTTCCATGCACGGCCACTGCGGAGGCGCCGGCTTGCTCCATACGGGCAGCAAAATCTGGCGCCAAAAGCTTTCCGGACTTAAAATCCTTACGGATCTTAACCGTCACCGGCACGCTGCAGTTGGAGACGCAGGCGGCAACGATTTTCTCGGCGAGCTCAGGTTGCTCGAGAAGCGCCGAGCCCTCGCCCTTTGTAATCACCTTTCGCGCGGGGCATGCCATGTTGATGTCTATGGCGTCGAGCTTAGACCCCACGCGCTCGCTCACCGCACGAGCGGCGCCAGCGAACTGCTCCGGTTTGGAGCCAAACAGCTGCACGCAAATCTGGGACTCCTCGTCTTGAGGAAGAACCAGGTCCCATGTCTTTTCGCTAGCATATGCCAACCCCGCGACGCTCACCATCTCGCTATATGCCATAGAGGCGCCACGGCGCCTGCACATGATTCTATAAGCGGCATCGGTCACGCCAGCCATGGGAGCCAGCAGATATGGATGAGCGCTAAACCGCTTCTTCAAAACGTCGGCATTGTCCATGAGGCAGATAACCTACTCGTCAACCTTGAGAATAGCCATGAAGGCCTCTTGCGGAACCTCGACGGAACCAATCGCCTTCATGCGCTTCTTTCCCTCTTTCTGCTTTTCCAAAAGCTTGCGCTTACGCGAGATATCGCCGCCGTAGCACTTGGCGAGCACGTCTTTGCGGCGCGCCTTCACCGTCGAGCGGGAGATGATCTTGTTACCGATAGCGCCCTGGATGGGAACTTCGAACAGCTGCCTGGGGATGATCTCCTTCAGCTTATCGCACAAGCCGCGCGCTAGCGCATACGCCTTATCTTTGTGGACGATGAAGGACAAGGCGTCCACCTCGTCACCGGAAAGCAGAATATCGAGTTTCACCAGATCGCTCGCACGATAGTCGGAAAACTCGTAATCAAGGGACGCATAGCCCTTTGTACGGCTCTTGAGCTGGTCGAAGAAATCGAGAATGAGCTCAGCCAAGGGCATGTCGAACCGCATCTCAACAGATTTTTGAGAGAGATGGATCATGTCGGTGGTGATACCGCGATGCTCGATGGCGAGCTGCATGACCGCTCCCGTATACTCCGGAGGAACGATAATCTTGGCTTTGAGGTAGGGCTCCTCGATGCGATCGATGCGCGTTGCGTCGGGAAGGTCCTGCGGACTGCGGACCTCGACCATGGTGCCATCGGTCTTATACACGTGGTAGTCCACCGAAGGGCTGGTGGCGATCAAGGCAAGGCCGAACTCGCGCTCGAGGCGCTCCTTGACAACCTCCATATGGAGCAGTCCCAAAAAGCCCACGCGGAAACCGAAGCCCAACGCTACGGATGTCTCAGGGGTCCACGTAAGCGACGGATCGTTGACGTGGAGCTTGTCGAGAGCGTCGCGCAGATTCTCGTAATCCTTGTTATCGATGGGGAATATGCCGGTATAGACCATGGGTTTGGCCTCGCGGTAGCCGGGTAGGGGCGAATCGCATGGCTCATCGCGCATGGTAAGGGTATCGCCCACATGGACGGCCTCGGGATCTTTCAGGCCGGTGACTACGAAACCGACCTCGCCGACGCCGATAGATTCAACAAGGGCCTCAGCAGGATGCTTGACGCCAACGCCATCGACGAGGAAGTCCTCGCCGCCCTGCATCATGCGCAAGATATCGCCTTTTTTGATAGAACCGTCGAACACGCGAACCGTTGCCACCACGCCGCGATACTCGTCGAAATACGAATCGAGAATAAGCGCCTTCAAGGGAGCCGACGGATCGCCCTTGGGAGGAGAGACGAGAAATACGATTGCCTCGAGTAGGTCATGGATGCCCTCGCCCGTCTTGCCGGAAACGCATACCGCGTCATCCGCCGGAATGGCGAGCTCGTCTTCGATCTCCGTCTTGACCTCGTCCGGGTGCGCGGAGGGAAGGTCAATCTTGTTGATGGCAGGAACGATATCCAGATCGGCGTTCATCGCCAGGTTGGCATTCGATACGGTCTGCGCCTCGACGCCCTGCGTCGCGTCCACGACCAGAACGGCGCCTTCGCAGGCGGCAAGGGAACGCGAGACCTCGTAGGTGAAGTCTACGTGGCCGGGGGTGTCGATAAGGTTAAACTGGTAAGTCTCGCCATCATCGGCGTCATACATGACGCGCACGGCGTTGCTTTTAATGGTGATGCCGCGCTCGCGTTCGATATCCATGGTATCGAGCAGCTGCGATGCCATATCGCGTTCGTCTACGGTTCGGGTGAGTTCAAGAATTCGGTCGCTGATAGTCGACTTGCCGTGGTCGATATGAGCGATAATCGAGAAATTCCTGATATGTGAGGTATCTATAGTATTCATGCGAGTTATGATACAGCATGATTCGCCCCTAGCGCGAGAGCCAAAACGTGCAGAAACAGCGGAGATTCACGTGTATTCCACAGGGTTACCCCTTCACCTCTGCATGGGCGAGTGCTATACTCACTTGACTGTATGACCTCAACCGTGTCTCAGAGGCCGGATTGTCAGGCTTTTTTAGAAGAACTCGAAAGGAAAACTACAAGTGGCAAACATCAAGTCTCAGAAGAAGCGCATCCGCACCAATGAGATCGCTCGCGTTCGTAACAAGGCGATTCGCTCCGAGCTCAAGACCCTCGTCAAGCATGTCCACGCCGCCGTCGAGGCTGGTGACAAGGAGGCCGCTTCCGCAGCTGCCACCCGCGTTTACCGCGCGCTGGACAAGGCTGCCGCCAAGGGCGTTATCCACAAGAACCAGGCTTCTAACCGTAAGTCCGGCGTTCAGAACCTGGTTAACACCATCGCTTAACCATTACTTGGATCTTCCAAGCATATTTACGCGTTAAGGCCCCGTGATTCACGGGGCCTTTTGTTGTATCTATTCGCTATGAAGCTATTGAGACGGACTCAAACAGATCGCTACGCATCAATTCGTTGCGCAAGTCGTAATCGCCCACCGGCTTTGGCCTTTTACCGCCAACGACTCCCCTTATCATCTTGGCAACCGAATTGCAAGTAGCGCGCGAGTGCAGATCGGAAGCGCTGAGACAGACGAGTGCGATGTTCCTGCTCTTGGGCACCGACTCGTGAAGCTCTATGATCCGCTTACTCGACTTCATTCCCCCGTCGCAGACTATCACGCCGATGCTCTGACCACAGGACCAATCCATATCCGGCCTATCGGGCCATTTAGTCCACAGCAAGTCAATGAGTATTCTGCAGGGTATCCCATCATCGATTTCCTCGGAAGCAAGCCGATGCAGCACGCCTGCACGCGGCGTTGGAAGCGCGTATCCGCCGCTGCCCGCAGGCGCGCAGAACAAAGAGCAGAGCGCGGCGGCAGACGGACAACGGATGCCATCAATCAGCCTATCGGAAACTATTTTGAGTGCGCCCGAGCCCCTTACCGGGCCTGTCTTCACAAATTGGTCGATAGTCGCCGACACGCTTGAGCTGTCGGTAAGGGGCAAGCGCTCTATATAGCCTTTCGGGTTCAGGACATCAACTGAAAACATGCCGCAAAACTCGTAAGCGAGTTGCATCAGCGAAGGCAGCGGCAGGCTCCCAGCGCATTGCAGAAGCGCAAGCGTTGGAGATGCGACGTAAACGTCTGGAGCCACGAAGCAATACGATCCGACACTCGAGTCCGTCGACAGCCTATGCGCGATCATCTTCGCGGTAACGGTTTCATAACGATACGAATCAAGATCGCCGCACATCGCGGCACCCGAACCATGGTGGGCGAATCTGGGGTCAGGGAGTTTAGCGTTAAAGGGCACCCCAAACTTGCCATTGGGAACGCAACCAGTATTTGACACGTAGACATGCAGCATCCCTCGAAGGTTTGCCATTGCTCGAACGTTATATGACGACTCGGCGAGATGCTTCAGGTCTGGAGCGCTCTTAAGCGTGATGCCCGTAACGGGCTTAGGCCTCACTCCCCGCCTACTGGCTCGCCGCCAGTACTCGACTGCGGTCTCCCCTCCAAAAAACAGTGGATCTCTGCCTGCATACACGTTGTCCATATTTTCCTCCAGACCTCGAAAAGGGAACCACATCGTATGGCTGAGGAGGAGCGTTGAAGCAGCGGTTAATCTCTCGAAACTATCGCCTCGCTATCGAATAAATCTTCCAAGGTTTATATCGGCACTGGAAAAGCACATCGTAATAAATGGGCAAGACCAAATAAGCCCCTCGATACACGAAGAGCGCACGGAAAATGAACACAAATGGCGACGGCGCGCTAATGTTCGATGAAATCGACCAGCCAAAGGCGAAGCGCGAGAGCGGAATCACGGGACCCCTTAAGGGCAAGCTCGAGATCTTCCGCGCGCGCAAGAGCGCGAAGCAACTCTTCCATAGAGTAGTTGCGGGCCCAGTTGAGATGATTTTTTACCTGCCAAGATTGGACGCCGAGCTTGGCCGCCAGCTCCCTGCCCTGACCACGACGATCAAGCGCCTTGGCCATAATGAGCTCACGCAGACGACCCACGAGAAGCATATAGAGCCTCACTTCGCTCTTATCGGGCTGCAAAGCCAGAAGCTGCAACGTCTTCTCCATATTTCGGGCGGACATGGCATTCAACAGATCCCATGGTTTCGCCTCGGCCGTTCTCGCGATGTGACGCTCGATGTCTGGAAGATCGATAGAGGTACCAACCATTTCGACGAGCTTTTTCAACTCGTTATCGAGCATGCGTGAATTCTCACCGGCCCTGCTAACCAGCTCCTCGGCAGCGCACAGCGTAATGGTGGCTCCATGGGCTTTCGCCATCACAACAACCTGCTTGGGCATTTCCCAAGCCTTTTTAGGAGCGCAATCGATAACCGCCTTAGCGCCAAGCTTGCTAATCGCTTTATGAAGACGAGTGCTTTTTGCAAGTTTCTCCGCAACCACCAAACAGACGGTAGAAGGAGACGGGTTATCAAAATACGCGACAAGCGGCTCGCTGACGGCCTTGTTAAGCCTGTCGCAGCCCTCGAGGATGACCAAACGAAAATCCGAACCCATGGGAAGCGTATTGAGCGAGGCGATTATGTCGTCGATTTGCGGATCCTTCGTCATATCGCGCTCGTCCAAATTGAAATCAGCCATGCCGGTGGCATCCAAGCGCGCTTTCATCTTCGCGACGACTTTAGAACGCTTGAATTCATCGGCGCCGACAACCAGATAGCCGGGAAGCAACTCTGTACTCGACATAATGGCCCCTTCCACTAACTTGAACGAGGCGCGACGACGCGCGCTCAAAGGTTTCTAGAGCATCTTATCTTAACAGCACCTTGCCATGGCTCGATGCAGACGTCCCCATAGTCTATGGTGCAATAGAACTGCGAGCCGTAGCTGCGCACGCAGTCAACGCATTCCTGAGAGGGATGCCCGTATGAGTTTCCCCTTCCCGCGCTTGCAATCGAAACCTCTGGATCTATCGCCTTGAGAAGATCGCCGTCAACCGATAATCCCGACCCATGATGGCCAAGCTTAAGAACGTCGATGTTCCCAACGTCACGTTGATAGGCGCGCTCTTGATCGAGCTCGGTATCTCCCGTGAGCAGACAGCGAAGGCTTCTCCCCCCGTGGTCGTAAGTGACAACCAGACACGTGGAATCTCCATTCTCCTCTCCCGAAACGTCTTCTTGGGGCCATACGACATCACAGGTAAAACTGCCAATTGCTATAGAGTCTCCCAACCCCAATTCTACGATATCTTCGAATGAAGACGCATCGATGTCCTTTGGCATGGCGTCAACCGCTCCCTTTGCGACAAAGAGCCGCCTAACGGGAATACGCTGCAATATAGCCGGCAAACCGCCCCAATGATCTTTATCCCAATGCGTTATAACCACCCCGTCGAGCGCGACCACGTTGTTTCGGACGAGCGCCTCGAGCGCGGCCTCGTCCACCCCCGCATCGACCAAGAGCGATGAAGAGCCCTCTCTGATGATGATAGAGTCGCCCTGACCCACATCCATAACCGTGATGGAAGGAGGCACAAAATATGACCAGAAGATAACGTGGCAGGTAAAGGCAACGCCGGCAAGCATGAAGGCGATCACAGTCCCCAGCCTAGGAATAACCGGCCATAGCGCGTATACCGCAAGGGCGACAAGATATAGCAGCGGAAGGTATGGGGCGGCACCGTCTGCCATAATGGTTGCAAAGGGTATCTTAGAGAGCGCATCTGCGAAGAATATCGAGGCGTTCGCGAGTCCATCCAATGGAATCATAGCGACGGCACGAAGGGGCGCGAGGGCGGAAATGGGGACTAGAACCAGTCCCGCGGCGAGCAACGCCGTCATCAACGGACCAACCACCAGGTTCGCTGCAAGGGATACTATTGAGATGGAACCAAATACAGGAACCGTTAACGGTAGGGTGGCCCATTGCGCGGTAAGCGTCATGGAAAGCTGCTGGGAAACCATCCTTGGCGCGCCTGCGCGCTCTATAGTCCAGGCTACATACGTGCAAAACAGGTTAAGGAACAATACACTCGCTGCGGATAACTGAAACCCCAGATCCCAAGCCGATTTTGGATTGAAGGCGCACAGAAGCATACACGACAGGGCCAGACCGGACAGGGCATGGGGGCGCCTACGCACCGCGAGCGTCAAAGAGCTGCATCCAACCATAAGGAAGCTGCGCATCGCAGATGCCGCACAACCGGTAAATACAACGTAAGCTCCCATGATGCAGGCCACGACTACCGAACGGGTCCGCACCGGGCACCCCAGCGCGAGCAGCAAAGATTCAATCAACATCGCTATATACGCCAGATGGCTACCGGAAACGGCGACAAGATGCGTGAGTCCGGTAAGGCTGAACGCCGTCTGCGCTTGAGTTTGAGAAAGCTCGGTGGTTCTACCGCAGATCACGCCCGCGATAAGCGCTCTTGAGGGACTAGATGACGGTGATATCGCATCCAGCAGCCAAGTCCTTACCATGCGAACAGGGTTAGCGGGTTTAGGTGAACTGGAGATAACGGCATGTGCGTTAACGATCGCAACGCATCCCTTCATATAAAGATATCGATGCCATGAGCTATCGTCCAAAGGCTCGAGAGAGCCTGCAACTTGATAGAGCCTGCCGGGATCGAGAACGTCATCGGTTTGAACAAGGACCTTCCCCAAAACGGCGCCATCAACACGGCACACGTTACAGATGGTGGATATCGATGAAGTGCCGATCTTTGGGTCCTCAACGGGATCGAGGCGACAAGATGAGACGGTGACGCTAGCCACCCTGAACGAAGCTGCGATGGATCGCGCGCTCGACACAAAGCAGCACAACACGGCGACAAGAATACCTACTGAGGCCCGATATAGCAGCCCCCTGGCTCGCATGGATGCATGGCGCCCTGCAATGCAAAGAGCAAAACCAAGGACTGCGATGACAACCATGAGGACGATCGGCAGCCCCTTGGGAATAACATCTATCTGGGCAAGCCAGCCTACCTGGGTGAGTAGCAAGCATGTTGCCAGGAGAGCGACAGTTGCGCACCAGAAATCAGGCAGTAATGGTCGAATGGGCTTGGCGTCTTCAGCGCCCGCTCCGGAGGCGACGGCAGAATGCTCTTGAACGTCGTCCCCTAGACGCATATAAGGTCACGAAGCTTCTCGAACTTCTTCTCCCCTATCCCAGACACGCGCATAAGGTCCTCAATCGAGGCGAACGCACCATTTGCCTCCCTATCGTCTACGATAGCTTGCGCCGTCGCCTCGCCTACACCCGGAAGCCCGTCCAGGTCTTCAACCGTAGCGGTATTGATGTTGACGAGCGTTCCTCCCGTTGCGGCCGTACCCGTTGCGGATCCGGACGTCTGCGGCGCTTCGCCCACCTTGGGAACGTAGACCTTTTGCCCGTCTTGAAGAATGGAGGCTCTGTTTATGCCGCTCACGTCAGCGTCGGCAGCAAGCCCACCGCATGCTTCTATAGCGTCTTGGACGCGCGATCCTTCTGGCAGCTCGATAACATTGGGATTCACAACTGCACCATCGACATCGACTGTCACAGCAATTGCCTTCCCATTTTCGACATCGTCCTCGTATGCGCGGGAATCGCCGTCGCCTCCCTCGCCAGATGCACCCTCGTCCTGATTGGCATCATCAGTTGAAACGACGATGTCGCTGCTGCTCGTATTCGCGTTGACGATTCCGGCAAGAGCTGTCCCCAAAATCAGCATGACCGAAGCGATTACGGCAATGACCCTCCAAGGATGCGACCGCAAAAGAGATGCCAGCCTCCATGCCGCCGGCGTAATGTCATCGTGTTCTTGCATACCTCATCACTCCCCATATCTAATTGTCTAAAGAGGATGCTGCCGAGTCTTCGACAAAATGAAGAAGTGAAAGGCCGTCTTCCAAAAATATCGTCCTAATTTAGATTGGGCAGGTAGCAGGGTGCAAATGGAATGAGCCGATCTCCCACAGCAGGAAACCGGCTCAAAAAAATCAATATGATTGCATAAACTGAGATAGATATACATCATAAAGCATATCAAAAGAGGCTGCCGAGCTTAACCTTCGGTGCCCTTCCGCTGATAACGAATCTCAAGCTCGTCATGGCGCTCGCGCATACAACGCGGCGGCTTATACGTGGGAGCGCTGAAATCGATGTACTCGGCAGCATCAACAAGCTGCTGAATCATGGCTTCGTGATCGAACATCTCCCATGCCGCATGAACCTCATCGAGCTTCGCATGAGTCTCGGGACGACGAGGCATGAACAACGTGCAGCAATCCGGAGCGGTCTGGGTCGAAATGTCATAGGTGCCGATTTGCTCGGCGCGAGCGATAATCTCTTGCTTATCGGAACCGATAAGCGGTCTGAAGACGGGAATATCAACGACTTCGTTAACCGCCATGATATTCTCAAGCGTCTGTGAGGCAACCTGGCCCAGGGACTCACCGGTTACAAGCGCCTTGGCGCCCTCGAGCTGCGCGATTCGCTCCGCAACGGCGTACATGACGCGACGATACATGATGACCCTAAGATCGCTGGGGCACGCGATGGAGATTTCACGCTGGCAATCACCAAAGGGGATGACATATAGACGTCCCACTTGAACGCACGGCGCCAACGCCTGGATGATGTCCTGGCAAAGATACTCGCTGGTATCCGCCGTTTGGGGACGACCTGAGAAGTGGACGGGAACAGGCACGGCGCCTCGACGTGCAAGCAGCCACGTCGCAACGGGAGAATCGATACCCGAAGATAGCAAGGTAACGACCTTGCCGGCACTCCCCTGCGGCAGGCCGCCAACACCGCGCTCGGAGCGCGCGTACACATAGACGCTGCCCTGAACGACAAGAACATGCACCTGCGCGTCGCAGCCCTTCATAAGGACCTTTTTATCGGGAAACGCGTTGCACAGGACCTCGCCAACCTGTTTGTTGAGATCCATGGAAGTCAGTTCATAATCGGTGTTGGAGCGCCTGGCAACAACTTTAAAGGAGTTGAATTCGCCAAACTCTTCCAACGCCTTAATGGCCGCAGCGCAATATTCTCCCGGCTCTCTGTTTGTATGAAACGCAAGAGAGACGCGAGCGACCCCGGGAACTTTGGCGATAAGTGGGAATGCACGCTCGGCCTCGCCGGAGACCGAGAACGTCACTAGAATGTGACCGGAGATGCGGGTAATTGTGGCAACGGAAAAGGCGGCCAAAGCCGCCTTGATGTTATCCATAAGGATGCGTTCGAAACGCGCTCTATTGTTGCCTTTAAGCCCGATCTCATGATAATGAACGAGACACACACGGCTGGCCATAAGAGCTACTCCTCGGCAGCCTTGTGACCAAGAGCAGCCTCGTACTTATCATGCTCAAAGGAAATGTTGCCATCAACGATCTCCTCCATGGCCATCGAGATAGTATCCTTGCCGGACATAGCGATGGTGATATCGTCGATATCCTGAACAGCGAGAACGCGGCTGTGCTGCTCGCGAAGCATGCTGTTGATATCGCAAGCGCGCTTGGAAGCTACGGAAGCGAGCAGAAAGCGGTTGTTATCGGTCTTATCGAGCAGGTCGTCGATCTTAGGCTTAATGACTGACATACGGTTCAGTTCCTTTCATATTCCCGCAGAACCCTGGAAAGCTCATCGGTAGCGGCGTCAAGATCGTCGTTAACCAAGCGAACATCGTAGCGGTCTGCGAGGCTCATCTCATGACGGGCGTTGGCGAGTCGAAGACGAAGAGATTCCTCGGTTTCGGAACCCCTGCCAACGAGCCTTTGTTCAAGCACCTCCATAGAAGGCGGCTCGATGAAGATGAGAATCGAATCCGGAAAACGCTCTTTAACGTTTAGGGCACCCTGAACGTCGATCTCTAGGATGAGCGAAGATCCACTAGATAATTTCTGCTCGACTTCTTGAACCAGGGTTCCGTAGCGATGGTCGTGAACCTGGGCCCACTCGACAAAGTCGCCGTTTGCGATACGCCGGGAAAATTCATCCTCAGAGAGGAAGTGGTAGTTGACGCCGTCTACCTCGCCGGCACGGGGCGCTCTTGTAGTAGCCGAAACCGTCAGGCCCAGGTTAGGCATGGCCTCCCTCACGCGGGATACCAACGTGCCCTTACCTGCACCCGACGGTCCAGAAATCACAAAGAGCTTTGGCTCGATGGAGCTCACTTACTTGTTGAGCTGCTCGAGGAGCTGCTCACGCTGGCGAACGCCGAGGCCCTGAACGCGACGGGTCGCAGAGATGCCCAGCTCGTCCATAATCTTAGCGGCCTTAGCCTTGCCATAGCCGGGAAGGGACTCGATGAGGGTGGAAACCTTCATACGGGAAGCGATGGGATCCTCGGAGTTGAGGACGGACTCGAGCGTCACCTCACCCTTCTTGATCTTCTCGCGAAGCTCTGCGCGAGCGTGACGAGCGGCAGCAGCCTTCTCCAGGGCAGCCTTGCGCTGCTCATCGGTGAGCTGAGGAAGAGCCATGTGTACCTCCAAATGAGTAGTTACAATCCAAAAAACTTGGTTTTACCTGCTAATTCAGCAAATCGAACCTTGAACAGCCATATAGATTAGACGAACAAACTCCAAAGTTCAAGCATACACATGCCTTTACTTGCAGTTTTGTTGCTAATCCATATAACTACCGCGAAGATTCCGCAGGAAAACGCAGGGGCCGTTAATCGTCCATCGCGCAAAGTTCAGCGATAATCGCCTCATACGCATCGACGGGATTTTCGGCACCGGTGATGGGACGACCGACGACGATATGGCTGGAACCAGCTTTGAATGCCGAGGAAGGAGTGGCGACGCGCGTCTGATCGCCCAGGGCGGCGCCGGCTGGGCGCACACCGGGCGTGACGACGAGTCCATCCTCGCCAACCACCGACCTCATCGCCCCCGCCTCCTGCGGAGAGCACACAACGCCATCGATGCCGTTCTCACGCGCAAGCCTCGCCAAGCGATCAGCCTCGACGGGGATGGGGCTATCGATGCCGATCTCGGTCAGCGAGTCCTGGCTCATGCTCGTAAGCACCGTGATGGCAACGAGCTGGGGACGAGAGCCCGTAACCTCCGCAGCCTCCTCGGCGCCCTCACGGCATGCGGCAAGCATGGCACCCGAACCCATCCCGTGCACGGACATGAGGTCCGCGCCGGCCAAAGCCGCCGAGCGGGCGGCGCCGCGAACCTGATGAGGTATATCGTAGAACTTAAGGTCGAGAAATACCTTGAAGCCGCGCTCTTTGAATTCGCGGACGATGGAGGGGCCCTCGGCGTAGTACAGGGTCATACCCACCTTGAGCCACCGTGCGTGACCCTTGAGCTCATCAGCAAGCTCGATAGCGCGATCCCTACCGCAGTCGATGGCGACGATAACCCGATCGCGAGCGAGCGACTCTAGCATTCCAAGGCTCCAATCAGCTCGTTGATATCGTTAACACCTTGGCTCTCAGCCCAGGCCTCAAGCTCCGCAAGGATGCGAACGGAGGCAGTCGGGTCAACAAGATTAGCCATGCCAACGGAAACACACGTAGCGCCTGCAAGGATGAACTCGGCCGCGTCCTCGCCCGTCATGACGCCACCCACACCGTTGATGGGAATATCGACGGCATTGGCAGCCTCCCAAACCATGCGGACCGCGATGGGATGGCAAAGCGGGCCGGAAAGTCCGCCGGTAGGCTTGCTCAGCCTGGAACGACGCGTGTGGACGTCGATCGCCATGCCAGGGATGGAGTTGATGACAGACAGGCCATCTGCACCCTCCGCCTCAAGGGCGCGGGCGATCTCGGGAATACGGACGGGGGCCATCTTGACGAAAAGCGGCTTGTCGGTCACTTTGCGGCATGCGCGCATCACGTCGCCGGCACCCTCCGGGGTTGAACCGCAAGCGATGCCGCCGGCAGCGATGTTGGGGCAGGAGACGTTAATCTCAAAGCCCGCTGCCCACGGGCACAGCTCGCAGAACATCTCGAGGGCGCGCACGTACTCCTCGGTGGAATGGCCTGCGACCTGGCAGATGACCTGAGTGCCCTTTTGGGAAAGCTCGTCCAGCCAAGGACCGGACTGAGCGGCGAATGCGGCCACGCCGGGGTTCTGAAGACCGACGGAGTTCATCATTCCGCCGCGAACCTCCGCCATTCGCGGAGCGGGGTTGCCGGGCCACGGCTCGGCCGCGCAACCCTTAGTGGTGATGGCGCCCAGTTGGGACACATCCATAAGCTCAGAGAACTGCCAGCCGTAGCCGAACGTGCCGGAAGCCGTGTTGATGGGGTTCTTCATCTTGACGCCGCCAAAATCGACGGCCATATTCACCTTGCTCACCATGCCACCACCTTTGAAGCGTCAAAAACAGGACCGCACATGCAGGCGCCCTTCATGCCGTCGACGGTCTCGACGGCACACGTAGCGCAAGCGCCGAAGCCGCAACTCATCATGCGTTCGAGAGACGCCTCGCAAAACGCGCCGGCGTCGGCTGCAGAAGCGGCGACCTTCTTCATCATGGGGCTGGGACCGCACGTGGCAACGTAGTCATAGCCGCCAGCCGCCAGAAGCTCAGCGGCGGGATCCGTGCAGAACCCATGGTAGCCGGCGGAGCCGTCATCGGTAGCGACGAGAACCTTTCCCGCGCCGGCGGCATTGAATTCCTCAACACCAACCATGGAATCCGCGCTCGCGGCGCCAACGCAGACATCGAAGGCGATGCCGCTGGAAGCAAGGTCGCGGGCCAGGCAAAGCACCGGCGGAACGCCGATGCCGCCACCGACGAGCAGAGCCTTCTTGCATCCCTCCGGAACGGTCCATCCATGACCGCCGGGGCCGAGCAACGTAGAGGTGGAACCGGGCTGCATCTGCGAGAGACGCTCGGTCCCCTCGCCCACCACGGCATACCAGATCTCAACGGTTCCCTTATCGGCATCCGCGGAGGCGAAGCTCAGCGGAATGCGCAGAAGAGACATTGCGTTGCCGGGAACCGCAAGGTTAACAAACTGACCGGGTTTCAGCGAGCCTGCGAGGCGAGGTGCCGAGATTACGAGAGAAAAAACGCCATCGGCGATCTTCTCGTTCGACACAACAGTGAAGTCGTGCAGGCGGGCGGGTGAAGGCGTAGGCATATATGCTCCTTACCTGTTGCGGATTTAAATCGAGCGCATGCTCGAAAACCCTTGCCCTTGTTACAAAGTGTAAAGAGGCCGCGAGCGCGGGCGCGCACCACGGCCTCTCATGAAGCTATATTAACTAAAACTAGCAGATAGCACCATTCTTAAGAGTCTGCTTGCCGCCCACGAAGACGTCGGTGGCGCGACCGGTCACCTTGGTGCCGGCAAAACCGCAGTTCTTCGCATGGGAGACGTAACCGTCCTCGCCAACGGTCCACTCGACATCGGCGTCAAAGACCGTGATGTCGGCAAGGGAACCCGCCTCGATGCTCACAGGCTCGACACCCAGAATCTTGCGGGGGTTGATGGACATGAGCTCGACCAGCTTGCCATAGCCCATCTTGCCGGTCTTGACCAGATTGGTGTTGATAAGGGCGAGCGAAGCCTCGATACCGATCATGCCGAAGGGGGCGAGCTCGAACTCGCGAGCCTTCTCCCAATCCGCGTGAGGAGCGTGGTCGGTCACGATGGCGTCGACGCTGCCGTCCAAAACGCCCTCGATAATCGCCTGCGCGTCCTCAGCGGTGCGCAGCGGCGGGTTGACCTTGAAGCAGGTCTCGTAAGCGCCGGTGATGGCATCCTCGGTGAGGAACATGTGGTGCGGGGCGGCCTCGCAGGTAACGGGCAGACCCTTGGCCTTAGCGGCGCGAACCATATCGAGGCCGCGTGCGGTGGAGATGTGCTGGATGTGCAGCTTGGCGCCGGTGAGTTCCGCGAGCATGATATCGCGGGAGATCTGCAGCTCCTCGCCCTCCGCAGGCCAGCCGAGAAGACCCAGGCGCGTAGAGGCGACGCCCTCGTTCACCTGGCCCTCGCCAACAAGGTCTTCGTCCTGGCAATGGCTCATGAACACCTTGTCAAACATCTTGCCGTAGTCCATGCAGCGGCGCATCATGCCGGCACCCTGGATTCCACGGCCGTCATCGGTGAAGGCGACGGCTCCGCGCGCGACCATATCACCCATCTCGGAGATGATCTCGCCCTTAAGACCCTTGCTCATGGCGCCCGCAGGGTAAACGCGGCAATGGCCGGCTTCGGCGGCGCGAGCTTTGATATAGGTGATAACGGTGCCGTTATCGGCAACGGGGTTGGTGTTGGGCATGGAGCAGACGCCGGTGAAACCGCCCGCGGCCGCAGCAGCCGTCTCGGACTCGATGTCGCCCTTGTGCTCAAAGCCGGGCTCGCGAAGGTGCACGTGCATATCGACGAGACCGGGGACTAGGTACTTACCGGTAAGGTCGATAACCTCCGCGCCATCGAAGTCGAGACCTTCACCCACCGCGGAGATGCGGTCGCCATCGATAAGGACGTCGAGAACGCCGTCAAGGTTGGCAGCGGGATCGACAACGTGGGCATTCTTAAGAAGCAAGGCCATTATCGGCACCTCCAAGCAGCAGATACAGGGCGGCCATGCGGACGCAGATGCCGGCATAGACCTGATCGAGGATGACCGAGCGCTCGGGATGGTCGGCCATGTAGGAATCGAACTCAACGCCGCGGTTGATCGGGCCGGGGTGGCAGATGATCGCGTCGGGCTTCATAAGGCGCTCGCGCTTCTGCGTAAGGCCAAAGAGCTGGTGATACTCGCGCAAGCTCGGGAACGGAGCACCCTCGAGGCGCTCGCGCTGGATACGAAGCATGTAGACCACGTCGAGCTCGGGAAGAACGTCGTCCAGGCAATAGCTTACATGGTCGGCGCCGAGAACATCGGGACGAGGGGGCATGAGCGTTCCGGGGGCAACGACGGTGACCTCGGCGCCCATGATCTTCAAGGCGGGGATCAAAGAGCCGCAGACGCGAGAATGGCCGATATCGCCAACGATACCAACCTTAAGGCCATCGAAGCTCTCCTTGCGCTCCCAAATTGAGTACAGGTCGAGCAGTGCCTGGGTGGGGTGGCCGTGCTTGCCGTCGCCGGCGTCGATGACCACGGCGGGGCTCGCCTGGCTAACGATATGAGGGGCGCCGGCGTGCTTATCGCGAACAACGATGCAGTCGATCTTATAAGCATCGAGCGTCATAACGGTATCGATGAGGCTCTCGCCCTTGACGGTAGACGTGGAGGAGCCGCCGAAGTTAAGAGTGTCGGCGGAAAGGCGCTTCTCGGCAAGCTCAAAGGAGCTACGGGTGCGCGTCGAAGGCTCGTTGAACATGTTGACGATAGTCTTACCCTTAAGGGTGGGGACCTTCTTGATCGCGCGCTCGTTGACCTCGGAGAACGCCTTGGCGGTCTGTAGGATCGTCATGAGCTCGGTATCGGAGTACTCCGAGATGTCGATAAGGTGCTTATGGTTGTTGAACACGGCTCTACTCGCCTCCCAGCGGCGCGGAGCCCACACGGGCGCCCGGCGCGACTTCGGTGATCTCGACGGACGTACGGCCGTCTACTTCCTTGCAATACAGGCGGACGTTCTCGTCGCGGGACGAGGGAACGTTCTTTCCAACGAAATCAGGGCTGATGGGAAGCTCGCGATGTCCGCGGTCAACAAGGACGGCGAGCTCGATGCTCTTGGGGCGACCAAGGTCCATAACGGCGTCCAGGGCGGCACGGATGGTGCGGCCGGTATAAAGGACGTCGTCGACCAGAACAATGCGCTTTCCATCAACATTGAACGGAATCTTGGTCTCGTGAACCTCGGGGGAAATATGGGTAAGGAAGTCGTCGCGATAGAAGCTGATATCAAGGCTTCCCAGCGGAACCTCCGCACCTTCGATTTGGTTGATCTGCTCTGTGAGCTGGCGCGCCAGGATATCTCCCCTGGTCACGATGCCGACAATGGCAAGGTCGTTGCAGCCCTCGTTGCGCTCGATGATCTCGTGCGCAATACGCGTGATCGCGCGCTGCACAGCAGTCTCGTCCATGATGACTGCCTTGGGTGAAGACGTGCCCATCGATCTCCTTCCCTGCTCCTCGCGGCGCCATCGCACTGATGAGACACCGCAAAAAAATAGATGCCCGACCGCTAACGCGGTTGAGACATCGGCAAGAGTGATCTCGAGGGCAACAACAGTTGCGAAGAGGTATGTATCCTTGCGGTATCTCGTACGCGCTTAAAGGTCCTTTGTAAGTATACACATGTTTCCACCTTGTTTCGAGCACGAATACGGAAACTTGTAGAACGCTTGCTTTTCCACATACGAGTGCCCAAAGGCATCTTCCGGTCCCTGCAAATTAATAATGTGATGAGAATACGCACGGAATGATTATTTATTAGGCGCCATAGCAAATGAGTCTTGCATGAGCATCTTGAGCAGGCGATAATATGACTCACACGAAACCGAGCCCGAGCTCGAATCAAGTGCAGAAAAAAGTAACATGTGCAATATGTAGATTACGCACATGTTGCCCATGCTGTGCTATAGTTCATTGCTGTTTGTTCACGCGGCACCGAATCTAGCCGCCCAAGGAGGGTCAAGAAATGTCCAAAGTTTGCGAAATCTGCGGTAAGCACCCCGTTGCTGGTCGCTCCATCAGCCACTCTCACCGCGTCACCAACCGTACGTTCCGTCCGAACATCCAGCGCGTGTACGTTGTTGTCAACGGTCATCGTCGCAAGATGAACGTGTGCACCAGCTGCCTCAAGGCCGCCAAGGTGGCTCGCTCCTAAGGTCTCCCCTTTTTGGACAAACGTTTGCTTGCAAGCAAAGGCTCCCTGTTGATTTCAGGGAGCCTATTTTCGTAACTATGCTAATTGGACACCGAACCGCATGGCCACCTAAACATAGTCCTTCCCTTGCTGCGAACCTAATGTATGAATGGATTCAGCGAATCATTATTTGTTAGCACTGCAAGAGCAAGGAATTCGAATTATGAACACCGTATGGCCGGACTCGCTCGTCGCCGTGATGTCGCCCCCATGCGCTGCGACGATCTCCTTTGAAATGGCAAGGCCAAGCCCGGCACCCCCGCGACCAGTCGAGCGAGCCCCATCGACGCGGTAGAACTTCTCGAATATATGGACAAGGTGTTCCGGAGAGATTTCTCGTCCCGTATCCTCGACCGCAAACACAACCGATTCGCCCTCGATGTGAACATTAAGCAAAACCTCTGTTGAAGGGTTCGCAAACGCCACGGCGTTCTTGAGTATGTTGCCTAAAACGCGAGCCATCTTATCGGGGTCGATAAAAGAATCAACAGGTCGATCGGGCGCGTGGACGGCAATTGAGACCCCGCGACCGCTCGCAGCAGGAAGAAGCTCATCTGCAACCTGTTCAGCCAACATCACTGCGTCGACCTGTTCGCGTTCAACGGGGATAGAACCAAGGTTGTAGCGGGTTATCTCGAAAAACTCGTCCATCATGCTATCCAGACGGCGAGCCCTATCAAGCGCGGCAGACGCAAAGCGCTCGCGCTTCTCATAAGGCAAGTCGGGCTCCTCGGCAAGTAGAGCGAGGTAGCCAATTACAGAGGTGAGAGGCGTCTTGATATCATGCGCAAGATACGCCACAAGCTCGTTCTTGCGCGACTCCGCCGCCTCGGCCACATGAAAGGCGCTCTCGACGCGCTCCCCCAGCCGCTCAAGCTCCAGCTGGGCCTGTGCAAGGTGCTCCGGCAGCTTTGGCGCAACAAGGGAACCGTTATTGGTGGAAGCCTGGGAAAGCGCCCAGATAACGCTGTCCAGATCTAACGCGACAATGTGGATCCGCAACGCGGCGATAACAACGAGGCCCACGCCGTATGCAGACCACACCAACGGCCCCTCGATAAAGCCAACAACCGCATGGTAATCGCTGAGGTCACGGAACTGATGCAGTCCATCCGCCATGGAGCCCTCTTGCATCCCAAGCATGCGGTAGAGATCAACCTGGGAATCCGGAACGCTTACCCACGTAGAGGTGGCATCGGCGATAACAACGGAAAGGGAGTCTGCAAACAGAGCCCGGCAAAGCGAAATCAATGCGATGAAACCAAGGGTATAGGCGACAAGCGAGAGAGCGAGCCCCGCGTACGCGCGGCGCCGGCACAAAACGCCCTGCATGGTCCTCATCTTCATAGCGATTCCCTTCTAAGCATCGCCCCAAACATCTCGGCCTAAACTAGGGCGCGATCTTGTAGCCAACACCCCAGACGGTCTCGATAAACACCTGCTCGGAGTCGAGCGCCGCGAGCTTTGATCGCAAATGGCGAATATGCACCATAACGGAATTGGAGCTTGCGGGCATATACAGATCTTCCCAAACCGCTTCATAGAGGTCTTGGGTGGCAACCGGCCTCCCAGATGCTCGCAGAAGCACCGCAAGCAGATCGAACTCCTTTGGCGTAAGCGAAAGCCGCTCTCCATGAAGAGACACCACATGGGTCGCCGAATCAAGCTCGATACCGCGACAGCGAAGTACACGCTGTAACGGAGCGTCGCTGGCATAGGAGCTGCGCCTAAGGCATGATTTAACGCGGGCGACAAGTTCGCGCGGCAAAAACGGCTTGGTTATATAGTCATCTCCCCCGCACGTAAGGCCCAACACCTTATCGGCTTCCTCGTCCTTGGCTGATAAAAAGATGATGGGGACAAATGATTCCGCACGCATGCGCGCGCAGAGCTCAAAACCGTCTACCCCCGGCATCATGACATCGAGAATAATCAGGTCGAACGACCCCTCGCGAACCATAGGCAAAGCCTCGCCCGCATGCACGCACACCTGGGTGAACATGCCGGCGCCCTGGAGGGTCTCGGCTACCAGCTCAGCGATCGAACGCTCGTCATCAACGATCAATATGTTTGGATTCTCAATCATGACGCCATTGTATAACGCCGCCCGCAACACGTATGCCCCGGCTGCAACGAGATAAGGAATCGTTAAGGGTCTGCAGAAAAACCTAAGGTATTGCCATGAGATGCATAAGGCGGTTCAAGCGTAGCGTATGAGAGCGTACACAGAAGGCTGCAATGTGGCAACCAGGCGCGCGCAGGCGCTCTCCCGGAGCCCAAAAGGAACACCAATGAACCGCACTCACCGCAATAACCACACGAGAGATGCCGCACCCGCATATCGCCCCGCATGCCGCCCCGCACGCAGAGTGTACTCGTCCCACGCATCCGCCACCGCTCCGCTTGGGACCAAGGTGCACCGCAAGAGGCGCTCGCGATTCAACCGAGCAAGAAACGTCCTGGTCGCCATTGTGGCAATAGCCGGGCTGCTACACATCAGCGGGCTAGCGAACCGGCTAGTTGTTCTGATAGAGCCAAACGCTGCGGCAACCTTTCTGCAGTTTGATGAGGACGAGGGTACGTGGTCCCTTGTATTAGTAAACGCCTCAAACCCTTTGCCAGATGGCTTCTCAGTTGAAACCGCGGATGTGGGCGGCGGACATAGCGTAGACAAGCGAATCGCCGACAGCCTGAACGCGATGCTAGAAGATTGCAGAAGAGCGGGATATCATCCCTTCATTCGCTCCTCATTTAGAACGAGAGATGAACAGCAGCAGATTCTCAACGAGCGGGCGGAGCTATACCGCGAAGCCGGCTACTCCGGGGAAGACGCGCTTTCCGCCGCACTACAATGGGTTGCGCTACCGGGGACAAGCGAGCACGAGCTAGGCCTTGCCGTGGATATAAATGATGAAGAGGACGATGAGGGCATGTACACATGGCTTGCCAGCAACGCGCACCAATACGGATTCATCTTAAGGTACCCGCTTGATAAGGTTGATGTGACGGGCATCTCGAATGAGCCCTGGCATTACCGCTACGTGGGAAAACAGGCCGCTGGCGAAATCTACCAAACGGGCGAGGCGCTGGAGGAGTATCTTGCAAGGAGTAAATAGAAATAAAAAAAGCCCGACTCCAAAGAGCCGGGCTTGAAGCTTCTGGTCGGGACGACTGGATTCGAACCAGCGACCCCTTGACCCCCAGTCAAGTGCGCTACCAAGCTGCGCCACGTCCCGAAGCAATGTTGCTTTTGGCTTTCTGCCTTGCAACAGGGAATACTTTAACCCAGACCACCCAACCTATGCAAGAACTTTTTTCAAAAAAGTTGAATCTCTATTCTCCGCATTAGCAACACTTGATTGCCACGACCCATTACCTGCGCTTTTTCTATAATCTATAGACCTGGAATACGACAAGGCAACATAAAGACACCCGCGTTCATATATGAAAATACGAATCGCCTTCAAGAACATGCAAACGGCCAGCACGAATTAACGCACCGGCCGCGACTGCAAAAGCTGATCAACGCGATAAGGGATAGCCGTCCCTAACGATAAAGGAGCGCGGCGCGCCTGAGGATCTCAAACGCAGCCTCATTCTTTGGCATACAGGGCAGCTCCTCTGCACCATCTGCCGTGATCCAAGTCACCTTGTCGGTATCGGACCCAAACGTGGAATCATGACGGGAGACGTCATTGGCAACAATGGCATCACAGCCCTTAGATGCCAATTTGGACGAGGCGTACTCGATGAGGTTATCGGTCTCCGCGGCGAAGCCAACCACTACCCTATCGCCCTTACGCGCAGACATAGAGGCTAGGATATCGCGCGTCTCGACCAGCTCGATGCAATCAAGACGCTCGTTGGCCTTCTTAAGCTTATGGTCCGCCTTGCGAACGGGCGTGTAATCGGCAACGGCAGCGGCGCATACCAGAATATCCGCGCCATCGAATGCGGCGTCGACCGCTTGGAACATATCGTCCGCGCTCACCACGTCGATGCGATGGACGCCGTCGGGACATGGCAGGTTGGTTGGTCCAGAGACCAGGACAACGCGCGCACCCATGGCGAGCGCGGCAGAGGCGATAGCATAGCCGAACTTTCCAGAAGAGCGGTTGCCGATGTAGCGCACCGGATCGATGGCCTCCTGCGTGCCGCCAGCGGTGACCACAACATGCTTGCCCTGAAGCAAGCCCGCGCATTCTTGGGCGAGATTACCGCTAGCGTCGCCGGCAATGGTGCGCCCCAAAACCTCAAGCGTACGCTGGGCGATGTCCTCAACGGAAGCCAGCTTGCCCGATCCAACGTCGCCGCACGCGAGTCTGCCGCACGCGGGCTGCACGATCTCGCATCCGCGGGCAATCAGGGTCGAGAGGTTCTCCTGCGTCGCAGCAGCCTCCCACATCCCGGTATTCATCGCAGGAGCGATAACAATGGGGCGGTTGGTAGCGAGCAATGTTGTTGACAGCAGGTCATCGGCAATGCCATGGGCCATCTTAGCCATAACGTTCGCGGTCGCGGGAGCGACCAGAACGACGTCGGGCTCCTGAGCAAGCGAGATGTGATGGATGGGGTCCTGCGGATCATCGAACAGACCCACCGCCACCGTCTCGTGCGTTAGCGCGCGAAATGTGGTGGGCCCGACAAAATGCGTCGCATGCTCGCTCATGAGCACCTTTACGCGAACGCCCGCCTTCTGCAGTAGACGGACGATCTCGCATGATTTATATGCAGCGATGCAACCCGTGACGCAGACAAGCGCGCAAGCCTGCCTGCCGTCGGAACGCAAAAGGACCGCACCCATTATTCTTCCTCGGCCGAAATGACCAGCAAGCGATGGCAATAGGGGCACTCGGCCACCTCGTCCGCGCCCTTAAGGGAGTCCATGGACGAAGGAGAAAGCGACATGCGACAAACGCTGGGAACAGCGCCCTCGAGCTTCTCGACGCCCAGGCCATTGAAGCGCTTGGACGCCTTGTTGTAGGTATCGATAATGGATGAATCGACGGTCTTGATAAGGGCGTCGCGCTGATGGCGGGATACCTCGATGCGGTTTCTGATCTCATCAGCTTTTTCGCGGGCAGCTCGCGTGTCCTCGATCACGGACGCCTCGAACTTAGCGATGTACTCAGTGGCATACGCCTCGTTGGACTTGGCCTTCTCGAGCGCTGCGATCTTGTCCTTGCGGGCGAAGTTGATCTTGTCGAGCTTTTTTGCGATGCCGGCGAGCTGCTGCTCGAACTCCTTCATGAGACGGTGGTTCTCGGGCTTTTGCATCTCGCTTTGCGCCTGGTCGACGGCGGCATTGCAGAACGCCTCGTCCTCGTCCAAATCCGCAAGATCGTTTTCGAGGTCCTTGCGTGCAGCAAGAAGCTTGTTGGCATCAGCCTTGAGCTTGAGGTAAGCCCTGCGCTTTTTAGCAAGCTGGGCAATCTCGGGCATGCAGTCGAGCGCGGCCTGGTCGCGCTCGAGCGCCAGATCGAGTTCCTGCAATTTCAAAAGCGTAGATCCGACGGTCATGCGCGCTCTCCTTTTGTATAGGTCCACCATTGATGAGGATTCTTTATTGTAGCGATTGGACCGCTAAATCCCACCCGGGCAAGCGCATCGACCAAGATATCCACGAACGGCTCCTCGCTGCGGTCGTGTCCAAGCAAGATAACGCTGCATCCGCGGACGAGGAGGTCTTGACATACATGATAGCCGCCCTCGCCCGTAACGATCGCGTCCGCCCCGCACGCTAAGGCGAGCTCGCCGAAATCGCCCATGGAGCCGCCCAGAAAAGCAATGCGCCCAAGAGCCCGATCGGGATCTCCCCATACGCGCGGATCGCAGCCGAAAGCTTCACTACAGCGAGATGCGAGCTGTTCCAAGGTGAGTTTAGAAGAAGCGTCCGCAAGCGAACCCAACCCGAGCGCCCCAGAACAGGAGGCGGATTCCAAGGACGAAACAGCCTGCAAGCCCACGAGCGACGGTAGGAGCTGCTGCGCCTCGCAGGAGCGATCGAGGTTGGTATGAAGCGAGATGATGCTGACGCCGCACTCGACGGCCGCGAACACGGCGGCCGCAGACGACGGGTACGCGGGCGAAGCGGGAACAAAAGCTTGCGGCGCCTTGATGTAGACAGGGTGATGGGTAAGCAAGACGTTCGAGCCATCGGCCGCAGCGCGACGAACGTTCGCCTCACTCGCATCGAGCGCCACCGTTACCCCGCGGACCCCATCATCCGGACGGCCGACGGACAGGCCCACGTGGTCCCAGGGCTCAGCCGTATCAGCAGGAAATAGCTCGAAAAGTCCCTCAAGAAGCTCTGAGATAAGCATTATCTACCCCGCAATCTTCAACAACGCGTCGGCGAACCTATCGAGGTCCGCTGGATCGACGCGGTCGTCGAACGAGATGCGAAGCGAACCCAGGGCGCGCTCGCGCGGAATACCCATGGCGGTGAGGACATGACTGGCATCCATGGACCCGCTGGAGCAGGCGGAGGCTGCTGAGACTTCGAACCCGGCGACGTCGAGCTTTAGGATGAGCTCTTCAGACTCGATGCCGTCCACATAAACCGAAACGATACCGGGAAGACGGTCGACCGCAGCGGGGTCGCCCATGGTGGCGTGTATGCGAGCAGACGAGGCAAGTCGCCCGTATAGCGCTCGGGAAAGCTCTAACAAGAGGGCGTGATCGCGCTCAAGGGAAGCGTGCACCGTGCGAGCAGCAGCGGCGAAACCGAGAATGGCTCGAAGGTCCTGCGTGCCGGGACGAAGCCCCCTCTCCTGCCCGCCTCCATGGAACAGCGGTGCAAGCTGAGTGCGGTTCTTGAGGTACAGCGCGCCGATACCCACGGGTCCCCCAACCTTGTGACCCGCGACGGAAAGGGCGTCAACGCCAAGCCGTTGCACATCGAGGGGGATGTGGAGCCAGCCCTGCACAGCGTCGGTATGAAAGAGCGCGCCGCATGAATGAGCCGCGCGCGCAAGGTCCTCGATGGGCTGCACGACGCCGGTCTCGTTGTTGGCAAGCATGATGGAGACAAGCGCGACGTCCCGTCCCAGCAAGGCCTCGAGGGCGTCCGGGGTAATGAACCCCTTTCGGCAAGGTTTAACCACGTCGACCGTGAAACCGGCGGCGCGAAGCTGTCCGAGGTTATCGAGGATGGAATCATGCTCGATAGCGGAAACTATCACGCGGCACCGCTTGGCATCGCGGGCACGAGCCGCCTGGGACAGGCCCATGAGAGCCATATAGTTCGACTCGGTACCGCCGCCTGTGAAGACCACCTCGCTCGCGCGCACGCGCGGTCCAAACGTTTTGGCGATGTCCCTGCGAGCCGACTCGAGAGCGGCCTGCGCCTTGCGTCCAAGGCTGTGCAGCGAGTTTGGGTTTGCGCCGGCGATATCGGAGGAGTCGTAGGCGAGTTGAGCGGAAACCGCCTCGGCGCGCAAGGGCGTCGAGGCGGCGTAATCAAGGTTGACGATGCGGTTGATGGATGCGTTTTCCATTGAGCGCGACCTATCCGCTACGCGTTGACCGCAAGGCCGCGGTTACCGAGCTCGCGAAGCAGATCGACCTCGGCACGAGGATCATCGGCACCAAAGACTGCCGAACCCGCGACCAGGACGTCGGCGCCAGCGCGAACCACCTGCTCGATGTTTTTGGACGAAACGCCTCCGTCGACCTCGATGAGGGGAGATACGCCATGCGCCTCGCAAAGACCGCGGAGCTGGCGCAGCTTGGCGTAGGTGCTCTCGATGTAGGACTGGCCGCCAAAGCCCGGGTTCACGCTCATGACCAGGACCATATCGAGCTCTTCGATAATGCTCTCGAGAACGCAGACGGGAGTGGCGGGATTCAAGACAACGCCGGCCTTGCAACCGCGCTCTTGGATGTGCTTGATCGTACGGTGCAGGTGCACGGAGGCCTCGTAATGAACAGTGATGTAATCCGCGCCGGCATCGATATACCAGTCGATGGTCTCGTCAGGATTGGTAACCATCATATGGACATCCAAGGGAACGTCGCAGGAGCGCTTCGCCGCGGCGACCACGCCGGCTCCAAACGTGAGGTTCTGGGTGAAGTGGCCGTCCATAACATCGATATGGATGAGGTCGGCATTGTCGATCATCTTGAGGTCGCGACCAAGGTTCGCAAGGTCAGCGGAAAGAATCGAGGGGGAAATCAATACGGAATCGCGCATGGTGCCAGCCTTTCTAATCGTCCATGCCATAGAACTCTTGGGTGGGAAAACGGTCCGTGAGCAACTCGAGGGCCTCCGCCAAGGTACCGCCATGATAGAGCGTACGTTCGAGAGCGAAGGTAAGAGGAGCATCCACGCCCAACTCGCGTGCGAGCTCGGAAACACTGCGAGCTGCAGCCGCGCCCTCGACCACCATATGGGAGCGCTGCTGGTACTCGTCAAGCGACGTGCCGCCGGCGAACGCGACGCCGAAAGAACGGTTGCGCGAATGCTCGGAGGTGCAGGTGGCGACCAGATCGCCCATTCCTGCAAGGCCCATGCAAGTCATGGGGTCTCCCCCGCGCGCATGAACCAGACGACTGATCTCTGCTAGGCCGCGAGTCATAATGAGAGCGAGCGTGTTATCGCCATAGCCTGAACCGGCTGAGATGCCGCACACGATGGCGATGATATTTTTGGTCGCGCCGCACATCTCAACGCCGACCACATCGGGAGAGACGTATACGCGAAACGCAGGGGAGATAAGAGCCGCCTTAAAGAACTCGGCCACCTCCGGATCCTCCGAGGCGATGACGGCGGCAGATAGGCCCCCGCGACAAATCTCTTCGGCGTGATTAGGGCCAGATAGCGCTGCGATGCGCTCGGGATGACCTATCTCATCTCCTATGACCTCGGTCATCAACAAGCCTGAAGTAAGTTCCACGCCCTTGGTAAGGCAAAGCACCGGAACGGAATCGTCCAGATAAACCGCAGCCTCATGAGCAACGGATCGAAGATGCGTAGAGGGCACGGCAAAGATCACGCCCTCGGCGCCATCGATGACTTCTTGCAGGGACGAAGAGGCGGTGACGTTATCAGGTAGACGATAGCCATCAAGGTAACGGGGGTTGACGTGATTGGAGTTGATTCCGTCCGCCGTCTGCGGGCTATGAGCCCACATGGCAACGGAATCGACGGAATCGGCGACAAGGCCGGCTACGGCCGTGCCCCACGAACCTGCGCCGATAAGGGCGATCTTCATGTCTGTTACTCACCATCCATCTTGGTAGCGCGCTTGGTAAAGGAAAGCTTTGACTCCGTGCCGGCGCGCAAGCGAGAGATGTTGCCACGGTGCGCCCAAACAACGGTCCAACCCAGCACTGCCCAGATAGCAAGCGCAGACAGGCTGATCTGGGGGAACAGAAGATACACGGTAACCGGAACAAGGGCGGCCGTGGTGATTGACCCCACGGAGACATATTTGGTTATGGCCACCAGTATGATGAATATGCCCAGGTGAAGAAGTGCGAGCGGCCAGCAGAATCCAAAGAGCACGCCCATGCCCGTCGCGATACCCTTGCCTCCGTGAAATTTAAGGTATGGCGAGAAGATGTGCCCGTAGAGGCAGGACAATGCCACGAGCGCCAGCAACACATCGCCCGATGCGCCGGGATCCATAATGGAGGCGCCGGCGCAGTAGCCAAATGCAGCGATGGCCCAGCGCCCAATAAGGACCCCCAAAACGCCCTTGAGGCAGTCAAACAACAGCGTGAGCGCCGCGACCTTGGGACCGGCGACGCGAAGCGCGTTGGTTGTACCGATATTGCCCGAGCCAGCCTTACGGATATCAACGTTACCGGAGAGCCTACCGATGATGAGGCCGAAGGGAATACCGCAAACCAAGTAGCAAACAGCCATGCAAACAACCGTGACTACAATGGGAGATACTGAAGCATCCATGGGCGGGATTAGTCCTCCTTCTTGGAATCTTTCTTACGGAATCGCAGGCGAATAGGCGTACCTTTGAAATCGAAAGCGGCGCGCATGCGGTTTTCGATATAGCGACGATACGTATCGTTCACCATATCGGTATGGTTAACGAAGAAAGTGAACGTAGGCGGCTTGGTGCCGGTCTGCGTCACGTAATGCATGCGAAGGCGGCGCTTGCCATCCACCACGGTATGGCCGAACTCGCGCATCTCGGTAAGCATCTGGTTCAAACGGGATGTAGACACCTTGCTGGCGCGTGCAGCGGCTGCCGCATCGATAAGCGCCCAGATCTTCTCGACGGAACGGCCGGTAAGAGCAGAGATGCGAAGCACGCTGGCCCACGGAGCCAAGGTGAGACGGCGGTCGACCGTCTCCATAACCTGCTCGCGCTCGCGGTCGTCCTTGAGAAGGTCCCATTTATTAAGCAGGATGACCAGTGCGCAACCGCGCTCGATAGCGAGGTTGGCAACCTTTTGATCCTGTTCGGTCATGCCCGTGGTGGAATCAACCACCAAGAGCGCGACGTCTGCGCGGTCGATAGCGCGCAGTCCTCGAACCATAGAGTAATACTCAATGTTCTCGTAAACGGTGCTCTTCTTGCGAATACCGGCGGTGTCGACCATGCAATAACGGCGCCCATCGCGCTCGACGATGGTGTCGATGGCGTCGCGCGTGGTACCCGCGATATCGGATACGATGGAACGGTCGGAACCGATAATCTTATTGAATAGCGAGGACTTGCCAGCGTTGGGTCGGCCTATGATGGCGACAGACAGAGAATTGGGATCCGAAGGCTCCGCGGTAAGATCGTCCTCTTCGGGGAACAGCGCGACAACCTCGTCCAACAAATCGCCGGTACCGTGGCCGTGCAGGGCGGAGATGGCAATGGGCTCGCCAACGCCAAGAGAGTAGAACTCCCACAGGTTATCGCCCTCGCGATCAGGATTATCAAGTTTATTGACCAGCAAGAACACAGGTGCCTTGACGCGCTTGAGCATGCGGGCGACCGATTCGTCTTCTTCCGTGACGCCGGTGGTGCCATCGACGACGAACAGGATGACCGCAGCTTCCTCGCAAGCTGCGAGAGCCTGGTCTCGGATAGAGGCGGAAAAGACGTCCTCGCTCTTAAGGGGCTCGATGCCACCCGTATCGACCAAAGTGAAGCTACGTCCGTTCCAATCCGCCTCATGATACGAACGGTCTCGGGTGACGCCGCGGCTCTGGTGGACGATGGCATCAGCGGTCTGCGCGATACGATTGACAAGTGTGGACTTGCCCACGTTGGGGCGACCGACGATAGCGACGATGGGTTTCATATATTCAGGCTCCTACAGTCCGAATCTCTAGTGTTGCAAAAGCGGGTCCTCTTCGAGGAAATCGAGAAGCTCCGCCGGGGTTGTGGGAGCCACGCGAACCGCGCCCCCGCGCTTCTCCAGCGATTGAAGAAGCTGCTCACGATGATACCCGTCCAGCGTAAGGCCGCTAGCGTTGAACATCACTTCGGGCAGAATGAGCATAACACCGCCCAAATCTTGGGGCAGCTGTTCAAGAATATCCTCAGCGGTGAGAAGGCCTGTTACGTTGACGTTGCCGCCGAAATAGCGGTTCTTAATATCTGTAACCTTGCCCGCAAGGGACTCGTCCTCAATAAAACGCGCGACCGTGGGACGCGCCGCTTCACCGGACAGAACGAGGAGCTCAAAGCCGCGGTCGCGCAGGATGTCGCGAACGGCAACCATACGAGACGGGTTGCGCAACACGGCATCGGTATCGTCCAAATACGAGCGAATCATTCCGATACCGTCGTAAAACTGCGGATAACCGTCGTAGAAATCAGCCGGAGGCGGGTCTAGCCGAGCGGCGATGAAAAACTCATCTGAGAGCTGGAAGGTATGTCGACCAAAGCGCTCGAAAGCACGATCTTGGTAGGGGCGCACCTGCTCGACGACGGCGCGTGCCAAAGCCGGGTCATGGGAATACGAGGAGGTAAAACGGCTTTGGTGCTTGGTGAAACCAAGCGGGACTATACCCAGGCTTGTAACCTGGGGATGGGCCTCGCAGTATTCCAGTGTTCGCGCAAGCTCCTCGCCATCGTTAAGGCCGGGGCACAGCACGATCTGCGCATGGATTTCAATACCCGCAGCCATGAGCAGCTCGAGAACTTCCATGCCGCGCGCGGCGTTCCTACCGATGAGACGGCGGCGAACGTCAGGCGTCACCGCATGTATAGAGACATTCATGGGCGAGAGGTTCTTGGAGATGACGTTTTCAACATCTTCATCGCTCATGTTGGTCAACGTGACAAAATTACCCTGCAGGAATGAAAGCCGATAATCATCATCGCGAATGGTAAGCGTCTTGCGGCTCTCGCGAGGCAGCATGGTCATGAAGCAGAACACGCAGGCGTTGACGCAGGTGCGCATACCGTCGAAGACGGCGTCGTTAAACGTAAGCCCCCAGTCCTCTCCGGGGAAGCGCTCGAGCACGCAGGAGGCCGTCGTGCTGTCGGATGGATCGAAGACCTCAAGCTCGACCTCGTCCTCATCTGCCTCCCACAGCCACACGATCATATCCGTCAATGGCTCGCGGTTGACGCGGGACACGTACATGCCGGGCTCGATGCCAGCGTCATATGCAGGGGAATCAGGGCGGACCGCGGTTACCAGCGCGCCATGAAACGCGCCGTCCCCCTGAGCGCGCCGCGTAGACGAGCCATAGTTGGACGCCTGCGATGCGTAAGCGGGGACCGTAAGGTCGACGACATCTATATCACTCATAGTCCAACCGCCCGGGCGATAACGGAGCGAGCCTGCTCGATGTGCGCGGCGGGGGTAGAAGCCCCGGCCGTGATGCCGATAAGCGAGGCGCCCTCAAACCACGCGGGGTCGATCTCTGCATCGTCCTCGATATGGTGCGTGGATGCGCAGCGCTCAGAGCAGATCTGCGCCAAACGACGCGTGTTGCCCGAGTTTTTACCACCCACAACCACCATTACGTCGGCACGTCTCGCCAAATCAGCGGCGCTGGCCTGACGCTCATGGGTGGCCTTACATATTGTGTTGATAACATTGACCTCCGCCACGCGTGGTATAAGAGCGGAGACAATCTGCGCCAAGCGCTCGGGAGTCTGCGTGGTCTGCACAACCACGCCAACGCGACGGCAAAGGTCGATGGAATCAAGGTCCTCGACATTGCTTACAACAAATGCCGCGCCGCCCGCATGGCCCAGGATGCCCTCGACCTCAGGATGCCCGCTCTCCCCCACCACGATAAGCTGATAACCCTGGGCGACCAACTTGGCCGCGGCGGCGTGGACCTTCTTGACGTAGGGGCAGGTGGCGTCGATTACGTGCAGGCCGCGATCGCGCGCCTCATCGATAACCTGCGGCACCACGCCGTGGGCGCGAATGACCAAGGTGCCCGCAGACGCATCGTCTACGGAATCGGCAAGCCCAACCCCCTCGTGCTCAAGCTCGCAAACAACGCGGGGGTTATGGATAAGAGGGCCGAGCGTATGGACAGGTTGGGCGGCATCATGCGCCGCGGCATATGCCATGGACAACGCGCGCTCAACGCCGTAGCACACGCCCGCGTGCAGAGCGATTTCAATAACAGGTGCAGGCACGGTCTAGAACCTCCCGGGATGCTCGGCGCGGAGCTGGTCGCGAAGCGCGTACATGCGCGAGACCGCCAGGTCCTCGACCCATTGGGAGCGCTCGCGGCGCTTCATGCCCTCGGGCGCATCGCTAAAGGAAACATGCTCGCCGGCCCTCATCCAGCACTTTTTTGGACGAGGAACCTTTTTGCCGGCAGGGGTGATATCGCGAAAACCGCACACGGCCATAGGCGTGATATCCGTCTTGCCCATCTGCGCCATAAGCGCAAATCCGCCGTGGACCTCGACCGGCTGCTCATCCGTGCGAATGCGCGTGCCCTCCGGGAAGATAAGAACATCCTCCCCGCGCTGCAGGGCGTGCTGCGCGCGTCGAAGACTTTTCATATCTGCGGTGCCGCGCTCGACGGGAATGCCGCCAGCGCGCGAGAACACCCACTCCACGATGCGATGCGACCCAAATTCACTCTTAAAAATAGGACGGAAGATGCGGCCGCGGCGCCACAGGTAGGTGCAGATGGAGACCACCTCTGCCATAGAGGTGTGGTTGCAGATAATGACGGTGCCCTTACCATCAGAGCGCTCGAGCATATACCGCTCGTCTTCCATGCGGGCGCGCCACATGCACAAGGCGAACGCCCACACAATCGCGAGCGCGACATTGCGAACGCAGCGAATGGGCAGCGGAAACTCGCCCACACCCGCGTCGTAGTACTCATCATAAGTTGAATGGAACAGCTTCATGAATCTCGCCTCTTAGAGATTAGGTCGCGAATCTGGTCGACGACCTCGTCGATGGTGAAACGGGACGAATCGATGCGAACGGCATCGTCGGCGGCGCGCAAGGGCGCGGCTTCACGGGAAGAATCGAGCCTGTCGCGACGTTCAAGATCCGTCAGGGTCTCATCTACCTCGCGCTGAAGAGCCTCATCGCTCAACTGCTCGCCGGGGTGACGCTGCAGCACGCGGCGCCGCGCTCGCTCGCGGGGATCAGCCGTAAGGAAAACCTTGACAAGCGCATTGGGGAACACCACGGTGCCGATATCGCGCCCCTCTGCGACGACATCGCGATCCTGGGCAAAAAGCCGCTGCACGGGCAGCATGGCCTCGCGAACGCCGGGGTAAGCAGACACCTTGGAGACTATGCGGTCTACAGCCGGCGTGCGGATATCATCGCTTACATCGCGCCCATCGACGGAAATGCGCGTAGCCTCGCCCGCAGAATCAAAACTGATGTCAAGAGAGCGAGAAAGGGTGACGACCCCGTCTTCATCGTCCAAATCCACACCATGCAGCGTGCAGGCAAAGGCGACGGTGCGGTACAGGGCCCCGGTATCCAGCTTCTCAAACCCCATGCGACGAGCGATCTCGCGGGCGATGGTGGACTTTCCAGAACCAGCGGGGCCATCGATGGCAACGATCATCGCCGGTCTCCTTTCTGTTCAGCCGCGCGCCGTCGAGGGCGGCGGGAAACATATCAATACAAGCGAACTAGCAGGAGCGGTATTCTACTCGCGAACCGCTACCCTCTGAGCAAGGCGACCTCGCGCTCATCTAGCTCGCGCCACGAACCCAAGGCCAGGTCGCCCAGATTAAGATCCCCAAAACGGCAACGATGCAAGCGCAACACGGGATGGTGCACGCGGCCGAGCATGCGCTTGACCTGATTCTTACGGCCCTCTCTAATCTGGACCTCGACAAAACCCGTATGCGAGGGAACGTTGCCGTAGGCCACCGGAGCGGCGAGCCGCCTAGAAACGATGCGACAGCGAGCGGGCTGGCAAGGCCCATCGTCCAGCTCTATGCCACGGCGCAAAGGCTCCAGGTCCTCATCGCGCACATCGCCGTCGACCAACGCGATATAGGTCTTCCAGACGTGCTTTGAGGGATGCAGGAGATCTTGGCCCAAATCGCCGTCAGTGGTGAACAGCAACAAGCCGGTGGTATCCATATCAAGTCTACCAACCGGAAACAGGCCCGGGTATTTATCTACGGGAACGAGCTCCGCCACGCACGGCCTGCCTTGGGGATCGCGCATGGTGGTGAGATAGCCCGCGGGCTTGTTGAGCATGAGGTATGCCTTACCGCGCGACAGCGCTACGGCAACGCCGTCGACCTCGACAAGATCGACCAAGGGATCAACCTTGGTTCCCAGCTCGCATGCGATGCGACCGTTAACCTTGACGCGCCCCGCCGTCATAAGATCCTCCGACCCCCTGCGGCTCGCGACGCCAGCACGTGCTAAAAACCGCTGCAACCTCATGGGGACCAGGCGCTCATCGGGGCGGAATGCGGGGCTACTCATGGGAACCGCCCTCCACATCCGCAACATCCGCGTCGCCATCGGCAACGCCGCCGATCAGCTCCATGTCCGCATCCGGGACATCCTCGGTATCCAGAAGGTCGCGCTCCTCATCCAAGTCCTCCTCCGTCTCCTCCAAGGTGGACTGGATGGAGCGGCCGCTTAAGCGTTCGCGAATAAACTGGCGCGATTGCTCATCCGGCGCGAACTGCTCAAGATCGGGCAGGTCGCGCACGCTGCGAAGACCGAACTTCTCCAAGAATGCCGCCGTGGTGCCGTAGAGAATTGCCTGCCCGCGCTGGGGATCGCGACCCATCTCGCGAATAAGGCCCTTATCGGCTAGCGACGAGATGACGCCGTCGGAGTTGACGCCGCGAATGCCCTTGACGGTCTCTCGCGTAACGGGCTGGTGGTACGCGATGACGGCGAGCGTCTCGAGCGCCGCCTGGCTGAGCTTCTGGGTGTCCCAAGACAGCACAAACGCCTCAACCTGGTCGTGAAACGCCGGGTGCGTAAACAGGCGCCATCCGCCCGCAACCTCGCGAAGCTGAAAACCGCGATTCGCCTCCTCATACTCAACCTGGAGTTCCGCTAGAAGCGATGCGACCTCGCCCGGAGCGACATCAAGCGAAGCCGCAAGCGCGCTGGCGCTTACCGGATCGCTGGAAACCAGCAGCAACGCTTCGAGCGCACCCTTTATGGACGAGGGGCCCAACGTAGAAAGGTCGGACATACGGGCTACTCCCCTTCTTCTTCAAGCGATTCGCCGAGACGGTACTCCGGCGCGCCCTCAACGCGGTCGATGCGAATGATGCCGAAATTCTCGTCCTGCTCAAGCGTGACCGAACCGCGCTTGGCAAGCTCGAGAATCGCCAAAAAGGTGGCGACCACCTGCTCTGTGGTGGCATCGCCATCGAGCAGCTCCCTAAACGTAGTATGAGGACGAGAAATGGTAACGCGGTCAACGGAGGCAACGGTAAGCTCGATAGGCATGCGGCGCGGGGCGACATGTTCGGCCTCAAGCAGAAACTTCTCGCGGCGGCCATCGATATCCGCGCAAATCACCGCCAGTCCGCGCAGCGTGATGCCGGCCAGGTAATCTGGCATAAGGTTCAAAAACTCTGGGTCGGGACCGGCGACTCGCGGATGCATGCGGCTTTCGGCCTCCATACGGGCGCCCAGGGCAGCCGCCGCACCCTTGAACTGCTTGTACGCGATAAGGCGGGCGATAAGGACCTCGCGAAGCGCGTCGCCGTCCAGGTCCGCAAGCTCTTCATCCTCATCCTCGTCCAAAGACGCCTTAATGGGTTCATCTGGAACCAGGGAAGCCGCTTTGATATCGAGGAGGGTGGCGGCGACAAGCAAAAAGTCGCTCGCAACATCCAGGTCCAGCGCCTGCATGCGTTCGACTTCGGCGAGATACTGCTCGGCGACCTCTGAAATGGAGATGGATCCGATATCGACCTTTTGCCTGCTCACCAACTGGAGCAGCAGGTCAAAGGGGCCGGAATAAGCCTGCGTGGAAACGCGATAAGACAACGCCAGCCTCCTTGGACTCGACCCGTAAAACCGCAAGGCACCCAAGGCAAATGCGGTCTATCTGCACAAACTGCTAAAAGTGTACCGCACTCTTATGCCAGGGCGAAGGACAGAAGGGCATCGCCCAGCGGATACACCGTGAAATCGAAGTAGATATCGATGAGGTCGATGCCCGTGAGCATGGGCAGCAGGTAGAGCACAACGATCAAGATGGGCATGGCGTATTGTTGGATACGGTAGTAGGTGTTGAGCGCCTCGCCCTTGAGAAACGGGACCAAGATGGAGGAGCCATCCAGCGGGGGAAGCGGAATAAGGTTGAAAAACGCCAGGGACAGGTTTACGAAGATAAACGTGAGCGCAAACTCCGCAACTATAGAACCGGCGGCCGTGGCCCACACCGACCCGTTCACCACGCCGGAGAGCAACAATGCGCCCAGGCACGCCAGCACGATGTTGGAAGCGGGCCCCGCCAGCGAGATCAAGAGCTCGTCGCGCTTGGGATGCTTGAGGTTGCCCAAATAGATCGGAACCGGCTTGGCGAACGCGAACACCGGGCCGCCGGCGGCGATCATGAGCAGCGGCAGCAATATAGTGCCGAACGGATCGATATGGTTAAGCGGGTTGAGAGACACCCTGCCACGTGAGCGCGCAGTCTTATCACCCAGGGCATAAGCGGCAAGCGCGTGCGCGCTCTCATGGATGACGATGCCGATGATGACGGCAAGGGCGCTGATAAGCAGCGATTCTATATCTAGACCCATCGGTTGCGATACCTCCTAAAGGCGCAAGGCGCGAGACGCGCGGCAGCATACGTAGTCAAGAAGGAACAAAACTGCGGCGACCAGGGCGAAATCAAGACGGAACACGCCTCCAAACGGCGTGGTGATGACTCCGTAGCCAGCGATGACGGCGGGCATGGCGCGAGAGAGGTCGACTACGAACCCAACCATGTTGAGCCGCGCCGAAAGCCCGGAAAAGCACAGGACGACGGTGATGGCGCACATCGCGATAGCGCATAGCCTCAGCGCGATGGCCACAATGCTCAGGACGATAGCCCCGGCTCTACGCAAGTCCACGTGCGGTCTCCTCTTCAATCTTTGTCGAGAGCTCGAGCCATTCATCCTCGAGCGCGGGAATCTCCTTCTTGAGACCGTTATATTCCACCAACGCGGCGTTGAATTTCTCCTGATCGGCGTAAAGCTCCTCAGACGCCATCAACTCCATGAGCTCGTCATAGCGCTTGCGATGCTTCTCTAGAAGCCTATCGACCTCGGCCAAGCGCGTCTTGGTCTTCTTAAGGCGGCGGTTGAGCTCGGCGCGGGCGTCTGCCTCGGCACGGCGCTGCTCGCGGGTCTTCTTGCCCTCGCGGACGGGCGTCTGCTCCGTAACGTGAACACGAGGTGCGCGGGCGGGCTGCTTGGCCTGCTGCGATGCGGCCTCTTCCGCCGCGGCGCGCTGCGCCAGGTCCTCGCGCTTATACAGGTAGTAATCGTAATCACCGTCGATCACGGTCATCTTGCCGTCGCGAATATCAACCACGCGGTTCGCCACAGCGCGCACTAGGTGCTCATCATGGCTAATGAGGACAATGGTGCCGGGGAAGTTGCGTAGCGCATTCTCGAGCATATCGACCGAATCGATATCAAGGTGGTTAGTAGGCTCGTCCAGGCACAGCAGCGCTTCGGGGGCTACCAACATCTTGGCCAGGGCCAAACGCGCGCGCTCTCCGCCGGACAGTACGCCTACGCGCTTGTCGACGGAGTCGCCGCTAAAGAGGAACGCGCCCAAAAGGCTGCGCTCTTGCGGAACGGTCCAGCCAGGTGCCACCGAGTCGATCTCCTGCAGCACCGTGTTGGACTCCTTCAAGCCCTCCAGCTGATGCTGGGCGTAGTACGCAACGCCCACGTGAAGACCAAGGTCGCGGGTACCAGATGAAGGCGCCTCGACACCGGCGAGCATCTTGAGGAGCGTAGATTTACCGGCACCGTTGGGGCCAACCAGGGCCACGCGGTCGCCGCGGTAGAGCTTGAGATCTATACCGCTATAGATATGCTTGTCGCCATAGGACTTGCTCACACCCTCAAGCGCTGCAACCATGTCTCCGGAGCGCGGGGGATCGGGAAACTTGAAGTCTACATGCTTGTGGCCCTCGGGCAAAATGACAAGCTCGCTTTTGATCTGCTCGATACGGCGCATACGCTCTTGAGCCTGCGCCGCCTTGGTGGGCTTATAGCGAAACTTATCCACGAAGACCTGCATATGGGCGATCTCGCGCTCCTGGGCGGCTCGCTTGGCGCGCATCTGCTCAAGGTTGTCCTCGCGCTGCTTAAGATAGGACGAATAGTTGCCCGTGTACACCGTTACGCGGCGGTTCTCCAAAGCCGCGACGTGGTCCACGCAGGCGTCCATAAAGGCGCGGTCGTGGCTGACAATGAGAACGGCGCCCTCGTAGTTCGCGATGAAGCCGCGCAGCCACTGGACGCTCTCGAGGTCCAAGTGGTTGGTCGGCTCGTCCAGCAATAGAAGGTCCGGCCTGCGCAAGAAGAGCTTCGCCAGCGCGATGCGCATCTGCCAACCGCCAGAGAATTCAGAGCACGGCTTATCGAAATCCTCTACGCGAAAACCCAAGCCCGCGAGGATCTGGCGAGCGTTGCTCTCCAGCTCGTATCCGCCAAGATGCTCGAAGCGGTCCTGAACGCGACCGTACTCGGTTAGCATCTCATCCAAATTATCGTCTGGAGAAGCCTCTGCGATGCGCACTTGAAGCTCCTCGGCGCGCTCGCCCATTCGACGAATCTCCTCGGCCGATGCCATCACCTCTTGAATGATGGACGTGTCGGAGGCAAGCTTGGTCTCCTGCTCGAGATAGCCAACCTTAACGTCCTTGGCATATTGCACGGAGCCTGAATCGGGAGACTCCTGGCCCATGATGATTTTGAGCATGGTGGTCTTGCCGGCACCATTTGGTCCAACCAGCGCATAGCGCTCGCCGGCATTGATCTGAAGCGTGGCGCCGGAGAACAGCACGCGGGCGCCAAAGCTTTTCTCGATCTTGTCTGCAAGGAGAATCATGTATCCATCACCTTCGCACTTTGACCAATAAGAAAAAAGGACCCGGTCTCCCGGGTCCCCATTAAGTTCTGGTGGGCGATACAAGATTCGAACTTGTGACCCCATCCGTGTGAAGGATGTGCTCTACCACTGAGCCAATCGCCCTTAGCGCTTTTCAGCAGAAAAAATATTACCATGGGATTCCAAATACGCCAACAACTATTTTTGGAATCTTGTCGCGTTTGTGGACAAGGTTGTGGACGAGGAAGGATTGACAACGGGAATCTCGCCGCGCTCGATAGCGCGAGCAACCTGTCGATCGGTACGAAGAACCTTGCCCGTAGGCGTGCGTTGAAGGTCGAATACGTCAAACGCCGTACCAGCAAGCTGGTCTTTCTTTACCTGCGTAACTAGGTAGAGCAATAGCCCGTTGATAAACAGGCTGTACAACGAAGAGGCAACGCTGGCAAGCTGCCCGCTCACCGCATTGTGCGCACAAGAGGCCGCGCTAAGAATCACAAGGATGATCGCGAGGATACGGAAGCGCTTGGCGAACCTGGGATGGTCGGCGCAATGCAATGCGGCGATGGCGAGGACAATGTTGAACACAAGATCGACCAGAAAGACGGCACCACTTGCAAGCGCAGCCTGTCGCGTGGGCGCCACGGCGCTGGAGAAGTCCGTAATATCAAAACCGGTCAACAGGTAAAACGCCAAGAAGACGATGGCGACAAACGCGGAGAGCACATACCAAGCAAGATAAAGCTTGCTGACGAACCTCAGCACCTGTTGGGCACCGGAATGCGTGTTGTATCCATGTGACGGCGCGGGGTCCATGTTCTTCCCCTTTAAAGACTGCTGATTTATATCGTATCGAGTTTATCAGAAGTGCCCCGGGTTCTCCCCTTTTAGACACGCCACGGAACACCTCGGTTACACAAACGAAGCGTGGACGATTGCCGCGATGCAAGAGAATCCGCCGCAAGGCGAAATGTGCCCGAGTAGAGGATCTTTCTCAACAAAAAAAGAGTCGAAAGCGAACTTCCGACTCTTGAAATTTCTTGGGTGGAGACGAGGGGGGATCGAACCCCTGACCTCTTGACTGCCAGTCAAGCGCTCTCCCAGCTGAGCTACGCCCCCAAGCGGTGCGGAAAATAATATACGGGAATAGATAGCTGCGTGCAAGAACTTTTTTGAAAAAGATTCAGATGGACCAATTGAGCCAATTGGACGATTAATCGATAAGCAGACTAGCCGACTGATCACTCGCATATGAAAAAAGAGCCGGAAGAGAACTTCCGGCTCTTGAACAATCTTGGGTGGAGACGAGGGGGATCGAACCCCTGACCTCTTGACTGCCAGTCAAGCGCTCTCCCAGCTGAGCTACGCCCCCAAGCAACAAAAAAGATTATAACCATGCATCGAGAAGCATTGCAAGAACTTTTTTTCGTTATGAGAAATCTCAATGAGCAGATCCTACAAGTCTCTAGTCCGCCCCATACATATAGAAAGGTCGCGCACTAGGCACGACCTGCAGATTCAATGGTGGGCCTGCCGGGATTCGAACCCAGAACCCAGGGATTATGAGTCCCCTGCGCTAACCGTTGCGCCACAAGCCCTTATAACACCGTGTATGAAAAAAGCCTCCGAACTAACTCGGAGGCTCTCAGATTCTTGGGTGGAGACGAGGGGGATCGAACCCCTGACCTCTTGACTGCCAGTCAAGCGCTCTCCCAGCTGAGCTACGCCCCCAAGCGGTGCAGGAATAATATACGGGAAAGCCCACCCTAATGCAAGGATGAATTTGAGAAAATTTGAAACTCGTTCACTCAAACTCGCCCACCCTAAGGCCTACGGCTTAAGCATTGCGCACCCGGTTGCAAAAGAGGGGCCAAGCCAGCCCCTCCCCTATCAATATTCAAACCAAACAGGAAACCCAGCTTATCGGGCCTCGTTAACCATCTGAGCGACCCTAGAGGCAACCTCATCGATTGCAACGTCCACTCGATCGCCGGTAGCGCGATCTTTCAGCTCCACGGTGCCGTTCTTGAGGCCGCGCTTGCCGATGACGATCTGGTACGGGAAGCCCATAAGGTCGTTGTCGGCGAATTTGACGCCCGGGCGCTCATCGCGATCGTCCACAACAACCTCGATACCGGCATCGCACAGGGCGGAAGAGATGGCGTCGCAGACGGCGGCGCACTCGTCTAGCTTAGGATCGAGCGGGACGATGGAGACCTCATACGGGGCGATGGAGACGGGCCAAATGATTCCATGCTCATCATTGTGCTGCTCGACGACGGCGGCAAGCGTACGGGAAACGCCCACGCCGTAACAACCCATGATAAACGGCTTCTCCTCACCGTTCTCGTCCGCGAACGTGGCGCCCATGGCCTCGGAGTACTTGGTACCCAGCTGGAACACCTGGGAGACCTCGATACCGCGAGCACCCTTGAGAGGACGGCCGCAGTGGGGGCAGGGATCCCCTTCGCGAACGGTGATAAGATCAGCCCACTCGTCCACCGTGAAATCGCGATCGGGGCATGCACCGATAAAGTGGTAGTCGACCTCATTTGCACCGCAGGCCCAGCTACGGGACTCACGAAGAGACTCGTCAACAACAAGACGGATACCCTGGGGCAGGTTCACAGGCCCGATGAAGCCCTTGAAGAGGCCGGCCTCGACAAGCTCCTCCTCGCTCATCATATGATACTCGCCAAAAATCTTCTCAGCCTTGCACTCGTTGAGCTCATGGTCGCCGGGAACTATGGCGACAACCTTGGTACCGTCCTCGGCAATAAGGGCCAGGGATTTGCGGGTCCCGTTTTGGGGGAAGCCAAAGAAGTCGGCAACGGCCTCGATGGTACCCATGCCAGGAGTGTGAACCTTTTCCAAGGTGCCGTCTCCAGGGCCCTCGGTCACCGCGACCTTAGTGGAAGCGGCCTCGTCGTCAGCGGCGAATCCGCAGTCATCGCAGTAGACCAGGCTCGCCTCGCCAGCGTCCGCCAAAGCCATAAACTCGACGGAGGTATCGCCGCCGATCTGACCGGAGTCGGCGACTACGGGCAGGGCCTTAAGGCCGCAGCGCTCGCAGATGCGGGCATAGGCCTCCTTCATGTCATCGTAGATCTCCTGCAGGCTCTCCTGCGTGGCGGAGAAGGAATAGCCGTCCTTCATGATGAACTCGCGGCCGCGCATGAGGCCGAAGCGGGGGCGCATCTCATCGCGGAACTTGTCCTGGATCTGGTACAGGTTTACGGGCAGCTGCTTATAGGAACGCAGCTCGTTCTTCACCAGGTCGGTGATGGTCTCCTCATGTGTGGGTCCAAGAACGAACTCGCGGTCATGGCGGTCCTTCATGCGCATGAGCTCGGGGCCGTAGGCGTTCCAGCGACCGCTCTCATGCCACAGGCCGCCATCGACCACCATGGGCATAAGAAGCTCCTGTGCCCCGGCGGCGTCCATCTCGTCGCGGACGATGTCCTCGATCTTCTTGAGCGAGCGCCAAGCCAGCGGCAGGTAGCTATACAGACCGGCGGCCTGCTTGCGGATCATACCGGCGCGCAGCAGCAGGCGATGGCTGGCGAGCTCGGCCTCCGCCGGATCCTCTTTAAGCGTGGGGGCGTACAACGCGGACATCTTCATGGCCTTGGTGCGTTTGGTAGACACTATGGAACTCCTCTGATATATGTGCAAAACAACAGCAATGATACCGCAAACGGGACGACGCTACAGCGCCTCCACCTCTTCGATGAGGGCATCGACGATCTGAGACTCATCGACCTTCCTCACAACTTCGCCATGGCGGAACAACAAGGCGGAACCTCGTCCGCAAGCAACGCCCACGTCCGCATCCGAAGCCTCACCGGGTCCGTTGACAACGCAACCCATGACGGCAACAGTGATGGGCTTGGTGCAAGACGCAAGGCGACGAGTCACTTCGTCCGCGATCTCGATAAGATCGACCTGGCAGCGGGCACAGGTTGGGCACGAAACAATCTCCGGTCCACGACGACGAAGCTCGAGCGCGGACAAGATACCCCAGGCGACGGGAACCTCCTCGACGGGGTCGGCCGTAAGGGACACACGCATGGTGTCGCCAATACCCTCCGCTAGCAGCGCACCCAATGCGATAGAGCTCTTAATGGTGCCCTGCTGGATACCGCCGGCCTCAGTCACGCCAAGATGCAAGGGGATCTGCGGCAATTCGGAAGAGAGCCTGCGGTAGGTCTCGAGCGTGGTGGAAACGCTGTGCGCCTTGGCAGACAAGACGATATCGGTAAAACCGCGAGTCTCGAAATGCTCGACGAACTGCATGGACGAGGCGACGAGCTTGTCAACTTGCGATAAGTCCTCGCGCGAGGCGATATCTTTATCAAGCGACCCCGCATTCACGCCAATGCGAATCGCAGCGCCAGCCTGGCCGGCAGCGTCGATGACGGCGTCGACGCGATCCCAAGACCCAATGTTTCCGGGGTTGATGCGCAGCTTTGAGGCCCCATGTTCGACCGCAGCGATGGCGAGCCGATAGTCGAAATGAATATCGGCCACAATGGGAACGGGGCTTAACGAGCAGATTCGTCCAAACGGCTCGACGGCTTCCGCCGTGGGCACGGACACCCGGACGATGTCACAGCCCGCCTGGACAAGAGTATTGATCTGCGCGAGCGTGACATCGGCATCGGTGGTGGGAGTGCACGTCATCGACTGGACGACAACGGGCGCTCCCCCGCCAATCTGCACCCCGCCAACATTAACGGGACGCGTGAGGTTGCGTGCGGGAACGGACGCCTTCGACATGGGAAACCCCCTTCTCTAAAGCAAGCGCAGGATATCAACCCTGAGCATGTATACAAACAGCAATCCGAACAAAATGATACCCAGCCAGGAAAAAGCAGCCTGGACCTTGATGGGCACCTGCCGGCGAGACACCGCTTGGACGATTTCAATCAGCAGCTTGCCGCCGTCTAGCGGCGGAATGGGCAACAGGTTCATGAATCCCAGCGAGAAAGAGATGAGCGCCGCAAAGCTGAGGAACGTGCCCGCACCGGCTTGTGCTGCTTGGGCGGAAAGAACCGAGATGCCAACGATTGACGCGGAGTTATTCAGCATCTCAACCGTATGCTGCGGCGTAAGCATGCGAATGACGCCCTGCGCTGTTTGGACGATGTACATGGCTCCCACCCACATGGAATCCAATGGATTAAGGCGAACCGTGCGGACGGACGCGCTGATACCAAGCGTGCCCTGATCGCTTAGCGCGATACTCATCTGCCGTTGAGAGCCGCCATGCTCGACCGTGAGGTCAACGGTGCCGTCCTCCCCCGATTCCTGTAAGGCGTTATACACCTCTTCCCACGTAGCGGTGCTCTCTCCATCGACCATGAGAATAGCGTCTCCGGCTTTAAGGCCAGCGTTCGCCGCAGGAGACCCCGCTTCGACAGACCCGATGGTATTGACGTTGTCAACTGACTGAATGCCAACAATTGAGTAGACACCCACCATGAGAATGAATCCGGTCAAGATGTTCACGATAATGCCCGCAACAAGCATGAACGCGCGCTTCCAAAAACCCTTGCCCAAATAGGTATGGGAGCGCTCGCAGCGATAGAACTCATCATCACCCATGGGAGGAACCCACGCATCGCCCTGCTTAGTCGCACGGGTTCGGTCGAAGGCCTTGCCATCATATACGGTGTTTCCCGCAGCGTCGCGCGGCATGGACGCATACGTCATGGGGTAATACTTGGAGCTCTGCTTGCTCTCGTCCTCATACACGGGCGCGATTGAGCCCCAGCCAAGAAGAAACGCGCATGCATCCAAAACGTCATCCGGATCAAGCTCGAGTTCGCGAGCAAGCTCGGATACGCTTATCGTGCCGCGACGATGCACGGCCGCGAGAACCGCCGGCGCGCACGGAACCATTTGCGGATCCATACCGCATATAGCAGCGTAGCCGCCGATGAGAAGCGGCGTCACTCCAAATTTGGTACCAATGCGCTTGGAGGAGAAATGAACGTTAAAACGACAGGGCATCCCCAAGAAAAGCTCGGTTACGCGGACGCCGCAAGCCCGCGCGGCAAGAAAATGCCCACCCTCGTGAACGAAGACGAGCACGGACAGCAAAAGAACGCCCCAAAAAATAGGAGCGATAATTTCAGAAATTGCTTCCATATACGCCAACCCTATCCCACGCGGCAGCGAATGACCTCACGGGCAGCATCGCGCGCCCACGCGTCGATGTCCAACAGTTGCTCAAGCGACTCAACGTCCTGACGGGCATGGGTACCAAGGCATTCCTCGACCACCTCGTCGATGCCCGTGAACGGGAGCTCCCCGTGAAGAAACGCATCGACAGCGACCTCGTTGGCAGCGTTGAGCACACAGGGCATGGTTCCCCCATCACGTCCGGCATAATCGGCAAGCTTAAGGCAGCGGAAGCTCTCCATATCAGGGCTATCGAAATCAAGGCAGCCAATGGTGCGGAAATCAACACGGGGGGCGGGAGCTGCCCAGCGTTGGGGATAGGAGAAAGCGTATTGGATGGGAATTCGCATGTCAGAGGCACCAAGATGCGCGATGACGGAACCATCGTCGAACTCGACCATAGAATGAATCTTGGACTGGCGCTGGATGACAACGACGATATCGTCCATACCCACGTTAAACAGATGCTTGGCTTCGATACGCTCAAGCCCCTTGTTCATAAGGGTCGCAGAATCGATGGTGATCTTGGCACCCATATTCCACGTGGGATGAGCCAGCGCATCGGCCGGGGTGACCGAAGCAAGTTGATCGCGCGTGCGACCAAAGAACGGACCACCAGAGCACGTAAGCCAGATGCAGTGCGTCTCACGAGGATTCTCGCCCTGATAGCACTGGAAAATCGCCGCATGTTCGGAATCAACGGGAAGCATCTGACCCGGCTTGACCATGGGCATAATAAGGTCGCCGCCCACAACGAGCGATTCCTTGTTGGCAAGGGCAACTTGCTTACCAGCGGCAATAAGCTGATACGTTGCGGAAAGACCAGCAGCGCCCACTATGGAGACAAGAACGATATCGACGTCTTCATGCATACAAATGTCGATTGCCGCCTGGGAACCCTTATACAAAGAACAGGCATCCGGCAGATCGCACAGCGATGCATCATCGAAATGATCAGGATCCGTAACGGCTACGCGGGCAACGCCAAACTCCCTGGCGAACATGGCAAGGTCGGAAGTTCTAGAGTGAGCGGAAAGGGCGACAACACTTAGTTTGTCCGCATGCTGACGGCACACATCGAGAGCCTGGGTTCCAATTGACCCCGTACAGCCAAGAATCGCGACTCGCTTGAGATCCTGCATTATAGGATGCCTCCAATAGTCAAGATTAGATGGGCGGTAATGCAGCCGAAGATAAGGGAATCGCTGCGGTCAAGCATGCCACCATGACCTGGGATAAGATTCCCGGAGTCCTTCACACCGACCCCGCGCTTAATCCGCGACTCGATAAGGTCGCCGAAGACACCCAATATCGCAACGGCGACGCCGCACAACAACGTCATGGGAATGTTGAGCTTATAAAAACCAGTAGCATAAAGAATAAACCAGATGATAAGCGACCCGCCGATGCTGCCGGCGAAGCCCTCCCATGTCTTGTTGGGCGAGATCTTAGGAGCCATCTTGTGTTTGCCGAACCTGCTTCCAACCATATAGGCAAACGAATCACTGACCCAAAGAGAAGCGCAGATACCGATGGATAGCAACGCGCCTGCAAGGCCAGGGATAGACGCGCGCGTCAACACGATGGCAGAGAGCATGAAGCCGGTATACAAAGGACCGAATATGGTAACCGCAACATCGGCGATACGCGTGCGGGGCGAATAGAGGTACCACATACCCACGGACAAGATAAGGATGAAAAGCGTAGCGGTAAGCAACACCGACTCGCCAAGCGCAGACAGGGGGAACAAGACGGCGGCGGTCAGCCCAAGGATCTCATTGGGAACCTTGCCGTCGAGCCTCATCATTCGATAGAACTCGAAGCAGCAAAACCAACTCATAACAGCGACAAAGGCCGCGGTAGGAACCACGCCAAGCAATAGGCAGGCGATAAATATCGCGGCATAAGCGATACCAAAGCCCGCTCGAACAATAAAGGAATGAAGCCGCGAAGGGGCGGCCTTAGAATCGGCAGAAGAAGAGGCGTCGCGTGCTTGCTGCACAGACGCCCCCTGAACTGCGGAATTTTTCTTACGAGAAGATTCCACCGTACATACTCCTAGTGAACGCGAAATGATGATCCGCAGCGCAACTTACGCGCTAAGACCGCCAAAACGCCTGTCGCGTCCCTGGAACGCGGCGACGGCGCGCAGCATTCCCCAACGATCAAAATCCGGCCAATACGTATCCGTGATGTAGAACTCGGAATACGCTGCCTGCCACAGCAGGTAATTAGAAATCCTAAGCTCGCCGGACGTACGAATTATGAGCTCGGGATCGGGCAGCCCCGCGGTATAAAGCCGATTGGACACCGAGTTCTCATCTATATCGGCAACATCGATGGCCCCGCTAAGGACGTCCATTGCAAGTAGACGCGCGGCGCGGGCGATTTCGGCGCGGGCACCGTAGTTTACGGCAAGCGCGAGCACCATGCCCGTATGGGACTCGCACTCCTTCAAGCCGTACTCAAAGACGTCGCGCGTCTTCTTGGGCAGGGCGGAAATATCACCCAAGAAGACGACGCGAACGTTTTCGCGCTTAAGCAAGGGAAGCTCATCGATAAACGTCTTGGCAAACAAATGCATAAGGACGTTAACCTCGTGCTGGGGCCTCCCCCAGTTCTCGGTCGAGAACGCATATGCCGAAAGCACGTCGACGCCAAGCCTCACGGCGGTGGTGATAACCTCGCGCAACGCGACGATACCGGCTTTATGTCCCTCGGTGCGAGCAAGCCCGCGAGAGGTTGCCCACCTTCCGTTGCCATCCATAATGCAGGAAATGTGACGGGGCACGCGCGTGAGGTCGATATCGTTTAGGCAGATATCGTCCGGAGCGTCGGCAAAGTGCGCAACGAGCTTCTCTTCGTCATATAGCACGATTAGATCTCCATTACCTCAGACTCTTTGGACTTGAAGAGCTCATCGATCTTGGCAATGTACTCGTCGGTATACTTCTGGACCTTAGCCTGCTCGCGACGGACTTCGTCTTCGGTAAGCTCTTCATCGCGCTCGATCTTATTGTTGAAGTCGCGACGGATATTGCGGATGGCGACACGAGCCTGCTCGGCGATATCGCGGCACTCCTTTACCAGCTCGCGACGACGCTCCTCGGTGGGAGCCGGGAACGGCAGGCGGACGATAGAGCCGTCGCTGCTGGGCGTGATGCCAAGATCGGACGCAGAAACCGCCTTGACAATAGCGTTGACAAGCGCCTTATCCCACGGCTCAATGACAAGCATGTGCGCCTCAGGAGTCTTGACGGCCGCCACCTGACTGATGGGAGTAGCAACGCCATAATAATCGACGGTGATGTCCGAAAGGATATTGGCATTCGCGCGACCCGTGCGAACCTTGGCAAAATTGTGCTTGAGGCTCTCGATGGTCTTGTCCATGTGCTCGGTAATGCTCGCCATTGTTAGTCCTCCTGAACGACGACGGTGCCGACGGGCTCTCCGCAAAGAGCGCGCTTGATATTATCCTCGCCCTCGATATTGAGGACGATGATGGGCATGCGGTTATCCTGGCAAAGAGCGGTTGCGGTAGAATCCATAACCTGCAAGCCGCGCACCAGGACCTCATGATAGCTGATGGTGTCGAAACGAACCGCGTCTGTATGGGAGACCGGATCCTTATCGTACACGCCGTCAACCTTGGTTGCCTTGAGCAGGCAGTCAGCATCGATCTCGCATGCGCGCAGCGCAGCAGCGGTATCGGTGGTGAAATATGGGTTGCCGGAGCCGGCTGCAAAAATGACGATATCGCCCTTTTCAAGATGATGCATCGCACGACGACGAATGTAGGGCTCGCAGACCTCGTTCATTTGAATAGCACTCATAACGCGGCAAGAGCAGTCCTCATGCTCAAAGGCGTCCTGAAGCGCGAGGGCGTTCATCACCGTGGCGAGCATGCCCATATAGTCTGCCTGAGCGCGATCCATGCCCTTGGCGGAACCAGCAAGGCCACGGAAGATGTTGCCGCCACCGACAACAATACCGACCTCGATGCCGTCTTCATGAATCGACTTGATCTGGCGAGCAAGCATCTCGGTCACTGACGGATCGATGCCGTATCCGCCATCGCCCATCAGGGCCTCGCCGGAGAGCTTGAGTAGAACGCGCTTGTACCGGTAGTCAGACAAGGCTCCTCCTTAAAAAAGTTACACTGCTTGTGATTTTAGCAGCAAAGTAGACGCGGTCCATAAAAAAGCAGGCTGCAGGATAACCCCACAGCCTGCTAAAAGGCATAGTAACGACGACCTTAGTTGTCGGACTCGCCGCGAACCAGGCGATCGAAAGCGATAACCTTGACGGTGTCGCCAAGCTCCTTGGAAACGGACTCAGAGTAAGACTTGACGGTCATGTTGGAATCCTTGATGAACTCCTGCTCATTCAGAACAGAGCCCTTGAAGAACTTCTCAAGGCGGCCAACAGCCATCTTCTCCTGAATTGCCTCGGGCTTACCGGACTCGGCGGCCTGAGCCATGTAGATGGCCTTCTCGCGCTCAACGATCTCAGCGGGAACATCCTCGCGGCGGGCGCTGACCGGAGCCGTGGCAGCGACCTGCATGGCAACATCGTGAGCAAAAGTCTTGAACGCATCGGCGGAAGCGGTCTCGGGCTTATCGAAGGAGAACTCGCAAAGAACGCCAATCTTACCACCCATGTGGATATAGGAGGAAAGGGCACCGGCCTCGACGGTGCGGACGGCGAAGCGAGCGATCTTCATGTTCTCGCCGATAACGTGGATGAGCTCGGTGAGCTCGGCCTCGACGGTCTCGCCATTCATCTCGGCGGCCAGGAGAGCCTCGACATCAGCAGGCTTAACATCGGCAACAACCTTGGCCAGGGAGCTGGCAAAGCCGGTGAACTTAGGGTTGGAAGCAACGAAGTCGGTCTCGCAGGAAAGCTCGACCAGGGCACCGGTCTTACCATCCTCGGAGATATAAGCGGCGACGGCACCCTCGTTGGTCTCGCGACCGGCCTTCTTAGCGGCCTTGGCAAGGCCGTTCTTGCGGAGAACGTCAACAGCGGCGTCCATGTCGCCGTCGGCCTCGACGAGGGCCTTCTTGCACTCCATCATAGGAGAGTCGGTCATCTCGCGAAGCTGCTTAACCATAGCAGCGGTGATCTGGGCCATGATGGCTCCTTTCAAATGAGAGGTGAACGAACCTTAACGTACCAAAACGTGTTTACTGGGCGTCAGCAGCGGTCTCGCCGGCCATCTCAGCCTCGGAAATCTGCTCCTTGCCAGCGCCAGCCAGGCAGGCGTCGGCAAACAGCTCGCACATGAGGGAGACAGCGGAGATGGCGTCGTCGTTGCAGGGGACGCCGTAGTCGACCTCGTCCGGATCAGAGTTGGTGTCGATCAGGGCGACAACGGGGATGTTCAGGCGCTGGGCCTCCTTGATGGCGTTCTCCTCGCGCTTGGTGTCGATGACGAAGAGCGCAGAGGGCAGACCCTTCATATCGCGGGCGCCACCGAGGTTGGTCTGGAGCTTAGCGAGCTCCTTACCCAGAACAGCCTGCTCCTTCTTGGGCAGAAGAGCCATGCGGCCGTCCTCGACCATAGCCTCGAGCTCCTCCATGCGATTGATGCGGGAGCGAATGGTGACAAAGTTGGTCAGCATACCGCCGAGCCAGCGCTGGTTGATGTAGGGCATGCCGGCGCGCTCTGCAGCGGACTTGACGGCCTCCTGGGCCTGCTTCTTGGTGCCGACGAAGAGAACCTGGCCACCGCGAGAAACGGTCTTGAGGAAGGAATAGGCCTGGTCGGCGTTGATGATGGTCTGCTTCAGGTCGAGGATGTAGATGCCGTTGCGCTCGCCGAAGATGTACTCCTTCATCTTGGGATTCCAGCGGCGGGTCTGGTGACCGAAGTGGCAGCCGGCCTCGAGCAGGGTACGGATGTTGATTGTGGTAGCCATGATACCTCCTGTGGTTTGCCTCCGCGCGGTGTCGACCTTCACAGCCACCCGAGCATGAGCTACCAAGTCCCGGGCACCACGGCTGAAAAGTAGTCGCGCGTGTGTGATACAAGCGCTGCACATAGCAGCAACCTGAAGCATGATAGCAGGAATCAAGAACGATTCCAACAGCAGGGCTTGGCTTGTGTTGGTGTTGTGTGAAGCGCCGCGCTGCTTGCCTGACGGAGAATCGGAGCGCCCCTCATCACTCGCCCCTGGGGTGAGCCTGCTTTAAAGCGCCCTTCATCCTATCAACGCTTAGGTGCGTATATATTTGCGTAGTAGATAAACTTGCATGGCCCAATAGCTCCTGAACGGAGCGAAGATCAGCCCCTCCATCAAGCAGGTCGGTCGCAAACGTATGGCGCATCGTATGGGGCGTGATGTCACTAGGCAGGCCGGCCCTTCGTGAAAGCGCCTTGAAACGATATCTCAAAGCGGCGGAGTCCATAACGCGGCCTTTCTTGGAAATGAATAACGAAGAGGTATCAAGGGGCCGTTTATGGTTGCTGTTGGACAATAAAGCAGGCCTGCCTATTTGAACGTACTCATGCACGGCCTCGGCCGCACGCTGATGCACGGGCACGATTCGCTCCTTGGAGCCCTTGCCAAACAACCGCACGCAGCGACTCGACCAATCGAAGGAATCGAGCCTCAGTGACGCGAGCTCGGATATACGGGCCCCCGTCGCGTAGAACAGCTCGAGCATGCAAGCATCTCGCAATCCCGAAGGGGTGCCGCTCTCGACAACGCTGAAAAGAGCGCGCATCTGTCGAGCGGACACCGTCACCGGCAATGCTTCAGGAAGCTTGGGGGACGTCAAGGCTTCAGCCGGATTCGAGTCGATGAGGCCCTCGACGATCATCCATCGAAAAAAGGAGCGAATGGACGAGAGATGAGCGGCGACGCTTCGTTGCGACAGGCCCGAGGAGCGCATGTCGCCTATATAAGAACGCAGCTGGCGGACGGTCACCCGAAGCGGGTCGATGCTGCGAACATCGCACCAATCGACGAACGCATGAAGATGTTGTCCATAAGCGCGAACGGTGTTTTCCGACAGGCACAAGACACTTGCGACGTACGCGATGTAATCATCCACATATCCGAGCGCCCGATCGTGCGTCCGGCCGTCCGCTTCATCTAGCAAAACAGGTCGCCGCGGTTCTTGATATAAGCGGAAAGATCCCTGGTCGCGCGCTCAGCGTAGGCGGCGTATCGATCGCGCTTGGAACGGCGCTTTCCATCCTCGAGCGGCGGAATGATTCCGAAATTCACGTGCATGGGTTGATATCCCTGGGTGGCCGGGTCCGTGGCGTAGGCGACGAGGGAACCGAAAGCGCTGGTACGAGGCAACTCGACGCGCGGCAATCCGGCAAGATCGGCATATGTATTGAGAGCCGCGAGAAGGCCGGACGCAACCGCCTCGGCATAACCCTCGGTACCCGTAATTTGCCCAGCAAGACGCACCGATGTCCCCGGAACGCAAAATGAGCGATCAAGAACATGGGGTGAATCGACAAACGTGTTGCGATGCATAACGCCGTAGCGGAAGAATTCGGCGTTCTCCAAGCCCGGAATCATCCTGAACACTCGCTTCTGTTCGCCGAAGGTGAGATTCGTTTGGAAGCCGACAAGGTTGTAGGCGCTGTGATCGGCGTTCTCGGCACGAAGCTGAACTGCCGCCCAAGGTCTTTTTCCAGTCCTCGGATCAGTTAGGCCAACGGGCTTCATCGCACCGAATCGAATGGCATCGATACCGGTTCGCGCAACCTCCTCAGCAGGCTGGCAAGCTTGGAACAGGTCCTTTCGCTCAAAATCTTTAAGCACGACTCGCTCCGCAGAAACGAGCGCCTCGATAAACGCCTCGTACTCATCGCGATTCAACGGTGCGTTGAGGTAGTCTCCCGTCCCCTCCTCCCCGTAGCGAGACTGGGTAAACAAAACGTCCATATCCAGCGTAGACGCATCGACAATGGGGGCGGCGGCGTCGAAGAACGACAGCGCATCGCCTCCAACCAATGACAAGACTCGCTGAGACAAAGAGGGCGAGCAAAGCGGGCCCGCAGCGATGACCACGGGCCCGCTGGGAATATCAACCGCCTCTTCACGAACGACTTCGATGAGCGGACGCGATTCGACCTCTGCCTCTACTTCTTGAGAGAACCGGCCTCGATCGACGGCAAGAGCTCCGCCGGCAGGCACCGCCGCCCGATCAGCACAGGACATGAGGACGGAGCCCATCGATCGAAGCTCCTGCTTCAACAGCCCGGCAGCGGAATCGGGGCGCGTGGACTTGAAGGAATTAGAGCAGACCAGCTCGGCAAGGTGATCGGTATGGTGAGCGGGCGACATCTGACTCGGACGCATCTCAAACAGCCTAACGGCGACGCCACGGTCCGCCAACTGACAGGCGCACTCGCTTCCTGCAAGCCCTCCGCCAATCACGGTCACGCGCTCATATGCCATGGTCTCCCCTTTCACGTTTTCATCGAACCCATATTGTGACCCAAACGGCTGCGGGCGTGAAGCGCGATCTTGGTCGGCGCGAATCGTCCATCAAAAAGCGTTTCCACCAATCCTCGAACCGAAAGACCACCGAGAAATTTCAAGGTGGTGGCAACGTCCTTCTTAAGCATCGCTGAAACCTGGTCTATGCGCATAGGATTTGCGATAAGCGCGTCAAGCACCAGCGACTCGGTTTCATTCAGCCCTATCAAACCGGGGGCGGCACCGCGCTGGTACCGTAGCGTGCCGTAGATGCGCGATATCGCCACCTCAAGAGATTCCTCATCCGTAATGCACGTAGCGCCCTCGGAAATGAGGTAGTTTGTCCCTTTTGATTCCGGAGACAGAATAGAGCCCGGAATAGAGAGAACTTCCCTGCCCAAGCCCAGCGCGGACTCGGCAGTTGAGATGGTACCCGACGGCAACCCCGCCTCTGTCACAAACAAGGCCTTCGACAAAGCGGCGATCACCCTGTTGCGTTTGGGAAACGTGTACTTGCGAGGCTGGGCGCCCCACGGTTCGATAGAGATGACAGCGCCCGCCTGGGACAGCGTTCGCTCCACTAGGTCTTCAGCCCCGCGCGGATAGACGACATCCGCCCCGCTTCCAAAAACCACCACGTGTCTATCGCCCGCCTCAAGAGCAGCACGGCCTGCAGCCTGGTCGCAACCTAAAGCCCCTCCGGATACGACAACCAAATTCGATTCCGCGGCAACATGCGCCGCCATCTCGGCGACGGCAAGGCCGTAAGGCGTTGCCTTCCGCGATCCGATAATCGAGATGCATGAAGCATTGAGGGCTGTGGGATCACCTCTCACGTAGATGGTCTTCGGCGGGTCCGGCAGCTCTGCGACCATGCTTGGATATAAGGGCTGCCCCAACCTGAGCTCCATCCTCCCCCTACATACGCCCATCGCTCCTCCTTCCCTGGTACATCGCGGCCTCGAGAACATGGCCGACGGCGATTGTTGGACTCTGGTCGATGTCGGCAACGGTCCTTGCAATGCGGCAGAGACGAACGATGCCCCTTGCGCTCAGATGGTTACGCGCGGCTATGTCGAGCAGAACATCAGAAGAGTCGCCTTTCATGCCGCTCTGCTCGATAACTCTCTCGAAACGTTCCGTTCCCTCTAAAATCGAAGTGCCCCATTTAGCCGCACGGTCTTTTCCAAAAGCTCGCCCGCGCTCGACCATCTCAAGTAATTCACTCGATGTAAGCCCTTCTTCACCCTCGATGATGAGAGATGGATCCGGCCTTGAGACATCGAGAACGATGTCGATGCGGTCTACAAGCGGCCCTGCGAGCTTGGCCCTATATTTTGAGATGGCGCTCGGCGTGCACCTACAGGCCACCTCCCCATCTCCCAAATGACCGCACGGGCAAGGATTGCTTGCTGCAAGCAGCTGGAAACGTGATGGAAAAAAATATGTGCCATCAACACGGGCGATGCGCACGCACCCCTCTTCAATAGGCTGCCTTAGCGTCTGGAGGACGCCCGTGGGAAACTCCCCGAGCTCATCGAGGTAGAGAACGCCACCGTGCGCGAGGCTCGCCTCACCCGGTCGCACCGGCCTTCCACCTCCCACCAAACCAGCAGGGGTGATGCTGTGGTGCGGTCTACGAAACGGCCTTTCCCCCGCAAGAAGACCCTCGTACCCATCTCCAGCGACGGAATGGATGCACAGGGCCTCCTGGCGCTCGACGGGATCAATCGGCGGCAATATCGTTGTCATCCTTTTCGCAAGCATGCTCTTACCGGAGCCGGGAGGTCCAATCATAAGCATGCCCAACCCGCCTGCTGCCGCCACCGCGATCGCCCGTTTAGCAACCTCTTGTCCAACGACATCGGCATAGTCAAGTCGAGGCTGGACCGCGCTTTCCGATATGGGAGATCCGGGATAGGGCTTGCAAGCCCAATCGACGCCCATGCGAAGCGCTCCTATGCTATCCAGATATGATGACGCCACGCCGTCGAAGGGAACATGATCCGGCCTCAAGGCCCCCACAAGAGAAAGCCCCGTCTCTCGAGCAAGCAAGGTGTAGGCGACCTCACCTTTGCAGGGAAGGACCTCGCCGTCCAATCCCACCTCGCCCACAAACAGCCGATCATCGAGGCCCGTGCGCGGTATCTGCCCCGACATGGCGAGTATTGCAACGGCGATGGGCAGGTCGAATCCAGAACCGGTCTTCCTCAAATCGCCAGGCGATAAGTTCACGATGATCGCGCGACGCGGAACGTCGAATCCGCAGGCAACCAGGGCGCAGCGAATTCTCACCCGCGCCTCGAGAACCGAACTGTCCGCCATGCCCACGATCGTGATACCCGGTATGCTTCCGCCGTATGAGACCTCGACCGTAACGGGCTGTGCCTCGACCCCTCTGATACATGCAGCATGGACGGCAAACGACCCGGGCCTATCAGAACTCACGGCTCCGCCTCCCAGTCAAAGGCCCCTACCATATGCCTGATGCCCGCAAGGTGACCGGACGCAACCGAAACGGCGACCACATCGAAACGAATCGCGGGTACGGGAAAGCGATCCATAAGATAATTTGCGGCGATACGGCGATACCGACGGCGCTTCTTATCGTTAACTGCCTCTTCGGGATACTCATCGTCATCGAGATGACGGACCCTTCGCGTCTTGACCTCAACCAGAACGATGACGCCCTCGACCGTATCGAGCGCTATAAGGTCCGCCTCCCCTTCATGGCAACGGTAATTGCGCTCGAGAATGTCGTATCCCCGCTCCTTCAAATAGAGCGCAGCGATCGCTTCGCCAACGTTACCCAGTTGTTTTGTAGTAAGGCCGTCGAGCATCCTATCATCATCAAGGCACGCATCCTCTGACAACAGGTCCTCGAAACCGCCAAGATCGGGAACTCGATCCTTGCTTCGCCGTGGCATTTCGCGCTCCTTTCCGTTGGAAAATAATTAACGGAAAGCATGGAGGCGTATTAGCTCGCGCAAGGTCGGCTGAATCTTCCAGAAATGCCGAAAGTAAAACGATGATTTATTGCGAAACAATGCTAGCGAAAGCTAGAACGTGCCGCCAGCGTGGGCAAAAGCGCCCGGCACCATTAAAAAAGGGTGCCTGTCTGCAAGAAATTACCACAAAAGCTCACTCGGTGAATGGGGGTCAAACCATGTTCCTGTATGGCCTTGATATGATCGGGCGATGCGTAGCCCTTTGATTGTGCCAGATGGTATCCGGGATATTCTGCATCCAGCTCGACCATCATCTCGTCGCGGGTGACTTTAGCAACAATCGAGGCGGCGGCGATACAAGCCACTTGCGCGTCACCGTGAACCACATCGCGCTCGTTGGGGACCGCGCCCAGAGGGTTTCCATCCATCAAAACGCAATCGGGTTCAAGTCCGGTATCGGCAACGGCGCCCGCGACGGCCTCGCGAAGAGCAGATGCCATGCCAACGGAATCGATGCGCTCGGGAGATATGTGACAGATGCCGATCGCGACCGCTTCCTGCGCGATTCTGGAAGCCAGGGCCTCGCGCTTTGCGGGAGTTAACTGCTTAGAATCGTTGATGCCCCAAATCTTAGGATCGGAGGGAAGGCAGACGGCGCAGACGGTCAAAGGCCCCGCGACGGAACCACGTCCCACCTCGTCCACGCCGACCACGATACCGCTGCCGCCAAGCTCATCCATGAGACGGTACATGCCGTCTACTCGCTCGTGTTCCGCCTTCTCCTTGCTCCAGCGCTTCAACGCTCGTTCGCAGGCCTTTTGAACTTGAACGCGAGGGTCCTCACGATAACGATCGACAAGCGACTGAATTTCATTAAACGGAGCGCTCCCCAGCTCTGCCGCAACCTGCGCGGCGGGGGCCGAACTTGTCATATTTGCCATTGGGACTCCTTGGATGCAGACCGTCATCTTTTCCATGGTACCGCGAACGCCGTTAAACGAAAGCGTTATGCAACCAAAAAGGCCGCCCCTTTCGGAGCGGCCAGGTGCGCGTAATTGAAAAAAGGATGAAGCTTAGCGCTTCTCGGGAATGCGGGCAGCCTTGCCCACTTTGTCGCGGAGGTAGTACAGCTTGGCGCGACGAACCTTACCGTGACGGATAACCTCGAGCTTGGCGATCTTGGGGCTGTGAAGCGGGAAGGTACGCTCGACACCGATGCCGAAGGAAAGCTTGCGGACGGTGAAGGTCTCGCGGGAGGAGCCGCCGCTCATGCGGATGACGTCGCCCTGGAAGACCTGGATACGCTCGCGGTCGCCTTCCTTGATGCGATAATGCACCTTGACGTTGTCGCCAACGCGGACCTGAGGAATGTCCTCACGGATCTGCTGGCGCTCGATTGCGCGGATGTAATCCATCTTTCGATCCTTACTCTTCTAGAGGTGCCGCGCGCGTACGCCGACACATAGGTTGAACAAACTATTTCAGTATAAGCATTTCGCTGGTAGCCAAGGGATGAACCTCATCCAACACCTTATCTGCACATTTATGGCTGACCATACGAAAGGCAAGGGTATCCATGTATATACCTATGATAACGAACATACGATGCCAAATGCGGGAACAATACATCAGACGGCCAATCCGACCTAACCGTCACCATAATTAGACAGCAGATTCGAAAGGAACTATCCCATCATGGCACGAATCGATTCCGTCAGCGAAATCAAACAGCAGCCAACGCCTGGAAAGGCTGCGATCATTGCATCCCTGCTGTTCCCTTTCATCGGGATCGTCTGCATACTAGCGCCGGAAGGAATCATGAACTTCCTACCATATCTTCTGGGCGGCCTGATGCTCGTGGTTGGAGCCGCGGACTTGATTACGGACCTTACAGATCCAAATAAGAAAGCCAGCAGCATCAGCCAGGGTTCCGACGTCGTCATGATAGTGGTCGGAGGAATGCTGCTGGTAAAGGGAACCGCCCTGCTCACCCTGGTAGGAGTTGTCTGGGGATTCATAGGATTAAGCAAGGCCGCCGGAGAGATAGACGAGACATTCCATGCGATTCGCGCTAGGGCGCCCTTCGCGCTGCTCGCGCTTTCCTCCGCCATAGAAGTGGTACTCGGCACGCTCCTCATTGCTAGTCCACTTGAAAATATCGAGCATCATGTGCTGCTGCTAGGAATCGAACTGATCTTGCACCCGTTCACCATCCACAGCGACAACGGGAGAACGCACCTTTCCGCAGAAGCGTAGCGCCAGCCAGCCATCCAAAAAGCAAAAGGGTCCGCGTCCTTATACCTCTGGGAACGCGGGCCCTTTATCATGCTTGCCGGCAGCGCGCAGTCGTCATCGCCGGATGCGGGCAGCTAAGCACCTATCTTAGCTCGAGCATCGCATGGGCCGCAGAAAGCCTCGCGATAGGAACGCGATAAGGAGAACAGGAGACGTAGTCGACGTTCGCATCCTTAAAGAACCGCTTGATGGACGAGGGGTCTCCGCCGTGTTCGCCGCAGACACCGTAGCTCATGGCGGGATTGGATTCGCGGCCCTTGGACACCGCCATCGATACCATTTCAAGAACCGCGTCATCAATGGTCTCGAATGGATTGACGTCAAGAATCCCCTTATGCAGGTAGACGGGTATAAACTTTGCCTCGGCATCGTCACGTGAGAAGCCGAACACCGTCTGGGTAAGATCGTTAGTTCCAAAGCAGAAGAAGTCTGCATGCTTAGCGATCTGGTCGGCGACCAGACAGGCTCGAGGAAGCTCGATCATGGTGCCCACGGGAATCTCGAGCTTCACGCCATATTCCCTTTCCACCTGACCGATAACGCCTTCGATAACGTCTCGAACTTGTACATGTTCCCGAGTAACGGACACGAGCGGAACCATGATTTCTGGCCTAGGGTCCAGCCCCTCGTCGCGCTTAAGGGCGGCCGCCGCGCTAGCGACGGCCCTTACCTGCATCAAGGGAAGCTCGGGATAGAGCAACGACAGCCGAACTCCTCGCAAGCCGAGCATGGGGTTGGACTCCGCCATCCCGTCGATCCGTCGAAGCAGCGAGCGAGCCTCGAGAAGTCGCCCCCCTTCTGCACCCGACGCCTCGAGACGGGCAATCGAAACCGCGAGCTCACGAGGATCGTCCAAAAACTCGTGAAGCGGTGGATCGAGCAAACGGACGACGACGTCCCTGCCATTCATGGTTCGGAACATCGAGAGGAAATCATCGGTCTGGACCTCGAGCAATTGAGCAAGGGCAGCCGAACGCACAGCGGCATCCTCGGACAGGATGAATGATTGGATAATCTGCTTGCGATCGCCCAGGAACATATGCTCTGTTCGGCACAATCCTATCGCCTCGGCGCCGAAACTCAAGGCAAGCTCCGCATCCTTCGGGTTGTCGGCATTGACGCGAACGTGGAATCCGCGGCCATCGGGGCCATCAAGACGAATCTCATCCGCCCATGCGAGCAGAGTATCAAGGTCTTTGGTCAATGAAGCCGTGGTGAGCGGGACCGCGCCCAAAACGACGATTCCCCGGGCTCCGTCGAGCGATATGACATCGCCCTCGTGAAGCACAAGGTCCGTGCCGGAGATGCGCACCTCCTTTGCCTTCGCATCGATCTGGAACGACTCAACGCCGCATACGCAGGGCGTCCCCATACCACGCGCGATCACAGCCGCATGACTGGTTTTGCCGCCGTGGCTGGTCAGGATTCCCTCCGCCACCGTCATGCCCTTGAGATCATCGGGATTTGTCTCCCAGCGGACCAAGACGACCCGCCGGCCCGATGCCACGGCCTTAACAGCGTCATCGGACGAGAAGACGATCTCCCCCACCGCGGCTCCCGGACTCGCGTTGAGTCCGCAGGCCAGCACCTCGATATCTGCCGCGGGGTCGAATTGCGGATGAAGTAGCTGATCGAGCTGCTTGGGACTCACGCGCCCAACAGCCTCCTCACGCGTGATGAGCCCCTCCTCGACCATATCAATAGCGATTTTGATCGCAGCTGCCGCGGTTCGCTTGCCCACACGCGTCTGCAGCATCCACAGCTTACCTTGCTCTATGGTGAACTCGATATCGCACATATCACGATAATGGCTCTCGAGGATGACGAATATCGACTCGAGCTGCTCCCCCGCTTCCTTGAAAGTGGGATTGGCCTTAAGTTGGGAAATAGGCTCTGTGTTGCGGATGCCCGCGACAACATCTTCACCCTGTGCGTTAACTAGGAAGTCTCCGTAAAACTCTTTAGTTCCATCCGCCGCGTTGCGCGTAAAGGCGACGCCCGTAGCCGAGCTCTCACCCTTGTTGCCAAACACCATCGCCTGCACGTTTACCGCTGTTCCGAGGTCATCGGAAATACCATTCTGCTTGCGGTACAGACAAGCCCGTTCGTTGAGCCAGCTGCCAAATACAGCCTGGATGGCGAGACGGAGCTGAAGCACGGGATCAGCAGGGAAAGCAGCGTCCCCGGCTGCATCGGCGAGCTCTGGATGAAGGAGGACCGAAACGTTATCGCGGAAGATTGCTTTGAACTCGCTAACAAGTTGACAGAGGTCCTCGGCGGAAAGGTCGCTGTCTTGCCGGACACCTGCGATCAGGCGCCGTTTCGACAGCGCATTTTCAAACAGGTCTGCATCGACTCCAAGAACAACATTGGAGAACATCTGGATAAACCTGCGATAGGAATCCCAAGCGAACCGAGGATTCTCGGTCTGCCGAATTAAACCTTGGACGGATTCATCGTTAAGACCGAGATTGAGGACGGTATCCATCATGCCGGGCATGGAGAACGGGGCTCCGGATCGCACGGACACCAACAGGGGGTCATCGGGATCACCCAAGCGCTTGCCCATGCGCTCTTCGAGATCGCGCGTAGCCGCATCTATCTGGTCAAGCACGCCCTGCTGCCATTCGTTGCCGCTGTTCGCATATCCCATGCATGTTTTGCAAGTGATGGTAAAGCCAGGAGGAACGGGCAAACCCAGGCGCGCCATCTCGGCAAGATTAGCCCCCTTACCCCCAAGGACAAAGTTCATGCTGGCATCGCCCTCTGTAACGTCGACGCCATCCGCTGCCTCACCAAATCTGTACACGCACTTTTCCGCTTCCATACAAACCCCCTTCTCAAGCTGCAACGCGGCAGCGATGCGAATAAACCGCCGCGTCGTATGGGGACCCGACGGATATCGTGCATGATAGGAAGAAATGCATAAAATGCTTTGAAGAACGTATGAACCAAAGCGAGCGTTGTATTTATGACGGCGAACGGACGTACTTGTGGTCATACCGTGGTGATACCAGCTGGTATTTACTTTGCACTACCACGTTCTCGAGCAGAGCGTTGACTAAGAACGTAGTCCAGATGCCCGATAATCTCGGCAGCGGATTCCTCAATGGCCTTGCGGTCGGTCTTGATGACGATACAGCCGATCCTTCCCATAAGCGCACGGGCGGCGCGCTGCTCCTCGTAGATTATGGATGGATCGGCATACCGCCCCGCAACGCTGCGAGAAACCTCATCACCCAAGCGACTGGAGCGGATCTGCGCAATCTCCTCGACCGTTGAGACGAGACCGAACACGCGGGCGGGGTCAACATCAAATAGAGCTGCAGGCGGCTCAATCCCCAACGCGAGGGGAATGTTGGCAACCTTGTAACCAAGATATGCGAGATACATTGATAGAGGAGTCTTGGAGGTGCGGGAAACGCCGATAAGAACCAAATCCGCATCGGACAAATCGTTGCAATTTCGTCCATCGTCATGTGCGACAAAGTACTCCATAGCCTGGATTCGCTCAAAATATCGCGCGTCGGTTTGATGGACGGCGCCAACCCGCTGAGAAGGGCTCTGCCCCAAAACCATCGAGAGCGCGTCGAGCGCCGGACCGATCACATCGATTATGGGAATGCAACGAGAATCAAGGAGGCCTTCGACCTTCCGACGAAGCGCGACGTCTACGATGGTATGGAGGACCACAACGGATCGGCTCGACGACTCGTCCAAAACGGCACGGAGCAACTCCACGTCATTGATCTTCGCGAGTCTTCGGACCTCACATGAACCATGCTTGAACTGAGCAAGAGCCGCGCGCATAACGGCAAAAGCCGTGTCTCCAAGGGAATCGGAAACGACGAGGACGAGCGGACGAGCCTCTCCATGCAACATAGCCCTGCCCTTTCTACATGAGTCGCATTGGTTAATCCCTACCGTAGCAAATTCTCAGAATCGCAAGACCGCAAATACAGAGTCGATAAAAAAGGGGGCCGCCGGATGACGACCCCTGTAAATCATATTGCGTATCAATCCGCCATCAAGCAGTCCGGATTATTTCTTGCGCGCAAGCTCTCCAATGTTAGCGACATCGGAAAACACAGCTTCAAAGCGGTTGAGCAACCGAAGGCGGTTGGTGCGCAAAGCCTCATCCTGATCCATTACAAGCACCTCGTCGAAGAAACGGTCGACAGGTGCGCGGAGACCGGCCAGGGCTGCGATGACAGCAGTGAAATCTTTTGCAGAGAATGCGGCGTCAACAGCGGCCTGGGCGGCGTCGGATGCCTGCAACAGCTCGCGCTCGGCATCGCCAAGAAGCGACGCGTCGACATCGACGCCGAGATCGGCATCTGCAAGATGGCTGGCGCGAGCATAGGCGGTCGCAAGGTTATCGAAAGTGTCCGCATCGTTGTCACGGGCGTCCTTAAGGGCGTGCGCCAGAGCGAAGTAATCAACCGGAGCGCTCACGGAACCAGCGGAAACGGCGGCGACGGTATCGGCGTCGATCTTCTCGTCGCGGGCCATCTGCTCCAAACGACCCTTGATAAACGCGCAAACCGAAGCGCAGACGGCACCCGCATCGAACTCGATGCCCTGCTCTGCATAGGCTTCGAGCGCTGCGGGGACGAGCTCCTCATACCCGATGTGGAGCTTCTCGCGAAGAATGTTCAAAATGCCGATAGCGCTGCGGCGAAGCGCGAAGGGGTCCTTGGAGCCGGTAGGAGGCTCATCGATGGCAAACATGCCGGCGATGGTATCCAACTTGTCGGCGACGGCGACAACGCAACCGGCGATATTGCGAGGCAACTCGTCGCCTGCGAAGCGCGGACGATAATGGTCGCTCATGGCGATGGCCACGTCCTCGTGCTCGCCAGCAGCTTTGGCATAGTATGCGCCCATGACGCCCTGTTGGCTGGTGAACTCAATGACAGCGCCGGAGACAAGGTCCGCCTTGGCAAAGTGCGCGGCGCGAACGGCGTCCGCGGAAGTCTCCGCATCAAGGCCGGCAACCTCGCAGATTGCGGACGAGAGGCGCTCGACGCGCTCGGACTTCTGCAGAACGGTGCCGAGCTTCTCCTGGAAACCCACGCGTGCCAAGCGACTACGGAACTCCTCGAGGGAGACCTTGAGGTCCTCGTCGTAGAAGAACTTGGCATCGTACAGACGGGCGCGAACGACGCGCTCGTTACCATCGACTACCGTATCGGCAACGTCGAGCGGAGTGTTAGCGACAAGGATAAAGTTGCGGGTCAATTCACCGCTCTGGGCGTTATACAGCGGGAAGTAGCGCTGGTTGGACAGCATGGATTCGCAGATGATCTCATGCGGTACCTGGAGGAACTCCTCATCGAAGGCGCCCATAAGGACCTGAGGCCACTCAACCAGATTAACGACTTCGTCGAAGATCTTCGCAGGGGTCTCGGCGCGGAGGCCGTTTTCGTCCTCGATCTTCTTGATGCCATCGAGAATGAGCTGGCGACGGCGGTCGGTATCGACTATGACGCCGGCGTCCTCGAGAACAGACTCATACGAAGCGACGTCGGCGATAGCGGGCTCGACGTGCAGCACGCGAAGACCGCGGGTGGTGCGACCCGCCTCGACGCCGGCAAAGCGAACAGGAACGACCTCGTCGCCGAAGAGGGAGACGATCCAACGCAGCGGGCGACCAAACGTTTCATGACCGCGGCCCCAGCGCTGAGAACGAGGCCAGGAAAGCTTGGGGATAGAGGCGGAGACCACCTCGGTGATGATCTCGGTTGCAGGGCGGGCAGGCTTCTCGATGTCAAGGAAAACGTACTCGCGGCCTTCGTCCTCGCGGACAACAAGCTCGAATGCATCGGCCCCCTTGCCGCGGGCAAAGCCCTGAGCGGCCTTAGTGGGATTGCCGTCGGCATCGAACGCGATAGCGGCAGCCGGGCCGCGAAGGCTCAGCGACTCAGCCTCGGTAGCCTCGGCGAGACTGGAAACGATGACGGTGATGCGACGCGGGGTGCTCATAGAGCGGACGTCGCCGTGGGCGAGACCGGCGGCATCAAGGCCGTCGCGAACCAGGTCGCCAAACTGCTTGGTCGCCTTGTACAGCGGAATAGCGGGCAGCTCCTCGCAGCCCAGCTCGATCAGATAATCACGTGTAGCCACGATTAAGCCTCCTTAGATGCATCTGCGGTGGAAGCAGCCAGCCATGCCTCGCAGCAGGCCTTGGCGATGGTGCGGACGCGCAAGATATAGCCCATGCGCTCCGTAGCGGAGAGGGCACCGCGCGCGTCGAGGATATTGAAGGAATGGGAGCACTTGAGAACGCAATCGTATGCCGCCAGCGGAATACCCGCCTCCAGGCAGGAATGGCACTCTGCCTCGAATTCGTCAAACTTGGAACGCATAAGCTCCACGTTAGCGACCTCGAAGTTATATTTAGAGAACTCGCGCTCGTTCTCCAGGAAGACATCGCCGTACGTTACAACGGAACCATCTTCAGAACGGCTCCAGACAAGATCGTACACGGAGTCGACGCCCTGGATGTACATGGCCAGGCGCTCCAGGCCATAGGTGATCTCCACGGGAACGGGATCGACCTCAAGACCGCCCACCTGCTGGAAATAGGTGAACTGCGTGACCTCCATGCCGTTGAGCCAGACCTCCCAGCCAAGTCCCCAGGCGCCCAGCGTGGGGCTCTCCCAGTCGTCCTCGACAAAACGGATATCGTGCTCGTCAGGATTGATGCCAATAGCAGACAGCGACTCAAGGTAGAGCTCCTGAGAGTTCTCCGGAGAGGGCTTGATCAAGACCTGGAACTGATAATAGTGCTGCATGCGGTTGGGATTCTCGCCGTAACGGCCGTCGGCAGGGCGGCGACAAGGCTGGGCATAGCAGGCGCGCCAGTCCTTAGGACCAAGCGAGCGAAGCAGCGTGGCAGTATGGAACGTGCCCGCGCCCACCTCTGAATCATACGGCTGGATGACGACGCATCCCTTTGAAGCCCAGAAATGCTGGAGCTTCAGGATGATGTCTTGGAAGGAAAGAGCTGAAGCGTTCATGAACCTGCTATCTCCTCGACGTTGGATAAAACAACCATTTATTCTAGCGCAACTGCACACGTATGTAACATAAGGGTTTCAAGCTGCGATATTTTAACGATTCTCATTAAAAAGAAAACCCGGCGAAGCAGAAGCTCCAGCCGGGTCGCTAAGTGCTTTTGGACGATGAGCCCTAGATTCCGCCGATGCGGTTAAGGGGCCAGTAGCGGAACAACGCAACACCCACAACGCTGTCCTGCGGGATCGCACCGAAATATCGAGAGTCAGCCGAATTCTCGCGATTATCGCCCATTACCCAGACGCAGCCATCGGGAACCGTATAGGGATAGTCTAGATCGACATCGACCGCCTGCTGATCCAAAGGATACGTCTTGCCGACGGTGTAGTCTTCATCCAAAGCCTCCCCGTCGACAAAAACACGGCCGCCGATAAACGTAACGGTCTGCCCCTCAGTCGCGATCACTCGCTTGACAAGGAAATCATGATCGGAATCGGTCTCCGGGTTGGTGAAAACCACAACGTCGCCTGCAGATACGGGCTGACCCAAAGAAAGCGTCACTTTCTCAGCGACCAGCTGATCTCCAATCTCAATGGTATGCTCCATCGATCCGGTGGGAACCACAAAGGGCATGGCGACAAACGTTCTGATGAAGAAACCAACAACCAGGGCGATAGCGATGATGACAACCCATTCGAGAATGCTTCTGAAAACGGAAGGCTTCTGTTCCACGTCTACTCCATTTCCTCATGAGGGTGCATCCGAGCAATGAGGTCGAGAGCAAACGCACGCTCTTGCTCGGTAAGGCCAGCGGACTCGATAAGATCGGGACGCCAGCGGCACGTGCGTTCAATGGCGTTTCGGCGGCGCCAGGCGTCTACTTTAGCATGGTCGCCGGACAGCAGGATGGGCGGGACGTCCATGCCATTAAAGGATGAGGGTCGAGTGTACTGCTCATACTCCAGAAGCCCGCCATCTTCACCGGTAGCGAAGGACTCGTCTACGCTGCTCATAGAATCGCCGAGCGCTCCCGGTATAAGGCGAACCACGGCGTCGGTTACCACCATAGCGGCGAGTTCACCGCCGGTAAGAACGTAATCACCAATAGACAGCCGCTCGTCAGCAAGCGAATAGGCTCGCTCATCCATACCCTCATAGCGACCGCAGACAAACAATAGGCGCTCACAGCCCGCGAGGCGCTCGGCAACATGCTGTGTAAAAGGCTCGCCGCAGGGCGTGAAGAAGATGACGCGCGGAGGGCACAAATCCGACTGTGACTTGAGTTCGCTGATAGCCTCGTAGATAGGCTCGACCTTCATGAGCATGCCGGCACCGCCACCATAGGGCTCATCGTCCACCGTGCGATGCCGATCATGCGTCCAATCACGCAAATCATGTGCCTTAAAGTCGAACAGGCCGCGAGAACGCGCCCTTCCAAGAATGGAGGTGGACATCACGGGCTCGAACATCTCTGGGAAAACAGAAAGCGTCTCGATGAGCATCCGCAACATGCCTCTCTTCTCGTTACTCGTTAATGAGTCCGTCCATAATTTGGACGATGATTGGTCCGTCCTGGGGGATCGACGATACAACATGGGAAACCACGGGAATCAGGACCTCGCCGTAAGGCCCCCCGTCAATAACCCAGACATCGTTAGCCGGGGTCTCCATAACCTCGACGATACGGCCGAGCGAACCGCGACGGCGGTCGATCACCTCGCGATCGATGAGGTCTTCATACGCCGCAGTAAGCTCATCAAGCTCGATGTCCTCCTCATGCGCCAAAATAAAGCACCCTTGGAGAGCCTCGGCATCATCGATAGAAGACGAGCAGGAGAACAGAACGCGGGCAGTGTCCCCATCGTCGCTAACGGCGTCAACGGTCACAAACCTATCGCGATCAAGGGCGGGAGGCGTGAGCGCGACCTCCATGCCCGGTTCTACAAGAAGAGGAAGGCCCCGCAGCGGTGCCACGGTGACCTCCCCCTTAGACCCATGCGCCTTAAGCACGCGGGCAATATTTCTATACTGGCTGGACATAGGTCTAGCCCAGAACCTCTACCTCGACAGAAGTGCCGAGGCGAGCAGCCAACGCGCGCGCAAGCGTGCGAATGGCCTTGATGGTGCGCCCGTGGCGCCCGATGACCTTAGCGACGTCACTCTCGGCAACGGTCACTTCGATAGTGGAGGAATCTGCGCCATCGATGACCTCGAGGCTGACGGAATCCACGTCATCAACGATATTCACGATGAGATACTCAACCAAGTCCGCAATGCGGTCAGAGAGCAGGGCCTCGGTATCGGCGCCCTCGACGATCTCATCGAGTTCGGTGTTGATCTCAGAAGACACCTTGGATTACTCCTCGGAAGCCTCGGCAGCGGCAGCGGCGGCCTCCTCAGCAGCCTTGGCCTCCTTGGCCAGCTGCTTCTTGGACTTCTTGGGCTCGGCGGCAGCCTTCTCGCCCTCGTTAGCGGCCTTCACCAGAGCGGCGACGGCATCGGTGAGCTGAGCGCCCTTGACCTGCCAGTCAGCGATCTTCTCAAGATCGAGGCTGATGGTCTTGGGGGTGGTCAGCGGATTGTAGCGGCCGACCTCCTCGATGAAACGGCCATCGCGGGGCGAACGGGCGTCGGCGACGACAACACGGTAATACGGACGCTTCTTAGAGCCGTGACGGGCAAGGCGAATCTTGACTGCCAATGCAAACTCCTCCAACCAAGCAGCTTTCTGCTGCAACGATAAACAAACGACTGAATATTCTACGTCAACGGCGGGAGCAGGTGAAGTCCTTACACAGGAACTTCTTCGAAATTGCCGCAGACGTTTTTCTATCTTACGCAGGAAATGACAAAATGCAAGCATATTCAACAAAACGCGCTATACTTGCCTCATGGATATCGAACACACATACGATTGCGACCGCGGCTTCGATGCCGCAGTCTTCACCGCCGGCCTCTTCGGTGGCTGGGACGGTCCGGCAATTGGCCTTATGGACCTCGACGCGTTCTTTGCCAGCGTTGAGCAGCTCGACCACCCGCAATGGCGCGGCAAACCCGTCATCGTGGGCGGAAGCTCGACTCAGCGCGGCGTTGTCTCGACCGCTTCCTACGAGGCAAGAGCCTTTGGCGTGCATTCCGCCATGCCCTCAGCGCAAGCGGAACGCCTTTGCCCGCAAGCGATCTGGACACCCGGCCATTTCGATCGTTATCGAGAGGTAAGCGCTCTTGTAATGCAGATTCTCGTTGATGAGACGCCCTTCGTCGACCGCGTCTCCATCGACGAGGCATTCTTTGACATCACGCCGGGCCGCTATTGCTCGGAAAGCCCTATAGACATAGCCCGAAGAATATCAAAACGCGTTTCGAGCTTGGGCGTGACATGCTCGATAGGCTTGGGCTGCAATAAAACCGTCGCCAAGATAGCAAGCGAGCGCGACAAGCCGCGAGGGCTCACCGTTGTCCTGCCCGGAACCGAACAGGGATTCCTGTCTCCCCTCCCCGTCCGCGCTATGAGCGGAATCGGCAAACGAGCCGAACACGAGCTATCAAAAGCAGGAATCCACACGCTTGGCCAGCTCGCCTCGGCCTCGCCCTCAATCCTTCGCCCCATTTTTGGAGTCAACGCAGAACTGATAAAGCGGCGTGCGCAGGGGCGAGAGAGAAGCGCGGTCGCGCGCGTAGACGATCCCGAGGACGTGAAATCGGTCAGCAACGAGCGAACGTTCGCCCGCGACCTCACCGACCGAGGAGATATCGAGGCGGCCATCGCTGTGTTGGGCGAGTCCGTGGGCAGAAGGCTGCGCAAAAAGGGGCTTGCCGGCCGTACCGTCACCCTCAAGCTGAAATACTCCTATGGAAGCGGTAGGTCCGCCCAGCGCAAACTCGCTCATCCCACCGATGACGAGAATATCTTTGTCCCGGTGGCGACAGGGCTGCTCGACAGCATTTGGTCGCCCGGCATGCCCGTGAGGCTGGCCGGCATAGGTCTTAGCGGATTCGATTTGGAAGGCGGAATCCAGACGGATCTGTTCTGCGAGGTCGACGAACGGGGTGCGGTGGCGAGTTCCAGACGCGATCTTTCAATCGCCCTGGACGCTGTTCGCGAGCGCTTTGGCGATGCGGCCGTAGGTTATGGACGCGCGACCCGATTTGATTCCGACCTAGTCAACCGTGATAAATGGAAATAGCAAACGGGACGTCTCCCGACGTCCCGCCAAGTGTAAAAATTAAACTTTAGGACCTAGTCGAGAACGAGGTCCAGCACCGGAGCGTCGCCCCACAGCTTTTCCAAGCGATAGTAGTCGTGAGCCTCGGGCGTGAAGACGTGAACGACGACCGAACCGTAGTCCATCAAGATCCAGGAGCGCTCGTCGCGTCCCTCGATCGAAAACGGATGCTCATCGCACTTCTTGGCAACCCGCTCTTCGATCTCATCAACGATTGAATCGACGAGGCGCGTATTGCTACCCGTGGCGATAACGAAGTAATCGCACACATCAGAAAGCTCGGTGAGATCGAGAACCTGGATATCATCGCCGTTCTTATCATAAGCTGCCTGGGCAGCGACTTCCGCAACCGCACGAGCATCGATGCCGGCGCTTGAAAGCGATGCTGCCGCGCGCTCGGGCCTGGCGGTGTAGCTCTCGTTTACACCCCGCCCATCGCCTTCGGTCTTCTCAACGTCCTGATTTGCAATCTGGTCTGACATAGCTGCCTTTCTAATGAGAACGCGCGCACGCGTAATGATTATAGATGGTAATGGCCGTGGGATACATATAGCGACCGGTAGAGATGACGTAGGAAAGTCCTTGGGAGAAACATTGGAAGAATAGCTCGCCCAAGGAAGCCTCGCCCACCATCTCGCGAAGACGGATAGCGTAGTCGCCACGTCGACCGGGCTCGATCGCATCTGCGATAAAGACGACCATATCGAGCGGCGTCATATCTACCGCGCCTACCGTGTGGCGCGCGATCGCCTGGAACACGCTTGGATTGAGCGCGGGGAAAAGCTCGGGGAGCTCGAGCGCGGCAACGGGGCCGTGCAGCAGCCCAACGGCCATGGAGGGCGAACCGGCGACCTCAATGCCCATGTGAGCAGCGCGGACCAGCAGCTCATGATCGTCGAGAACCTTATCCCAATCATGTAGCAGACCCGCCGCCGCAGCATCGAACTGGTCGACCCCATAGGTTTTGGCAAGCGACGCCGCGCACGAGGCGACGCCGAGCGAATGCGAATAACGACGGGGCTTGGACACCATCCGCTCCTCGAGCAGCGCCTTGATTCGCTCAAGCTCCTCAATCTGATCTTGGGGCACGCGACCCTCCTTTCAAGCAAGGCAACGGCAAGCAGCGCGTCGCCGCAAGATGGGTACCGACGCTATCGATACAAGCCGTTCTTGCGAATATAACCTATTACGGATTCCGAGGTGAGATACCGAACGCTCTTACCCTCGCTAACGCGCTGCCGAATGTTAGTAGAGCTGATGGCAAGGGCCGGAATCTCGATATAACGAACGTCGAACGAGATGCCGGATGCCTCGACCCTCTCACATGCCTGGTTGATATCGTATCCAGGCCGAGTAGCGGCGATTAGCGTGGCGAGCCCCGCAATGGATTCCGCATCATGCCATGTCACGATATCAAGTATCGCGTCGGCGCCCGTGATAAAGAACAGCTTCACGTTATCTGGATAATACGCGCGAAGCGCCCTGAGCGTATCGGCTGTGTAGGTGGTTCCGTCGCGATCGATCTCGAAACGGCTGGCGATAAAGTCAGCGTTTGCCGCAGTAGCGAGCACCGTCATCGCGTAGCGGTCCTCAGCACTCGTCACCACCTCATCATCCTTGAACGCGGGGCTGCCCGCGGGCATAAAGAGGACCAAATCAAGGTGAAGCGCCTCGCGAGCCTGCTCTGCAGTTACCAGGTGTCCGTAATGCACGGGATCAAACGTGCCACCCATGATGCCAAGGCGGTACTCGCGCTGCGGATCAAGTCCAAGCTCGGGAAGGCGCTGCGGGGCTCGAGCGGGCATCTTACTCCTCCGTATCCTCGTCATCTAGAGCAAGAGCCTCGTAATCGACGTCGTCTTCATAATCGTCGTCGTCAAGGTCACCAGCACCCTCGAAGTCGAAAGCATAGCCCACGATGCGGACTTCGTCGCCAGGTTTGCAGCCCGCCTTGACCAAAGCATCATCCACGCCGATACGACCCAAACGATGCTGAAGGTAGATAACGGCCTCCTCGTTCTCCCAGTCGGTTTGGACAACCAGGCGCTCGATACCGCGACCGACCACGCGCCATGCTACGCCATCTTCGCGTACAACCCGGAAGCGACGATCGCGAGCCTGACGCTCGCGCTCCCACTTGCCCTCATCAAGTTCGGGGGCGTCGCTGGTCTCGGCAAGCTCGCGGCGAAGCTCGGCAACCTGCTCACCGCAAGCAAGCATTAGCGTTTGAAGGCCGGCGCCGGTAAGAGCCGAGACGGCGAAGAAGGCGTGGCCGTCATCCAAAGCTGCCCGTTTAAGCTCGGCAACTCGCTCGGTCATGCCGCTGGCATCGCATTTGTTCGCGATAACAATCTGCGGACGAACTGCGAGCTCGGGAGCATAGGCGGCAAGTTCGTCATTGATGATGCGGTAATCTTCAAGCGGATCGCGCCCCTCAAAACCACCGGTGATATCGACGACATGCAAGATCAAAGCGGTGCGTTCGATATGGCGCAGGAACTGGTGGCCCAAGCCGCGTCCCTCGCTTGCACCCTCGATAAGGCCGGGGACGTCTGCGACCACATAGGAATATTCACCCGCGCGAACAACGCCCAGGTTGGGGACGAGAGTAGTGAACGGATAATCGGCGATCTTCGGACGAGCGGCGCTCATGCGGGCGATAAGCGAGGATTTGCCGACCGAGGGCATACCCACAAGAGCAGCATCGGCCATCAGCTTCATCTCGAGCTCGATCCAGTGCTCAATCGCCGGCTCGCCCTTCTCGGCAAAAGCGGGTGCACGTCGCGTCGAGGTGACAAAATGAGGATTGCCGCGTCCTCCGGTACCGCCGGGAGCAACAACTACGCTCTCCCCGTCGTGTGTAAGGTCAGCGATCTCATAGGCGGGCTCCATGGTCTCGCCATCGATCTCGCGAACCACGGTTCCCATGGGGACCTTCAAGATAAGGTCGCTGCCGTTCTTACCGTCTTTACGCGAACCCTGGCCGTGGGTGCCGCGCTCGGCACGGAAATGATGCTTGAAGCGGTAATCAATCAGCGAGGACAGCTGCGCGTCAGCCTTGACAATAACGTTGCCGCCATGACCGCCGTCGCCGCCGTCAGGACCGCCCTTGGGAACATATGCCTCTCGGCGGAACGACATGCAGCCAGCGCCGCCGTCGCCGCCCTTGACATTGATGCGGCAAATATCGGTAAACTGGGACATCTGCGTATCCTCCTCGTTATCGGTAAAACTACCCTGAGCATATCAAAAGAGGCCCCCGGCTACAGCCGAGGGCCTCCCTATTTGCCTATGCTGTGAAGGGACTTAGGCTTCAACCACGGGAAGGACGTTCACGCGATGCTTAGCACCACGGGTGAACTTGACCTTGCCCTCGGCCAGAGCGAACAGGGTGTCGTCCTTGCCACGACCCACGTTCTCACCGGGGTGGATGTGGGTGCCGCACTGACGGACGAGAACCTCGCCGGTCTTCACGAACTGACCGTCGAAACGCTTGGTGCCGAGACGCTGACCGCGGGAGTCGCGGCCGTTACGGGAGGAACCAAGACCTTTTTTGTGTGCCATGTCTGATACCTACTCTCTACAGTTCTTGGGTGGAGTTACTCCGCTGCGGGAGCAGCGGCGTCCTCGGCAACGGCCTTCTTGGCGCGGGAAGTAGCCTGGACCTTGGTGATCTTCAGCTTGGTGAGCTGCTGACGGTGACCCTGAAGCTTGTGATAGCGCTTGCGCTTCTTGAACTTGTAAACAAGCTGCTTCTCACCCTTGAACTGGTCGACGATCTCAGCAGTGACCTTAGCCTTTGCGAGCTTGGCAGGATCCGTGATGATCTTCTTGCCGTCGTTCAGGAAGATGACGGGAAGCTCGACCTTGGTACCGGCCTCGCCCTCGATCTTCTCGACCGTAAGAACATCATCGGTGGCGACCTTATACTGCTTGCCGCCCGTTGTTACGATTGCGTACATTGTTTCTTGCCCTTCATGCATCAGTTAGTGCAACAGCCGAATATAGTAGCAGGGGAATCTTAACCCGTCAACAAAGACGAGGAACATTTCCCCAGCGTATTCACAAGTTGCCCTTGTTTCACTGGATTGACGCTGCACCTGCATACGGATGATGCGAGCTGGACGACGCTGCGCCAGGTGCTAACTATAGCTCAAAGCCCGTATACATGGTGCGGCTACATAAAATGACCAGCTTGAACGGTAACCCGCCCGCGCCCTCCGTCAGCCAGCAAAGCTAGCGACGAGCCGCAAGGGGGTCTACCAGGCTGCCGTTTTCATCCTCCACCATCAGAAACACGCGCTCCACGCGATAACTCTTGATGGACACAAGATCCTGGATGCCGGTGGAAACAATGGGGCGCTCCTCGGGCGAAATCTCCTGGCCCAACAGGAAGCGATCGAGCGCGGCAAGCAGAATCTCGGGCCTCAAGGCACCCTCGTTATCGCAACGCGTATCGAGCTGGACGATGAAATCGCCCGAAGCCGCACCGGGAGCCACCTGGTAACCAACCAACGTGCGCTCGATATCCATCACCTTGCTCTTTTTTCCGCGCGCATAGGGAATCTGCCCAAGCCGAGCGATGGCGTCCAGACCCCGCTCGATATCACTCGCCTCAAAGGAGGCTGATTCACGGCAGAAAAGCCCCACCCTATACCCCACGCGCGTTATCTGCGCCGTGAGCGCGGGCGTGCGAACATCGACGTAGGCGCACTCCTGAGTCATAAGGTCCTCAGGCGAGGCAGCGACCAGGCGCTGCAAAGCCTCTGCGTGAGGCACAAGCTCAGTCAAGAACACGTCATAGTATTCGCATGTCGAGCTAGTGCCAACGGGGAGCGCGGAGGAGAATCCCACCCGCATGTGCGGAGAAAAGCCCTGCGTAACAGCATAGGGCAAAGCCGCTCGACGGATTACACGCTCGATGGTATGCAGGACTTCGAGGTGGCCGAGATACGCCAGGCGCCCGTGCTTGATATAACGGACGCGCAAGCGGAAGAGGGACGGGAGATTCTGGTCGCTCACGAGCGCTCACCTACCAAAACGTTCTCAGCATGAAGCGTGGGGCAGATACCGCAGCCCGCGCAGGAGCTGCGGGTGCAATCGGGGGTGGTTACGCCGTCAAGGGCGCGACGGTATTCGCGTTTAAGAAAGCCCTGGGATACACCCGGGCTCACATGTTGCCACGGAAGGCGCATATCAAGGTCAAAGGGAGTCCTGGCGATATGGCGCAAGTCGATGCCGTTGCTCTCCGCGGCGCGCTCCCAGCGCTCAAGCGAGAACTGCTCGGTCCACGCATCGAAGCGGGCGCCGGCGCGCCACGCGTCCACGATAACCGGAGCCATATCGCGGCCGGCGCGGGAGAGGACGGCCTCGAGCAACGACGTCTCGGCATCGTGGTAATGCACGCGAACGGCACGGTTCTTAACGCTTTTCAGCAACAGCTGCTGGCGGCGCTTGACCTCATCGTCAGGCGTCTGAGCGCACCATTGGAACGGCGTGGACGATTTGGGAATGAAAACGGAAACGGAGATGGATACGGAAATACCGCCGCGTTGGCCCTTGGGAACCACTTCGCGGGCAATGTCCAGCACATGGTCGGCCAGATTGGCGATCGCGACGATATCTTCGTCCCGTTCCCCAGGAAGCCCCATCATGAAATAGAGCTTGCAACGACGCCAACCCGCTTCGAACGCGGCGCGCGTCGCGCGCTCCAGGTCTTCCTCGGTAACGCCCTTGTTGATGACATCGCGCATGCGCTGGCTACCCGCCTCGGGCGCAAACGTCAAGCCGCCCTTTTTCTCGCCCGCAACCTGCAGCGCCATGTTCACGCCAAAGGAGTCCAAGCGCTGAGAGGGAATGGAAACGGAGATTCCCGTATCCTCAAGACGGCGATTAAGGCGCGACAGGATCTGCTCGCAGCAAGAATGATCGGTGGTCGAGAGCGAGGTGAGCGACACCTCGTCGTAGCCGGTCTTAGCCAGGCCACGCGTTACCGCGGAGACAATCTGGTCTGCCGAGCGCTCGCGCACCGGGCGGTACGTGATGCCCGCCTGGCAGAATCGGCAACCGCGGGCGCAGCCGCGCAAAACCTCGACAGACAGGCGGTCATGAACCAGCTGGGCATACGGAATGACAGACTGACTCAGCGGGTCGGTAGCGCCAAAGTCCTCGACCACGCGCTTATATACGACTTCGGGAACATCCTCCCCCTCACGAGGGACCGCATACCCGTGCTCCGTGCAGGGCTCGTCATACCTAATCTCATAAAGGCTCGGAACGTAGGTGCCCGCAACGCGGGCAAGACCGCGCAGGATCTCTTGACGGGTGGCCCCGGCATCGCGCAGGCGCTGGTGCTCGCGACAGACCTCGACAATGGACTCCTCGCCCTCACCGATCAAAATCGCATCGAAAAACGGCGCAAGGGGCTCCGGATTATAAACGGAAGGACCACCGGCGATGATGATGGGGTCGTCCTCCCCGCGATCGGCAGAATAAAACGGAATGCCCGCAAGATCCATCGCTTCAAGATAATTGGTGCACGCCATCTCGTGTGGGACATGAAAACCCACCACGTCAAAAGACGCGACAGGAGCCGCGCCCTCAAGCGACAACAAGGGGACCCCGGCCTCGCGCATGGCATCGGCCATATCCACCCAAGGCACGTATCCGCGCTCGCACGAGATGCCCTCCTGCCTGTTGAGCACGTTGTACAAAATGGCGATACCCTGGTTGGGAAGACCAACCTCATAGGTGTCGGGATAAATCAGGCACGCGCGATAATCCGCGTCGTCCTTCGATAGGGTTCCCCATTCATGGTCGATATAGCGGCTAGGTTTCTCAACGCGAGCGAGCAGGGGCTCAAGATCTGCGAAGCGATCCTCATAGGGAATGCGCACGCTGCCTCCTTTTTATTGCAGTTTTATCAGGACGATGTTTTGGACGATAACGGGATGAGCGGCAAACGTCTCCCCTATTCCTGCCCGGCCGTCTCGGCTCCTCCAGAAAAAGCCTGGCGAACACGGTCGGCAACACCCAGGACAACACGGTTGACGGGCTCGTAATCAATATCGCTTTCGTAGACCCACGTCAGCGCGCGCCCCATGGCATAGGTGCCGGCGGCCGCGCACAGCGCTTTGACCGCAAACGCGCCGTAACCGGCGCGGCTCGACAGTTGTCGTGCGACGGCGCGCACCGCCAAGCCGGAAACGACCACGCCAGCGGCTTCGTATGCGCGCTCCAAGCGTATGGGCTTATCGTAGGTGCTCGCAAGCTGGAAGAGCATGCCTATCTGGGCCAGCGTCATCACGGGATAATCGGCGCCCGGTATAAATACCAAAGCCCCCGTAAGGGCATTGGCCGCAACGACGGAAGCGATCACGCGATTAGACGCGGCACGACGCATAAAGTCAAAGCAGGCAGCAAAGGCGGTCTGCTTATCCGTGCGGTCCAAAATCCATTCAGAGAGCTGCTCAAGCAGGTGGTCGGCATCCTGCGCGGCAATCAAACCAAGCACGGGCGTATCGCTTTGGATAAACGGCACCTCGACGCTCGATTCGCATAGGACGCACACGGGCGCCCCACCGACCACAAGCTCCTGGACGGCGCTTTGCAGACGGTTCGACCCGCAAGAAAGAACAAGGACCACATCGGTGTCAGGCTTGATTGCGACGGGATTTTCGCCCAGGCGGTCAACCCGCACCAATCCGGACGTGGTCGAGGGAACCAACGCGTGGCGCACGGTATCGATGAGAAAGCGCGTCGCGGTTGCATCAACAAACACGGCGACGCGAACGGGCACATCTTGCTCGCGCTTTGCAGCAGCGCCCATCTTAACGGCGCTTGCCACCTTATCGACGGGAACTCGCATGGCAGCCTCCTGTCTCCTAACATTAGTTACGCGGCTTTGGAGCGATGGCTCCAAATGGATTGGATGATACCTACCATGGTGAACTGCATCAACATGGAGCTGGAACCAAAGCTGATAAACGGAAGCGGAATGCCCGTGATGGGCATAAGCCCGATGCACATACCGATGTTCTCAAAGATCTGAAACGTCCACATGCCCACCAAGCCAACGGCGACCAACTTAAGGAAGAGCGAATCGCTCTTTATGGCAACGCGAATGCTCGAGAAGATGAGCAGGACAAACAAAGCCAGAAGGATGATTGCGCCCACAAAGCCAAACTCCTCAGAGAGCAATGCGAACACAAAGTCGGTATGGGCCTCGGGCAGGAAGCCTTCTGCAGCCTGAGTCGCGTTGCCGATGCCCTTACCAAAAAAGCCGCCAGAACCCACGGCGATAAGCGACTGCATGAGGTTGTAGCCCGCTCCAGTGGTATCCGCGGAAGGATCGATGAATACCAGCAAGCGATTCATCTGATACTGCTTTATGAGGACGTCCTTGCCAAGCAGGGCATCGACAACCGAGTCGGCCGCTAAAAGCAGCGAGACCAAGCCGATAAGGATGGCTATGGTCGAGAGAACCCACTCCTTCTTGGCACCGCTCATCATGATAATAACGGCGCCGCCGGCAAAGACCACAAGGCCGCTGCCCAGGTCTCCCGCCGCCAGTACGCACAAAAATGGAACGGCGAGCATGCCGCACAGCTTCACGTAATCGCGTACGGTATCGATGTGGCCGTTATATTGCGCGCCCAAACCAGCGATAAAAAACGTAGTGATGATCTTCGCGAGCTCAACCGGCTGAAACGTCAACCCTATCAAAGGGATCTGAACCCAGCCGGTCATGCCCTTAGCGTTGTAAGAAAGGCCCGGTATATACGGGGAGAAGATGACGATGATATCGAGCACCAAAAGCACTGTCGATATATTCGCCAATCCACGCAGATCAGTCCTCCAAACAAGGATGCTGAGGATGGCTCCCAAGCCAACACCGACCAGGTGGCGCGGAAAGGAGGCATTTGAAATGGACAGCGAGGCGGTCCAGATCACCAAGATACCGTAAAGAACCAGTCCCAATGTAGCGACCAGAACCGGAATGTTCACGCGCTGTGAAAAGGAATTGCGCGAGGACACCACTTTTTTGTTGACGCGCTTGAGACTGCTCGCGGACGACGAGCGCCCTTGGGCGGCTGTTGCCATGGCCATCACTTCCTTTCCTAGTCGCCGCTGCCGCCGGAGACGGCCATAGAGTCCGGAGCGTCGTAGATGACACCGAGCACGTACCTTGTTCCCACCATGGCGGAAGTGGAGCCAAAGCCACCCTGCTCGACCAATGTGACGACAACGTATTTGGGATCGTCTGCCGGCGCATAGGAGATAAACCAAGAGTAGTCGTCATCGCCCGTCTTCTGACCGGTACCGGACTTGCCAGCTACGCGAACGCCCAGAGAGCTAAAGTGGTTGGCCATCGACGAGCTCGCCTCGTAAATGACCCCCTCGAGGCCGTTGTGGACCAGGTCGAGCTCGCTTTCGCTGTTCACCTGGACATCGCGCAATTCCTTGACCTGGTAACTCGCCGCGTCGCCATCGCCGTCGCGCGAAACCGCAGAAAGGAATACATGGGGTACGTACTCCTTGCCGCCATTGGCAATGCCGGCATAGGCGGTCGCCATCTGCAGCGGCGTAACCAAAATGTCACCCTGTCCAATGACGATGTTGAGCATGTCGCCCGGGTTCCACGAGCGCTCTTCATCAGACCAGCTGCTGAAGTACTCCTTCTTCCACTCGGCCGTGGGCACGCGCCCCTCGGCTTCGCTAGGAAGATCCACGCCGGTAAGGGAGCCCAGGCCCCACCGCTTGAACATCTCCTGAAGACCTTCGGGGTTCTTCTCGTCATAATAAAAAGCCTTGCCGATATCGTAGAAGACGGCGTCGCATGACAACGTGATGCCCTTTTGAAGGCCAAGCGTGCCGTGCCCCGCGTGGTCCCAGCACCAACGGCCGGCGGAATCGCCCAACCCAGTCCACCAACCAGGGCAATTAGACGTTTGGGACGAGGTGTAGACACCATACTCAAGCGCAGCGAGCGAACTGAAGGGCTTAATGGTAGACGCGGACATATACTGGCCGCTAACGCAGCGGTTGATCATGGGTCGCCCGCCGTCATCGCTGTTGAGCTTAGACCAGTCATCGCTCGAGACGCCACCGATAAATACGGACGGATCGAACGAGGGGGCGCTCGCCATGCCCAAGATCTCGCCGTTGGTGCAATCCATGCAGATGCACGCGCCGGCGTTCGCCTTATAACCAGAGGCCTGGCCCTTTTCCATTGCGCGCTTGAGGCCCTCTTCGCACGCCTGCTGGATTTGGAGGTCGATCGTGAGCTTGACATCGCTACCGGCTCGAGGCGGAACGGCCCCCGCCTCGGCGGTGACGTTACCCGAGGCATCGACCTTTACCGTCTGCTCGCCACGGATTCCCTGCAACAGGCTTTCGTAGCGCGTCTCGACACCCGCCTGGCCAACGATGTCACCGGACTGGTACTCGATATCGTTCGCAGAGGTCTCACCGTTCTCCTCGCGCTCATCTTGCGCAGCGAGCTGGTCGCTGGTAATGGTACCGGTGTAGCCAAGCACGTGGCACGCAAGCGTTCCATAGGGGTAAACGCGCTCGGTGCGCTCGTAGACATGGACATCGGGAAACTCGGTCGCATGCTCCTGGATATGGGCGACCGTCGACAAGCGAACGTCAGATGCAACGGTATGCAGGCTCTGCGCGCTCTGCGAGTAGTCCTGAATGTTGCGCAGCGCTGCCGTATAAGGTATGCCCAGCACATTGGCGAGATGCCTTACGGCAACGGCATCGTCCGCAAAATCACGATAGACGCCCACCACAAGAGAGGGGCGGTTGGTGACAAGCTCTACGCCGTTTCGGTCGAGGATGCGACCGCGCGGGGCGGGCGTGGTGACCGTACGCGTCTGGTTATCCTGAGATAGGCCCTCATAATAATCAGAGGAGACCATCTGCATGCTCCACAGCTTCGCCGCGACCGCGGCAAATACCGCGCCGACGCCGGCGGTCAAAATCTGGAAACGCCCCTTCATGGCTACGCCGGGGGTATTTCCCTCGCCCTCTGAGGCGCGGGGCCTGGTACCGTTCTTTGTATCAAACGTGAACTTGCTGGAATAGCCGCGTAGAAACAGCAACGAACCGATAACCGCGACAAAGAGAATGATTCCAGCAACGATGACGACCATTTGGGCATCCATGCACGATCACCCCCTTTTTACTTCAGGCTCTTGTAATTCTTGAACCGTGTACCCTTAGTGCGTGCCGAGAAACCCTTTTTTGGCTCCGACGCACCAACAAGCACAAGAAAAGGAAGAGCGGCTATCGTATCGAGAACGGTTGAGGCAAGACCGTGAACGAGCACGGCGGAAACAAAACCGCCCTCAACGCCCATGAAGAACAGCACGACCCCATTGACAACGTTAATTGCCAGAATCGCGACCGCGATTAGGCGCATCGTATCCGTGGACACGTTTCCCGAGACGCCGTGGGATACGGTAGCCAGCGAAAAGCACCCAATGGTGAGGAGCAGCGACATCAAACCCACCGGAGCCGCCGACGTCATATCGTAGAACAGGCCCGAAAAGAAGCCGATCAACACGGCCGAGCCGATCTCGTTTCCCATCGACATGCAAAGGGCAAAGACGAGCATGAAGTTGAAAGCGCCGCCAAACAAAGAAATCTGGGGCGCCAAGGCAAGCTGAAGCACGGCAGCGACAGCGCACGCGATGGCAAGTGAGCGGCGCTGGCGATGAGGATCGCGAACTTCCAAGGTCCCCTCCTATTCCTTAGTAGAGCCGTCGGCGGATGCGTCAGCCGAATCAGCGGAAGCATCCTGGGTAGAGGCGACGCCATTCCCCTGGGCAGCGGTATTGGCGGCGGCGACGTCCTCGGAAGAAGCGGCCTGTTCATCGGTCAGAGACGTGATGACGAGCACCTCTTCATTGCTCTCGGCAGTCGAGATGGCCCTGACCACGATGGTGTAGTAGGTCGCGTTGGCAGCGCGGCTAACCGAAGAGACCGTACCCAAGGGAAGTCCTTTGGGGAAACGCCCACCGAGACCCGAGGTAATAATGACGTCGCCGACTTTAACATCGGCATCGGCGGGGACATAGCTCAACATGAGCGTGCCATCGGGCTGACCTTGAAGAATTCCCTGCGCGCGCGTGCTCTGAACCATAGCGGAGACGCCGGAATTCTCGTCATTGATAAGGCGTACCGTAGACGTTGCGGCGGAAACCTCGATGATCTGCCCGATTACGCCACCGGAGTTGCAGACAGGCATGCCGATCTCAAATCCGTTGGCAGATCCCTTGTCAATCGTCACCGTCTGTGACCAGGCGTCGCCGGTGGTGCCGATTATGCGGGCAGCAGTGGACTGTAAGTTGTAAGTGGACTGAAGACCCAAGAGGCTCTCGAGTCGCTCAGCGGTCTTCTCGGCCTCGGTAAGCTGGGCAAGCTCAGAGGTGAGTTCCTCGTTTTGCTTCTTAAGCTCCGATAGCGTCTCCTGAGGCGCCGAAAGGTTTGTGAAAACGTTACCGATCGCGTTGAACGGCGTCGCCACCACGGCACCGACCATCCTCACGGGCGTAGCGACCGTGTTGACACCGCTGCGAATCGAGTGGATGACGCCGGCCTCCCCTTCGCGCACGTAAAACGTGAGCAGCAATAGGGAGACCAGGCAACAAATAACAAACGGGCGCATTCCCGATGACTGTCTTCTATTGTTCAGCGTCGATGTATAGCGCTTCTTGTTGGATCGAGGCAAAACGATAACGCCCCTTTACGCGTTGCTCTGGACAAAGCCGCCGTCGAAGGCATTCGCCTCCAGTACGCGCGCGCAGCCATTGACCACGTTATCGAGAGCGGTGGGGCTGACGTTAACCGCAACACCCGTCTCATCACGAAGGCGCACATCGAGACCGCGCAGCATAGCGCCACCGCCGGTAAGGAGAATGCCGTAGTACATAAGGTCGCTCGCAAGATCGGGAGGAGTGGCGTCGAGGGCGTCCTTCACTGCCTTGGACATCTCGTCCAACGGCTTGTTAAGCGCCCTGCGAATCTCCTCGCTCTCAATGCGAACCGTCTTAGGCAAACCGCTTATAACGTCGCGGCCATTCACCTCGACGTCGAGCTCGTCTTTGAGAGGAACAGCGGAACCAACCTTGATCTTGATATCCTCGGCAGTGCGCTCACCGATTGCCAGGTTATAGGCATCGCGAACATGGGTGAGAATCGCCTGGTCGAACTCATCGCCCGCAACACGGATAGACTGCGAAACAACGATACCGCCCATGGCGATGACGGCGACCTCGGTAGTGCCGCCGCCGATATCGATGACCATGGATCCGGTAGGCTCCTCGACGGGAAGATCTGCGCCGATCGCAGCGGCCATGGGCTCCTCGATGAGGTAAGCCTGGCGAGCTCCCGCCTGAATGGTCGCTTCAAAGACGGCACGCTTCTCAACGCTGGTAACGCCGGAGGGGACGCAGACAACAACGCGAGGACGCGGCGTCCACGGATAGCGCTTCTCAGAGGCCTTATCGATAAAGTAGCGAAGCATAGCCTCCGTCACATCGAAGTCGGCGATAACGCCGTCCTTCAAAGGGCGAACGGCAACGATATTGCCCGGAGTACGGCCCAGCATGCGCTTGGCCTCGATGCCGACGGCAAGGATTCGCTCGTCATTCTTATCGATTGCGACAACGGAAGGTTCGCGGATGACGATGCCCTTGCCGCGAACGGACACCAGGGTATTGGCGGTTCCAAGGTCGATGGCAAGGTCGCCATCATACTGACCGAAGAACATATCCATCAATGAAAACAAGGTCACTCCAAAAGGTTAGGGTTCCAAAGAAGTGTAGCGCTGACGTATGGAGACGCTGAGAACGACGGTGCGATTCGAAAAAGTTACCATCTATTCAGACGCGGAGTCAGCGTCACCGAAATCAATGGAGATGCCGGAAACGACCCAGCCGATGCCCTCGCGAACAAAATCAACGGTGTAATCCATGCTGCCGCCCTTGGAAAGCTCGACGGACACGGTCGCGGTGCTCTCGGTCATAGACTTATCGAGACCCTGGATAGTGGGGACGGAGCCCTCGGGAATGGAAGAAACGAGCACGGACTTAGCATCGTCAGAAAGGCCGGGGGCAAGATAGGAATCGGTCTCGGTTCCGTTGGTTACCGCCTCGAACAGCTTGGTAAGCGTATCTTGCTGGGTGGGGTAGCCATATCCACGGGTATAGGCAAAGCCAAGTCCGCCGGCGGCGATAAGAACGAGCAGCAAAATGACCAGGAAGATCTTAAGGCCGACATGGCGATGGCGACGGCGGACCTTCATCTCCTTCTTATCCTGCTGAATCATCTCAGACTCCGAAAGGGTGAAGAAACCGGTATCGGAAGGATCGGGAATAAGGTTGCCGGACTGTCCCAGCGGATCGAGCGGGTCGACGCCGGGAGCATAGGCGCCGGTGGTCTGCGGAACGGTAGGAGCCATGGAGCGCTGGGCGGACAGGGTGTCCTGCGCCGTGGCGAGCGACTGCTGCTGCTCGGGCGTAAGTTGATAGATACCGTCTGAAGTGGCGCGGCCAAATGCCTCGATAGCATCAGCGTAACGACCGGCGGCAGCAAGCGCCTGGCCGAGGCCGGCGTTGATAGCGCGCGGATCATCGTGAGGCCCGACGAAGTCAAGTGCGGTGCGGTAGGCCTCGACTGCATCTTCGGGACGAGAAATGAGCAGGAAGCAGTCGCCGAGATTCATCAGTGCGGCAGCCGGGGCGGGATTGGCGCCGTCGATGGCGGCGGAGCGGAACGCCACGCCGGCGTCCGTAGGGTTACCGCTCTTCAACAGAGCGTTACCAAGGCCCATGTACGCCTTGTACGGGGTCGCATAGGAGGAATCCTGCACGGCAAGACCGAAGCTGTTCGCGGCCCCTGCAAGGTCGCCGGCGGCGGCGAGAGCTTTACCCTGATTGGTTAGCAAAGCGCCGGACTTTCCATACGAAGCATCGCGCAAAGCGGCGGAATAGGCTTCGGCGGCATCCTGGAAAAGGCCGAGCCTCATCAAAGAGTTTCCGCGAAGGTGATCGGCCTCGCCGCAGATCTCGTCAGCAGTCTTGGCAGAGGCGAATAGCTGGGCGGCGGAGGAAAAATCTCCGGCACGGTACGCTGCGCGGGCCTGGTCCATAAGCTGTGCGTTCATATATGCTCCTTCGTTTATAGCTTGGTGCCGGGCATGCGCCTAGCGTGCCTCGTGGACAATCTCGACGTGGACAATCTCGTCTCCGGCGCGCAGCTTGGAAATGACGTCCTTGCCCTCGATAGTGCTGCCAAACACCGTGTAGCCGGAATCAAGGTTGTGCTGCGGACCAAGGCAGAAGTAGAACTGGGAACCGGCGGAATCGGGGTTCATGGAGCGGGCCATGGCAAGCGCGCCGTCCTCATGGCTGTTATTTGGGTTTGTGAGGTACTCGGCCTTGATGCAATAGCCCGGGCCGCCGGTGCCGGGCATGCCGTCGGGGCCCTCGAGGCCGCGAGCGACCTCGTCACGCGTCATGTCGCGGGTATTGGGGCAGCCGCCCTGGATGACAAAGCCGGGAACATAGCGATGGAACTTCAACCCATCATAGAAACCCATGGTAGAAAGCTCGCAGAAATTAGCGACGTGGATGGGTGCGCCCTCACCGTCCAGGCGCACGCGAATGGTACCCTGGGACGTCTCGATGACGGCGACCTCGTCACCGGCAAGCGTGTACTCGGGAGTGTGAAGTTTCTTACCAAACATGAGCAGCCCTTCCGCCGTCAAGAAATAGTCATCCTTGCAATTTTAGCAAAAGGGCGGCTTGTTCACGAATTCGGCATGCGAGCGGGATTATTCCGCAGAAGCGCCGTCTTTCTCAACGGGTTTCCACTGAACCACGTTGGCGTAGTAGGAATCGCGCGCCTCGGAATCCTCTTGCGTGCGGTCCCTCAACGGCGCCAAGATATCCGACTGATGGGCAGAGGGCTTCTCCCCTTCCGGTACGGCCAAGGAGATATCCCATGAGGCGCAGTACACGTCGACGCGCGTACGCGCCCATCCCGCAAGTTGGATAAGACGCTGCGCGTCCTCGTAGTAGACGGAGTCCTCGTCCAAATCAAGCTGACCGATCTCGTCCACAACCTGATCAAGCGCGTCGCGGGCGGCATACGCGCTGGAGGACTTATCCTGGCGAACGGACTTGTCATTAGCGATAAAGCCGTACTCGTAATCATCGATTATGGTGCCCAGGGAGTCATACGCAGAGACGATCTTGTTGTAAGACGAGCTCAGGATCTGAAAGACGCGCTCATCCGTCATCTCCACGGGCTGCGTCGACGCCTGGCTTTCAGAAGACGCGGGCGAGGAGCCTTGCGGAAGCTGACGGCTAGGGTACATATCGCGGGCAGCCTCCTCAAACGCTTGATAGAACCCGGGCATCACGCCCAAGGGATCCTCCATGACAAAATAGGCTCCGCCGCCCACCAGGGCGATTGCGAGAGCAGAGCAGACGAGCGGCTTGACGTAGCGCTTCTTGGGCTTATGGTAGGGATCGACATCGGAAGACGGCGAGGCCGCAGCGGCCTCGATGTCGGAGGTGCGCAAAACATTGGTCGCGGACGGATCCATCGAGTCAGAGAGAACCTGCGCCGCAGTGGGGGCAGACGGACGGGGCGAGGGCATCTCGGACTCGATCATGCTCTGTGTTAGACGCGGAAAGCTCGCGGTCTTACCGGCGGCGAGATCGGACGATGAGGATTTGGTAGACAGAATGCCCGGCGCAGGACGGCCGCACTTAGGGCAGGTGCGATCATGCGCGGAAAGCCTGGCACCGCACCCCTCGCAAAAAACAAACTCATCGTGCACGGAAACTTCCGCGCCGCCTACATACGTGCTGCAATGCGGACAGAAGGAAGCGTCATCTTCGATTGTCTTGAAGCAATGGGGGCAGATCACGTTGTAACCCTTCGCATAGGAACCAAGCCGTAGCCAATATACGCTCTCATGAGGATAGAACCATCTTAGCCGCGGCTACGAGAAAACCACGCGACGCTATGAGATTTCCTTGTCGTCCTTTTTGGGCCGCGGCTTGCCCTTGAGGCGCCGAGCGCCCTTTGCGGGCATCTTGACCGTGATGCCGGACGAAGACTTCTCAACCTTCATAGAGCTTGCGGACGCCCTGGCAACCGATGAGGCGCGCGACGCCGCGCGCCGCTGCGTGACGCGTGTCAAAGCGGGCCGACCAGGCTCGACCTGTTTTGCCGGCACGGCAGCCTCATGCCCCGTCTCGACCGCGCGCAGCGCCTCCGATTGAGCACGTTTGAGTTCACGCTGGGTGCGGTTGCGCTCCACGCGGGCGCGCCCCGTCTGCACGGCGCGCCTGAACGCCGAGCCGGTGGACGAAACGCTCTTGCCGCGACGCCCGAGTTTAACGCGAACACCTCGACCGAAACCGGTAGCCGAACGGGTGCGCCTCTCAAGCGAGGTCTCGCACAGATCCGCCAGTTTGAAGAACAGCAGGCAACCGACCGCAACAATGGCGGCGAGCACGATCGCCTGGCCCCACGTGAGCGCAGCGATGGAGAAGAAATCAGGGAACAACGTGATGCCTACGCCGATGCCCGCGACCACAAAAACGAACACGGCGGCGCGAAGCGGCGTAAACGGCCAGGAAATGCGCCAGATAAGGGCCGCGCCCACCGAGCAGGTTGCGACCAGGCAGAAAGTCGACAACTGGTACTCGTCCAGACCAAGCAGCGCGGAAGCAGCCATGCAGGCAACGGACGAAATGACGACGGCGGCAGCGGCAGGAAGCGCCTTTTTAAGCACGTTGATGAGGAACGATCCGCTCACGCGCGAGTTGTTGGGCTCGAGCGCCAGCACAAAACTGGGGAAGCCGATGCAGAAGAAGTTGATCAGCGTCATGGTGATGGGCTGGAAGGGATACGGGGGAAAAGCGATGCACAGCGCCGCCAAGCCCATGGAGAACAGGGTTTTGGTGAGGAAGAGCGCGGCGGAACGCTGCAGGTTGTTGATGGATCGCCTGCCCTCTGCCACCACCGCGGGCATAGAGGCGAAGTCGTTATCGACCAAGACGATCTCTGCAACATTACGCGCCGCATCGGAACCGGCGGCCATGGCGACCGAGCAATCGGCCTCTTTGAGCGCGAGCACGTCGTTGACCCCGTCGCCGGTCATGGCCACCGTGTGCCCGCGCTTCTTCAACGCGACCACGAGCTCGCGCTTTTGCTGCGGGGTGACGCGGCCAAAAACGTGATAGCGGTCCACAGCGGCATCGATCTTGGCGGGCGTATCGAGCGTGGTGGCGTCGACGAACTGCCCCGCGCCGGGAACTCCCACCACGCGCGCGATGGACGCGACCGTCCTGGGATCGTCACCGGAAATCACGTTGAGAGTTACGCCCTGCTCGCAAAAATAGCGGATGGTCTCAGCCGCACTCGAGCGAATCTCATCGCGAATGGTGACGAAGCCAACGGGCCGAGCCTCGCCTATCATGTCGCCCTCGTCCGTAAACCCGTCCACGCAGGCAACCACAAGCACGCGGCACGTATCGGCGAGAGCCGCGACGCGGTTCTCGACCAACGCGAACGCATGCGGAGAGAGTACAAACTGGGCCGCGCCCATGATGAAGGAGCCTTCGTCAAAAGAGGCTCCGCTCCATTTTTTCGCTGACGAGAATGGTATGACGGAGCAAGGATCCTTGATAGGCACACCGGAATCCCTGTAATGGTCGAGCAGGGCCTTACAGGTCTCGTTAGCATCCATGGATGTGGCCTGCGCGATGTTGGCGAGGGCGAAATCGAGAACGGATACGCCCGCGGGCACGCCATGTTTGGCTTCGCCCTCAAACTCGCCCACAGCTATGGGATAGGTACCCTCGACCTGCATGCGCCCAGAGGTGATAGTGCCCGTTTTATCCAAGCACAGCACATCGACGCGAGCGAGGGTCTCGATGCAATAGAGCTGTTGGGCAAGCACCTTGCGGCGCGCCAGCCGGATGGTGGCGATTGCAAGAACGGACGAGGTTAGCAAGACCAACCCTTGCGGGATCATGCCCAGCAGAGCGCCCACGGTGGTGAGAATCGCATCGGAGATGGAGTGCCACGGCGCCTGCCCCGAGAGCAGCCAGGACATAATCGTAAGGTCCTGAGGAGCGGTTTTGATATAGGACTCGTGCACGCTTGAGACAAACAGCGCAAGGCCCAGCGGAATCATGATGACGCTGGCGAAGCGCACGATCGCGTTGAGCGCGTTCATGATTTCCGAATTGACCTTCTTGACGTATTTGGCCTCGTTATTGATCTTGGCAACGTAGTTGTCCGCGCCAACGTGGATAACACGCGCGAACACCATACCGGAATCGATAAAGCTGCCACTCATGAGACTGCTGCCGGGCTGCTTGCGAATTAGGTTGCTCTCACCCGTAAGCAGGCTCTCGTTTACCTGGGCGTCGCCGGAAACCACGACGGCGTCCGCGGGAATTTGGTCGCCACGGCCAAGGCGCACCAAATCGTCCAATACGATCTGGTCAAGGTCGAGCTCGACCTCTTCCCCGTCGCGGATGGCGACGACGCGCTTGGTAGCGAGCAGGGTGAGCTTATCGACCATGCGTTTAGATCGAACCGACTGGACGACACCGATGGCGGTATTCAAGAACACCACGCCCAAAAACGTGAGGTTCTTAAAGGCCCCGGTGACAAGAACCAAAATGGACAGAACAAGGTTAATGAGGTTGAAGAGCGTGCAGAGGTTCTCTATGAACAGCTCTTTGATGGATTTGGTTTTAAGATCGGTGTTGAGATTGATCTTGCCCTGGGAAATGCGCTCTTCCACTTGGGCGGACGTAAGGCCGCGAAGCTCTGTGGGGTGAGTCTGCGGCACCTCCTCCGCCTTCGCATCGAGCAAAGAGGGGTCGAACGAGGAGCTAGACATACACCATCCAATGATTGAGCAAGTCAAACGAAAAGAAGGAATGGTGCCCCGTATAGGGTTCGAACCTACGGCCTTCTGCTCCGGAGGCAGACGCTCTAATCCACTGAGCTAACGGGGCACGGTGAAAATGATTATACCCAAACGGCATAGCGCGAGACGTACTTTTTTTGCGTTCGTGGATCCGCGCGCGTGGCGCGGGTGCGAGGCGGGCGTGGCGCGGACGTCGGCGGCGCGGGGCCGCTGTGCCAAATAACGCCTTAGTGTGTGAAGGGCGGTGTGTCAAAAAACGCGTTAGTGCGGAGGTTTGGCCAAATAGTGCGTTAGTGCGGACCGGAGAGGACCTGACGAGCTTTACCTATTCATCAGACGGCATCGCCCAAGCCTTCTAGCTTGGCCGATATAAAAGCCCTATTCATAAGGTACCCTTGCCATATGTCGCCCTTTCCGCACTAACGCATTATTTGTCACACTCGGGACCGCACTAAGCGACTATTTGTCCCAACCTCCGCACTAAGCCTTTATTTGGCACAGCGCCACCGCTGCGGTCAGGCGCCGGCGGCTCCATAAGCCCGGCGGCGCGCACGAAGCCGAAACGCGGACACGGCTACGCGATCGGCCACAACCCCAACAGCCTGCAATACGTATCGACGCCTGCCAGCAGGGGCCCTTCGTCGAAGTAAAGGTCATCCGCATGCAGCGAGGACGTGGCTCCGCCGGGACACGCTGGGCACGCCCCCACGCCCAGCAGCATAAACAGCCCAGCGATACGCTGCTGGTAAAAAGAGAAGTCCTCGGCGGTGAGCGACGGAGAATCAAGCTCCATCATATGGGGAACCGCCGCACGGGCACGCTCGAACAGCGCCGCATCATTGATGACGGGCGGGTAGCCCGACGCAAAAGAGACCTCGTAGGTACAGCCGGTCGAGACACAGGCGTCCTCCAGGCAGGAGCGCACGCCGTCGCGCGCCGCGTCGAACAGCTGGTCGGAATACACGCGTAGGCTGCCCTCGATATGGGCGTCGTCCGCAACCGCGTTGCACACCGTGCCGGCGCGCAGCAGGCCAAACTTGGCGATACAGTACTCGCGCTCGCCCAACTGCATCATCAGACGGCGCGCGCCCTCGACAAAGCGAGCGGCGGCAAGCATCGCATCATGGGTCTGCTCGTCAGGGACACCGTAGGTGGTGGCGATATGCGCGGACACGCCCTTGATGTCGATGTGCGTCTCGCTGGAACGGGCGAACAGCGGGCCGGGACGAGAGGCCACCGTGCCCGCCGGCAGGTCGGGCCATACGTGGAATCCAAAGATCGCGCTCACTCCATAGCGCTCGAACACGCCGGATTCGCAGACGGACCTGGCGCCGCCCGTGGTCTCCTCCGCAGGCTGAAAGATAAACAACACGTTAGAGGCGGGTGCGGCGCATTTTTTGGACGAGGATTGGGCTTCGCATCCCCCATCTTCGCGCTCCCCCGCGCCGCACGTCCCCGCGTCATCCGCAACGAAGGCGCTTTCGCTAGCGATCGCGCGGCCTACCACGCTGGCAAACGTCAGCGCCATGGCCATATGCGCATCATGGCCGCAGGCGTGCATGTGCCCCGGGGTTTGCGAGGGTGTCGGCGCGCAGGACCGCTCCGTGATGGGAAGGGCGTCCATATCCGCGCGGACGGCGACGGTGGAATCGCATCCGGCATCAAAGTACGCGCACACGCAAGAGCGGCAGGGCTCAAAGATCTCGCAGGAAAGGCCGTCCAAATGGTGACGGACGTACTCGATGGTGCGCGGAAGTTCAAAATCGAGCTCCGGTATGCGGTGCAACGCTTGACGATGGCGACGCAGCTCCCCAAGAATCCACTCCGCGTCCGCACCCGCCACGGTGTCAACGGGAGCGCCAAGCATCCATGCACTCATCTTCAAAGCCCCTTCCTGATCCGCATCTTCCCCATCGCCTGCATCGACCGCACAATCCACATCGGTTGCGAAATCCGCAGCAGCCGCATACAACCGTTACCAATAGCACCTGCGGTCGTCTTTATAAGACCGCGCCACGCGCGGCCCATCAGCAAAACGTTGCGCCATTATACGGGGCGGGTGCCCGCACGGACGCTCTTTGGAATCAAATTGTTTTAAAACGGTAACGAACCAACTATTGCGCCAAATAGACGCTTCGCCATGATAAAGTATCTCCACTCGATAGAGGCGCGGGCGCGAAGATGCGCGGGCGAGCCGGCAGGCTTCGACCCCGTGCGGGGGCAAACCCGCCGAATCCTACCTCCGGGTGCGGAGGTTTGGGTGGGCCCGTGCGAAACACGTCCGGGACTGTCTGCAAGCATGCAGGGGTGCTATTCGAAGTGATTTCTTGGTCGCCGGGGCGGTATTTCATGCCCCCGTGCGCGGACGAGGACTGCGAACAAGCCCCGTGCCGCACAGGAAGGCCACAGATGGCAGACCATCAGCAAAACCAAGAAGACCTGGACCGCGCCTATGCGGCCAAACAGCCCTTTGCCACAAAAGAACAGCTCGAAAGCCTAGCGCAGCGCTATCCAACCCCCTTCCATCTGTATGATGAGGCGGGCATACGCAAGAATATGGAGGCCATCCGCGACGCCTTTGCATGGAACCCGGGATTCAAGGAGTACTTTGCCGTAAAGGCCAATCCCAACCCACGGCTTATCTCCATCCTACGCGAATACGGGTGCGGCGCCGACTGTTCAAGCGATACCGAGCTTATAATCGCCCGCTCGCTGGGCATCACGGGATCCGACATCATGTTCTCGTCCAACAACACGCCCGCAGCGGACTTCGCGCTTGCAAGCGAGCTTGGCGCCACCATCAATTTTGACGATATCACCCACATCGACTTCTTTGAGCGCACGGCCGGCGCTGTCCCCAAGACCGTAAGCTGCCGCTTCAACCCGGGCGGGCTGTTCCAGCTAGCAAACGGCATCATGGATAACCCCGGCGACTCCAAGTACGGCATGACCGAGGAGCAGCTTTTCGACGCCTACCGCATGCTAAAGGAAAAGGGCGCCGAAACCTTTGGCCTGCACGCCTTTCTTGCAAGCAACACCGTAACCAATGAATACTACCCTGCGCTCGCGCGCATTCTATTCGACCTCGCGCGCCGACTGCAGGAGGAGACCGGCTGCCGCGTTGGCTTTATCAACCTCTCCGGCGGCGTGGGCATCCCCTATCGTCCCGAACAGCAGGCAAACGACATCCGCGCCATCGGCGAGGGCGTTCGCCGCGCCTATGAGGAGATCTTGGTTCCAGCGGGCATGGACGATGTAGCCGTCTTTGCTGAGATGGGCCGCTTTGTGATGGGCCCCTATGGCTGCTTGGTCACGCGCGCCATCCACACCAAGGACATCTACAAGCACTACGTTGGCGTAGATGCCAACGCATGCAACCTCATTCGCCCGGCTATGTACGGCGCCTATCATCACGTCACCGTAGTGGGCCAGCCAGGTGGTCCGGACAAGACGCACGCCTCCGCAGACGCCGTCTACGACATTGTAGGCAACCTGTGCGAGAACAACGACAAGTTCGCCGTCGACCGCGCCATGCCCCATATAGACATAGGTGACCTGCTGGTGATTCACGACACCGGTGCCCACGGACACTCTATGGGCTACAACTACAACGGACGCCTGCGCTCCGCCGAGGTGCTGCTGCGCTCCGATGGCACCGACGAACTCATTCGACGCGCCGAACGGCCGGATGACTACTTTGCGACCCTGGACGTTTTGCCAGAAGGACGCGCCCTGATCAACGCTTGCCGCGATTGCGGCGGAAAGGACGAGTAACCATGGATGCACGCGAACTCACGGGATCGATCGTCGCCCTTGTGACGCCGTTTGCGAGCGATGGCTCAATCGACTTCGAAGCCCTGTCGCACCTGGTGGATTTCCACCTGCAGAACCATACGGACGGATTATTGATCCTGGGCACCACGGGCGAATCGTCCACCATGACGCATGAAGAGGACAACGCCGTGGTCCAGGCCGTGGTCAAGCAGGTTGGGGGCCGCATCCCCGTAATCGCCGGATCAGGTTCCAACTGCACGCAGACCATGGTAGAGAAGAGCCTGGCCTACCAAGAACTGGGAGCAGACGGGCTGCTCATCATCACCCCCTACTACAACAAAAGCAACGAGGAAGGCATCTACCGGCACCTCAAAGAGGTCGCCGACGCGGTGGACATCCCCTGCATCCTCTACAACATCCCCGGCCGCACCGGCTGCTCCATCTCGCTACGCAACATCGAGCGCCTCGCCGTGCACCCAAACGTCATGGGCCTCAAGGAGGCTTCCGGCAACGTGGGATTCGCCGCCGACGCCGCGTGCTTTATCAACGATGGCTTCCGCATGTATTCGGGCGAGGATGCGCTCACCGTACCGCTGATGTCGCTTGGTGCAAGCGGCACCATATCCGTATGGGCAAACCTGCAGCCGCGCGAGGTGCACCACATGTGCGCGGCCTTCCTGGACGGCGACGTTGAGACCGCGCGCAGCCTGCAGCTCGCCGCGCTCCCCCTTATCCATGGGCTGTTTAGCGAGGTGAATCCCATTCCCGTCAAAGAGGCCCTGGCGCAGATGGGAATGATCGAGGCGAATTACCGCCTGCCGCTTACCGCCATGTCAAACGGCACCGCCCAAGCGTTGCGCTCCGCCTTGAAGGAGGTTGGTCTTGTTGCTTAACATCGCCATCATGGGTAACGGCCGCATGGGCTCGCTCATTCGCCAGACAGCAGAGGCCATGCGCGACGCCGATCAAAACCCCGTCTTTAACGTAGTGGCCCAAATCGGATTCGACCTTGAACTAACTCAAGCCGCGCCCGCAGCGGACGTGTTGATCGACTTCTCAAACGTCGCGACCCTGCCCGCGGTCGAGGCCTACGTAAAGCGATGCGGATGTGCCCTGGTTAGCGGCACTACCGGCTATTCCGTGGACGAGATGGAGCGCCTGCGCGTGCTGGGCAACGACGCCGCCGTCCTGCACTCGGGCAACTACTCCATAGGCGTTGCGGCCCTGCGCCACCTCACGGCCCAGGCAACCCGCGAGCTCCCCGGCTTTGACGTGGAGATCTGCGAGACGCACCACAACCAAAAGGTCGATGCGCCCAGCGGAACGGCGAATCTGCTGCTCGATGCCGTTATGGATGCCCAAGCAGCCGCCGGCCGCGGGGAGTATTCCCCCGTGTTTGGCCGCTCCGGCATGTGCGGTGCACGCGACCTGCACGAGATCGGCATGCATTCTCTTCGCGGCGGCACCGTGGCGGGCGTGCACACGGTCTCCTTCTTTGGCCCGGACGAAGAGGTCACGCTTACGCACCGCGCCGGTAGCCGCCAGATATTTGTCAACGGCGCACTTGCCGCAGCGCTCAAGATGGCGACGCGTCAGCCCGGCTTCTACACCTTTGACCAGGTCATGTTCGACTAATTTCACGGCAAGCTCCCTCCCGCAGACCAAACCAACCGGCAGGGGACGCCATCGACCAGGCACTCAAACCAGTACAGATTCTTGCAAAGAGAGGAACACCATGGACAACACCCAGATGAACGCCCAAGAAATCATCGATTTCATCCGCTGCGCGGAGAAGAAGACGCCGGTGAAGCTGTATGTTCGCGAAAAGCCCGGTCAGCGAATTGACTGGAAGGGCGCGCATGTCTTCGGTGGCCGCAAGGGCAAGATCATCTTCGGTGACTGGGGCGAGCTGTCCGGCATCCTGCAGGACAACGCCGACTCCATCGATTACTACGAGGTCGAGAACGACGGCCGCAACTCCGCCGTGCCCCTGCTCGACACCAAGAGCGTCAACGCGCGCATCGAGCCCGGCGCGATCATTCGCGATCGCGTCTCCATCGGCGACAACGCCGTCATCATGATGGGCGCCGTCATCAACATCGGCGCTGTCATCGGCGAGGGAACCATGATCGACATGGGCGCCATCCTGGGCGGCCGCGCCACGGTGGGCAAGAACTGCCACATTGGCGCGGGCACCGTGCTCGCGGGCGTAGTCGAGCCGGCAAGCGCCACACCCGTGATTATCGAGGACGGCGTCATGATCGGCGCCAACGCCGTGGTGCTCGAAGGCGTCCACGTTGGCAGAGGCGCGGTTGTCGCAGCGGGCGCTGTCGTTGTCGAGGACGTTCCCGATAACACCGTTGTCGCCGGCGTTCCCGCTCGCTTGATTAAGCAACGCGATGATAAGACCGATAGCAAGACAGGCCTGGAAGAGGGCCTGCGTCAACTGTAAGGACAAACACGCAAAAGGTGCCCCTCCGTTTGCTGTTGGGATGCGCGCTTCGCGAAGCATCCCGCAGGCAAGCGGAGGGGCTTTTCGTTGGCCCTTGTCACTTGCCGTGCACGGAGGACCCCACGAACCCTCGCTAAGTCACCTGAGCCCTTGGGAGATTCTTTTATCAAGCTCATCACCGTCAAGAACCTCCACGCGATAGCCCTTCATTTCGAAGATCATCGTGTGCGCGGGAACCTGACCCTTGGGGCAACTAACAAAGTCGATGCGCTCACCGGTCTCCTTGTCAAAAGCAATTACCCACAGATTGCCGCCTTTAGATTCCCTTGCTCTATCGTTCACGTAAACCTCCACGCACTCATCAGTGTTCGGGAATTGCAGTAAGTTGAATCGCCGACCTGTCCGCCAGCGTTGCAAAATCTGCACCCAACCAGATGCTCGACTCCCCCGCCCCAAGCACCAACGGCATACGATCATGCACGGGAGAGACGGCTGCATTGGGCTGGGTAGTAACGATGGATAGCTGGCCTTCTTGCTGAACGCCGGCTAGCAAAAACGCGCCGGCATGCTGCAGCCTAAACCTGTACTGACGGCGAACGAGCTTTCCCGTCTTCACGCTCAATTCGGTTTCTGTGCGGTGTCCCTCGTAAAATGCCCAAACGGGAACCAGGCATCGCCCACGAGCTATCGCGTTGGCCCACATGCCGCGCCTCCCTTGGCGAAGCTGTTCTAAAGCGGACTCTATGCGCGTGTTGTAGACGGATCCCTTCTTACCCTCAAGCGAAAAACCCCACGTAAGGGCCACGGTGACAAGATTGCCGTCTGGACCAGGAACATAGGCGGGAACGCGAGCGCCGGGATACGCATCGAAATCGGCATCGAATTCGTCCGCGCGCTTCACCCTCGCCCTGCCCGTTTGCTTACGGACCTCGAGCGCATCTCGGGCCTCCTCAAAGCTTAAAGGGCACATGCGAACACACATAGAGCCTCCCACACCCGACACCGAGTCAAACGCCTATCGGTTCTCGAAACTGCCGATATTGCGCAGAGAAATGGAGATTAGTCCATTGGGCTCGTTCACAAACTCAATGTAATCCGGGTTGTCGACCATTTCCGCAGGAAAGCTGATCTCTATGCCGGTGTCGGTACGGATCTTATGGTTGCGGACCGCCGCGCGTTCAACCTGCGCGCGCTCTACCGGAACGCGCTCGGGCAGGCGCTCCTCCTGTAGGCTCGCCTTGATGGCGTCGCGCATAACGGGCTCATCCTCAAACGCCTCGTCCACAATATCCCACGGCGGAAGCTCCTCGTCCTCTTCAACAGCTTCGGCAACAGCCGCCTTCGCTTTGGCGAGCGCCACCGCGGTATTGGCGCCATGCTCTTCCGCCACCTGCTCCACCACACGCGTCACCGCATCGATAACCTCTTTGCCGGAAACCCCCGTCTCACACTGCAGCAGGCCATCGGGAATCAAGAAAGTATCTTCGCCGGCGATCTTGCGCTTCTTGTCCTGGAAATAAACGTCCATGGTGCTGGCGCGAACCAGCGCAAACGATGCAACCTTTTGCGAGGGGCTGGGCAGAATCGCGTAATGACGCGCGATATCGTTGCGAACCTCGCCTCCCTCGCGCGCGACCTCGTGCATAAACGCCATGCGGCTGTTCATGAGCATGACGGCGAACCAGCGGACGTCGTCATCATCCTCAAAATCCGCCACAAAGACATCGGTCGACTCAACCTTCTCAGCCTTTGCAAGCTCACCGGAGACAAACTCCGCGATCTGCTGGGACAAATCGATGAAGTCGCGCTCACCAAAGAAGAAGCTCTTAAGCTCACCGGCAAAGGCGCTGTTCTCGGCGAACGCCCCGCGTTTGTTATCACCGGAAGTACGGGCGCGACGCAGGTGCGAGGTGACAAAGGACCTCACCGCCCGCGTGTCCAGGTCGAGCTCGCGCTGCGACATGACGTTTACGGCCGACTCGAAATCGAGAATATGCAAGATGGCGTGATTGACTTTCATGTAACCTCTAACTACCCGTTGATACGCATAAAAGGAGCGCCGCCGTACCCGTAAGGCAGGGGCGCTCCCAATCGATATGAATGAACGAGAAGCCCTTGGACTCCACGCACGCCGTTAGGCCTTGACGACCACGAGCGGGTCACCGATCTTGACCAACGGATGATCGGCGAACAGCGTGTTGGACTGGCCGACGAGCTTCACCTTATCAAGCAGCGACGGGCTGGTAACGATAACCGTAACCACGTCATCGTAGCCCGCGGCCTTGATAGCGTCGTCATCGAAAACCAGAATGGGCTGGCCCGCCTTGACCTCTTGCTCGGACTCAACCAAGCGGTTGAAACCCTTGCCCTCCATCTTGACGGTGTCGATACCAACGTGAATGATAAGCTCGATGCCGTTATCGGTGCGCAGACCGATAGAGTGGTTGCTGACGGTGGTGGCGGCGATGCGGCCGTTAGCGGGGGCGTAGATGACGTTGCCAACGGGGACGATGCCGTAGCCGCGGCCAAACAAACCGGATGAGATGGAATCGTCGTCAATCTCCGAAAGCTCTACCAGAACGCCCGAGATGGGGGCGTAGATGGAATCCGGCCTGGTTGCGAACGTAGCACTGGGATACTCCACCGTCTCGGAAGAGAAACCCAGGCTCTTCTTGATCTTGTCGACAAGAATCATATGCAGCCTCCTGCAGGGTAATGAGGCAAAGGCCTACCGCCCGCCTCGCCAGTAGCTACATATTACCCAAGCAAGACGCATAACGGGCCGCAATACCCAGCAATCATCCAACAAACGCGGATGACCGCTTCCTTGCAACGCCAGATGAGGCGGAAACGAGACGATATGAGTTGAACATTGGGAGCCCCTCCCCTTGCAGCTCTATCGTGGG